>FWPV01000044.1_pt1 | contig 466461 bp, 332 predicted proteins | sample 2228371 | NCBI WGS metagenome assembly FWPV01 (sample SAMEA103939776, study PRJEB20133) | metagenome | reverse complement strand
ACCTCTGTCAAGCGGACGGTCTCTGGCACCTTTGTCGTACCCCCCGCCCTGATGAACAAGGGATTGAGACCACCCCAAGATATCGGTATTCATTCTTCAATTTCCTCGCGTCGTACCCCCCGCCCTGATGAACAAGGGATTGAGACCCGTCAGCAGGAATACTGTAGGAAGCACACACCGAAGGACCTGCCGTCGTACCCCCCGCCCTGATGAACAAGGGATTGAGACCGCCAGGGCCTTTGCGCCCAAATCCACACCCAGGACCGTCATACTGTCGTACCCCCCGCCCTGATGAACAAGGGATTGAGACCTGACCAACGAAATAGCCATGGACCAGCTGTCTGGCCACCTCCGGGTCGTCGTACCCCCCGCCCTGATGAACAAGGGATTGAGACCCACTGTCGCCGCACACTGTAGCAACACACCATGATGGGGACAGTCGTACCCCCCGCCCTGATGAACAAGGGATTGAGACGCTATGCTCTCCATGAACTCCGGGCTAACGTCTGGATTTGTCGTACCCCCCGCCCTGATGAACAAGGGATTGAGACGCGCCTGACTGGGCCAGGACCGTGGCAGGCAGTGCAGAACTCCAGCCCTGCCTGCCTGGTCTCCTTGGTTCGCTCCGGATGGCGGAGGCCGTGGGAGGGTGCACCAGCCGGGTGGCGCACCGCCCTACCAGCCAGCATCGTCTGCCTGCCCCCATCCGTCGGTTGCACCATTCGCACATCTTGACGGTCTGTTGACCCCGTCACCGCACCCCTTGCCACCCCCTTGATGCCTGGCAGAGTAGACTGAGGGCACTCCATGTGACCAGGGGCGACGTCCCGTGAATGAACTGGCCTTCCTGGCCGGCCTCTTGGCGTTTGGTCTTGTCACCATGGCTTTCGTCATCCTGTGCGAGCGACTGCGAGAGGGATAGGGTGAGTGCCGTGCAGACCGCGGCAGGGCTTCTGGCCCTGGGGCTTCTGATCTACCTGTTGGTCGCGCTGCTGAAGCCGGAGTGGTTCGGATGATGGCTGCCGGCTGGGTGCAGCTGCTGGTCTACTTTGGCTTGCTGCTTGGTCTGAGCATGCTCCTGGGCGGGTACATGGCCAGGGTCTACGAGGGGCGGCGCACTCTCCTGGAGCCCCTCGTCGGGCCACTTGAGCGCTTACTGTACCGGTTGGCCGGGTCACGGGCGATGGCCCCGATGACGTGGAGGGCCTATGCCGGAGCGCTGTTGGTGTTCAACGCTGCGGGCCTGATGGCGGTGTACGCCTTGCAGCGGCTGCAGGGCTGGCTGCCGTGGAACCCGCAACACCTGGGTGCGGTCCCCGCCGACCTCGCCCTCAACACCGCGATCAGCTTCGCCACCAACACCAACTGGCAGAGCTACAGTGGCGAGACCACTCTGAGCTACCTCACGCAGATGCTCGGGCTGACGGTCCAGAACTTCCTGTCCGCCGCGACGGGGATGGCAGTGCTGGTTGCCCTCGTGCGCGGGCTGCGGAGCCACAGTGCTCAGACCATCGGCAACTTCTGGATTGACCTGACACGCACGGTTCTTCACATTCTCCTGCCCTTGTCGCTCCTGCTGTCGGTGCTCCTGGTGTCGCAGGGGGTGGTGCAGACTTTGCGACCGTACGAGCGGGTGCCCCTGCTACGACCCATCTCCGCCGAGGGGCGAACTGTGGCGGAGCAGACCGTGGCGCTGGGGCCAGCCGCGTCACAGATCGCGATCAAGCAGCTCGGGACCAACGGCGGGGGCTTCTTCGGCGCGAACTCCGCCCATCCGCTGGAAAACCCGACCCCTCTGTCCAACCTCCTGGAGTGTCTGGCCATCCTGCTCATCCCGGTAGCGCTGTGCTTCACTTTCGGGCATCTGGTGGGCGACCGGCGGCAGGGGTGGGTAATCCTGGCCGCGATGAGCGTCCTCTTTGTGTCGCTGCTGGCTCTTTCGCTCTGCGCCGAGCAGAGCGAAAATCCGGTTCTTGCCAGGTTGGGTGTCGACCAGGCCGCGAGCGACCTGCAGCCCGGCGGCAGCATGGAGGGCAAAGAGGTACGCTTCGGCATCGGAGCGTCGGCTCTGTGGTCGGTGGCCACTACCGCCGCTGCCAACGGCTCGATCAACGCGATGCACGACTCGTTCACGCCACTGGGCGGCCTGGCGGCCATGTTGCTTATGCAGCTTGGCGAGGTGGTCTACGGTGGGGTTGGCTCCGGGCTCTACGGCATGCTTGCCTTCGTCATCATCGCGGTCTTCGTCGCTGGGCTGATGGTCGGGCGGACCCCCGAGTACCTGGGCAAGAGAATCGAGGTCTATGAGATGAAGATGGCGGCACTGATGGTGCTGATCCCGCCCATCATGGTCCTGTGCGGAACGGCGCTGGCCGTGGCTGTCGCCGCTGGTGTAGAGGCCGTGGCCAACCCCGGGCCCCACGGCTTTAGTGAGATCCTCTATGCGTTCTCGTCCGCGGGCAACAACAATGGCAGTGCCTTCGCCGGGCTCGCGACGGACAACCCGTTCTATAACACCGTCCTGGGCCTGGCGATGCTGATGGCCCGCTACTGGCTGATCGTGCCGGCGCTGGCCCTTGCCGGCTCGCTGGCCGCCAAGAAGAGGGTGCCCGCCAGTGCTGGCACATTGCCTACTCATACACCCCTGTTCACCGGTTGGCTGGTGGTGGTGGTGACCATCGTCGGCGCCCTGAGCTTCCTGCCCGCGCTGGCCCTGGGGCCCATCGTCGAGCACCTGCTGCTGGTAGGGCGGTGAATGGTATGACAGTCCCAGAGCCGTCTGAAGCGAGGTCCGAGCGCAGGAGGATGCTGGGCCGCGCAGTGTGCGAGGCGTTCGTCAAGCTTGACCCGCGGCGCATGGTGCGCAACCCGGTCATGTTCGTGGTCGAGATGGGCAGCCTCCTGGCCACTGTCCTATGGCTGCAGGCGCTCCTGGCGCAGGGCGAGGCGCCGCCCGCCTTCGTGGGGAGCGTTGCCGCCTGGCTGTGGTTTACCGTGCTGTTCGCCAACTTCGCCGAGGCGCTGGCCGAGGGCCGGGGCAAGGCGCGTGCGCGGGCGCTGCGCCGGACCCGACAGGAGACTACTGCGCGCCGGATGTCGGCCGGCGACCTGACGCGGCCCGAGCGCCCGGCTACGTACGAGGAGATACCGGCGACCGACCTGCGCCAGGGCGACCTCTTCCTGGCACAAGCCGGTGACATCGTGGCTGCCGACGGTGAAGTTGTCCGCGGCATCGCCATGGTGGACGAGAGTGCGGTCACGGGCGAGAGCGCCCCGGTGGTCCGGGAGCCCGGCGGTGATCGCAGCGCGGTCACCGGCGGGACCAGGGTCATATCTGACTGGTTGGTGGTGCGCGTCAGCGCCAACCCGGGGCAGGGGTTCCTGGACCGCATGATCGCCCTCGTCGAGGGCGCGAAGCGGCGCAAGCCCCCCAACGAGCTCGCCCTGAGCATCCTGTTGGCCGGCTTCACGCTGATCTTCCTGACGGTCTGCGCCACCCTCCTGCCCTTCTCTCGCTACAGCGTGGCGGCAGGAGGCGCTGGCCAGGTGGTCACCCTGACCGCACTCCTGGCCTTGCTGGTCTGTCTCATCCCCACGACCATCGGCGGGCTGCTCCCGGCCATCGGGATCGCGGGCATGGAGCGCCTCATCCAGCGCAATGTCATCGCCCTGTCCGGCCGCGCCGTGGAGGCCGCCGGGGACGTGGACGTGCTGCTGCTGGACAAGACGGGGACGATCACGCTCGGGAACCGGGAGGCTGTGGCCTTTGTGCCCGTGGCGGGCACCACGCCCCGGGAGCTGGCCGAGACGGCCCAGTTGGCCTCACTGGCGGATGAGACCCCCGAGGGGCGCAGCATCGTGGAGTTGGCCAAGCGGGAGTACGGCCTGCGGGGCCGGACCATTGGCGGGGATGGCGTCGAGAGCTCCGGCGAGCCGATGCACTTCATCACATTCACGGCCCAGTCCCGCATGAGCGGGGTCGACTGTGCCAGCCGCAGCATCCGCAAGGGTGCCCCGGACGCCATCGCGGCGTACGTCGGACGAGGAGGCAACGAGTTCAGCGGCGAGCTGCAGCAGCTCGTGGACGAGGTGGCACGGTCGGGCGGTACCCCGCTGGTGGTCGCGGAGGACTGCCGCCCGCTGGGCGTGGTCCACCTGAAGGACATCGTCAAGGGCGGTATCCGTGAGCGCTTCGCGCAGTTGCGCCGGATGGGCATCCGGACCGTCATGATCACTGGCGACAACCAGTTGACGGCCACCGCCGTCGACGAGGGCGGCCGAGCGTCCCCATCGGTGGGTCTCGTAGACGACGCGGTAGGGCCTGTGGAGCGGGCCGATCCGGTGGTCGGAGCACGCTCCCAGCGGGTTGATCTCGAGAAGGGGCAACGCCTGCCGTGCGACCCCCGTCCGGTACGGGACCTCGATCACCCGGTCCGGCGGCAGGAGCTGGAGGGCCGCGTCCGCCGCCGGGCGAGGGCGACATCAGCAGCCTTCAGTGGGAGGCGATCCGCGAGGCGTGGACCGACCGCGCCTATATCGCCACCGCTCGCCAGCGCCTCTCCGGCGCCCGCCTGACGGAGGTGGAGGCACTGGTGGAGCGCCTTCCCTACAGGATGCAGGTGTGGTACGGCCCGGGCGGGGTCAGCAACCCGGCGCTGGATGAGGTGAGGGAGAAGGTGTGGGAGGCGCTGAGCGAGTAGGGCTTTCGGGCTTGCTCGCATTAGCCCCTAAGGGGAGGCCCGCTGCGGAGTCACACGCGTGCGGCGCCCCAGTAGGCCTCGAGTTCCTGGGCTCCCGTGCGCACGAGGGCGAGGGCCCGGTGGGCGCCGTCAGCGATGGCACAGCGAAAGGTGCGGTTGGAGTACAGGCCCTGCACCAGAATCAGGCGCGGGAAGTCCACGCGCCGGCTCAGGTCCACGGGCTTGCGATCGGACCGCGCCAGCTCCTCCAATGTGGGGTAGTCCCAGTCAGTTGACTTTCCCCCCATGGGCATGACGTGAATCTCGCTCGGCAAGGCCCGGACGACCGACCAGCACAGGTGTTGACGCCATAACCGCTCATAGCACCACTGGTGGTCCCTGACGTGACGCAGCAGAATGCGACAGAGAGACCTCTGGGGTGCCTCGTTTTGGTGAGTTCGCGCCGTACTCAGCTGGGGGACCGGTTGTCCTGCCTCATACGCTGCCAAAACGCATCGAAGCTCCCCTATCGCGGCGTGTAGCCTTGCACCTAGGTCATCCTCCGTGCGTCCCAGAAGCTCCAGAAGGCACTAGGGCAGAGCCTCCGGCCGCCCCACGAATCCAGACAACTCAGCGACTACGTAGTAGGTCGAGACCTCCCCTATCTGGGAAGGACGCACGTGCTGCACCTTGCCACCTCCACGTTGCCCTCTGGGCGCTGGGCCGCATCTCAACACGGGCTTTCCCGTCTGCCATCGTTGGGCCAGTCGTGGCGCAACTGGGTGTGACCCGACCGCTAGGCCGCGACGCGGCCTGTTCCCACGGCACCGGCGGGACAAGAGCACAGCACGGCGCGACCGCACCGCGGAGGCCCGTGCTACCTCCCCAACACCCTCGTCAGCGCCTCCAGCCGGTTGCCGATCAGTAGCCGCTGCGTCTCCAGCACCTGGGGGTTTTGGCTGTACTCGGTCCATGACTTCGTCAGGTGCGGGAAACGCAGCAGGGCCTCCTCGGGCAGGTGCGGACGGCGCTGGCGCAGGGCCGCGGAGGCGTCGCGCAGCATCACCAGCATGTCATAGTCCTCGGTGCCGTCGCGACACAGCTCCCAGCGAATCGAGTCCACCGGCCCGTCCTTCCCCGGATAGATGAGCGAGCCGTCCCCGTTGCCGCCCGGATAGGTCAGCGTGTTCTGCCACGGGTCCACCTGCCAGTAGGCGATCTCCCAGTACAGGAAGCCCGTGATCTCGTGGTCGAAAAGCTGCCAGTACAGCAGGCGGTGGTCCATGCCCGGGTAGTCAATGCCCCAGCAGTTCAGATACGGGCGCCGGGCCGAGATGCACACGTAGGCCCAGACCTCGTCTCCGGCCTGCTGGCGCTTCTTGAGGTAGATGGGCTCGTAGCAGTCGCTGTGCGGCACGTGGATGTCCACGCAGCCGGCGAGGTCGGCATAACGCGGCGCGCCCGGCTCGATGGGCTTGCTTGCCCCGTAGCCGTAGGTCAGCAGCGTCTTGAGCTTCGGGGCCGCGGAATGGGCCAGCTCGAAGGCCTGCTTGACCTGCCCAAACGCCTGCCAGCCCGGCTCATCAATCGTGTAGATATATGCCAGGTGCGTCCAGCCCTTCTCCTCCAGATGTGCCTGGGTCTGCTGCAGAAGCTGTCTGGCCTGATCAATGCGCGCCTGGTCCTGCACGCTCTCCACGGTGCCCCAGCCGCTCGGGAGCCGGCACCAGGAGACGTTGAACGCCGACAGACCCGCCTCGATGTACTGCTGCATCTTGGCGTCGAACTCCGCCCAGTCCATGCTCACAGTGCCGTCGTCGCCCACGGTGATCCGCGGCGCTATGACGTTCGTCGGGCTCGCGCGGTGCGCCAAGGCGTCGAGGATGTAGGCGTCGCGGATGCGCTCGCGCCCGGTCTCGTCGCCCTGTTCGAAGGAGGGGTTGGGCAAGGCGTTCTCGAGCGGCGAGGCGCCCTTGGGGGCAAGCTTCAGGTTGTCCCACCACACTGTGCCTACCTTGTCGGCCCGCAGGTACAGGTATAAATCCGGCTTCTCCCCGGTGGTGAAGGCGTACGAGCCCTGCTTCCACTCCCCTCCGGTGGGCGGGAGATCGAGGCCTCCGCCCTGGCTCATCCAAACTGCCGCGCCGCCCTTGTCCTCGGGCGCGGTTCTGTACCAGACTGAGAGCCGGTATTCCGTCTGCGGCTTGAGGTCGGTAAGGTGGGCGTAGTAACAGAAGCGTGGACTCTCATGCGTCCCCGGCTGGACATCCGTGATGCGCACGCGGCACGAACGCTTGCCCTCGTTCTTGACCTCATAGTCGAAGGCGACGTCGTACTTCATGGAGCCGAAGTAGTTGGGTCGGCCCTCGACATCAGCTCCGGTCCAGGCCCCGGCGGTCCATCCCGGCGGCAGTCCGGGGCCGGTGGCGAGGTCATACTTGCTGTACACAGACCCCAGGTTCAGGCCGTAAGAGCTGCGCAGCCGGGAGGTGGTCGGGAGCGCGAAGTCCCACACCCGCACTTCCAGCGGCACCCGTGTCTCCGGCGCATTCCGCGGGCGGACCGTGACCTCGCCCCGGTAGACGCCGGGGCGCTGGTCCCTGGGCGCATGGACGGTCACCCACCAGGACTGCACCCCGTCGCGGGCCACGTCCACGGCCGCGTTATCCAGCAGCGGGTCGGGGAGAAGCCCCGGTGGCAGCGTCGCGCCGCCCGAGGACTGCCTGACGTTGACGTACCCCACCAGCTTGACGCTGATCTCCGAGGCGGGGATCGTCGCCTGGCGGGGGCCCTGCAGATCGGTGACCGCCACCACGACCTTGCGCAGCTCCTCTTTGAGGGGCATCACGACGATCTGGATCGCCTCGTACTCATTGCGGGCCAGGGCGACTCTGGCCGGCCCGGGACGCCCCGGGTAGGGCCTGTCGGGACGCACCTTCACCATCGTGCTCTCAGGGCAGACGACGTAACCCGCGCGGCCTGCCTCCCGGACAAGAGGGAGCTTGAGCACCTGAGCCTGGAGCTCGGGGATGGCGGCCTCAACCCGGGTCACCTCCGCGCCAAGGTCACGCGCACGGGGCATGTCTATCCGCTTCGTGGCGGTCGCCTGCAGCGCCTCCAGCCTGGCCGCATGGCCCACGCAGGCTCCTGCCACGACACGCCCGACCTCGAGGTCCTGGTACTCGCGTACCGACTTCTCGATCTGGCGGATCTTTGCGAGGGCCGCCTGCGCCCGGTCGCGCAATGCCGCCACGACGAGCGGCGCGAAGTTGAGGTTCAGGCCGGTCAGGTCCCCGAAGCTGTCTGGCTCGTGGAAGCCCGTCTTGCAGGGCGCCCAGGAGCTGGTCTCGGTGTGCGGCCTCTCGCCGCGGCACAGGTTCAGACCCCAGGTGGCGGAGACGGTCTCGTCGAGACGCAGCGAGGACAGCGGTATGACCAGCTCGGCGCTCCACGCGCCCTCGGCCTTGCGCGTGGCCGCCCGGGCCCCGCTGTTCCAGGCCTCATCACGCACGAGCTCATCTCGGAGCACCCCGGCGCAGTTGACGAGGAAGTGAAGGTACCGTCCGCGATCCTGGCTCGGGGCGAGGAACACCTCCACGCAGTCGTCTTCCCAGACATTGCCGTCCGGGGTCTTTACCTGGGCCACGAGCTGTTCCATCCGGTCCTCGTGGCAGACGAAGCCGAAGTACAAGTTCCGCTCATCGAACAGCGCGTATGCCTCAGTGACCTGGGTCGCCGCGACCTCGGGCTTGCCGAGGAGACGGAAGCCTCCCGCGGGGGGAGCGGGCGCCCACACGGCCTCGCCGGTCACCTGGCCGTCAATGACCGGGGGGCGCGACGTCCGGGTTGCCTGCAGCGAAGGGGCAGACCAACAGCCAGTCGCCAGGAGCACTGCGATCAGCATCAGGGGGCACAACGGACGCATGGCGGACACCTCCGGCATACAGGTTCGGCGCGGTGGCGTGGAAGCCCTTCCGGGCAAGGGGGCAAGGCCGTCCATGGCCCCGCGGACGCCCGGCGGACGCCGGGTCGGAGAGCCTGTCCCTGACGGCGGGTGGGTCCCGCAGCGGGCGGAGAGCCACCAGCGACCTGCAGTGAAGTCGGTGGGCAGGCTGCCCGGCACCGGCGTCGGCTCCGGTTCCGGCTGATGGACCAAGGCCTGGACAGGGCTCTTGAGGGCACCGACGCCCTCCTGCTCGGCCCGCACCACCTGAAGCCAGGCGACCAGGGTCGGCTTCGCCTTGCGGTTCTCCCAGCGGTTGACGGTGGCGAATGACACCCCCAGCAGGTTGGCCAGTTGGGTCTGCGTGAGGCCCAACCTGCTCCTGAGTGATCGCAGCCGCTCCGGGTACTCCTCCGGGACTTGGGCGTCCACTTGGCCTGGGTCCCGTTGCTGAACGAGATTCGCAACTGGATGAGCAGCGAGGAGTGCCGAGAGACGGCGGACAGGCTGACTTGATAGGGGCGTACCATGCTCGTCTGCCAGGCGGAGAGTACATCCTACGGCCGGCACGAAACGGACAGGAGCAGGACCGAGACTCCCTACAGGTTGAGCAGGATGCGGAGCCGGTCCTCGACTTCGTCAAGTGTCGTGGCCCCCACCCTTCCGAGTCGCCTCGCCAGGCGTGTGACGGACACGGAGCGGACATCCTCACATTTGGCGAAGCTGGTCTCTCGCAGGCCTCCCTCCCCCGCTTCGACACGTACGTGCAAAGGGATGCCCCGCTCGCGGGTCGTGATGGGCACGAGAATCACGAGACCTGGCGGTCCGTGATTGAAGGGGTCTGCGGAGACGATCAGGCCCGGTCGCGTTCCCGCCTGATCGCGGCCCCGCACGGGGTTGAGATCCACCAGACAGACGTCGCCACGGGACGGCTTGGGCGAGGTCATGCCTTGGCCTCCGCCAGGTCATCACCGAGCGAGCCCTCCCATTCCTGTCTCTCCGCCACTTCCTCAGCCCATGCCTTGGGGTCAGAGCGGAGGGCGGCGTACGCGGCGTTCGCCTGCTGAAAGATGCACTGCCGCCGATAGGCTTCGACCGCCTTCTCCAGCAGGACGCTCATCGGCTCTCCGGTTTCCCTCGACAGTTCCCGGAGCGTCGCTCGTGTCTTCTCGGGTAGTCACACAGTCGTAGTAGGCACGGCAGGCACCTCCTGTCTACAGATGAGTATACTACAGTGAAGACATCTGGACAATCGCCACCTGCTCTTGTCTAAGCGGTCTCCGGACCCGCCGCGAGCAGTCGTCTCGGCCTGAGCCGGGCCCTTCGTGGAGCCTCTGCCTCAAGGAGCGTCCCCTTGCAGGCCCGCTTCAGTGCCGTCGTCGCCTCCGAGTGCGAGGCCCTCTCCGCCCGCTCACCAATGTGGAACAGGCACAGGGCGTCGTTGACCGCGATTGCCGCATGGATAGCGTTGCTGACCGCCTGATTGCGGTAGTCCGGTCCATGCACTGTTTGGGCTACTCCCCAGAAACGACGGGCCCCCCGGAGATAGTCCTGCCAAGTCGCCGTCGGGGTTCGGCGCGAGGCAAAGAGCGAACTCCGCCCAATGGTATGGGCGAGGTCCGGGGAACACAACCGCAGGTAGCTCACCAACGAGTACCGGCACCGCCGCCCGCAGTTCCACTTGGACTACGCTCACCTCAGCGTGAACCGTCTCGGCGCTCACGCCGCCGGTTCGGGTACTGGCGGCCGACCGTTTCGTCTCGGCGTAGGAGGTCGCTTGTCGCTTCGTCTCGTGGCGTGCGCAGTGGGGACCTGAGGAGGAACGGAGGAGAAGCGTCGCCCGAAGGCGAACTGAGCCAGCAGGGAGGTGTTTCCCCGTTCCACGTTTCCACGTCATGACGCCCGATCGTCCGCGCCCGATGCCCCGCCGATCAGGCTGGCCTGACTGACAACAGCGTCATGCTCACACCGACCCCGGGCGAGCGCGTGACGTAGGGAGAAGCTACAGAGCTTCGCAGGAACGATTCGCTCGTGTACGCACACGGCGAAGCGGGTTGGGGGAGCCTGATATGAACATCTTCGACATCCACAAGGCCGTCGTCGACGAGTACCGTCGCTACGTCCGCAGCTTCCTGACGATCGCTGACGATCGCATCAGTGCCGAGGTCGAGGACAAGCTGCTGAGTCAGGGTGGTGTGTGCCCGGAGGCCTTGGTCCAGCTCAACCCCGGATTCAAGAGGGGCCGCGACGTCGCTGGTTTGGTCGACGACGGAGTGCTACACCCACGCTGTGCCGACATCTTCCGCAACGAAAAGGGGCAGAGCATCGGGCTCTACCGCCATCAGGAGGACGCGATCCTCCGGGCGTGTCAGGGCCTGCCGTTCGTCGTCACAAGCGGCACCGGGTCGGGGAAGAGCCTGACCTACACCATCCCCATCGTTGACCACGTGCTGAAGCACGACCCCGCCGACCGGCGAGTGCGGGCCATCCTGGTCTACCCGATGAACGCCCTCATCAACTCGCAGCTCAAGGCCATCGGCGACTTCCTGCAGCGTGGAGGCAGCCACGGGGTGACGGTCGCCCGCTACACTGGTCAGGAGTCCAGCTCGGAAAAGCAGCAACTGCAGAAGCACCCCCCTCACATCCTGCTGACGAACCTCATGATGCTGGAGTACATCCTGACCCGACCTGGCGAGGGTGTGTTCGTGGACCAGGGGCAAGCGGACCTGAGGTTCGTGGTCCTCGACGAGCTGCATACATACCGGGGCCGCCAGGGGGCGGACGTGGCCCTCCTGATCCGTCGCCTACGGGACCGGAGTGGGAACCCACAGCTCCAGTGCATAGGCACCAGTGCCACGATGGCCACCGGTGGCAGCCGCGAAGAGCGGCGACGGGCCGTCTCCATCTTCGCCGCTCAGCTCTTCGGGACCGAAATGGGACTCGAGAGCGTGATTGAGGAGACACTGCAGCCCCTGACGCCGGAGGACATACCGACAGACGCTAAGGCTCTACGGGCGGCTCTGCTCGATAGCGATGTCCCGGCGACCTGGGAAGAGTTCCGCCGCAGCGCGCTCGCGAAGTGGGTTGAGAAGACTTTTGGTCTGACTCGCGAAGACGACGGCCACCTGCGGCGTGCAACCCCAATCTCCCTCGCCGAGAGTGCAACGCAGCTGTCGAGACTGACGGGAGTCGACGAGGACAGATGTACGGAGAAGCTCCGCCAGACGCTGCTGGACGGTAGCAGGCTGGCGGCGGGCGAAGGCGGGGAGCCCTTCGCCTTCAAGCTCCACCAGTTCGTGAGCCAGGGCGGAGCCGCGTACGCTACCCTCGAACACCCCGACCGTCGCGAGATTACGCTCAAGGGTCAGTACTGGGCACCTGGCGAGGGCGACCGGTTGCTGTTTCCGCTCGTATTCTGCCGTGTGTGCGGCCAGGAGTTCTACGTCGCAAGGCTGAGCGGGAATGGCGACCAGCTCGTGCCCGAGGAGTTCGAGACGTCACCCGATGGCGACGCGGGCGTCGCCGAGGACACGCGGGGCTACCTGATGGTAGACCCGGACGGGCAGTGGCAGCAGGATCAGGCCGTTCTGCCCGACCACTGGTTAGACGCGAGGGGGCGTCTGAGTCGGAACTACCGAGGGGCGGAGCCGAGGGTCCTGCACGCCACGCCCGGTGGGACCATCAGGACCGGGGCTGACGGCGACGCCCTACGGTGCTGCTTCATCCCCCGGCCGTTCATGCTGTGCCCGTCGTGCGGGGAAGCCTACACGCCTCGAGACAGCGAGTTCCGCAAGCTGGCACGCCTCTCGAGCGAGGGTCGCAGCACCGCGACGACACTGCTATCGGTCGCCGCCGTTGCGGCGATGGACCGCGGTGGGGTGGACCGGCAAGCGTGCAAGGTGCTGTCCTTCACCGACAACGTGCAGGACGCCTCGCTGCAGGCCGGGCACTTCAACGACTTCGTCCAGGTCGCCCTCGTCCGGTCGGCTCTCTGCCGGGCGTTGCGAGATCACGCCCCGCTCCGGTTCGACACCATCGCCGGGGTGGTGGTTGATCACCTCGGGATGGAGCTTACCGACTATGCCAGAGAGTCCAACATCGAGCCGGGCAGCCCACAGGCCCGCAGGACGGCGGAGGCCTTCCGGGACCTGATCGAGTATCGCATCTACGAGGATCTGCGGCGGGGCTGGCGACTGGTGCAACCCAACCTGGAGCAGTGCGGCTTGCTCCGCATCGAATATGAGGGGCTGCGTGAGTTGGCCTCGTCCGAGACCATCTGGGCCTCGTGTCTACAGATGCAGGCCCTCTCGTTGGAGCAACGGGAGCACGTCCTGCAGGTCGTCCTCGACGAGCTGCGGCGGCAGCTCGCCATAGACGCTCCGTGCCTCGTCCGCGAACGCCAGGAGGAGCTGCAGAAGAACACCTCGGCGTACCTGAGCGAACGCTGGGCCATCGACGAGGGTGAGAAGCTGAGGTCGGCCGCGTCTTTCGTGCTCCCCGGCGACCGGGCGAGGGGGGCCGAGCACAGCCTGTCGGATCGCGGGGCGTTGGGTAGGTACCTCGGCAGGTACATCGGCAAACTCCAGGGCACACGTCTGCGGGGCGAAGACTATGCGACCTTCATCGGCGGCGTCGTCGAGGGCTTGAGGCGTTTCGGCCTGGTCAGCTATGACGAGAGCACGCAGAGCCTCCAGGTGCACCAGGGGGCCTTGAACTGGTGCGCAGGTGACGGGACGCCGACCGTCGATCACCTGCGTCGGTACCGTGTGGAAAGCGACGCCTACCGTCAGGTCGAGGCTCGTCCCAACGAGTTCTTCCGCGAGTTCTATCCGGCGGCCCTGGACATCCTGCGGCGGATGGAGGGAGCCGAGCACACCGGCAAGACGAGCACCGAAAGACGCATCGAGCGTGAAAACCGGTTCCGAAATGGCGAACTGGCTGCTTTGTTCTGCACCCCGACGATGGAGCTGGGCATAGACATCGCTGACCTCAATGCGGTGCACATGCGGAACCTGCCGCCCACACCCGCGAACTACGCCCAGCGGAGCGGCCGGGCGGGCCGGGCGGGCCAGGCCGCCCTGGTGCTGGCCTACTGCTCGTCGGGCAGTGGGCACGATCAGTACTACTTCCAGCGTCGCGAACGAATGGTCGCGGGTGCGGTCGTCCCCCCCGTGATCGACCTGTCCAACGAGGACCTGATCCGGTCGCACATCCACGCCATCTGGCTGGCTCACACCGACGTCTCCCTGGGCGGGAAGATCCCGGACGACATCCTCGACATGAGCCAGCCTTCCTGTCCGTTGCGGGCCGAGATCGACCAGCAGGTGCACTTGCCCGAGGACGTGTTCCAGCGGTGTCTGGACCACTGCCGAGCGGTCCTGCAAGACTGCGGCCCCGCCGTCCTCGAGGCCCCGTGGTACAACGACACCTGGTTGGAGACTACGCTCCGGGCCGCCGCCTCCCGATTCGACGAGGCCTTCGGGCGTTGGCGGCACCTCTACGTCGCTGCCCGTGCCCAGGTGGCTCGGGCGAGGGAATTGGAGGACGCCCGGTACACGGGCGGGGCGAAGGCGTGCGGGCCCGGAGAGGACCCCGAGGCCCTGCAGCGTGAGGCCCGACGCCAACTCGATCTGCTGTTCTGCCGCGACGAGACCCGCGGAGAGCAGGACTTCTACCCCTACCGGTATCTGGCGACCGAGGGCTTCCTGCCCGGCTACAACTACCCGTCGCTCCCGGTCCGGGCCTTCGTGGGACGATTGGGGGACGGCGAGTTCCTGTCACGTGCCCGCTCCATCGCTCTCTCCGAATACGGTCCCTTCAACCGCGTCTACCACGAGGGCAGCCAGTACCAGGTGGAGCGGGTGCAGCTCTCCCCGGAGGAGCCAGACAAGCGATTCAAGGCGGCCAATATCTGTAGGTGCTGCGGCTACGTACACTCCGACGCCGACCTGGACTGCGACATCTGCCTGTGCTGTGCGACGCCCCTCACTGCGGGGACGGCCCTCAGGCTCGGGACGCTGCTGGAGATGCCGACGGTGATCGCCCGTCGCAGCGACCGGATCACCTGCGATGAGGAGGAGCGGCTGCGGCGGGGCTATGAGATCGGGAGCTATCTGCAGTTCGCCAAGGGTACGGACGGACGCCCCCAACGGTTCGACGCCGCGGCCCTGGACATCAACGACGCCGACCTCGCCCGGCTGACCTACGCACCCTCCGCCACCCTATGGAGTATCAACCACAAGTGGCGGGCAAGCGACGAGGATGGGTTCCGCCTCGACCTGACGCGTGGGCGTTGGGTCAAGCGGGGCGATGACGACGAGGCGGGTGCGGGCAACATCCGGCACTACGTGCGGCTCTTCGTCAGGAACACCTCCAACGCCATCCTCGTGCACCCCGACTTGGGGGGTGCGGGAGACGAACCCGATGCGTCCTCGTTCCTCTACACGTTGCAGTACGCCCTCGTCGCGGGGACCGCTGCCCGCTACCAGGTCGAGTCGGGAGAGCTGGGGTCCGAGGTCATCGGGGAGGGACCGGGGCGACGCATCCTGATCTGGGAGGCGGCCGAGGGCGGACTGGGCGTGCTCCGGCGGTTGGTGGACGAGCACGACGCCCTGCCGGGCGTCGCCTCGGCGGCCCTGGACATCATGCACTTCGACCCCGACACCGGAGAGGATCGGCGTCCCGCCGATGATGAGCAGGAAGGCTGTGCCAGGGCCTGCTATGACTGTCTGCTCTCCTACTACAACCAGCGACACCACGCCATCCTGGACAGGCGTCTCGTGCGGGACTTGCTCCTGGCCCTCAAGGGCGGACGGGTCCGGCCGGAGACGGCGGGACGCTCATACGACGAGCAGTACCGCTGGCTGATGGACGAGACGGATCAACGCTCCGACCTGGAGCGGCAGTTCGTCGAGCACCTCCACCGCACTCGACGCAGCCTGCCCTCGCACGCTCAGTGCCAAGTTCCCGAAGCCGAGTGCACGCCCGACTTCATGTACGAGGGCCAGCACGTCTGCGTGTTCTGTGACGGCTCCGTGCACGACCAGCCTCAGCAGCAGGGGCGTGACGAAGAAGCACGTCGCAAGCTGCGGGAACTCGGCTACCGGGTCATCACCATCCGCTACGACCGAGACCTGGAGGAGCAGATCGCGGAGCATCCCGACGTTTTTGGCGCGGGGGTGCGGCCATGAACCCCGGCACGCTCGTTCGCTACCGTGAACGCGACTGGGTGATCCTTCCGTCGGAAGACCCCCAGCTCCTGATGCTCCGCCCCATCGGCGGCAGTGCCAGGGAAGCCTGCGGGGTGCTGCGATCGCTCGCGGACCGCATGGCCTACAGCCTGCCCTTCGAGAGAGTGACGCCCTCACGGTTCCCGCTGCCAGATGCCGATGCGGTGCAGGACCACGCCGCCGTCCGCCTGCTGCTGCACGCCGCCCGACTGCTGCTGCGTGACGGGGCGGCACCATTTCGCTCCCTGGGTCATCTGTCGGCGAGGCCCCGCCCGTACCAGTACGTTCCGATGCTCATGGGGCTGCGTCAGGACACCGTGCGGCTGCTCATCGCCGACGACGTCGGGGTCGGAAAATCGCTGGAAGCGATACTCGTTGGCCGTGAGCTCATGGCCCGTGGCGAGGTGCGGCGGGTGGCGGTTCTCTGCCCACCGTACCTTTGCGACCAGTGGCAACGGGAGCTCGCCGAGAAGGCCCACATCGATGCCGAGGTCATCCGCTCCGGCACGGTCGCGAGGTTGGAGCGCCTGTGCCCGGCTAACCGCAGCATCTTCCAGCAGCACCGCCACTTCGTGGCCAGCATAGACACCGTCAAGGGCGACCGCTATCGCGAGACGTTCCTTCTCCACTGCCCCGAGTTCGTCATCGTGGACGAGGTACACGGGGCGGCCAGGCCGCCTGGGGATCGCCGCTCTCGCTCGCAGCAACAGCGACACGATCTCCTCTGCCGGGTTGCGTCCGACCCCAGTCGCCATCTCGTCCTCTTGACCGCGACACCTCACAGCGGAGTCGAGGAGTCGTTCCTGTCCCTGCTGGGTCTGCTGCGACCTGAGTTCGCCGAGCTGGACCTGTCGCGACTGTCCGATCACGAACGCGACGAGCTGTCCAAGCACTTCGTCCAGCGTCGGCGGCCCGATGTGAAGCGGTGGATGGGCCAGGACACGCCCTTCCCCGAGCGGGACCCGTGGCCCCCACCTTCTGGCGAGCATCCGTACACCTTCTCCGATGCTTACCGTGCCTTCTACGCCGACGTCTACGACTTCGCCAGGGGACTCGTGGAATCGGCTGACACGCTCACCGGGTGGAAGCGACGGATGCGGTTCTGGTCTGCCCTCGCCCTGATGCGATGCGTGACCTCGTCTCCGGCCGCCGCCGAGGCCAGCCTGCTCAAGCGGCTGGGCGGGGACGAGGACGCCTCGGTGGATGCCCTCGACGCCTCCACCGATGAGGACCTGGAAGAGACCTTCGAGCCCGTCCTCTACGACCCCACCGAGGCCGAGTCCGTCGTTGACGCCCCACCCACGGCCGTCTTCGAGGCCCAGGAACTGGACACGTCCTGGCCCGATGCCGACCGCCGTCGGATGAGGTCGTTCGCGAAGCGGGCGGGCGAGCTGCGGGGCATGCATGACTGGAAGCTCCGGGCGGTGACGGAGGCCGTCCAGTCCTGCCTGAAGGACGGCTACCACCCCATCGTCTGGTGCCGGTACATCGCCACCAGCGACTACGTCGCCGAGCAGCTCCAGGCGACGCTGGGCAGGGAGTTCCGCGACCTGCGGGTCACGTCCATCACCGGCACCGTCGGCGAGGATGAGCGGCGGATGAAGCTCGAAGAGCTGTCGCAGGCACCGCAGCGTGTCCTCGTCGCCACCGACTGTCTGAGCGAAGGCATCAACCTCCAGGAGCACTTCAATGCCGTCGTCCATTTCGATCTGCCCTGGAACCCGAATCGGCTGGAGCAGCGGGAGGGCCGCGTGGACCGCTTCGGCCAGGTCTCGCCCAAGGTCCGCACCGTCCTCATCTACGGGCAGGACAACCCGGTGGACGGGGCGGTGCTCGACGTCTTGATCCGCAAGGCGCGGGAGATCCACAAGGCCCTCGGCATCCACGTTCCCGTCCCTGTGGACAGCAAGACCGTCATGGACACGGTGCTCAAGTCCGTCTTCGACCGCTCCTACGAGGGCGAACAGCAACTCTCGCTGTTCGGCGAGTCAGACCCGGCGGCTCAGGTCGTGAAGCGATTCCACTACCAGATGGACCTCGCCGCTGAGCGGGAGAAGGAGACACGCTCACGCTTCGCTCAACGCCGCATCCAGCCGGACGAGGTCGAGCGGGAGCTGGCCGAGACCGACAGTGTCCTTGGGGATCCGGGCGAGGTCCAAGCCTTCCTCCGGGAGGCCAGCCAGCGGATGGGGTTCGGCTTCCGCCCGAGCAGCCGGTTCCGCTCGCGGACGCCGCAAGTCTGGGAGATCGACGTCGCTCCCCTGCCGCCCGCGGTGAAACAGGCCCTCGGCAGCGTACCCGACCCCTGGCCCGTCACCTTCGACACCCCTGTCCCCGAGGGTGTCGCCTACGTCGGACGCAGCCACCGGCTCATCGAGTGCCTGGCCGAGCACCTGATGGACCAGGCCTTCTACCCATCCTCCGACCGCTCTCCGGCCGCACGCTGTGGAGCGATCCGCACGGACGCCGTCGCACGCCGGACCACGCTCCTCCTGCTTCGTCTGCGGTATCTGATCCACGAGCGGGACGGCGAGACACCCAGCCTCGCCGAGGAGACCCTCGCCTGGGGCTACACAGGCCTCATGCCCGACATCGAGCCCCTCACCCTCGAAGAGGCCCGCAGGTTGGTGGACGAGGCGACCTCCGTCGCGAACCTCTCGCCCCAGGAGAAGACCGAGGTCGTAACCGAGACGCTCGACGCCTGGGAGCCCCTGCAGCCGCAGCTCGACGCCGTCCTCGACGAGCGGGCGGCACGGCTTACTGAGTCCCACCGCCGCATCCGCAGCCTCACGAAGTCCGGGCGGGTTCGCATTGAGCCCCAGAAGCCACCCGACCTCCTCGGAGTGCTGGTCCTTATACCAGTGCCGAAGGGGGCCGCCCGATGAACACCACCTGCATCAAGATCGAGGGCGGGCTGCTCGCACCGGACTTCCTGGAGGCCATCGCCGACGCCGAGGGCCAGAAGGCCGCCGACTTCGGCATCGAGGGCCGCCGCACGCTCGTGGACGAGGTGTCGTCCCTGTGGTCCGACGTCCGCTCCTACTGGGACGCCTTCCAGCGTCGCCTGCAGCGGCAGTCCAGCGAGAGCCTTACCACCATCACCCGCGAGCAGTGGATGATCCCGTTGCTCGAAGCCCTCGGCTACCGCCTCACTTACCACCCCCAGGGCGTGGAGATCGAGGGCCGCAACTACCGCATCTCCCACCGCACTGGTGCCACCGAAGACGACCTCCCGATCCACATCGAGCCCTTCGACCAGGACCTCGGCTCGCGACCGCCATCCGGGCGGAGCGGCATGGCACCCCATGCCATGCTCCAGGACTACCTCAACCGCACCGAGCACCTCTGGGGCATCGTCACCAATGGCAGCACCCTCCGCCTGCTGAGGGACTCGTCCTACTTCACCCGCCCCTCCTACATCGAGTTCGACCTGCGGCAGATGCTGGAGGGCGAGCGGCTCGACGAGTTCTTCCTCTTCTATCGCCTCGTCCATCGCACTCGCCTGCCCAGGAACGCGGAAGACGGCCCCAACTGCCTGTTGGAGAAGTACCACCAGCTTGGCATCGAGCAGGGCGGGCGAATCCGTGACGGCCTCCGCAACGCCGTCGAGCAGGCCATCGTCACCTTCGCCAACGGCTTCCTGGCCCATCCCCGGAACGAGCAGCTCCGCGAGGACCTCCGGTCCGGCAGTATCTCCGCCACCGACTTCTACCAGCAGCTCCTCTACCTCATCTATCGCCTGCTGTTCCTGATGGTGGCGGAGGAACGGGGTCTGCTCAGCGGTGGCGATGGCGGGCACCACTCCGCCCGCGAGTACTTCACGGTCCAGCGTCTGCGGGCACTCGCCGACGAGCCGCTCAGTGCACCCGAACGCTTCAGCGATCTGTACCTGAACCTGCGGGCCCTCTTCTACTCCCTGTGCAACGAGGAGTTCGCCGCGGCCCTCGGCTTGCCGCCGCTCAATGGCGAACTGTTCGACTGTGCCCGCACCTCTGCCCTCAGCGACGCCTACCTCAACAACCGCGACCTGCTGACGGCGATGCACACCCTCTCGTGGTTCGTGCCCCGCGACCAGCGGGTGCCGACCCGCGTCAACTACCGCCACCTGGATGTGGAGGAGCTGGGAAGCGTCTACGAGTCCCTGCTCGACCTGCAGCCCATCGTCGAGGAGCACGGCGGGCGGCTCAACTTCCGGTTCGGCTCCGGCACCGAACGCAAGACCACCGGCTCCTACTACACCCGCCCCGAGCTGGTGCAGGAACTCATCAAGTCCGCCCTCGTGCCCGTCATCGAGGACCGCTTAGCCTCACCCCCTGCCCCCTCTCCACAATGTGGAGAGGGGATGCCCCGCGGCAGCGGGGCAGGGGTGAGGCCTAAGGTTGAGCCCGTCCCCGGCTACGTGTACGACCTCGCTCGGAAGCTTCGCAAGGAAGGCACGGACTCCGAGAACCTGCTGTGGCAGTGCTTGAGGGACCGACAGCTTGCGGGGCACAAGTTCCACCGCCAGCACCCGCTCGGACGGTATATCGCCGACTTCTACTGTGCGGAGGCCCGGCTGGTTGTTGAGCTCGACGGAGCACCCCACCGGGAGCAGCGGCAGGCGGAATACGACCAGCTACGCGACGAGGAGATCGCCAAGCGGGGCCTCACAGTCCTCCGCATCCAGAGTGCCGATGTCCAGCGAGACCCCCAGAGCGTGCTGAACACGATCGCTCGGCACCTCACCCCCAGCTCCCCCAGCTCCCCCTCTCCACCGAGTGGAGAGGGGGCAGGGGGTGAGGTTGATCCCCGCGAAGCCGCCCTCCTCGACCTCAAGGTCTGCGACCCGGCCTGCGGCTCCGGGCACTTCCTGCTCGCCGCCGCCCGCCGCATCGGCACCGAACTCGCCCGGGTCCGCACCGGTGAGGAGGCCCCGGCCCCCGACGCCGTGCGGGAGGCCGTTCGCGATGTCATCACCCACTGCATCTACGGCGTGGACAAGAATCCCCTCGCCGTAGACCTGTGCAAGGTCGCCCTGTGGATCGAGGGCCACTCCGGCGGCAGGCCCCTCACCTTCCTCGATCACCGCATCCGCTGCGGCGACTCCCTCGTCGGCGTCTTCGATCTGTCGGTGCTGGAGGACGGCATCCCCGACGCCGCCTTCGACCCGGTCTCCGGCGATGACCGCAAGCTCGCCTCGGCGATCAAGAAGCAGAACAAGCAGGAGCGCGAGAAGGGCGTCTACACCTTCCGGTTCGATACCGCCGCCGAGGTCCACGACCTCGTGGAGGAGCGGCGGGAGTTGGAGACGCTCCACGACGACACGCCCGAGGACATCCACCGCAAGCGGGCGGCGTGGGAAAGGCTTCAGCGGGATGGCGGCCCGCTGTGGCGGGAGCGGATGGCGTGCCACCTGTGGACCGCGGCGTTTTTCTCAGAACTGACCAAGGAGGCACAGGACGGCCAACGCATCCCCACCACCGGGGACCTGCGTCGCTTCCTGCAGGACCCCAACGCCGTGGACGCCCGCCTGCGGGGCCACGTCTGGACGTTGGGCGAGCTCAACCGCTTTTTCCACTGGCCCATCGAGTTCCCCGAGGTGTTTGCACCTCACCCCCGTCCTTCGGACGCCCCCTCTCCACTTGTGGAGAGGGGGTCGGGGGGTGAGGTCACCGGCGGGTTCGACTGCATCCTCTCCAACCCCCCCTGGGAGATGATTCAGCTTGAGGAGCAGGAATTCTTCGCCACCCGTGACCCAGAGATCGCCAAGGCCCCCAACAAGGCCGCCCGCGAGCGGCTCATCCAGCGACTGGCTCAGAAGGAGCCAGCCCTCCTTCGCCACTTCAGGACCGAGCTACACGCTGCCGACGCCCTCAGCAAGTACCTGAGACAGGGACCACGGTTCGCACTGACGGGACGGGGCCGCATCAACACCTACGCCGTCTTCGCCGAGCTCTGCCGCCGAGCCCTCGGCCCACAGGGCCGGGCAGGCATCATCGTCCCCACCGGCATCGCCACCGACGACACCACGAAGGAGTTCTTCCGGGACCTGATGGCAACCGGGTCGCTCGCCCGAGTGATTGGGTTCGAGAATGAGGCGTTCATCTTCCCCGCCGTGCACCACGCGTTCAAGTTCTGTGCCCTCGCGGCCGCAGGAAGAGGTCTCGCGGAGGGCGAGGCTGACTTCGTGTTCTTCTGCCGGTACTTCCCCCAGGTCCAGGACCAGCGGCGGCACTTCCGGCTTTCTGCCGCCGACATCCGCCTGCTCAACCCCAATACAGGGACTTGCCCTGTATTTCGAACCCGTGCCGACGCCGAACTGACCAAGGCCATCTACCGCCGCGTGCCTGTGCTGGTGAATGAGGCGACCGGACAGGACCCGTGGGGCGTCACGCTCCGTCAGGGCCTGTTCAACATGTCGAGTGATAGCGGCCTCTTCGCGACGGCCCCCGGCCCGGGGCTGGTGCCGCTGTACGAGGCGAAGATGATCTGGCACTATGATCATCGCTACGGGACGTATGAGGGAGCGACGCGGGCCCAACTGAACGCGGGCACCCTGCCGCGTCTGAGTGACGAACAGCGGCAAGACCCGGCGTGCCGCGTCCGACCCCGCTACTGGGTCTCGCAGGCCGAGGTGGAGCAACGCCTCCGAGACTGGCCACACGGGTGGCTGCTGGGCTTCCGCGACATCACCAGCAGCGTTGTCGAACGCACCGCCATCTTCAGCCTCATCCCCAGGGTGGGGGTGGGGCACAAGTTCCCGCTCCTACTTACCGGCGAAGGCATCAGGCCTTCTCGCGTATTGTCTCTGGCGAGCTGCTGTTCGTCCTTCGTTTTCGACTATGTAGCCCGTCAGAAAGTCGGGGGGACCTCGCTGGGCTTCTTCATCCTCAGGCAACTCCCCGTCCTCCCGCCCTCCGCCTACACCGCCGCCGACCTGCTGTTCATCGTCCCCCGCGTGGTCGAGCTGACGTACACCGCCTGGGACATCAAGGCCTTCGCGGACGACGTGTGGCGGGAGACCTCACCCCCCAGCCCCCTCTCCACAAGTGGAGAGGGGGAGTCGAGCGGCAGCGAGACGGGGGTGAGGTTGCGGCAGGCCCTGCAGCAGCAGTGGGAGGCCAACCGCAGCGAGACCGGCGGGCACGAGTGGAACCCGCCCGAGTGGGCGGAGATCGCCGCCGACGGCTGCCCCCTGCCGCCGTTCAAGTGGAGCGACGACCGCCGGGCGGTGCTGCGGGCAGAGCTGGACGCCTGGTACGCCCGGCTGTACGGCCTGACCCGCAAGCAGCTCCGCTACATCCTGGACCCGCACGGCCTGAGCGAGCGGGAGCTGGCGGACATCCTCGACCCGTGGGAGGACCCAAGCTGCTCCGGGCCGCACCTGCTCCCCGCCGAGCCCGCCCTCGACTTCCCCGGCGAGACGTTCCGGGTGCTGAAGGAGAGGGAAGAGAAGCAGTTCGGCGAGTACCGAACCCGCCGCCTCGTCCTGGAAGCGTGGCAGAGGCAGGAGACCCAGTGGCAAGAGAGACGATGACACATTGGCAGAGACGAGACCCCCCCGTAAGGATCATGATCCGCGAGGCCGTCGAGGCCCTCGGCAGCCCGACCACCAACGTGGCCGCACGGGACTGGATCGAGGAGTACTACCCTGGGACGAACCGGGGTACGGTCGAGTGCCAGATCACCATCTGCACCGTGAACCACCCATCGCGGGTCCACTACCCCGAGGGGCGATGGGTCAGGGACTGTGACGATCCCCGCTACGACTTCCTGTACCGCCCTGCCCGCGGCCAACTCGAGTGGTACCGCCCCGCCCAGCACGGCCGCTGGAGCATCGAGCAGGAGGGTACCGACTTCCACAGGGCACGGGTACTCAGAGCCGGCACGGCGAGGTGGGGCCGCCCTGCATGTCGCCAGTTCCAGGTGTACCTGCGGCCCGGATGCCAATTCCCGCAGACCGCCCGTCAGCAAAGCTACGGGCAGCCTTTCCCGCCGCTATGGCTCACAAGTTGTCCAGCGCCCCCATGGCTTCGGCGATGGCCAGGGGGTGAACGTGGGTGTAACGCTCGGTCATGCGGCTGGTGGTGTGGCCCGCAACCTGCTGGACGAGGCGCAGATCACGCGTGCGGTCATAGAGCGCAGTCAAGGCCGTATGGCGCAGCATGTGGGGATGGACCCGCCGCTGGATGCCAGCCTTTTCCGCCAGACGTCGCACGAGCTCGCGGACATAGCGCGGGTTCAGCGGCTTCCCGGCCTGCAGCTTGCCAGTCTTAGCGAAGCCCGCCTGACGGGTTCCGCGGCTGATGGTGCAGAAAAGGGGACCGCCCCGGATACCGAGCTGGGCCCGCTTGGCCTGCCACGCCTCCAGTGCGGCGCGAGTGGTCGGGCCCAGGGGGATGCCTTGCCGGGGGCGGCCACCCTTCGTGGACCGCGGCGGTAGGCGTAACACCCAGACCTTCTTGACCTCACCGTCATTGGTACTCCATGTTTCCTGCCGGATGTCGGCCGCTGTCACCCGAAGCGCTTCGCCGCAGCGCACGCCGGTCTGGGCCATCAGTTGCAGCAGAGCGAAGTTGCGCGCCCCGCTTGGGGTCTTTGTATTGACCTGACTGAGCAGCGCGTCGAGTTCATGGGCCTCAAGGGTCTCGGTGATCTGCACCTGGGGTGACATGATAGCCTCTAATGCCGGATTGGTAGCTTTTCGGCATTCTATTGGACTTGTCTTGGTGCGTCAATCAGTTTTCGGTACTAAATCACCACGAGGACTGGCATCTTGATACGTCGTGCCCTCGCCCTGATGAAGAGGGGATCGGGCGCGTGCCTCCGCCTTGATGAACAGGAAACTGAGGCGTGCAACTGAACTGTGTGCTCTCGGCTACACGGACAGTGAGATTTGCCGTACCCCTCCGCCCTGATGGACAATGGATCGGGGTGATGAGTTGCCTCTGAGGAACCGCGCCAGGCCCGGCCATCACAGGGCTTGGCCTCTTCGACACAGGGACGGTGACCTCGTTTCTGGGTGCATTCCACATGGGGGTTCAACGAATCGCGCTTCTCCATGGGGGTCCTCTGAGCAGTTAGGTACAATCTTAGTTATAAAGCAGCCAGAAGCTCCTGCTTGTGCCAGGCGCAAGTAAGGTGCCAGTTTGGTCCTCGACGCGACATGGTGAGGAACCTCGCACTGGTATCATCTCCCCTCGGCGTGACACCATACGTCGGGGTGAGCACCGACGTGTTCGTCGCCATAGCCTTGCCAAGCAGTCTTCCAGTGGAGCCACAGCGCGCTTCCACGCACTGACCCGATGAGCACAGCCGAGCCTCAATGCGAACCCATTGCTATAGTCACGAGGATTCTGGCGAAGACGGCGGACCGGCCCTTGTGTCATCAACAGGTCTGCGCGCGCCCAACTGTGGACCATAGTGAGCAGTTGCGGCATAGGATCGCCTCCTGTGCAGACCTGGCGCCACGCTGGACGGCAGCGGACGAGAGCCCCACTCCGGTGAGGCGTTAGCGCTCTCCCCCAGTCCGTAGCCGCGGCTCATGTGAGTGCTATGCTTCGCTGCCATCGTTACTGGCGAAGTGGCGACTATAGTGCCTACATCGCAGCGGGTTCTTGCCGTCTAACCCACACGTTGTCTCCGGGCCGCCGGATTGACAACTCGGTCCCATAGTGCCCGGTTGGCGTCCAGGATGGCATTTGGGGTTGACGGCTCTACTCGACCGCGTTGCCGCTTTGCACCGGGCATGTGACGTGGTTCGGAAGGTGTACCTCTGCGTCGAGAGGAATGCTCTGGCTGCATGTGCTCGCCGCGGACCGGCTTGCCATGATGCCGGAGGTTGTGCGAGCCGATGGAGTGCCTGCCTGTGACTGTGCTGCCCACCGAATGCCTGACGTTGGCTCCGTGCGCGCTCTGCGCAGCCAAGCGTTACCACCTCCCGATAGGGCTGCATACCCCCTCGACCCCGAACACCATTTGAACCGCCCCGCGCCCATACTCCTACGCTCGCGTGAGCGATGGGCCCCGGGTGACCACTGCGTTCCAGTGGTCTGCAACGTACCGTTGGCAGTATCTCCGCAGAACCTCGAGAGTGCAACCCATGAGCGCATCCCAGTATGCCCTGAAGTCATTCCTGCGGCAGGCGCCGCCGGAAATGCTCAATCGTTACTTCGCGGCCCACGGAATCGATCTGAGCGTCCCTGCCAAAGGTCTCACTCGCGCCCAACTCGACCGTCTCTGCAGTGACCTGCAGACACTGGACGAGCGACGTCAGCAAGAGCTGAATGCCCACTTCCGCTCCATTCACCTGATGGCCAGCGAGGGTGGCATCAAGACGCTTGTCGAGGAGGGCAATGATACACACCACAAGGCGAACCTGGCCGAGGTCTTTGCGGCGCAGGAAAGTCGTCTGGGCATGGTTTTCTTGGCATTCCTGGACTACCCCGAGATCTTCGCTGTCGCCAGTCTGTTCCGCCACGCCGACACACTCCCGCAGAGTTGGCGTAAGCGCGCCGACCTGCCAGCCGCCGAGCCCATGACCGACAAGAAGACTACCGAGGCACTGGGGCAGGCCATTTCGCAGTACTACGTGACGCATCAAGGGCGAGGCCGCGTTTGCCAGGTGGATCACTATCGCCGCGGCGACCTGTTGTACTGGTTTGCTTACCCGGAGGACTACCCGATCCGTTCCCTGGTCTACGATGCCCGAGAGCATTTGCGGCGCTCCACCCAGCGCCCGGCCTTCGAGGTTGTGTTCGTCTATTCCCAGAGCGAACGGTCACTGGACACCTGGGTGCGCGGCGACAAGAAGACGCTGGCTGACCTTCAGCGCCTTTGGGGGGAAGTAGTGCTCAACGTATCGCTTGGACCGCCTCCGGAAACGGGGCTCGTCTACCGTCTCCAGGGCCTGATCAACCGGGACTTCCCTTTGACACTGCTGCCGGAGGATGGCGTCCTTGAGGCGCGGGTTACGCGGCTGCGACTGCGTATGGTTGCCTGGGGCGGCCAACACCTCACACTGGAGGCTGGGGCGCGGCAGACACCACACGCCATCTATGACGTGCTCGACCAGTTGGCGGCGGTACCGGCCTTTTCACGCGATCTGCTGCGCGTGGTGGCGGCCACTTTTCGCATTGTCTTCCGGGGTTCGGCTGGCCAGGCCGGGCCGGTACTCGTGTTCAATGTCTCGGAGCCTGACTCGTGTTCGCTCAAGAGCGACCCGGCAGACGTGGTCGCCAAGAAGCTTCTGCGAAGATGGGGCATCGATGTATCAGCAAGCGCTCGAAGCGATCCTAAAGGCGATGGCCGCCCAGCCCAGCGCACGCTTCGCCTACGCGGACGTTAGGGACTGGTCGTCGGGGTTTCTGGAGCAGCTCGCCAGCGCTGGCATCTTGCAGGTGGGCACGGCTGAGACGGTGGTTTGCGACGGTTGTGGCCAGGGCTGCGAGGAGATCGTGACGTACGTCGACACGGAGCCCGGGGGCCGACCCAGTGCTTTCGTCGTCTGTCGCGGACGTGACGACATCGGCCGCGTGTCAGTGCCCTTGGCGCACCTGAGGACTTGGACATTGCGGCCAGAAGGTTTGGCTACATGGCTGGCTCGGGAACTCCACACCCGTCAGGAAGCTTGTCCGATTGTTCCTCAAACCCTTTGGAGGCTGGGCACGACAAGGTTTGGAAACCGGTATGCGCATGTCTTTCTGCTGGCTGGCATAGACATGCTGGAAAGCTCAGCCGTGCTGCAGTCCCTGGTTCAGGCTCAAGATGGAACCTCGGTCCTGGTTCTCGTCCCTAACGAGGACTTGTCGGCCGTGGCCACTGTAGAGGCCGTCCGCTACCTGGGCCTGGCGACGGTTCTGCGCGCCGACGCGAGAGGGCTGAGCCTTGACCGCGAGGCGCTGGTGCACAAGCTGGGCAAGGGACGCCCGCGTTCGACAGGCAAGGTTATCCCCTTTGAAGCGCCTGGTCTCAATGTCTGGGAGCGACTGACCATCGAGTTCCGTGACGATGAGACCGTTGTGGTGATGGGAGGCGGGCGACAGGAACCACTGACCTTCGTCGAGATGGGCTTTGGCGACGGTCGGTCCAAACACCCCCGGCCAGACAGCCTGTGGAGGCTGCTACGCCAGCTTGCCTGTGCCAACGGATTACTCGATTGGGACAGGCTGGGCATGGTGGGGGTCGATCAGAGGCTCGCGCCTCGCCGGTTCTCAGACCTGCGCAAACGTCTCAAGGCCTTCTTCCCTGGTATTGCTGGGGAGCCCATCAAGCCATACAGCCCGAAACGCGGCTACGAGACTGCCTTCGTGGCGAGAGTTTCGGATGAATACCTCCGCCGACTGCTTTCTCAAAGCGATAGAGCGGCGCGATGATTTCTCAACCTGTTCGCCCGAAAAAACCTGCGGAAAATCTTCGGGGCCACTGGTGCTCTCCATGAGCCATCTGGGCCACTTGCCCCCTTCACCCCCCACCGTTCCTGACCACCCTCACCGACGGCCGCGCTGAGTTCTCCACATTGAGGTTGAGAGGACGCGACGCGGGTGTACCCCGCGTCACCACGCGCAGAGAGCCGGAGGAAACACCCCGTGAGCCCTGCCGCAGCCCGGACGCCAAAGACAACCGATGCCTTGGCCGAGACGAGCGTGTTCTGGGAGACCCGAACTGGCCAGCCACTCTCACCTGAGGAGGCACACCAGTGTATCCGGGCCATGTCCGGCTTCTTTGACCTACTGGTGGCGTGGGAAGGCCAAGTCGCGTCCCAACAACACTCCGAGGGAGCAGAAGGCAATGTCGAGAACAGCTGACCTGATACGCGAAGCGGCCAAAGCGGACCCACCGGGGGCCTATGTCCGAGCTGGCTACACAGGGCGGTTGCGCCGCAGCGGAAAGCGGTGGGTGGGCACTTGCGAGTTTCACTCGGACAAGAGACCGAGTTTCACGCTGTTCCCTGATGGGAAGTGGATGTGCTTTGGCTGCGGCGCTCACGGCTCGATCATCGACTACTGGATGCGGCGCCACAACGAGGCTGACGTCCGGCAGGCGATCCAGGACCTGGCTGTGGCGCAGGGACTACCGCATGAGGCGCACCCCAAAGTTAGGCCCAGTTCTCCGGACATCACGCGATACCGCATCATCGATGAGCACGGGGAGGTGTTGGCAGAGCACTGCCGTCGAAACGATGCGCGACGCAAGAAGATGTGGTGGGAACGCAACGGCAACCTCGGTCAGGGAGGGTTGAGAGCTAAGGCGCTGCCCCTGTACCGACTGCCTGACCTGCTGGCCTCTTCCACCGATGAGTTGGTGTTCGTCTGCGAAGGCGAGAGGGCCGCTGATGCCCTGGCGGAGCACGGCTTCGTGGCTCTGGGCACCGTGTGCGGAGCCAGTGCCATCCCGGAACGCCAGGTGTTTGAGCCGCTCGCGGACCGCCGGGTGGTGCTGTGGCCTGACAACGATGACGAGGGCCGGCGCCACATGGAGGGGGTGGCTGCGCAGTTGACCGCGGTGGGCGCCAAGCCGTGCCTTCTGACCTGGGAGAACGCCCCGGACAAGGGCGACGCGGCTGACTTCTTCGCGGCTGGCGGGACCGCAGACCAGGTCCGCCAACTGGCGGAGACAGCCAGTGATCGGGCACACCTCTTCCCTGCAGGAGCGTCGGGTAAGGGCGGTTCCCCGTCCGTGTGTGCGGCTAACGTGGCCGCCGCCATCCTGGCATCTGACAGGTTCGCGTTGGGGCCGAATCGCTCGTTGTATGCGTATGTCGCCAGCTGCTTTCGCGAGTGTGGTGTCGATCACGTCAAGTTACGGGTGCAACGCCTGCTGACCGCCGCCAGTCTCAAAGAGCGCTGGAGCCGCAAGCTGCAGAACGAGACCATCGAGTTCTTGCGCGTCGGAGCACCGCCACTCTGGGAATGTCCGCCGCTGGACCAGATCAACGTCACCAATGGCCTCTTGGACGTCAATACCTATCGTCTGCAACCACACTCCCCTGACTTCCTGAGCCCGGTGCAGCTCCCTGTCCGATATGACCCGGACGCCGACTGTCCCGCCTGGCATGAGTTCATCAGTCAGGTCTTCCCGTCTGACGCCCAAGAGTTACCGTGGATGATCGCTGCCTGGCTCATGGTTCCAGACACGTCCCTGCAGAAAGCGTTGTTACTCGTCGGTGATGGAGCCAATGGCAAGAGCACCTTCCTCGATGCCCTTCGAGGCTTCCTCGGTGAGCACAACTGCACGAGTCTTTCGCTCACCGCCCTGGAACAGGAGCGGTTTGCTCCCGCGCGGCTGGTCGGCAAGTTGGCCAACCTGTGTCACGATCTACCAGCTGCGTCAGTGCGCAGCAGCTCGATCTTTCGCGCAGTGGTCGCCGGCGACCCGATCGCGGCAGAACAGAAGGGCCGCACTGGCTTTGACTTCAGGCCCTTTGCGCGTCTGGTATTCGCCACAAACCATCTTCCGCTGGTGAAGGATGCTTCCCCTGCTTTCTACCGTCGCTGGCTGGCTATCCCATTCCCTCAAAACTTCGAGGGTGCCCGGGCAGTGCCACGTCATGTGCTCGTGAAGTCCCTGACCACACCGCGAGAGCTCTCCGGCCTACTGAACATGGCTTTGGCCTTGCTGCCGCAAGTGCGTGACCATGGCTTGCCCCAGCCAGGCTCGGTGACAGAGGCCCTTCAGGAGCTGCGCGACCTCACCGATCCCGTGCGCACCTGGTTCCGAGACCAGATCGTCGTCAGTCCACAGGTGTTTGCTGCCAAGCAGGACCTCCAGAATGCCTACAACCGTTGGGCGGCTGAGCGTGGGCTCCCCCCCGTAAGCGCGAAGAGCCTCACCAAGGCCCTGGAATCACTGGCGCCGGAGGCCACCGAAGCCCAGAGGACCGTCGGCGGCTGCAGGACGCGCGTGTGGATGGGCATCGGACTGTCAACACGCCGTTGAGCCAGGAGTTTGCTGCCAGGCCGATTCCTCAGGAAGGTAACCCCCCACGGGGCGCCGAGGCCGCAATCTTCCTCTGCGCAAAGGAGTCGGAGATGAGGGCAAACCTGTGAATCCTGTGCATGATGTGACCACCGTTGTTGCCCGTCAGCGAGCGCCACCAAGCCCCCCAAGGGTCTGGAGTCCGATGAGAACAACACACTACCAGGGAGTTGATTACCCATGGCAAGGACCAACCAAGCCGCTGCCGCTGTCCAGTACGCACCGAGATCATTGACCGCCAGTCGCCACTTCCCCAAGACGCTTACGGCGATCCGCCGCCACTGCGTGTCGTGCATGGGGGGCAACGCGCGCGAAGTGGCGAAGTGCCCGTGTACTGATTGCCACCTGTGGCCGTTTCGGTTCGCGATGAGCCCGCGGAAGGCCATCCGGAAGGGTCTGTTGCCCTGTCCCGTCGGCAACGGTCACTGAAATGGTGATGCGCCGGGAAAATGCCCTACTGGCACCGAGCCTCGGCGTGGGGGTCGGTGCCGCACCACTGGGCGGCCCTATCTTTGGATCGCGTGGAGGTGTCATGTGAGCGACCGTCTAACAGGGGCACACACTCTGCACCGCGTCACGTTTCGGGGCGCGTCGGGAGGGCTGAACCGCATGTCATCTGCAGTACTCTACGCGCGTGTCTCCAGCCAGGAACAGGCAGACGAGGGCTTCTCTATTGCGGCGCAGCTGGCTCTGCTCCGGGCGTACGCTGCCGACCATGGCCTCAAGGTTGAGCGGGAGTTCATCGACGTCGAGACCGCCAAGCGCGCGGGACGTTCCCAGTTCGGCGAGATGGTCAAGTACCTACAGCACAACCGTGGCCGCTGCCGCATACTACTGGTGGAGAAGACCGACCGCCTGTACCGGAATCTCCCTGACTTTGTCACTATCGATGGCTTGGGCGTCGAGACACACTTCGTCAAGGAGAACTTCGTGCTTTCTGAGGAGTCCCGGTCTGCCGAGAAGTTCATTCACGGCATCAAAGTCCTGATGGCGAAGAACTACATTGACAACCTCTCAGAGGAAACCAGAAAGGGGATGACTCAGAAGGCGGAGCAAGGCACCTACCCCTCCTGGGCGCCTTTGGGCTACCTGAACGTGCAGGAAGGCGACCGGAGGATCATCGCCGTGGATCCCGCGAAGGCTCCGATCGTCCGTAAGATGTTCGAGTGGTATGCTTCCGGGAAGTGTAGCCTCGACGAGGTGCGCCGCCGGGCCACCGCCGCGGGGTTGACCGGCCGGCACGGGCGTCCGCCCTCAAAGAGTAACATCGCCCAGACGCTGCACAACATCTTCTACACGGGGGTGTTTGTCTGGAAGGGGAAGACCTATCAGGGCGACCACGAGCCCTTGGTCTCCGCCGAGCTGTTCCAGCGTACGCAGGAGGCTTTCCGCAGCGACGGCAGTCGGCCGCGGCCACGGGTGCGTCACTCCTTTGCCTACGCCGGACTGCTGACGTGTGCTTACTGTGGTTGTGCCATCACGGCGGAGAGAAAGAAGGGCAAGTATGTCTACTACCATTGCACGGGCTTTCGCCGTGCGTGCCCCAAGCCGGCCATCCGGGAGGAAGCGCTGGAAGGGCTGTTGGCCGAGGTGGTCCGGGCAGTGACCATCGACGCTGAGACCGCCGAGTGGATCCGGGTGGCGCTGCGGGCGAGTCATCGGGACGAGCGCGAGTACCACGACGGCCAGATCGCGGCCCTGCAGGCCGAGTACTCACGGCTGCTGGGCAAGATGGATCGGGCCTACGAGGACAAGCTGGAGGGGAAGATCACTGATGACTACTGGGCACGCAAGACTGCGGAATGGGAGGAAGCGCAAATACGGCTGCGAGCTGCCATCGAGCAGCACGAGAAGGCCAGCCACTGCTACTTCGAGGAGGGGGCTCGCATCCTGGATCTCGCGGCCCGAGCCTACGACCTGTGGTCTCAGCAGCCACCCCAGGAGAAGCGGAGACTGCTGAATCTGCTACTATCGAACTGCTCCTTCGATGGCGTGAGCCTAACAGCCTGTTACGAAAAACCCTTCTGTTGGTTGGCAGAAGGGGCGGGTCGTCCAGACTGGCTCCCCGACGTGGATTCGAACCACGAACACACTGGTTAACAGCCAGTCGCTCTACCGTTGAGCTATCGGGGAGCACACCGGTTACAGAAAGAGGCTGAGGCCATTATAGGCCACAGCCTCTTTTGAGACAAGCCCCGGCGACGACCTACTCTCCCACTCAGTCGCCCGAGCAGTACCATCGGCGCTGGAGGGCTTAACTGCCGTGTTCGGAATGGGAACGGGTGTGGCCCCTCCGCTAGAGTCACCGGGAAAAAGCAGACGCATGTAGGTTCGCAACGGCGCCCCCTGAGAACTGCATAGCGAGTAACGGCACAACTGGCTGACGAGCAATGATAGCAGCGTGGTCAAGCGCTCGGCCGATTAGTACTGGTAAGCTAAAGACGTTGCCGCCCTTACACACCCAGCCTATCAACCTGGTGGTCTACCAGGGGCCTTACAGCTCGAGGCTCGCGGAAACCTAGTCTTGAGGGGGGCTTCGCGCTTAGATGCTTTCAGCGCTTATCCCTGCCGGACGTAGCTACCCTGCACGTGCCACTGGCGTGACAACAGGTACACCATAGGTCCGTCCACCCCGGTCCTCTCGTACTGGGGGCAGCTCCTCGCAAGTTTCCAACGCCCACGGCAGATAGGGACCGAACTGTCTCACGACGTTCTGAACCCAGCTCGCGTATCACTTTAATGGGCGAGCAGCCCAACCCTTGGGACCAGATCCAGCCCCAGGATGTGACGAGCCGACATCGAGGTGCCAAGCTGCGCCGTCGCTGTGAACGCGCGGGCGCAATTAGCCTGTTATCCCCGGGGTAACTTTTATCCGATAATCGGCCACCCTTCCACTCGGGATGGCGGGGTCACTAACTCCTGCTTTCGCATCTGCTCGACTTGTAGGTCTCGCAGTTAAGCTCCCTTATGCGTTTGCACTCATCGCGCGGTTGCCAATCGCGCTGAGGGAACCTTTGAACGCCTCCGTTACACTTTGGGAGGCGACCGCCCCAGTCAAACTGCCCACCTGATACTTTCCCCACACCGGATCACGGCGCGGGTTAGAATTCCAACCACACCATAGGTGGTATTCCATTGGTGGCTCCACAGGCCCTAGCGAGCCTGCTTCAACGCCTCCCACCTATTCTCTATATGATGCAGTCAAATCCAATACCAGGCTGCAGTAAAGCTCCACGGGGTCTTTCCGTCTTGCCGCGGGTAACCAGCATCTTCGCTGGTGCTACAATTTCGCCGAGTCCCTCGTTGAGACAGCGCTGAGATCGTTACGCCTTTCGTGCAGGTCGGGTATTATCCGACGAGGAATTTCGCTACCATAGGACCGTTATAGTTACAGCCGTCGTTCACCGAGGCTTCGGTTCGAAGCTTTGGGTTGCCCCTGACCTCTCCCCTTAACCGTACGGCACCGGACAGGCGTCAGCCCCTATACCTAAGCTTTCGCTTTAGCAGAGACCTGTGTTTTTGGTAAACAGTCGCCCCAGCCCTTTCACTGCGGCCTCCCGACGCTCGTCAGGCCTATTGCTAGACTGCGCCACGCCAGAAGGCACCCCTTCTCCCGAAGTTACGGGGCTATTTTGCCGAATTCCTTAACGAGGGTTCTCTCGCGCACCTTGGGATTCTCTCCCTGCCTACCTGTGTCGGTTTGCGGTACGGGCACTGCTTGGCTCCCTAGAGGATTTTCCTGGCAGCATGGGATCAGCGACTTCGCCACCGTTATGGCAGCTCCCCATCACCTCTCGGGCTTCACGAGGGACGGATTTGCCTATCCCTCACCCTACGGGCTTGGCCGCGCTCTACCATTCACGCGGTTCGCCTACCCTCCTGCGTCTCCCCTTCGGTAATGACGTCAAGCAGTGGGGCCGGAATATTGACCGGCTGTCCATCGCCTACGACTTTCGTCCTCGGCTTAGGCCCGCCTAAACTTAAGTGGACGAACCTTGCTTAAGAAACCTTGGGCTTTCGGTGGTGGAGATTCTCACTCCACTTTTCGCTACTCATACCGGCATTCTCACTTCCGCTTCGTCCAGGAGTCCTTACGGTCTCCCTTCAACCTAAGGCGGAACGCTCCCCTACCAAACATGCGGCATGCGGCAGAAGCCAGTGAGACCAAGGCTCCACACCCCCAGCCCGGCAAGCCGGGCCGACGATGAGGACACCAGAGGTCTCGGTCTCCTGCCACCACATGCTTCCGTAGCTTCGGTGTTAGGCTTAAGCCCCGTTGGATTTTCGGCGCGGAACCACTCGACCAGTGAGATGTTACTCACTCTTTAAAGGATGGCTGCTTCTAAGCCAACCTCCTGGCTGTCTGGGCAATCCCACATCCTTTTCCACTTAGCCTAACTTAGGGACCTTAGCTGACGGTCTGGGCTGTTTCCCTTTCGACTGCGAAGCTTATCCCCCGCAGTCCGACTCCCGAGCTTTGAAGCTACGGCATTCGGAGTTTGTTTGAGTTTGGTACCCTATCAAGGGCCCTAGCCCATTCAGTGCTCTACCTCCGTAGCTGAACGCTCGAGGCTAGCCCTAAAGCTATTTCGGGGAGAACCAGCTATCTCCAGGCTCGGTTGGTTTTTCGCCGCTATCCACAGCTCATCCGACACTTTTTCAACAGTGACCGGTTCGGGCCTCCACGCGGGATTAGCCGCGCTTCACCCTGGCCATGGGTAGATCGCCTGGTTTCGGGTCTATGACGTGCAACTGGGAGCATCCGAAGATGCTCACGCCCTATTCGGACTCGCTTTCGCTACGGCTCCGCCGTTCTCGGCTTAACCTTGCTGCACACCATAACTCGCCGGTTCATTATCCAAGAGGCACGCCGTCACCCTTTGTCACAAGGACCATAGGGCTCCGACCGGTTGTAGGCACACGGTTTCAGGTACTCTTTCACTCCCCTTCCGGGGTGCTTTTCACCTTTCCCTCACGGTACTGGTTCACTATCGGTCACTGAGAGTATTTAGCCTTAGAGGGTGGTCCCCCTGGATTCACACCGGATATCACGTGCCCGGTGCTACTTGGGAGAGATCCGGGAGTCTACTGTCTTTCGCTTACGGGGCTATTACCCTCTGCGGCTCGACTTTCCAGACATATTCGGCTGGACAGTAGATTTCTGACTCCCATATGGACCTTCCCGCGACCCCGCTGCCGCCGAAGCAACAACGGTTTGGGCTAATCCCCTTTCGCTCGCCACTACTCAGGGAATCGCGGTTGCTTTCTTTTCCTCGGGCTACTAAGATGTTTCAGTTCGCCCGCTTGCCTCCTCGCGCCCTATTTGATTCAGGCGCGGGTGACGCCGCATGATCGGCGCCGGGTTGCCCCATTCGGGAATCTCCGGGTCAAAGCTTGCTTGCAGCTAGCCGGAGCAATTTCGTTGCTTGCTACGCCCTTCATCGGCTCTCAGTGCCAAGGCATCCACCATGCGCCCTTGGTAGCTTGACCACGCAAGAGATGTCTCGTCGGCACAAAATTGTAGCCGTTTTCTCGCTATGCAGTTGTCAAGGTGCGCCGCTCATGGCCACTTGCCTGTTGGCCATGGGTCATCCGCCGCTGCCCGGCAGATCAGCCATGCCCAACACCGCTGTCTGGTGGAGACGACCGGGTTCGAACCGGTGACCTCCTCCGTGCAAGGGAGGCGCTCTCCCAGCTGAGCTACGTCCCCACCCAGTCCTCTCCGGACCGCTAGCTCAGTGGTGGGCCATCGTGGATTTGAACCACGGACCTCGCCCTTATCAGGGGCGCGCTCTTACCAACTGAGCTAATGGCCCAAAGTCGCCTTGTCCAAGGTCCACTACGCCCTACCGAAACGACGAGCGAGAGGCACTGGCCTCTCGCTCCAAGGCCAACGCGTGACACCAGCGCCTAACTCTTAACCGCCTCGACTGTGACTATCGTCACGGTCCTCCCAGCACCGGCGATCTCTGAGAACTAAATAGCGTATCCGCGGGAGCGCCAGTTGCCTCGACCTAAGCACAAACCAGACTCTGAGCACCAGTCTGACCCGAAAGCCAGCTCGGCGCGGTCCGGTCGGCCTGCTCCTTAGAAAGGAGGTGATCCAGCCGCAGGTTCCCCTACGGCTACCTTGTTACGACTTAGTCCCAATCACTGGTCTCACCTTCGGCCGCCGCAGCGGACTTCGGGTGCTACCAGCTTTCGTGACTTGACGGGCGGTGTGTACAAGGCCCGGGAACGTATTCACCGTGGCATTGCTGATCCACGGTTACTAGCGATTCCGACTTCATGGGGTCGAGTTGCAGACACCCAATCCGAACTGGGACCGGTTTTGGGGGATTGGCTCCACCTCGCGGCTTAGCAGCCCTTTGTACCGGCCATTGTAGCACGTTTGCAGCCCAGGGCGTAAGGGGCATGCCGATTTGACGTCATCCCCTCCCTCCTCCCGATTACTCGGGCAGTCCCGGAAGAGTTCCCGGCGTGACCGATGGCAACATCCGGCGAGGGTTGCGCTCGTTGCGGGACTTAACCCAACATCTCACGACACGAGCTGACGACAACCATGCACCACCTGTGATAGGACCTGGTTGCCCAGGAGACCGGCTTTCACCGGCTGTCCCTACCATTTCAAGCCCTGGTAAGGTTCTTGGCGTATCATCCAATTAACCAACATGCTCCACCGCTTGTGCGGGCCCCCGTCAATTCCTTTGAGTTTCAACCTTGCGGCCGTACTCCCCAGGCGGGACACTTAACGCGTTAGCAGAACAGCACTGGAGGGGTCGAAGCCTCCAACACCTAGTGTCCATCGTTTACGGCTAGGACTACCGGGGTATCTAATCCCGTTCGCTCCCCTAGCTTTCGCGCCTCAGCGTCAGTAACGTTCCAGGCAGCAGCCTTCGCCACGGGTGTTCCTCCTGATATTTACGCATTCCACCGCTACACCAGGAATTCCACTGCCCTCTCCCGCACTCTAGTCTGGCAGTTCGGAGAGCAGCACCGGAGTTGAGCCCCGGTATTTCACCCTCCGCTAACCAAACCGCCTACGCGCTCTTTACGCCCAGTAAATCCGGACAACGCTGGCCCCCTACGTATTACCGCGGCTGCTGGCACGTAGTTAGCCGGGGCTTCCTCCAGAGGTACCGTCGCTCCCCACCCAGTGGGGCATTCGTCCCTCTAGACAGAGGTTTACGATCCGCAGACCTTCATCCCTCACGCGGCGTCGCTGCGTCAGGCTTTCGCCCATTGCGCAAGATTCCCTGATGCTAACTCCCGGAGGAGTCTGGACCATGTCTCAGTCCCAGTGTGGCCGATCATCCTCTCAGACCGGCTAGTCATCGTCGCCTTGGTAGGCCGTTACCCCACCAACAAGCTAATGACCCGCAGGCCCATCCCTCAGTGACCGAAGCCTTTACTGCGACGTCTTGTGACGCCGCAGACCATCGGGGATTAGCAGCAGTTTCCCGCTGTTGTCCCCGGCTGAGGGGCAGGTTACCTACGTGTTACTCACCCGTTCGCCGCTGTCCCCAGGTTTGTGCAAGCACTCCCCTGGTTCTCGCTCGACTCGCATTCATTAGGCACGCCGCCAGCGTTCGTCCTGAGCCAGGATCAAACTCTCCATCGAAAAAACAACTCCTCCGCACCCGGGCGCTCTGTCCCGGGCCGGAGCCTGATCACTGGTATGACAACTGGCTCGCTTGATACGCTATTTAGTTGTCAAAGATCGCCGTCTTCCCCATCTCAGGGGACCGTAGTCTACAAGACTCGCTCCCCCAAGTCAAGAGGTTTCTTGCGCCCCACCACCGAAAAGTCCTATCGCAAAACCTCAGCGGACAGGAGTGTGAATATACAGATGCCAACGGCCCTTGTCAAGACCTTTCTGCAGCCAGCCCCAAACTCCCTGTCGCGGGGTTTTCGCTTTCAGCCAAATTGCCTTGACGCCGGCACCCCGCCTACGGTTCACTCCCTGTCGCTGCCATGACCACGTCCCTTCGTGCCACCGTGCTCTGCCTGCTGATGAGCCACGCCGTGGTCCTCGCCCAAGACTTCGGCTCGCTGCTTCGTAGCGGGCCTATCCCCTACCTGCACGGGCCAGCGCTGACGCTGGTCCGCGGCAACCTCACGGCTGGCGACGGGGCAGACATCACCTGCGCAGACTACGATGGCGATGGCCGACGCGACCTCATCGCCGGCTCTGCCTATGGCGACCTGGTCTGCTACCGCCGAACGGACGACGGCTTCGAGCCTCCGGCGCTCATGCTATCCACCAACATCCCCCGGGGCCGCGGCCAGCGCCAACTGTGGCAGGCCTCACCAGAGCTGGCCGACCTCGACGGTGATGGTACGCCCGACCTGTTACTCGCCATTGGCCCCGAGCTGTTCTTCTACCGACGCACCGCCGCCGGCATGGCTCCGGGCGTGCCGCTGGAGGTGGCGCCCACTCAGTCGCTGGGGGCGATGATCGGCTCAAGCCATGTTGCGCCCTGCGCTGCCGATCTTGACGCCGACGGTGACGCCGACCTCGCGCTCGGCGACGAGGAAGGACGCGCCTGGTGGGTCGAACACCTCCCCGGGGCGGGCCTGCGACTGGCCGAGCCCCGGCCGCTGATGGTGGCAGGTTCGCCTGTCCAGGTTGGCCCCCGGGCTCGCGTATGTGCCGCTGATTGGGATGCTGATGGCCACATGGATCTCCTGCTGGGCGATGCCAACGGCCTCCTGTGGTGGGCTCGCGGCGGCCAGGGAGGCTTCATGGCCCTGGCGCCGCTCACTCAGGGCCCCCTCCAGGCTCCCTCCGGCGAGACGCTCACTGACCTTTGCCCTCGCGTCGGCGACATCGACGGGGATGCTGTCCCGGAAGTCCTGCTGGGGTGCCGCAACGGTTTCGTGGCCGTCTGTTCCCGCGATGCTCGTGGCCTGCAGTTCAGTGGCTACCTGCAGGCTCGTGACGTGCCACTTGACGTCGGCCGGTATGCTGCTCCGACGGTCACAGACTGGGATGCCGACGGCATGCTGGACATCGTCGCCGGGGCCGAAGACGGCCTCTTGCGGCTGTACCTGGGGCGTGCCGATGGTCGCTATGACGGTGGTCAGGTGGTGACCGCAAACGGGGAACCTCTGCTGGCGGCGCCCGGTCAGGGCCGGGGTCGCTTCTCCTGGCCACGCTTCGCCGACCTCAACGGTGACCAGGTGCCTGACCTGCTGGTCGGCGGGGCCTCAGGCCGCGTTGAGTTCTATCTCAACCAGGGCGGTCTGCGCTCTGGCGGCGACATCCGCATCGGTGGCGTCCCCATCGCCGCCAGGGGCATCAGCGCCTTCAGCCTTGCCGACTACGACGGCGATGGCGATCTTGATCTCTTCCTGGGTGACATGGCATTGCCCGGTAGCCTCCGAAACGATGCTGCGTCGCTGATGCCCCGGTACGTATTGCCGGCAGGGGGGGTCACCTACTATGAGAACGAGGCTCCCAAAGGTGGTGGCCTGCCGGTCTTTCGCAAGGGGGTAAGAGTCACCCTCTACCTTGGCAGCACCGATCGCTCGCGTGATGACGCGGCCCTGGACGCCGCAATCCTCTCACCGTACTACGTCGAGCCTCTCCATGCCACCGACGGTGTCTGGAAGCTCCTGGTCGGTACCCGGCTAGGGTACTACCTCTTCCCGTCCACGCGAACCCAGGAGTACTACCCTGCCCCCGTGTTGCCGAGCCCCCGCGGCCGCCCACCTGCGCCGCAGTTCCCCCCGATGTACTCCTGCTCCGCAGTCAGTCTGGGAGGGCCGGGCAAGGGCCTGCTCTGCGGACTGGCCGAGTACGGCTTTGTGTGCTACTACGCGCCAGGTCAAGTGCCCGAACTCGCGCGCCCGCGCTAGGCCCCGACTTCGGGCACAGGTCTCCTCCCCTGCGATGGCGAACGCCTTCCAGCACCGCCAGTCGCCCAGGAGCCCCACCATGGATACCCTCCTCGCTCTCACCGTCTGCCTGGTCCTCGCCGCCTCCCTGGCGGCCGCTGTCCCCGGCCAGTGGCCACTGCCAGGCCATGACAACCGCATGTCCGCCCGTGCCGAAGTTGGGTGCCAGATGGTCACCGCCCCTCGTGAGATCTGGTCCTATGACATGGGCACGGCACCCTTCGACTGGGCCATGACGGCCGACGTGGATGACGATGGCTTGCCGGAGATCCTCTACGGCCCCAGCCCCCTGGTCTGCGTCAAGCAGGACGGCACCGAACTGTGGCGCCTGGGTGGAGCCACCGTCTGTGCCGTCTGCGACGTGGACGGCGATGGGGAGACCGAGGTCATCACCGACGTTCCCCATGTCATAAAAGGCCGCACCGGCAGGATAGTCTGGACCCGCCAGGGCCCGGGCTCGGTGGGCTCCTACCGGGTCCACGTGGGCAAGCTCATTCCGGAGCGCCGGGGCCTGCAGATCGCGTGCGTCTCCGAGCAGTACGAGATGAACTACGCCCAGGTCTTCAGCTTCGCCGAAGGCGCCGACCAGGGCAAGCTCGAGTGGGAGCGCGAGTTCAATAAGGGGCCCGTATACGCCCACTGCACCTCCAGCGCCGGGCCCTACGACGCCGACACGATGTGCGTGGCCGCAGCCGTGCACGGTGGTCTGGTGGTGATGGACGCGCGTGATGGCTCTGACCTCTTTCGCGTCTATTGGAGCCCCCATCCCGGCACTGAGATCGTGCGCAACTATGGTTCCCTCTCCATCCGCGACCTGGATGGTGACGGCCAGTCGGAGTTTGCCATCCTCAACGACCTCATCGCGGTCCAGGTCGGCGTCTTCTCTCCAGCTCGCGGCGCCGCCGGCGTCCATGCCGACCAGAACACGCCTTGGCCAGCCCCTGATGTCGCCTATGGCGAGCTGGCCTCCTACGCCGACGGCCCCATCCTCTGGCGCCGGTACTTCCATGAGTGGTATCCGCAGAATGAGTACACGCTGCATGTGCCGCAGTCACCCATTGCCGACGTTGACGGTGACGGCCGCCAGGAGATCGTGGTGTCGCTGCACCGGGACTCCTGGCAGCTCCACGTCTATGACGCTCTCACTGGGGACGATAAGCTCATCGTGTCGGGACTGTATGTCCACTCCCTGACCGACCTCGATGGCGATGGTCTCCCCGAGATCATCGCCGCCCGGGAAGACTCCCGCACCCCCCGTGAGTTCACCGACCTGGTCATCGGCAGCGTTACCGACGGTGCCTGGCAACAGCGCTTCCAGGTCCGCAGCGTGCGCATGGACTACGACCGCCACCCGCGTTGGCTTCTGGGCCATGCCGGGCGCAACGCCGACCAGCGCCAGCCCCTCCTCGCCGGTGCCTCCCTCGTCCTCACCGAGGACACCGACAGTGACGGTCTCGCCGACCGGCTGCTGCTGGTCTCAGGCCAGCCAGGGGCGGACCTGACGTCAACCGCCGTACCCCTGCCCCCCGCCAGTGACCTGCGCCCGCTCGCCGCCACCTCAGACTGGCTCGTCGGCGCGACCCGTGACGCCCGGATGGTTCGTCTGTCGCTCGACGGACGTGAACTCGCCAACTGGACTGCCGGCAAGGCCCATGTCGCTGGGGCCGTGGCCGCCGATGTGGACGGCGACGGCCGGGTTGAGCTCGTCGTCAACCGCGCCGACCGCACTGTCCGCGCCCTCGCTGGGCCCTTCGTTGCCGGCCAGGCCCCACGGGAACTATGGTCTGTGCCAGGGTGGGGCTTCCCCGCCCCCACCTTCAACGGGCCCGCGGCCCAGTGCGCCGACGTGGACGGTGATGGCAGGTACGAGACCCTTATGGGCTGCCTCGGCGCCCGTGGTGGCCTGGGCATCAGGCTCGTGGACGCGACGGGCCAGACCCGCTGGCAGGCCGACATCCCGGGGGCCGTCGAGACACCACTCTACACCGCCCTCACCCGCGCCACCTTCGGCGACTTCAATGGCGATGGCACCCTCGACGTCTACGTCTCCGCCCGCATGGCCATGACCGGCAACGACGCCTGCCACAGCTTCGCCTTCGACGGTCGCGACGGCGCCCTCCTGTGGCACAACGACGCCTCGGACCCGGTCATCTGGCATCACACCGTGGGCCCCACTGGCGCGGCCACGGTCGCCGATGTCAATGCCGACGGCGCCGATGACGTCCTCTTCGTCACGCTCGATCTCTGCACCGCGCTCAACGGCCGCGACGGCACGTTCATCCAGACGCCAGTCATCGCCAACAATATCTGGGACCAGCAGGGCAAGAGCACCCAGTGGACCGCCTATGGCAGTCTCCTGCCGCTAGACCTCAACGGCGACGGCTCGCTGGAGATCCTGCAGTGCGCCGCGTGGGGCCAGTGGGGGGCATGGACCCTCGACCAGAAGCTGCTCTGGACCTGGGACCCTGGCCGCGACGAGCACTCCGCCCGCCACCCCGGCCTCGCCGACGTGGACGGAGACGGCAAGCTCGAGATCGGCACGGTCCACAACGGCGGCGTGTTCCGTTGCTACGATGCCGCTACCGGTGCCCTGAAGTGGGAGCTGGACACGCCCAACCTCTGGACTGACACCATCACCGCCGACGTGGACGGCGACGGTCTGCCGGAATTCCTCCTCGCGGGCAATGCCGTCACGGCCATAGAGCCTGTCAGTGAGAACGCTGGCAAGCTGCTCTGGGAGGTCCCTCTCCCCAACAGCCGCACCCCACTGATCGCCGACGTGGACGGTGACGGCTTGGGCGAGATCATCGTGACCTGCGGCGATGGCAAGCTGCGCGTACTCAAGTAGCCTGGAGAACGAGGTACATGCTTAGCCGCAGCCTCATCGCTGTCACACTGCTCCTGGCAGGTGCCGCCATGGCCGCTGCCGCACCTCCCCCTCTGCGTCTTGACCCCGACGGACCGGTGGTGGCACCCGCTGGAGTTCCGGACCTGGCCGCGTCAGTCCCCGATGCCGACCGCCTGCCGGACGCGGGCCTGGCTCTGGAGCCACCCCAGCCCTACCGCTGGGTCTTTGCCCCCGGGCAGGCCGTCACTCTCTCCGCCACGGTAGCCCCGGGCGAAGCCGGAGACCAGGTCAGCCTCACCTGCTGGGACTGGAACCTGCGCCCGGTTGGCCGCCTGCCGCTCCAAGCCGGTAGCGGAGGGGTCACCATCGCCGTGAGCGGCCGTGGCACGTACCTCGCCACTCTCGACCGGGTGCGAGACGGCGTGTGCATCGCCCGTCTGGCTCGCAGCTTTGCCATCTGCCCCGACAACCGCTCGCGTCGTGCTCTCTGGGCCCGCAATGGCTTCTGGATCGGCCAGTGCAGCTTCCCCGGCTGGCAGGCGGCACGCCTGGTTGAGGGCCATGCTGCCCATCCCGAGGGGCTCACGGAGGCCCAGTCGCGCGAGCTGGACGCCGAGCTGGTGGCCCGCATGGGCGTCCAGGTGGCGCGCATCAACCTGCCCGTCACCCGCCGCGACGACGCGGGCATGGACCTGGACTTCTCCTTTGCCGATCAGTGCGCCAAGGCCTTCGTGCGCCAGGGTCTGAAGCTCGATGTCCATCTCTTTGCCGCACAGGGCGCCGGTCGCGGGCCCGTCCTCCCTGCCTATGCTGAGGCGCCTGAGGAGTGGGCTCTGGTCTACCCGCAGCAGGAAGCGGCCTTCCGGCACTACGTCCGTGAGATGGCCCGGCGTTACGGCCGGTGGGCTCGTTTCTTTCAGGTGGGCAATGAACCCGGGAACCCTCTGCAGTGTCGATTCACAGCGCCCGAGTTCGCGGACACCGTGCGCCAGGCGGTGGACGAAGTCCATCGCCAGTTTCCGCACCTCCCGGTCACCAACGGAGGGTACTGCTCGGACAACGAGACGGTGCAGGAGATCATCGCCTCCCTGTCCGGGGTGACACAGTTCGCCTCCTACCACTACCACGCCGGGCTGTCCGGGCTCATCCCCTTCCGGCGACGCATGGTAGAGCTGCACAAAGCCGCCGGATACGCTCCTGTGCGCCTGGCCAATACCGAGATGGGCTACGCCATGCCCAGCCTCGTCGCCGAGCGGGAGAACGCCACACAGGAGCTGCAGAAGCTGCTCTACTGCTGGGCCCACGGCGACGAGGGCGTGCTTCTGTATTCCAGCCGCGAGCTCTGGTGGCCGCGGGTCTTCAGCTACGACGGCATCTCCGACTACGGCTTCGTGGACCACTTCTTCTGCCCGCGCTTCGTCTATGGGTCCATGTCGGCCCTGCTGGACCACTACGCCGGCTTTCGCTTTCAGCGCATCCTTAACGAGGACGATGACCTGCACGCCTACCTCTTCGCTGACGATGATCGCCAACTGGTCGCCGTTTTCGCGCCTCAAGGCAAGACGTGCCTGCGAGTCCGCAGCGATGCCCGCACGGCGGCCGTCCTGGATGCCATGGGCAACAGCCGGCCTGCTCGTTCCGTCCGTCGGACAACGCTGACCGCGACCGACTACCCGACCACAGTCCTGCTGGAGGGCGCCACTCGCGTGGACATCGAGAAGCTGGCGTCGCGTTCAGCGCCAGGCCTCTGACGTCTTCATCTGCCCGGAGGTCACGGCTGTGTCCCGGCAATCTTCTCTGCCCGCCTCCATTGTCACCAGCCCTGTCCACCTGGTCGTGCCAGAGGGTGCGACCAGCCTCGAAGCCGAGGCCGCGCGCTTGCTTGAGGAACGCTTCAGCGCGCAGACCGGCGTGCCGGTGCAGACCGTCGCCGAAGCCCCGCCGCACGCCGCCGGCGGCTTCACAATCCTTCTCGGCCAGCCCGGCCTCGCTACTGCCCTCCAGCCCCCTGACCAGCCCGAGGGCTATGCTCTTCACACCGGCCCTGGACGGGCCGCCCTCGTCGCCAGCGAGGCCCGAGGCCTGCTATACGGGGTGGGGCGATTGCTCCGCCTCCTGGACACCCGGGACGGCCGAACTCTCCTCCCACAGGTCTCTGAGACTACCAGCCCGGCGTGCCCCGAGCGCGGCGTCTACCTCGCCACCCACTTCAACAACTGGTATGAATGCGCACCCCTGGAGGACGTCGAGCGCTACGTGGAGGACCTGGCCCTCTGGGGGATCAACACCCTATGGACCTGGTTCGACATGAACTGGCACCGCGCAGGCTTCTGGGACGACGCGGACAGCCGCGGCTCAAGGATGGTGGCCCGCTTGCGCCACCTCAACACCGTCGCTCGCCGTCTGGGCATGCGCGTGGGCCTGACCGGCATCGCCAACGAGGGCTTCAGTCACCAGCCGCCCCCCGAGCTCCGCGCCCATCCCGGCGCCCAGCGCGGCGGGTTCTACCCCTATAGCCATATCTGCCCCTCCGCTCCCGGCGGCTGGGAGATGATCCTCCACAACCGCCGCCGCATCCTGGACCTCATCGGCCCCATTGACGCCTACTGGCACTGGCCCTACGACCAGGGCGGCTGCGGCTGTACCCGGTGCGCTGACGCCGACGGGTGGACCAGGACCTTCCTCGCTCTCGGACGCGACATCGCTCGTCTCGTCCGGGAGCGCAGCCCCGGGGTTGAGTTCATCCTCTCAACCTGGTACATGAACGACGCCGAGCTCGCCCTGGTGCAGGCTGAAGCCGCGCGACCCGACCGGTGGTTTGATGGGGTGCTCCTCGAAACCCGCCGCGCCGGGCATGTTACCTTCCCCCCTGGCCTGAGGCTTTCGGTGTTCCCCGAGATCAGCATGTTTGACACCTACTTCGTGTCCTACGGCTGCAATGGGGCCAACCCCGCTCCGCGCCGGTTCGTCCCCGAGGCGGCCCGTATTGCCCGCTCCGGCCACGGCGCGGTGCTCTACTCCGAAGGCTGCTATGAGGACCTCAACAAGTGGGTATGGGCGGCCTGTCTGTGGGACCCGCAGCGCTCCGTGGACGACGTCGTTGGCGAGTACTGCCGCTACCATTTCGGCCAGGCGTCCGAGGCCCTGGCGTCCGAACTGATCCTGGGGTTGGAGGAGACCTGGGGGGTGGCCAAACTCTCGGCCTGCGACCCCGCCGAGCCGCCGCGCTTGCTGGACCAGGCCGAACGCCTCCGGCACGCCTGTTCGGGCAACTGGCGCGCCGACGTGCTCTGGCACCGCGCCCGGCTCGACGCTCTGATGAAGGCCATTGGCCCTGACCGAGAGCTCCTGGCCGAGGCCAAGCGGCTCTGGGACCAGGCAGCGTTCGCCGACGACGGCGAGGGAATCAGGCAGCAGGCCCGGGCCCTACTGGAGGCCGTGACTACCCGCCAGGCCTCAGTCCAGGCCCTGTTCACTGCCTACTGGGAGTACATGCGTGCATTTCACCTGCAGCACTGCACGCTGGCCTTCCGGCCCGATGACTACCTCGGGGCCGCTGACCTGACAGGCCTGCGACTGGCCTGCGAGGAGGCGCTTCGCTGTGACGCGGACGCTGCCTTCAGGGAGACCCTGATCCGCGGTCTCCACCGGTGGCTCTGGCAGAGTAAACTGGGTCTGGATTTCCTGTTTCTCTAGCCTTGCCCGTGCGGCCCCCGACCGAGTGGACGAACTGCGGCCAGCAGCTCTGAGAGCCCGAAGGGCTTGGCGACCACCTGAGCGGCTCCGGCCAGGCGCATCTCTTGCTCCAAAGCGGGGTCAGGCTTGCCGGTGATCACCACGACCGGTGGACTGGACGCCGCCCGGCGTGCTGTTTGGACCACAGTCCTGCCGCTGCCTCCCGGCATCAGCATGTCGGTGACCACCAGGTCAAAGGCCTCGCTTTCAAGCAGTGATTTGGCCTCGGGCACCCCAGACACGGTCACGACCTCATAGCCCTCGCTCTGCAGTGCCTCCTCTACCGTCGCCCGTACCTCATCCTCATCCTCCACGACCAGCACCCTCCCCGGCGAAGCCATCCGTCTCGTGGGCAGAGCCGGTTCGGCCTCCGCCGTGGATTCGGTGCTCCTCTCGTGGGCCTCGAACCGAATCTCAAACACCGCTCCCTGCCCCCACTCGCTGCGCACCGAGATCGTGGCGTGATGGGCCCGCAGCAAGCCGTGAGACACGGCCAGGCCCAGGCCCGTCGCCGGCAACTCACTCGCGCCCAGCAGCCCCTTGGTGGTGAAGAAGGGCTCAAAGACCCGGGGCAGATCCTCCGGCCGGATCCCGCACCCGGTGTCACTGATCTCGACGACCACCTGTCCCCCTGCCAGAGGCTCGAACCACGTCCTCAGCGACAGAGTGCCGCCGTCCGGCATGGCATCGCAGGCGTTGAGAATCAGGTTCAGGAACACGTGCTCCATCTGACCGGGATCAATGCTGACCCGCCACCCCTCTGTCCGGTATTCCCTCTGTACTGCGATCGGGGCCGCCGCCAATCGTCGTTCGGCCAGAGACAACGCCGCTTCCAGGGGTTCCTCGATGGGAGCAGAGACGCGCTGCGGCGGTGCCGGTCGCGCGAAACTGAGCATGTCGTCACAGATCTGGGCCCCCTTCTTCGCCCCCTCTACGACGACCCGGACCAGCTCATCGTACTCGCTGGGCGTCCGCCGCAGATGGGCCAGGTCGGCGCGCAGGCGCATACTGCACAGAATGTTGTTGAACTCGTGGGCAACACCGGCCGCCAGTTGGCCGACGGCTGCCAGCCGCTGCGTGTCCTCGGCCCGCTTGCGGTCACTGTTGTCCTCGAAGATGTGCAGTCGGCCGAAGTAGTGGCCGTGGCTGTCTCTCACCTGCGTTGAGAACCAGCGCAGTGTCCGGCCGTCAGCCAGGGCCAGGTCCTGTTCTACTACCGTGCGCGGGATCTCCCCTCGCAGTCGTGCCCATAGCTCGCCAAAGGCAGCAGGGTCAGACACCTGGCGTTGCAGCGCCGCCCCGATCTCCTCCCCCGTCGGCACGCCCTCTCCTCCTGGGTCTGCGTCCATCGGCGGCAGTCCCCAAAGGTCACGGAACCTCTGGTTCGCATACAGCACACGGTCGTCACGACCATCAACGACATAGAAGGCCAGCGGCGCGTTCTCAGCGATGGAGCGCAACAGGGTGTTCTCCCCCTGCCAGTGGCTCTCGGCTTGCTTGCGCTCGGTGACATCGCGCACGAACACCACAGTAAGAGGATCTCCGCCCACCTGAACCGGCTGTGTGCCCACTTCTGCGGGGAAACAACTGCCATCCGCCCGTTGGCCCCACGCTGGCACAAAACGCCCAGTGCCCGTCGGCCCCAGGCCAAGAAAGCCCCCTTCGTCGTTACTGTCAGGTCTCACCAGCTCGACTACGGCCAGCCCGGTAAGCCGCTCGCGGCTGGAGCGGTACAGACTGCACGCGGACTGGTTGCAGTCAACAATGCGGCCATCCGCCCCGGTTACGAATATGGCATCGCCGCTTGCCTCAAAGAGCGTCCGGTAACGCTGTTCGCTGCGCTGGACTGCCTCCTGACTGGCCTTGAGAGCAGTGATATCATGAAGCACAATCAGGCGCCCCTGAAGCCGCGCCGATCGCTGCTGAAGCGGCGACACGCCAACCGCGAACCTGCGTTCCACGCCGCCCACCTTGGCCGACAGCTCCGCATGGGCATGCGGTACGAACGGCAGGGTGGGAGCCAGTTGGTTCCAGACCTGTAGCACCTCGCCGATCGGGCGCCCCACCAGGTCCTGAGAAGTCGGGCTGACTACCTCTCGGGCAGCGGGGTTCAGGTCCACGATGCGATCCTGCCAGTCCACCACGATTACGCCATCCCGCATGCCCTCCACTACGGCGTCCCGGGCCACCGGCACCAGGTTCAGGAAACGGTAACGGAACATGGCCACAAAGACGCCCAGCGCCGACAGGACGAAGCAGAATGGCGTCAGATCGAGATATGGGTTGGGAGCGATGCCGAGCTGCGTAATGACGTTGCCGATCCAGGGCACGAGCACAGCAACGGCAATGGGAAGGACCTGCCCACGGTACTGCTCTCGCGTCCGCGCCAGCCAACCCATTAGAACCACTACGCCCACCAGCAGTAGCACGTAGCTATAGGCAGTATGGACCCAGAACCAGGGTCCTGGCTTCAAAGCGACACCATAAAACGGTGGCGGAGCATCGGGGACGAGACCCTCAAACATGAGTGTCGAGTGAGAGTCCCAAGTGAGCAACTGCGTGATGGCCGGCACGATCAGGATAAGCGCCAACGAACGGATTGACATCGGAGCGGGCCGACCAGTGTAGCGGAGGGTCAGGCTGAGCCACGCCACCGGCGCCGCAGCAATGCCAGCAAACCGTAACCGGCTCCAGAAGCTGGCCCACTCCACCTCCTGGCTTCCCAGAGCCAGAGCATACGCCACACACCACTCGCACAGCGCCCACAGAAGCCAGCAGGCCGAAACCGCTCCCGGGACTGGCCGGCGCTGCCACGCCAGCACAGCCAGCACGGCCGACAGGCCGGCAGACAGCAGTAGTAGCAGAATGTAGGTCCACACCATAACGGTCACCAGTCGCTCCGCCCCCAGCCGGCGACTCGTGCCGGCACAGGCATCTACGCGTCACACCTGCTCCCGCGCATTCAGACAGCCCGGAGGTCCCGAACAGCCGACACGCGGCTCTGCACCTGATGTTACCCCCGTGAACCGGGGAGCTCGTGCAAGTCCGTTTCAAGGTTGGCTGGAAGAGCTTGAGCCTCGCTTGACCAAAGCGTTACGGGTGGGTCTCGGTCCCTGACCCCTGCGGCAAGATCCCCGCTCCCGCCGTTCCTGCGGCCTCGGAACCTGCGGTTCCCAACCCCTGCCGGTGCTCGGCAGGTCCGGCCGTTGACGGGTCAGCAGGGGCTGTTGTATTGTGGGACCGTCGCCCGCTGCTGAGCAGAGGCGGCGGGGACTGAGTTGGTGCCTGGTAGCCTACAATGAAGCGGTTGGAGACGGCCCTCGAACTCTTTCAGAACTTCCGCCTGCTGGACGCCGTTGACATCCTGCTGGTAGCTCTGCTCGTCTATCAGCTCCTCCTGCTCATGCGCCGATCGCGGTCAGTCTCCCTGGTCAAGGGCGTCCTGCTGGTACTCTTCATCGTCCTTGTTACGACCTGGTTTCCCACCTTCAACTGGCTGCTGTCGCGCCTCATCCTGCCCGGGACCATCGCTTTGGTCGTCATCTTCCAGCCCGAACTGCGCATGGCTCTGGAACGCCTGGGGCGCGGAGGTTGGCTGGGCGATGTCCTGGAACGAGTGTCTGTGGATGAGCGACAGTGGGTGATCAACGAGGTCGTAGATGCCGTCTGCTCCTTCGCGGAAAAACGCATCGGTGCCCTCATCGTCCTGCAGCGCACATCCAGCTTGCTGGACGTCACCCGCACCGGTAAGACCATCAACGCTCGCGTCTCCTCCGAGCTGCTGGCCACCATCTTCAACCCCACAAGCCCCTTGCACGATGGCGCGGTGGTAGTGCGTGGCGAAACGCTGGTCGCGGCGGCTTGCGTCCTGCCCCACTCCGAGAGTCCCAGCCTTTCGGCGACCACTGGCATGCGTCACCGTGCCGCCCTGGGTCTCAGTGAGCGGACCGATGCCGTCGTGGTGGTCGTCTCCGAGGAGACGGGGGGCATCTCTTTGGCCGTTGAAGGTTCGCTCAGTCCTCACCTCGCGCGCACGCAGTTGAGCGAACGGCTAATGGAGTTGTTCGAGGCCGAGCACGAGCAGACACGTTTCTTCTTCTGGCGCAAATAGGGTGTCAGCATGTCTTTCTGGGGCCGCCTCCGCAACAATCTGGGCCTGAAACTGCTCTCGCTTCTGAGCGCCCTCGTCATCTGGGGGACTGTGCAGACACAGACCGATCCCGTGGTCACGCGCCGGAAGACACTCAAGGTCGTCCCGGTCGGAGTGCCCAAGAACCTCGCACCGGTCAGCATCGAGCCCCCGGAGGTCACGCTCACGTTGGTCGGGCGGTCATCTGCCTTCGACCGCCTGGCCGCCCACAATCCCCGGCTCATCGCCGATCTGTCGCAGGCCACCGTTGGTCCGTACAACGCGGTCCTGCAACCCGACGACCTGCCAACGGGCCTGCAGATTCGCGAAATGCCTCGCAGCACCGCCCTCATCGAGCTGGATGAGGTTGCCACCGCATCAAAGCCGGTCTATGTTGAGCTCCGCGGGCGTCCAGCCCAGGGGTTTGCGGTCAACAGTTGGCAGGTCCGGCCCAACGAGGTTACGGTCCGGGGCCCGAGTTCTCTCCTGCTGCGCGTGGATCGCGTGGTGGCGGAAGTTGACGTATCCGGTCGCAGCACAACTCTCTCGGCTACTGTCACGGCAGGGGTGCGCGACGCTGCCAACGTGCTACTCACTGGCGTCACGGTTGAGCCAGCGACCGTCACCGTGACCGTCTTCTTGCGCCAGGTCAACACGAAGACCGTCCCGGTCGTCCCTATCCTGACCGGCTCCGCGCCGGGCCTGGAGATCAGTTCCGTCGTGGTCAACCCCAGCGTGGTCACGCTCGAAGGGCCGGCCGCCGTGCTCAGCGGCGTTGATTCCGTCCAGACCTCACCACTGGACCTGCGACAGGTGTCCGGTCGAGGGACACTGTCAGCAGTGCTGCGGGTGCCGCCGGGATGCAGCGTACTGGGCGCTTCGTCGGTTCGCGTCACCATCACCGTGCGCCCCGGTCGCAGCTACACAACCCCGCGCCCACAACCCTCCCCGGGAGTTCCTGCGGCTGGAGAGAGCACCCCGCAGCAGCCGACCGCGCAGCCCGCAATGCCCCCTGCAGGGCAGCCTCCTGCTGCCGGCCAGGGGGAGCAACCCGGATCCGGCGGGCCAGGTGAGGCGCCGACGCGCGAGAAGCCTGGGGCCACCAAGGCCGTCCGTGATGGTGACCGGGGGGGCGATGAGACACCATGACCGTTGGCGAGTTCCAGCGGCTTATCGAGCGGATCTACTTCACAAAGGACAGTGGTCGGGGCCTGTCGGCGACCTTCATGTGGTTCGTCGAGGAGGTCGGTGAGCTCTCGCGGGCCCTGGCCCGCGGCACAGGCGAGGAGATAGAGGGAGAGTTCGCTGACTGTGCCGCCTGGCTGGCAACCCTGGCCTCCATTGCCGGCGTTGACCTCGAGAAGGCGCTGCGTGAGAAGTACGCCCAGGGCTGCCCCAAGTGTGGCCAAACCCCCTGCGAGTGTCCGGGGCCCTAGGCCGACACTTCCCGGCGGCGGCCCCGCCCCATTGCGAAACCGATCACCGATAGCAGAAGCCCCGGGTACATCGGCTCCAGACCAAGCGGGTAGCTGGGCATCCCCTCCACGGCGTGCGTCTGGCCCCAGATCAGCCATAGCAGCGAGGTGACCACTGATGCCGCCATCAGCGGCGCCACAGCCCCTGGCCGGATCCGCAACGCGGGCCAGTAAGCCGACAGCAGCGGAAGCAAGAGCCCCGGGATGAAGACCGTCCCGATGTTGTACCAGAGCTTCACCACCGAGGGCACGGTCAGCGCCAAAACCAGCGCAATGGCGGTCGTAAGCAGCAACCCCAGGGCCGTCCGCACGTTCACCCTTGCGTCCGGGTCACCCCCCTCCAGCCGCCAGACGAAGTCGCGAGAGAAGGTTACCCCACACAGGAACATGTAGCTCACCAGCGTGGACATGACGGTGGCGAGCATCCCCACGAAGAAGAGCCCCTTGACACCGACCGGCAGTAGCTTCTCCGCCAGCAGTGGGTATGCCATCATCGGCTCGATGTCCGGCAGGGCGGCGCGGGCGTACAGCCCGGCCGTGCAGGTCATGAAGTCAAAGAGCATCCAACACAGGATGCTGATGAAGACGCCACGAGAGGCCACTTGCGGCGTCCGGGCAGCATAGCACCGCTGATGAAACCCTGGGTCTACCATCGTCCACAGGGCGATGAAGAACCAGGCGATGACGTACTGGGGGGAGTTCCCGCCGTTCCAGGTGAGGTGCTCTGGCGGCACGTTCGCCCTCAGGAACTCAAGGCCCCCCAGGCTGCGCACCGCGTAGGGGATGATGACCGCAAAGCACGAGAACATCAGGACAAACTGCACGATGTTGACCCGCACATCGGAGCGAAAACCACCGGTGTAGACATACACCGTGGACAGCACCACACCCACCACCAGCGCCGGCAGCAGCGGCCAGCCGAAGATAAGCTGCAGTAGCGTGCCCATCATCAGCACGTATGGCGCCGGATTGGTGAGACAGTAGGTGAACAGGGCGGCAGCAATGGCCGGCCGCTGGCCATAGGCTTCAGCAATCTTGTCGGGGATGGTATACAGCGATGCCTGGCGGATGCGCGGGGCCAGAAAAGCCGCAAAGATGGCGGCGAACAAGTAGTACGGCGCCCCGAACACCACCCAGACCGATAGCCCGCTCTGGTAAGTGTACTCGCCCACGCCCAGGATGCCACCATACCATGTGCTCACCAGAGTGGCCACGAATGCCGGCAGCGTCAGGGTCCGCCCTGCCAGAAAGTAGTCTTCCGAGTTCCTGTCCCGGCGCAACCACGATAGCCCCGCCGCCATCACGCCAACGAAGTACAGGATGATCAGCCCGTAGTCCAGAACACCAAAGGTCATGCGGGGCATGGCACATCTCCCGGGCACTTTGTCGCCCACTCCGAGGCAGCGGCGGGGGCAGGGACGACGATGAAGGCCACCAGACCGGATCTCACCTCGACAGTTACCTCCTCCCCCGCAGCCTGGTTGCTGAGACCAAGGGTGCCGGGGGCCAGGGGGCCGTCCAAGGGCCACCTCAGGCCCCCGGTTCGCAGCGTCACATCCAGGGTCAGGGGCACCAGCGAGATGACCGTACCGGGGGTTGTTGCCAACCGAAGTTCATCGGACACGATGCGGCATTCGCTGTAGTCGTCCACCAGCACGATGTCAGCCTGCTGGTGGTAGCGCGCCGCCAGCCAGACGTTGGCCAGTGTGTGATCCAGACGCCTGCCCGTAGCCCCCAGAATCGCGATCCGACTGGCGTTCCGGGCCAGGGCCAGCAGCACGGCCTTCTCAGCATCCGAGTTGTCTTGTTGCTCATGGGGGCCCGCATCCACAATCTCCCAGTCTCCGTCCGGCGCCGGCAGGGAGTCAAAGTCACCGACGACCACATGCGGCCTGACCCCTGCCGTCGCCGCCCACGCTGCAGCCCCGTCGGTGGCAATGACCAGGTCTGCCTCATCCGCCATGCGTCGCAGCAGGTCACCGTGCGGTCGCTCACCGTCGCAGATGATCAGCGCGTTCATGCCCACCTCCTGGCAGAGTCGTGCGCCTCAGGGCGTCACGGACGGGTCCAGGGTAATCCCCGGAATGGTCGTTACGTCGGGCAGGCTGCGGGTGTGGATCCATTTGGCGTGCCCGTCGGCAAACATGAAGTTGTCGCCATCGTTGTGGCGTCCCTTCAGCACCTCGGGGTCGAAGCTGCCCGCCCAGTCGGGGCTGTCGAGGGTGTTGAACGCCCCTCCCCAGCCGGCCGCCAGCCAGTCAGCGCTGTCGTCCCATAGCATGGCACACTGCGCCGGGGCCGCCACCTGTGCCATGCTCACCACATCCCAATAGCCCCACGCCGGAAGATCCATCCCCAGCCGGCGGTTCCAGCAGTAGCTCTGCAGGATCGGTCGGCAGCCCGGGAAGTCCACGTTCGGCGTCCGCCCATCCGATGGGCAACGGTAGACCTGGCTATTCTTGATGTATGGCATCAGGCGGTTGGGCCAGGTCAACGGGATCTGGGCCGCGGTACCCGGACCTGAGGCAGCATCCTGGTAGTTGATCGGGTACATCTCATCGTAGTCCTGGGCGTACATGAGGACTGCGGTACCGATTTGCTTGAGATGGGCCAGACAGGCAGTCTGGCGCGCCTTCTCCCGGGCCTTCGCGAAGACAGGAAACAGCATCGCGGCCAGAATCGCGATGATCGCGATGACCACCAGCAGCTCGATAAGTGTGAAACCACGCCTCAAGATATGCATCGCACCGTTCTCCTTCCCGGGCACCTGCCGCCACCCCGGTGCGCGAGGACGAAAAAAAGAAGCGGCGCAGCGGATAACTCTCGCTGCGCCGGAAGGCACGTCTCGCTTCCCTACGGCGGCATTACCCGCATCAGGTTCAAGGGTTGGGCCCTGGGCCCTCTCAGCCGCCGTCGTCGGCAGCACCCCTAGCCTACTGACCAGTTGTCTTCACTTCGATTGTACTCACCGCGCCGCCCACAGTCAAGCGCAGCGCCACCGTATTGCACCCCTTGGACATCACCCGAAGAAGATGGGCTGGCTCCAGGCTCGCAGCCCGGCCGCATCAACGACCTCCACGCGGACGTACCGCTCCCTGCCACCGCGCAGGTACCGCGCTCCGGTCAGCAGCGGTCCGCGCTCGCGGAGCGCACACCACCCGTTCTGGTTGTCGGCTACGAAGTTGATCATCTGCGCCGGTGTGCACTCAACCTCGATGCCGTCGTCGGTCAGCCTGAGGTCATGGATTATTGGCCCCATGGATGAATAGCAGTGCCCCCGACGCAGGGCCGTCAGTATTGCTTCTGGCGTCAGCTCTGGAGCCTTGACCATCGTGAAACCGCCATAGAAGTCCCAGCCGCAGCGGTGGCCGTCGTCCACGCCGAAGGCCAGGTAACGTTCCCCCCGCACCAGCAAGTCATCCCAGTGAATCGAAGAGATGCCCTTCGCAATCTCGATCTCACAGCCGTAGTTAATGACCTCGATTCCCAGGCAGTTTCGCAACCCCACCATGTCGTGAGCCACCAGGCACGACCAATACGGATGGGCCACAAAGCCCAGACCTCCGGCTGCGGCGATGGCATCCAGAGTCGCCTGCGGGTGGTCCTTCGGGTATCCGCTGAAACCCACCGGCAGACCGAGACCGACGATGTGGAAGCTACCCCCGCTCTCACTTGACCCGCTGCCGATCTCCAGGCCCTCCAGGCAGACGAAGTCGTGGACGCCATACTCGCTGGCCGGTGTGACCCGCTCATGGTCGGTGATGGCCAGTATGTGATAGCCCTGACGCCGGTAGTGTATTGCCACCTGCGCTGGTGACAGCTTGCCATCGGACTCGGTAGTATGGGCGTGCAGGTTGGCCTTGTACCATTGCCCGGAGGCGCTGAAAGGGTTCTCGAAGGTCATGGCTGAGGCTCCCGGTCATAGTGTGGGCGCGACCCGCACGGGCCGCGCCCCGGACGGCACTCTCGTAGACTTCGGGTTCTTCTATCCTTGCTCGAGCTGAGACGTGCAGTGCGGGCAGCGAACTGCCGCCAGCGGGATGTCGGTGGCACAGTAGGGACACGGCTTCTCCGTGGCTTCCTCAGCCGTCTCCTCCTGGCGCCTTAACCGGTTGACACCCTTCACCAGCAGGAATACCGCGAAGGCCACGATCACGAAACTGATGACGTTGTTCAGAAACAGCCCGTAGTTGATGGTTGCTGCCCCTGCGGCCTTGGCGGCGGCGAGACTCGGATAGTCGGTGCCTGACAGGTTGATGAAAAGGCCAGAGAAGTCCACCTTGCCCAGCAGCAAGCCAATGGGTGGCATGATCACGTCCTCAACAAACGAGGTGACGATCTTGCCGAAGGCCGCGCCGATGATGATACCTACCGCCATGTCCAACACATTGCCCTTGACGGCGAACTCCTTGAACTCCCTGAGCATGATGGCTCTCCCTTCCTAGCCGATAGTGATCATTCGCTGGACGGCCTGCATGGCCCGCACCCGCACAGCCTCGGGGATCTCGATCTGATACTTCAGTTCGCGCAGAGAAGCGACCACCTTCTCCAGTGTCGTGCGCTTCATGTTGGGGCAGACAATCTCGGGCAGTCCGTAGAAGGTCTTCCCCGGAACGTCCTGTTGCAGGCGGTGGATCATGCCACACTCGGTCACAACGATGAATTCGGTGGCCGCGCTCTCTTTGGCGTACTTGATCATACCCGAGGTCGACTTGACCGCATCGCACAGGGCCAACAGATCGGGTGGACACTCGGGATGGCCGATGACCTCGGCCTCGGGATGGGCTTGCTTGGCCGCGATGACGGACTTGGGGTCAATGCGCACGTGGGTGGGGCAGAAGCCGCCGTATGGGATGATCTCCTTCTCCGGTACCTGCTGAGCCACCCAGTGAGCGAGATACTGGTCGGGCACAAAGAGAACACGCTGAGCAGGCAGGGACCTGACCACCTGCACCGCGTTGGCCGAGGTGCAGCAGATGTCCACCTCGGCCTTTACCTCCGCGGTTGTGTTGACGTATGCCACCACCGGCACGCCCGGGTACTGCGCCTTGAAGGCGCGCAGCTCCTCGGGGCCGATCATGTCGGCCATGGGGCAGCCGGCCTCCAGGTCGGGCAGCAGGACCATCTTCTCGGGACAAAGGATCTTGGCCGTCTGGGCCATGAAGTGGACGCCGCAGAACACGATGACCTCGGCATCAGTGGCAGCAGCCTGGCGGCTCAGTCCCAGTGAGTCACCGCGGTAGTCGGCGATGTCCTGGACCTCGGGGTTCTGATAGTTGTGCGCCAGAATCACCGCACGGCGCTCACGCCGTAGGTGGTCCAGTTCGACAAGCAGCTCTTTGTTCTCCATGGGGCTTCACTCCGGCAATGGCGAGGTCGCCCGGCGGAATCGGCGGTTGGCGGCGGAGAACCCGAATATGCCTACGTCTCGCTCTGGCGCGCCGCGTCGCCGTACAGAGGCGACATCTCGCGCAGTCGTTGAACAATGGGCGGCAGTACCTCGACCACCCGGTCGCACTCCTCTCGGGTGTTCTCCCGCCCCAGGCTCAGACGCAGGGACCCATGGGCGATGGCGTGGGGCAGACCCATGGCCAGCAGGCAATGCGAAGGGTCCAGACTGCCCGAGGTGCAGGCGGAACCTGACGACGCACAGATACCCTCAGCATCGAGCATCAGCAGGATCGACTCGCCCTCGATGTAGCGAATACAGAAGCTGGCAATGTTGGGTAACCGCTGTTCAGGATGTCCGGTGTACAGCATGTATGGTATCTCGGCCATGAGGCGGTCGCGCAGGTAGTCACGCAGTTCGGCGATGCGCGCGTTGTCCTCGGTCATGCGCTGGCCCGCCAGCTCGCAGGCCTTGCCCATGCCCACAATGCCAGCGACGTTCTCGGTGCCGGCACGAACCTGCCTTTCCTGGGCGCCGCCATCAATCAGGGGCCAGACCCTTACTCCCTTGCGCAGGTAGAGCACGCCCACGCCCTTGGGACCATAGATCTTGTGGGCCGAGAAGGCCAGCATGTCCACCGGCAGTTGCTTGACGTTGATGGGCAGCTTGCCCAAGGTCTGGACCGCGTCGCTGTGGAATGCCACCTTGCGCTCGCGGCAGAGTGCCCCGATCTCGGCAACCGGCTGGATGGTGCCCACCTCGTTGTTGCCATGCATGATGGTCACCAGGATGGTGTCATCGCGCATCGCCTCGGCCACTTGCTCGGGGTGGACCAGCCCGTATTGATCCACACAGAGCGTCGTCACCTCAAAGCCCATCTTCTCCAGGCGCTCGCAGGCATGCAGCACGGCATGGTGCTCGATAGCCGAGGTAATGATGTGCCGTCCCTTGTCCTGATGTGCCCAGGCGTACCCCTTGATGGCCAGGTTGTCGGCTTCCGAGCCGCCCCCGGTGAAGACGATCTCGCGCGGGTCGGCGTTGATGAGGGCGGCAACCTGCTCCCGGGCGTTCTCCAGCGCGGCCCGGGAACGCCCGGCGAACTGGTAGACACTGCTGGGATTACCGAACTCCTCGGTCAGATAGGGCATCATGGCGGCCAAGACCTCCGGGTCGGTCTTGGTTGTTGCCGCATGGTCAAGGTAGATCACTCGTGCGCCTCGCCTCTGGCACCGCCGGGAACCCGCGATGGATGGTACCTCCCGGCGGTGCGTAATTAGGGCATAGAAGTTAACCACGTCCTGCGGGCCCTGTCAAACGCTTTCCGCGGGCCTTTCCGCGTCTTGACAGGCCCCAACGCTTTCTGGTAAGGTCCAACTCCAGGATGGCCTTCGGGGGCCATCTCTGTATTGATTCCGGCGGATCATACCAACGAGGTGAGGCCAAATAGATCCTAATCGGGGATACAGGGTTAACGACCGGATCCGGGTGCCGCAGGTCCGGGTCGTTACTCAGGATGGCGAGAACCTGGGGATCATGAGCATCCAGGACGCGCTGGCCGAGGCGGAGCGACGGGAACTGGATCTGATTGAGGTAGCACCCGATGCCAACCCGCCGGTGTGCCGGATCATTGACTACGGCAAGTTCCGCTACGAGCAGCGCAAGAAGCAGAAGGACGCCCAGAAGAAGTCCAAGCAGAACGAGATCAAGGGCATCCGCGTTCGTCCGAACACCGACGACCACGATATTGCCTTCAAGTCCAAACACGCCATCAAGTTTCTCAAGAACGGTGACAAAGTACGGTTCACCGTCATCTTCCGCGGCCCCGAGTTGCGCCACAAGGAGATCGGCCAGCAGCAGTTGGAGCGTTTCATTGCTGCCTTGGCCGACTACGCCACGGTGGAGCAGCCGCCACGCATGGAAGGCCGCCGCATGACCATGCTGCTGGAGCCGCGCAAGGATCTGAAGCTGGACTCACCGGCAGAAGGAGCCGCAACAAAACGTGGGCAAGATGAAGACAAAGAAAGCCGCCGCCAAGCGGCTGAAGGTGACAGGGACCGGCCGACTGGTCTCCCGCAGCACGAAACTCAACCACCTGCTGTCCAAGAAGAGCCGGCGCGTGAAGCGCAACCTGAAGCAGGGAACTGAGGTCACCGGCGGGTTCAAGGACCAGGTCGGCAAGCTTCTGCCCTACGCCTAGGTACGGAGCCTTTCAGCCAACCCCGGGGCGCACAGACTGTCTGTGCGTTCCCGCCGTCTTCCGGGTATTGTCGCTCTGCCGTCGGCGGGGGCTGGTGCAACCCCCGCACGGGCCAGTGAAGTGGGCATCCAAGAGACCTGCGTCCCGGTATGAGAACCGGGCCGGGTCCGCCCCCAGCGGCCCTCCGGGCATGGGAAGGAGATGACACTATGCCCCGAACCTCGCGAGGTCCGGCCACCCATCAGCGCCGGAAGAAGATCCTCAAAGCCGCCAAAGGGTATGTTGGTGGCCGCCGCAAGCTGTACAAGACCGCCAAAGAGACGGTCATGCGGGCCCGCAACTTCGCCTACCGTGACCGCCGCGTCCGCAAGCGCATGTTCCGCAACCTGTGGATTGCCCGTATCAGTGCCGCCGCCCGCGCCAACGGCATGACCTACAGCGTCTTCGCCAATGGGCTGAAGCAGGCGGGTATCGCCCTCAACCGCAAAATGCTGGCCTACCTGGCGGCCGAGGACCCGGCGGCCTTCGCTGCGGTCGTGGAAAAGGTGAAAGCCGCCAAAGCATAAAGCCCGGCAACATGAAGCGACCAGGTCACCGGCCCCTGCAGAGGCCGGTGACCTCTTATTGATACCCTGTCAACCATCGTGTGCTTGCCATGACTTGGCCGCCAAACTTTCCGGAAGAGTTCCAGTGTTCCGCAGAGGGATGAGTTCCGTTGCTGGGAATCATAGAGCAAATATGACCCCTTTGAGGGGCAGTGCATCTACTTGGAAGGCAGGTCAGATTCACATGCGTCGTCGTGGTTTTACACTGATCGAGTTGTTGGTTGTGATCGCCATCATTGCCATTCTCGCGGCCATCCTGTTCCCAGTGTTCGCCAAGGCTCGCGAGAAGGCCCGCCAGACCAGTTGTCTGGCCAACGTCAAACAGCTCAGCCTGGGGATCCTGATGTATGCCCAAGACTACGATGAGAAGCTCATGCGTCATTGCTACTGCTACACGGGCTCCTGCTGGGCCTATAACGTGCAGCCGTATGTGAAGAACACGCAGATACTCAGATGCCCGTCATGGGATGGCATCAGCTATGGCTACAACATGCAGGCAGTCGACTGCCTGAAGCTGGCCAGCATCAAGTCGCCTGCCGACTTGATGCTCATCGCCGACTCGCGAAGGAAGACCAGCTCCGGCACCTTGGCTGCGGTGGCTTTCCTCAACCACGCCCCCAACGGCGGGGCTTGTGGCTGGAGCGGCTGCAACTCGACCGATGCCTGCACCAGTGAAATCCACAACGACGGCCTCAATGTCGGGTTCTGCGACGGCCATGCCAAGTGGATGAAGAAGCAGACGCTTGACGGCGGCTTCCCGAAGTACTTCCAGAACCTGTAGGTCCCCGACGCGGTAGCAACGCAGGCCGCGGTCCCTGCCCGGGGACCGCGGCCTTTCTTCACCACCGCAGGCGGCAACCATCACCAGACGGTATAGCCCCCATCAATCACCAGATCGTGCCCTGTCGTGTAACTCGCGGCATCCGAAGCCAGATACACCACCGCCCCCACCAGCTCCTCCGGCTCCGCCATGCGCCCGAAGGGGATGTAAGGGTACCAGCCATCAAAGTACTGCGGGAACTGCTTGGTGAGCTCGCTTAGTGTGTAACCCGGGCTGATGCTGTTGACCCGCACGTTGTACTGGGCCCACTCCACGGCCAGGCTCTTTGAGAGATGGATGACACCCGCCTTGGAGGCATTGTAGGCGCACTGGGTCTGGGGCCGGTTGGCGATACGCCCGGACATGGAGGCGATGTTGACAATCGCGCCTGAGCGCTGCGGGATCATGGTCCGCGCTGCCGCCTGGCAACACAGGAACGTGCCCTTGAGATTGGTGTCCACGACCCTGTCCCAATCCTCCTCGCTCATCTCCTCCGCTTTGGCCCAGATGCATATCCCGGCGCTATTGACCAGCACATCAAGCCGCCCCAGCTCCGCCGCCACCCGGCCAAAGGCCTCGCCTACCGAAGCACGCTTGGTCACGTCACACACGATGCCGAGTGTGCCGTCGCCCATCTCCTGAGCCGACTGGGCCACACGGTCCTCCAGAATGTCCAGCAGCGCGATCTGACAGCCGTACTCCTTGAGCGCCTCCGCGCACGCCCGGCCGATGCCACGGGCCCCGCCGGTTACGGCTGCCACCTTGCCCTGCAACTCGAACAACTCACGAATGGGTCGCGACATGGTTGTCCTCCTCGCTGATTCGCGCGGCTCTTACCCGGTGTCACGGATATGGAAGTAAGAGACCGGTGCACTCCGCACGAGGTGCGGTCCGGTGAAACTCTGGTGGGGCTGACAGATGAACTCCGCCTGCTGCGCCGCTGCGTTCCAGGTGAAGCCGGGATCCTCCGCGACCGTCAGCCGCAAACCCTCGGGCACCCGCTCCGACTGAAGCACCATGAACGCCGACGTACGCTGCCCGGCGTGGTCCAGCAGGACCACGGTTCCGTCTGGCGCGAGCAGTTCTCCGGCCACGGTGAGGGTGCGGGCGGAGCGGTCCACCGCCAGCAGCGGGGCGCCTGGCTTGCCGTAGGCGGTGATGGAGGCGTCGCCGAAGGACACCTGGCCGTCCACCACCACGCCACCAATGCCCCCTCCGGACCAAAGGGCAGCCAGTTCGGCATCAGCCTGCACTGGTCGGCCCTCCCAGGTTGCCTGCAGTCCTGCTGGCCGCAACAACACCAGCCCGCGCCAGCCAGCGGCGGTTATCTGCAGGGCCAGGTCTGCACCCGCCCAGTCCAGGCGCTGCACGTCGAGCGCCGCCTCTGCCTCAGGCATCAGCTCCATCACGGCGGCAAAGACCGACTCGCCGCCCTCCCGCCGCCACAGAGCGAAGGGACGCCAGAAGTCGCGCAGGTTGTCGTCGTTTTCGTTCGCTCCCCGCACCGCCGGGTTGCGTCCCAGTACCAGTTGGTCGCCGGACTCGGTCAGCAGGTGCACCCGCAAGTGCGCGGCACCCTCGGCCAAGGAGTGCTCCACCGTCACCACCGCTGGAAGCGTCCCCGTCGCCTTCTGCAAGTCGCTCAGATAACCGTAAGCGTAGTCCGATTTGAGCGTAAGCCCACTCTCACCCTCATTCGCAGCCTCGACGAAGTCTGTGCCGGGAGACAGGAGCGTCGGCAGGGGCTGAGTCGCCAGCGCCTGGCCGCCGGACATCGCCGCCATCGTGCCGGGAAGGTCGGCACAGCCATGCAGCAGGTAGTCCTGCCTCTGCCCGCCCGTGACCGCAAACAGGTCCACCAGTACCGGCCGCGCCCCGGGCGGCGTCAGCGCCAGGAGGGTGCGGCGGTACGTGCTGACGAGGCCGGGGTAGACAGTCGGGTTGTCCACGGAGAGGACCTGACAGTCGGGCATCGCCAGAAAGCAGCGGAGGCTGCCGAAGGTGGTCGCATCGGCGGCCTGGTTCCGGGCGTCCACCACCACCGTGTTGTGCGCGACGGTCGGCAGCGTCCAGGCGCGGTCCCTGCTGTGGGTGTAGCCGAGGTCTGACAGCAGCTCCTGTCCCTGGGCGAAGAGCACCAGGCTCAGCCCGTCCCAGTGCCGATGTCCCAGACCCGGTGACCAGGTCAGATGGGCCTGCCATTGATCGTGACCCTCGCCTCCACCCAGTACGCCGTGCCCCAGAGCCGGCAGCAGCAATGGCTGCGAGCGTTGTAGAGCCGTGCCTTTCTGCCACCACCAGGTGTCGTGGACCGGCACATAGCGGCCGTTGGGCAGCCGCATCAGCTCCAGGCTTTCCTTGGCCCGGCGTATGCCCGGCAGGTCGCTGGCGAGGTCCAGGTTGTCGAACCGGCGCCCGGTGACGGGGTGCTGGTATCCGGGCGGATCGCTGTACCCCCTGGCTGCCGACAGCACACTGCTGAGGTTACCGACCACCTGGGAGTGATAAGACGGGGTGCCTTCGCTCCACGTCCCGTCGCCGAAGAAGCCGGAATCCACGAACCTTTCCAGACGACCCACGCACTCGTGTACCCACTCCGGCCGCCCCAGGACTCGACCAGCGCGGATGATGTCCGCCCACATGCCAGGGCTCATGTTGCCAAGGTCGTCACGGTTCGCCAGCACCTGCTCGGCTGCCATCGTGAGAAAGCTCACGATCTCTGCCTCCACGTCATGGCCCTTCTCTGCCGACAGCCTCTGCAGTTCACCGCTATCATGGATCAGGTCGTAGGCCTCCACGAGCTGGTCGGGCAGGTCCGCGTAGGCCCACCATGTCCACCGTGCGGTGCGAAACCCCGGCCGGAAGTCCTTGGGGTCTACCGGGCCGTCGTAGATGACCTTCTCCTGGAAGGGGTAGTCAAAGTGGTAACAGTACCCGGGGTAGACCTCGGCGAAACGCTGCAGAATCAGCGCACAGCGCCGTGCGTACTGGGTCTCGCGGGTCAGGTAGTAGGCCCGGGCGAGGTTGCGCGCCGCGGTCTCCATGTAGCGGATGCGGTGATAGTCAATCCGCGCGGCGAAGTAGTGCCGGTACCCCTTGGCGTCGGCCCAGTAGGGGTACTCCTGCAGCTCCCCGCGTGGATTGTGGACCCGATGCACCTCAGTCATCGGGTACTGCTCGCTGGGGTACTGGTGTCCGCAGTAGGCGCAGCGCATCGTCTCCGGCTGCGCCAGGCTCCACGGCTCGTAGTTGGCGTCCTTTCCGCCCTGGAACTGCCCCTCCTGCAGGCCAGCGGTGCAGTTGGGGCAGTCGGTGAAGTAGATCCCGGACTGTCGCGGGATGACGGCTAGCATGGCGGCCTCGTCGAGCTCCATGACCGGCTCCACCAGCCGCCGATAGCCGTCGGCGTCACTCTCTCGCAAGGGGACTGCCAGAACCGGGTGTTGCGCCATGGAGGCGCCGGTCAGGAGAACTGCCAGTAGCAGCATGAACAGCACCGACAGAGGCATCGCGACCTCATGCGATAGCGTAGTCTACCCGCAGGTTCGGTGCGCCTGGCCCTGAGTCCTGCCGGGAAGCGCTGCGGCCTGCCCAGTACCGCTGAGCAGGCCGCAGGTGTCACCTGTCCACTGACGCCGCGCTACCGCGCCAGCATCATCCGCGTCATGGCGATCTGCTGCTGGCCCTCGGGGCCGCGAGCGGTCACGCGACAGAGGTACGCCCCGGCGGGCACCTGCGTGCCGGCGTTGGACCTGCCGTTCCAAAGCAGGCTGTTTATCCCCGCCTTCCCCTGCACTGGCGGCAGCGCAGATACGACTCGCCCGGCGATGTTGAGTATCTCCGCCTGGACCTCGGCCGGAGCGCTAAGAGTGATCACGATCTGGGCGCCGCCATTGCGGGTCGGCGCCGCGGCCACGGTCATCGCCCCGGCGGTCCGCACACTGGTCGGGATGACACCGCCAGCAAGCGGGCTGTAGTCCACCAGGCCACGACTGGGGTCATCGAGCTGATCATAGATCTTGCCGTCAATGACGCTGGCCTGAGTGCTCCCGAAGTCGTTACCCTCGGCCTTGATGTTGTTACTGGTGTAGTTGGCGATAGCCGAGCCAGACTGACCGATAAACCTGTTTCCGCCGTCGTCCGAGGTGCTGGTGTTTCCCAGATTACCCAGATTCGGCTGCGCATCATTGTCTATGAGGATACCAGTCGAGCCGAGCCGTATCGTATTGCCGGCGACAATAGGTCGGCACTCATATCCGTAGATGTACAGACCGTAGTCTCTCTGCTGCAGGATGGTGTTGCTGGCGATCCGGGGCGAACCGTTGCTGAGGTAGATACCCGACGACCCAAAAGCCTTGCTGCCCACGGGAGCGCCAATTGTATTGGCTTCGATGACGGAGCCACTGCGGACGAAGTCCAGGTATAGACCATAATTCTTCGCGAGGATCTTGTTCCCTTGGCCCGCTGCCCCGACTACCAGCCCGCCGGGGCCGCCGGAGACATAGACTCCGTAGTTGCCGGGCGCGGGTGTGGTGCCGTCGGCCAGCCAGCCAATGTAGTTGCCCAGTATACGATTGCCCAGGGCGTTGTTGCCGTAGACGGAGACCCCATTCTGCCTCGCCACGATCACGTTCCGTTTCGCCGCCGTGTTACCTCCGACGGTGCAGTATGCACTGCCGCTAAGGCTGAGGCCCGTGTCGCTGTTCGGCAACGGTTTGTCGCCGGTGCGATTGAGGCCGATATAGTTGCCGACCACGTAGGCGCCCTGACAGCCGCCCATGCTGATTCCAGTTGAGTTGGCCGAGATGATGTTGCGAGCAGCCGCCGTAGTGCCCCCCACATAGGCTCGCGGGCAGTTGTCCAGATAGACTCCGGAACTGCCGTTCCCAAGCGCTGCCCCACCGTTGGCATCGGTGCCGACACGATTGCCCTTGATCTTTATGTCCGGACATCCATTGGCATAGATGCCAGAGCTGTCGTTGCCGGACACAACGTTCCAGCCCAACGTGGTGGTGGCTCCGATGAGAACGTCCGAGCAGTTATAGAGGTAGACACCATAGCTGCCGTTGGGACGGGCTTGAGTGCCTGCCAGGTTGGTGCCCACGCGGCAGTTGGCGATGCTCAGACCCACGACCCGAGAGCCGTTGATGCCGTTCTGATTGTTGCCACTCAACACGGTCTTGATGGGTAGTCCCGGGCTGCCGATCGCAATGTCGCCGCAAAGGTATAGGTAGATGCCGTCGCCGGTGTTGGGCAGAGCGGTGCTCCCGTCCGCGGCAAGACCACAGAGCAGATTGGTAATGGTAACCCCGCCCGAGAAGTAGACATAGATGCCATTGCCGAGGTTGCCGGCGATGATATTGCGGTCCTTGGGATCCGTGCCGCCAATCTGGGCGCCGGAAGCGGAGGTGATGCTGATGCCATCGCCCGCGTTCGGTTGGGGAAGGCGACCGCTGCGATCGGTGCCGATGTAGCACGATCGGATGGTGCAGTTCTCGCCGCCTACGCTGATGCCGCTGGAGGTGCTATAGCAGATACACAGCCCCCGCAACACGCAGTTCGCTGCTGATGAGGCGACATTGAGAATTCCGGTCTTGAGGTCGCCCGAGATTGTGATGTCGGGCTTGCCGTCGTAGTTGATGTCACCATTGATCTCCGTTCCGGGCTCGGTCAGCGTGAGTGTCCCGAATCCACTGTCACCAACGTGGATGGTCCCGCCAGCCAAGCTGACGTCGAACAGAATCCGGTTGGGGACGCCGTCTGAGTTCGCTGTAGCCAGTTTCGACCGCAGGGTCCCAGGCGACCCATCATCGGCCAACGTCATGACCGTTAAGTCCACCGGGGGAAGCGCGGGCGCGGCGCTAATCGCTTGCACAAGCGCCGCCAGAACCATGAGGCTTAGCAATCTGGTACGTGCTGTCATCCTGTCGTCCTCCTGTACAGTTGCATGGCCGCCTTCTCTGCAGACCTTCGCGAGGGTCCGCAGTCTCTCCCATCCTTGTCGTCCGGCCCCTCACGTCACCTCCCCATCAGGGCGCAAACTCCGCTGTCACCTCCTGGGCGATGGACGCCCACTCCCAGAGTCGCTGCGGTTCATAGCGAACGGTGCTGATGTCCTTCAGCACCACTTCCACCACGCAGCCGCGCAGCTTCTCCAGGTCCTCGCGCAGTTCCCGCCGTGCCACCTCCGGTACCCAGTCATCGTAGGCCAGCACCGCGGGGTTCGGTTTGAGCGAGATCACATAGTCGGTGCCGCAACGCTCGGCCATCAACGCCTTATCGGCCCGCGGACTGCAGGAGATCTTGCGCAGGTTCGGTACTCTCCGCAGCAAGTCTACCTTGTGATGGAGCTGTTCGCAACAACCATAGTAGTTCAGACCCCACTTCTCAAGCCACCGCAACTCGTGCCGCAGCGCGAACTCCCAATGCATTTCGGGCGAGACCTCCGAAAAGATTTGCGGCGTCGCGCAACCCCACAGGTCTCGGGGGGTGACACGCTTGGGGTCATACCCCGGTTGCGGCAGCTCCGGCGTCGCACTGAGACCGCCCGAGCCAGCCATGCCGTTGGGTCCTGGCAAAGACAGCAGGTTCTGCTCCTCCCACTGCCGCAGCCGATGCAGGTGAGCGTCCACCAGGCGCTCCATGCAGGCATTGACCAGTCCGGGGTTCAGCACCATGTCCAGCATCGCCCGGTCCACGCCATACCAGGTGATCAGATCATCCCAGGGCGCGAACCACACATGGGTGATACCTCGCTTGACCACCGGCATGATGTCGCCAAACAGCTCACACAGAAGCTCATAGTGCCTCTGGGTGGCGGCTTCGTCGTGCGTCACCTCAGGCATGCGTATCTTGGCCACATCGTCCAGCGAATGGAACTGCTCATGGAAATGCCGGCTCGCCAGACCGCTGCTGGTCAAAACATCGGACTCCTCGCTGATGCCCACGCCGGTATCGTGGATAGCGTAAGGGCAAACAACCGCTCCCTCCGCAATCTGGTCATCGGGGAAATGCCGCCACTGATAGAGCTGCATTCGCAGGCCGCTCTCGACCCCGCGCGCCCAGTCGCCCTCGCAGCGGCACGTAAGCTCATCCTCCCAGTTCATCTCATGCCAGGGCACCTGCAGGATGCATACCAGCGGTCGGGTCGGCCGCAACTCGTTGAGTTGCTGCCATTGGGCCAGCTTCTCTTGCTGCACGGGCAAGGCAGCGCCGTCGGCGACCTGCTTCATCAGTTCGCGTAGAATCGCGCGGTCTCCGTCGGTCATGTTCATATCAAAAGTCGGCCTCCACGTTGTTCGCACTGCGGCCCAGACGGTCTATAGCTCGTTGTAGAGCTCTTTGGGCACCATGTTGCCGAGGTTCAACACAAGGTTGGTGTCCAGGGCGCGTTTGAGCCGCGCGATTTCGCGCAGGCCCTCCCGGCCCAGCATCAGTTCCAGGTAGGGCACGCGACGCCCCTCCACCAGCACGGTCTTCTTGCCCACCCCGTGTTCCCCGGAAATGACACCACCCAACCTGACCGCCTGCCGGGCAAGGTCGGCGTACAGCTCCCGCACCAGCGCCAGTTCAGCCTCATTCTGGGTCAGGAAGTTCACGTGAAGGTGATAGTCACCAAGGTGCCCGAACATCACGTAGTGTTCACCCGGCCGGGCGAAGGCGGCCCTGAAGCGCTGGCCAGCCGCATGGTAGGCGGCGAGAAGCTCGCGGAAGCATCCGGGTGGGGCAACGAAGTCTGTGCCCATCTTCTGGCTACCGTGCTGCCGAACGTAGCTATTGATGCTCTCCGGCAGCGAATGCCGGAACTCTCGCTGTTCCGTCAGGTCAGCAGGCGTATCCGCAAACCAGTCTTCGACCATGCCGTGGGCCTCAAGAGCGTCCATCAGCGGGTCGAGCTGCTCCAGGTCGCCCGCCAACTCCACGAACACCGCCGCGCCGAAGGCCTTCCCCTCCAGCACCGGGTGTGACATGAAGCGCAAAGACGCCCCGTCAAAGTACTCCAGAGCCAGGACCGTCAGCGCTCCAGCCTGGCTCGCGGCTCGCACTGCATCGGCGAAATCCAAGGCCTGCGTCTCCGTCTCAAAGAAGGCCAGCTCGCCCAAAATGGGCGCGGGCAGCTCCGCCAGCGTCAGATGAACCTCGGTGATGACACCCAGCAGACCCTCAGACCCCACAAAGAGGTCTACCAGGTCCATGTCTGGGCGGCAGTAGAGCGCCGAAGCGTTCTTCATCTCGGGACTGCAGTAGCGCGGCAGTGGCAGTCTGTAGTCCTGTCCTGCCTGTCCACGGAAACTGATCTCGCCCACGCTGGCCCGCACCTCCCCGCGCTCCACCCGCAGGCTGTCGCCATTGGGTAGAACCACGGTAAGCCCCTGTACCCACTGCCGCGTGGCCCCGTAGTGGAAGCTGCGGGCGCCGGAGGCGTTCGTGGCCACACTTGCCCCGAGCAGCGCCGTGCGCTCAGTGGGGTCAGGAGGGTAGAACAGACCGGGGGGGAGCATACGTTCCAGCACATCCAGGGGGGTACCGGCGGGCACCCAAGCCTCGCGTCGTTCCCGGTCCACGCCCAGGCTGAAGGTCCGCCCGTAGTGCTCAAGGCTGATACTTTCGCCAGGATGCTCGCCGACCTCGCGCAGGTCCTCCGTCGCCAGCGCCCAACCGCCTCCGGTTGCCACCCGCCCGCCGGTGATGCCGGTCCCCGCCCCCGAGACCGTCACCGGCACGCCTCGCGCATTGGCCTCACGCAGCAACTCTTGGACCTCGGCCGTCGAGCGTGGGAAGTAGACCGCCTCGAGGCCCTCGGCCTGGAAGAGGCCGCTTTCGTCGGTGCTGAAGCCGGTCAGCGTATCTGGGTCGTCACGACACGTCACCATGGGAGCAGACCTTTCGTCCCGTCGCCAGCAGCACGGGGTACTCTCGCACCGCGCCCTCGGATCCCGGACGGACCATCACGTGCGCCACGCTCACCGCGACCGTGGAGAGTCCGGCGGCCACCAGGAAGCTGCGCATCTGCTGCTCAGAGAACCCGTGGTGGACATCGCCAACGCCTTCGCCGTGGAAACTGCCGTCCTCGGCCTCCAGGTCAGCGATGGCCATATAACCACCCGAGCGTAGCAGACCGCCAAGACGCAACACCAGGGAGGCCGGGTCCGCGATATGGTGCAGGGCCATACTGCTCACCACAAAATCGAACTGCTCCGCCGGCGGCGCCTGAGTAGTCAGGTCCAGGCACCGGGTCTCCACGTTGGCCACCCCGGCGGCTCTCAGCTTCTCAGACAGCACGTCCAGCATCCCCTGCGCGTTGTCAACCGCCACCACCCTCGCAAGCCGCGAGGCCAGCAGCAGCGAAAGGGTGCCAGTCCCGCATCCGTAGTCCATGGCGACCCAGTGGTCCTGCAGTGGCACTCGTTCAGCGATCGCCGCGGCCAACGCCCGGGCGCGCTCAGTCCGGGCAGCGTCCTCGTCCCAGGTTCGCGCCAGCGCGTCAAAACCGAGCGGCCCCGCTGGCATCAGTTCCATCCTCCGGCCCTCGCCGCGGCCTCGATCAGGTCCCGCGCCTGCTGTGGCCCCGCTTCACGGAGTCGCTGCGCCACCGGCTCCGTCAGCGGCGGTAACTCGCCTATGGCAGCAAAGTACCTGTTCTTCTCCACGGGCGGGCGGTCGTCATCCACATACGAGACGCCGGCATAGCGCAGCAGGATGGTCTGTCCCACCATGACCCTGGCGCCATACAGGAAGCTCTGTCGGTGGCGACTGAGTACCGGTCCGTTCAGGTCATCCACGAACGGCAGCCCCGCCCGGTTCATCTCAGTGCCGATGTTGAGGGGCAGGTGCAAATCATTGGCCGCTGCAACGATGGCGTCGAGGTTCGCAACCTTGGTGGCTCGCTCCTCGGGGTCCTTCAGGTTCCAGTTGCGGTCGGGAATGATGTTGAGCGCCACGCAGCCCTTGCTCATCATCAGTTCCAGGAGGCCGTGGGGGTCCGCCTCACCTTTACTGGTCCCATCCAGCCATGTAATCATGGGCATGGCCCGACACGACAGCACCCACTGGCAGAAGTCCTCAACGGGGGGAAAGGTGTCTGGCGAGGTGGGAATGTAACCCAGCCCGCCACGCTTGACCAGCTTCGCCCTCACCCACTCCTCCAGCGTCGGCGTGCCCATGGCCTCGCGCACGTCACAGATCTGCTTGTCCAGGAGCTGGGCCCAGAACTGGGCCACCGCCGCCGGCTCGACAAACGCCGCCGCGGCCTTGTTGAGGTAGGCCCGGATGATATGGCGCTCGGTTGCCGCGCCGGCAGGGGTGAGGGGCAGCACGTCGTGGTCATAGTCCACCGCGATCTGTGGCAACCGATCGTTGATCCTTTGCACCAGCGCGATGTTGCGCTCCATGGCCCCGTTGCGATAGACGCAGGTCAGGATCTGCTCCTGGGGTGAGCCGGGCGGCAACTCCCGCCCGAAACCAGCCCCCATGATGTAGGTGACACCCGGCTCGCCTGGTGAGCTGATGTCCATGTTCGCCAACTCCCGCACGTACACCCGCGTCTCCAGGTTCACCGTTGTCCGCAGGCCCAATAGCTCCCCCGCCGCCAGGAACTCCTCCAGACCATCGAGCACATCGAAGTCACAGAGCCCCGCCGCATAGAGGCCCGCCTGTCGCGCCGCCCACGCCACGTGCGATGGCGACCAGCCTTCGGCGTTGTAGGAGAAGAAAGAGTGGAAGTGCAGGTTCAGGTTCTCGCTGGGGGCCGGTTCAGTGCCCGGTTGCGAGGCCAGTTGCTCAAGAGCCCTGCGCCGCTCGGCGGCGTCAAAGGAATCCAGTTGCTGAAGAAGGGCGTCATCAGCCACGTCTGGTGCACCTCACTGGCGGGTTCGTGCGTCGCGCATAGTATACACGGTTTGCCACGGCAGGGGTACGCCTGCGAGGTCTATGCTCGTCCAGAAGCGAACCTCTCTGTCCCAGCTTTCCGCCAGGAGCGTGCCGATGAGTCCCCGTGAACGTTGGTTGGCTGTGCTCAACCGCCAGGAACCTGATCGCCTGCCGCTGGACTACCGAGCCACACCCGAGTTCAGTGCTCGCCTCATGGCCCATCTCGGCTACGAAAGCATGGACCGGGTGTTCACTCGTCTGCACATTGACCCGGTCTATGACGTGGGCCCGCGCTACGTCGGCCCGCCACTGGAGCCGGGCAAGGATGTCTACGGAGTGGGCTATGCCGACACCCGGTATCACGGCGGTGTCTACAGCGACGCAGTCTACCACCCCCTTGCCGAGTACAACTCGGTTGCCGAGATCGAGGCCAACTACCAGTGGCCTTCACCTGACTGGTGGGACTATTCTGTGATCCCGGCCCAGTATGCCGGGCATGAAGACCAGGTGATCCGTGGCGGGCATTGCGAGGAGTTCGCCATGTACAAGTTTCTGCGCGGCGTTCAGCAGGGCTATCTGGACTTGTATGACCATCCCGACATCGTGGACTACTGCCTCGGCAAGCTCTACGACCTGAAATACGAGCAGATCGCCCGCACGTATGAGCAGCTCCCCCACGGTGCCATCATCTGGACCTGGGTTGCCGAGGACGTCAGCACTCAGCGCGGTCTGATGATCTCTCTGGACCACATCCGTCGCCACTTCGCTCCCCATTACAAGCGCATGATAGACCTGGTCCACGAGGGCGGCGGCTATGTATTCCATCACAGCGACGGCGCCTGCCGCGAGGTGGTGCCATTGATGATCGAGCTGGGGATAGACGTGCTGGACCCGGTGCAGTGGCGCTGTGCCGGCATGGACCGCGCCGGCCTGAAGCGCGACTTCGGCGACCAGGTCATCTTCCACGGGGGCATGGATAACCAGCAGACGCTGCCCTTCGGCACGGTCGAGGACTGCCGCCGCGAGGCCTTCGAGGACATTGCCCTCCTGGGCCCAGGCCTGATCTACGGTCCCTGCCACAACTTGCAGGTAGCGAACCCCCCGGAGAACGTCGTCGCCATCTACGACGCGGCCTACGAGGCGGGAGGCGGGTAGGCGAAGCTCTCGGTTCGTGGGCGGTCGTCCCGCCAGGTGGTCCGCTATGTGTCGAGCAAGCAGGTCGGCGCCCGGTCGGGGTGAAATGTAAGCAGCATGGCTCCGCCGGGCCTCTTGGGCCCGGAGACACGCTGCCGAACGAGGCGCCCGAGTTTGCCCGGCCCAGTACCTCCCATCCTGACCTGTCGTAACCTGCGCAAGGAGTACCCTGGCCTCGTTGCTCTGGACGGAGTCAGCCTCACCATCGCACCTGGAGAACTGCATGCGCTGGTGGGCGAAAACGGCGCCGGGAAGAGCACGCTGGTGCAGATCGTCGCTGGTCAGATCGCTCCGGACGGAGGCGAGCTGCTGCTCGACGGCCAGCCAGTCGCTTCCTTCTCTCCACGCGTGGCGCGTTCCATGGGCGTGGCCATCGTCCCCCAGCACCCGGACCTGTTTCATTCCCTTACCGCTCTGGAGAACCTCTTCGTCGGCGAATGGCCCCGCGGAAGAGCCGGCTGCGTGTCGTGGCGGGAGATGCGTGAGCGTGCACGGCTTGTGCTCGCTGAGATGGGAGTGGCCCTCGACCTGAACGCCCGTGCCGGTGACCTCACCGTCGCCGAACGCCAGCTCCTGCAGATCGCTCGCGCGCTCGTGGCCAACGCCCGGCTTCTCATTCTTGACGAGCCCACAGCCCCGCTGGGACAGGAGGAGACCGAGCGGCTCTTTGCCTTGCTGCGCCGTCTGCATGGACGCGGGGTGGCGATGGTCTATATCAGCCACCGGCTGGCCGAGGTCTTTGAGCTGGCCCAGCGCGTGACCGTGCTGCGTGACGGCCGCCTGGTAGCCACCCTCCCCCTGGCCGGCGTGTCACGTGAGGAGCTGGTTCGGCTCATGGTGGGCGAGAGCCCCCAAGAGGCCTCGACGTCCGAGCCGAAGCCGGTGCCTGAGCGTCCGCCCCTTCTGGCAGTCGAGGGCCTCACCGTCCCCGGCAAGGTCGCCAGCCTGAGCTTCTCAGTGGCGCCGGGGGAGGTACTGGGTCTCGCCGGCGTGGCCGGTTCGGGCCGTAACGAGGTCCTGCGGGCCATCGGGGGTGTGGAGAGGTTTGCGGCGACCAGCATCCGCATCGCCGGTAAGCCAGTTGCGCCGCTCTCGCCCGACCGTGCTTTGCGGGCCGGGATCTGCCTGGTGCCGGCCGACCGACACCACGAGGCGCTGGTGCTGCCGATGGCGGTCCGGGAGAACCTCACCCTGGGGTCACTGGGCCGCTGGGCCTCGCGGCTCGGCCTGATCCGGCACCGCGAGGAGGCTACCGCGGCGGCCGAGTTGTCACACCGGGTGGCCGTCAGAGCGGTCAGCACGGAGCAGGCCGTGGCGACCCTCTCGGGGGGAAACCAGCAGAAGGTAGCCCTTGCTTCCCGACTGGCTGTCCAGCCGCGGGTGCTGCTGCTGGAGGAACCGACCCAGGGGGTTGACGTGCGCGCCCGGTCGGAGCTGCACCGTCAGATACGCGACCTCGCCGCCCACGGTGTGGCCATCCTGCTGGTCTCCTCGGATCTGCCTGAGCTGCTGACGCTAAGCGACCGAATCGTCGTGCTGCACCGCGGCCGACAGGTCGGTGAGTTCAGCGCCGCCGCAGCGACCCAGGAACAGGTGCTCGACCTCGCCCTCGGAACGGCGGAGCGGGGTGTGAGCCACATGGCCGCAGGCCGGCACCCCCGACCGCTGCGGGAAGCGGGGCTGGCTGCGCTCCTGGCGCTCTTCTGTCTCACCGTGGGTCTGCTCGCCCCCAGCTTCGCCACGTTTGCCAATCTCGCCGACATCCTGACCAACAGCTCCTACTTTCTCATCGCGGCTGTCGGCATGACCATGGTTCTTCTCACGGCCGGTATCGATATCTCCATCGGCTCTATGCTGGCGGTCTGTGCGACCGTCGCGGGCGCCACAGCGGCAGCGGGGTGGCCGGTGGGCCTGGTGGCCCTCAGCACGCTGGCTGCGGGGCTGGCCCTGGGAGTGCTGAACACGGCGCTGATCGTTCCTGGACGCATTCCGCCGATCATCGCGACCCTGGCGACCCTCACCCTGCTCCGTCACGGGCTGATCCATATCACCGGGGGGCGGTGGATCAACCTGCCGGTGGCCTTCCGGAACGTGGGTCTCAGTGCGCTGCTGGGCATCCCGCTCCCCATCTGGGTGGCCGCCCTGACCGCGCTTGCCACCTGGCTCTTTCTCGTCTGGACACGGACTGGACGCTCGGTGTATGCCGTCGGTGACAACCCCGAGGCGGCCGCTCATCTGGGCGTCCCCGTATCCCGGGTCAGGGCCACGGTCTACGTCCTGATGGGACTGCTCATGGGACTGTCGGCCTTCGTCTATGCCGGTCGCTGGAGCGCCATCCAGACCAACGCCGGGCAGGGGTTGGAGATGGTGGTGATCACGGCTGTCGTCGTCGGCGGCACCAACGTCTTTGGCGGCAGCGGGACGATACTGGGCACGGTCCTGGGCGTGCTGCTCATCGCCTGCATTGGCGGAGCGCTCACGCCCTTGCACATCGAACCGGTCTGGGAGAAGGCCTTCCAGGGCGCGTTGATCCTGGTGGCAGTGATCGTGAACACCCGACAGGCATGGGCCAGGACACGCTCGGGGCGCAGGGGGTCGTGCTGATGCGTCACGTTCCCGCCCTCGGGATCGCCCGCGAGGACTGGGTGCTCGCGGGGCTGCTACTGGCTACCGTGGTCGTCGTCAGCCTGCTGACCCCGGCCTTCCTGCAGCCGGAGAACTTGTTGGAGATGTCCAGGTTCTTTGTGGAGACCGGGCTGATTGCCCTGGCGATGGCGCCAGTGATCATTACCGGGGGCATAGACCTGTCCGTCGGCTCCATTGTCGGTCTCAGTGTCGTGGTCATGGGACTGGCCTGGCGTCTTGGACATCTGCCTCCCGCCCTTGGCGTACTGACGGGCCTCTTCACCGGCCTGCTGTGCGGCCTGGGCAATGGCCTGTGCGTGGCTCGCCTGCGTCTGCCACCGCTCATTGTCACACTCGCCACCATGGCGCTCTACCGCGGCCTCGCCCTCGGCCTAGGGGCCAATGCCCCGGTCAGCGATTTCCCTCCGGCTTACTACGAACTCGGCCAGGCTTACTACACCATCCCGGGCGGCCTGCAGGTGCCACAGCAGTTGCCCATCCTGCTGTTGGTCCTGTGCTTCGCCTGGCTGGCCCTGCACCGGAGCGTTCTTGGACGGTATGTTTACGCCATCGGCCACAACGAGCGCGCCGCCTGGTTCGCCGGGGTGCCTGTGGCGCGGGTCAAGATGGCGCTTTACGCCTTCTGTGGCCTGGTGAGCGGCCTGGCGGGTGCGATCTACCTCTCCCGGGTGGCCACCGCGAAGGCCGATGCCGGCACACTGATGGAGCTGGACGTGATCACAGTCTGTGTGCTGGGCGGTGTGAGCATCACGGGCGGACGTGGCGGCGTAGCCGGGACGATGCTGGGCTTGCTCATCGTCAGCAGCCTCGTGCGCGGGCTGACGCTCGCCCGGGTACCTTCCGAGGACCAGAAGATCGTGCTAGGCTTCGTTCTGCTGCTGGCCGCCACGGTCTACCAGCTCCTTCAGTGGCGCGGTGGCCGTTCCGGCCCGTCGGGGAGCAGGTCGTCGGGCGACGAGCGCCGAATCCCCACTGCAGAAGGGGAGTGATGACGGTGATACGTGGACTGCTGCTGGCCGTGCTGGCGTGTGGACTCTTGATATCGGTCTCTGGGTGCACCAGGACAGGCCCTCAGCGGGGCGAAAGCCCGACCACAGCGGAGGGCGCCTTGCCCCCTACGGGTACCCCGGAGGGCACGGCGTCGGCGGCGAAGATCACCGTGCTCATGGTGCCGAAGTTGAAGGGCATTGACTACTTCAATGCCTGCGAACGGGGGGCCAGGGAGGCCGCTGAGGCGCTGGGCAATGTGGAACTGATCTTCGATGGGCCTGTTGAGGACAAGGCTGACGCTCAGAACCAGCTCATTGACGGCTATATCGCGCAGCAAGTGCACGTCATCGCCGTATCGCCCAACGACCCGGACTCCATCGCGCCGGTGCTCAAGAAAGCCCGCGACAGGGGTATCCACGTCATCACCTGGGACGCCGACGCCAACCCGGAACGGTCGGGGCGGGAGTTCTTCATCAACCAGGCCTCGGCGGAAGCCGTGGGCCAGGCCCTGGTGGACGAAATGGCGGCGCAGAAGGGGCCGGAAGCCCGGGTGGCCATCGTCACGAGCTCACTGACCGCGGCGAACCAAAACGCCTGGATCAAGGCCATGAAAGCCCACATGGCCGCCAAGTACCCCAGGATGACGCTGGTGTGTGAGCCAAAACCCAGCGAGGAGAACCAGCAGTTGGCCTTTCAGGTCGCCCAGGACCTGCTGAAGACGTACCGCGACCTGGACGGCGTCTTTGCCATCTCATCGGTGGCCTTCCCGGGTGCCGCCGATGCCGTGCAGCAGGCGAAACTGAGCGGGAAGGTGGCCGTCGTGGGGCTTGCGACCCCCAAGCCCATGAAGCAGTGGGTGGATGCCGGCACAGTAAAGACCGTCATCCTGTGGAACCCGGTGGACCTGGGCTATGCTACCACCCAGGCCGCGCGGGCACTGGTGGACGGCCAGCTTGCTCCCGGCGCCAAGACTCTGGCTGCAGGACGGCTGGGGAACCTCACCGTGGTCGGCGATCAGGTGCTGCTCGGCCCGCCGATGAAGTTCACGGCGGAGAATATCGCGCAGTACGACTTCTGAGCTGCAGCCCGGGGCCGCGGCGTGCTGGAGCTACCGCACCTCGAAGGCGCCGGTCGCCACGGCTCCATTCCAGAGGCTGCGGACCTGCACCGTCCACCGCCCGGCCTGAGCGTTGGCCGGGAGACGAATGGTGCGCTGACAGATGGCATCGGTGGTGCAGGTCAGGCCCGAGAAGGTCTGGTACTCCCGCCCATCGGGCCCTCGGACCGACACCTGCAGCAGATAGTTGCCTCTGATGGCCTCGCCGCCCAGGACGCACCGGTACTCGACCGCCTCGCCGGCGGCGTGATCGCCCCCCAACCCCTCCAGCGCCAACCCAACTGGATCGGAGGGAAAGATACCTAGCAGCCGTGTCTCACCCCACGGGCACTCCAGCTCCATGCTGTAAGATGGCCCCGCGACGATCCGTTCACCGGTGATCATGTCCCGCACCACCCCGCCCGGCGGCACATGCGGTAGTGTTACCCGCGTGGTCGCGTCGCGGCACTCGTGGTTGATCAGGAGGAGCAGGATGGTGCCCTGGGGGGTTTCCCTCAAGGCAGCCTCAATGCCCGGGTTACTCGAGAAGACGTTCGCATTGATGCCGTCTGCCGTCGCCGCCTGGCGCAGAAGGTCGAGGATGGCGCGCGCGGTGCGGCCCTCATCCTGGCTCAGCAGGGCGTCGAGGTAACAATCCTTCACCGGGAAGTTGAGCAGAGTAGCGTGCCCGGCTCCCCACGAGCGGCTGACCACCAGCTTCGCTTCCCCGCCGTCGCGATAGCTGCGCCGGCCCCACAGCTCGACGCCAGCTTCCGGCACGGAGATCGGCTCCTGCTGCACTTCCGCGGTTCCCTCAACGCTCATCAGCGGCTCAAAGACGCCCAAGGGCCGCTTGTTCTCATCAAGCGACGGGATCTCATCCATGACCAGTCGCCCGCCCCCCCGCACCCAGTCACGGATCACCTCGGCGTCCGCGCGTTTGAGCAGATGAATATCGAAGAGCACGAGGACCTGGTAGCCGTCCAGGCTCCTGCCCGCGAGCTGCTCCTCGTGGATGCAGTCCAGCTCCCCGAACGCCTGGCGGAACGCCTCCAGGGCCACCATCACGTTCCAGTACTCCTCCTGCAGCAGTACGTGTTGCGTGCGCGGAAAAAGGAAGGCGGCCTTGGCCCGGGGCACTCGGCTGCGCGTTAGTAGCGGGGCTACTGTCCGCACTTCGTTCATGACGCCCCGGTAGGTCTCCCACCACTGTGGGTCCTCCGGGATGCCCCAGAAGGTGTTCAGGTAGTCACAGCCGGCTGCAATGGCAGTGTAGGTCAGCTCGCGGGGCGACCAGGGGAACTGCCGTCCGGGAGCCCCAGGAGCCAGGTTCTCGCCCCAGCCGGACTCCAGCCAGAAGCCCAGTTTCTTGCCGTAGGTGTAGGCCAGGTTGCGCATCTCCGCGAAGGCCATGTGGACGCCCGCCATCCTCGGCAGGCGGTTCTCGCCAAACTTGCCGGTCCGGAAGTCGGTGGACAGATAGGGGTAGATGTCATAGTTCACGGCGTCAAACGGCGCTCCCCAATGGAAAACGTCATCCACCGCCCAGAAGCCCTGGAAGTTGCGTCCCGCAGCCCCGAAGGTGCAGTGCGAGTCATGGGTCAGTTCCACCCAGAAGTCCGGGTAGGCGGCCTTGACCATTTCGTAGGCCTGCCGCCAGTCAGCCGCAAAGCAGTCGCTCCAGAAGTCCACATACTTCAGCCACAGCGCTGGGTCTCCCATGGCCTGCTCACGGGTCGGCATCTCGATGCCGTAGCGCCGGCGAAACTCCGCTCGCGCCGGCGGCCGGTCGTCGAAGGTGTCGCCGCTGACCTGGAAGGGCTCATCCATGTAGCCCTGTACATTCAGCAAGCGCGGAACCTGGCGGCAAGTCTCCACCGCTGCCTCTATCCGCGGCCGCAGAGCCTCGCGGTACTCGGGGGAGAAGACAGACACTGGCGGGAGACCCTCGCGCTGCAGGAGCGAAAAGTCGCCCTGAAAGGAGTAGCTCACGGCCATGCCCCGCCGCTGGGCATAGTCCTCGGCGTAGTCGTAGGGTGATCCGGGGGCGGCCCCGAGCCGGTGGGCGGAGAAGGTCAGCGTATTGAAGCCGTGGGCGATGATGTCGTCTATCTCGCGTTCGATGGCCGGTCGGTCCAGTGTCTGGAACTCAGAGAGGCGCATGGTCGTGGGGAAGAAGTCGGCCAGATCCAGTCGGGGCACCACAGTAAAGGTTGCCCCGAAGCTGTCCTGGATCTGATCGCCGATGCGGACCGTCACCACCAGGCGGTAATCTCCTTCGGCCAGGTCGGGAACCTCATAGGCCCAGTGGTAGGTACCGTCGGTCACCTCGCCTGCGAGTTCAGCCAGCTCCCTGTCCCATGGGTCAGTGATGGTCGCGCGAACCTGGCGGCCGTCATCCACTATGCCCGTGAGGTCACCCACGAAGCGCACGGTCATCCCCTTCGCTACCACATGCCGATTGCCGACTACCGAGACCGGGTTCACGACCTCGGTCACGACGCTACGGTGAAAGATCGTGTGACCGGCAGCGTCAGTGGCGGTCAGGTCCAGGCGCCACTCGCCATCGGCGCTGGCGTCACGTGTCTCCTCGCTCTCCCACCGGACCTCGCTCATCTCGCCCGCCCTGAGCGGGCACCGCTGCACCTCCGTCTCCTGCCCGTTGTGGGTCAGGGTCGCCCGCAAGCTGCCATCAACCGCCGGCACCAGCCCCTCGAGCGCAAACCCCAGCTGCACGCCGGCTCCGCGCCGAAGTGTCGCCGGCGGATAGGTTGTGGCGCCCACGCTCAGCCCCTCCGTCTGCCCTCCGAGCCACAGGATTGCGGCCGCCAGCAGGTCGTCACAGAGGTCGCTCGTGGCCAGACCGTCGCCCTGCACCAGCGAGTCCACAAGCACGATGCGTCCCCGGCCGTACCCGGCGTAAAGCACGACGGGGCTGTCTCCAGCACTGATGAGCACTCTGGCCCCAGGACGCGCCTCCACGCCGCGCAGTCTGTGGACCTCCCCGAACCGGTCGGTGATTCCGTTCAAGATAGGGTGTGGTCCGTGGAGGGTCAGGCGTCCGGTGAACTCCAGGCCGCGGTCAACGATGGTCGTGTAGTTGACCATCGGCGTGATGTCCTGCGCCGGCCCCCAGTCGGTATCGTCGAAGTCGAGTGTCTGCCACCCCGGCTCCTCTGCGGTCTGGAACTTCCAGGCCCGGTCGCTTGTGATGAGCTCGCGGGTGCCATCAGCATACTCGATGCCGATCTGGGCGAAGAAGCCACCCGGGCCGTCCACGTTCCGCGCCCGGAAGGCCAGGACGTTGCGGCCCACCCGCAAGCGCTCCGCGATGTCCCAAAGCTCGTGGTCATACCAGCTCCAGTGCTCGCCAATCTGCTCGCCGTTGAGGTAGGCGGTGTAAAGGTTGTCGGCCGTACAGCGGACAAAGGCACGTCGGACAGCCTTTGCCACGGTGAAGCTGTGGCGGATGTAGCGCACATGGTCGGGGGTCTCACCAGGCTGGGTGCCGATCCAAAGCCAATCGCCGGAGTCGTCCGGAAAGAGGTCAGCGGCGCGCACATCCGCGGGTGCCGCAGCGCCCAGAGCCCGCCACAACGTGGCGGTGCGGGGCAGGGTATCCGGCAACCCGGCGACCAGGACACCGCCGCCACCGCCGACGAACCGCTCCAGCTTATCCGCCTGAGCCAGTGCCGCTGTCTCCGATCCGCCACCAATCACCACCACATCCATCTGGTCCAGCAGGTCCGGACTGTCAGCGGTCTCAACGCGGTCAGCCAGGTTTTGGAGCGCCGCCGCCACCGGCAACCCCGGCCCATCGGCACTCAGGTCGAGCACTCTGATGGTCTGAGCTTCCGTCTGCATGGCCATCACCATGAGCAGCGTGGTAACTGACAGTGCGCGCATGCTGGAAACCTCGCTGTAGTCACTTCTCGCCCGCGCGATGGCTGGGTCCCGCCCGCAACGCGACCTCGCGCCCGCAACCGACGTTCCTGCCGCTTCGCCTGGGCACCGGGGGACTCCTCCGGCCGTCAGGAGTCGCCGCAACATTGCGCGAATCTTGGGCTGTCGCCGCGGTCACACCCCTTGACGACCTGCAGTGACTGGTGTTTCATGTACAGCCGGCACCGCCGTCTCGGGGCCATGAGACAGACTCCCGGAAAGCAGCAAGTTTGCGCACCGATGGCTCAACGGGGCAGTTGCTCCGTCTCGCAGGAGAGATACGCAAATGGCAAACGGCCATGGCCGCAAAGTCTGGATCTTTCCCGATGGCGACCTGCCGCCGGCAGGCGACCCCAACCTGCCCCTGGAGGGGCATGAGTCGCTCATCGTCCTCAACACGGGTGATGAGGACGCGCAGATCGAGATGGACGTCTACTTCACCGACCGGGAGCCCGAAGTGGGGTTGAGACTGGTGGCTCCGGCCCGCCGCGTCACCTGCTTCCGCATGGACAAGCCGGTCGGCGACCGCCAGTTCCAGGTGCCCTTCGGGCAGTATGCTTTGCGCCTGCGGTCCGATGTGCCGATCGTTGCCCAGATCGGCCGTGCTGACGTGCGCCAGCCCAACCTGGCTTACTACACGACGATGGGGTACGGGCTGGACTAGGTGTTGTCACTGCCGTGGTAGGAGCGCTCACCTGAGCGCGATGCCGTCTGCCAGGCTTTTCATTGCCACGGTACGAGCGCTCACCTGAGCGCGATACCGTTTGCTGCACCAACACCGCAGAGAAAGGCTGTCGCGCTCTGGTGAGCGCTCCTACTCCTCTGTCGTGACCTCGTGCCGACCGGAGACCCTGCGATGAAGATCACCGACACCATGCCCTTTGCCCGGGAGCTCATCTCGCCCACCTACGCGGAGAACTACCGCCGAGCTGGCGCGACCGCCGGCCCTAACGACGTCACCATCGGCCCGGACTGGGCGCTGGCGCTGTATGCCACCGACGAGTTGGCACAGGTCGCCGCCGACCACCTGCGCCACTTCCTCATCGACGCCATGGGCACCGAGCTGGCTTGCTGTGGTACCAACCGGCGGATTGTGCTGGACGTGGACCCGGCGCTAGCTGAAAGCCCCGAGGCTCACCGCCTGCGGGTCACGCCGGATGCCGTCGACGTCACCGGCGCCGGACCGGTCGGCGTGCTGCAGGGCGTGTTCCGGCTGGAAAACCTCATGCGTGAGCGCGGGGGCCCCTTTGTCCCGCTGGGCGAGGAAGTCCGGACCCCTCTCTTCAAGCACCGCATCCACCGCTCACCCCTCTCGCCCTTCTACGTCGAGGAACTGACCGGCGAACGCGGCGACCCCTTCAATGCCGACTGGTTCTCCCCCGGCATGGACTACCCGGCGTACATCGAGGAGGACGCCGGGCCAGACATGTTCTACCATGACAACCTGCTGCTGCGGATGGCCGAGCACGGCTTCAACGCCATCTGGCTGCGCGGCTCCTTCCGGCACTTCGCGAAGTGCAGCGTCTTCCCCGAGTTCGGCCGCGACTCCGACCGGATCCTGTCGCGCCTGCGGGCTCTGGCTCAGCGTGCAGGGCGCTTTGGCATGAAGGTTTTCCTGTACCTCAATGAGCCGCTGGGAATCGCCGAGCATGACGAGTTCTTCGTGAACCACCCCCAGTGCCGCGGCTCGGCCTCGGTGTTCAAGCCGATGATCAACTTGTGTTCCAGCACGCCCGAGGTGAAGACCTACCTGCGGGAATCCGCCGAGTACATCCTCAGCCACGTGCCCGAGTTGGCCGGATTCGTGATGATCACGGCCTCCGAGTACCCCAGCCACTGCTGGTGCCGGTCGGGGATCAATCCCGAGAACCCCAGTGAGCGCATCGGCGAGGTGGCCTCCTGCCCGCGTTGTCGCGAGCGTACGCCGCAGGACGTTGTTGGTGAGATCGTCGGCCTCATCCGCGAGGGCGCCACGGCGGTCAACCCTGAAGCCGAGATCATCGCCTGGAACTGGAGCTGGGCGATGTGGGAGGAAGACCCGCAGGAGAGCGTGTTGGCCGCGCTGCCGCCCGAGACCATCGTCATGGGCGACTACGAGCGCGGCGAACCGACGGAGGCCTGTGGCTTTGCCTACACCAATGACGAGTACAACATCAAGGTCGTCGGCCCCAGCCAGCGCTTCAAGGGTGTGGCGAAGTTTCTGCAGGACCGCGGCCGACCGGTCTATGCCCGCATCCAGATCGGCACTACCCACGAGAACCCCGACATCCCATACCTGCCGGTGCCCACGCAGATCGCCCGCAAGTACCACACCCTCCGCGAGACCGGCGTTGCGGGCCTGATGACCTGCTGGAACTTCGGCAACATGCCATCCCTGGCGACCGAGGTCGCCGGGGAGTTCACCTGGGCCCCGCAGCCCAGCGTCGAGGCCGGCCTGCGGGCCGTCGCGGCCCGGCACTTCGGCCCGGAGGCCGCAGACGACGTAGTCGCCGCCTGGGAAAGGCTGAGTGTGGCCCACAATGATTTCCCCGGCAGCATCCCCGTGATGTACAACGGCCCCATCAGTCGCGGCCCGGCCTTCTTGTTCATCTTTGACCAGGTAGACAAGAAGTTCCCCAACTCCTGGCTCCTGGAAAAGGACATCGAGGGAGACCGGCTCGATTGGGCCGTTCCCTTTGGCCCGGAGAAGGTACTGGAGTGCTACCGCTCCGAGGTGGCCAAGGCAGCGGATGGCCTGGCTCTCCTGGAGCAGGCCCTGGCGCGCGCTACCGGCGATGATCGGCGCCGCCTGGCGCGTGAGCTTGGAGTGGCGAAGTTCCATGTCATTCAGACCACCAGCGCCGCGAACGTCGTGGACTTCCTTCTGACCCGCAATGCCTATTACGCCAGCACCGACCCGGCGGAGAAGATGCGGCTGCTGGACCGCATCGAGGCTATCTGTCGCGATGAGGTTGCCAACGCCGAGGCCTCTTTGCCCCTTATGGCGGCTGACCCGCGCCTGGGTTGGCATGGCGAGGCCTATGGCTACATGATCAACCGCGAGCTGGTGGAGCAGAAGCTGGCGCGTCTGCGGGAGCTGCTGGACACCCGCCTGCCCGCGGAACGGGCGGTGTTGGCATGAAAGCGGCCGCCGCTTGCCTGCCCTGCATGGTGTCGCAGGCTCACAACACCGCCCAGTACTGCACCGCCGACCCGGCCCTGCAGCAGGCCATCATCCAGGAGGCTATGCGCGCCTACAGCAGCGTCGAGCTGGACGCCTCACCGGCGGTGCTCTCGCAGATCGCCTACGAGATCTGCCGCCGCATGACCGGCGTACAGGACCCGTTCGCCCAGGCCAAGCGGCAGGCCAACGAGGCCGCGCTGAGGCTCTATCCCGAACTCAGGGCGCGCCTGGACCAGTCCTCCGACCCGCTACGCGACGCGCTGGTGTTGGCAGTTGCCGGGAACATCATTGACCTCGGCATCGCCCAGGAGTACGACCTGGTCGAGGACATCGTCAACCAGCTCGAGCGCGGCTTCGACCGTGAGGACCTGGCAGGCTTTCGCACGGCAGCGGGGAGAGCGGGGCGCATCCTGTATCTTGCCGACAACGCCGGGGAGATCGTCTTTGATCGCTTGCTCATCGAGGTGCTGGGGCCAAAGCGCGTGACACTGATGGTCAAGGCCGGGCCCATTGTCAACGATGTGCTGCGGGCCGACACCGAGCAGGTCGGGCTGGCCGAGATGGTGCAGGTCGTGGACACAGGCAGCAACTTCTTTGGCTTTCCCTGGGAACATATCAGTGAGGATGCCCGGAATGAGTTCCGGGCTGCAGACCTGGTGATTTCCAAGGGCCACGCCAACTTCGAGACCGTGTCTGAACTCGGTGCCGAGGCCGACAAGACATGGTACCTGCTCAAGGTCAAGTGCAACGAGGTGGCTCGACAGTTGGAGGCTAGCTGTGGGGACGTCGTGCTGATATCGCATGCCGCCATGCGCGCGCGGTGAGCACCGGTCAACGCCTTTTGGCGATCACCTCGAACGTCTGAGGGCTTTGCTATGATCCGTCCGACTGTCTTCCTGCTGGCAGTACTGAGCGTCCTGCCCTCCTGGGCCCTCTCTGAGAGCAAGCTCAGTCTCCACCTGATCGCCCAGTACACTCCCGGCGCGCGGCAGGTGGTGGCCGCCGGGCCACGAGTACTGAAGGTGCTCGATCTGGGCCCCGACATGCTTGCCGCCTTGCGAGACTACAAGCAGCGTCATCCCGCCGGAACAACGGTCCTGCGCATCTACACCACTAAGCATTATCCCCTGGACGCTAACCCCGAACGGGCAGCGCGCGACTATTGGGAGACGGCGCTCCGTCCGCCACTGAGGAGTCTCTCCCCCGCCGACCGCCAGCTCATTGACCTGCTGGAGGGGCCCAACGAGTGCGAGGCCTACCCGGCCTGGGAGTCCTCCGCCAATGCCGCCTGGTTCGGCCGCTTCTGGGCTTCTCTGGCTGACCACATGGCCTGGTCAGGGTTCCGGCCGTGCATCGCCAGCATCCCGGTGGGCAACCCACCCGGGAGTCCAGCGGAGGTTGAGGCCAAGCTGGTAGCCTTCGCCCCAGCGTTCCGCGCCGCCAGGCGCCACAACGGCGCCTGGAGCTACCACGCCTACTCCCTGGAGTACGGGACCGATGTAGAGACGGAGAGCTGGTACAGCCTGCGCTACCGGCGGCTGCATGAGGTCCTGCAGCGCAGGTTACCCGAGGTGGCCGACCTGCCCTGCGTGCTCACCGAGGGGGGCATAGACAAGGGCGGCAATCCGCGCGAGGACGGCTACCAGGCGCGGGGTGATGCCGCCCGCTACCAGCAGTGGCTGGCCTGGTTCGATGCCCGCCTGCGCGAGGATCCGTATGTCCTGGGCGTCACCCTGTTTCAATCCGGCGACTTTGGCGGCTGGCCATCGTTTGAGACCGAGCCGATCACGGCGTGGCTGGCAAGCCATCTCCAGGGCGCCCGCTAGTCGCGAGAGCCTTACGCTGGCACCACCGCCCTACTCGCTTCGCTCCAGTCGAATGCTCTCGATGCGCACCGTGTCCCCGATCTGGCGGTAAGGCGGGTCTATGCGCAGAGCGGTGATGGTCCGTCCGGCCCACAGGCTATGGTCCCCCACCGCGATACGCACCTCCTGCACGCCCGGACCGCCCGTCGCGCCATAGGTGATCTCGCGAGACGGGGCGAAACCTCCCCCGTCCTCGGTCGCCCAGAAGACGCTGCCGCCACCCCCCGAACACTCCAGACGCAGCACCAGGACATCACCCGCTCTCCCCTCGACGTGCAGCGATTCCCTTGACATGTAGGGATCGGCTCCGGTGACGGTGGTCTGCAACGCGCCTTCCGACACCGCCAGAGCCTGCAGGTCGTGGTCAGCGTGCCAGCCGTCCAGGCCGTCGGCGAACCGGAAGTCGAGGCTCATCCGTGGCGGTGGGGCCCATTCCACCTCCTCGCGAGCGATACCCTCGAGAAGCAGCCGGTGCCGGCCATCCCGCACCACCCGTACCTGCACCGTGGCAGTGGGCTCGTGCCACCACCAGCCCGCATCGTCGCTGGCGTAGAGGTCACTGACTGCCGGCAGCACGGCTCCGTCCAGCACTACCCGGCTTGGACGGGTGACTGGCAGGATCGTAATGACACCTGGCTGGCCGGTGGCGAAGGTCGCGGTGGCCTCGAGCCTGTCGCCCCTCCACTGTGCGTCGCCGAGGGCCGCCCGCGCCTGCACGCACAGATGCTCTCCTCCCTGCCGTACCACCAGCCGGTCCTCCACCACGTGCTGCCCCAGCGCCCGGAAGCTCTCCCGCAATATGCTGCTGGGCTGGAAGCAAGGGGGCGTCTGCCCATGCAGACCCGGGCGCCCCGGGATGAAGTTCAGAGCGTCGGGCCACTGCGCCAGCCGAGGCCCTTCGATCGCCTGCTGGTACATGGCGCTGCGCACCAGGTTATCTGCTACCCGCTGCCACGGGAAGGAGGTGTCATAGCGCGCCAGGTCTTCCAGTGCCTGGGCATAGGCCAGGCCGTTCCATTGCACGGCTACCCCGAACCAGCTCAGGACGTAGCCGGTGGCGCCGAAGACAGGGATGCTGGCGCCCTGCATGGCCGGCTGATCCTCCGGATGCCAGACATAGACAAAGGGCAGGCCGGAGCGGGCCCAGTACACGGCATCGCGCAGGCAGGCGGGGTCGCCCGTCAGGCGATAGCCCTCCAGGAAAGCGCTGACCGCTTGCGCCGAGGCAAGGATGTCGGGCGTGTGCACCGGCACCTCCCAGACCTGCGCGGCCCGCGGCACGCGGAATTGCCGCAAGCCGTCAAGGGCCTTCAGCCCTGCGGCCGTCGCCGCCCTGTCACCGGTCTGAAGCGCGAAACTGAGTACTGTCTGCGCCCTTGACGCTGACAGGCCCACTTCGGAGGCGCCGACCGGACCCAGTACGTCATAGTTGACGCCACTCTCCGGCCATTCCCCGGCCCTGTCACCGCTGAAACGCCAGGTGCCGTCGGCGTGCTGCGAGGCAATCAGACCGCGCACCTGGCGAGCCAGGCCGAGAGTGGCCGCCGGGTCCGGCCCACGCTGCAGGCGCAGTTCGCGCGACCGCTTGTCGCCGCCCAGCACCTCGGCCGCCAGCTCCTCGGCCTGCTGGGCCACGGCACCTCCACCCAGAAGCCGCGCCCCCCAAAGAAGCTCGTCGGCCGGACCATCGGTCGGGTGGAAGCCCACAATCAGGTCCGAATACCAGCGATTCCACTCCGGGTTCCACAGCGCCCGGTCCTTGAAGTAGCCCTGGAGGCTGAAGGCAATCTCTGCCTGCAGATCACCACGCGGGAACGGCAAGGGCTCCGGGTAACCATGCTCCGCGTACCAGCGGTCCAGCGTCACCAGGCTGTCAGGGGCGTTGGCGGCCGCCAGGAACTGCTGTCGCAGCACCAGGCGCTGGCCAGCCCGCAGAGCGAGTGGCTGTGCGGCCCGTCGGCTGTTTTCCGGTACACCACGGTCCACTCCCGGGAGGAACAGACCCATCAGATGGTTGTTGTGCCCTTCGAAGCGATTGGGGCTGGCGAAAGCGAGGCTTGCGGCTCCGGCTGTCCGGTATGACGCCTGCTCTGACGGGACATCCCAAAGCAGACCGACCGTCGTCTTGCCAAAGCGCATGCCCACCGCCGGCACAGTCACTTTGTGCGGGTGGGGTACGTAGCGGACGCGGTCGGGATGCTCAGGCTTGATGTCCAGCGCGTTGGACGATTCCTCCCCGGCCACCAGCCACTCGAGGCCCGGCAAGATGGCGTCATCTCTGGGCGCCCCACCCCCCTCCGCGCAGTAGAGCATGGGGCCTTCCAGACAGGTGATCCCGGTGGCCGATTCCGGCGTCGCCCGGAACTCGCAGCCGATCAGGTCGCCGCCGGCCTTGGCGCTGAAGCGCCAGTCCAGTCGCCACCGACATGCCGCCAGGTCGGCCTGGCCCGTCAGGCGAAGTTGCGCCTGGCCCGCGCCGCCGCTGGCCTGGGCCTCCACGGCGCCCAGCGCCACTTCAGCGTTCTCGGCGGCAATCAGACCCAGTCGTGGCACGATGGCCACGGTCGCCCAGCGGGTTTCTTCGCGCGCTTGAAGGCCCGCCAGACTGTAGCCACCACTGTCGCGGCAGATGATCAGACGCGCCCGCTCAGAGCCGACGACAGCGCAGTCGGCGTGCACACTGGCATAGACCGGACCGACTGCCGTGACCGCGCAGTCCTGCGGCAGGCGTTGGGCCACGACCAGCCGCGTGGTGGCTTCTCCCTCCAGACCAACGACAGCGGCCCTGGCGTGGGCCAGGCTGTCCGGCCGACGCGCCCGCACCGTCCAGGTCTGCACGACCGTCTCCTCCCCGGGCCGCAGACGGACCGGCTCTCCGGTAGCCATGACCTCAAGGCTGGCGGGCAGCTCGAGCCGGCAGACTGGCGCGGGGGCGATGGCATGGCCGTCATTGCGGACCACCAGGCCGATCTGCTGGCTCTGGCCCACTCTCATCACCATTCGCTCGCAGCGGAGAGCCGTCACGGTCACCTCCGGCTGGAGGGTGAGGCTCGCCATGGCCTCCTGCTCACCCGCCGCGGCGCTGACCTGTAGCTGCTGGCCCGCCACTGTCCGCTCACCGGACACGACCCACTCTACGGTGGTCCTGGCTCCAGGTCCGATGGGTTCGAGAGGTTGCTCCGCGGCGGCCGTGTTGAGGCCCTGAGGCAGACGCGCCTGCGCCAGCCCGGCCGGTGTCGGCCGATCGCCGACGTTTGCCAGAGTGAGGCTGAGAGTGCCTTCCTCGCCCTCCCGACCCGGGCTCTCAAGGAACTCCAGGCCCGCGACCTGAAGCACCGGACCGACTTCCGGCACCCATTCGATGCCGTCCAGCCAGAGCTCGCCGCTATTGGCGTACAGCCGGGCGCTGACATGCACCCATTTCACGTCCTGTGCTTCCGAGTAGTCGTAGGCCATGGCCCCACGGTGCCATTGACCGTCGCCCACATGCGCGGCCGGCACCCGCCAGACCGTGCGGCCAGCGCGGCCCACCTCCTGCGGCTTGGCGTCCATCGGGATGACCTGCACGGTCAGTGCGTCAAGCGGCTCGGCGGCAACGGCCTTGTACCAGAAGCGCAGGCCCCCGCGCCGCTGGGACAGCATGTCGTCCTGGCGCCCGGAGTTCAGTTCCCACCGGCGGTTGAGGCCGACCTCGCCGCTGGTGCCTGGCGCCCGGCGCAGGCACAGGGCCCGGGCGCCATCGGGCGTGTCCGTGGCGACGACCCTCAGGTCACCCATGAACTCCCATCCGGGCGCGCTGGTGTCGTCCTCATTGGCCAGCTCAAAGCTACCGTTGGTCACGGGGTTGTCCTGCGCCACGACCAGACCCCCAGGACTTGCCAGCAGGATCAGCGATAGCAGCGCAACTCGCATGGGGTCATCTCCTCTTCCGACCGGGCGGAGCGCCCGCCGTCTAGGGTATCCGCCGGTAGCGCACCAGCAGGCTCTCGCCTTTAGGGAGGTGCACTTCCAGTCCCTGACGCAGCTCCTGCCCTGTTGTCTCGCGCTCTGTCGTCTCCAGATCCTCGCCAATGAACTCCAGCGCGTATCGCCCTTCCGGCGCCACGGCCCGCAGCTCCAGCGCCAGGGCAGGATATGGGCTCTCGCCGCGACGGTAGGCGTAGACCACCCCGGCGTCCAGGTCCGGCCGGTGGGCCTGATACGCGCTCCAGTGGTCGGGCGTGGTGGTCGGACGGGTCAGTGCATAGAAGTCGCCATACCAGTACTTCTGGTTCGCCTTGGCCTCGGCCACCAGCGCCTGCGCCCGCGCCAGAGGGAAGTCGGCGGCGCGGTAGTCCAGCTGCGTGATGAGGCCGCCGGTCTGAGCGCTCCGGAAGTCGTAAGCCACTGGCGTCCAGGCGCACGCAGTCTGCAGCACCACGTACTGGCTCAGCCCTGCGACCTGGGCCTGGTTCCAGTCCGCGTGCCCTGGTGAGCAACTGGTGTCACTGCGCCACAGCGGCACTGACCTTGAGCACATCTCCAGGTCAATCCGTCGTCCGCCGCTGGAGCAGTTGTCAATCATCAGTCCCGGATGCCGCGACAATAGCTCATCCCACATGGCATACAGGCCCTCGACATACCGGATCTCGGTCATGCCCTGGCGGTCGGGAGCATCGGCGGCCTGCCAATAGGGCAGCGGGTCCATGTTGAAGTCGTTGCGGTAGACATCAATGCCGTACTCGGCGATCCGGCGGGAAAGTAGATCCGTCAGCCAGCGCCGCGCCTCCGGGTCATTGAGCCGGAACAGACCGCCCTGCTCGCCGCCGAAGACGAACTCCGGGTGCTCGCGGGCGATGCGGCTCCCCGGCGCCACGCGCTCCGGCTCAAACCAGACGATGAAGCGCAGGCCCTTGGCATGACACGCCTCACTGATGGGCTTCAGGCCGCGTGGGAACTCCTGCGGCTTGGCCTCCCAGTTGCCCACACCGTTGGGGAAGCCGCCCGGGAACCAGGCCGCGTCAAACCAGTGCGTGTCGCATCCCAGTGCGGCTGCCGCCTCCACCGCCGCCAACTGCCCGGCCTCGGTGGCCCACTCGGGCACTGTCCAGCTATAGCGGTCGAAACACTGCGAGGCCACGGGCAAGCGCACGGGGCGGCCGTTCAGACGCGGGGCGTAGTGCGTCAGCATCAACCGCCGGAAACGGTTATGCGCCGCCTCGCGGTCCTCTCGCCAGGGCATGATCAGGATGCGCGGCGTGCGGATGGTCTCGCCCGGGTGCAGCAGCAAGCGGGTGCGCTCCATGCCGGCAGTCAGGTGCGTCGGTCCCGTGGCCGCGCGGTCGAGGTCTGCCGCCCACTGGCCCGTCCAGCCCACGGCCACGATGAGGCCCTTGTCGGCGTACTGCAAGTCGAAGAAGGGCACGGCGCTGATGGACGAGGGTCGCCCGCCCGTCGGCGCCATGTGCAGCTTCTCCCCGGGCCCCAGCAGAGTGATGGTGGGCAGGAAGGACTGCTCGCCGCAGGCGTCACCCTCCAGGCGATGGACCAGCAGGGGCACTCTCCCGTAACCGCTGCGCAGTGTCGCGTCCAGAGCCTGAATGCCCTCCAGCAGCGGCGTGTCCTGGGCCCCAGTGTTCTCAAAGTGCAGCAGCCACTCGACAGCGGGCGTGCCGTCGAAGCTCTTCGCTTCGGCGCGAACCACCAGCCCCGTCGCCGGATCGCGCCAGCGGGCCGTGTACCGCCGTCCGTACGCGGTCGCCTCGCTCTCGACGCTGTGTTCCCAGGTCGGCAACAGCTCTGCCGAGGGCCTGCCACCGTAGGTGAAGGCGAAGGGCGGGACCGTCCCAAGGAGAAGCGTGTCGAGCTGGTTGTCATCCAGCCACACCCGCGACCCGTCAGCCAGCAGGAAGTGGGCGTCGGCCCAGTCCGCCTGATCATGCGACGGTCCGTCATCGGTGGCGTCCACCTTGAGCACCAGCTCCCGGGTCTGGCTGTCGAGAGCCAGGTCCACCGCCACCGGCTCCTGCCCGCCGCGCAGTATGCCGCTACCCCAGACCTCTGCCCCTCCTGCCTCGATACTGAAACGCACGCTGCCGCGCTGCCCGCCGGTATCAGCGTTGTTGTCCACACCCACCAGAGCCCGGAAGTTCGTGGCGCCCTCGGGCACAGTCACCGCGATCTCACTGTTGGCGTGGGTACCCAGACCGTGGGCGAACTCCCGTGAGCCGAGACGCAGCGGCGTACCGATGCACGAGCGGCCAAACTCCAGCACACTGTGGTCCTGCCGCCGGACTGCGAGCGCCACGCGCGGCCCACGTAACGCCGGGTGTTGCCCGGTAAAGGCCGCCGCGCACCACTCCTGGACTTCTTGCACCTCGGCCCGACTGGCGGTCACGGTATCGTTGGGAAACCCGGTCGGAATCTCGGAGTCAAGCATGGCCCATCCCTGCAGCCCAGCGGCTGCCCAAAGGAGTAACGGCAGTGCATAGTGTCTTGTGCCGCGCGTCATGGGTACGTACCTCGTCACCCCACCGATCACTGCTTGCGGCGCCTTACGCCCGGCCTCCTCAACCCTGAGGTCGCCGTCACGCCCATCCCTTTGCCCGTTCCACCGCCCGCCGCCAGCCGTCCAGTAGTTCCTCGCGCCGCCCCTCCGGCATCGCGGGCTCAAAGCGCCGCTGCACGGCCCAGTTCGCGGCCAACTGCTGGCGGTCCTGCCAGGCGCCCACCGCCAACCCCGCCAGGTACGCCGCGCCGAGGGCCGTGGTCTCTACCACCGCCGGGCGCACCACCGGGACGCCCAGGATGTCGGCCTGGAACTGCAACAGGAAGTCGTTGGCCGCTGCTCCGCCATCTACACGCAGTTCCGGCAGTGGCGCCCCCAGATCGGCTTCCATCGCTCGCAGCACGTCGGCGGTCTGGAAGGCCATCGACTCCAGCGCCGCCCGCACCAGATGCGCCTTGCCCGTACCTCGCGTCAGCCCGACCAGCAGCCCTCGCGCCGTCTCGTCCCAGTGCGGTGCCCCCAGCCCCACGAAAGCCGGCACAAAGTACACCCCACCGGTGTCCGGCACTGACTGCGCCAGGGCCTCAGTGGCGGCCGCGCTGTCAATAATCCCGACCTGATCGCGCAGCCACTGCACGGCGGCCCCGGCGATGAACACGCTGCCCTCCAGCGCATACTCAACACCGCCGTCCACGTGCCAGGCGATGGTGGTCAGCAGCCCGTGCCGCGAGGTCGCTGCCTGCAACCCGGTATGCATCAGCAGGAAGCAGCCGGTACCATAGGTGTTCTTTGCCATGCCGGAAGCAAAGCACGTCTGACCGAAGAGCGCCCCTTGCTGGTCGCCTACCATCCCTGCCAGGGGCACCTCGGCGCCCAGCACGTCACTCCGCAGGGTGCCCACGACAGCGCTCGATGGGCAGACCTGCGGCAGCATCGCGGCCGGAACCTCCAGCGCTTCGAGCAGCTCTGGATCCCATTGCCCGGTGTGGATGTTCAGCAGCATGGTTCGGGAGGCGTTGGAGTAGTCCGTCACATGGGCCCGCTCACGGGTCAGGTTCCAGGCCAGCCAGGTGTCCACGGTGCCAAAGAGCAACTCCCCGGCCGCCGACCGCCGCCGGGTGTCAGGGAACTCGTCGAGGATCCACGTCAACTTGGTTCCTGAGAAGTAGGGGTCAATAACCAGACCCGTGCGTGAACGGACCCAGTCGTCGCCGAGTTCGCGCCGCAAGTCATCGCACAGTCCAGCGGTGCGCCGACACTGCCAGACAATGGCTCGCATCACCGGGCGTCCGCTCTTACGCTCCCACACCAGGGTGGTCTCACGCTGGTTGGCGAGGCCCACGGCAGCCAGCTCGTTCGCCGACAGGCCTGCCTGCTGCAGCGCCTCGCGGGCGGCGGCCACCTGCCCCGCCAGGATCTCCTCCGGGTCTTGCTCGACCCACCCTGGCTGCGGATAGTGGCAGTTCAGGGGCCGACTGGCCGTCGCCACCGTCTCCCCCTCCGGGCTGAAAATGAGCGCTCGCGAGCTGGTGGTACCCTGGTCGAGAGCCATCACATACCGAGCCATCGAAGCCTCCTGCCAGCGACTGCCCTGCGGCGGGCAGTGACTACACCGAACCCGGCCACCCGCGCGATCGCCGCTGCTTCGGGGTGCCCGGGCCATTGCGCTGGCCTGCCGCCTGGATGCGCGTGAAGGGACAGTCCGGCAAGGTACGGTGTGCCCAGGCGATGTGCGGCGTCGTCTCAGCCGGGCGAGTAGCACATGGCCTGCAGCTCCAGGACTGTCCAGGGGGGACTGTCACTGCACGGACGGAATTCAACCGCAATGCGCCGCTTGCCGGCTGTCAGTGGGGTGGGCACCTCGAAGTCGCTCTCCGCCAGACGCATGAAGCGGTTCTCATCGGGGTCGTACCAGTCCCCCGCGTACTGGCCGTCCACAAAGACAGCCGCCCGTTGCCGCCCTTCCCACTGATCCAGAACCCGCCGCAGGCGCACGCCAGCATTGGCCGGATCGAGTCTCAGCAGCAGGCTGAGCGGCTGGGTTGACCGCAGAGCCCCGAAGGTCCACCTTACCTTGTCATCACTGCCCTCAAAGAACCCGCTCACCACACCGCGGGTCATGCCCGAGCCCTGCAGCTCGTGGCCTGCCTCTGAGGCGGGGTCCCCGATCTGCGCCGAGTCGGTCTGATTCAGACCTGCGCCCGGCTGATGATAGTAGTAGGCCAGGCTCGTGTAGCCGGAAACGGTATCATTGGTGGCGCCGTGCTCGACGACCAAGCGCACACCATCCAGAAACCGGATCGGCGCTTCCAGGTGGAAGCGATAGTAGCAGGACCGCAAGTCATAGATGCTCACGCCGCGCCCGCGCGCCTGGGCCGTGATGTCGCCCACGCAGCCGTGAAACGGCGTATGATGGTCAGCGTTGGGCCAGCAGGCGCAGTGGTAGTAGTCCTCGGTCCCTCTCCCGTACAGCTGGGGCGTGCGGCTCCGGTCACGGTAGAAGCGGATGTCACCCTCGCAGTAGTGGCCGCCCACCATGGTATGCACCACGCCGACGAACTGCCCGCGGCCTCCGGTGTCGAGGAACAGGTAGTCACGTCCGACGCCTGTGGCGGGACCATGGTTGAAATGGGTGCGGAAGTATCCGGCTGTGGCCCCGGGATAGGTCTCGTCGGTGCAGGCGATCTCCCAGTTGACCCGCACCCGCTCCTCTTCGGCCTGGTTCTCGATCACCAGGCGTGCTCCTTCCCAATAGGGCATAGGGAAGTAGCAGTATCCGGTATCGCCGCGCGTGCCGATCATCAAAGAGGGCACGGGCTGCCAGGAGACTCCGCAACCGAAAAGGATGCCCAGGGGAGCGTCCACGCTGGGAGCCTCTTCGCCGTCCCAGTAGATGCGCAGCCGGGCGCCGGCGAGGGCCGAGTCAGAGGTGGGGCTGATCCGCAGCTTGATGGCCCCAATGGCACCAGCGCCGGCGAGCCGCGCGATCTCCGTCTGGCCGCCGGGCGCCACTGAGGCCGCCCCTCGAATCCTTTCCCGGTAGTCCCATGTCTTGGGGTCCTGGCCGATGTGCGCCCAGTCCGCACAGTAACGGTCCTCATCCTCCCGCGCCCGCTCCCAACTGGCCCGTGCCGGGTCACGGTAACGCTCGTAGATGTAGTGGTTGAACGGCAGCGGGGCCGTGGTCAGGATGCGACAGCGCTCCCGGAAGGGCAGCGGGACAAACGACCAGTGAGCCTCGGCGCGCCACTCTCCTGTGCTCACGCAATGACGCGAGACCAGTGGCCAGCGGAACTGCGGAGTCAGCCCGTCGTAGAGGTCCGACTGGTCGGCCTCAACGTAGGTCTGGCCGTCCAGTTCCACCCGCAGTCGCCCACCGACCAGACCCCACATGCTGCGGACGCAGCCCGGCCCCAGCGAGTCCATCAACACGCGCCATTCCTGACCTGTCTCAAAGTTGTCCACCACCAGCGCCGAGCCGTCCGGGCGGCCGAAGGCGATGTCGTCCACGTAGAAATCGACCTGCTGCTCGCAGCCCCAGTCCACGTGAAACAGCAACCACAGCCGGCTCACACCGGCGCGGGGGACATCACGGACATCAAGGACGACCTCGTTCCACTCGCCGGCCCTCAGGTCGTGGATGAGCAGATCCGTGGACTCCGTCCCACTTTCAACACGGACGCCGTAGTCCACGCCGCCATCGGCGTAGGTCGGCCAGACCCATAGCCGCAGGGTGTCACAGTCCGACACGGTCAGCCCGGCGGACAGCACCTTGATCAGGGAGCGCCACCCCGGGCCGCCGGCCTCCCGCAGAATCCGGTGGCGCAGCGCCCCCCGACCACTTTGAACGTGCTCGTTGCTGTACTCGGGGATAACGCCCTCATCCGGCGTCGTCCAGCCGCAGAGCCCCGGTTGGATGCCCTCCTCGCTGCAGAGCCAGAAGCCACCATCATCGTTTGGGCCCTCCTTGTTGTGACCGGAGGTTTGAAACACGGTGATTCCAGGCTGGATGAGAGGCAGAAACTCAGCGCCCACCGAGGACATGCCGGGCTCTGGGTATCGAGTCGTTAGCATAGTGGCGACCTCTTCCGCCAGGAGGCGGCCGCGCGGGTGCCCTCAGGGCTTGAAGGTGAGGAACTGCTCAGACTCCACGTGCCCTTCGAGACTGCCCGGCTGAAAGTAGGTGTCCTTGAGCTTTAGCTGACTGAACAGCTTCTCGCCCTGGTCAAAGTAGTGCGGTGAGTCCGGGTGGTCGCTCTGGCCGTATGGCGTCGCGGAAAAGGACCGCACATTGCCTGGTTCAAGCACCACCAACTGTGTCCAGGACTGACCGCTCTCACCGTACGCGATGCCGGTCTGTTCGTCCAGCCGCGTCCCAATGGCCCGCAGTGTGCTGCCGCTCCCCGCGTCGCCCCCAGGGGCCGGATAGGAGCGCTCCCCACGCTGGATGCGGTGGATGTCGCCCCAGGCGACGGCCGTCTTGCCGTAGGTATCATAGAGATGTCGCACCGCCGCCAGTACCGCCATACGGATAGCATGCACCTGCTTGTCGTCCAGGCGCTCCTCACGGTAGATCGGGTCGAAATCAATGCCCGCCTTTTGTGCCGCCTCCAGCAAGGCCTTGTAGAACGGCCCGGCGGTCGTCTCGGCGGTGAGGTAGCCATCCCAAGCCATGAAGGCCGTGAGCGCCTCGGCCAGGCCGGGCTCGTTGGTGATGATCTCCTCCGGCACCCCCTCGCGCGCCTGGCGCAGAGCCGCCTGCCAGTGCTCCACTCCCTGGGCGTGGGTGTCGAGCGTGATAGCGATGGCCTCCTGCACGGTCATTCTGCTGGCAGCGTCCAGAAGCTCCCGGCCACGAATGCTGCGCGAGTGGTCGTTACCCCAGCCCCAGACCTCGGGGGGGTAGTCCTCCGCCTTCAGGGGAGACCCCACCATCATGAACTCAGGCCCGCAGTTGTTGTTCTGCATGTAACCCTGGGGCGGATTCCCCAACTGCACCAGCCGGTCCGGCGGGTACAGGCCCTGCCACTCCGTCTTACTGGTGTCGCCAGGCACTGGCAACGTGAAGTCATAGCCAGGCGGGCGCACCGGCACTCGCCCGTTGCGAAAATAGAAGATGTTGCCCTCGACGTCAGCGACCATCGTGTTCTGCTCCATGAGTTGGAGCATGAACAGCGCGTCCTTGAAGGCTGTCAGGGTGGTGGCCTGACCCATGCGGTAGAGCTGCGTCACCAGGCCCACCTGATCGAAGTATGGGCAGGCCACCGCGTAGGCCCGGTGCCCCTCTCGCAATATGACCGGACCGTGGTGTGTACTCTCTAGTTCCCGCACCACCGGCTCGGCTCCTTTGACGGTGATGCTGACCTGGCGCACCGTCATCTCTCGCCACTCTCCATCGTAGCGGTACCGGCGGGGGTTATCCGGGTCACACTCCTCGACATAGATGTCCGCGGTGTCCGGTCCACCGGTGGTGTTGGCCCACGCCAGGTGCTGGTTGTGGCCCAGTCCCAGAGTCGGTGCGCCCACCGGGCCAAAGCCACAAAGGTTCAGGCTGCCGGCATGCAGGCGGAACTCATAGAAGCGAAAGGGACCGTCCCAGGGGATGTGGGGATCAATGCATATGATGGTGTGGCCCTCGGCAGTGCGCTCCGGCCGCACGGCCCACTCATTGCTGGAGAAGGGCAGATCCACCTCGCCCCGGCGCTCCAGCTCCGACGCCGCGGTGCCCAGCGGCCATTCAAAGATGATGGCCCGACCCAGCGCCAGCACCATCCAGGGCTCGATCGGCGGCGCCCACTCCGGGACTTCCTCAGGGTGCGCCGCCATGTAGTCCGTCACTCCGCGCTGGAAGGCCTCGATGGCCGCACGCACGTCCGCGGGCACGCTGGCGTACTTCTCCCGACAGACCTCCTGGTGCCCGACCAGGTGAGCCCGCCAGTCATGCTCGACCCAGTCGGGACCGAAGGCCTCAGCCATGGTGCCCGCACCCCAGCGGTAGTTCCAAAGCAGTTGTTCCAGCCGGTCCTCGGCCTGAGCCCAACCGAGACCGTAGGCCCCCGCGGGTTCTGTCTCGGCGAAGATGTGGGGCACGCCCCACTTGTCGCGCGCGATCCGGACCGTCTCGGCCCGAGCCAGACTGGCCAAGGCCGCCAATACCAGCACTGCCGTCAGTGTCTCCATCCGCATGCCCTTCCTCCTGTGGACAGGAACACGGGCGCATTGGCGCCAACGTGTCCATCTGTGGAGGGAGGGAGGCCCGAAAGCCTCCCTCCTCGTCGCTCAACGGCTCGCGAACACGAGACGTTCGTCGCTAGCGCTTGTACCGGCCCATCGGCTGCTGCCCTACGGGGCCGGCTTACCCCCTGTCCCTTGGCGCCGCTTCCGCGTCATCTGCTCCTGCTTCCCCTGCATTGCCTGCGGGTCCTTCATCCGCGCCTGGTCCTCTGCGGGGATACCAGAGTAACAGCCGCGACTGGGCAAGAGGGGCGAATCGCCCAAGACCCCCACTTCCGCCGGCCGGGTGATCGGGCCCAGTGACGGCCACGGAACCGGCGCCGCCACGTGACGCAGCGCGAGCTCGCACGACAGTGGGTACAACCGTACAATGGGCAGGCGGGCATTCGCATCCAGGTCTGCCGGGATTCAGGGTATCCTCTCGGCCCCCGCGGTCGGGCAGGCTCCAGAGCAGTTGACGAAGAACCACAGAGCGATGACATGCACAGGAGGTCGTCGCATGCAGTACACTGAAGGTGCCCTGGGGCGCGTGTTCGTTCTGCGGCTGCAGCAGGGCGAACCCATGCCTGAGACCCTCGAAACCTTTGCTCTGAACAAGGGCATCACCCACGCGGTGGCCCTGATGGTGGGAGGGGTGGACGCTGACAGCCGGCTCGTGGTCGGCCCCGAAGACGGTGCCGCCAGGCCGGTCAACCCGATGATCGCCACTGTGCCGGGGGTGTGCGAGGCCGCGGCCGTGGGGTTCCTGTTCCCCGATGAGAAGGGCCGCCCCATGCTGCACATGCATGCCGCCTGTGGCCGGGGTGACCGGACTGTGACGGGGTGCATCCGGGCGGGTGTGGTCACGTGGCAGGTGCTGGAGCTGGTGGTGGTGGAACTGACTGGCCTGCATGCGGCACGAATCCCTGATCCCGCCACCGGCTTTCGGTTGCTGCAGTGTGAGTAGCGTGCCGCACCCGACCCATCCCGGAGCATTGTCGTGCTGCGAATGACGCTGGCATTGGGCCTGTGCCTCGCGCTGTCGGTTGCCGCCGACTGCGGGCTGTGCGCTCTGGTTGTTGTTGAGCCATGTCTCCGCTACCAGACGCTGGTGGGCTACGGGCAGGGGAGCATGGACCAGCGCAACGTGCCCTGGTACACGGAGCTTGCCGCCGCCGAGCGCGAGCGGCTGCTGGATCGGCTCTACACCCTCAAGGGCGACGGGCTGGGGCTCACTATCTGCCGAACCTACATGTGCGCTGGCGACGCCCCTGGCCATGCGCACTTCAGCCGCCGCCCCGGTGGCCTTCCCGCGCCACTGGGATATGAGCCTGCTGACGGGGTCTACACCTGGGACGGCCATGAGGCTTCCCTCTGGCATGCCCAGGGCGCCCAGCGGCGGGGGGCCATGATGGTGGCCTTCTGGAACAGCCCACCCCACTGGCTGACCGTCAGCGGCTGCACCTCTGGCGCTGCCGACGGCGGGCCGAACCTGCGCCAGGGTCTGGAGGACCGCTTCGCCCGGCACGTGGTTGCGGTCCTGAAGCACTACCGCGATGCCTGGGGGGTGGACTACGACCGCGTCTCGCCCATCAACGAGCCGGAGGCCGACTGGTGGAAGGAGAACGAGGGCCAAGACGGCTGCCACGTGGACGCTGCCCAGGCAGTGACACTCATCAGCGCTCTAGACCGGCGCCTGCGTGGCGCGGGCTTGCGCTGTCGTCTGCAGGCCTTTGAGGCGGCCTATGCGGGTAGCCTCGGCTACCTGGACCGGCTCCTGTTTGACCGTCAGGTCCGCCCTGCGCTCGCCGAGCTGACCTGCCACCAGTACATCGCCGACCCCGGGTCGTTGCGCCGCTGGCGCCAGCGCGCCCGGGCCCATGGCAAACCGCTGTGGATGAGCGAATGGGGCGACTGGACCAACCAGGGGCTGGAGCTGGCTCTGAACTATGCCAGGAAGCTGCATGAGGCCCACCGCGTGATGCAGGCAGAGGCCTGGTGCATGTGGGAACCCGGCTTTCTTCTCGCGCAGACAGAGGGCAGGCTGGAGCCTAACGTGGCCTACTATGCGGTAGCGCAGTTCACGCGCTTCGCCCGGCCAGGGATGCGGGTCATCGAGGCGACAGACACGACCGCAAGGACTACGGCCTACCTGGACGAGGCGGGGCGCCAACTGGTGGTCATCACCGTGAACGACGCCGGGACCGCGGTGCCCATGCGCTGCGACCTGTCCGCCTTCGAGGGGTTGCGGGAGGTGCGGGCCTGGCGCACTTCGGAGCACGAACGGCTGGCTCCGCTGGCTCCGATCCCCTGCCAAAAGGGCTTCGCCACCGAGTTGCCGCCAGAGTCGGTGACCACTTTTGTCGGCGAGTACCGGACACTGAGCTCGCCGCTGGTGGCCAACGGCGGGTTTGAGACGGGAGGTCTCGGGCCGTGGCGCGGGGAACCGGAGGCGTCAACGGGTGTGCAGCACAACTACCCTCAGGGGGGTCTCTGCGACGGCTTCATTGACCTGATCGCGGGTCAGAGCGGCCGTCTCTGGCAGGAGGTAACCGGCCTCGAGCCGGGGGCGCCGTACGTCCTCTCGGCCGCCTGCGCCACGTCGGGTCTTGCGGCCCGCCTCGGTGTGAGCGGCGAGGGCCTGGTTCGCAGCATCCCGGTGTCCGGGGGCGAGTACCAGTTCGCGTCTGTGGAGTTTCGCGCGCCCGGCGACGGACGTGTCACCGTGAGCTACGAGTTCGGGCCGGCAACCGAGTGGTCATGGGCCACCCTGGATAATGTGATGCTGCGACCCGGAGAACCCTGACCGTCCCGGAGACCATTCACCTGGAACCGTGATGCGGCAACCCGCCGTTGGCCCACAACTTGACACCTCCTCTGCACCGGCGTTCACGCCCCGGGCCTGGCTGCTCGGGGCGGTTGGCGCCCTCATCGTGGGCCTTGGTGTGCCCTATGGCACCCTTATCCTCCGCGGCTCCTATATGGACCTTGACTTCTCCACCCCCGGGGCCATTTTCGTCCTGTTTGTCTTCACCGCCCTGCTCAACCCGCTGCTGTTCCGGCTGAGCCGCCGTCTTGCGCTCAGTTCCCGCGAAATGCTGGTGGTCTACGTCATGTCGCTCATGGCCTGCAGCATCCCGACCATGGGACTGACCTGCCAGCTCCTGCCCATCATTACCGGTTTCAAGTACTTCGCCACCCCGGAGAACCATTGGGAGGACCTGATCCTGCCACACCTCGCGCCATGGCTGTATCCGCAGGGCGAGACGGTGGTGAAGTACTTCTACGAGGGCTTGCCGCCGGGGGCGCTGCTACCGTGGATGGCCTGGGTCAAGCCGGTGGCGTTGTGGCTCATCCTGATCTTTGCCTTCCAGATGCTCTCGGTCTGCCTGATGGTCATCCTGCGTAAGCAGTGGATTGAGAACGAGCGATTGATCTACCCGCTAGCGCAGCTCCCCCTGGAAATGGTCAGCGGCTTCGGCTCACGCGCGCCAGGCGGTCGGCCGCCGCTTTATCGCTCCGTGGCGCTGTGGGTGGGCTTCGCCATCCCGGTGCTCATCGGCAGCGCCATCGGCCTGCACAAGTACTTCCCGCAGTTCCCGGCGCCGGTGCTGGTGGCGACTCTCCCGACCTTCCGCAAGAGCCAGTCACTGATCTTCCGACTGAGCTTCCCGATGGTCGGCTTCTTTTACCTCGTCGAGCAGCAGACATCCTTCTCCCTGTGGTTCTTTAACCTGCTGTTCTTCGTGGTACGTGGCGTTATGAACATTCTCCATATCAGCATGACTGAAAACATGGGTGGCTATGGGGCACCCAACCCCATTTTCGCTCACCTGGGCACCGGCGCCTTTCTGGCCATGGTGATCGCGGGTCTGCGGGTCAGCCGTCGGCATCTGTCCCAGGTCTGGCAGTTGGCCCTGCGCCCGCGGCCCGACAGCGACGAGCGCCACGAGATGATGACCTATCGGCAGGCAGTTGTCGGCGCCGTCATCAGCCTCGCGGTCATGGCCGTCTGGCTGGCCTGCGCCGGCATGCCGCCCCTGTTAACAGTGCCCTTCCTGCTGGTGGCACTCATGCTGTTCGTGGGACTGACCCGGGTTGTGTGCGAAAGTGGTATGGCGGAGGCGGTGGCGCCCAGCATTGCCCCGGGCGTGGTCACCTCGGCCCTTGGAGTGCCAACCATCGGGCCTCGCGGCATCGCCGTCATGGGCACGAGCTTCGTCTGGCTATCGGACATGCGGATCTTCGTCATGGCCACGGCCGCCCATGGCCTGAAGCTGGCCGAGGAGATACCGGGCAATCGCCGGCCAATGTTTGGAGCCATGGCTGCTGGAGTGCTGCTGGCCATGGCCGCCAGCCTGCCGCTGACTCTCTACTGGAGCTACCAGCGTGGCGGGCCGCAACTCAACGACTGGTTCTGGGGGGGCGGACCCAACGCTGCGGCCAAGTGGGTTGCGGACATGCTCACCTCCCAGCCCCGGGCGAACCTTGCCGGCTGGATTCTCACCGGGGTGGGCTTCATCATCATGGGCTGGCTCACCAGCATGCGTCAGCAGATCCTCTGGTGGCCCTTCCACCCCCTGGGTTTCTCCCTGGGTGGCATCTGGATGATGGATCAGCTCTGGTCCACCATCTTCCTCACTTGGCTCATCAAGGCGGGGATCATGCGCTACGGCGGGGTGAAGTCCTTCCAGCGCGCACGGCCCTTCTTCCTCGGCCTCATCCTGGGTCAGTTCGCCTGCAACGGCGGCTGGCTGGTCATTGACTGGCTCACCGGCCACACGGGCAATCAAATCTTCTGGATCTGACCACCGCGAGGTCGCGCGGAACTACCCCCTGCAACCTTCCAGCGTCGCCATCGCCTTTCGGAACACCTCGACGCCGCACCGGATGCCGCCAAAACGCCCCGAGGTCGAGTTGTTCACCTCATAGAACACGTGCGGTATCCCGTAGCGTGCCGCCAGTTGGTAGCAGAGGGTATTGGGGCTGTGCAGGCCCGGAGTGTGCGTTGTGGAGGGAGCGTCCGTCAACAGCCGCAGCGTGTCGCACAAGGCCTGGTAGAGCCTTCGCTGGTCCCCATCCGCGAACACGGTACGGTCCGCGATCTCGTACCAACCCTCGTAGGGGTATTCGCTGTTGCGCTTCCAGCCCGTGTAGCCGTGGAAATTCACCCATAGGGCCGGCTGAGCCGCCGCGGCCCAGTCCCACAGCAGACGGCTCTCGTGAGCCTCCGGCGTCTCGGCATCGGGGTTGTCGCCGAAGGCCGCGTACATGTCCAGCTTCTCGGCATTGAAGGCATTCCGTCCCATCACATTCCCGTCCGGGTTCACGATGGGCACGACCTGAAACTCAAAGGCCTGGCGCAGCGCAACGGCCTCAGGTATCAACGAAGACACGAAGTCGGCGATGCCTGCCACGGCCCAGACGCCGCCATGTTCATGGGGGTGCTGCCCGGCCACGCACAACACCTTCGGCTTGCCTGGTGTCCCCGCCCGCAGACCGACCAGCTCCCGCCCCTGGACTGACTGGCCGAGGCTGAACAGCTCGCAGCGCTCAGCCCGCTCCTCCGCGAAGCCCCTGAGCATGGCGGCGATCTCGCTGTACGGTGCCGTGTAGGTCAGCGCCACCCGCAGGCTGCCCTCGGCCTCCACCGGCAGACGCAGCACTGCGTGGTCCCGGTGCACCTCAGGCGTGGTCTCGTACAGCGGCCGGAAGTGGGCCTGGCTGGAGGGGCGCACCCAGTAGGTCATGGGGAAGAAGGCCGGGAAGCCCGTGGGCCCGCCGAACTGGGAGTCTTCCCACATCTCGACGGTCACTTCCGTCTCGGGGCCGTCATTGACGATGTCGTAGCAGAAATAGACGCAGTACCCGCCCTGCTTGTCGCCATCCACCTCGAAGCGGAAGTGGTTGTCGCCCAGTTGCGTGATGTGCTTGGCGTTGCCGCACTCGAAATCGCTGGTGAGGGTGATCATCGTGTACTCTGTTGCAGTTAGGGATGGGCGGGGGGCCCGCACCCTCAGGCCAGGGCGTCCGCGATCCGGCCCAGCAGCGGGAAGCCCTGGCTCTCAGAGGCGCCCGCCTCCTGAACCAGTCCCGCTGCCTCGTCGCTCTGCAGGTGCTCGCCGGCAGCGTCCAGGAACGGATGCAGGGCGTGGGCGGCTTGCAGCTTGTCCGCCACCGCCTGGTAGTGCCCCGCTGCCTCCTCCAGCAGCCCGTCCGCGCGGCCCGGCAGGCGCTCTTTCGTCTCCCGCAGGAAGGCAACCGCGTGGGTCCGCAGTTCTGCCCAGCAGGCCGCGTTGTAGCGATGGCCGAACCTGTCAGCCGTCCCGTGGTGCAGGGCCTTGGCCCACATGTCATAGCCCACCAATCCCAAGATGAACTCGCCGGGGCCCGGCGGCTGGGTCATCGTCGCGCTCACCGAACGCAGGGCCTCGCGCACCACCACCTCATCCGGAGCCGGGTCGCCCACGGAGACGGCTTCCACCCGGACCCAGCCGATCTCGGCCCCCAGTTCCCGCCAGGGCTTCGGGCCGGCCACGGTGTCGGGCGCGCCATCATCCCCCGCCATGATAAACAGGTAGCCCTCGTCGGTGTAACCGCTGATAGTGAAGAACTCCGGGTGAGCCAACTCGAAGCCCAGGCACGGCAAGCCCTGGTCAATGCTCTCCCGCACCAGGTCCCAGGCCTGCTCGCGCTTCTCATCCAACTCCCGGGCCTGCCCGTGGGGGCAGCCGCAGATCGCACGCACGGCGTAGCCCACGTTACCGCCCAGGCGCATCACCAGGCCCGGGTTAGTGGGTCGGCAGGGGTTCACGCACAGGCCATCCCAGGCAATTGGCGAGGCCACATCGGCATTGGCCTGCATGTTCATGATGAAGGCGGTGCCGGTACCTCCGGCCAACCAGGTCGGTGAAGCCTCCACACCCAGATAGTCCAGGCAGCCCCCCAGCGCGCCCAGGTACGAGAACCACGCCGCACGCGGACGAAGACCCGCAAGCTCAGCCATCGCTGACCTACCTTCAGATGGTCTTCCTCACTCCACCAGCCACGTCTTGTAAGCTGCCTCGGCCGCCGCGATGGGGTCGCCCTTGGGGCCGAACTCGTGGGCGACGAAACCGCTGTAATCCAGCTCCGCCACCGCCAGGGCGATGGCCGGGTAGTAGATCTCCTGGGTCTCGTCCATGTCCCTCCGACCCGGGTTGCCGGCGGTGTGGAAATGGGCGATCCACTCGATGTTGTCCCGGATGGTGCGGATCAGGTCACCTTCCTGAATCTGCATGTGGTAGATGTCATACAGCAGTTTGACCCGCGGGGAGTTTACCATCTTGCACATGTGCACGCCCCACTCGGTATGGTCGCACATGTAGCCCTTGTGATCCACCTTGCTGTTCAGCAGCTCCATCACCAGGTTCACGCCGTAGGACTCCGCCACCGGCGCCGCCTTGGCCATCACCTCGGCGCAGATCTCCGCGCCCACCAGGTCACTGATGTCGAAGTAACGGTCGCCGCTGAAGCAGCACAGGTTGTGCACGCCCCACTCCGCGGCCTTCTGGATGTTGGTCTTGAGCTCGCGGTAGATACGCTCATGGTTCTCCCGCTTATTCATGCCGTCACGCAGCGATTGATGCCCCACCACCAGCGACAGCTCCAGCCCGGCCCCGCGGATGGCCGACCACTGCTCTTCTGGCGCGAAGTCAAAGGCCTTGTAGCCGATGCGCTTGGCCTCGGCAATGGCCTTTTCCGGCGTCACGCCCTGCTGGCAGATGACCCCCCAGCAGATGGCTTGCTTGATGGCTTTCATGGTACCCTCCCTGCGACATGATGGCGCACGGTTCGCCGGGGACGGGCATATCCCTGCCTGGCCTCGCTGACAGGATTCGGGCCGAACTGGGGCGAAGCCTAGCACTGGCTAGGATGACCCTGCCCCGGAGGACACGCGCGATGGACTTCCTGAACCGCTTGCCGCACATGCTGCAGGACTACACGGTGGGGCGCCTGCGCCGGCTGGAGGCGGAGCATGTCGCCCGCAAGCTCGCCATGAGGACCAAGGCCGAGGTGCTGGAGTACCAGCACGACACCTGGGAGAAGCTGCGCCTGATCTTCGGCCCGGAGCCGAAGCGCACGCCACTGAAGCCTCGCATCACCGGCGGCTTTGAGCGCAGGGCGTACCGAGTGGAGAACATCATCTTCGAGAGCCGTCCCGGCTTCCCGGTGACCGGTAACCTCTACATCCCGAAGGAGCACGACCTGCCGGCCCCGTGTGTCCTGGGCGTCTGCGGCCACTCCATGAATGGCAAGGCCTACGAGGCTTACCAGAACTTTGCTCAGGGCCTGGCGACGAAGGGGTATGTGGTCTTCATCTTCGACCCCCTGGGCCAGGGCGAGCGGATGCAGTACCCGGACGGGAAGGGGGGTTCCCGGTATGGTGGCTCGGTACTGGACCACATCCAGGCGGGCAACCAGCAGCGGCTGGTGGGCGAGTGGCTGGGGGCCTGGCGAGCGTGGGATGGCATCCGGGCCCTGGACTACCTGCTCTCCCGCGAGGAGGCCGACCCCACTCAGGTCGGTCTGACCGGCTGCTCGGGTGGCGGAACACTGACTACATGGCTGCTGGCCTGTGACCGCCGCTTCACCATGGCCGCGCCTTCCTGTTATGTGACCACTTGGCGGCGGAACCTGGAAAATGAGCTGCCCGCCGACAGCGAGCAGAACCCGCCCCTGGCTCTGGCGCTGGGCCTGGATGTGGACGATCTGCTCGCGATGCACGCACCCAAGCCGTTGCTGCTGCTTACCGAGGAGCTGGACTTCTTCGACATCCGCGGCGCCGAGGAGATCTACGTGAGATTGCGACACGTGTACCGCCTTCTCGGCAAGCCCGACAACATCGGCATCTACACCGGACCTCTCGGCCACGGGTACAGCCAGGGTCAGCGCGAGGCCATGTACGGATGGTTCAACCGGGCGACCGGCAAGGCCGAAGAGACCTACAAGGAGCCGCGGTTGGTCGCGGAGGCCGATGCCTTGCTTTGGGCCACCAAGAGCGGCCAGGTGGCGGAACTGAACCCTCCCAACGTGGCGGCCTTCACCGCCGAGGCCTCGCGCAAGCTGGCAGCGCGCCGCAAGCCTCTGGCGGGCGAGGCCCTGCGCAAGGCGCTCCGTCAGCTTCTGCATCTCACACCTCGGACGGGAGTGCCTGACTACCGCATCCTGCGCCCCACCGGGGCCATCGCCGAGGGCCTGGCGCCTACCGCTTATGCGGTGGAAACCGAGCCGGGCATACAGACGGTGCTCACCCTGGTCGGGGCCGGCTACCTGGGGGCGCGGATCCCCCCGGGCCAGCAGGCTACGGTCTACGTTCCCCACCTGTCGGCCGACCTCGACCTGCGCCAGGAGCCCTTCGCTCGGGAGCTGTTGGGGGGCAAGCGCCGAATGTTTGCCGTGGACCTCCGCGGGATGGGCGAATCGCGCCCCAATACCTGCGGCGGCGTGGACAACTGGCTAACCGCCTATGGTTCGGACTTCTTCTATGCTTACTGGCTGGAGATGCTGGGGGACAACATGGTCGGACGACGGGTGCACGACCTGCTCAGCGTCCTGGACGTCCTGGCGGACCGAGGCTATGGCGACATCCATCTGGCAGGCCGGGGCTGGGGCAGCATCCCGGCCCTTTTCGCAGCGGTTCTCGATGACCGGGTCACGCAGCTTGCTCTCAAGAACGCGCCCCTGGCTTTCTCCGCTATCGCCGAGGACGAGGACTACCGCTGGCCGCTCTCCGGTATGGTGCCAGGCTTGCTGCGCAAGCTCGACCTGCCCGACTGCTACCGCGCCCTGGGACGCAGGGTGCGGGTTATCGAGCCGTGGAACACCAGGTCGGAGCCCATGCCTGCTACCGAAGCAAGGAGCACCGTCAAGGCCCTGGGGCTGCCGGTGAGCCTGCTGCGGACCTGACAGCCCCTGGCAAGAACGACATGAGGGAGACCTGGCGTCCAGGTCTCCCTCGTGGTTTCGGCGGCGGCAAGACGGGTCTAGACCAGGACGGCCACGACCTCGTCGCCCTCTTCCACGTTCATGACCTTGACGCCACCTGCCTGGCGGCTGCGCATGGAGATGTCGTCCACAGCGGTCATCAGAGCCATGCCCTGGGCGGTGATGACGAGGACGCGCTGTCCCTTCCCTGGCTGAACATGTTCGGCCGCAACCACCGGTCCGCTGTCATCGCTGACCTTGTAGCCCGAAACGCCTTTGGTGCCGCGGCCCTTGGTCGGGAACTCCTCCGCGTCTACGACTTTGCCATATCCGTTCTTAGTGATCAGCAGAACTGCTTCCGCCATTCGTCTATCTCCTTTCGCGCGATACGCCCGCAGAGCGCCGTACGGGCGCATTTTAGACCATTCTGGCACGTGAACGCAATAGGGAGAAGTCTGGATCGAGGAGGAATGTACAAGAATAGCGGCCATTCCTGGCCATCTATACACTGGCCGCAATACCGTCTTGACATCGTCACGCCGGAGGGCTAAGGTGGGTCCACGCTAGGGGGAGGAGCCGGAAGGCTCCCCACGGGAATCCGGTGCGAATCCGGAGCTGCCCCGCAGCGGTAAGCGGGAACGACCGCCGCACCATGGCACTGGCGAGCAAGCCGGGAAGCCGCGGCCAGTAGGTTCTGTCGTCCGCCCGCAAGCCCGAAGACCGACCCCCGGCGGGGCTGTGTGGTCTGAGTCCGCAGCCCGGCATCAGGACGCTTTCGCGGGCAAAGCGTTCCGACCGTCTCCGCTGAGCCTCAAGGCCGTGCATCGAGACTTCTGGTGGCGGCACACAACCGCAACAGCAGTAAGCAGCAGGGGTTGATACCGGGTCTGGGGCCAACATCGCACTCGCGCTGGCACTGCACCAAAGGAGCCTCCAAGCCATGGACCTACCGGCAGCCCTCGCCGGCCGTGAGATCGTCAAACGTGATGGCACGAAGGTCCCCTTCGATGCCGAGCGGATCAGGACGGCGATCGCCAAGGCCGGCAAGGCTACCGGCGAGTTCGACTTGCCGCAGGCAGAAGCGCTGACGGCTCAGGTCCTCAAGGTCATCGTCCACCGCGTCTGGACTTCCAGCCCCACGGTAGAAGACATCCAGGACATCGTCGAACAGACGCTCATCAACGCTGACTATCTGCGCACAGCCCGCGCCTACATCGTCTACCGCGAACAGCGCCGCCGACTGCGCGACGAGAACCGCGCCCTTATTGACGCCGTGGCTTCGGTCAATGAGTACCTCCAGGAGGCTGACTGGCGCGTCCACGCCAACGCCAACCAGGGCTACTCGCTGGGGGGCCTGATCCTCAATACCGCCGGCAAGGTGACGGCCAACTACTGGCTCTCCGAGGTCTACCCGGCCGAGGTTGGTGAGGCTCACCGCAGCGGGGACTTCCATATCCATGACCTGGATATGCTCTCCGGGTACTGCGCGGGCTGGTCGCTGCGGATGCTGCTTACCGAGGGCTTCAACGGTGTGGCGGGGAAGGTCGAGGCCGGACCGCCCAGACACCTCTCCAGCGCCGTGGGACAGATGGTCAACTTCCTCGGCACTCTGCAGAACGAGTGGGCAGGCGCTCAGGCGTTCAGCAGCTTTGACACCTATCTGGCGCCTTACGTGCGGATTGACAACCTCACCTATGACCAGGTGCGGCAGAACGTCCAGGAGTTCATCTACAACCTGAACGTCCCGTCGCGCTGGGGTACACAGACCCCCTTCACCAATATCACGCTGGACTGGAACTGCCCGGAAGATCTGCGGGAAGTTCGGCCAGTCATCGGCGGTGATGAAGTCGCCTTCACCTATGGCGAGCTTGAGGGGGAGATGGCGCTCATCAACCGCGCCTTCATAGATGTGATCACCGCCGGCGACCGCCGCGGCCGTGTCTTCACCTTCCCCATACCGACTTACAACATCACGCGCGACTTCGACTGGGACCACCCCAACACGACGCCGCTTTTTGCCATGACGGCCCGGTACGGCACTCCGTACTTCCAGAACTTCCTCAACTCCGATCTCAGCCCGCACATGGTGCGTTCCATGTGCTGCCGTCTGCAGCTTGATCTGCGCGAACTGCTCAAGCGCGGTAACGGTCTTTTCGGCTCAGCCGAGCAGACCGGGTCGCTGGGTGTTGTCACCATCAACTGCGCACGTCTGGGCTATCTCGCCCGTGGCCCCGAGGGCTCCGGCCGCGGCGATGAGCAAGCTCTCTTCCGCCGGCTGGATCATCTATTGGACCTGGCCAAGACCAGTCTGGAGATCAAGCGCAAGACGGTTCAGCGCTGCATTGACAACGGTCTCCTGCCCTACACCCAGCGCTACCTGGGCACACTCCGCAACCACTTCAGCACCATCGGCGTCAATGGCGTCCATGAGTGCATCCGCAACTTCACGCGGGATGCTGAGGACATCGCCACGCCCTGGGGAAAGGAATTCGCCCACCGCCTGCTGCAACACATCCGCCAGCGGATGGTGGAGTTTCAGGAGGAGACAGGGCACCTGTACAACCTGGAGGCGACCCCGGCGGAGGGGGCGACCCATCGCTTCGCGCGGGAAGACCGCAAGCGCTTTCCCGATATTATCCAGTCTGGCCCGCCGGAGGCGTCCTACTACACCAACTCGACGCAACTGCCGGTCGGGTGGACCGACGATCCCTTCCTGGCGTTGCAGCACCAGGAGGAGCTGCAGGCTCTGTACACGGGTGGCACGGTCTTTCACCTGTACATGGCCGAGCCGATCAGCAGCGCGGAGGTCTGCAAGAACCTGGTACGGCGCTGCCTGGAACGGTTCCGTATCCCTTACCTGACGGTGACCCCGGTCTTTTCCATCTGTCCGCGCCACGGCTACCTGCCGGGGAAGCATGAGTTTTGCCCGAAATGCGACGAGGAACTGCTGGCAAAGAAGCGGTCCCAGCAGATGGCAGGCTGAGACCTGCCGCGATGAGGACTGCTATGGAGGCAACGAACAGACTACTTCGCTGAGGTATCCTAACATGCCTACCAACACCCTTACCCAGACCCCGCCCGAATCCATCCAGATCGCGGAGTCCGAGCGCACACGGTGTGAGATCTGGACCCGTGTGATGGGCTACTACCGCCCCCTGAACTACATGAACCCTGGCAAGCGCAGCGAGAATGATGACCGCCTGCTGTTCAAGGAGCCGCCGGCGTGCGTGCTGGAGTCCAGCGGTCAGATGAAACTCGGTATCTAGCCGCGACCGCATGTTCTCTCACTGGAAGAACAACGGGCGCCCCGAGGGGCGCCCGTGTGTGTCGGTGACAGTCGCAAACGGGTGAGTACCCTCTACCCGAGCCCCCCGCCCGACTCCCGGATACCGCGCTCGGCCTCGATTCTGGCCTGATAGCCGCTAGCGCGGTAGGCCGCCAGGGGATCGGGGTCCAGACCCATCTCCACGCGGACCTGACAGAGCAGCGGTTCCACGTCGGTGTTGAAGGCGCGGATCAGCGTGTTCTCGGCATCCACGATGTTGCCTGAGGCCTGGGCCTCTGCCAGCCTCTGGTAGTCCACGCACAGGGCCTTGGCATAGGCCGTCTGGATGCTCATGACCGTCTGGATCATGGCCTCCAGCTTGGGCTTCTCGCCATGGGACTGGTCAATCATGTAGGCGACGTTCCTGGCCAGCTCCCCGGCCTTGACCAGCTCACAGTAGATCAGGAAGACCTGGTAGGGGTTCACCGAGCCGGTGGTCAGGTCGTCATCGGCATAGCGGGCGTCGTTGAAGTGGAAGCCACCCAGCCGCCCCTCGTCCAGCAGGAAGCTGACGATGTGCTCGATGTTAACCCCACGTGCGTGGTGCCCCAGGTCTACCAGCACCTCGGCCTGGGGCCCGCAGTGTTGACACAGCACATAAGCCATGCCCCAGTCGGCGATGTCCGTGTGGTAGAACCCTGGCTCGAAGAGCTTGTACTCCACCAGCATTCGCATCCCCGGCGGCAGCGCGGCGTAGACCTCCTGTAGACACTCGGTGGCCCAGTGCTTGCGGGCCCGGAAGTCCCCCTGGCCCGGGTAGTTGGTGCCGTCGGCGAACCACAGACTCAGCAGGTCGGAGCCCGCCTGCTTCCCGATCTCGATGCTATCCAGCATGTGCTGCACTACATGCCGCCGGACCTTGGGGTCAACATTGGTGATGCTGCCGCCCAGGTAGCAGTCCTCCTGGAAGAGGGTTGGATTGATGGCGCCGATCTTCACCCCCAGGCTGTCGGCATAGGCGCAGACATCACTGATGTTGTCGCCCTTGAAGTCCCAGAGCACATGCACAGCCACCGTCGGGCAGACTCCGGTGACCTTGTGGACCATTGCCGCGTCGGCGAGCTTCTCCTCGATGGTGATGGCTGCGCCAGCCTGCTTGAACGTCTTGAAGCGCGTCCCGGAGTCGGCATAGCCCCAGGATGGAGTCTCGATGTGCTGGGCCTTGAGCTTGGCCTTCACGGCCTCCACGTCCACGCCGCGGTCAGTGAGCTGGGCGGCGAGCAGGTCATAGGCTTGCTGGCAGTGCGACATGATTGTCCTCCCTGAGAAGGTGGGTGGTCGAGAGATCCGGTCCTCGCAGTTCGCCGTCGGCACTCCCGTTCCCTGCCCGCCCGGTCCCCTGGGCAGGACAATGGGCGACGGGTGGCGAACGGTAAGCCAGCCCGTGGGGCGCCGCCCCGGGCGGAGGGACTTCCATGCCTAAACTCGCCATCTCAGCGCTGCTGGCGGCATGCGCCGCCACGAGCGTCGTCGCGGCCGACAGTTCCGCCTGGCACCCGGCCAGCGTGGACATCGGTGGACACCACATCATGATTTTCCGGGTGGGCGCCGGCGGCTTCACTGCCGCGGAGCGCCGTGCCTTGCTGGAGCTTCGCCTCACGGAAGCGCTGACCCGCACCTCCTACCTGATGCCGGTGCTCATCAGCCTCGACCAGGTGCCCGGGGGCATTGCGATCTCGGCCAACGGCTACCAGTTTGTGACGGCGACACCGGATGACGCCCGGGCCAACAACAGCTCGCTGTGGACGCTGGCCCGCGAGTGGGGAGACAGCATCAAGCGCACCTTCGAGGCAGTGGGCCCGGCGCGGCAGTTGCGCCTGGAGACCCGCTCGCCGTGGCGGGCGCGGGGCCACCAATGAAGGCCTCCGGGCGCCCGAATGGCGGCGCGCCCCGCCGATGACCCCGCTGGCCTGGGTCATCGCTGTTTTCCTGACGGCCCAGACCGCGGTCATGGTCTGGAATCTATGGTATTGGGTCGGCCGCCGGTTCATCATTTCTGACCCCGCAGTCACCGTCTCGGTCCTCATCCCTGCTCGCAACGAGCTGCATAGCCTGCCCCGCCTGCTGGCCGCGCTGCAGGCGCAAGTCTACCGCCCGGTCGAGATCATCATTTGTGACGACGGCTCGGACGACGGCCTGACCGAATGGCTGGCGAGCCACGCGGCCGAGTACGGCGTGACCTGGTTCCGGGCACCGGAGAAGCCCGAGGGCTGGGTCGGCAAGACCTGGGCCTGCCACCAGTTGGGACAGCGCGCCCAGGGCGACTGGCTGCTGTTTCTGGATGCCGACATCGTCCCCAGTCCCAGCTTCATGCGACTTCTGGCGGGCCTCATGACCGATACCCCCGCCCAGATGGTCACCGCCTTCCCCCGCCTGCGACCCTCCGACCTGGTGGACGGCCTTCTGGAGTGCATGGTGGGTTTCATCGTCTTCACGCTCATACCGCTCCAACTGTCGGAGAAGCCCCGCCACCTGCGCACCGCCTTTGCCAACGGCCAGGTCATTGGTTTCCGCCGCGAAGAGTACCGGCGGCTTTGGCCCCATCAGGAGGTGTGCGGTTCCATTGTGGATGATGTGGAACTGGCGCGGCAGGTCAAGCGGCGGGGACAGTCGGTGCTGCTCGTGGAAGCCACCGCTGAGTTCGAGGTGCGGATGTACCGCAACGGTTGGGAGGCGATTGACGGCTTCGCCAAGAACAGCGTGAGTGCCGCCGGCGGGCTCTGGGCGGCAGTGGCGCAGGTCCCCCTGGTGGCTCTGTGGTGGCTGGTGCCTCTGGTTTTCGCGATCAGTGGCGAACTGTGGGCCGTGGGGGCCTGCGGACTGACCGCCCTGCTTTTCGGCACGTGCGCCAAGCTGGGGTGCCTGCCGTGGTGGTATGGCCTCTGCTATCCCCTGGCGATGCTGCTCGGCGAGTTCGTGCTGCTGCGCTCCATCCTTTGGCATCTGCGGGGCCAGGTGCGGTGGAAGGGCCGGACGTACCGCCTGTAGGCGGGCCAAGACCCGGGCCCGCTACCCCCCACGCGTTGCCATCACCAGCTCCTTGAGCTTGGCCTCCATGAATGAGACCGGCTCGGTCAGGGCATAGAAGTGCAGGCCCAGGGGGCCTATCATCGCGGGGGGGCCGATGGCCCAGAGTGTCTTGCCGTGGCGCTCCGCCGCGGACTTCGCCTGGCGCAGGGCCTCCAGGAGCACCGGGTGGGCGGGGTCGAAGAGCACTCCCAGGTGCGCCGAAAGGTCGTAAGGTCCGCAGGCCAGGTGTGTGGTGACCTCGTGGGCGGCGATGGCGTCCACGTTGGCCAGGCCAATCTTGCTCTCGATCTGTGGCATAATGATCAGGTCGTCCTCCACCTCGGTCTTCCAGTTGTCGTAGTTGATGCCACTGACCCAGCGGTTGCCCGCCCCGCCGGGCCGTCGCCAGCCCCGTGGCGGGAGGTAGATGCCATCGCGTACCGCGTCCAGTTGCGCCGGTTCGTTGACCATGGGCAGCATCAGTCCGCAGGGCCCCATATCCAGGGCCAGGCGCACGCTGTCGGCGTCGGTCTTTGGCGGCCGGTAAAGCACCGGGAAGCCGGCGATGCGGCCGAAGGCGAAGACGTCCACCAGTGTCTGGCCCGTGGGGCTGGCGTGCTCCCCGTCCACGATCAGATAGTCCAGACCCGCCTTCATGCAGATCTCGACCAACCCCACCCAGACGTGCTCAATAGCGATGACGCCGAGCGTAGGCTCACCCGACGCGATCTTGGCTCGCAATTCGGCGGCGGGTCTCATGGCCATCATCTCCCGGCATGGTGTTAGCGGCCCCATTCGCTGGTACAGGCCGCCTGACCTTGGGAAGCACACAGGGGCATGGCTCCTGCATGCCGAATACCTCTGTCACGGTGATGGAGGTGTTCCCATGCGCTGGCTCCTACTGGTGGTGCTGGTCATGCTGACTGGCGCCTCGCTGGCTGACGATGCATTCCGCGACGACTTCGACGATGTCGCCGCCTGGCAAGCCCGACCCGACTGGCTCGGCTATGCTTCCGCAAACCCGGTGGCGAGGTCCGAAGCGGGCATCGGCAAGTTCGAGATCGGCGAGCCAGGCAAGGGCATGAAGTGGCTGCGGCTGCTGGACGACCCTGTTGACACCGAGATGTGCCCCTGGCTGGTGATCCGCTACCGCGCTGCCAATCTGGACCCGGTCCGGCCCGACTACGTGGTCTGGGTCAAGGACAACGCTCGCCAGAAGGAGGGCGTCAGGCTCATCACCGGCGACCGTATCACGGTGGATGATCAGTGGCACACCCTGGTGGCCAACTTGCCCGAGGCAGGCGTGGTCTCGCCGGTGAGCCAGATCGCGTTGCAATGTATGGCCGGCGAGGCCGGGGGTGGCCGCCTTTGGGTGGACTACATTGCGATGACTGACATTCCCCCCGCGGACGCCGAGGGGTATCAGGCGCCCCAGGGAGAGGGGCGCGAGTGGCTCCTGCCGCTGGGCCCCGCCGAGAGCTGGGGAGTCAAGCCCGACTGGCTGAGCAACTACAGCCCGCGTAACAACCGCGCTCTGACGACCGATGGCCTGCGCTTCTGGGTGGGAGACGGCATGGGCGGCGCCAAGTGGGCGCGGGAGTTGGCCGAGCCCATCGAGGGCGCCCAGTGGGTTGCCATGCGCTACCGCGCCCGCAATACCCACAACTTCGGGGAGTACGCTCTGTACATCGCCGCCACGGGTGGCGGCAGCGCCCTGCAGGAGCAGTACGCCATCCATCAGGCCGACCTGGCCGCCGACGGCCAGTGGCATGTCGCCATTGGTCGGGTTACCATCCCCACCATCCGCACCCTGGCGATCCAGGTTCAGGCTCGGCGTGACAACGCTACTCTCGAAATCAGCTCCATCCGTTTCCTGGAGCGCAAGCCGGTGATCCGTCTGGCGGACACTATAGACGCCAGGTTGGGCTGGCCGGCTGGCATGGGGGGCTGGCGCGTGGTGGATCTGCCTCCCGGCAATCTGTCCGGCGAAGGCCTGGCGCGACGGCTGGGCGCCGAGGGTTGGCCGCTGGCGGGCCCGGTAACGGTGTCAGGCGTGCCCTTCACGGTACGACCTGGCACGGACGCCGTGGTCATGACTCCCCTGCGCGAGCCCGGCGAGGTGGCTGTCCCGCTCTCGGGCACCGCGCGCGAGGCCTATCTGCTGCTGGCTGCCAAGTTCCCCCAGAACGACGAGCCGTCCTATGGCGCCACTTCCGGGGTCATCAGCCATGTGAACCGCCTCGTGGCGCGCATCGAGTATGCCGACGGTGACACCGAGGAGCAGTTTCCCTTCGCCGTCGGCTCGGGCCGGCACGCCATCTCGCCCTGGGTGCATGCGTACTCTCTGGCGCTGCAGCCCAAGCCACTGAGGAAGCTGTCACTGGTGGACGGTATGAAGCTGGGGGCCTTCGGGCTCATTGCCCTTACCCTCAGCGACAAGCCCGGCCCGGCGACTGCGGCCACGGCCCTGAAGCCGGCGCTGGCGCTACCGGCCGAGAAGCCGGTTGCGGCCCGTGCCGCCGGAATCACCCGGAAGGGCGACGTCCTGGCCGTGGATGCCTGGTCCATGAGCATGGCCCTGGACTTGAGACAAGGCCTGCGTGTGAGCGCCCTGCGCAACCATAGCGGTGAGGGCCTCGGCTTGGGCTTCACGCCGGGGCCTTTGTTCCGCTTCGTTCTGCCGGATGGCAGCGAGGTCACCTCGGAGCAGTTCACTGTCGAGAGCGCCGGGGAGGCCCCGGAGGGCTGGAAGCTGCAACTCCGCTCCACTGGCCTTGACCCCGCCCTCGGGGTGACGGTCTGGGTGGATGTACAGGACCCGCGCGAGATCGGCCTGCGGGCCACCTTCGACCTCAACGGCCACAACCCCGCGGAGACCAAGTTCATCTTCCCGGAGCTGCGGGACCTGAGCTTTGGCTCACCACCGGCAACGTGGATCTGGTGCCCCCGTCGTGGCGATGTCATCACTGCCGAACCGATCTCCCTGCGCGAACCTTACGCCGGCGCGGGCAACCCGCTGCAGGTCGTGGGTACCTTCGACCCGGCGGCCGGCACGGGACTCTACCTTATGACCCAGGACATGGACGCCGTGTCGAGGTTCTACCACGTGCAGAAGAGCAACAGCGGCACCCGGCTCGCGGTGGAATACTTCCCGACCCACGACCCCGCCCTGCCCCGAACCGTCATCGGCTGCACCCAGGGCGACTGGCACGCCCATCTCCAGCGCTACCAGGAGTGGGCGGCCACGTGGTACCAGCCTGCCGCGCCGCGCAAGCGCTGGTTCCGCGAGGTGTTCAACTTCCGGCAGCAGTTCCTGCACTTCGCTCTGCCCACTCCCAGCGGTATGTTTGACCCCGAGACCAAGGCCCTGCGGATCAAGGAGGTCCTCGAGGCCGACGCCGAGGCCTTCGGCGGGGCCGACTACCTGCATCTCTTCGACTGGGGCTGGGACCCGGTGCACGGGCGTTGCGGCGACTACCTGCCCTGGGACTACCTGGGCGGGGTGGACAACTTCCGTCGCGCCGTGGCCGAGGTGCAGGACGCCGGAACACCGGTCGGCCTCTACATCGAGGGTATCCTGGTGGACCAGGAGTCCAACCTGGGACAGGCTCACGGGAAGGACTGGCAGATGCTGGGGCCTTCCGGGGAGCCTTACGCCTACTTTGCGCCCAGCTACCACGTCTGTCCGCGCGTGCCCGAGTGGCAGCGGTATCTGTCGGACACCTATGCCCGCGTGCGGAGTGAGACTGGTGCCAGCGGCTTCTACATTGACGAGTACGGCTTCTCGGGTCCGACGTACTGGTGCTACAACCCCAACCACGGCCATCCCGTGCCGGTGACCCCGGTGCTTGGTGAGCGCCAGATGCTGCAGCAGGTGCGGGCGAAGCTGGGCCCCGAGGCAGCCATCTACACCGAGGAGAGCCCCACGGACGTCAACTCGCAGTTTCAGGACGCCAGCTTCACCTACAACATTTCCTCGGCCTCGGACGACTGGTCGCCCAGTCACGTGAACCTGTACCGGTTCGCCTTCCCGGACTTCAAGACCATCGAGATCATCTGCTGTGACCAGCCGCTGGGAACCAACGTGGAGGCCGTGAAGCGCTGCCTGTTCAACGGCGAGGCCATCTGGATCGAGGGAATCCGGGACAAGTGGTTCGCGCCGGAGAGCCGGGCGCAGATTGCCCTGAATCACCGGGTGATGCGCGAGAACCGCCAGTGCTTCGCAGGTGACCACGTCCAGCCCCTGGTACCGACGCTGCTGTCAGGCGTCTATGCCAACCGGTTCAGCGAGCGTGCGGATGTGCTGGGCAAGACCTGTTGGACCATCTACAACACCAACTACCGCACCGTGCGCGGGGAGGTGATCGCTGTGGACCATGCCCCAGGAGCGCAGTACCTGGACGAGATGACCGGCCGGCCCCTGCAGCCGCGCGTGGTGGGAGACAAGGCCTACTTGACCCTCAATATTGCGCCGCGCGATGTCGTGGTGGTCTCGCGAGGGCTGTATGTGGAGTAGGCTCTGGCCGACGCTGACCGCACTGACGTGCCTGGCTGGGTCGGTACCTGCTCAGGAGCTGACGCCCATGCTGCGCATCGACTGGCGTGAGGGCCCGGAGTACCCGATGGGAATCCAGGACGCGGTGATCGGCGTCGCCGATTCCCGGGTGGTCGTCGGGGGTGGCTTTACGCGCTGGCCGAAGGACGTGGTGCAGCTCTACCCCGATGCCTTCGGCGGCGCGCCCAGTGGCTTCACGAGCCTGGCCTTCGCCTTCAACCCGGCCGATGAGTCCGCCGGTTGGACGCGGCTGCCGGACATGCCTGGCCCTCCGCGCCAGGGAGCCGCCTACGCCGTGGTAGATGGCGCGCTCTATGCCGTGGGTGGTTTCAGCTACACCGAGCCCCTGGCCTATCGGGAAACCTACAGGCTGCGCCGGAGCGAAGCCGGTTGGCTCTGGGAGGAGCTGCCGTGCCGCCTTCCGTTCCCCGTGTGCGAAGCCAGCGCGGCGGCCATCGGGCAGCGACTGTACCTTTGTGGTGCCGGTGACTACTTCAAGGCGCCCGATGCGGCCGAAGCCGACTTCCACAGCCAGGCAGGGCGCACCGGCGAGCCAGTGGGCAGCGCCCTGTTCGTGCTTGACACCAGGGACCCCGCCGCGGGATGGCGACGCCTGGCCGACAAGCCGGGCACGCCGGTGGTCGATGCAGCGGTGGCTGCGGTGGGGGGCAAGCTCTACGTCCTGGGTGGCATCTATGCCCCGCTGCAGCCCCGGCCCGGTGAGGGGGCCTACTACAACGCTGCGGACAGTTGGGTCTATGACCCCGCGACGGGTGCCTGGTCGCAGCTTTCCGACATGCCCCACGGAGCCAACCGGCGCGCGCTGGCGTTCGCCGACCGCTACATCATCCTCGTGGCCGGCTACAAGTACGGGCGGACCTGGAACATGGACGGGAGCGTGACCGAGGTCTACTCGGCCGAGGAGCGGGAGCTCGACTGGAAGAGCTTCTTTCAGCGGACGGTGCTGGTCTATGACACCGTCACCGGCAAGCTATCCGCCACGGACCCTCTGCTCGATCAGACCTCCTGGCCCAGCGCCACTATCAGCGGCGACACCATCTACTGCCTGGGCGGCGAGGGCGGGGCCAGGCTGTGGCATCCGGCGACCTTCCAGATAGGCAAGGTGAGCGTACTCGCGCCGTGACCCTGGCTAGTCAGCCGGAAGGGGCACCCGGTAGCGCACCACGTCGGAGATACGCAGGTCGTCCATTAGCATCCCTGGCGACCCCAGCCGCAGCTCGGGTCCGAGAAACCGGGAAAGCTTTGGGCGCGGCTCCCAGGCGATGAGCTTGCCATCTACAAACACCGTCAGCGCCTGCTCGTCCCAGCAGGCCGCGACGTGGCGCCAGCAGGGCTGCCACGCCCAGGCGTACCCCATGGCGATGGCCCCCGACAGACGGCTCCAGCCGGTGCTGAACTGCAAGCCAACGTGGGAGTACTGGTCCTTGCCGAGCCAGAGCCCTTCCGGACCGGGAATGCTGACCATGGGCTGCTGCACGCCGTTGTCCCCCGGTTCGAGCAGCTTGCACCACAGCTCGATGGTCCCTGCCTTCGGGTTGAGGTGCTCATCGGCCGAACAGGCGACGTAGGCCCCCGCACCCAGGCGCAACGCTCGGCCGAAGCCTTCCTGGTTGTCCTCGGACGTGTACCCCACTTGCCCGCCGACGTAGAAGGCATCCTCGTCGAGGGGCTGCTCAAAGTCCAGGTAGAGCAGTGTGTGCTCATCGGCAGCGACCGGCGCGGGCGGCGGCCAGGGCGGGGTCGCCCATTGCGGCCCCGTCAGAAGGACCTCGTCCACCCGTGCCTCAGCGGCGCCCTCGGTGGCGATGGTCAGGCACCACTGGCGGCAAGCCGCCGGGGGCGTCCACGTAAGGGCCAGCTCGGTCCACTGTGCCTGCAGATCGAAGGTCTGCAAGGGCTGGTCGCGCCAGGGTTCGGCGGTGGCGTCAGTGGCGCTGACCGTGAGCTGGCCGGTTCCACAGGCCCAGAACCGCACCGTCCAGGCCTCCGGGCCACTGACGGGGATCGGCCCGTATCGGGCCGCAGCCCGGCCCTGCCGCGCTGTCAGATGCAGGTGCCGCTGTCCGCCGTGAGCCGCCTCCCGGTCCGCCGGGCAGCGCCACTCGGCGTCGCCGTTGCTCCACACGGTCCAGGTGCGCGGGAGCCAAGTCTCCAGCGGGGGCAAAGCGCCCAACCGCGCCTGGTCGGCCGTCGGTCGAGGGGGCTCAACCAGCTCAAAGGAAGGGTTGGGCAGCAGGTTATCCTGGGCGAAGCTCAGGGCGGGGATTGCCAGCAGCACGGCGATTAGCATCCTCACGGCGCTCCGCCCCCCCACATGCCTACCTTGCGTTGCCGCGCGATGAAGGCCAGGTTCTCCAGGTACATGCGCTGGCGGCTGTTGCCCTCGAAGTTCCCCAGCTTGCCCAGCCCGTCGCCGATGATCCGCGCGTTGACCAGGCTGTTGACGTCGTAGATGTCACCCAGGTAGACGTAGGCCAGACGCTGCCCGGCGGCGTTGTGGATAACGACGTCGTCCACCAGCGTCACTCTCTGCCCCACGACCAGCGCCCGGTGCGCGGCCAGGGCTTGCTCATAGTAGGGGTCGTCCGGCTCGATGCCCGCGACGCCGATGTAGTGGACTTCCTCCACCTGCGTCCCGAGTTGCACCTTGATGGCGTGGGTCCCGACGATATCGAGCACGACCCCTTGCCGGGGACGACTGACGGCTCCGGTAACGGCCACCAGCACCGGCACCGCGGCATAGCCCTCGTCGGCGTTGGCGATGAAGTCCAGGTCCCGTATGACCTTCTCGGGATGGGGGTTGGTCCACTCGTATCCTGGCAGGACCACGCCCTTCCGCATGGGGTTGTCGCCCTGCCAGGCAATAAACCCGCCGCCACGGCCCAGGGAGTCCGCCCAGACCGCGGGGTCTTGCCACCAGTCAATGATCTGGCGCCCGTTCACGATGGGCACGTCCACGCTGGTTCCATCCTCGTAGTTCACCCGGTAGCGGAATGGCTGCTCCGTGGCCCAGGCCACCGAATGGAGGAAGAACAGCACATCCGCGCGGCGGCCGATGGCGATACCATTCACTTGCGCCGGCAGGTCCTGGTTGCCGGCGTTGATTGACTTCAGCACCACCGCACCGCGGGGCGAGGCGATGTGGAAGGGGATGCCAGCGAGGGTCTGATCGCCCGTCGGCAGCGCCCGCATGTCGTTTTCCCCCTGGTTGGTCCAGCCTACCAGGCCGCTGGCCGGGTCATCGCGCAGGCCGCGGTTGGCGTAAGGGCTGAGGTCCACGGTGAAGAAGTCGTAGTTCTGTAGCCGCTGCTGCCGCGCTCGCGCCACCCCACCGGGGCCCCGCATGGTGCAACCGAGGTTCGTCAGCAAGAGGCTGCGCAGCCGGGCGACGGTCACGGCGCAGTCCGCCACGGGCTCATCCAGCCGAAGCTGGCTCAGCACCACGGCGCCCTGGCCCACGGGGGCCTGCAACAGCACTCCCGGTCGCGTCAGGCGGAGCGCCTTGCCGGCATCAGCGTCGGCCACCGTGCAGAAGTAGTCGGCGATGAACTCCGCCGGTGGGCAGCCGCCGTAGTAGGTTGACCACCAGTTGCCTTCGTGGCGCAGGATCGCGTAGTAGGCGTTGCTGGCCCAGTACAGATCGTGGTTGGAAACACCTGCCAGCAGGCCGGCACTGGGGCCGCGGATGACGTGGTTCTGGATGTCGCTGGGCTCCTCAGTCACCGGCGAGAGCCGTACCCGGCAGCCCAGCAGCTCCTCCACCAGCGCCTGCTTCTCCGGCGTGGCGCGATGCAGCAGGACATTCCCGCCGCCTGAGGCAAACTGCCGCAGCGGGGTGATAAGGCTATCATCGAGGGCTGTTGCTACATCCACGATGGCGACGCGGTGGACGACCGGGGAAAGATCGGCCGGGCGGTCCGTCAGGTCGTCAAACAACACCTGGCTGTCGGCCAACGCCTGACGCAAGGGGCAGTTGGCTGCGGCGAAGAGAGCAGTCCCACCCGTTTGGCGGTAGACACCGGGAGTGGCCAGGTAGTCCAGCAGGTTCTGCAGGAGTGTCCCCGCCTGCGGCGCCGAGTCCGCCTTCTCGGTCAGCAGCAACTGGCAAAGTATGATGCTGCCGCGGCCCTCGTACTGCTCCAGCAGTGGGCTCTCCAGGATGCCCTCCCCGGAGCCGGCGTCTACCAGGGGCAGCCAGTTGCCTTGCGACGGCTTGCGGTAGTTGCCGGCACTGACCCTGTGGTCCGCGGCCCACCAGCGCAGGTCCCAGTCAGTCAGGCTCCGCAGCAGCGGATGGTCGGTGGCGCGGGCATAGGCCATGGTGCAGTTGCGCTGCCTGGCCATGGTCACTGGCACCGGCAGGAAGTCCGGGGCTTCGGTCTGCTCCAGGATCGCCAACTTGCCGCCGCCGCGCACAAAGGCGAGCAGCTCCTCGCGCCACGGCCCCTCGGGGGGCTGCTTGAGGGCATCTCGGCCAATGACCAATGCGCCCTGCTCCGGGACGCGTAGCTCCGCCAACACCTCAAAGGGCACCCGGTGCAGGCGCAGCAGCGAGGCCAGCCGGCCCTCCGGATCGTAGACCGACAGGGCCAGTCCCGTTGGCGCACGGAGACTCAGGCGAGGGGTGATGACCCAGTCACGGGTCTCGGCGTGGACAACTCGTCTGCCCTCCAGCAGCTCGACTCGCCACTGCACGGCCGTCGGTTCGCGGACCACCGGCAGAGGCACCTGAAGCGTGACCCGCTTGAGTTCGGCCGGTGCCAGGGTCAGGGTCTGGCTTGCTCCGGCGGTTTCCTCCATAGTGACCGTCACCGAGGTGCTGACCGACGCCCCGGTGTTGGACGCGTAGATGGAGGTGCTGCGGGCCACCTCCGGCGGAACCCCCGGCAGGAGTCGCCAGCGCAAGGCCAGCCGCGCCGGCCGGCGCAGGTCATTGTGGACATTGACCTCCCGCTCCAGAACCTGGCCGCAGGGGAAGACGCGGTCCTCTTGTTTGAGCACCAGAGCCTGGGGCGGCTGCATGAACATGGGCACATAGGTGTCGATGAGCGCAAACTCCGCGTCGCGGAAGCCATTGAGGAAGAACCTGGAGGAGTCCAGCCAGGCCTTGCCATAGGCGTTCGTGCTGGCATAGGGCTCATCGCCGGCGATGATGCTGGCCCCCAGGGGCTTGTTCAGGGTCGCCGGCCAGAAGGCCTCACCCACGGTCAGCGGCTTGGTGCCCAGAGTGATGGGGCCCATGCTGTAGGGCACTACGGTCTTGCCGTCCAGCGGCCCCCACCAGGCGCCGTTGGGCAGGTCCGGAAAGCTGGTCAGCTCCCGCGGGTAGTGCAGGGCGTAGTGCTCCCAGGCGCCCATCAGGTCGCCGTCCGCCTCCCACTCGATCGGGCGGCCCATGCGGTCGAACTCACGCATGGCCTGAGCGATCTTCACCTGCCAGCGGTTGCCCAGCACCTTGGCTGCTTCGCCCTGGTAGATCCAGCCCCACATGTTCTCATTGCCCGCGCTCCACATGCAGACGGAAGGGTGGTTCTTGTAGACATCCATGACGTGGAGCTCATGCGCCAGCACGGCGTTCCAGAACCGCTGGTCAAAGGTGAAGTTGACCTGGTTGCACTCGCTCTCCAGCTTGATCATCAGTCCGGTCTCGTCAGCCACCTCTGCCGCCTCGCTCACGCCCGCCTGACCGTGCGTGCGCGTGAGCTGCACCATGAGGTCGTCCACGTTCCGGCGCTGCCACAGCCAGATGGCAGCCAGTCGCTCGCCGGGGTCGGTCAGACCGGTGGCCTGTGACAGGCCGCTGGCGCCCCCGGCCCACTGGCTGCGGATCTTGGTGCGCACGCCGTTGAGGATGAACGAGATACCGTCAATCCATAGCTCGCGGAATCCGAAGCGGACCACGTGCCGGTCTGCCATGCCGCGTTCCGGTCGCAGGTCAGTCTGCAGAATGTACAGATGGGGGGCTTCGGGCCACCAGTAGCGAGGGTTCGTCCAGGTTGCCTCGACAAGGCGCTCCACGGTCTGACCGGCCGGGACGGTCATCTCCACCGGACCAAACAGCCTGACGGGCCGCCCGGCGTCAAGTACGCTCGGCGTGAGTACGACCTTCCGGGTCTCTGCGCCGCTATTGCGCAGACGGTAGTGCAGGCTGAGCTTGCGCTGGCGCACGTTGGTCACGACGAAGACGTCCTCGACGTATACAGCCGGCCGGGCAGTCAGGTAAACCGGGCCGCCCAGACCCAGGTTGGCGGCGGCGTTGTAGCCCGCTACATCCACCATCCCGTCCTTGTAGATCGGCTCCTCACCCGCGCGGACGCGCTCCTGATTCCGCGGTGAGTAGGCAATCCAGTCACGAACAGCAACCAGAAGCTCGTTGATCGCGCCCGGCTTGAGGGCAGTTGTCACGTCCACCTCAAAGGGCTGGGAGCCGTGCAGTTCGTGCCCGACCGCCGTTCCGTTGAGATAGACCCAGGCCTCGGTCATGGCCTGGTCGAAGCGCAGCAGGAGACGCTCGCCCCTCAGGTACTCCGGTACGGTGAACTGACGCCGGTACCAGGCGCAGTGAGCCGGCGTGTTGGGCTGCACAGACGGTACCCGAATGGCCTGCCATGTGGCGTCGGCGGGAGGGGCCGTCCCGGGTTCGCTTCCCGGCACGTAACACATCTCCCACTCACCGTTGAGACAAAACGTGGGTCGTGGCCCGGAGGTAGTGTCGCTGACGAAGTACTTGCAGAGCCGCACCGGCGGGTAGACGCCCTCAGAAGTGGCTTCGAGCGTCAGGCGGATCCGGTGGCTGTCACCGGGCTTCAGCTCAAGAGCAGGACTGACCGTCTCGCCCGGCTGTAGCTTGAGGGTCTGGTTGCGCTGCAGCAGCACTCGCTGCTCGTAGTCCACAGCGCGGACATCGAGTCTTACCACGCGGGGCAGGGCGCCGGGGTTGTGGAGTTCGCAGACCTGTGTGAGAGTGTTTTCGTCGCGCCGCGTGTCAAGCCACCGGGCTGTCAGCCAGTAGTCCTCCGGGCGGCCCCAGTTGGGCGGCATGAGCGCCTGCACGGCCCCCGTCGGCGGCGTCCCGTAGAGCCGTAGCGGACCAACGACCACCGCCCCTCCCTCAGGGACCCAAACCACCCGAACACTGTCCCCCGGTTTGAGGCAAACCGGCCGGTCAACACGCATCTCCGCCTGATACCAGCGCTTCTCGGCGGCGTCCTCGGGCCGAAGCGGTTCCGTGTGGCTCGTCCACAGGAGGCGCCGGTCGTTGTGGTACAGGTGAACCTGGTGGTAGGTGAACTCGGAGAACCCCTGGTAGCTCTCCCCCGCCACAAGCAGCCCGAGGTAGTACCCGCCGGCCGGGATTTCCCCGAGGGTCCACTGTAGCTGCGCCTTGCGCTGGCGCTGACCTGGCAAACGCACCCCATCAAGGCCCGCGCCGAAGCACCCTGCCAAAGCTTCAGGGGCTCCCGCGCCCGTCTCCGCTACCAGGGTGCCGGCGGTCGGTGCGATCTGGTACTGGGGCGCGGCGACAGCTACCGCGCTGGCGAAGAGCAGCCCGGAGAGGGGAGGAAACAGTCGCATCGTGCCATCGCTCCTGGCCAGCCTGGGCCTGGCCCTTCGCCCCGTGCGGCTCACTCGACGTAGCAGTAGTTGAACCGCCCGTTGGGGGCCACGTCGCCCTGGTCTATGAAGTCCATGATGTCGCCGCGCTCCGGGACGTTGTCGGCCCACTTGAACTCCAGCGTCAATCGGCCGCTTCCCAGGAGGGCGCGCGGCACGGCGAGGTGCAGCTCCCTGCCATCCCACTCCAGTGACGCCTGGCCGATACAGCGCCAGTTCCAACCCGAACCGCTGTGTTGTTCCACCGAGCAGGTCCCTGGCTGCGGACGATGGCGGTTCACGAGGAGGTCATAGCCGTTCCAGCCGGTGTCCGCGCGGCCATCGGTGTTCAGCAGCAGTACCATCCAGTTGCTGCCCTCGGGCGCCGTGATAGCGGCGCGCGTGCGGGCGTAGAAGAAGACGTGTCTGTCATCGCGCGCGACCCGCAGGCGCTCAAAGTCGTTCCGGCCCGAGGTGTTCCGGTAGACAGTGCCTTGCCCATAGCCCGGGTGGTCCCGGTGGGCGGTGTCGCCCAGGTCATCGAGATACAGGGGCTTCACCTGCGCCCATTGCGCGAAGGGCCCCGGCACGGCGATGGTGCGTGGCGCAGAGGGTCGAGGCGCAGGTCGCACACCCTTGTAGCGCCGGATGTAAGAGACCATCTGGTAGTAGTAGGCGTCGCCATGGCCACCCCGCATGGGCTCGATGTCGCGACTGTACTCCTGGCTGTACTGGTCTACGAAGAAGGTCTCGCCTTTGGGCAGTCGGCGGCCCAGAAACCCCGCGTTGCCGTCGCTCAGGAAGCGTTGCGCGATCCACTCATTCCAGCCGGTGATGAACACGAACTGCAGGTCCACCTCCAGCGCGCGCTCCCACTGCTCCTGGAAACACAGTCCCGCAGTGGTCTGCAGTTGGTCAGGCGGCGGTTGCTTGCCGGCGTGGAAGCTGCGGCCGATGTTGCTCGTGGGGTGCTGCGCCACGCAGACGGAGAGTTCCTCGGGCACGCCGGGCTCATGCCAACCTGGCTGCTGGGGGTGACTGTCGAGCCACGGCCACTTGTCCCGCCCGTCGCCGAACCACCCGCCGGGGTTGCTCCAGGCCCAGGACTGGCGCAGCGTGAAGAAGTCTTTCAGGTCGGCGTCGAGGTCCTCCGCCGGGGCCAGGATGATGGGCTTACCATGCCAGCGAAACCACAGATCAGGGTAGTAGCCCTTGCCGTAGAAGCTGTCGTAGAGGTGTCGCACCACACGGTCTGCGCCGGCGTTGGCCAGGAAGCCGATCTGGGGCGTGGGCTGCCCAAGGCGACGCATCCTGTCGTAGACCCTGCAGATGGTCAGGAAGTTGTGGTCATAGGTGAAACCATTGGTAACATCGAGGAACATGACGTCCACGCCGGCATCAGTGAGCATCTGTGCGTGTTTCCGGATGACAAACTCGTCGTCCATGACGTAGTAGCCCAGATGTGGTTCGCCCCACCAGTGGAAGGCGCCCTCCGGTCCCCAGGCCGGGTTCTTCGGGTCGGCCGCGAGCAGTTTGCTGATGTCATAGACCCGGTCGCGCGGGTGTCCCCCCTGCCAGGTAAAGCCGAAGATGCCGACAAAGCGGCCCTCGCGCCGCGGGCCACATTCGGCGAACCCCGGCAGGCGCCGTCCCAGGCCATCGGTCGCCGCCCAGGTATCACTCATGGTGTCGCGGAGTGTGGGAGCCTCATCAGCCACAGCCAGCACTTCCCCGCAGGCGAAGATGAGCACGGCAGCCAAGAGGCGGGCCAGCAGTCTGGCCTGTGACATGAAACACTCCCCGGGTGTCAGTCGGTGGGCAGGTCTCCGGGCCAGTCACCACCAGGCGTCTCCGCCAGTTGGATATTGGCCAGAAACTCGCCGCTGCGCCCGTCCACCACACTGACAACGTTGAGTGCGCGGTTGGACACATAGACACGGTGGTTCGTTGAGTCCACCTGGATACCTACCGGCATGTCAAAGCCCTGGACACTGCCGCCGACGGCCATGGTCCGAGGGTCAATGATGGCCACGCAGCGCGCGTTGATGCAGGCCACGTAGACCCAGTTCCACGTCTTGTCGCGGCCCAGGCCAATGGCGCCGGCGGGCACCGGGATGGAGGCGGCAAGTGTGTTGTCGGCGGTATTGACCACCGCCACGGAGTTCGACCCCAGGTTCGCCACGTAGAGCCGGCCGCCCGCGGCGTCCAGTAAGACGGCGAAGGGTCTCTCGCCCACCCCCACCTCCGCCACCGTCTCTCCGCTGCCCGCGTCCAGCACCGATACCGTGCCGGCTCCGAAGTTGGAGACATAGAGCTTGCCTGCCTTAGGGTCTACCGCCACGGCAAAAGGCTTGTCACCGGTCCCGTAGGTCCCGATCACTTCGCTCTTCTCACCGTCAATGACCGACAGACTGTCATCGAGCTGGTTGGCCACATAGACCCGCTTGGCCTCGGCATCGACCGCCACACCACCAGGTCCGCGCCCTACCTCGATGGTTGCGATCACCTCATCGGTCTCGCCGTCAATGACACTGACGGTGTCGTCCAGTGCGTTGGGGACATAGACGCGGTTGGTCTGGTCGTTGAGGGCGATCTGGTCGGGGCGCTTGCCGACCGCGATGACCTTCACAGGCTGGTTCGTCTTGATGTCAATCACGCTGACGTTAGCCGTGCCCATGTTGGACACGTACAGTTTCCCCGTCTTCGTGCTCAGCGCCATCCAGTGACACAGACGTCCTTCAGGTAGGTCCTGGGCCGCTGCTCCGACGACCGCGCCCACCATTAGAAGAGAAACAGCCATCAGTCTGCCCATGCTGCCTCATCTACCTTCGCTTACCTGTATGGCACAGGAATCATTTTCTCCACTCTCATGGGCACTCACCTGCTCATGGCTCGCAGCCAGCGAAGAGCGGCTCTGCAGCAGCCCGGGCTGATTGCACCCGGTAGACGGCTTCCTGGCCCGGCGCCAGCCAGTGGCGTATCGTGAGCCCCTCGGGGGTGCGCTCCGTAGCGCCCGCGCAATAGGCCCCGCCCTCGCGCTCACGCCCGCTCCAGTCCCAGGAGAAGACCTTCACGTCCTCACCGGGGAAGGTCAAAGCGGCGTTCACGCTTTCCGTCGTGGAGTTGTTGACCAGCATCACATACCGCTGTCCCTGTAGGTCAGCGAAGTAGCCCAGAAGCAGCGGATGCCCCTCCTTGTCAGGCTTCACAGCCGACACCAGGCCGTTAGGGGTGAAGGCCTGGCCATTGCCGATGGCCTCGGGCGTGAAATGCACACCGGTGGACACCAGGCGGGTGAACAAGTCGCCATAGAACCGATGAAAGCTCTTCTGCACCCGTCGGATGTCGTAGTAGGTCTGGGTGCGTTCCCAGTGCTCATCAACCGGCGAGAGCCGGTAGTTGTCGTGCGGCTGGCGCATGTAGTAGAAAAACCACAGGATCCCGTTGGCCCCGGCGCAGACCGTTGTGTTGAACTGCCAGCGGATGTCGTCATAGTTGGGGCAGCGGTAGCGGAAGTGCCCGACCGATAGGACCGTGTTCCAGAAAGGTACTCCGTTGCGCACCGAGGCCTCGCGGTAGAGCCGCAGGTTCTCGTAGTAGCCCGCGACGTTGCCTGCCATCTGGCCGTAGAAATCGTAGCTGAGCAGCACGCCTGGAGCGGCGGCGCAGAACTCGTCCAAGTACTCCGGCCAACTGGTGTTGCCCACCACGCTCTCGGCTCCCGGCCACCACGGCAGGTGGTTGCCGAAGGGGTGCAGGTGTGGGGCGATCTCGCTTTGGATGCGGGCACACTCGGCGAAGGCATGCTTGGCGTCCCTGCCGGGCTCATCGCCGACATGGAAGCCAAAAAGCGCCGGGTGGTCGCCGAACTGAGCCACGGCGGCCCGAACGCCATCAGCGTAGTCTGGGGCCGCATGGCCGTCGGGCCCCACCTTCGCGTACCCCCGGGGGTCACACAGGATCAGCTTGATCCCTCGCTCTTGCGCCCAGTCCAGCATCTGGCGCATGTGGGCCACCTGCTCCGGCTTCGTCGGGTCATAGCTGGGGCTCTGCGGCACCGTGAAGCCGGCGTCAGCCCACTCATCTACCTCGGCCTCGTCCATGTAGCGCAGGTGCTCGTTGAGGTTGGTGTAGCTCCAGAAACTGATCGGGTATTTCCCCAGGCCGAAAGACTGCGTCTTCTCGACGATGGAGCGCATCTGCGGCGGCACCTCCTGGGCGTTGGCGGACAGAGTGAGAATCAGGACCGGCAGACACACCAGACCGGGGACAGGGCGCAACCGCACGACAACCACCTCCTCTGGAAACCAGTCTACGTCACTGCCAGAAGGCGTAGGCCGGAACGTGCCGCACCATGGCATAGATGATCCAGAGCGCTCCAGTGCCCACATCGCCGAGGACCAGGCCATAGGCCAGTAGTGGCAGAGCCTTGACCGCACCGAAGCCGCCCCACCGGGCGCAGGCCAGCTTGATGAGCCAGGCCAGGCACATCGGAAACCACATGTGGGCCATGTACCAGGTGGTGCAGAGAGCAAACCCCGCCGGGTGCAGCGGCCAGCCCACCCAGTTGCTGCGCACGGTCTGCAGGCCCCAGTAGCCCAAAAAGCCCAGCCCTGCTGCCAGCATTCGCCCCCATGCCACCGGCGCATCGGCGTTGATCCATCCCGCCAGCTGGTTCCATGCCTCGCCGGCGAACCAGGTGTGGAAGCTGCCACGGTAGGTTCCCAGGCCCCGATTGTACGAAAGGAAGAGGGTCCAAAACCAGCCCCAGGCCAGCCCCAGGGAGATGAAGGGGACGGTGGCCCACAGCAGCTTGCGCCCGTCGAGGCCGGTCCGCGCGGCGAAATAAAGACCCTCCAACTGATGGGGAAAGGGGATGTTACGCATCCCGCGCGTGAAGCCGTGGAAGACCGACAGGGTGGTGAGGTTCTGCAGGCTCAGGACCCGCGGTCCCAGCCACGTGCCGTAGATTGTGGTCGGCCCCATGCGCTCCAGCTCGTGGGTGGGCAGGCCCATCTCGGCGCGAATGCGCCCGATGATGACCACCATGAACAGGTACTGAATGAAGAAAGCAAGCGAGACGCCGGGCGAGAGTCTGTAGGCGATACCCATGGCTACCAGCACGCCCAGACCCAGGAGAAGGATGAGCAGGGCCGTGCGGTAGCTCATGGGCTCACCCGGCTCGCGCTGGCTGGTGTGCAGGGCACGCTGGACCAGCTCCGCCAGATGCCGCCGCGCCGCCCACAGCGGGAAGCCGACTAGGGCCAGGTAGCCCCCGGCGGCGGTGCTATAGCGTACATCGGCCGGCTGCTGGAACCCAAGCCAGGCAGACACGATCATTTCGAAACGCCAGAAGAGGAAGAAGAACCACAGAGACAGCGACAGCTCTGCGGGTAACAGCAACCCCAGTCCCAGGATGAAGGGGTAGAGGCACACGTAGAACATGTCGGCCGCCGCATTCCACGGGCGACCCAGGGGTGCCAGATACTTGCCGATGTCCAGCCGGGCGTCCCACATGGCGGTGGGGAAGCTGGGGATGCCGGGATAGTACGTATGAAGCCCATTGAGCAGGTTGATCAGCGCGGGGATGGCGACCCCGACCCAGAAGATGGACTGGCGCAGGAAGTCCAGCCTCGGCTGCACGATGGCGAAGGGGAGTTGCACGATGGGGAAGCCCATGCGCTCCTGTTCGATCCAGCGCTTGCGCAGGAGCTGGCCGATGCCCACAGGCGCAGTCCACAGCACGCTCATCAGCAGCCACCAGCGGAAGACCGGGCCCAGCCAAACTTGCAGGTTGCGCCACTCCAGGATGCTGCTGTCGCCCTGCCACAGGCGCTCCAGCGCTCGCGGGTCCTGGACGGTGATGGTCGTGGGGATGAGTTTCTGGAACAGGTCCTCCCAGTGGTTCTCGGGGGTGGCAAAGTGGAAGGCGCCCTGCATGGTCATGAACGTGCATTGCATGGAGTCCATGCCCGCACCGCTGGTGGAGACACAAAGCAGGACCCACAGGGCCAGCATCTCGGCCGGGCTCAGCGACAGCCGCGGCCAGCGCCGGTGGACGAACCCATTCACCCCGCGGACCACCAGCAGGATGAACAGCACATTCCAGAAGAGCGCCACCAGAGTGGGATCAAAGATGTTGCGCTCATAGGAGAGGAACAGGATGAAGAAGTTGTTGAGCGGGACCAGCATCAGCGCCAGGACGAGGACGCGCACGGTGACGCCGCGCGCCCGGCCGTCCGCTGCGGCGGCTACCTGGGGAACGCCTGCTTGCATTGGTTACCTCTGAGGAGTACAGCTACCAGGTCACAACGTACCGTCCCACGCCCGCCTGGCCCGTCCTGAACGTCACGAACCCGTTCTTCACCTCCGCTGCCACCGCCGCCATCGGCGCCTGAGTGCCGGCAGCCCGGGCCTCGACCCTCACGGCGCTGTCCGCAATGCTCGCTCCAGGCACAATCGCCTTCAGGTTCAGACGCACCGTGAACTCACGGTCGCGCGGGTACGGGAATACCGTGAGACTTCGCTCCCACCGGTTCACCTTGACCGAACAATCCGTGGCCACTTTGCCAAAGTCCAGCATCGTCCCCGGCGGGTTCATGTGGGCGGTGAAGTCAGCCTCCGCCTCCCTGGCCTCGGCCGCAACCTGCGTGATGTCGCCGAGCGCTATGTCAGTGATGACGCCATCTCTCTTGGTGAGCTTCAGTTGCCCAATGACGACACGATTGTTGCCCATGCGCGGGCCCTGCAGCAGCACGCGCTCACCGCGCCACAGGCCGATGGTGATGTAGTAGTCATCGAAGTCGGGGGGCACCTCGATCTCATAGGGCCCATCTACCAGGACCTGTCCCGGTTGCCATTGGCTGGTGGGCACCGGCGTCTGGTGGTCCTGTTGGAAGACGATCTGCTCCAAGTGGTCCTTGGTCGGGTTGACAAAGTGAACGAAGCACCCGGCGTCAAAGCTCATGGTGTCGTTGATGTCCCACTCATACGTCAGCCGCACCTTGTTGCCGCCCAGGTAGGCAAAGTCCTTCAGGCGCGGGGTGATGTTCTTGCGGTGGGCGCGATAGGGCATGTTGAAGTAGGTGCGGGCGTCCGCAAAGATGAACTCCGGGCACTCAGCATAATCGGCGAAATGCTCGCCCTTCATTGCCGTATAGACCCGGGTATCGGGTCCCGTGGCCAGGAAGCCCCATTGCGGCAGGAGGGCGCCCCGCTCCACGCGCCAGGGCTCGGGACTCCAGTTGACCCACAGCGTCAGGCCGCTGTCGTAGATGATGCGCTGCCGCCAGGTCTCGCCCAGGGCCAAAGCGACGCTGCCCGGCACCATCTGCCCGTCCACTTCGTAGCTGATGTCCTTGACCTTGGCGGCCCCATAGAGCCGCTGCACAGGGTGCATCAGGTGATGCTCCTTGGCGACCCACTGGATGTTGTCGGTCTGCGAGCTGCCGATGAACCCGGCGTGGCCGTAGGCCAGCTCCTGGGCGCGGTACTTGTCTACTTGCTCAGCAGTGCCCGTGCTGACGCCCAGGCTGTGACCATAGCCCTGGCGGAACCAGCGCTCGTAGTACCCCATGCCGTGGTTGACCATCTGCGGGTGCAGTTTGAGCAGGTCAAGGTCGAGGAAGGGGATGTGGTCCTCGCCACCAGTCACCTGTGCCTCCACGCCGTCGCACTTCCCCGCCCAGTAGAAATGGTTGGCGCCTTCTCCGAACAGTGGCCCGCCGTGAGTGTCGCGCATGTACTCGAACAGCTCGCCGTCGTACCGGACCTTGGTGCGGGCCATGGCTGCTCCCGGCTGACTGGCTTCGTGGTCAAGTTGGTGCCAGGGCGGCACGCAGGTGTGTACATCCAGGTATGCGGCTGTCGTGTGGTAGGTGTCGTGGATGTAGGGTGAGTTCTGCTGCGCGTAGCCCAGAGCGCGGTTGCACTTCAGGCCGAAGCTTTGCACTCCGGTCCCCGCGTTGAACCACGCCGGCGAGGGGGTCCCATCTGCCCGCAGTACCCGCGCTGTTGGATCATAGGACGGAGCGTCGGGGTACAGGTCAATGTAGTTCTCGTGCACCGACCAGACGTAGCCGCACTCATTGGCCGCACGGCCGAACTCAATCATCCCCTCGTCGCCGCCGAAATCCGGCATAGCCGGGATGTGGTCGGGCAGCTTGACGTCATAGCCCCAGCGCTGCCAGACGTGCTGGATGATCGCCACATGGTCCACTCCATTGTCCTTGAGGTCCCGCAGGTTGGCGGCATCACCAGCAAAGCTGTTGTCGTGGTGGGCCCAGATGTCCAGCATGATGCGGTCGCCCAACAGCCCCAGGTACGGAGACGGCTCCCAGGGGATGTTGGGCAGTACCTCGTTGACATTGGGTGATACGGCAATGTAGCCGGACTCGTGGAGGGGGTTGCGGGTCCCGTCGGTCTTCGGCTCGTAGGTGGCCTCACTTTGCGGGCAATAGGAGGAGTTGGACTGGGTCCAGTCCAGGTAGCGGCTGACAAAGACGTTCTCGGCGGGCAGGTAGCTCACCGTGCCGCCCCCGCCCCAGACGGGCGGCAGGTACGGAACGCTAAGCTGCCGGCGCAGAGCCGCACCCGCAACGCCGCCCAGAGAGAAGCGCGATATGACGGGTGTGTCGCAGGTGACGTCCACCGTCAGGGCCTTACCCCTGATGCCGAAGCGCCACTTCACCCGTGCTGGCTGCCCCTTGGCGTCGTAATCATAGGTGAACTCGACGCCGTTGGCATCGCCAGTGCTTGTGTCCACCAGACGGCCCGAGGTGAGCGGAACCTGCTCCTCCTTCCCATCCGCTTTCACCACCGCGGTGAGCACGCCACCGGCCGCCGGCCGGAAGGTGCGGCCATCATCCACGGTGACCGTGAGGTCATCCAATGTGCCCGTCCATGGCCGGTAGTGGTAGACGATGCGAGCATCCGCCCCCTCATAGACGAAGGCGAAACCGCCGGCGGGAAGCTCGAGCAGGTTCTTGTGGGGCAGCAGATTGCCTGGGACAACGCCCTGGTCCGATCGGTTCGCGAGAGCCGTCAGGCTGGCGCCCTGGCTGGCTCGATAGGCCTTGCTGGACAGCAGCCTCTCCAGCAGCGCCTTCCGCCCGCCAGTGGCGTCGCCGGCAGTGATCCGCGCGTTGCCGAAGAACGAATAGTCGAAGCTTGGGTCGTTGTCTGGCCCCGGCTCCACTTGCAGCCGCAACACGATCTCTTCACCGGCCAGTTCTGAGAGCTCGAAGGTCTGGTCCCGCCATTCTGCTCCGGCATAGTGCTCGCGCATCAACTCATCGGTCTGGCCTCCGTGGGTCAGGTACACGCTGAAGGTCACCCCATCGCTCTTGCCGGGTGCGGTCACCTCCTCCAGCATGGCGATGCCGAAGCCGAGGGTGATGGGCTTGATGTCGGGCAGTCGCAGGTGGTAATCCACCCACGCTTTGCCGGCAGGCACACGCCACGGGGAGTGCAGCAATATGCCCCGCCGACCGTTGGCTGGCCGGTTGGGGTCATAGGAGATGCCGCTGGGCTCCACGAAGTGGCCGGTCCAGGACACGGGCATCAGGACCTCGGGCCCGTCGTAAGACTGGTAGCCCACCTGGTAGAGGCCGATGTCATCCAGCAGGGTCTCGCCTGGCGGCAGAGGGATGGTCAGGTCCTCCTGGGGCCAGGCAACAGCGGCCAGACACAACGCCAGGGCCATCAGAGCTGCCACTCGGTCCGCACTCAGCATGGTCTTTCTCTCCCGCGGTCAGAGGGTGTGCAATGTCTCATACATTGCCATAATGTTCTCGGGCCGCACGTCGGGCTGGATGTTGTGCACCTGGCAGAAGACGAAACCCCCGCCGGGCGCCAGATCATCGCAGCGGCGGATGACTTCTTCGCGCACCCGGGCCGGGGTACCTTGCGCCAGCACCGTCTGGGTGTCACAGCCGCCGCCCCAGAAGGTCAGGTCACCACCGAACTCGCGCTTGAGTTCAGCGCTGTCCATGCCCGCGGCTGTCACCTGCACCGGGTTGATGGCGTCCACTCCCAGCTCGATCAGGTCCGGGAGGACCTCGCGGATCGAGCCGCAGGAGTGCAGCAGGAGCGGCTTTCCGCTCAGCCGCTTGACGAGCCCCCAGAGGCGGGCATGGTAAGGCTTGACCATCTCCCGGTACAGCGGCAGCGAGAGCTGCAGGCCGCTCTGCGTGCCCAGGTCGTCATTGACCTGGATGACGGTGCAGTACTCGCCGACCGCCGCCATGTACCGCGCGACCCGCTCCTCGTAGCTGTCTACCAGCCGCCCCATGAGCGCGTGGGCCAGCCGCTTGTCGGCGATCAGGTCCACCATGAAGCTCTCAAAGCCGCGCAATGTCTGTCCGGCAGCCAGCACATGCACCCAGAGGTTGCCCACAATCGCCCGGTCGGTGTGTTCGTGGAGCCACTGGGCCTTGCGGCGCAGGTCGGCGTAGTCCTCGTCGCAGTAATCCGGCCAGTCGAACCCGCGCAGGTGCGCCAGCCCGTCCTCGATGTCAGCCGGCGACGAGGCTTTGGCCAGAGCGTGGTGACAGGTGTCCAGGTAGTGCGATCCCGCCGGACGCCGTGCCACCACCGTCCCGTCGGCCGCCAGCAGCTCCGTCGCCCCATCGGCCGTCTCCCGCAGCCGGGCCCGCTCCGGCACCTCGCACTCGGAGCCGTCGGGCAGGCGCCAGGGCTTCCACCGTCGCGGCTCGATGAGCAGCGGCAAGGCATCCGCGCCGACGCGGTCCAGCACCGCGGGCTCGACCTTGGCGATCATCTGCGACAGGTCGTAGACCTGCGTGCGTCCGCCGGCCAATCCCAGGTGCCGCTTCAGTCGGCTATAAGCAACCGCATGGATGCCCGATGACTCCAAGGCGCCCAGGTCCACCGGGGTGCGGTCCGCCTCCCGGTGGGCCAAAGCAGCCTCGATACGCTGGCGGGGGGTCATCTCAGACGCTCACCATGTTCTCCCCAGGCTTCGCAAACGGGACGCCAGGTCCAGGTCTGTGTTCCCCTCCGCGCGCGACCGCTCCTGCCTTCGCCCCGCACTCCCGGCCACAGGCAGGGACGTCCGCACCTCACAGCGAACCCTTCGCCGCCGGTCCGCCCAAGGAGGATCACCTGCCATGTCGGAGCGCTGCGTGGTCGTTGGCGCCGGAGGCATCTCTGGCGCCTGGTTTCCACCCCTGAAGGCCGAGGGCGTGGATATTGCCGCCATCGTGGACCTGCGGCTGGAGGCAGCCGTGGGTCGGGCCAAGCAGTACGAGCTGGACAGCTACACCACCACCAGCCTCCGCCGCGCCCTGCACAAGACCCGGCCCGACTTCGTGGTGGACCTGACGGTGCCCGAGGCCCACTGCAAGGTAACCTGCCAGGCCCTGCGCGCGGGTTGCCATGTCATTGGCGAGAAGCCCATGGCCGCCTCCATGCGCGAGGCCCGGCGCATGGTCAAGGCCGCCGAGGAGAGCGGGAAGCTGTACATGGTCAGCCAGTCGCGGCGCTGGGACGCGAAGCACGAGACCCTGCGCCGCACCATTGCCTCGGGCGAGATCGGCCAGGTCACCACCATCAACTGCGACTTCTACCTGGGTGCCCACTTCGGGGGCTTCCGCGACGAGATGGAAAGCCCGCTCATCCTCGACATGGCCATCCACCATTTTGACCTAGCCCGCTTCTTCACCGGTCTTGACCCGGTGGCGGTCTATGCGAAGGAGTTCAACCCGGTCGGCTCGTGGTATAAGGGCGACGTGGCCGCGAGCTGCATCTTCGAGATGAGCAATGGGGTCATCTTCACCTACCGGGGAAGCTGGTGCGCCGAGGGCTGCCACACGAGCTGGAACGGCGACTGGCGCATCATTGGCGACCGCGGCACCCTGGTGTACGACCACGACCAGGACCCCCACGGCCAGGTGGTCGCTGGCACCGAGGGCTTCAACCGCGCTCTCCGGAACGCTGCCATTGTGACCGCCGAGGTCCCCTACACCGGCATGCACGGCGCCCTGCGGGAGCTACTGCACTACCTGCGCACCGGCGCGCGCCCGCAGACCGAGTGCCATGACAACATCAAGTCCCTGGCCATGGTCTTCGGGGCCATCGAGAGCTCGCGGAAGGGGAGGCGGGTGGAGGTGAAGGGGCAAGATTAGGGCCAAAGGATGTCTATGTCAGGTTGCCCTCTGACGGATGCGCTTTATGTGGCTAATCACCCTCGACTGAACCTCAAGTTCGTTATTGGAGACGCTCGCCAAGCGGTAGTAGGTGAAGAGGCTCTCCCGGGTCGGACAGGCTCGCCGAAGGCCGTAGGTCGTGGCTATGCACACCTCAACGATCTTCTTCAGCATCTGGACATCCCTGAGCCCTTCTTCCGCGAACCGGCCCGCATGGACCAGCCTGTTCCGGGTGACATAGCATACGTCGAGCAGGTCGGCAAACAAGGGATCTTGGCGTAGTAGCAGTATCTTCGCCCGCTTGCAGACTTCGTCCATGCTATACTTGCCGTCAGGATCATGGGTCAGCAACTCCAGAACCTGCCAGAGACACAGAAAGGCTTCACTCCAGTTGGTGGTATCGAGAGCCTTCCCATACTTCTCGATGGCATCCTCGATGAGGCCTAAAGTCGTTCGCCCGCTTCGCGCGTGCCGGAGTTCGCGCAGAAGCCGTTCTGCCCGCATCAGTGTCCTCTCGGCCAAGCGTGGGCGGCTATACGAGTGCGGAGGGTTCTCCTCGTAGTAGTAGCCGGCCAGGTCGCCGCTCTCGCGGAAGATCCCGCTGACCGGAGGCACCCTCACTCTGCCTAGCGGGTTCGGTCTCCCAATCTGGATGGTATACCTGCCCAAAGCCTCCAGGTTCAGGGCTGAGCGCAGAAGCTGGAAAGATGCCTGGGTCGCACTGAACGCCTGTCGGTGGTCCCTCCCTTCATGTATGACTTCCAGCGGTGTGAACGAACGGTACAGGAGTGCCGGGTCCGTACCGGGCATCAGCTTGATCTCGTCCATCCACGCACCAAGCGAGAGATGGTGGCTCAGTCCACTCCACGTGCGGACCCGGAAGCGGATGTCATTCGCGGTGAGCCACCGTCTCCCCGCCAGACACGCCGGGTCAACGTTCAGGGGAAAGACGATATGGTAAGTGTGGAGAGGGGTTGATAGGTGGCGACGGACACATGATGCCAGCACTCGTCGAAGAGCGAATAGGTCCGGTTTCCTCATCAACGGAAGGCGAAAGGCTGCTTCAGACACGAGACGGCGGCGGGTCCGATCATCCTGAATATCCGGGAGTTGCAGCAGAGATGCGAGGGTAAACAGAAGGGCGTCGAGTCTGAAGGCATCATGTGCGACTGCTCGGCCACTCTCCACCACCATGAGTCTCAGCAGGGCATCGAGGTTCCGTCTGAGTTTCTGCTCGTCCTTCTGGTGCCACGTGACAAGTTCCCTCTCTGTCCGGCGCGTGGGGAGTGGGGCCATTCTCTACCTCCCCACAGTCGTACCAGTGGGGCGTGCCAGCAGGCTGACAATAACCGTTCTCCTGCTCTCCTGACGCCGTCGATGCACTGCCGTGGTGGTTGCCGCGGGCGTCTACGGAGAGGCGTACGCTGTAACGCATTGTTCAATGGTCGGCTGCAACGCACAAGGTTTGCGGGTCAGTCATACCTCGCCAGCCGCATTGCTGTCTCGACGAAGGCGATGTGGTTCTCGATGATGCGGTCGGAGAGCGTCGGCCAGGTGCCAGGGTCGCTGGTGGGGCAGAGAATGAAGCCCCCGCCGGGCTTGCCCTCGGCGATGACCTCCTCCACCCGCCGCACCATCTGCGGCGGCTCCAGAAGCTGAAAGTCGCCGTTTTGGACACCCCCGTCCAGGCACATGCGGCCGGCGCAGCGCTGCTTGGCCTCTGACAGGGTCAGCTTGCCGATGGGTGGCGGCTCGATGGGGTTCAGGCAGTCCACGCCCATCTCGATGAAGTCCTCCAGCACCGGGTTCATGTCTCCGTGGCAGTGTACCCACACCAGCTTCCCCGCGTCGTGGATGAGGTCTATGAGGCGCTTGTCGTAGTCGAAGCAGAACTCGCGGAAGTCGCGGGGCGAGGCCAGTGGTGGAATGCACAGCTCCGGCCCAACCCAGCCATAGCAGTCGCCCACGCCCGCGGCCAGACACTGCTTCACCACATGCTCGATGTCAGCATAGGCGCGGTCAATGAGCTCGCGCAGCAGCTCCCGTTCGTCCATCAGCCAGAAGCCGAAGGTCTCCGAACCCATCTGCGCCTCGACGGCATACATGGCTTCACCGATGCCGACCATGAGCATGGCGCTGTCACCGCTGCGGCGCTGCAGGTCGAAGTAGGATTCCGGGTTCAAGCGCGGTCGCCGCACCGGCAGGGACAGCCAGCGGTGAGCATCCTCGACGGTTTCGATGAAGTGCTTGCGCACATACCCGGGGCTTCCGTCGCGAGGGGCGTCGTAGAGCTGCGTCAGCGGCCCGGCGGGCGCTTCGATAGTCGTGGCGATCTCCCTGAGGTGCGGCCGGGGGCCATCGCGCTCCTCGCTGCGGGTGGGTGTCGGCGGCAGGTCGTCTTCCAGCACCGGGCTCCAGCCGCGCAGTTGGTCCAGGTCGTAGCGCTCGCACAGCTCGTAAAGCGGTTTCCACGTCTCATCGGCCCGCGGGAACATGGGGTCCACGCCCCACAGCCGCACCGGCAAGCGGTCCGTGGGTTCGCAGTGGAAGGCGCGGTGCAGACGTTCGCGGCAGGACATGGTGGCAGCCATGGCAGGCTCCTTCCGATGGTGCGGGCAGTGTCAACCCGGTCTCGCTGCTGTGCTTTCTCCCTACTCCAGCAGGTGCAGAGGGGAGGAAGGGGGGCTCATTGGTGCCGCCGGCGATACTTTCGTCAGCGGATGTGCCGGCCTGTCGCAGGCATCGGAGATTCCCCCGCCAGGCCGTGCAATCCTGCCCAACCTGTCCCCCGTGAGCACGAACGGCGACCGTTTCCGGTCGCCGTCGCCGTTACCCGGGACCAGGGCTCACAGGAGTAGCCGTTGTGCCGACGACTAGTAGACGTGGTCCGCGCTGCCGAACTTCGTGGGCAGGTTCCAGTACTCGCCGCCGGCCTTCACCCAGTTGGCCGCCGCCACGATCATTTCCTCCCAGTTGTCGCGGTACGGCCCAAACTGCTCCACGCAGAAGCTGTCGTTGGCAATGAGGGCCGTGTCGGCCTCCTCGGTAGCAAAGATCGGTTCCTTGCCCAGTACTGCCGCCAGCTTCAGGCAGATTTCGCGCACGTTGTAGTAGGGTCCGCTGACATTGAAAACGCGGGGCGGGTTGGCCGCAATCTCCAGGCCGCGCAGCGAACGGTCAATGGCGTCACGCTGAGAGATGAGATTCACATACGGCATCTCCAGCGAGATGCGCTCGCCGGTGTTGATCATCCGCGCCAGGTCCACCAGCACGCCATAGCCCAGGTGCTGGGCATACATCAGCCGGTAGTGGCAGATCTTCTGCTCCTTGTGGCCGCTGGCTGAGACGTTCCAGGCCATCTCGCGACCCACGATGGAATAGCCGTAGATGCCCTGCGGCTCCAGGATGGCGTCTTCCTTGCAGCCGCCGGCGGCCGGATCGGTGTGCGGATAGGGATTGCCGGAGGACCAGTTCACGACCCGGGAGCGGTTGTACTTCATGGCGACCATACCCGGGACGATGCAGTTCATCAGGATGGTCTTGCCGGGGTCAGCGGCCGAGCCAAACTTGAAGCCGACCATGTAGATGACGTTGGCGGCGTCCGGAAGGCTATCCAGGAAGGCCTGGTCACTGAGGTCGCCCACGAAGGTCTTGACGCCGAGCTTCTCCTCGAAGTAGGCCTTCGTTGCCTTGGCGGCGTCGGTGATGTAAAGCGACGGGACCATGATCTCGCGTCGAGTGCCGGCCAGGCGGTCCGCCTTGACCAGTGTCTCGACCAGCTCGGGCCCGACCTTGCCATCGCCACCCAGGACCACAATGTCGCCCTCAAGCCTGCCCATCATGCCGACGAGGCCCTCGGTCGGCTCGGTCATGAACTCCCGGAGCTCGTCCACGTTGGTGATGTCCACCATGCTCTTCATTGACGGTACCTTCCCTCTCCAAAAAAGGCCGGGCCAGCGTGGGCCCGGGGCGTGCGTCTCGGTGCTATCGTGAGCTTCCATTATAGACCTTGCCGGCACTGGCCTCAAGACCGCGACCCATCCTCCTCAGGGAGACTGCAGCTGCCGCCTCACCCATTCGCCGAAGACCGTCGCGGCTGGTCGCTGGTCCCCCTCTTCCCGCAAGAGATAAGGCAGGTCCTGGCCCTGGGCGACCCGCAACGCGAGCGCCTCAGCGGCCTGATCCGGCAGGTTGAGCTGCGGCTCGGCCACCGACGGCAGGACGACGAGGCAGTCCCATTCCATCCGGCCAAACGACAGCGACCAGTTCAGGACCCACGAGTATCGCCGGTAGTAGTCCCGGGCGTCACCCGCCAGGGCCGAACCCGGCACCGCAATGATGACCAGGTCCCGTTGCACTCGCGAACCGCCGTCGCTGGGGGCCGACCAGCCCATGGCCCTGGCTTCACTCTCGAGGTCGGCCAGCGACTTGCCGGCTGTCTCCCACCGCGTAACCTGGACCTTGGCGTCTGGTCTCACCGCCATAAGTGCAGGCCCGATGAGTTCATCGTAGGGGGGCATCGCCAGCACCCGCACAGGCTGTTCGGTCTGCAGACACTCGAGGGTGCGCGGCAGTCCCGGCAAGAGCGGTCCCACCTTACTCAGCGACACTCGGCGTCCGCTGATGACCCAGGCCACCTCCTCCGCCATGGCCTTGTGCCCGCGCATGTTGGGGTGGATGGTTTCACTCATCAGCTCCGCCCACGCCCGTTCGTCGCGACGCCGGATGCCCTCGTAGGCCGCGAAGTGGTCGGCCACAGGCACGCCGAGGGTCGTCGCCACCTCGCGCACGATCCCTGCGTAGGCTGCCAGGCGCCCCAGCGGCCGCCCCGGGTCCTCGTCGTAGATGGAGTTGGGCGTGCACAGCACTACTTCGGTGCCGGTCGCGGTACACCGCCTCACAATCTCCGCGAGGTTCGCTCGGTAAGTCTCGGGCGGGATGCCCGTGACATCGTTCATGCCGAACATGACGACGACCAGGTCGGGCCGGTGAGCCAACACGTCGGCTTCGATGCGCGCCAGGGCAGCCACTGTTGTGTTGCCGCTGACGCCCGCATTGACGACCTGCACATCAGCGCCGGGATAGAGACGCCCCAACGCTACTGCCAGCATCTCGGGCCAGGCCCGCCGGCCTCCGGTGTGGTAGTACACGCCGGTGATGCTGTCCCCGAAGGCGACGATCCGGACCGGCCCGCGGCCGGCCGCCAGCTTCTGCGCGACCTTCAGTTCCATGGGGCTCTCCTGAGAGGATGCGACAGGCGACCTCAGCACCAGCGCCGTCAGGGCCAACAGCAAGATAACCGGCCCCGGGGCTCTCACCGCCCTGCCTGCAAGCGAGCGTTGGCTTCCGTGAGCGCCTGCAGTTGGTACGCCCGGGGGCCGTCGGGCTTGACGGTGAAGGTGTCGTCCTGCTGGCCGCCGAAGGTCCAGAGCGCAGCCAGCGGCACGCCCTCTTTCTCCAGGACGGCGAGCATCTCGCGGAACTTCGTTTCGCTCTCCTCCGGTGGGCCGGGCACCCCGAACTCACCCACAAAGAGCGGCTTGCGTTCTCGCCGCGCCACGTCCATCGCCAACGCGATTCGCTGCACGTCGTCCTCGTAGGCGTGGACGCTGATCACATTGATCGGATCCGGATTGTCGTCGCGCAGCATCTCGGCCGTCTGAGCTGGCGTGTCCTCGTCCCAGGTTCCGTGCTTCCAGTTGTGCCAGGCGCAAGTGCGGGGGAAGCCGTCGCCGGTGGAGATGATGCGGTAGGGGTCATACTTGCGGACCTCCTGGCCAAAGGCCGCGAAGGCGGTGCGAATGATCTCGTAGGTCCACTCATCCCGTTCCGAGCGGCTGGTAGCGGTGCCCAGTTCAGGCCACACCGCCGGGCGATGCTCGCTGGCGTTGGGGAGGTTCGCGCCGAGGTTGAACTCGTTGCCAAACTCCCAGCCCCAGATGGCCGGCGCATCAACATACCGGGTCACCACGTCCCGCACATAGTCGCGCATATAGCGGTGGGTCTCGCTCTCGAGGTTGCCCCACTGGTCGCACGGTTCGCCCACCAGGTCGCATACGGTGGCCTGATTCCAGAACAGCGACGGGATGAGACCAACCCCGTTTTGCCCGGCAGCCTTGACGATGAGGTCCAGGCGCCGGAAGAACTCGGTCTTGTCGTCCAGGTACAGCCGCGCGTCCTTGGGCCAGAAGCCGCAAGCGATGAAGCGCACAAAGGGCACCTTGGCCGCGGCGAGTTGCTGGAAGCCCTCCTTGTAGCTGGTATCCTCGGGGTTCTCCAACAGCCGCAGGAAAACGTCATACCAGTTGACACCAAGGCCCCGGTAGGGCTCGCCATTGAACACGAGCCTGCCCGCCCGGTCTACCTGCAGACCCAGCTCCTGGGCGAATGTGGTCGTCCCCGCGCTCACCACGAATCCGGCCAGAAATGCAGCCGTCAGCAGCTTCATGGCTTCCACCCTATCTCGGTCAGCAGTGCCTGTGCCCGCGTGCCAACGGTGTCCACGATGCCCTCCGCGATGGTCCGCCCCAGCTCCGCCGAGGCGTGCACTCGTGGGTCCTTGCCGTAGACGCCGGCGGCTGCCTGCCCCTCCGCGGTGTCAAGCATCTCGTCGGCGATCTGGGTCATATCCACCAGTTCGGGCCGCAGGTACATCAGCAGCGAGGTCTCCCAGTGCGCCGCGTGGTCCATGCGGTCCTCGGTCCGGTCGTAGAAGTCGCCCTCCATCATGGCCAGCCCCGTCGCTCCCTGCCCCTGGATGGCCGCCACGGCCCGCTCGATGGCCTCCCGCTGCGGCGGCACATCATGCCCGGTGACGCCGATGACCACCCGAAAGCCCACCTCGACCAGGCACTCGAAGATGCGGCGATAGAGCGCGTCGGTCAGTTCCTGCCCCAACCCCGAGTTCGTCCAGGGCTTCCAGGGCTCCAGGATGCCCCAGTAGGTGGGGGGCACCACGACGCCGCCGTACTTCTCGGCAGTCAGCAGCAGTAGGTTGTACGCCTTCAGCGTGTCGTTCCCCACCGGCAGGTGCTTGCCGTGCCATTCCAGTGACCCGAAGGCGCAATAGGCCACCGGGCAAGCCGCCACCGCAGCATCCAGCTCATGCGGCAACATCTCCTCCATGCGGATCTTGGGCATGACAGGCCTCCTTGGCCACTCGTTCTGAGCTATCGCTCCACTGCCACGTCTGGGGGAGGGGCAGACGTTCGATCGTCTCTGGCGTCTCTGGCAAACTGCAGCCCCACGGGGCCCTCCCCCTCTACCTCTCCGTCATCCGCCGGAAGCGCTGGAAGCTGCGCCACAGGGCCCAGTAGCCCTTGGCCAGCTCCAAAAGGCTCCTGCGGGACACTTTCCGACCAAGGTCCTTGAGCACCTCCCGCGCGGCATTGCGACCCGGGAGGCCGGTGATCCCACCGCCGGGGTGGGTGCCGCTGCCGGTCAGGTACAGGTTGGCGATGGGTGTGCGGTACTGCGACAGCTCTGGCAGCGGACGCAGACCCCAGGCCTGGTGCAGCTCCATGTCCACATGCCACGCGCAGCCCCGCGGATTGTCGGTCAAGCGCTCCCAGTCCAGGGGCGTCGTGATCAGCCGCCCCTCGATGCTGTCCCGCACGTTAGGCGCGTACCGGCAGAAGGTGTCCACCACCTGGTCGGCCACCCGCTCGCGGATGTCATCCCACGACTGGCCGTCCGAGAGGCGGTACGGGGCGAACTGCGACAGCCACAGCGTGTGCTTGCCGGGCGGGGCGAGGGTTGGGTCCAGGGCCGTGCAGCAGGCACACCACAGACCCGGCTCCCGCGACGGCTGCCCCGCCTGGATGTCGAGCCAGCCGTCATAGACGTACCGCAGCGACGGGGCAATGATGGGCGAGGCGATGGTCTGCTCCGGCCGCGCGCCATAACGGTCAAAGACGGGCAAGGCGGAAAGGGCCAGGTCCACCTTGAACAGCGAGGCGCTTTCGACCGACACCTGCCGCACGCGACCCAGGAGGCCGCTTGGCACATCGCTCTCGTCCATCAGGTTGAGAAACACGCGCCGCGCGTCGAGGGCCGAAACGAGCACCTTGCCCACCTCGAAAGCCTCGCCCTGAGCTGTCCGAACCGCAATGGCGCGGCCATTGCGGATGACGATGCGGTTCACGTGCTGCCCGGTGACGACCTCGCCGCCGTGGGCGCGGATGACGTTAGCCATCGCCTGGCACACCGCCCCTGAGCCGCCCCTGGGGCGGGCGCTCCCCGACAGGTGGCTGCCCGACTGCAGGCTCATCGCCAGAGTGCTGCCGGGCTTGGTCGGCGGGGTGCCGGTCTGCACCGACCACCAGGCCATGGCGCCCTTTAGGCGCTCGTCGGTGAAGAAGCGGTCAATGAAGACCGTAGGCGGCGTGAGCAGTGCCCGCCACAGCTCCTGCATCTCCGCGGTCTCCGTGGACAGCATCATGTCGGCCAGCGTCGGTGGAGGCACCACGTCGAAGGACTCCAGCATGTGCAAGGCCTGTACCCAGAAGTCGTGCCAGCGCCGGTAGCTTTCCACCTCCTGCGGACAGAAAGCGGCCAGTTCGTCGCAGGTGCGGTCCACGTCGCGCCAGACCAGCCAACTGGTCCCGTCAGGGTACGGAAAGAACCACAGGGGCTCATGCCAGAGGTACTCAAGGCCGTGCTTCTCCAGCTCCAACTCCGCCGGCACCGGCCCCGAGCACATGTGCTGGTGGTCTACTCCGCCGCGGTTGATGCGGAAGCCCGGCAGGTCGGGGAAGTCCTCCGTCGGGCAGCATCCCCCCAGCACCTCGCGGCGCTCCAGGACGAGGGTCTTCAGCCCGCCCCTGGCAAGGTAGGCTCCGCAGGCCAGGCCGTTGTGGCCGCCGCCGATGACAATGGCATCGTAGGTGGGCATGGTCGGTCTCCCAGGGGAAACGGGTCGGCCAGGCCTAGAAACAGCGATTGGCGGGCTGCTGGCGTCCTACTGCGGCCACTTCACCGTCTGGCTGTAGACGTTGCCGGCAGCATCGCGGACCTGCAACTTCACTTGCGCCTTGTCCCCCTCCAGCGGCACACTGAAGACGAAGGCCTCATGGGTGCTGTCGTACTGGCCATCGGCCGCGGCCACACCGTACCACTGCTCGGCCTGCTGGTAGGCAACCTCGACGACGCGATGGTTGTCGGTGGCCGTGCCGGCGATCTGCAGCCGCCCTCCTTCGGCAGTGGTCTGGGCAATCTGGACCCCAGGCTTGGCGTTGTCTATGACCAGTGCTCTCAGTACGACCTCCCGCACTTGGGCGCTGCCAGGGTTACTGGGCTCGTCGGATGCGGTCAAACGCAGGTCGTAGATGCCATCCGGCAGCTTCGAAGTATCCCATTTGTGAGACTTCTTGTCTGCCGGCAAGGCCGCGAGCTTCTGCCACTCTCCCCCCGCGGCCCGGTATTCGACGGTAACCGCAAGCTGATCCTTGTCGGCGTCACTGGCCGTCCATTTGATCTCGACCTCGCCCCGGGCGGGCTTGTCCATAGCGGGAGCGTCGTACTTGATTTCCGGCCGCTGGTTGACGGGCAGGTAGGAGAGGCTCAGACGCCGCAAGAAGGGAACGCCATCGCCCGGTGCCTTGCTGAGAGTGAGCCGGTACTGCAGGTACCGCCCTGGCGGGCTCGTGATGCGGTCCACACCCGGTCTGGTGTAGCTGGCCGACCAGGCACTCCAGGAGCCGTCCTCGGGATCGTTGCTGTTGCCCGAGCGGGTCTGCAGGCCCAAAGCGGCACCGGCGGGCAGGTCGGCGAGCCAGTCCACGAGGCCCCACTGGGCGGGGCGCTCCGCATCCATGACCGCCGAGGTGAAGGTGCCCTCAGCCGCGGCCCCCGGGGACAGTCGTAAGGCCTTGCCAGGACTGGCCAGGCCGCACAGCAGGGAGCCGTCGGGCGCGGGCCAGAGGCACAACGCGTGGGTAGCCGGGGTGTCCCGAACCAGGTCATAGGCGCTGTCGCCCGCCAGGGCCAGTATCTGTCCCTCGGTGCCCGTGCCCACGTACAGGCGATCTCCCACTGCCGCCAGGGCATAGACGGGCCGGTCCTTGTCCTGAAACACGACCTCTGGCGCTTTGCCGGCCGCGAGGCGCACAATCCTGCCCTCTGTGGCCAGACCGGCATACACACATCCTTGCGCGTCGGCCGCCAGGCAGGTTACATCCTGCTCACCCGCATCGTAGAGGGCGGTGAGCTGCCGTTCCGCGTTCAGTCGGTAGATCAGGCCACTGCCTGCCGTACCCAGATAGATGTCTGGGCCCACCGCGAGCAGACTCATCAGGTGCACCTGTGGCAGGCTCACCAGTTCCGTGCCCTGCCCGGTGGCATCAACAGCAAACAGCCGGGCGCCGGGGCCCACCCCGGCCAGCAATCGTCCGTCGGCTCCAAAGGCCAGCGCCCATACGTAATCGGCTGGCAGTTGGCAAAAGACCGAGCCCTGGCCCTCGCCAGTGACGCGATGGACGCGTCCGCCGGGAAAGGTGCCGGCGTAGAGCACGCCCGCGGCATCGGCAACCAGGCTCTTGACCGCGAACTCCCCCGTGTCGTAGAAGACCTCCGGCTTGCCCTCGGCGCTCAGCTTGTAGATGCGGCCCGGGCTGGCCGTGGCCAGGTAGGTGGTGCCGCCGACATCAAGCGCCGCGGTTACATACAGCTCGGGAAGGTCGCCCAGGTCGGTGATCGCCGGGGCCAGGGCAAGACCGCCATCGCTATGAAGGGCCACACCGTCCTCCTCTCCGGCGGAGAAGTCGCTGAGGTTGTCCTGCGTCCAGGTCGTTGGTTGGCGCAGGACAGGCTTACCCTCCTCGCCCTCCTCTTCTTCCTTCTCTTCATCCTCTTTGGCGATTGGATTGGTCTCCCTGGCAGCTCCGGCCGGGGGCGGGGGCATCTCCTTGGGGCGCGCCGTCTTGTCCGTCGGATCCAGCGGGCGGGGTTTGTTGTCGCTATCGGTCTGCAGAGAGCCCCACTGACGGCTGTTCGTCGGCCGTCCGTAGGCGGCGGCAGCCCACCACAAGGGCTCAGGTGGCCGGCGCGGAGTGACGCTCTCCTCCTCGGCGCCCTTGGTGGGTTCGGCGCTGGGCTTGGTGGCGGTGACCGTCCCCTTGCCCCCTTGGCGATCCTCGGTCGGCAGGGCAATCATCAGGCGGCCGTAGATGACCCAGGGAAGCTCCTGCTTGAGGGTCATCTCCTCGCGCCCCTCCTCCATGTCAGTGCGCGGCGACTCACCAAACATGGCGCCCAGAGAGTTCGGGACGCGCCGCAGTTGGGTGGTGCCCACCAGCAGAGTGGACTGCGGCAGGGCGGCAATGACGCACAACTCGGTGCTCTGCTCCGTCCGCTCATAGTAGGATAGGACGTCGGCGAGGCTGTCAAACTGGGGCAAGAGTATCCCCAGGCGCTGGCGATGCAGCATGGCCTCCTGGCCCCCCACCACTGCGATCCGCAGTGCCCCTTTGGGGAGGTCGCGGGGCAGTTGCAGCGTGAACGGATAGTCCCTGGGTTCACCGCTGTCGGGTCGTACCTGTACGGTCAGGTGAAGCTCCTTGCCCGCCTTGGCGACCGTCTCCTGAGCCCGTACCTTCTCGATGAAGGCCGTGTCATCGGACGCCTCCAGCTCCGCCCGGAAGGTCACGCGTTCCACGTCCTGTGGCTCCCAGCGGTTCTCCTCAAACATCGAGGCCAGCGCCAGCACTTCGCTGACCGCCTGGCCTACCGGAGTGTCTGTGACGTAGAAGCGGTCGCTACGCGATACTTTGACGCCGCGTGTCCCCAGCACCTCAAACTCGGTCTTGAGCATGCCTTCGTAGCCCGGGTTGTAAGCCGCTTCCAGGGCCGAGGCGATCCCGGTGGCCAGCAGGCCGGGAGTGACGCCCTTTTCCACCATCACGCGCACATTGAACTGCTTGCGGAGATCGCGGGTCTTGTCGTAGATCTCGATCCGTACCGGGCGCATGGGCGGCACGGCTCCCACCGTACCGCCGACAGACCAGGCGGTGTCCGCCTGCAGGGTACCTACATCGGTCACCCCCGAGCCCAGCTTGTCGCTGCGCTGGACACTGGGGATGAAATCATGGATCCAGGCGGTGCAGATCGGCATCGCCACCCGGCCGCGCTGCATCATGGGGTGCCCAAAGCCCAGCAGGCGATCACCGTCGCGGTATGTGACGGTGCCGATGCCGGTCATGTCGAAGTCGCCCTCCATCAGGCGAATGCCCAGCGCCGCGCCCGGTTCCAGCGTCAACTTGGCCGTGGGCGCCTGGGCCCCGCCGGTCTGCAATGGCTGCAGACCGAAGGGCTTAAGAGTCTGCGTCGCCAGCTCCAGTGCCCGCGGCCCCAGGCCCGTGCAACTGATGGCCGGACCTACCAGTCGCAGAGGCATCACTCCGGGCGCCGCAGTTTCGCCGGCGTCCACGACCTCAGCGGCGTGATAGCTTTTCCCACCAATGCGCACCGGCAGACGACTGGTCCAGCGGGTGCCCCGCAGCCCTGGCAGCGTTCCCTGCTGCTGGTTTGCGCTGCTGATGATATCCATCGACTCCAGCATGTCGCGGATGGCCGTGATCCCGGCAATCGGCTCGCGGTTGAAACTCCAGCCGTAAGCGATGGCGCCTACGAGGCGACCGTCAATGTAGACCGGCGTCCCACTCATGCCCCCGATAATGCCGGAGTTGCGCTCCACACAGGGGCCGTCGAGGGCCTTGGCGAGTATCATGTCGCCGCCGGCGTTGGCCCTGCTCATCACGTCCAGGATAGCGAGCTTGAAGGTCGTGATGGTGCCGCCCACGAAAACCGTCTTGCCGTAGGCGATCATGCCCCGTTTGATCTCTGGTGTGTCCATCATGGTCTTGGGGTCGAAGCTGAACGCCGAGGCACCCGACACCTGCAACGCAAGCAGCACAAACAGGAGGCCTAGCGGGCCTCGCAGCAGTCTCATCATGGTCTCTCCACTCCACACGGCGCTGGGTGAGTTCAGAGGAGGTTCGCCTGCGGGTCCTATAGCACCTGCAGCACTGCCTCCGGCAGGTCGCCTGCCGCTTGAGGCCGAATCAACCGGTTCTCTGCGGTCCCCCCGGGAGGTAGCGCCGATGCTGCTGGCTGTGCTGATCCTCACAGGTCTGCTATCGCTGGCCGGAGGAGGCCAAGCCGCGATGTTGAGGCTGGACGACATTCACCTGCGCGACCCGTTCATCCTGCCCGTGGCGGAGGAGGGCAAGTACTATCTCTATGGCACCGGCTGGACACCTCCGGACGGGCCCGGGTTTGGGGTGTATATTAGCCGTGACCTGGTGACCTGGGAGGGCCCCCAGGCGGCCTTCAAGCCCCCGGAGGGGTTCGCCTCGTATGACTACTGGGCGCCTGAAGTCCATCGCCACGGTGGCCGTTACTACATGCTCGCCACCTTCCGGCCCACGCCGGAGGGGTCTGTCCGCCAGACGCGGGTGCTGGTGGCCGACCGCCCGGAGGGCCCCTTTCGCTTCCACAGCGAGGGTCCCGCTACTCCCGCCGACTGGTTCTGCCTGGACGGCACGCTGTTTTGGGACGAGGCCAACAAGCCCTGGATGGTCTACTGTCACGAATGGGTGCAGACCGTGGACGGCGAGATGCGCGCCCAGCGCCTGACTGAGGACCTCAGACAGTGCACCGGCGACCCGCTGCTGCTCTTCCGGGCCTCGGAGGCCCCGTGGTGCCGCACGGCGCGCTTCGGCGCGGCCGACGGCTACATCACCGACGGGCCCTTCCTCCATCGTCTGCCGTCGGGTCACCTGTTGATGCTCTGGTCGAGCTTTGGCGAGGGGGGCTACAAACAAGCCGTGGCCCATTCGCAGTCAGGGACAATCCAGGGTCCCTGGTTCCAGGAGCCCCAGCCCATCTTCGAGCGTGACGGCGGCCACGGGATGCTCTTTCGCACCTTCGATGGCACGCTGCTGCTGACTCTCCATCAGCCGAACCGCCATCCGGAGGAGCGGCCACGGCTGTTCCGCGTGGTCATGGACGGCAATCGGCTCCATCTGGGCCCCTGGGGGCCGTGACGAGACCCGAGGAAGGTGACCGGTCATGCGCTGTGTCTGTGTCTTGCTCTTGGCTGTATCCCTGTGTGCAGGAGGTGCTCTGATGGCTCAGAACGAAGACATCCAGGTGATGGTTTGCCCGGCCGGACCGGGCAACGCGCGCAACAGCGAGGCGTCCATCGTGGTGCTGAAGGACGGCACGCTGTTTCTGGCCTACTCCCGCATGGCCGGAGGGGAGGACCACGCCTCCGGAGATATTGCCGGCAAGACCTCCACCGATGGCGGCCGCACTTGGAGCGAGCCCTTCGTTGTGCAGCCCAATGACGGCGCACAGAACGTCATGTCTGTGGTCATGTTGCGGCTGCAATCAGGGAAGATCGGCCTGGGGTATGCTCGCAAGAACTCAGACTCCGATTGTGCGCTGTACTGGCGCACCTCGTCCGACGAGGCCAAGACGTGGTCCGACGAGGTGCGGGTCAGCCCTGACTGGGGTTACGGCGCTACCGGCCCCGACGTCGCCATCCAGTTGCGGTCCGGCCGGATTGTGGTGCCTGACTACCGCACCACCAACTGGAAGCAGCAGCCGCAGTTCACGGCCCAGTGCTGCTATTCCGACGACGACGGCGCCACGTGGCGGCACGGCGGCACCATCATCATCCCCGAGGGCAAGAGCCTCGAGGAACCGACCATCGTGGAGCTCAAGGATGGTCGCCTGCTCATGTACATGCGCACTGTCCCCGGCCCGATCTACCGGGCCTTCAGCAGCGACCAGGGTGTGACCTGGACCCGCCCGGAGCCCAGCCCCCTCGTCCACCCACGCTCACCCATGCAACTGCGCCGCATTCCGGACACGGGCGACCTGCTGTGCATCTGGAACAACAGCACGACCCACCGCTATCCGCTCACCACGGCCATCTCCCGCGACGAGGGGGAGACCTGGGAACACCTTCGCGACCTGGAGGTTGCGACGCCGGGGGTCAGCCAGTACGCCTACGCCAGTTGCACCTTCCACAACGGTCGGGCCCTGCTGACCTACTGGGTCATAGACGACCACGGCATCAACCTGAAGTTCCGCAGCCTTCCGGTGGGGTGGTTCTACGGAGAGTAGTGGCTGACTCGCGCTTAGACCCCTGACACCGGCCTTCCGCCGACGTCTCGCCAGCGGCAGAGGTCGGCGGCGTACTCGTCTACGGGTGGCTCGCCAAAGCGCGCCAGGTAGTCCCGGTCATACCAGAACGCATACGTCCGCACGTGGCGGATGCCACGCCGGGCGTACGTGCGCAGGTCGTCGCGGAAAACCTCACGGTTCCACGGCACTCGCCTGACGTTCTCCCGCTTCCAGCCGCTGAAGCGCGAGTTGTCCAGCCAGTACTCCAGCACGTCCGCCCCGTCCGCACCGAACCACTCCAGGTTGCCGTCAAGGTGGTCCAGCAGCTCACCGTGAGTGGGGTATCCTGGCACAAGCCGCGCCGCACGGTCGCTGAGCGGCCGCTCGAAGGTGCGCTCGATGGGGGCGAACTGCAGGAAGATGCCCGGCTCGGGACGGACCTGAGTCGGTGGCCGCAGCGTGCGGGTGTAGGCGAGGTGGCAGAGCCGCGCTGCCGGGTCCACCGTGCGCACGGCCTTGAGCAGCGAGTTCACCAGCACCAGCGCCTGGTCGCTGTCCGACAGTCCCCGGCACTGCGGGCAACGACACATGGGCTGGCCGTCGTCAATCCAGAAGAAGTACCGCCCGGTCGTGGACTTCAGCGGCGCCACGTAGCTCGCCATGCGCTCACCGGCGATCTCCAGGGCGCGGGGGGCACTCACGCAGAGGTTGGCATCGGGCGTGCGCTGACCATCTTCGTTCATCCGGAACAACTCCGGATTGTCGGCGAAGAGGTCCCGGGGAAGAGCCCAACTGCAGACGTGGAATCCGTACTCGAAGCCGATACCGTGTCTGGTGCAGTCGGCCACCGTGCGTCGGCCCAGCTCCGTGGCCCTCAGCCAACTCGGTGCCAGGTAAGTGAGGTCCAGGATGTTGAGGCCCAGCCGCGCCGCCGCCGCGGGCCAGTCCATGGCCCGCAACTCGCCCTCGCCAAGCATCACGGCGCGGGTCTGGAACCACGGGGCACCATCGCGGCCTGGCAGTCCGGCCTGGCCTTGACCCCCACAGGCAGCACCCACGAGCCCAACGCTCGCGCCACCGATGACTCTCAGGAACTGGCGGCGATCCATGGTCCGTCATTCGCCCACAAGCCGCCGCTACCTGCTCCCCAAACACCATCTGGAGAGGCGCCGGGGTGGCGGGCCTGCGTCCCCACGGCGCGGCGCCAACAGCCCCTGAACGCCGGGGGCTATACCGCCAGACGCTGCAGCCTCTGGCGCTCCCGCTCGGCACGGTGTCGGTAGTTCAGACACCTCCGGATCAGCGGATGAGTGGCATACAGCCGCCATTCGGGGATGTCCATCACGTCCTCGATCACGTAGCGAGGTCCGCACATGCGCGGCGGCGCCAGGGTGATCCATTCGTGGGGTCGGATCGGGCGGAAGGCCAGCTCAACGTCCTGGAACTGCAGGGCCTGCGCTGCCTCGGGCGACATGGACTGCATGAACTCCTCGTAAGTCTTGCGTGCCCGAGCGTCACCCAACTGGTGCATGCGCTGCCAGTGTTGCAGCGCCGCCTCCACATCACCGCGGTCATTCCGGAGCATGAGCGCCAGTCCGAGGTTGGCGTGTGACAGCGGGGAGTCCGGGCGGGCTTCCAGCGCGATCCGGAAATAGTGGATGGCGCTGGTCAGCAGCGTCCGGGCCTCCTGGCGAATCTGTTGCTTGCGCCCCTCTGCCATCAGGGTGGCGGTCTGCGCCTGACGCTGCAGTTCCTGGGCACGGCGGGCCTGGGCCAGCGCCAGGGCGTTCATAATCCAGGGCGGGGAATCCGTGCGCACTACCTTACGCAGCACCTCGACAGCCTTGGCGTAGTCACCGATCAGGTAAAAGAGTAGGCCCAGGTCGTGCGCTGAGGCCTCGTGGAAGGCGGGCAGCTCCATGGACCGCTCAAAGTGGGGACGAGCACGCAGGAACAGCTCCCGCACCAATGGGGCCACGGTGTCCTCCAGCCTCTCGTGCTGCTCGCTCTCCTTGAGCGCCGCCAGGACATAGCACATACCTGTCAGGTAGTGCATCTCCGTCTGGGTTGGATGCTGTTTCAGGGCTGCCGCTAGCGTGTCACCGGCGGTCTGGTAGTCGCCCTCCAGGTAGTGGGCCAGCCCCAGGTTGAAGCTGGCCTCGGCAACTGGCCCCCTCCCGGCACTGACGATCCCCTGGAAGAGAGCAATGGCCTGGCGCAGGTTGTGGCTCCGCATCTGGCGGTGCGTTTCGGTGGTCGGCTCAATGCTCATCCCGGTCAACGTGAACACGAGCCCCCGTTCCAGAGCGGTTTCGGTCTCTTCGTCACCGATCCTGTTGAGCAGCTCCCGGGCTTCGTCGCTCCTTCCGGCGGCCAACTGCGCGCGCACCAGGTTGTGGCCGTAAAGACCATCGGTATGCACATTTTGCAGCCGCTGGAAGCACTCCAGAGCTTCCTGGTACCGCTGCGCCGCGAAGTGGAGACAGCCGATGTTGTTGACGGTTTCCGGATCCCCCGGGGCGAGCCGCTCAGCCTCGCGAAACGCCTCCAGGGCTCGCTCCCGCTCGCCCTGTTCCAGGAATACCAGTGCCATGTCATAGTGGGCCAGGTGTTGATGGGCACCGATATGCAGCGCGCTGCTGAAGGCCTCCGTGGCCTCCTCGACCTTGCCGTCCAGAGCGTAGGCGTTGCCCAGGTTCACCTGGATGCCAGCATGGCGCGGCTGCAGCCGTTCCGCCTTGGTGAGCCATTCCAGGGCGGCGCGCGTCTCACCGGCTTGCGCCAGCGCCGCCCCCAGGTTGCTAAAGACGACGGGATCCGCCGACAGCGCCGCCGCTGAGCTCATGGCCGATACCGCGCGGGCCAAGTGCCCCTCGCGGTAGGCCAGGACACCCAGGTTGGCCTGGGGGGGAGCGTAGGTGGGACGTTCGCGCAAGGCAGCAGTGAAGGCCTGGCGAGCCTCGGCGAACTGGCCCAGACGCAGCGAGCGGACCCCCAGGTTGTTGAGCAACACGGGGTCAGCGAGTCTGCCCGTCAGTTCGTGCAGCAGTCGCAAGGTGTCCTGATCTGTGGTCAAGGCTGCGATGCGGGCCAGATTGGGGGCCAGCAGGTCGTTGGGATCCAGTTCGCTGGTTCTCAGGATCTCCCGCACGCGCTCCCACTCACCTGCCTCCCCCAGAGTGGCCAGCAGGTTAGCGGAAGCCTCCGGGTTTCCCTCACGTGACACTTCGGCGAACACTTCGGCTGCCGGGGCGTAATCGCCGCTCAGAAAGCCCACCACCGCCCGGTCGTTGCGGTCGCCCTCCGCTCCAATCTCCGCCACTTTCCGCCGCGCCATGGCCGCCAGCACCTCGGCCCGGTCCAGGTACTGTCGCAGGAGCAGGCGATGCCACTGCTTGCTGAAAAAGTGCCAGATCACCCGCGGCAAGATCACCGCGATGACGCCCAGACAGCCACCAACGGCCGCGTAGACGACGTAGAGCTGCCAGGAGCGGCTATGCATCATCAGCCAGACATAGGCCGCGAACAGCGTCGCACCACCAAGAAAGCCGGCAAGCGTCAATGCCAGTCGCCAGCGACCTCGCGGCAGCATCGGCTTGGCTTCAAGAACGGCTTGTTCCAGCAACCCACGACCTTGCACGGGGCCGATATCGAAGAGCACACGCATAGCAGCACCTCTCCCAGTGGTCGCCCCCGGAGAACCGCGTTGCATCTCTTATTCTATCCACAACGCGTACAATTCTATCCAGAAATCGTTCGCCCTCTCTTAAGTGGAGGGTCTGCACTCCCTGTGCGGCCTGGTTGACGGCCCCGACGCTGGGCGCCTATACTGTCGGCCAGTGTCCGGAGGCTCTCCCTTGCAGCGACGTCATCTGCTCCTGCTTGTTGCCACCATAGCCGTCGTCCTGGTAGCCGCAGTGGCCATCTGGTCTCGTGTCGGGGGCCCCACGGTGCCCGCATCCGGGACGGCCATTGCGCCCATGATGGCCGACAGTGACGGCCCAGCGCCAAAGCCCGCTTCGCCGGAGGACGATGCGTCTGAAACCCCTTCGGCCACAGGCAGCAGACCAGGGTCCACGTCGCCGGAGCCCGTCATGCCCCCCCTCGTTCCTGGCAATCCGCTCACAGACGAGCAGTTCGCCGCCATCTCGGCCCGAATTGTCATTGCCAGTGTCGGACTGAAGCATGAACAGGATTGGGAGAAGCTGGTGCTGGACTACATGGCACAGGAACTCGCCAGGGAGAAGATCACCGCCGACCAGTACAATGAGTACGCCCAAGCCCTCTATGCCAACCCGGACCGCGGTCGCGCCATGGCCGAGAACATCATGCGCCGTGTCGAGCAGAAGCTCGGCACGCGGGTGGACGTCAAGGTTCTGCCCACGTTTGGCCTCGACCCGGCGGAGATGAAGAAACTCCAGCAGAAGCTCAAGGAGTAGCTATCCCCTCGCAGGCCGCCACGAAGTCTGGCGACGTCGCTGACCAGCCCCACTTGGTCTCGATCTCCCGGATCGTCATCTTGGTCATCAGCAGGTCATCCACCGTGTCCGCCGACTCGATCCCCGTGGTTGCGTCCCGCAGCAGGATGATGTTGTAGCCCCGCTGGTTCATCTGCATGATCCCGTAGTCCCGGCCGATGAGACACCAGTTGGCGCAGAACCCGGCGTAAACCAGGTGCAGGATACAGCGCTCTTCCAGTACCGCGTGCATCTCGGGGCCGGAGGAGATAACGAGGTCGTCGCCCGCCGGCCGCACCGGCTCGGCAATATCCAGAGCGGTCTCATACCACTGGTAGATCCCTGGCAGCCGCGGCTCCTGTGGACGCCCGAAGGCGGCCCATTCGCCACTCCGGTAGATGTGTCTGAAACCCTCTGGAGGCCAACTGGCGGGCTCCACGGGCGGCTCGGCCAGCTCCGCTTTCGCGGTCTGGTACCCTCTCTTCTGGACGATCCAGGGCGAAGGCGCGTGGATGATCGTGACGCCCGCCGTGCGCGCGGCCTGCAGGGTGGGCACGATCCTCTCCGAGACGATCTGCTTGATACGCCGCACCAGGCTGTCAATGTAATGCACGCTCCAGACGTCCACGAGCACCAGGGCCGTCTGCTCCACCGGCAGCGGCAGCGTCCGCTCCACGAACCCGAAGTTGCTTTCCTCGCTGGGCACGTCCGGGTCAGTAAAGACGCGGTAGTAGCGGCAGAGCAGGTCAAGGACGGAGTCGCGCCTGGTCATTGCAAGGACCTCACGCAGGAATGAGGCGACCCCAGAGATTCCCGCCGGCATGAGGAGGAACCTGCCTGCCTGCGGCGGATCCATTGACAGCGCCCCGCGGGCTTGCTCGCCTTCGGGGGGAGCCTCCCGGCGAGCGCACAGGCCAGCGTCGCCTCCCACCCCGGCAACCCCTGGCAACCCTCGGTAACCCTTGCTAACCTTCGGTAACCCCTTGATAACCCTCGCTAACCCTTGATAACCCTTGATGAAACCCGCTAACCCCCGGTAGCCGGGGCTTCCAGCCCCGGGACAAACCCTCAGAGCCACGGGCGGGGCTGGAAGCCCCGCCTACCGCCACCGAGGGGGACCCGACTCCCAACAAGCCAACCGACCGCCGGCAACCAGCAACCGCCCTCCTACCGATACTTCCGCACCGCCTCGAACAGCGCCTCGACGTTCTCCCACGGGAAGCCGTTATCTATCTCGATGTACAGCCAACTCCCGCCCTCCTGCGGGCGGAAGGCAGCGACCAGGTCGTCCACGTGCTTCGTCACGGCCTCCGGCGTGCCGAAGGTCATGACGTGTGAGCGTTCCGGGTGAAGCTGGATGGCCATACCCAACTCCCGGCAGCGGGCGCGCAGGGCGGGCCAGTCGTACAGGTTGATTTGCGGCCAGAGGGCGTTGACGCCCAGCTCGGCGAGATCGGGCAGCAGGTCCCAGACCTGGCCGCAGGTGTGGAAGAAGATGTCCAGTCCAGCTTCGCGGGCGGGTTCCAGGATATACTGGTAGCGGGGCAGGAAGAAGCGCCGGAACATGTCCCGGGAGATCATCAGCGCTTCCTGGGTGCCCAGGTCGTCGCCAATCTGCACGCCGTCCACCCCGGCCGCCACGTAGTACTCCATCACCCCGCGGTCATGCTCGGCGATCATGTCCGCCACCTTGTTGATCTCCGCCGAGTTCAGGGCCAGATCCACCATGCAGTCCTCGAAGCGACGCACGGCCCGCATGACTTCCAGGATGCTGCCCCAGCCCGCCCGCAGGTAGTAGGTCTCACGGTGCTGGCGCAGGCTCTCCTTGACCACCTCAAACTCTGGCCCCGAGGGCGTCGGGGGTGTGGGCGTCTGCCAGGTCTCCAGCGCCGCCCAGTCGTCCAGCGGGTTCTTCTCGGGGTGTCCCCAGATGCCGAACACGAGATGCTTCCACACCACACCCCAGGCGTCGGTCCGCAGTTCGCAGTAGCTGCCATCGGGCTGGATGAACTGCGGGTCCGGGTCGGGGATCGGCAGGTTTGAGAAGTCGCCGAAGTCATGCGGGGTGTCACGGAAGAGCGCCTGCAGCTTCTCTCGGTGTTCGTGCATGCCGGCTGTGGACGGGTGGCACTCCAGGCAGACGATGTCAGGAGGCTGGAAGTCCAGCATGGCTCTCACGCGTTCGCGGGGCAACATGGACAGACCTCACTGGATGCTGGTTAACGGCGGTTCGGTCGGCAACTCCACCCGGCAGCCCTCACGGGCGGATTCCAGCGCTCCCACAGCCGTGACCAGAGCCTGTCGCGCGGCGGTCAGGCTGACCAGGGGCTCAGCGCCGCCGAACATGCAGTCCACCAGGTGGACCACCATCTCGCGTCGGGCCCAGGCCTGGACGTCGGGCGGGTTTCTCACTTTGAGCGGGTGGAAGTCGTCGGCCGAGACGAAGATCAGGGGCCATTCATCCTCCGGGTTGTCGCGCAGCACCAGTGAGCCCTGCGTGCCCACCAGCCGGCGCTCACAGGAGGGGCGGTCGGCCGCCGCCCCATGGCAAAGAGCCACGGTCCCCATGACCGAATCGGCGAACTCCAGGCTGACCAGCGTCGCCGCCTGGCCGGCCGTCGCGGTGACGGCGTGGGCCGGTCCCAGCAGATGCTGCAGCAGTCCGAAGGGCTGCACGAGGGCCGCGAGCAGGCTCGCCGGAGCTTGCGGTTGCAGGGCCAGGATGGACATGAACACCGGCCCTCGGAACTCCCCGCTGTCCAGCAGAGCCTTCGCCTTCACCACCGCTGGCAGGATCGGCTCGTGGAGTGCGCACAGCAGCCGCCGGCCCATGACATCGGCCACGTGGACCATCTCATCGGCCTCCGTCACCGTCTCAGCCAGGGGCGCCGGGCAGAGGACGTCTTTGCCCGCGCGCAGGGCGGCGTTCGCCACGCCGGGCTGCTCCCGAAGCGGGACGCTCAGGCTGACCAGCGCCACCTCCGGCTCAGACAGAGCCCGCTGTGCATCGTCCGCGACCTCCCGGATGATGCCGAAGCGATCCCTCAGTGCTGCCCCGGCCTCCCCTGCGGCAGCCAGGATCACGCGGTTCACGTGCGGGCTCCGCACGTACCCGGCCAGGAAGTCGGCAGCGGAAGCCTCAGCGCCGATGTGCAGAACGGTATGCGGCATGGGCGTTACCTCAGTGCGGACTCAGTTCGGAGCAAACTCAACCCCATCGCGGGTGACGCGCAGGAACCGGGCGCGGATGGATGAGCCCTCGCCCTCCTCGTAGTACACGATGAGCACACGGCCGTCGGGCAGTTCCGCGAGGCTCGGGTAGGCGCCGATGACGCTATCGACCTCGAAGTTTTCACTCCAGGTCTCACCCTCATCGAGGCTGTAGTGCAGCGACGTGTTCGGCAGGCGGTGAGCCACCAGCAGGATGCCCTGGGAGGTGCGCAGTAGATAGGGTGCGTGGCCGGGGAAGCCGATAGGCACGCTCTTTGTCCACGTCTTGCCGCCATCGTGCGAGACCGAGCGCCACATGATGTTGTCGCCGCGATTGGAGCGCATCACGCACAGCAGGCTGCCGTCCGGCCGGGCGATGACATCCGGCTCGTCGTTGTCATCGTTCTCGGCGTCCAGCATGTAGGGCTCGCTCCAGGTGTGCCCGCCATCTTGCGACAGGATCATCAATGTCCATACGCGCAGCGGGTCCGGCAGCTCCTTGTAGATGGGCATGATCAGGGTGCCGTCCGGCAGTTCGCGGATGGGTGCGGAGACGCCGTAGTAGGCGCCGGCAGTGGAGGGGATCAGCTCGGGCTGGCTCCAGGTGTGGCCGTCATCGGTGGAGCGGACGGTCCAGATCTCCTTGTAGCGAACCCCATCGCCCGGTCGTCGGGTGCGGCTGCCGACATAGTAGGTGAACCAGTTGCAGATGAGGGTCCCGTCGCGGAGTTGGCAGATGTGCGGATCCCGGTCGTCCCAGGGCGTGTCGGCTACGGTGAAGGGGGGGCTCCAGCTCGCGCCGTTGTCCGTGGAGCGCACCGCGCAGACCCGGGCCCCGTTGGGCAGGTCGTCGGTCGGCAGGGAGATGTGCGAGTACCCGGCGTAGAAGACGCAGAGCAGGTCGCCATTTTGCAGGCGAACCACATCGGGGAAGGCCTCGTAGCCACCGGCTCCGGCGTCGTGGCAGATGACCTGGTAGCTGGCTGTAGACATGGCGGCCTCCTCGGCGAGGGCGACAGCTGCGGTGCAGATGGCCGCGACGACCATGGCGATGAAGGGGCTAGTCGATGCCAAACAGCCTCACCTCCGCCGGACGCAGCCGCAGTGTGAAGCGGTTGTCGCCGGCGCAGACAACCTCGCCGGTGAACAGATCGGTCACCGTGCAGCGGCGGGGCATCCGCACCGTCGCCGGGCCGCCGCGCTGATCCGCGCCGATGGTGAGTGTGTGGGCGTTAGCGAAGAGCAGGTGGCGCGTACTGCTGTCGTAGATGTGAACCCCGGCCTGGTGAGCAAGGCGCTTGAGCAGCGTTCGAGGCAGGGGTGAAGCCGAGGCGTAGACCGAGGTCCAGTCCGCGAACGCCTTGCGGGCCACGATCACTGCGGCTGGGTCATCGGCCAGGGCCGCCAGCGGCTCCGCCTCCGGATCGTCCACCGTGAACCGTGCCCCGGCGGGGACGCGCAGACGACCGCGATCAGCCACGGCCTCTGTCGCCTCGTGGTGCGCCGGATCGGCCTCGACGGCAATGCCGGTTAGTTCGCGGATGTTGGCGGTCTCCGCGCCTGCCTCGTCCATGTACCCGGTGCCGTAGCACCAGACGATAGTGCGGCCGTCGCGTTGCAGGTGGCGGCGGATTGCGGCACGCTGGGCCCGGTCCAGGCGAAAGGCGTTCAGCACCAGCACCAGCCGGTACCGGCTCAGGTCCAGCATCCCCAGGTCTGCCAGGAGCGCCGTGTCATAGGGTGCGACGAAGGGCATCTCCGCCACCTGGGCGCTCAGCAGTGTGGTCAACAGCGGGCTGCGGAAAGTCAGGTAGTGCTCTGATGGCTCGTCCATGAGCAGGAGCACCTGGGCGTTGGAGCCCCGGTTGGGCTGGGCGAGAACCTGCGCGCGAATCTCTCCCAGGCGCTTGACCCCGGCCATGATCTCCGGGTCGTCATAGTAGCCGCCGTGAATGTCGAAGTGCGCGGTCTGCACGCCCTGGGCCAGGGTCATCCCGATCTCGCGCCGGCACATCCACACGAACTGCTCCGGCGTCTGGGTCAGGCCCATGGTCCATTCCCAGTTCTTCAGGTTCGGGTCGTCCTTGAGCTTCTCGTAGTACTTGTAGCTCACCTGGTCGAAGTCGTTCCAGAAGAGCTTCCCGTGCCGCGCCAGGGACTGCACCGGGGCGCGAAAGTACGGCTGGCCCGGCAGGTTGCGGTTGAAGTAGCTGGAGGGCGCCATCAGGAAGTCAATGTCCGGGCAGCGTTCCAGCTTGTCCACCGCCAGGTGGCCCGCATCCTCGCCCAGTTCGGTGAACTCGAAGGTGTAGGCATAGAAGGCCCCAACGACCTGTCGCCGGTGCGTTGCGGCCTTCACCGCCCCGGCGAAGTCGGCGATGGTGTCGGCCATGATGTCGGACCAGAAGTCATGGAAGTCAATGACCGGGGCTTCGCGGAGGGGGTCACGGAAGGTCGCCGTGCGCGGCACGGCATCAAACCCCGAGGGCGGTCCAGCGGGTCGGCCTCCCCGGCGCGTGTCCGCCGAAGGAATGGCGGCGGTCGGGAGAGTCACCGCGTCATCGCGCCAGGCCCGGCGCAGGGCGGCGTCGGTGCGGTATTTGGCCCGCAGCCAGTCCCGAAAGGCACCCACCATCGGGGCGCTATAGTCGCCCAGCAGCGGGGCGTTCATGCTCCAGTGGTACCATTCCTCGGTCTTCTGGCCCGAGAGCTGATAGCCGATGACGCGATCGCCATAATCGGACGCCTGGACGTGGGCAATGATCGTCCGCAGGGCGTGCTTCATGTCCTCGCGCCAGCGCTGGGAGGCCAGGGAGGGGTACGGCCCGGAGCGCGACAGGGCATAGAGCTTCTCGCCGAAATCGGTGGCCCCGTTCTCCAGCACCATTAGCTCGCCGGGGTTCTCAGCCATCCACCACGCCGGGGCGTCAATGTAGATACGCGGCAGCAGGTAGGCGTTGGGTGCGTTGCTCAGGATCGTGTGGGCGCGGGCGTCCAGCTCGCGGAAGTCCCACTGCTGACGGCTGACCCACATCGGCGGCGAGTAGCCGTAGCCGCTGATCTCGACCACGAAGTTGAAGATGTCGCAGCCCGCCGCCGCGAAGGCCGCCGCGCGCCGCCCCATGCACTCGGGGTTGGTGTCATAGGTGGCATAGGCGAAACCGGAGTGCGGCCGACCGTTGATGACAAAGGCCGGCACCCCGCCGACCTGCCGCACCTCGCAGGTGGCGGCGCTCGCCAGCGCACAGATCGCCAGCAGCAGCAAGCTCCAGCCGATTGCAGCCATGCCCGACCTCCCGGGCTGGAGGTGCCTCATTCCAGCCTCCAGGGTTTTCTGACCCGGAAGGGTCGGTGGAACTTGTTGCGCAGCTTGCCCTGTTCCTCGAGATGGATGAAGCACGCCCGTTGGCAGCCCCGCGCGCCGCAAATCGTCCCCGGATGGTGGAAGCTCTCCCAGGCGTTCATGCTGTAGGGCAGGCCCTTCCAGGCCATGTTGAAGGCCCCGTGCTCGTAGTTCAGCATGGCGCGGCGGTCCTCTCCGGGCGGCAGGCTTAGCAGCTTCTCGATCTTCTCACCCAGCTCGGGCGGCATGAAGGGATTCAGCTCGTTGGTCCCTGCCTGGTAGACCGCCGCACACTTGTCGCAGTCCAAGTCCGCCCACTCGATCTCCTGGCCGGCTACCGTCACCTTGACGCTGCGGTCTGCCGGGATGGCCCCCGCCGGGCAATCGCGCACGCACAGCTTGCAGCGGTCGCAGAGGGTGCCCGGAGCCATGAGCGGGTCGGCTTCCAGCGGGGCGTCGGTGATGATGAAAGCAAACCGCTGGCGGGGGCCGAAGTCGGGGGTCAGGAAGACCTTGGACCAGCCGATTTCACCCATGCCGCAGATGTAGGCCGCGATGCGAAAGTGCAGGAAGACATCGGGCCGGGGATAGCCCTCCCGCACCGGGTGGCCCTGATTGCTTCCTAGCCGGACGCTGGTATTCTGGTACAGAACGGCCTCATAGCCGCTATCCTCCAGGAGGTCACCCAGCTCCTTCATCACCCACGGGGCAAAGACGTCGTTGATATTGGCGTAGCCCATAGAAGGCAGCCCGGCGAACCAGGTGCCCTCCTCGATGCCCCGATAGAGCCCCCGGTGCACCCGGAAGCCGAGGCCGATGATGGCGGTGGCCTCGGGGAAGATGTAGCGAGGATCGTAGTCCCGGGGAGCACCATCAAAGCGGCTGATATCGCCGATGCCAACGAGGTCAGCGCCGCACTGACGAGCGTAGTCCTTGATCATCTGGGCGGTCAGCATGGTTGGGCTCCGGTCAGTGTGAGGATAGTGCGGTATCGCGGTCTGGTGATCGCCCCTACCGGGTTGGGCCCGGGCCGAAGTCCGGCACCTCCAGCAGCACTCCGCCCTGCTTTGCCGACTCATGGGCAATGAGGCCGGGGATCAGGTAGCGCGCGGCCTGCCAGACATTGCAGGGCGGCTGTTGGCCGGTAACGCACGCCTGAACGAAGTCATCCACCAGGAACTGGTGGGAGCCCAGATGGCCGTTGGGCAGGCCAATGAACTCCTTCGGCAGGCGGCCCACATCGTGCACCCGCGAAGCCCCCTCGTGGGTGCCGTCGGCGGAGGTGACCTTGTCCATGTCGCCACCCGCGCTGACCGGGATGCCGACGGGAGCCAGCAGTTCGGTCAGGTCCTCGCGCTCGTTCCAGTTCTTGGTCACCCACACCTGACTGCCGGTCTGCTCCTCGTAGCTGCCCAGCGTGCCATAGAGGCTCATGCCGACCGTCCCAGGGTGACCGATGCGGCGGAATTCGTTGAGGCGGAAGGCGCTGCCGTCAGACATGCGGCACAGCGCTGTTTCGTTGCTGAAGACGTTGTCCCAGATGTTGGCTCCGGGAGCGTAGATGCCGTCCTCGTGATGGTCGACGAAGCCGAAACAGGCGACATGAGTGGCGTAGGCGCCGGTGACCGAGACAATCAGACTCATGGAGTGGGTCGGGTAGTACATGGGCGGCGAGCCGGCGAAACGCCTCCAGTCCTCGCCCCCTCGCCATTTCATCACCTCGTAGAGCCCGTGGTCCCAGTCGTGGTAGTACTCTCCCTCGCCGTAGACGATCTCGCCGAAGTCGCCCCGGCGAAAGCGCTCGCGGCAGTAGATAGCGCAGGGGTAGTAGTAGCTGGTCTCGCCCACCATGTAGATGCGTCCAGTGGCTTCCACGGTCCGCACCAGGGCGGTGATCTCCTCCATGCTGATGGCCGAGGGAACGGCAGAGTACACGTGCTTGCCGGCCTGCAGGGCCTGCACCGCCTGCGGGCCATGCAACCAGTTCTGGGAGAAGATGGCGATAGCGTCCACATCGCGGGTACAGAGGTCATCGAGCGAGGGGGAGGTGGCCCGAATGTCGAACCTCTCGGCCTTGGCGCGTAGCTTGTCAGGGTCAAGGTCGCAGAGGGTCACCTCGCTTACGAGAGGGTGGGCCCGAAACAGCGGGATGAAGCAGTCGGCGAAAGCGCCGACACCGCAGATGCCTACCTTGATGGACATGGCAGCCTCCCGGATAGCGAGCCCGGAGCTCGCAGGGTAGCGGCGCTAGGTTCGCGACAAGGCCGGGCCGGTCCTGCGTCTGACGGCCCAGTCACGGCATACGGAGGGCATTATGGCGATCAGCTCGACGGTCACAACGACGGCGGTGCTGCTCCTGGCTACCGGGGCTGTCCTGGCCCAGGACCTGGAGACACTCCTGCGTAACATGCAGGACTTCAACGCCGTGCAGGTTGTCTACCGCGGTGGCGTGCCGCACACCGACAAGAACGGAAACCTGCTGACCCGGTACGACCCTCAGCGCTCGTTCTTTCAGATCGGCATCTGGGGCAATCCGTATGGTGAAATCTACGGGACCAACTACGACCTGAAGACCCTGACCGAGGCGGGGTTCAACACCATGTGGCCCTGGCCCATCGGTACCTTCGAGCAGCAGCTCGAGGCGGGCAAGGCCGCGGGGCTGCAGGTCGTCTACATGCACGCCCTCGACCCCGCCGAAGCGGCCCGGCTCAAGGACCATCCCAACTGGCTGGGCAATGTCTGGTGTGACGAGCCCACCGGCGCCTACTGGGGCAACGACATGGAGGGGAAGTTCGCGGAGTTTCAGGAGTACAAGGCCAAGATCAATGCCGCCGCCCCGGGGCGAGTGGTCTTCATCAACGACGTGCCCTGGGTGACCGCACCGGCAACCACCTGGTGGGCCAAGTGGAACACCGCCGGCGATGTGGCCTGCCATGACAACTACCCGGTGATGAACCGGGGCTACCGCTCCCGCAGCCTGGGCGACGAGGGCAGCAAGTCTGGCATCCCGACCACGACGCTGCTGGCCGCGGCGGTCAACCAGGAGAAAAAGCCCGTCTGGCTCATCGTCGGCGCCTTCACCCAGCGAGGCCATGGCGCCTTCCCCTTCCGCTTCCCCACCCCAATGCAACTGCGCGCCCAGGTCTACGCCGGGCTCATCCACGGCGCAACGGGAATCATCTACTTCTGCTGGGACACCTACGTCTGTCGGGACGGGGACGTCATGGGCATGTCACCCGACCCGAAAGTGGCCTATTCGCCGGGTGGGCCGGGGTTCACCAAGCCGTCCAACGCCAAGCCACTGGAGCTGGTCGAAAGCCGCGCGCTCTGGGAAGCGGCTCGACAGGTGAATACTGAGATCAAGGAGCTGACGCCGTCTTTGCTCTCGCCGACGGTAGGCGAGGAGGTGAAGTACTCGCTTAAGACCGAGGGCACGGCGGTCAGTCAGTCGCCCATCCGCTGCCTCCTCAAGCTTCATCCCGAGGGGGGCTATGTGCTGCTGACCGTGAACGTGGATGACGCGGTGATGAAGGTGACCTACGAGTTCCCGGGCGGGCTGAAGTCGGTGCAGCCGCTGTTTGAGAACCGCGCGGCCTTCGAGTTGCAGCCTGACCAGAAGACCTTTGAGGACATGTACGATCCCTTCGAGACCCACGTCTACCGTATTCAGCCGCCGGGGTAAGGGGGCATTGCTCGCATGGATCACCGGCTGCTTGTTGCAGCTCTGGGGGCGCTGCTTATGTCGGCACCGGGACATGCCGTGACGACCCTTGCCTTGCGGCCGGGCATGCCGGAACTGTCTGGCGGCGACGTACCGGCGCTCTGGGCAGAAGTCTCCGACGCCGACCTGGTCGCAAGAGACCTGACCGTCACTCCAGCGGTGCCCTATCGCTGGGTCTTCGCGCCAGGCGAGACGGTCGCCCTGACAGCATCGGCGCAGACCGTGGGTCGAGTCGTGCTGACGGTCTGGGACTGGGAGCGCCGCCCGGTCGCTCGCCAGGAGTTTGCCGCGCCTTTCACGGAAGAGCTACACTTCGAGGTGACAGGACGGGGCACGTACCTGCTGACGCTGGACCGGTTCGCCGGTGAGGAGTGTCAGGCGCGGCTGGCGCGCAGCTTCGCTGTCTGCCCGCCTAACGAGGACCGGCGTGATCTCTGGCGGCAATCGGCTTTTCAGCCGGGCTGTTGCAGCTTCCCCGGTCGCCAGCACTGGACCAACGCCTTCGGCCCGGCTCACCCCTCCGGGCTCACTGAGCAGCAGGCCGCCGAGCTGGATGCCGAGCTATCCGCTCGCCTCGGGCTGGTGCTGGTGCGCCCTGACCTGCCCGTCACCTGGACCGCGCCCGACCAGCCGCTGGACTTCAGCCGCGCCGACTGGGCCGTGCGCGCCTTCACCTCGCGCGGGTTCAAGCTGGCCCTGCAGGTGGGCTTCCCCGGCGAAGCCGACTGGGCGCTCATGCCCCAGTATCAGGGCGTGAACGACCCCAAGTGGCGTTACCCTCGGCGGGAGGAGGTGGTGCGGCGCTTCACGCGCGAGGTCGTGGAGCGCTACGCCGCCGACACTGCCTTTGTCGAGGTCTACAACGAACCAGACAATGCCGACTTCTGGCGGGGGACAGTGGACGAGTTCGTAGCCACACACCACTGGATCGCCGAGGAAGTGCAGCAAGTCGCACCGGGGCTGCCGGTGCTCAGCGGCGGCCTCTGTCTGATGGACCCGGAGCGCACCGGTCTCATCGCCCGGGGCATCGCTGATGCCGTGGACGGCGTGGGCTATCACTCCCACGGTGGTGTGGACGTCCTGCAGGCAACGCTGACGGCCATGCGCGCCACCCATGCGGCCGCAGGCTATGAGCGGCCGGTCTTCTACAACACCGAGATGGGCTTTGCCAACTGGCGGCTGGACATGGAGCGGGCGGCAGCGGCGACGGTGGTGCAGAAGCTGCTTTACTGCTGGGCCCACGGTAACCGCGCGGGGCTGCTGTACTGCAGCCGCGACATCGGCGGCCCGCGCACGAGCGCGAAGGACTGGGGCTACCTGGACCACTTCATGTGTCCGCGCTTCACCTACGGCGCCGTGGCCGCGTTCATGGACGCCTATGCCGGAGCGACGTTTGAGCGGACGCTCACCGAGGCCAACGGGCTATACGCCTATGTCCTGCGGCGGGGCGACGCGTGGCTGGTTCCGGTCTTCGTGGGGAGTGACTACCCGCGCCCGGTAGCCATCGAGACGGACGCCCTGGCCGCGTCGCTGCTGGACCCCATGGGCAATGCCGTGCCGGTGGGCTTGGAAGAGGGGCGGCTGACGGTCACCGCCGGCTACTACCCGACCACGCTGATCCTGGAAGGCGCGGCGACCGTCCGCCTCAGCGACGGCTAGCACGGCCAGCGTGGCTGGCCGTGGCACCCCTTACAGTTCAGACGGGTGCAGGTCCCCGGGGCGTCGGCGGCGAAACCTCTGCGTGTTGTGCCATTGCTGCCGGAGCTGGAGTCCCCCCATGGCCATTCGCTCGCGCATATTGACGAGGATTGACTTGCCGAAAGAAGTCCGGGTGGAGATCGAGGACACCATCCGCGGGACCAAGGTCATCCGCAAGGTGGACTTCGAGAAGTGCCTCAACGAGCTGGCCGCTCTGGGCACGGTGGACCTGCATGAGACAGACCCGGCGGAGCTCATCGCCCTGGCCTCGGCCCTGGCCAAACACCGCGCCGTGGATCAGTATCTGCTCAGTATCGGCGTGGACCCCCACGAGCACCTGAAGGAAAGCGAGCAGTAGCCCTGCCTCAACCGCGATGCCGCGGTACGCGCCAGTTGGCGTACCAGCGGCTGTCCTCCGGCGGTGGTTCCTGCCCGGCTCCCAGATCCTGCATAGCGCTCATCTCTGGCAGCCGCGGCTTGATCTCGGTCTCCCAGATCTCCTCCACGTCGTCGAAGGTCACCAGGCGCCAGACGGGCGCGGCCTCATTGTAGGCCGCCAGCAGCCGCCGGGCCGTCTGCCCCAGGCCGGCAGCCACTACCGCGATCTTCTCCTCCCCAGCCTGGCGGCTGGCCTCACGGGCATCCGCGCCCAGGCCGAAGTTCGGTGGCGGCGGCAGCGGGTCGGGGAGGCGCGACATGTCCACGCACTCGGGGAAGGCCGCCCAGAGCATGGCCGTCTCCGCCGCGCCGCCGTGACCGCTGTTGCCGTAGACGCCGAACTCGCCGCAGAGATGCAGTTCCAGGCGGGCGGCGAAGTGCGGTTGCAGGATGTCGCGCAGTACCGGAAAGTCCGGCGAGTGCGGTCCGGCGTGGCCACTGACCACGATGACCGCGTGAAAGCCCAGGGCGTCGGCCGCCCGAATATGGTAACAAAGGCTCTTATAGAACATCCACGGCGGGTACGCCGTCAGCCACGGCCGGTACTGGCCCACGGCGTAGTGCGCCCAGGTCGCCGAGGCGCCCGCTTCGTGGCAGTGCCAGAAGAACGGCGGAGCCACAAGGCCACCATGTTGCTCCGCCGCCGCAATGCAGTAGGCCCACGGCCGCAGCCCATCCATCCCCAGGGCATTGTGCGGGCCATGAGGCTCGCACAGGCCGTAGGGCATGTAGAGAACCGGGCAGGCCGCCATGGCGGCCTCCAACTCGTCCGGGAACATCCTCTCCCAACGGACCTCACGCCGCATGGGTCACCCTGCCCTTCCTGGTCGTGGTCTAGCTGCGCTGCACGTAGTTCAGCCGGAGTGTCGCCAGAACCTGTTCCACCTCACGCTTCTCATCGGGCAGCAAGTTGTCCGCCAGCGCATCCTTCAGATAGGCCAGCGTGTCAATGGCCAGCTTGGCCTGCTTCAGGTCGGTCCGTGTCTCCTTGGCGCCGGGGGCCAGGCGCACCCCCAGTTGCACCCATGCCTGCTCGATCAGCATGCTCACAAACAGCCGGAGCACACCATACGTGTCAACCTCAGGCATGGCCTCACCGGCAGGAGCGGTCTCCGTCGGTGCAGCAGCGGGCTCCGCCGCGGGAGCCTCTGTGTCGCCCTCCCCTGCAGTGGCCTGCGCCTCCCCCTTGTCATCCTCGTGTAGCCAGTCGCGCTGGTCTACCTTGTGGTAGCTTTCCCTGATCTCATCGTCTTCGCGACGCACGTCATCGGGCATGACGATCACCTCAAGGGCGGGGGCAGTCCGATCCCCTTGAGAGAGACGCGGACGCCCTCCGCAGTGGTTGCGATTTCAGTCTCGACGCCGAGGATCTGGGCAACTACGAGGGCGTTTGTTCTCAGGTGTCCGGTCGCCTCGGTGGTGACGAAGGTGGTTGTGCCGTCAGCAAGCGCGGCGTAGAGCAACAACTGGTCAGCCAGACGGTGATCCACCGTGGCGGCGGTGCTGAGGAATTCACGCAGGCGCGCACCAGCCTCGGCACCCACTCGCTCGGCTGGCATGCCGGTGCGTCCCAGCTCCGACGCTCCACCAGCACCACGCTCAAACCGCGCCATCGCCAGGCATGTGGTCCCCGGGCTCGTCGATTCCAGGTGCGCCTCATAGCACGCGTGCTCCTGGTTCGACCAGGGGCCCAGCGCCTGCCTTACACCCTCGCACTGCCGGCCCACAATGTGCGCAGGCAGGCTGCGGGCGCAGAGGCTGTACGTAGCCAGTTCGGTGATTCCGCCCCGCGCGGTCAACTCCAGGGGCTGCAGGGGCCGGGACAGCGGGGTCACGCGCGCGACCATCTCGCCCTGGCCACGGGGATACCAGCCGGGCCGCAGTCGCGTCAGCTCAAAGTCCGCGCCCATGGCCTGCACCTGGGGCGCAAAGACCGCCGCCAGGTAGGCAAAGACTGGGCTCCAGGGCACCTCGGTGCCGCCGCGCAGTAGTACCACACTTGCCTGGGGCGAAAACAGCAACGTCGGCAGCACCGCCTGGCAGATGAGGGTTGTCGAGCCGGCGCTGGGCGACTCCGCCGAGACGTCAAAGGAGAACTCGCCCCCGGTCAGAGTCTGCGGGTGAAGCTCGATCTCCCCGGAGTGTAGCTCTGCACCGCGCAGTTCGCCGTTGCAGACCGCGGCCACGGCTTTGCAGGCCACCACATGCTGCGCGGCCAGGCCGGGGCTACGACGCCCGGCGCGGATGTTGGTAACCCGGACCGCCTGGCCAGTGACCGCCGCCAGAGCCAGGCTGGTACGTAGAATCTGGCCGCCACCCTCGCCTTGTGAGCCGTCAACGACCAGCAGCTCAGACATTGGCCTCACCGAACGGCAGTATACCAGCCTCCCGCGCAGCCGGTCAACGGAACGCTCTTCCCGGTGTGGACGGCCCCTTGCGGGCAGAACACGGTGTGCCCGGCCCTGTGCCTTGCACAGCCCCTTGCCTCTTTGCGGCCCTGCGGTGCATACTGAGACTGTGCGCACATCCTCGGCGGAAGCAAGCCATGACCTTGACCATCGAGACTAGGTCGCCGGAGGCGACACGAGCCATCGCCCGATACCTGGCGCAAGTGCTCAGACCGGGCGATGTCCTGGCTTTGACGGGTACCCTTGGGGCGGGCAAGACCTGCTTCGTGCAGGGGCTGGCCGAGGGTCTTGGGGTCACCGGACGGGTCGCCAGCCCTACTTTCATCCTCATGCGCGCCCACCGCGGGCCGCTACCGCTCTACCACGCCGATGCGTATCGTCTGGAGTCCGGTACCGAGTTGCTTGATATTGGGCTCGAGGAGTGGTTAGCTACGGGCGTCGTCGCTCTGGAGTGGGCCGACCTGGTGCCCGAAGTGTTGCCACCTGATCACCTCACCCTGCGCATCGAAGTCAATGGTGAAGGCCGGCAACTGCATTTCAGCGGCCATGGCCCACGTTCGCGAACCCTGGTGGAGCACCTACGCGCATGCGCCTCCTAGCGCTGGAAACCTCCGAATACGTCAGCAGCCTGGCTCTGCTCGCGGACGACCTGGTGATGTTTGAGCAGACCTTTGAGAGCCGGATGAACCTGTGTGAGACCCTCGCCGGGCGAGTGGCTGAGGCTCTGGCTGCGGCCGGCGGCGAGCTCGACGCCCTTGCTGTATCCCTCGGCCCGGGTTCCTTTACGGGTCTGCGCGTCGGCCTGGCCACGGCCAAAGCCCTGGCCCACGCGCGCTCCTGGCCACTGGTGGGCATCTGCACCCAGGAGGCCATTGCGCTGGAAGCTGGCGGGCGTCCCGGCGACCTTCTGTGCGTCGTTCAGAGTGCGCGCCAGGGGCACTTGCATGCCGGCATCTGGGAGCGGACGGAGGGTTCGGTCCGGCCGCGCAGCGGCCTGCAGGTGGTCGAAGCCGCGCAGCTCGACAGCATGCTGACCCCCGCAGTAGTCGCCGTTGTCGGTCCCGCGACCGACGCGGTCCTGGCCAGCGGTGTCCAACTGCCCCCACAGTGCCAACTGCAGACCGTGTATCCTACTGCCCGGGCCGTCGCATGGCTGGCCCTCCCGAGGGTGGCGACCGCTGATCCCGATGCCTGTTTCTCGCTGCAGCCGATCTACCTGCTGCCCTCCCAGGCCGAACGAATGCGGCAACTCAACGTGGCGCCTGGCACTGTCCCCCGGCGTCGCGTCGTGGTCCGGCGGGCCAGCCTGGCTGATCTGCCCGACATCGTCCGTATCGAGTGTGCCAGCTTCCCCACGCCCTGGCCCGAGAAGGCCTTGCGCGAGGAGGTGACGCGGTCCCATGGCGGCCTGTTCCTGGTGGCCGAGCTGGATGGTGCGGTGGCCGGTTACGTGGGCGCCTGGCTTTATGCCGGCGAGGCCCACATCCATAACGTGGCGGTGGACCCGGCGCTGCGGCGGGCCGGCCTGGCTGAGATCATGCTCCTGGTAATGCTTCAGCAGGCCGCGCAGGCGGGCGCTGACGAGGCTTTGCTGGAATACCGCACCGGCAACGATCCCGCCGCCAGCCTCTACGCCAAGCTGGGCTTCAAGCCGGTGGGCCGCCGCAAGCGCTACTATCCGGATACGGGCGAAGATGCCATCGTCGCCTCCCTGGCCGACCTGTCGGCGGAGGCGCAACAGCAGGCCCTGGCGTCGCTGCGTCACCAGTGGGAACAACGGCATGGCTATGAGCTCCATGTTGAGATCTGAGCTGATCCTGGGCATTGAGAGCTCGTGCGACGACACCGCGGCGGCAGTCGTGGAGGCCGGACGTCGCGTAAGGTCCTCTGTGGTGGCCTCCCAGGAGGACATCCACGCTCTTTTCGGGGGCGTGGTGCCGGAGGTCGCCTCGCGCAAGCATGTTGAGGTCATCACCCGCGTCGTGCAGGAGGCTCTGGACCGCGCCGACTGCACCTGGAGGGATCTCGGCGGGATCGCGGTGACCAACGGCCCCGGTCTCATCGGCTCGCTGCTCGTGGGGGTAAGTGCCGCCAAGGCTTACCACTTGGCGACTGGTCTGCCGCTGGTCGGCGTGAACCACATCGCCGCCCATCTCATGTCCAACTTCTGCGACCTGCCCGAACAAGAGGGCGCGCCCGAGGACTTCCCGGCGGTTTGTCTGGTGGCCTCCGGAGGGCACAGCGACCTCTGCCTGCTTACCGACTTCGGCCAGTACGAGGTCATTGGCATGACGCGCGACGATGCCGCCGGGGAGGCCCTGGACAAGGCGGCGCGGCTGCTGGGCCTCGGCTATCCCGGGGGCCCGGCGCTCGAGAAAGCCGCGCGTGAAGGTCACGACCGCTTCAGCCTGCCGCGCCCCGCCCTGGGAGACAGCTACGACTTCTCGTTCTCTGGTCTGAAGACGGCATTGGTGCGTCTCATCGAGGAACTGCGGGGCGAGAGCCCAGCGGGTGCCGTCCTCCCCGTGGCGGACCTGGCCCACTCATTCCAACAGGCCGTCGTGGATACTCTGGTTCGCAACACGATGCGGGCGGCCGAGGCGTATGGGGCGCGACAGGTCCTGCTGGCAGGGGGCGTAGCGGCGAACTCGGTGCTCCGGGCTGAGCTCTCAGCGGCCGGAAAAAGACTGGGCCTGCCCGTGCGTTATCCGCCGCTGCGGTTATGCACTGACAACGCCGCGATGGTGGCCGCGGCCGGTTACCATCGCCTCAGCGGGGGCCAAAACGACAACACGGGGCTGGACGTCTTCTCAGCCCTGGACCACTAACCGTCCCACACCACGCCGGCGACGCCACTGCCAGAAGGCGCCGCCTCCCAAGCCCGCCAGCATGAGCGCCCAGGTGCTGGGCTCGGGCGCCAGCCACTCCAGCCGGTACGCATGGGTCTCCCCGTTGATGGTCCCCGTGCCCACGATCCAGCCGTGGCGGTTGATGGCCTCTGCAGAGGTCAGGGTCCAGCCGAGGGTGGGGTCTATCAGGCTATTGAGGTCCACCATGTTCTCCCCGTCCCACAGAAACGCCCGGTAGAGGCTGCTGGCGTTCAGCGAGCGGCCGACGACATGGCCGTAGTAGTTCACGCACTGGCCGTAGCTGACGGAACCGCCAAGTGTCCCCAGGTCGGTGGCGCCGTTGGCGTCGCCGAGAAAGGCGTGGATGATCGTCGGTGAGGAGGGGAGACTGCTGTAGCCCGTGATCAGTCCGCTGTTGTTGATGGAAGTGGCCACGCTATAGTCGCCGCCGAGATCGGGAAGAGCCGACATCACGCCATCCTGGTAGATGAACGCGCGCCGGTAATCGTCTGCGTCGTAGGAGTAGCCGACCACGGTCCCGCTGTCATTGATGCCATAGGCCACGGATACCCAGCCGCCCAGCGTCCCCAGGTCGGTCATGGTGCCGTCTTCCCAGAGGAAGGCGTGCTCCTCCCAGTCGTCGGTGGTCGAGGCGTAGCCAACCACCTGGCCGCTGGCGTTGACGGCGTAGGCCTCTCCGTAGGACCCACCGTGTGTGCCCAGGTCGGTCATTACGCCACCGGAGTAGAGAAAGGGGCGGATGTTGCCATACTCGTCTTCCGAATAGCCGACGATGTCGCCGCTGCTATTGGTGCCTACGGCGCCGCTGTAGGTGCCGCCAGTAAGGGTGCCCAGGTCAGTCATGGCACCTTCAGACCACTGGAAGGCATGGGTCTCGTAGCTCTCGTTCTCGCTCTCCCCGACCACTGCACCATCCGCCGTGATACCTGTGGCCCGGCTGTATGACCCGCCCAGCGTGCCAAGATCGGTGATGTGGAAATAGGCGTCGGCTTTGGCCGTGCCGCATGCCGCAAGCGCCAGTGCAGCCAGAAGCACCACAGGCAGAGCCAGATGTCTCATGGCGTCTCCAGTCAGCCGGGAACGCATTCCGCCAGTTGCGGACTCTCTGTATGATGCTTCCAGCCTAACGTTGGCCCCTCAAGACCGGCGCAAAGTGCCCAAGACTGCTGGTCAAGGTGGCTGGCGAGGCCGTGAGACGGTACCGGAAGCAGCTCGGTAGCTGCCGGCCTGTCCGGCTTGTTTCTCTTCAGGGCTAGTGGAGCGAGGGGGAAACCTGTGGAAAACCCCGTTGATAACCGCTGTCACAGCCCCGCCAAGTGTGGAAAACAGCTTACAAAGCGCTTATGTACCCCGGTCACGGTCTCCTGGCACAGAGGGCGCCCATCCCCTGGGGGCGAACCTCCAGATGCGCCCTGCACCCAGGCCATGACTACTCGGGAGGCCAGTCTGTGCCGACTGCGAACTCTCTGTCACAGCCAGCGCCTGACCGCGGACACGGTCTCCCTGTCGGCCTTCTCGTCGCTGGGATCGTCGTGGTGGGCATGGTGGCCGCGGCAGTCGCGCTTTTCGGCACCACGGACTACGACGAGGGGGGCTATGCCTACGGGGGCTGGCTGGTTTGGACCCAGGGCTGGGTGCCGTATCGTGATTTCTTCACCCGTATCCCACCGCTCTTGTACTACATCTATGGCATACCGCAGTCCGTCTTCGGCCCGAGCCTCCTGGTGGCACGCCTGACCTCCACGGCCTTTGCTGGACTGTCAATCGGCCTGGCGGCCGTGGTGGCACGACGGTTGGCAGGAGCCTGGGCTGCGGTCGCCGTTGTATGGCTGTTTGCGACCAGCACAGTGGTGATGGGCTACCATTTCCATGCCATGGCTCCGGGTGTCACGGGCAGCTTTGTGGTCCTGGCGCTCGTCGGCCTGACCTGGCACTCGCGCCCGGCGGCGGGCGCCTTGCTCAGCGGCGCAGCTACTGCCCTGATGGTGCTCTCGCGCCACGATACGGCGCCCATGGCGGGGGTGGTCGTCGCCTACCTCGTGTTGTGGCACCCGGCGCCCCTCAAGCATCGCGTGGGGGCCCTGGTGCTGGCGGCCGCGCTGCTCACGGTCGTGATGGTGCCGCTATACCACATGGCACCCGACGCCGTGGCCTACATGCTGACCGTGGGCCGGTCCGCCCCGCCCGACGTCCGCCCGCAGGCGTTCATGATTGGAGAGGCGGTAAACGCCCACACGATGGCGCACGGCTTGTGGCTGTGGACGAAATACCGTGCGGGTGTGGTCGTGCTGCTGATCGGCGCCGCTGCTCTGGCGTGGTGGTGTCGCCGGCGGGGTTCTGTGCTCAAGCTGCCTGATGGCACGGCGCTGGCGCTGGCGGTAGGCGCGGCCCAGGTGTTCGTGTGCCTGGTGGGCATCATCGTCCTGCGCTACAGCCCCTCCACGTTGCTGTATCCCTTCGATTTCTGGCCCCTGGCGGTTGGGGCCGCTGTGCTGTTTGCGTCAGCAGCACGGCAGACACCCGTCACGTTCCGTCGGTGGGGACCTGCGCTGGCCCCGGCAGTTGTCGGCGGTGTGATGGCCTTCGGCTGGGGACCCCACGTCGGGATTACTCCCGAGGGGCCCACGGTGCTGGAACGAGTGGACAGCGGCGCCAGACTCATCGCTGAGCACACCTCCCCAAAGGACCGCATCTTCACGGTCAACGACCCTCACGAGTTTCTGCAGGCGCAGCGCGTGATATTACCGGAGCTGTTCGAGGCGTTCTTCAACTTCCGCGACTCCCGGTCTACCGCGGTCCTGGGTCGGCTGCGCCTTTTCAACCGGGAGATGATCCAGCAGTGGCTGTCTGGCGACGCCAATCTTGCCGTTGTTAGTGACCACTCGCTGAGCTGGGTCCGTCACAGCGGCCGCTACGCCGGAGGCGAGGCCCTGTACCGGGTGATCCAGGATGGCCTGGATCGCAACTACGACCTGATCGCGGAGACGGAGGGGACGCTTGGTGGACGACTCCGCATCTATCGGCTAAAGGCCTCGCCTTGAGGCAGGTATCCGCCCGCTGCCACCGAAACTGCCTTCTTGCAGGCCGGCACCTGCAGATGTCTTACGCTTACGTATGAGGAGCGCCCATGGCTACGAAGAGCCCGATCAAGGTCGCTGTTGTTGGTCTGGGTCGCGCTGGCTGGGATATCCACATCCGGCGCCTGCGCGACGATGAACGCTTCCGTATCACGGCCGTTGCTGACTGGCTGCCCGAGCGGCTGAAGGAGGCCGCCGATGCCTTCGGCTGTGCCACCTTCACCAACCATCGGGACATGCTGAAGAGCGCCGACGCTGACCTGGTGGTGGTTGCGACATTCTCCGACACCCACCCGTCCGTCACCAAAGACGCCCTGAGAGCCGGCTACCACGTTGTTTGCGACAAGCCCATCGCCAACAGCGTGGCCGAGGCCAGGTCCATGATCGCGGCCGCCGAGAAGTCGGGCAAGACCCTGCTCATCCACCACAACTACCGTTTCTTCCCCGAAGTGCGGTATCTGCTGGAACTGGTGAAGTCCAGGCGGCTGGGCGAGGTCTTTGAGATCCGCATGCGCGCGCTGCACTTCGGGCGCCGCTGGGACTGGCAGACCATGCGCCAACACTATGGCGGTGTGCTCAACAACACCTGCCCGCACTTCCTGGACATTGGCCTGCAGCTCCTGGGCAGCCCCGTCAAGGACCTTTTCTGCGACCTGAAGCAGGTCCTCTCGCCTGGTGATGTCGAGGACCATGTGAAGGTCATCCTCCGGGGCGAGAACGGCCGGGTGTATGACATGGAGGTCTCGTCGGTCTGCAAGTTCGAGGAGCCCAAGTGGACGGTCCTGGGTAGCCTGGGCACCATGATCTCCGATGGCCAGACCAGCAAGCTGCAATGGATCAACCCCAAAGCCAGCAGCAAGATCAAGCAGCTCCACGGAGCGGCTCCGGACCGCGCCTACTGCCAGGATACAGGTCTGGAGTGGCACGAGACCGTGGAGCCCACCGTCGGCCCCAGCATCGGCGATTTCTACGACAACGTCTGGGCGGTCCTGCGCGAGAAGAAGAAGCCCGTGGTGACCCTGGAGCAGGCCCTGGAGGTCGTGCGAGTGACGCAAGCGTGCAAGAAGGTCAGCGGGTACTACTAGACGGCAGTCGTCATTGCTGAGCGACGGAGGGGCCGAATCGGCCAAGCGGCTGCGAAGCAGACGCTAAGGCCCCATCCGACCCCGGGATTCCCACGGGGATGGCCGGATCGGGTCCTACCGGTGGTCCGAGCGGCGACCGCCGATTGTTCCCCCTATGCAGCCTCTCGGCTGGTTCGCCCATAGTTTCGTACCAAGTGAGGTGTCCTGTCATGTCTGACTTCGCCACCCTCGCCACCGTCACCCGCAACGGGATCGTCGAGAGCACACACCTGGGAGACCTGGTGGTGTGCGATGTGCATGGGCACATCATGTCCAGCGCCGGCGATCCCGGGCGGGTGTGCTACTACCGCTCCTCGGGCAAGCCGCTGCAGGCACTGACGGTGGTCATGTCGGGCGCGGCGGACCAGTTCGCCTTCACCGAGACCGAGCTGGCCATCTGCTGCGCCTCGCACCATGGCTGCCGGGCCCATGTGCTGACCGTGGCGGGCATCCTGGAGAAGCTGGGGCTGGACGAGAGTGCCCTGCAGTGCGGCGTGCACGAGCCTTCGGACCCGGCGGAGCGTAACCGCCTCATCAAGGCGGGCGAGGCGCCGTCGCCGCTGCACAACAACTGCTCCGGCAAACACGCCGGCATGTTGGCCGCGGCCCTGGCGATGGGAGCGCCGGTGGACAACTACCTGGACCTGGACCATCCGGTGCAGCGGCACATTGCCGCGAACCTGGCTCTGGCGATCGGCCTGTCAGCGGACGAGTTCCGCTTTGCCCCGGACGGTTGCGGGGCCCCGGTGCTGGCCGTGCCGCTCTCCGCCATGGCAACCTCCTACGCCCGCCTGGCCAACCCGGTGAACATGCCTCCCGACTTCGCCGCCGCCGCCAAGCGCGTCGTGCAGGCCATGGCGACCGCGCCGGAGATGATCAGTGCCCCGCGGGCCTTCAACTCCGACCTGCTGGACGTCGGCAACGGCCACCTGGTGGCGAAGGGGGGCGCCGAGGGGCTGATGTGCGTGGGGATCGTGGACCCGCGCGGCCTGGGGCTGGCGGTGAAGGCCGCTGATGGCTCGTTCCGCGCTCTCCCGGCGGTGACCATCAAGGCTCTCTACGACCTCGGCGCCCTGTCGGACGCCCAGATGGCCGCCCTGCAGCAGCATGCCCACCCGCAAGTGACCAACTGCCATGGAGTGGTGGTTGGCGAGATCATCCCGGCGTAACGCATTGCGGCGACGGAATCCCCTGCAGCGACACCGGCCCGGCGCGGGCGGTCGGGTACTGAGGCCGCGGGCGTCCTTCGGCCCTCGCCCTACAGCGACCGCAACACCTGCGCCCGCGCCTGCTGCTGCCAGCCCTCGGTCTTCGGGAAGTCGCAGAAGTCGCGCAGTTCCGCCAGTAGTGGCCCGCTTGGGTCCACGCCGGCGGTCTGCAACAGCGCCAGATCCTGCAGGGACTCGGCGAAGACCTGCCCCCGGATGGACCCGAGCGGCCCGCTCGCGCCGGGGTAGACCAGCATGGTGTCACCATAGGCCCAGCCCGGCCAGGCCAAGCCATCGGTGACCGTGAACGGGTCAATAAGCTGCCGAGTCTGCGACTTGTACCAGTAGTTGAAGCCCCAGTGCAGGAAGCCCAGCCGTTGGAAGCGGTAGAAGAGCCAGCCGGCCATCCGGATCTTGGGCAGCGGCGTGTCCAGCAGGCGGTTGAGGTAGCGCCCGCGCGGGCCGCAGCAGAAGTAGGTCCAGCTCGGGATGCCTTCCTCCGCGTACTGCCGGCTGACGGCGATGGAGGGGATGGGAATGTCGGTCAGCCCCTCGCGACCGTAGTCCACCTCGCTGAGCGCGTCCATGGTCTTGATCCACGGTGCCAGGCCTTGCAGCATGGCTCGCGCGGCCACATAGTTGGCCTTGTGTTCCGCCCCATGGGGCTCGTCGGAGACATGGAAGAACGAGCGGTCAAGCAGCCGGCGGCGCTTCAGGAAGGCGTGCAGTTCGGGCAGTAGCTGGGCCAGGAAGCCGCGGTAGGTCTCGGAGGTCGCCCCGGTGTCGGCGGGCCAAAGCAGCCTCTCGTCCAGGCCCTGGTCGTGGTAGATGCGCAGGGCGTACTTGACACCCCACTGGGTGAAGAAGTGCGACCACTCGAAGTTGCGTACGCCCCGCGCCTGCGCCAGCTTCACCCATTTCTCCACATCTGACCAGTCGAACTCGTACTTCGCCCCGCGCTTGCGCACGCGCAGAAGCTGCGTCGGGCGCTTCACGCCGTCCAGCGGCGGCGTGAACAGCGGTGTCAGTAGCGTGTCGAAGCCGTGGGCGACGTAGCTGTCGAAGTACCGCTCCAATAGCCCCCACAGCGGCCTGGTCCAGGGGTCCACTTTGTACCAGTCGCACAGCGAGTCGGCGTAGAACCAGTGGGTGACGGGGAAGTCGCGGCGCGGCTGTAGTTCGGGGCGCAGGACCTGCACCGTGGCCTTCAGCGTGTGGGTCTTCCCGCCGGCGGCCAGGGCGACAGGGACGGTGTAGCTGCCCGGCTTGGCATCGCGAGGCACACGGACGGTAACCCAGAAGGCTTGCACCTCGCCAGGCGCCACCAGGGCCTCGGCGTCATCCCAGAGGACGTCCGGGACGTAGCCCGGAATGTGCCCCACACCGTCCAGCTCGTCGGCTGGGGTCTCGGTGTTGAAATGCGGCACGGGCACGCAGCCGACACGACGGACGGTGACGTCCAAGGCCACGCACTCCGCCGCGGCGGCGCTGACCGTCACCGGTCGGTCCGCGGCGACCCGCACGCAGGCCTGGAACGAGACCTGTTCGCCGCGCAGGGCCTGCAGCTTCGGGGACTTCAGCGCCTCCGGCTCGCTGCGCGGATACCAGCGACGGAGGGAGGTGGAGAGCCAGGTCTGCGTAGCCATGGGCTATTCCCTCTCCCGCAGGAGGAAGATGCGGTCGGTGTAGATCGCTGTCACGGCGTCAGGATTGTTCACGGGCGCGAGCCAGATATACATGCCGCCACGCAGTTCATGGGCCCCCAGGTCAAAGGTCTTGTATTCCCCGTCCTTGACCTGTTCGATGGGCACATTCATCACGATGACATTGTCTCGCTTGTTGTTGTCATAGAGGCCGATCTGGAAGGCAATGCCCGTGTCAGCTCTGGCCTCGCAGCGGGCCACGACGTAACAGTGCCACTTGCCGGCGAAACTGCCGGCATCGCCCTCGATGGAGAACTGCGTGGCCCACTGCGTGTGGTTGGCGGGCATGCACGCGGCCTTGCCATCCGAGGCCTTCGCGTCGTCCACCACGTTCACCCACGTCGGCGGGTTGGCCAGGGTGAAGTCGCCCTGCTGGACGTCCTGCCAGTCCTCGTCGGGCAGGCCCTCCGCCTCCCTGGGCCGAGCTGCCGGGCTTCCGGGAGCCGGGAAGCGGCCGCGCAGGCTGGGGATGAGGCCGTCGAAGCTGGCGCCTTCACGGTACTGACCCACATCGAAAGCCAGGGCCGTTGCGATGAACTCCTCGACGAAGGCGTTGGGGTCTTCGGGTCCCAGGAAGGGCTTGCCGCTCATCTTCGCCAGGCGCTTGAGGCCCTTGTACCGCTGCAGCCAGGTATGGTCGAGGGGCATCCGCGCCCGGCGCACACGGGCACTCAGCACGGGGTCTCCCTCCACCAGGCGAGCCGCTTCGGCGAACAGCTCGGTCGCCCGGTTGATGGTGTCCAGGTCCATCCAGGACGAGGTGTCCGGCATGTAGCAGGTCAGATAGGTCCCGGACTTCTCCACCGCGTCGTGGATCAGGTCAATGTACTCCTGGAGCGGCCGCGCGGCAGGCCCATAGTAGCCCTGCAGGAACTCGGCGATGAGCTGCTCCGGGTCGCGGGACGGGTCCCACATGAGATGGGCGAACAGCCAGGCCCGCAGCTCCGGGAAGTCGCTGCAGGAGCAACCGGCATCGCCTTGCTCGAACAGCCCGATAGCCTTGTTGTCCACGAAGAAGCGGATGTTGTCGGCCAGGACACGCAGGTTCGGGTGGGGGATCATGTAGTTGGCGAAGTCAGTGACGTAGTCCCAGACGTAGAGCTGTGGCGAGATGGCGCTCCACTGCCGCATATCCTCGGCGAACTTGGCGTTCTGCGGACCTGTGGCCAGGGGCTGGGAGAAGGAGCACTCAATGGAGCACAAGCGGACGATCACGTTGGGACCGGGCTTGACCAGCTTCGGCGCCTGGCGGGTGTACTGGTACGCCAAGGTCTCCACCAGAAAGTCCGGGTACTCCTTGGCGATCTCGGCAGCCACGGCGTTGACGAAGCGGATGAGGGGCCCGGACTGCGAACCCTCCTCGTCCACGATCCTCTGGCAATTCGGGCACTGGCACGGCCCCCAGCAGTCGTTCTGGGCGATGGAGATGATGCCCGCGGTCGGGTTCTTGCGGATCCACTCCAGGGCGTTGCGGGTCAGTTCCTGGCGCATCTCCTCGTTGGTCAGACAGAGCTGAGCGCCCTCGTAGGTACGCTTGCCGTCAATGAGGCTGAACCACTCGGGGTGTTGGGCGAAGTACTTGTCGGGCGGGATCAGCGCGTAGAAGGTGTGGCACCAGCCGAGGATGTTGTAGTGGCCCCCGAACTCCTCCGGGATCTGCGCGAAGTGGCCGTTGCACTTGGACCGCGCCGCGTAGGGCGAAGGGAAGGCACCGCGGTAGAAGGCCTCGCGGTACTGCAGCTTGGGCACGTAGGTCTCGCTCAGGTCCGGGATGTCGAGGCTGGGCTTGCTGGGGACGAAGGTCTCGTCCTCGCGCGAACCCCACCAGCGGACGCCGACGGTGTCCTCAAGGAAGGTGTAGACCGCGTACAGCGTGCCCCGCGGTCGGCCGCCGGCCAGGTACAGCCGGTTGCCCTCGGTGCGGATGGCGATGCCGTCATGTTTGAGCTTGGCCAGATCGAAATCGGGGAAAGCCGCCCGGAAGCGCTCCCCGGGACCGACCACGATCTGCGGGGCATCGGCGGGAACCTTGGCCTCCGGCTTGATGGGTAGTACCGCGCCGGTGACCTGCTGCAGGAACGTCTGCAGCTCCAGCGCGGCGGTCTGCTCGGGGGCGATGGCATCCGTCGCCAGAGCGATAGTGTAGTCGGACTGGCCGTTGGTTACCAGCGGCAGGGCCATGGCGCTTCCGCCTCCTATGATGACGGGGAGTGCGAGGAGCAGCGCAACGAACAGGATACGAGCGTGCATGGGGTTCACTCCTTGGTGATGGGCGGAATCTTGTGGGTCAGAGACAGCCGTTCGGGCATAGCACCGCCTTGACCACCCGCCCGGCCTCGATATCGGCGAGGGCGTCGTTTGCCTGGTCCAGATTGTAGTACCTGCTGATGACACCGGTCCAGGGCACGGCGTCGCGGAAACGCGCCATGACCTGCAGGGCCTTGTACTGGTGCGACAGGTCTATGCCCCAGGTGGCCCGCACGTCCAGGTGCTTGCGGTTCAGGTCGTGATGCGGGTTGATGGCCACGGGGCCGCAGTCGGTATACTGCCCGACCACGACGTACACCCCGGCATCGCGAGTCATCTGCAACCCCTCGGGTATCGCCTGCGGGTTCCCCGAGGCCTCGATGGTGATGTCGGCGCCACGGCCGCCCGTGAGGTCGCGCACGGCAGCCACACGCTTCTCCGGCGTCGTCGCCTCGATACTGATGACCGCATCGGCGCCCAGTCGCCGCGCCACTTCCAGGCGAATGTTAGGCGCGCCGATGACGATGACCTGCTGGGCTCCGGCCAGTCTCGCCAGCGCCGCCGCCATCAGTCCCACCGGCCCGCTGCCCTGGACGACCACATGGTCGGCCAGGCCGACCTGGCCGCGCTCCACAGCGTGGAAGGCGGTCGGCAGCGCGCAGCCGCCAGCGATGACTTGCTCCGCTGTCAGCCCCTCCGGCAGCCGCAAGATCTTGACCCCCGGTTTCAGATAGATGGCCTCGCTCCAGCCACCCAGGAGGCCCTCATCCGCGCCATAGGTGATGCCGTAGACCCGGCGGTGGGGACAGCGCGTGCTGGCCTTGGCCACCAGGCAGTACCAGCAATGGTGGCAGGTCTCATGCACATCCAGGAAGGTGACCGTCTCGCCGACGGCCAGTGTGCTCCCGAAGGCATCGGCCACCTCGCCGCCTATGGCCGCGATGGTCCCGACGTTGATATGCCCGGGGATGAGCGGGTACGGTACGCCCGGCAGGCGCCCGTGCTGCAGGTGCACGTCGGTACCGCAGACTTCGGTGTAGAGCGTGCGCAGCAGCACCGCGCCGGGTTCGAGTACCGGGTCGGGAAATTGGCGCAGCTCCACAGCCTGACCGGGCGCGGGAATGACAGCGGCAGTTACAGGCAACTATGACCCTCCCGCAGTAGCGTATCACACCTCATGCTCGGTCCGCTGGACCATTTCCTCCTGGAAGGCCGGGTCCAGTTCCACGAAGAAGGCCGAGAAGCCGCCCACCCGCACGATCAGGTTGCGGTGGCGTTCGGGGTGGCGCTGCGCGTCGCGCATGTCCTCGCTGCTGACCGCCGTGACCTGCACCTGCTGCCCGCCGGCCTCGAGGTAGGTGCGCAGCAGGTCAGCCAGCTTTGCCTCGCCTGCCGGGTCTCGCAGGAGCTTCCCCGGGAAGCGCAGGTTGAGCACCATGGGGCCGTGCACGGCGTCGTTGGGCAGCTTCGCCATGGACCGCAGCACGGCCGTCACGCCGGAGCGGTCGCGGCCCTGGGCCGGGCCCCCGCAGTCGGCCAGCGGCTCACCTGCTCGGCGGCCGTCGGGGGTGGCGCCGGTCTGGGCTCCGTAGACTACGGCTCCCGACCAGCCCACGATGTCCAGCCCCCAGTGGCCACCGCGCCAGGTCTCCTGGGCGAACAGCCAGTCATTCATCCGCGTCAGCCAGCGCACCAGCAGGTCATCGGCGGCAGGGTTGTCATTGCCGAACTTCGGGACCCGCGTCAGGCAGTACCGGCGGAGAGACTCCTCGCCTTCCCAGTTGCTGTCCAGCACCTCGCGCAGCTCGGGAAGCGTCAGCCGTTGCTCCTCGAAGACCACCTGCCGGATTGCCACCAGCGAGTCAGCCAGCGTCGTGAAGCCCACCAAGTCCACGAGGCCCTCGTGGTAGTCGGCCCCGCCGGCCCGCCAGTCGAGTCCCCGCTCGACGCAGGAGTGCGTGGTGAGGGACCGCAGGAAGTCATGAAGGTGTTCGGCTGCCCACTGCCGCGTGGCGTTGGTGGCCGCGATGCCCACGCCGAGACAACTGGTCATCTGCTGCCAGACTGCAGCTTCCAGGGCGGCGAAGTCACCATGCTTCTCGGCCTCACCAGTCCTCGGGCCGACCTGCTCTCCGGTCAGCTCGTCCCGACCGTTGTGCAGGGCCAGAGTCAGGAACTTGGCCGAGTTCGCAAACAGGTCCTCGTAGCCGCCGTAGGCCCGGCCCTGGGGAATGGTCTGACCGCAGCCGCAGAAGGTGTAGTCGCGGGCATGATCTGGACGCACACCGCGGCGCAGCAGGCCGGGGACCATGGCCTCATCGTTGACCAGAGTCGGGAAGGTGGCTCCGCTGACCATGCTGCCGACAGCGGCCCGGTACAGTGGCTCGGGAGTGCCCCGGTGCCAGCGCAGGGCCGTCCGGGGCGACAGCAGCCGTAGCCGGCGGATGCTGTTAAGGCACAGCCAGGTCAGGTCGTTGGTGGCATCGCCGCCTTCGGGAAGCTGGCCCCCCAGCGTGGCGCCGTAGCAGACATGCTCCGCCATTTTCAGGTAGAGACAGTCGGTGATCTCCTGGGCCTGCTCGAGGTCCAGGGTGCCGGCTTCCAGCTCGGCCCGCAGCGCGGGCCAGAGGACTTGATCCAGCCGGCCGGGCGAGTCATGCCCGTTCAGCAGGAAGAGGAACTCAAAGAGCTGCACGGCCTGCAGGAACGTCTTCGGCGCATGCTCGGCGATGTGCCGGCAGTTGGCGGCCAGCCCGTCATCCGCCAGGTCGCATGCCGCTGCATGGGCCAGGATGTAGTCCCGGACGCCGTCGAGAGAGATGCTCAGCGCCTGATACCAGTCAGCGGCCTCAGGATGGGCCTCACCGTGTCGTGCCACCTTCTCGCGCAGACCGGCCAGGCCCCCCGACAGGGCCAGGTCGTAGGCCTGCACCGAATGCGCGCCGAGGCAGTTCATCTCCACCACCCGGTGCAGCGCGGGGTTGTGCGCCTCCGCCGGGAGGTCCGGCGCAGGCCGGGCGGCAAGCCAATCCCGCCAGTAGGCCGCTACAGCCTGGGTCTCCGGGTACTGGGCGGCGAGGGCCTCATCGAGCCGAAAGTCCCAGATATAGGTGCCCGTGGGGTAAGTGATGACACAGCGCGGCGGCGGGGTTCCCAGCACCAGGTGTCCCGGCACCAGTTGCGGCTGCACCGCCGCTCGCCAGGCCGCCTGGGCATGGGCCAGCCGGATCACAGGGGGCTGGTTCTCGTGCGCTAACCAGGCCTCATGGAAGGGCTCGTACCCCAGGTACTCTCCCGGACCCTCACCCGGCTTCGGGGCCACCCCCTCGTAGACCTGGCGCTGTCGGTCGCGCAAGTCGTCCAGCCGCTGCCGGAGGGCCTGCACCCGCGGGGTCATGCCGTCAGGAAGCCGCATCACCATTCGTCCTCAATGCTCCGGCGGTCGCGCTCCACGTCCTCAAACCAGTTCTCCAGCTCCCGCAGCAGCCGGCTGACTTGCTCCGGATGCTGCGCCGCCACGTCGGTCTGCTCCAGAGGGTCATCCGCCAGGTTGAAAAGCTGCGGCCCCGGTGGCGGCGGTATCTGCCGCGGGGGCTCGGGGTCGCGAACCACGCCACGCTCAACCATGGCGTCATGGTCATACATGCAGGTCTGCAGCCACTGGATGTCAGGCACCGCCATCGTCTCGGGGATCGCGGGGCGCACCAGCTTCCAGTTGCCATCGCGGATGGCGGCATTGGACTCGATGACCGGCGTGTAACGGTTCCACTGCCAACAGCGACGGGTGCACATCTCGCTCCGCTCGCCCCGCATGAGCGGCGCGACATTCACGCCATCCAGGGGCAGAGAGTCCCCAGCTGGCGCAATGTTTGCCAGCGACAGGATAGTGGGCAGCCAGTCGGCGAAGTGCACCATCTCGTCCACCTGGGTGCCGTCCGGAAGGCCGTCTGGCCAGCGGGCGATCATCGGCACCCGGATGCCACCCTCGTAGACGCTGCCCTTGGCGCCCCGGTAGTGGCAGTTGAAGCGGTCCAGGCTAGTGCTGCCCGACCCGCCGAACTGCGGGCCATTGTCGCTGGTGAACAAGACGAGCGTGTTGTCGCGCAGTCCCGCGTGTTCAAGCGTCTCCAGGATGCGACCGACCCCGCTGTCCATTCGGTGGACCATGCCATAGAGCGTGGCCACGGCCCAGTTCAAGCCCTCCCTGCCCATGAACGGCTCCGCCGCCGCCGCCGGGACCTGCAGCGGCGTGTGCGGGGCGTTGTAGGTGATATGCAGGAAGAAGGGCTCCCGGCGGTGGCGCTCGATGAAGCCGCAGGCCTCTTCGGTCCAGACGTCGGTCAGGTACCGCCCATCACCGCGCTCCACGCGGTCCAGCCCGTACTCCAGCCGCCAGTTGTAATAGTCGTGCATCCCGCCGCGGAAGCACACCGCCTCGTCAAAGCCACGGCGACAGGGGTGGTAGCGCGGGTCGAAGGCCCCCAAGTGCCACTTGCCGACCAGCCCGGTGGCATAGCCGTTGGCCCGCAGTATGTCGGCCAGCGTCCGCTCCCGCAGCGCCAGTCGCTCCAGACCCCGCCACTCCAGCGTGTCTATCGAACCGGTGCGGTGGGGGTAGCGGCCCGTCAGCAAGCAGGCCCGCGAGGGGTTGCATACCGGCGAGGCCGCATAGTGCTGGCTGAAAACGACGCTCTCATCCATCAGCCCATCCAGTACCGGTGTCGACGACAGCCCGCCATTGAAGGCGGAGAAGTCACCGTAGCCCAGGTCGTCGGCGAGGATGAGGACGATGTTCGGTCTGCCCACAGGCATGAGTGGCCTCCGGCGGTCACCGTGGCTTCAGATGATCTCGAGGGCATCCTTGTCCGGCAGGGGCGGGAAGGGCGCCGTGGGCAGTGTCTGGTACCAGTAGGCCACTGAGGCGATGTCGTCCTGCAAGGGAAGGTACCGCCCGCCGCTGCGCCACCCGAGCGCCTGGATGGTCACCCGCAAGTCCTCCTCAAAGCGGATCGGGTCCATGATGTGCCAGCGGTAGAGCCCGAAGCGCTGCTGCGAGGCATACAGCCCGTCGGGCCGGATGACCTGCGACAGTCCCGCATAGGGCGTGGTGAACTCCTCGTAGCGGTGCTCCACCTGGTTCTCGAAGTTGTAGCTGCCGCAGAAGTAGTCCTCGGTGCCGGTGCCGCAGATGGTGGGGAACTCGCCATCGCCGTCCAGGAAGAACTTGATCTCACCTTCGCCCCACCAGCCGGTGTTGTTCACCTGCCAGGCCATGTAGGTCCCCACGTAATGCCCCTGACCGCGAACGCCGTCGAGAATGGTGTAGACCTCCTTGTAGGGCAGGGGGTTTGTGCGGCGAAACTGGGCGTGGAAGTAGGCGGCATCGTCGGGCACATCGGTGAGCGTGTAGTCTATCTGGTAGTAAAGGACCATCGGTTCGGTGGCGATGTTCGTCATGGTGATGCGGCAGCGCTTGCGGAAGGGCATCTCCCAGTAGCAGTTCAGGGCGCTGCCGGGGTTGACGCAGACCGCCAGTGACGACAGGGGTGCGTACTTCTGCCAGCCGCAGGCGAAGAAGTCACCCACCGGGCATTCCACCGCCGGCTGCTCCTGGTCGTCCCAGTAGATGCGCAGGATGGAGAAGCGCCAGTGACCGGTGGGAGTCATCCAGATGTGTTGGATGGCCCCGGAACCCTGAATGTCGGCCAGATTGAAGGTCTCCCCGGCCTCGATACGGATGGAAGGCGAGATCTTCCAGCCTTGCCCCAGGTCCCGGGCGCAAGAGGCGCCGGTGCCCTCGGTGGCCATGCCGGCTTTGCCCTTCTCGCCGGTGAAGTTCTCGGCGGAGATGGAGCGGCTCTTGGCCCTGGAGAGCCGCGGGAGATTCCCCAGGTTCATACCTAGACCGTTGAAGTCAGACATGCCTGCCTCCTCAGAGACCGGGACCGTCGGCCCGACCGGTTTCGTGTCCAGTGAAGCGCAGGTGTTCGGGGCAGGTGGCGGTGAGACCTTCCGTCAGTCCGGAGGTCGCGCCGCTGACCAGGATGAAGTTGCCGCTACACGCGTCTGGAAAGGGTGCCACGATGAGCGACATCCACTGGTTCGAACTGTCGGAGTTGGAGCCGCCGCCGGTGCACAACTATGAGGTGGACCCGGAGGATTGGCGTTGTCGCGCCCGGCGGGACCGGGTGCGGCCGTTACTGGCCCGCAGGGCGGCCGCCGAGGCGCGGCGGGCTCAGGCCACGGCCCTTGGCATCAGGGACGGCGTGGCGGCTCTGGAGTTCTCCCCCGAGGAAGCGCTGGCGAACGTGCGCGCCTTCGCGGACGCGGCCCATGCGCGGGGTCTGCGCCTGGTGGTGCAGAGCGGAGCCTATGACCTGACCCAGCTGCTGGCCGCCGGCCTGCCGGCGGCGGCACAGCCCGTCCTCTCGGAGGCTGAGCTGCGGGCCCACGGGGCCGACGCAGTGACGACCTTCGTGCCGGTGCGGGCGACCACCGGCAACGCAGATGATGCTCTGCGCATCGAGGCCGACCGCATAGATCGTGAGCTCCGGGCGCGGCACCTGCTGGACCGCCAGGTCTACACCGTGCTGGACATGCGCTATGCTCTGGACGCGCCGGAGAACGAGTGGCAGGAGGACGCCGACTGGCTCACCGGCCTGTACGCCGCCGCCATGGGCTTCGCCTACCGCGCCACGGGTGAGGAGCGCTATGCTGCCCAGGCGCGGGAGGCTTGCGAGGCACTGCTGGAGCTGAGCACGGTGTCCGGCGTGCCGGGCGTCGTGGCACGCCAGATTCGACGGCAGCGACCCGCCGATGTGAAGACCGGTCGCAAGCGCTGGCACGAGGCCCCTAACGGCCGCGACTGGTGGTCCGGCGATACCAGCCGCGACCAGCTCAGCGGCCACTTTTTGGGCCTGGCAGTCTGCTATGACCTGCTGGAGGACGAGGAGTTGGGGGACCGGATCCGCACCGTGGTTCGCGACACGGTGGACCGCATCATGGAGGGGGGCATGTGGCTGCGGGACCCGGACGGCAGCTTCTGTACCCACGCCAACTTCTTCGTCGCCACCTTCTGCGGGCTGGCTAGCCTGAAGATTGCCCACCATCTGACGGGCGAGGGGTGGTTCCAGGACCACTACCTGCGGATGATTGACCCCCATGCCTTCTTGGCCCACGCCATGCGTGAGTGCGGGCGGCAGCAGGACCCGTTCTTTCAGCACTATCAGCAGGACTCGCCGCTGTACCACCTGCTGACCTACGAAACCGACCCGACCCTCAAGCGCGCCTACGCCCGCTGTCTGCGGGCGCTGCACCCCGATTCACTGGCCAATGGGAACTGCTACCACCTGGTGGCCCATGCCGCCTTCCAACCGGAGACAGGCAAGGGAGCGCTGGTGCGCGACGAGCTCGCGGCCTTCAGCGAGATGCAGCTTTCGGTGCCGCTGTGGCGGGAGCGGGTGGCGGAGGCACTCGACGGCGACGACCCGACACTGGGCGATAGCTTGCGGCGGAACCTCCGGGCACTGCTGGAAGGCAAGCACGAGGGCTTGGACCCGGACGCGCTCTACGTGCCGATGCGCTGGCGCCCACCGATGGAGTTTGGCTGGCAATACCACCGCCACGGCCTCCCCGGCACCCACGGCCCCCACACCCGCTACTCGGGCGTGGACTACCTCATCGCCTTCTGGATGGGGCGCTACCACGGGGTGCTGTGAGGCGGCGTCTCATTCCCCCAGCGGGCCGATGTACTCCTTGGCCACCACGATATCGTCGAACCAGACCTGGCTGACGTGGCCCTCGGGGGCCCGGGTGATGTAGAAGAGCACCCACAGGAAGTTGAGCTTGAGATCCTCGGTGCTGCGCCAGCGGAAGCCTTCGAAGGGCTCGCCGCCCTCGGCCACCTCGAAGGTCTCGCGGTCACCCTTCTCGTCCACCCAGCGAATGCCCTCGCCGCCCTGGCCGATGAGGAAGCGGTCGAAGGTCCACTTGCCCCGCGGGTAGCCCGGACCCAGGTGGCTCACCAGCTTGCCGTCCTTCCAGAGCGCGATCTCCCCGTTGCGCTCGGTGGCCGGGGTGTTGAGCTTGATCATCACTTCCAGGCACTGCCACTCTCCGCGCGGGCAGGGCGGCTGGTTCTCCGCGATGAAGCAGTTGCCCCAGGTCTGGCCCCGGGGTGGACTGCCGCGCATCTCCATCCAGTAGGCATAGTAGTTCCAGGTCCAGGACTCCCCGAAGGGCTCGATGCCGCAGGTGATGCGCTCGTCGCCCCGGGGGCGCTCACCGGCGCCGCCCTGAGGCCAGGGCGTGGGCGGGCTGTAGCCGCCGACATGGAAGAAGTGATGGATGGGGAAGCAGTTCTGGTCGAACTTGACGTAGAAGCGGTAGAAGAGCTGGTCGTAGCCCTCGGGCAGGCGCTTGTACAGCGTGCAGCCGGTGCCCTCGCCGCCGACATGGGTCATGTGGACTGACTGTCGCCCGCCGCTGGCTGGCGGGTGGTCGGTGGAGAGCGCGTTGGTGCCCTGGACGGACTCCCAGCGGGCCAGCATCTCCTCCAAAGACGCCTGCTCGAAGTCCTCGACCAGCACGACCGCCGGATCGTCGGCGAGGCCGACATCACCGGGATAGCGGGCGGCGAGGCCGGGGCCCTCGGGCAGTTCCGACGGGCTCTCCTGGCAGCCCGCCTGGCGCCATAGTCCCCCGAAAAGTACCGCAGTGACAAGGGTCACGAGCAGCAACTGGCCTTCGCGCGGCATGGCGAGCACTCTCCCTTCAGGGTTTCTTGCGGTATGTGTGCTGGCCCGGCGCTTCGGTTCCGTCAGCCCAGCAGGCGCGTCGCGTTGCCGTGCAGAATGGCCTCGCGGGCGGTGCCCTCCAGACCGGCCTCCTGGATCTTCAGGACTGCGGCTTCCAGGTAGAACAATGGCGCGTGGCTGCCGAAAAGCACGTGGTCCGCGCCGATGGCCTGCACCATGTCGGCCACCCCGGCCACGCCCTCACAGCGCGAGATGTCCAGATACAGGTTCGTCCCGGCGAACAGCCCACGGAACTGCTGGGCGAAATGCCAGGTCTGGCCGCAGATGATCATTGGCAGATCCGGGAAGCGCTCGACAAGCTGCGGCAGGCCCGCGAAATCCACCGGCGGCACGAGCATGTGCCAGTGGTGCAGGCGCTCGTCCTGGACCTTGGCATAGATGGCCACCGGCCAATGGAGGGCCTTGACCGCGCCCAGCAGGTCGCCGAGGCGCGGGTCCGCCAGGTCGTAGGCGTGGTAGTTGGGGTACAGACGGACGCCCACGAAGCCCGCCTGCTCGGCTTCCTGCAGGTCCTCTTCCCAACCCGGGAAGGCCGGATTGACGACCGCCCAGGGGACGAGGCGGTCCTCGTGGCCGCTGATGCGCTCCAGAAGCTGCTCGTTAGCCGCCGCCATGTCGCGGTAGAAGATGCCCTCGACCGCGCCCACCCAGGCCTGGGTGATGCCATAGCCGTCCATCAGGCCGAGCAACCCCGCGGCATCGCTGTGGCGCAGGCGGCGGAAGGGCCAGGGGCCCAGGGTGCAGTTGCTGTCAATGATCATGCGGGCATCAGCCTCTCGAGGTTGTCGCCCAGGATCAGGCGCTTCTGGTCATCCGTGATGTCGGCCCCGGTCACCTTGGCCAGTTGCGAGGCGAAGCTGCGTCCCGTGGCGTCGGAGCCGAAGACCAGACGCTCGGCGCCGACCAGGGCGACGGCCAGCTCCGTGAAACCGGCTTCGGGGTCGTTGCCGCAGGTGTCGGGGTAGATGTGGGGCACATGGCGAACCGTGCGCAGGCCGCGTTCCCAGTCGCCCCCGGCGTGGGCCATGATGAAGTTAACATCCGGATGCCGCCGAGCCAGCGTGACCAGGTGGTCGGGAGTGGACTCCGTGGGCATGTTGCCGGTCACCTTGACCCAGGTGTGGGCCAGGACGGGGAGGCCCAACTGCGCCGCGCGACGGCAGATGGCATCATTGCCGGCGTGGTCGGCCAACTGGCACACCCAGAGCTTGATGCCACGAAAGCCCCCACGGACAGCATATTCCTCGATAAGCTCCAGAGACAGCTCCGGGTGGTTGGGGCTGCAGTAGACAAAGCCGATGAAGCGGTCTGGCGCCAGGGCCACCGTGCTGGCGACCCAGGCGTTTTGTTCCCGCAGCTCGGTGGCGTTCGGCTGAACGATCAGCCGGTCCCCGAGACTGACGCAGGCCTTGTCAATGCCGAGACGGTCCATGGCCGCCAGGGTCCTTCTTGCGGCCTGAGCCTGCGTCTCGCCAGGGTGGGGCATGAGGTGGATGTGGCAGTCTATGACCACGGCGAAGGCTCCTTGGGGGATTCTGGTGGAGGTGCCTTCGACGTGGCCCTGTGATGTCCTGCGTCGGGGTTGACAGTACCGGGTCCAGACAAGTATGCTTAATTGAGTATGGAGTAGGAGGTATGGAGTATGGAACAAAAAGTACGCGAGCGCGAGAAGGCCAAGGACGGCGAGCGCGTCTACCGGGTCAAAGTGGGAGAGCGGGGTCAGATCACCATTCCGAAGGCCTTGCGCGACCGGTACGGGCTGAAGAAGGGGGTGGAGGTGGAGGTCGCCGGCGACCGCAGTGTCTTGCGCGTGCGGCGCGCAGCAGACATCCGCGAGGCCGTGGCGGCTCTCACAGGCACCGTAGTGCTCGACGTGACGGTGGACGAGTTCATCGAGGAGACCCGCGGCCGATGACTACCGCAGTAGATGCCTGCGTCATCATGGACATACTCGCGGGCAAAGGGCCCTACGCGGCATCATCCAGCGCAGCGCTCATAGCCGCCGCCGAAGAGAGCCTGCTGATCATTTCAGAGGTGGTGTATGCGGAACTGGCGGCCTTCGTGCGCGACCATGACCGCCTCGAAGCCGCACTGGACCGGCTGACCATCGAGGTCGTTCCTTTGGGGAGCGAAGCAGCTTTCCGCGCAGGGATGCTCTTTGCGGCCTACCGCACACGCGGTGGACCGCGTGAAAGGGTCGTGGCCGATTTCCTCATCGGCGCTCACGCGCAGGCACACGCTGATCGCCTCCTCACCCGTGACCGCGGCTTCTACCGCGAGTACTTCGCTGACTTGCCGATCATGGACGCGGCCGCCGAGGCCGAGCGATGATCCACGCGCATACCAACTTCCCGGGCGGCTCAGTACGCGACCTGCGGGTCGAAGGTGGGGTGATCCGCTTCGCGGCGGTGCGGCACGAGTCGGTTTACTCCATGTGGTGGCAGTTTGCCCTGAACGGTCCGGGCGGGCCAGTGCGCTGTATCTGGGAGAGCACCGACGAGGTACTCGGGAGCGACGGGTTGGACCTCGTGGTACCTGTCTACACCACCGCCGGCGGCAGTTGGCGACGGGTTGACCCCCGTACCTGCTACCACAACCCCAGGGTCCGCGAGTTCGGCTTCATGGTTCCCACGGCGGCCGGCGAGACCAGGGTGGCTTACTGCTACCCCTACGACTGGGACCGGGTGGAAGCCTTCATCGCCGACGTCGCGCAACAGCCTGGGGTGACGGTCCGGGAGGTCGACAAGTCCGAAGGCGGACGGCCATTCCGCGTACTGAAGCTGGGACAAGGCGAGCGCCATCTCTGGCTGACGGCCCGGCACCATGCCGGGGAAACGCCGGGAGCGTATGTCCTGGAGGGGGCGGTCCGCGAGCTTCTGCAGCACCCGCGCTGGCTGGCGAGTATGACCGTGCATGTCGCTCCGGCGATGGACGTGGACGGAGTGGCTGAAGGGTGGTACGGCAAGGAGCGGGAGCCCCGGGATTTCAACCGCGACTACTGTGCGCGGCCTTGCCGGCCCGAGGTGCGAGCCCTGATGGCATACGCCGAAGGGATAGGCAAGGCCGACCTGATGCTGGACTTGCACGCCCCGGCGCCACCAGACTTCAGCTTCCTGGTCCCCGTGAAGGAATCGAGTCTCAGCTTGCAGGAATGGGTCGCAACGTGGGAGTTTGGGCGGATGCTAGACGCCCTGGCGCCGCGAAGCTGCCCCGTCCGCGTGATGGATGCCCAGCCCGGCGCTATGAACTGGTCGGGCGAGACCATGGGCCAGACGTCCACGGGCTGGTTCCACCGCCGGTTTGGCGCCATTGCGGCCACTCTCGAGACCACCTACCATCACAGCCACGACGGCCGCCTGGTCACCCCCCGGGGATGGCTGGCCCTGGGCAGGGCGGTGGCACACGCGGTAGCGGCGCAATTTGGCTTGCGCTCCCGGCCTGACGTGGCGGACATCGAGCTGCCGCGGTCGCCAGTGCCGCGGTTTGCCCACTGGCAGTGCGTCCACTGGCCGCAAGGCGTTACGCTCCACGAGGAGGGCCAGTGGCTGGAGGCGCGATCGCCCAATCCGGACGGCTATGCCTGGGTGTTCAGTCCCAGAGTCCTGGCCGCCGAGGCGGCCCGGTTCCGCTACGAGTACGCCGGGCCCGGCGGGGCGTTGGCGGTGCACGCGCGGGGCTATGACCCGGACCGAGACCTGTCCACCGGCGACACGTCCCTGACGACGCTTGAACTGCGGCCTACACGCCGCCCGCGAACCGTGACTGTTGCCTCCCCTGATCCGTGGTGCCAGCTATTCTTCCGCATGAAGCACCTGCGTGGCACGCTGCGACTGGCGGTGGGCTAACGCTGTTTCCGGCAGGACATGCTGCGCCGGCCAGCGAAAGTTGGTTCGGCAACCGGGCATCGGTCCCGCGCAGGTGACGTGACAGAGGAGGAGCCACCATGGACCTGGCAGACCGGGCGGTCGAGGCCATTAGCGCCGACAGTCAGCCACTGGACGCGAGACAGTCGCAGCGACTGGCGGCGGAGGTCCCGCACTGGACTGTGGGCGAGAAGGTCATGGAGCGGCAGCTGAAGTTTCGGGACTTCCTGGCGGCGATGGATTTCGTCAACCGGGTGGCCGAGCTGGCGGAGGCAGCCAACCACCATCCGGACATCTGGATCTCGTGGAACAGGGTGAAGCTGGAGCTGTCCACCCACAAGATCGGCGGTCTCTCGATGAATGACTTCATCCTCGCGGCGCGCATAGACCGCCTGGTGGGGAACTGAGGCCTGGACATGTGCGCCTTTGCGCTGAGGGGCAAGACGGCGCTGGTCACGGGCGCGGCCAAGCGCCTGGGCCGGGCCTGTGCCCTGTCGCTGGCCGAGGCTGGCGCCAACGTGGTGGTGCACTACAATCGCTCAGCGGCGGAGGCAGAGGCGCTCTGCGCGGACCTGACGCGCTACGGTGTCCGCGCCTGGCCCCTGCCGGGTGACCTGGCCCGACCGGAGGAGGCGGAGGGCCTGCTGCCACGGGCCACGGCCCTGGCGGGACCGGTGCAGGTGCTGGTCAACAATGCCTCCATCTTTGACCCCAGCCGCCTCGGAGACGTCAGCTTTGACCAGGTCACAGAGAACGCGGCCGTCAACGCGTGGGCCCCGTTTGCGCTCAGCCGCGCCTTCGCCGCTCAAGGGTTGCCCGGACGCATCGTCAACTTCCTCGACACCCGTGTTGATGGCTACGACTGGCCGCATGTGGCCTACATCCTCAGCAAGCACCTGCTGGCCGTCCTGACCCGCATGACGGCGCTGGAGTACGCGCCGGACATCGCGGTGAACGCCGTGGCGCCGGGGCTGGTGCTGCCTCCCCCGGGCGAGGATGACAGCTACCTCGACCGGCTGACCGGCAGTGTGCCGTTGCAGCGCCACGGGACGGAGGCCGACATCGCGCGGACCGTCATGTTCCTCCTGCAGAGTGACTTCATCACCGGCGAGGTAATCCACGTGGACGGCGGAGTTCACCTGAGGAGGGGTTAGATTGGACTATGTGCTGATCGAGGAACTGCTGGTCCGGTGCATCATTGGAGTGAATGAGGACGAGCGGCGGGAGAAGCAGGATGTGCTCATAGACATCGCCCTCGGGCACGATTCCCGGCGCGCCGGACAGACGGACGACTTCGCCGAGGCCCTAGACTACCGGGCCATCAAGAAACGGGTTCTGGCCATGGCCGAGGCCTCGGAGTTCTTCCTGGTGGAGGCCCTGGCCGAGAGGATCGCGGCGATCTGCCTGGAGAACCCGTTGGTGCTGGAGGCGCAGGTGACGGTGCGCAAGCCGTCGGCCCTGCGTTTCGCGCGGAATGTGGGTATTCGCATCACCCGGAGCCGCGCGGCATGAAGCCTCCGCGGGTACTGGTCGTCTTTGGCTCCAACCTGGCCCCGGAGCGCAACGTGCGAGCAGCGGTAGAGGCCCTGCATCGAGACGTGGGGGTCGTGGCGCTGTCCACGGTCTACCGCACCGCTGCGCTGGGCCGGCCGGAGCAGCCGCCCTTCTACAATGGAGCGCTGGAGCTGGATACGGATCTGCCGCCGCGCGTCCTGAAGTACGGGGTGCTGCGGCCACTGGAGGTGGCGCTGGGGCGGGTGCGCACGGCTGACAGGTATGCCGCCCGGACCATTGACCTGGACCTGGCGCTGTATGGCGACCTGGTCGCTGCGACGGACGACCTCGTCCTGCCTGACCCTGACATCGCTACCCGCCCATTCCTGGCCGTGCCCCTGGCCGAGATCGCGCCGGACCTGCCCGTACCCGGGACGGGACAGACACTCTCACAGATTGCGGCAGAGTTCGCGGGGGCCGGCCTGGAGCCGCTGGTGGACTATACCCGGGATTTGAGGAGGGCTATCGGCCATGAACCATGCCCGTGTTGAGGCTCTGATTCGAGAACTGCTGGTCGAGCTGGGCGAGGACCCCGATCGCGAGGGTCTGCTGAAGACGCCGGCGAGAGTCGCGCGAGCCTTCGAGTTCCTGACCTCCGGGTACCGCATGGACCCGGAGGTGGTCATTAATCAGGCGGTGTTCACCCAGGACACCAACAACATGATCATCGTGCGCGACGTAGAGCTGTACAGTATGTGCGAGCATCACATGCTGCCTTTCTACGGCCGGGCCCACGTGGGGTACATCGCCTCAGGGAAAGTGTTCGGGCTCAGCAAGATCGCGCGCCTGGTTGACATGTATGCCCGTCGCCTGCAAATCCAGGAACGCCTGACGGAGCAAATCGCCCGGGCCATCATGGACAACATCGGCGCCGAGGGAGTTGGCGTCATCATCGAGGCCCGCCACCTCTGCATGATGATGCGAGGGGTGGAGAAACAGAACTCGATGATGACGACGTCGTCGGTGCTGGGGAGCTTTCACGACGACCCGGCCACGCGGGCTGAGTTCCTGACACTGGTCAACCGCCTGCGACCTGGCGAGATGTAGACCGCTCTACTGGGCCAAGGGCTTCAGCACCACCGACCGCAGGTTCATCACGGCCAGGTTGGGCTTCGTGAGTGCCCGCACACAGGCTCCGACCAAGCCGGTCTGGGTCAGGCGTATGGGCCCGAGCTCGACGGTCTTGTAGTTGCGCCACCCGCCGGTCTCGGCCACCTTGCCAACCACGGCCTGGTCATCCACGACCACCACATAGGTGCTGCCCCCGCTCCCGACGTCGCAGGCCAGGTTGACCGTGACCATGTAGTCCCCCGGCTTGTCCACTCGCACCTGCCACTGCAGCATGTCATTGACGTTCACCCAGTAGCCCACATTGAGCTCCTGGTCGCCCTCGAGGCGAACGCTCTCGCCGATGATGTCGGCATCGGCGGCTGAGAGGGTGATGGTGCCATCAGCAGCCTGGGTGACGCTGGTGGCCAGTGGCACCGGTTCGCCCTCGATTTCGCCTACCACCACCGTCGCCGCGGGATCGGGCGCTGTCGGCGGAAGCAAGATGGTGACGCCCCGCTCGTCGGCACTGGTGGCCAGGGCCTGGTCCGGGGCAGTCAGCAAGTAGGCCCTGGTGACCGTGTTGCCCACAGGAACCAGGAGCTTGCCGTCCTGGGGCCAGGAGAAGACGTGCAGGTACAGTTTGCCGGGTTTCTGTGTGCAGCGCCCCCAGGCGAGCTTCTTGAAGGGGCTGGCGCTGGTGGCGTAGATGGCCTCACCGTTGGCCTGCAGCCATTTGCCGACCGCGGCCAGCCGCTCCACGCTCGGCTCGGGGATGACGCCCTCGGCCGTCGGACCGACATTGAGCAGGTAGTTGCCGCCCTTGCTGGCGATGTCTATGAGGTTGCGGATAAGCGTCTGCGGTGACTTCCAGTTGTTGTCGTATGACTTGTACCCCCAGGTGTCGTTCATGGTCATGCAAGTCTCCCAGTCGCGGCCAGGGGTGCCGGTGGCCGGGATGGTCTGCTCGGGGGTCTCCGTATCGCCCTCGTAGCCGCCGCCGAGGCGGTTGTTGGTGATGATCTGCGGCTGCAGGGAGAGCAGCGGGCGCAGCATGTCGGCGCGCTCGCGGGTCATGTCCACCGGTGTGTCCCACCACAGAACCCCCAGGGGGCCGTAGTTGGTGAGCAACTCGCGCACCTGGGGGACGGCGATGTCGCGGAGGTAGTCGTCCATGCTGCCGTCCTGGGCCGGGTCCCAGTGCCCGCCCGCCGCCGCACCTCCCGGATGATGCCAGTCCTGGGCCTGCGAATAGTAGAAGCCCAGCTTCAGTCCCGCCCGCTGACAGGCGTCGGCCAGCTCGCGCAGCGGGTCGCGTTTGAACGGCGTGGCATCGTAGATGTTGAAGGGTGTTGCCTGGGACCGGAACATCGCGAAGCCGTCGTGGTGTTTGCTGGTGATGACGATGTACTTCATCCCGGCATTCTTGGCGATGGCAACCCACTGGTCGGCATCGAACTTCACCGGGTTGAACTGGGCGGCCAGGGCGGCATACTCGGCGACCGGGATCTTGGCTGTGTTCATGATCCACTCGCCAATGCCGCCGATTTGCTGGCCCTTCCAGGTGCCGGCCGGCACGGCGTACAGACCCCAGTGAATGAACATCCCAAAGCGCGCCTCGCGCCACCACTTCATCCGCGCATCGCGCTGCTCCGGGGTCTCAGTCTGGGCCAGGGCCACGCCGGCAACGGACAACAGTCCGACCACCAGGAGCGTGCTACGCATCGCCAACACCTCGTCTCTTGTGTGGTCACGGCTACTGGAGTTCGCGGCTCAGAGCGTAAGTCCAGTCCACAGCTCGGTAGCCGCAGTTGCTGTAGAACAGACAGGCGCGGTGGTTGGTCCAGCTCGTGCTGATGACGGCCCGCCGGTACCCGGCGCCGCGCAGTTCGCAAAGTGCCGTCTGCAACAGCCAGCGCCCCAGACCCCGCCCCTGGGCCTCCGCCTCAACGCCCAGCCACTTGGTCAGGCAGCCGTCCTGCGCCGCCTCGGCTGGCGAGTACTCGCCGCAGGACTGGTTGATGCAGAGGCCCAGTTGCCGGCCTTCCTGCGCGGCGCGAAGCGTAAGGCCCGGGAGGCGGCCACGGCCGGGCGTCCACTCCGTCACCAGGTCCACAGGCAGCGGCGGTGGGCCGGGCGGGCCGGGCGCGAAGTCGGGCCACTCCAGGTACACCTCCCCAGCGCAGCGCTGGTACCCGTTCATGCCCAACAGGGCATGGATGTGTTCCAGCCGGTCGGAGAGGTAGGCATGTCCCATGTGGTAGAAGGGATGGCGGTAGTCCTGGTGGAAGGCCATGACCGCGGCGACGCCCTGGTCGCGGAGATGGCCTTGCGCCGCCTCCAGCAGCGCCTGGCCGGCGGCCCGGTGGCCCCGCGCGTAACACAGGGCGCGGAGGATGCCCCGTTCGCGCTCGGCAGGGCGCTCCGGCAGTTCCACCGCTGCCTGGGCCCAGCCAACGACGGCGTCGCCCTCCAGGGCTACCACGGCTGTGTTGGCGCGGAGGCGCGGGTGTGCGGCACCGTCGCCCAGCGCGGCCGCGAAATCGGTCGCCGTCACCGGATAGCAGTAGGGCAGACCAGCCACCAGATCATTGTAAGCCGCGGCCAGAGCCGCCGCATGTGCGCGTTCGTAGGCGATGACTCGTACCATGCCGTCACTTTCGCCGACAGGCACCCATATCCTGCCGGGCGACAGGCACCCGTGAGAACGCCGGTTCTGATTGCCGAAGGAGGAGAGACTGGTGACAAGCCACAGCCCTGCTGCCAGTCCAGAGGCGCTGGCTCCGGTTCTGCCAATCCTCGACGCCTTTGTCGCCGAGACCCTGCCCGGCGGGGGCATTGACGCCGGCAGAAGCCTCTGGCAGGCTCCCGGACGGGGCGCGGGCAACTCCCTGTTCCCCGGTGACGTGGATGTGCGCTACCTGCGCTTCCTCGTCGAGGGGCTGTACCGGGCCGCCGGACCGCTGCGGCGGGACGACTACCGGGACGTGGCGGACGCCCATGTCCGCTGGATGGCCGGGGCCATGCGGACGGATCACCCCTCGTGGGCCCTCGGGAACGCGCTGGAGATGATTGGTGTCCACCACGTCTTCCGCCCGCGAGATGAGGGCCTGGTGGCCGCCGCGCGACAGATGGTGGCGTGGCTGAACGAGCGGCGGGTGCAGGTCACAACCACCGATGGAGTCAGCTTCTGGCACTACCCGTGCGGCTATGGTGTCCTCGATGCCCAGGATGCCGGCTGGACCAATGACCTGAGCATGGTGGGGTCAGGACTGGTGTGGGCCCATGAGGTCACCGGCGACGCGGCGATGCTGGAGAGCGCGGCGAGTTTCGCCGAGTACTTTGTTCAGCCCTGGCGGCCCAACGCACTGGGGGCTGACGGTTACTGGCAATGCGGCACCTTCCGTGAGGACCTCGGCTCGTGGGTGGTGGGTCCGGCACATTTCAGCGGCTTTGAGAGCACCGACGCCTACGCGGACGAGGTCTCCTGGGTCTTCTCCACCATGACCTGCACGGACTTCCTGGTGAAGCTGTACCGCCACCGCCCGGACCTGCGCTACCTGGATTGCTGCGTTGCGGCGGCGCTATGGACCTTCCGCCAGGCCCAGTTCGACGACGGCGGGGTGGGGATGTGTGGGCGCGATGACAAATGGCTGGGCCTGACCGGCAATGCCGTCAGCCAGGTGGCGATGCTGCTCCCGCTGCTTCCGCAGACGCATCGCGACCGGGCGGAACTGGTGGCGGGCGCCCGCCTGGCCTGGTCCTATCTCCAGGCCCGTCTGCCCGGTGCTTCGCTGGGGAGCCACGGGGTGGAATGGGTCACCCGCACCACGTCCACGGACCCGCTGGTGAACGTGGGCATGCTCTGGGCCGCCGCGGTCCTGGGGTGGCTGAATGGGCTGGAGGCGCTGGAACATCCTACTCCAAGCTGATCTCCTGCACCTCGAAAGCGTGGGGCTTGGTGCGGTCCTCGCCATAGAGCCAGGCCCCGAAACACAGGTTGATGTCCTGGACGTTGTCCGGGTGCAGGCGGTCATTCGGGCCGCCGCGGCCGCCTTGGGGCTCGCGCCAGTGGCTGAAGTACCGGAAGGCTGAGAGCGGCAGCCGAATGGCCTGCCACTCGGTGGTCAGCGGCACATCCATCGTCCCCCAGGGCGAGCCGTCACGCTCGATGAGCACCAGTTCCACGCGGTTAGTCTGGGGATGGACTGCGCGGGCCTTGATGACCACGAACCGGGCGCGCGCCATCTCCGCCCGCCAGTGGTCCAACTCCGGGTTGAGGGTGAGGCGGTAGGCGGCCGAGTCCGGGGGCTCGCCGAAGTCCGGCGCCATGACACGGTAGGCATCCACCCCGTCGTCCATACCCGGTACCACCGCGTGGGCGGTCTCCCGGCCGTTGACGACCACATGGCGTTCGGCCGGCCGCGCCAGAACGAAGGGCGCGTCGGCGGCCGCCACGTCCAGAGTCCAGGCTTCCGGCACCCGCACGAGGCGCACATCACTGACCTCGACCCAATGCGACTCATCTCGCAACGTCCCCAGGTACCAGGCTCCGGCCACGAAGACGACCCGGTTAATGAGCTCGGGGCGAGGAGACTTCGCGGTCGTGCCCCACATGGGGCTGAGCTGGCTGAGCGGCACGGTGGTCTCATGCCACCCCGGTCCCAGGACGAAGTTGCGCCCGAAAGCATTGCCATCGCTTTGGCCCAGGCTGACCTCGACGGCCGGCGTGTTCGGCCCGCCCCGCGCCACCACGCTGACGGCGTTATAGTAGCCGATGTCCTCCGGCAACTGGTCCACGGGCACCTCGGCCGAGATGCAGCCGGTCTCGCCAAACCCTTCGGCTTCGAGGCGAAGGGCCCGGTGGTCGGGTCCGCGGCCTGGCACGAGCGCAGACGCGAAGGCGCGACCAGCCGGTCCCGTATATCGGGCGGGTGGAGCCTCCGTCAGCCCGGCGAGGCGCAGCAAGCCGAACTGACGGGGTGCCGGCGTCGAGGCCTCGGGAGCTTCGGGACGCCCGCCAGGGAAGGTGAGGGTACCCTCCGCCGTCTCGACCGTCAGCGCCAGATGCGCCCGCCCCGCCCGGAGGGCGCCGGCGGGGACCGTGACCGTGTACTCGTAGGCTCGCGCGCGTTGCATCGGGTAAAGGGCGAACTGGTCGCGGCCCGCTGTCTGAAGGTGCAGCGTGCAGCCTGCGTCGCCGGGGGCCGCGACCGTGGCGCGAACAGTCAGCGGCTTCCCCTCGCGCCAGGTCGGCGGGGCCTCCAGAAAGGCCGTGGAAGGAGCCTCGCTGGACGGCGGGGCGATGAACTCGGTCAGCGTCACGTCATCCGGCGGTGGAACGCCCGCCCGCAGCAGCAGGTAGTTGCCCGGCCGCACCCGCACTTCCGGACCCGTCTGGGCCAGCCCTGCGTCATCGCCGCCCGCGCGAGCCAGGCGGAAGCCGTCACCCAGGTCCGGCAGACGCAGGCTCATCCGGTGGCTCTGCCACAGCACCCGCGTCTTCTCCTTGCTGCCCCCGGCGTAGGCATCGGCGACCGGCACGGCATCCGGGTACACCTGAAGCTGCCACACCCCCGGCGCCAGGCGGTCCAGGAAGTAGGCCCCCGTGCCCTCATAGGTCACCAGCGGCGACGACCCACGGCCCCACAACCGTGCCAGCCGCTCCGGGCGGGGCGGCACCGTCGGAGTGTCGTTGGCATAGAGAAAGCTGTCGGCGGTGACGTACTCGCTCAGGTCGGCGGCGGGATCGAGGCGGCAGTTACTGAACTGCAGGTTGTCAGGATACGCCCCGAACAGCTTTAGCCGCGGGGTACTGCGGAACACCTCGGCAGCGATGGCGAGACTCAGGGCCTTGCCGGGAGTGTAGATCAGGTTGAGGTAGTGGGTCTGCCAGTTGACGTTGGTGTCGGCCAGAGCCGTGACGTCGTATTGGAACTGGGTGGCGATCTGCGCCCCGCCGCTGCGGAAGGCCCGCGCCATGGCCGGGTACATGACGGTCCCCGGCACGTCCGCAGCGTCAAACTCGTAGATGATCTTGGCCTTGGTCGCCAGCAGCGGGTCGCGCATGGACGGGTAATCATCCACCCGCGGCAGGTAGTTGCCGCGCAGCGCTGCACCTGAAGCGAGGCCGGTGGGGTACCAGCCGAAGCTGACCCCATCCAGCGTCGAGGCCGCCGCCGCTTTGTGCTTGGGCCCCCAGCAGTTGTAGAAGATCGGCTTGCGGCAGCCGGTCTCGCGCACGGCGGCGCAGAGTGTGTTGATGTACTGCGTGACCGTCTCATCCGGGATGTCGGGGTCGTAGGTCGGCTCGTTGATGAGCTCGAGGGCCACGATGGCCGGGTCGTCCTTATAGGCCTGGCCGGTGTAGCGGTTCACGTGGTTGAGATACTGCCGCAGGTAGTTGGCCTGAGCCTGCCAGGCCTGCGGGTTGCGGGTCATCTGGTGCATGGGGTAGACTGACGAGAAGCCCGTCTCGTCCTCGGGCGTGCCCCACCAGGCGATGGGCGTCATGACGCTGTAGATGCCGCGCCTGGCGCACTCGCTAATGAGCAGGTCCAGCAGCCGCAGGTGCTCGTTGTCCTGCAGGTTGCCCTCCGCATCGCTCATCTCCCGGTCCCAGCAGTGCAGGCGGATGGCGGTCAGCCCGAGCCGCGCGAAGTGAGCCACGTCCTCGCGGATGCACTGGTCGCGGTCTATGCCTCGCAGTCCGAGCTGGTGGTAGTCTATGGCGAAGGGGACGTAGTAGTTGACGCCAAAGAGGGCCACCTCGCTGCCATCGTCCTGCCAGCGAAGCACCCCCGCCTCATCCACGCGGGCCGTACGCTCCGCCGGGGCGGCCAAGGCGGCTGGGGCCAGGAAGACGGCAAGAAGCGGTAGCAAGGGCATAGCGGGCCTCCGGGGGCAAGTAGCGAGGGGAGGTTCGCGGGAAGAGGGGAGGGGTCCTGCCAACTCAGGCTACGTCCGCACGGGCGGGACTACCCCACGGTGCCGCCGGTAGGCGTTCCTCTAGTCTCGAAGCTCAAGGGCAAACAACCCAGCCAAGTTCTCGGGGATGCCAGCTTTCGTCCACTCCTCGCGGGACGGATCGCCGTTGCCCCCTTGGACGAAGCACCACCTGCCTTCTCGGACCCCATAGACTGCCCACGCGTCCGACCAGAAGATCTCATGGCCGGTCCAGTAGAGACCGGGGTCAATGGTAGCGGGAAAGAAGGAGTAGAAGTGACCAGCCACTATCTCCGTAACCTGCAGCAGCCAATCGTGACCGAAGCGCCCAAGCGCGAACCTCACTGGATCGGGGTCACCTCGCTCCCATTGCTCGGTAGACTCCAGGTCCGTTACGACCCGAGCCACAACACTCGGCGGCTCATAGTGCACGAGAACGCGTGCCTGTTGCCCGCCAGAGGTGAGCAGTACAGACGGAATGCCCGCGACTTGAGCGCATGGCCCCGGTACAGCTGTCGGGTCGCTGTAGATATCGCCTTCGTCCTCATCGCTATCAATGTACCTGACTTTGACCCCCAGTAACCCGGCAACAGACCGCAGGGGAACACACGTAATGCCGTCGCGCTCGAAGGGGGCTTGCGGCATCAGGAATATACCCTCTTTGGTGGTTGCTGCCTTTGACCCTAAGCGCATCTGCACCAGCTCTCCACTTAGCATGATTCGGATGTTCTGATCCTGCCATGTGACAGCGGCGCCGACCCATTCCGCTATCCCCCGAAGCGGCACCATGACATGATCACCCATCAGGTAGCCATGAACGTCGGTCAGTATCGCGAAACGGCCGACGTCATTGGCCTGGACTGGCAACCCCTTGCTCACAGCCACCACACAAACCAATACGCAGATCCAAGAGCCCCTGAGTCTCGCTGGCCTCATTTGCTCACGTCCTCCGTGCCTTCATGGGGCCTGCCACTCGATTGCACCGTCTCCATCGTAGAGGGTAATTGTCGACTCAGGTGTCGTCAAGAAGGTCCCATTTGCCTGTAGCGAAGTAGTGCGTCCTATTCGGGCTCTGGTTGTGCCTTGTGCATCGGAGGTATACAGCACAGGGCTCTCATCGGCCTCGATCACGAGTGATGCCCGGGTCTTGCCCGCGGCGTCAAACAGCGCAAGGTGGGGAAACCCACCGGCCTTGGTGCCGAGCAACACTCGGCGCCCGCCGCCGGTGTCGAACAGCGACAGGCTGGAGCCACCATCGTCCCTGGTCGTCAGTTCGGCACGGCGTTTCCCGGCGGCATCAACGAGGAACAGGCCAAGAGTGTTGTAGTCCCAAGTCGCGAGCATCGCCCGCGTCTCGCCCCTATTGTCGACCAGCTCAAAGCGTCTCGCCCGGACTGTTTCGTGCACCGCCCCACCCCCCTGCGCCAAGGCGGGGGCGCCGCGCAGCGCCAGGTTCGACACCGCCCCGCCCAGAAACCCCGAAACAACCGTCAGCACAGCAAGGACTCGGAACTGCTTGCCGTTCATCGTGCTCCTCCCCGAAGCTCTTGTCACTGATGACAGCTTCTCCCAGGACGGTGCCAATGCACACCTGCTGGCCCCATCTGAAGTTCGCAGCCTGAGCGCAGGTCTCCTGCCACTCTGTAGCGAAGTCATACCCGGTATGAGAGACTTTCAGAGCGCCGGGGAAGGTGAGCCATGTACTGCAGCCAGTGTGGCGCGAAGAACGATGAGGCGGCGCGGTTCTGCAGCTCCTGCGGGGCGGCGATGCAGCCAGGCATGGCTCCCGCGCGGCAGACCACCGGAGCTACACTGGCGATCGTTGCGGCGCTGGTGGTGGCAGTGATCGTCGGCGGAGTGATCCTGTACCAGCGATCAGGTCCGGCGGACCGGCCACCCACCGAAGACGTGGGCGCGGTCATTCCCACACCGGACCAGCCGTCCGGTGAAGTGGGTGATGCGGAACCCCCCACGGGCCTGGCTCCGACTCCTGGTGAGTCGGTGACTCCACCGGAGGAGGCCACGACGGAGACCGAGGAGGAGCCGCCGCCGGTGCCCGCCGCGGACAAGGTGGCCGAGGCGACGGTGGCGCTGGAGAACTACCTGGCGGCGGACCTGGGGCATGACGGCGCGGAGATGGCCAAGTACCTGGGCGGCCAGGCCGCCGCGCGCTTCCGCCCCGAGGTCGTGGGGCAGGAAGACCTGACCGTCCACAGCAAGCAGATCAGCAGCCACACCGTCAAGGACGCGAACACCATTGTCTTCATGGTGACCGTGAAGTGGTCTCCCAGTGACAGCAGCAAGGTCATGACCGATCAGCAGCGCTATGTCGTGCGGCGTACCGACCGAGGCTGGAAGATCACCAGCACCCCGGAGTACCCGTGACCGATTGGCCTCCCGGCCCACCTTGACTCGCGGCCGTCGCTCACCGTATCATAGTCTTAGCCCATGCACTCCTACCGGAGTGCATGCCTGTGTGATTGCAGGTAGACCGTGCTGTCGGCGAGCGTGGCGCAGGTTGCCGACCTCTGTTGCATCTCCCGGCCGCTCACACCTTTCCGCTCGGCCACGACCGTGGGGCGCTGCGGCGCCCCCGGGGACGGCCATGCATCCAGCCGACAACATTGTGCCGGAGGAGGCACTTCGATGATCGAGGCCCATGGTGGCAAACTGGTAGACCGCGTACTGACGGGGGCTGCACTGGAGGAGGCCAAAGCCAGGGCGGCATCGCTGCCGAAACTGGTCGTGAACTACGACACCGCCCGCGACGCGCAGAACATCGCGCGGGGCGTTTTCTCGCCGCTGGAGGGGTTCATCGGCAGCGAGGATCTGGCTAGCATCCTGGCCGGCTACCGGCTGAGAAGCGGCGTCGCCTGGACAATCCCCATCATGCTGGACGTTCCGGAGCGAGACAGCGTCCCCGTGGGCGACATTGCCCTCTATCAGGAAGGCCATGAGGACCCGTTGGCCATCTACCACGTGACCGAGGTCTATCCCTGGGACAAGACCAAGACGGCGCAGGTGGTATTTGGGACCACGGAGACTGACCATCCGGGCGTGCGAGGGCTCTTTGAGCGCGGTGATTACCTGGTCGGCGGGACCATTGATCTGATTGACAACGACCGCGGGCCCTATGCGGCCTACAATCTCTTCCCCGCCGAGACCCGACGGGTATTTGAGGAGAAGGGCTGGAGGACGGTGGTCGCCTTCCAGACTCGCAACGTCCCCCATGCCGGGCACGAGGACCTGCAGAAGACCGTTCTGGGTCTCTGCGACGGCCTGCTCATCCAGCCGCTCATCGGCAAGAAGAAGCCCGGCGATTTCAAGGACGAGGTCATTCTCGAGGCCTACAAGGTGCTCATTGAGAAGTATTTCGCGCCGGACCACGTCTTCCTGAATATCCTGCCGACCGAGATGCGCTACGGCGGCCCCAAAGAGGCTATCCTGCACGCCATCATGCGCAAGAACTACGGGTGCACCCACATCATCATCGGCCGCGACCATGCCGGTGTCAGTCGCCCGGACAAGACCCCCTACTACGGCGAGGAAGAGGCCATTGAGTTCTTCGACAACTTTGACGATCTGGTGATCAAGCCGATCGTCATTCGTGGGGATTTCTGGTACTGCAAGACGTGCGCCCGCGTCGCGAGCAATCGCAACTGCCCGCATGGCGAGGACAGCCAGATTCCGTTCTCGGGCACCATCATCCGTCGTGGCATCTCCGACGGCGAGCCGGTCCCGGTGGAGATCATGCGGCCGGAGGTCCTGGAGGTCATCCGGAAGTTCCCGGAGCCGTTCGTGTAGAGCTGGAGCCGCTGGCAGGAGCGCTCACCAGAGCGCGAGGCCGTTGCGGTCGCGCAGCGCCTCGGGTGGGCAATCCCACTGGGCGTCTGGCTTGTGTTGCTGTCTGGAGGTAACCAATGGCTAATCGCGTCATGGTGATCGGCTGGGACTGCGCTCCTCCGGAGCTGGTTCTGGATGCCTGGAAGAACGAGCTGCCCAACATCGGCAGACTCATGCAGACCGGCATGTACGGACCCTTGCGCAGCACCGACCCGCCCATCACCGTGCCAGCCTGGACGTCCATGATGTCTTCGCGCAATCCTGGCGTCCTGGGGTTCTATGGGTTTCGCAACCGCCGCACCGGGGAATATGATGGCAAGTTCATCGCCACTTCCAGCGCCATCAAGGTCCCTCGGGCCTGGGAGATTGCCTCGCAGGCCGGCAAGCGCGTCTGTGTGCTCAATGTCCCTCAGACCTATCCCATCAAACCGGTCAACGGCGTGGTGGTCTCGTGTTTCCTGACCCCGAGCACGGATAGCGACTTCGTCTATCCGAAGGAGCTGAAGAAAGAGGTCCAGCAAGTTGCGGACGGCTACATCATTGATGTGGACAACTTCCGCACCGAGGACAAGCAGTGGCTGCTGGACGAGATCTACCGCATGACCGACAAGCAGTTCGCGGTGGCCAGGCACTTCCTCCAGAAGGAAAGATGGGACTTCTTCATGCAGGTCCAGATGGGGCCGGACCGCCTGGGTCACGGCTTCTGGAAATACTGCGACGTCACGCACCCCAAGTACGAGGTAGGCAACTGCTTCGAGGGGGCCATGCTGGACTACTACCGGCATATTGATGCCCAGCTCGGCGAGTTGGTGTCGCTGGCCGGCGATGACGTCACCGTGCTGGTGGTCTCCGACCACGGTGGCAAGGCGATGAAGGGGTCACTCAACCTCAATGAGTGGCTCATGAACGAGGGCTACCTCGTCCTGAAGGAGCCCGTCAGCGGGGTCACGCGGTTCCGCGAGGAGATGGTGGACTGGTCTAGGACGAAGGCCTGGGGCTGGGGCGGGTACTACGCGCGGGTCTTTATGAATGTCGAGGGTCGGGAACCTCAGGGCATCATTCCCCAGTCTGAATACGAGCGGGAGCGGGCCGAACTGATCCGCAAGCTGGAGGCCATCCCGGATGACCAGGGCCGATCCATGGCGACGCACGCGCTGAAGCCCGAGGACCTGTACTACTGCCCGCAGATCCAGGATGCGCCCGACCTCATTGTGTATTTCGACGACCTGCACTGGCGCGCGGGCCAGGACGTCGGCCACGGCACGATCTGGAGCTTTGACACGGAGATTGGCCCCGACGACTCAGTCCATGACTACTATGGCATGTTCCTGATGAGTCCGGCGCCGGCCCCCGGTCGTCGTGATGATCTGAATATTCTGGACGTGGGCCCGACGGTCCTGAAGCTGATGGGCCTGCCGGTGCCGCCGGAAATGGAAGGCAAGCCCCTCCTGTAGACCCGGGGCGCGGCATGGTCCCATCGCCAGCGCGATGTGGGGGCCACACGAACCTGCCGGGGCAGCATATTGCCCGCAGGAGAAGTGTACCCGCGGCGGGAAAGCTAACACCATAGTCGCATGACAAGGAGATAGACGATGAGCGAGAAGCCCGGAGCCGTCATCTGGTTCACCGGCCTGGCTGGGTCGGGCAAGTCCACCATTGCCGGCGTGGTTGAGATGATGCTGCGCGAACGGGGCCTGCCGGTGGAGAATCTCGACGCCGACGAGGTGCGCCAGAACCTGTCGCCGAACCTGGGCTTCAGCCTTGAAGCGCGCGATGAGAACACCAAGCGGCTGGCCTGGATGGGCAAGATGCTCTCCAAGCACGGCGTGAACGTCGTCATCGCAGCCGTGGCTACGCTGCGGAAGTTCCGCGACCGGGCCCGCGAGATGTGTCCCCACTTCGTGGAGGTCTATGTCAAGTGCCCGCTGGAGCTGTGTCAGGAACGCGACCCCAAGGGTCTGTATGCTCGACGGGCGCGAGGCGAGATCAACGACGTGGATGGCATTGACATCCCCTACGAGGAGCCCCTGAACCCCGAGGTCGTCATTGATACCTCCACGACGGACATTGAGGCCTGTGCCCTGCAGGTCATCGCCAAGCTTGAGGAACTGAAGTACATCTGACGAGCGTGTGGGCCGGGTCAGCGGTCTCGCGCCGGAGCTGCTTGTGTGAGGACAGGGCCTGCAGGAGGCGGGAAGTGGAAGGGTACGCACGTCGCAGCGCCAGAGGGGGCCATCGGGCAGGTTCCCAGGGCGCCACGCAGGAGCACTGGCCGCGGACAATGGCCGGTGGGGATGTGATCTGAAGTGACTCCTGCCAGCGACCTCAACACGATCACCAACGGAGCTCCTTTGCGGCTGGTGGAGCACGCGCACCCCGCGCCGACGGTCACCAGCCATGGCGGGAGCTTCAAGGTCTTGGTGCTGGTTGCCGATGTCATCGCAGCGGCCGTGGCGATCTGGGCGGCCCACTGGCTGCTGAGCGGAGCCGGTCAGCCTGCACCGTCGGCGGCCATGACCTGGTCGGCCGCTGCCGTGATGGCTGCGTGCTGGACACTGGGGCTGATCACAGGACGTCTTTACACCTTCCGCCCGCGGCGCAGCAGCCTGGTATGGGCGTTGCAGATCCTCATCTGTCTGGGCGGGGGAACGCTGCTGGCTGTGGCCCTTTCGTTCTTTGTCGGCTCCTCCTTCCCGTTTGACCGCACCAGGCTTCTCCTGGCCACCTTGCTTGGGTGGCCGTTGTGCTATCTTTGGCGGATGCTTGCCGTGCGGTTCGGTCCCGCCTACCACGTCCGCGACCGCTTGCTGTTGCTGGGTACCGATGATCGCGCCCGCACCCTGGTGAGCAATCTGCAGCATGGTCACAATGCCCAGGGGGCGGAAATCCTGGGCGCGGTCCGCCTGCCGGGCGAACCCAACGATGACTTTCCATGTTCGGTGCTGGGCGAGCTTGATGACTGCATCTCCTTGGCCTCGCGCCTCGAGGCCAATGTGCTGGTGGTGGCACCGACGCCGCCGGTCACCGCCGACGTCATGCACTGCGCCGCTCACTGCGACGCCATGGGCATCTGCGTATGGAGCATGGAGACTGCCTTTGAGGAACTCACCCTCAGGGCACCCGTCTTCCATGTTGGCAGTGTGTGGGAGGCGCAACTGGAGAGCGCCAAACGCAGCCGTTACGCCACGCGGCTGAAGCGTTACGCCGATGTGGCCGTTACCCTTCTCCTGATGCCCTTGGCCCTCGTGCTTATTGGTCTTTGCGCTCTGCTGACGAAGCTCCTGTCCCCGGGCCCCGTCTTCTACCGTCAGGAGCGCGTTGGGAAGGACGGCCAGATCTTTGATTTCATCAAGATCCGCACCATGGTGGTGGATGCGGAGAAGCACACCGGCCCGGTCTGGGCCACCGCGAACGACCCCCGTATCACTCCGCTGGGGCGGCTGCTGCGCAAGACGCGCCTGGACGAGTTGCCGCAGCTCTTCCTGGTGCTGAAGGGCGACATGTCGCTTGTGGGTCCGCGGCCGGAGAGGCCCTTCTTCGTGGAGCAGTTCTCCCGCGAGATACCCCTCTATGAGCGGCGTCTTATGGTTCGCCCGGGCATCACGGGATGGGCCCAGATCCACCACAACTACGACCGCAACACCGACGACGTCATCGAGAAACTGCGGTATGACCTTTACTATATCCGTCGCCTCTCCTTCAGCCTTGACCTGGAGATTCTAATCAAGACGGTCGGGGTCATGTTGCGCACCCAAGGCGCCCACTGACTCTTCAGGCTCCGGAGAAAAGGACTCTCAACTCCCCATGCAGACCTTTGTGCAGATTGGCGCCGGGAACATCGGGCGCTCCTTTGTGGGCCAGCTCTTCTCGCGGGCCGGCTACGAAGTTGTCTTTGTGGACGTGGTACCGGAGGTCATCGCAGCCCTCAATGCGCGCCAATCCTATCCGGTCGAGATCAAGGACCGCAACCCGGAGACCATCTGGGTCGAGAACGTGCGGGGCGTGGACGGGCGCGACCAGGACGCCGTCGCGCGGGAGCTGGCCGCCTGTCGCTGCTGCGCTACCGCTGTGGGGCCCAAGGCTCTCCCCCACGTCCTGCCCAACCTGGCCGCTGGCCTGAAGCTGCGCCACGCCCTGGGTGGTACGCCCCTAGACATCATCCTCTGCGAGAACATGCGTGATGCCGCCCGGTTCGTGCGCGAGGGGCTGCGGCCGCTGCTGCCGGACGATTTCCCGCTGGACGAGATGGCTGGGCTGGTGGAGACCAGTATTGGCAAGATGGTGCCGATCATCCCGGATGACGTGCGCGCACGCGACCCACTGCTGGTCTACGCCGAGGCGTACAACACGCTCATCTGCGATGCCAGGGCGTTCCGCAACCCGATCCCCGATGTGCCGGGGCTGGACCCCAAACCTAACATGAAGGCCTATGTGGACCGCAAGTCCTTCATCCACAACCTGGGGCATGCCCTCTGCGCCTACTTGGGCTACCTTGAGGACCCGTCACTGCGCTACACCTGGCAGGCTGTGGAGCATCCCATCGTCGGGCCTGCGGTACGGGCGGGCATGTGGGAGTCAGGCCGGGCGCTCATCGCCGCCTACCCCGAGGAGTTCAACGAGGCCAACCAGGCCGAGCATATCGAGGACCTGCTGCAGCGCTTTGCCAACAAGGCCCTGGGGGACACCCTGCACCGTGTGGGCCGTGACTTGGCGCGGAAGCTCTCCCGGGAGGATCGGGTGGTGGGGGCCCTGCTGTGCGACCTGCAGCATGGCGTGGAGGCGCCGGTGACGGCCTTGTGCGCTGCCGCTGGTCTGCGCTTCCGTGCCCCGGACGAGCATGGAGCTCTGTTCCCTCCCGACCAGGCTTTCCTGGACACCGTCGTTCCCCGCGGACTGGACCATGTGCTAGAGACCGTCTGTGGCCTGGACCCCACCCGGGAGCTTGACGCGCGCGCCTGCGAGTTGATACGTTCCGCGGACGCCAAGATAGCCAGTGCTCTTGCCGAAGGAGTGTCGCCACTGACTTGAGGCACCCTTGAGCGTCCCCTGAGTGCAGCGACAAGCGCCGCTGCTATCGTGGGTGCTGCAGAGGTGTGCCACCGTGCCAACACCTGTACCGCGCGTGTTGCCTCGTTGCCTGGGCCTGTCACTGGTAGTGACAGGCCTTCTGCTGTTGTCGGCATGGACCACTCAGGCTCAGCAGTCGCTACCGAGCTGCGCCGAGCGCTTGCAGCTCCTGGGACGCGCGCTCAGTGCCTATGCGGCCGACCATGCTGGCAGCCTGCCTCCGGACCTGGGCACACTCTATCGGGACCGTTACGTAAGCTGCGAGCTGTGGGCTTTCTGGTGTCCCGAAGACTCCGGGACCCAGCGGCTACCGACCACGATAGACACCAGCGGCAGCTACGAGCTGGTCGCTGAGCGCCTCGAACCCGGCAGCGACAGGCCCCTGGTGCGCGAGCGCGCAGCCCGTCACGGGGGCGACGGTCTCTCGGGACGCTATCGCCATGTCCTGCTGCAAGACGGGCGCGTTGTTCAGCAGATGGAGGAGACCGCTTCACCCACGTCGGGCCCGGCCACTGACCGCCCGCCCACGGTGCAGTTCGCCAGCGGCTCAAGGACTGACTGGGAGCCCTACGAGTCCGTTGCCTACCAGTGGGTCGGCAGCGATGACCAGACGGCGCCCGATCGCCTCGAATACCGTCTCAACTTCAGCCTGACGGGTATGTCGGACTGGTCGCCAACCACCCACGTGGAGTTGGGCCGCCTACGGCCCGGGGACCATGTCCTGGAGGTGTGGGTCCGAGACGTCAGCGGACAGGTCTGTCTGTCCCCGGCGTACCTGCGGTTTCACGTGCGACCGCGCAACCCCATTGCGCGCATGGAACCGGTCGAACGCCGGATGCAGACTTTGCCCAAGGCTCCCACCAGCCCACCTGCACGGCCGCTTTGGTATGACCAGAAGTCGCCGTTGCGGAGGGTGGACATCCGTACTGTGGACCCCGAGGCCGACATCATTCGGGCACGACAGGAGGGGGCCGACCTCACGGGGCCCTATGTGGCTGCGGATGACCCCGGGCGCTTCCAGCCAGACCAGACCGGCTTTGCCCCCCTGGTATTCAGACGCGGTTTCCCGTGGCTACACGTCATGCTCTACTTCGCCGTGCTGCCCGGCGCCTCGCGTCCCGACTTCAGCTACGACCTGACCTGGAACGGCCGGACCATCGGCAAGCAGCGGATACCCAGCACTGAGGCTGACGGCCGTATCCTGCATCTGCGTCTGCACATGGTCACCGCCAGCGAGTTCCGCGTCGGCAAGTACCGCCTGGGCGTAAGCGTGAACGAGGCGCGTGTATGCGACCTGTTCTTCAACGTGGTGGAAGGCCCGGTTGACGGCAATTTCGCCCAGCCGGTGCGTTGTACCACACTGCAGGGCCTTCGTCTCGGCACCGACAAAGCGAGCCTGTCACGCCAACTGCCAATGGCCAGCGGGACGCGCGCCCCAGAGACGATTCAATTCCCCGGGGTGACCGCCGCGACGAGTAGCTAACCCACGCCCCAAGGTCTGACCCCATCACCTGCCGAATAGTGGTCGTGGCAGGTGAAGCCCACGATGTCTATCCTGGACGAGATTGTGGCCCGGCGGAGAGAGCGCCTCGAGGAGGAGAAGCAGGCCCTCCCCCTGGCCGAGGTACAGGCCCGACTGGCGGACCAGCAGGACCGGATCCGCAACTTCCCCATGGCGCTGCGCGGCGAGAAGGTGCGGGTCATCGCCGAGATCAAACGCGCCAGCCCTTCCGAGGGCGAACTCAATCTTCTTTTTGATCCGCGCTTCCTGGCGCAGGACTACGCCGGGGGCGGTGCGGCGGCCATCAGTGTGCTGACCGAGCGCGACTACTTCGCCGGTGAGGCAGTGCACCTGGTCCGGGCCCGCAAGTACATGCCGCTACCGGTCCTGCGCAAGGACTTCATCGTTGACGCCTACCAGGTCTACCACTCCCGGCTGATCCGGGCAGACGCGCTGCTGCTGATCGCGACAGTCCTGGATGCCTACGAACTGGAGGACCTTCTGGCTCTGACCCACGAGCTGGGGATGTATGCCCTGGTCGAGACCCATGACGAGTCCGACATGCTCAAGGCACTGGCCTGCGGTGCGCGGATCGTCGGCATCAACAACCGTGACCTAAAGACGATGAAGACCGACCTGGGCCAGACGGAGCGCCTGGCGGGGATGGTTCCCGCTGAACGGATTCTGGTGAGTGAAAGTGGAATCCACGGGCGGGAGGATGTCGAGCGTCTGGCCGCGGCAGGGGTGGACGCGGTGCTGGTCGGGACGATGCTGGTGAAATCCGACAAACCTGGCATCCTGCTGCGGCAACTGGTGGGGGTGCCCGCAGACCCGAACCGACGGGTGTAGTACGTTCAGAGGGGCCAGCCGCCGGCGGGCACTGAAGTACCCGCCTGGGTGGGGAACGTCCCCATGGGACGGGGCAGCTATCGCGTCCCGAAGGGACGCTCCCATATCAGACGGGTTTTCAACCCCCCGGCGGACCGTAGGGCGGCAGGGTTTTCGCCCCGGGCGACCGTCCCCATGGGACGGGGTAGCTATCGCGTCCCGAAGGGACGCTGCCATACCAGACGGGGGTTTCAACCCCCGTCCGTACCGGGGTCAGGCCTAACCGAACTTTGTGACCCGTTCCGTGGTCTCGTCCTGGAAACGGGCGATGTACTGCTTGAGCAGCTCTGCAGGTGCCAGGTCAGAGTCCTTTAGCAGCGGCGTCAAGTCCATGGCGAAGTTGAGCGACTGGCTTTCATCCACACCGTGGCTGGCGAAGTAAGTGGCATGGGCCTTCCGTCGCCCGGCCGTCGCCAGATCATAGCGCTTGCCACCACAGACCTGCGAGTCGTAAACCCCCATCAGCGCCGCCGCCAGGTTCTCGTGCGGAGTGCAGTCAAACAGCACCTTGTCCTCGTCGGTCAGCCAGTCCAGGTCGCGCCAGACCTCGCAGCCATACACGGCCTTGGGCTGCTGTTCGGCGGGCAGCTCTCGCAAGGCCTTGATGACCCGCAGCGCCACGCCGACGTGCGTGTCGTGCTTGTCTGCCAGGTTGTGGGTATACAGCACCCGCGGCTGGCAAAGAGCGAAGATGGCCTTCAGTTCCTCGACCAGATTCGGGTCATTGGGGTCCTTGACGGCGGAACTCGGGTAGTCCAGCAGGAAACAGGCACCGTACTCGCCCACATAAGCGGCCTTCTTCTCCTCGGCCGCACGGACAGCCCGCATCTGCTCGTCTGTGTAGTCCTTGTAGAGGTCGTCGCGAGGGCTGCCAGCGCCGTTGGTGACGGTGACACCCGCAAACCACTTGTCCTTCTGTCCGAAGCACTGCAGTACACCGTACATGGCCCCGATAGGGATGTCATCCTGGTGGGCCATCACGGCCATGTGGGTCGTTCGCGTCAGCGCCTCCGGCAACGGCGCACAGTCCGGTATGTACAGCGAAGCACCCGGGTTCTTCAGTTCCATGGGTTACACCACCCTATCATAGGGGCGCAGGCTCAGGCGCCCGTTGTCGGTTCTACGCTTGCCCGCAGCAGCCGCAGCCCTTGCTCTCGATCTCCGGCAGGCTGGCGGCCGCCACCGACTGGCCCACGCGGCGGCTGGACTCATCGGGCAGGTGGAGCTGGATCTTGGCCGCCAGGTCCGGGAACTCGCCCTCCAGCACCTTCCTCGCCTGCTGCTGGATGATGACCCCGCCCTCACCGGTGGTGGCGCGGCCCAGAATCAGGCAGTGCTGGATCTCGTAGAAGTCGGCGTAATGGGCCAAGGCGTAGCCGAACCATGTGCCCACGGTCTCATAGACCGGTATCACCCGCTCGTCGCCAGCTTTCATCAGGTCCTGAACCACGACGAGCTTCTCCGGCAGGCCCAGACCGGCCTCGAACTCGATACCCGCCGCTTCGGCGGCGCGGACGACGCCAGTCTGGTTGAAGTACTGCACCCCACAGCCGATGTCGCCAGACCACTCGTCAGCCGGGGCGCTCGGGGCGTAGTCAATGGGCGCGAAGGCCAGCTCGTTGAGCCAGCCGGTGATGTTGCCCTCCGGCGTCACATAGCCCGCCGCCTCGCTGGTGCCCATGGCGATGCCCAGGACGGCGTTGGCGTTCAGCTCCATCGAGCCGGCCAGAGCGGTGACCTCGCCGTCATTGACGATGGTCAGCGGCACCCCCCATTCCTTGCCGATGTTGACGAACAAGTCCTTTACCTCGCGGTCAAAGACGTCGCGCGGAATGCCCCTGAAGAGGGAGGCGACCAGCACGCGGTTATTGATCCACACGCCTGCCGCTGAGCCGCCGATGGCGTCCACCCGGGGCATCTTGGAGGCGGCAATGCGCAGGCCCTCGTTGATACGCGCCCTATGGTAGCCGGGATCGGTCTGGCCCTTCGGGTCCCAGGGGAACTCGTCGGCCCATACCGGCTCGCCGTTGACCACTGCCGCCAGCTTGTAGTCCGAACCGCCCAGGTCAATGCCGATGCGGCAGCCGTCCAGGTGCCGGCCCAGCGGTCGGGTCTCCTCGCGGGTGTCGGGGACGTCGGACGCGGCCATCACGTCAACTGTGAACTCGTGCTCATAGACGCCACCCATGAAATCCCAGTCAAAGGCCCGGGCGCCGTCCTTCGCATAGACCTGCTTGATATACTGGCCGATGGCTGCCGGGCCACCGACCATCACTCGCCAGCCCCCGCGTTGCCACAGCAGGAACTTCACGAGCCTCTCCGCATACATGTAGTTGGCCTCGAACTGCTCCGACCCTTCCGCCCAGCAGACCGTCTCGAAGGTGGAGATGGAGCCATCGGCGCGTTCCAGACCGATACGCAGCGGCACGGCCTGACCGGCGTCCTGGGCGGCGGCAACCAGGGCCTTGTTTGCCAGCACAGCCGGCCGGAATTCCGGGTCCAGCGGGGGCACGAACAGGGGCTCGACTAGCTCAAAGGCGTCACTCATGGGAAAACCTCTCCCTCTTTGGGGTTCTGTACGGGTTCGTCGGCGACAGCTCCCGGACGGGTGTCTGAGACGAAGGCTACGGAGAACTTCATTCTGCCACAGGCCGCGTTTCCGTGCAAGACCACGCTGTGAAGTCCGCCGAGGTGATGGGGGCACCCAAGGGGAAGACTATGACGCATCGAACGAAGGGGAGTGACATGATGCCAAAACTGCTGGGGCTCATTGCCTTCTGCCTCATCGCCGGCACCCTGCTATCCTCCGCAGCGCTCGGCGACCATCGCCTGGCCTCGGAGGGCAAAACCGCCTACACCATCGTCGTGGACCCGGGTGCCACTGCCGCCGACCGCCATGCGGCCGAGGAACTGGCGCGGTTCCTGGAACAGGTGACCGGCGCCCGCTTCCCGCTCCGCCAGACCGTCGTCATGCCAGCGGGGCCGCTGTTGGTGGTCGGACCAGGGCGCCTGCTGAACAAGGTCGCACCGGACCTGAGACTGGATAACCTCAAGCCGGACGGCATCGTCATCGAGTCGGTGGGCCCCCATCTGGTCTTGGCCGGGGACCAGCCGCGCGGGACGCTGTATGCCGTTTTCACCTTCCTCGAGGACGTTGTCGGCTGCCGCTGGTGGTCGTCCAAAGTGAGCCACATTCCCACCATCCCCAACCTGACGGTGCCCGAGCAGCATATCCGCTACGTTCCGCCTCTGGAGTACCGCGAGCCTTTCTGGACCGACGCCTTCGACGGCGACTGGGCAGTGCGGAACAAGTACAACGGGATGTCCGCCAGGCTCGATAAGCAGCGCGGCGGGCAGATCACCTACGGCTCCTACTTCGTGCACACGTTCCTCCCACTGATGCCACCGGAGAAGTACTTCAAGGACCACCCCGAGTGGTACAGCGAGATTGGTGGCGAGCGCCTCGGCGGCAAGGGCGAGTATGTGCAGCTCTGCGTCACCAACGATGAGCTGAAGCAGGAGATGGCGCGCAACGTCCTGGCGTATCTGCGAGAACACCCGGACGTCAACATCATCTCAGTCTCCCAAAGCGACACCGACAACCACTGTCTGTGTGCGGAGTGCAAGAAGCTGGAGGAGGAGGAAGGCTCACCGTCAGGGCCGCTGCTGCATTTCGTGAACTATGTGGCCGCCGAAGTGGGCAAGGTCTATCCCAACGTGGCCATTGACACCCTCGCCTACCAGTACACGCGCAAGCCGCCCAGGCACGTGAAGCCACTGCCCAATGTCATTGTCCGGCTGTGCAGCATCGAATGCGACTTTGCCCACCCGCTCACGGCGGAGAGCAATCGCACCTTCGCTGAGGACATCAAGGGTTGGTCGAAGATCTGCAATCGGCTGTACATCTGGGACTACACCACCAACTTTGCCCACTACATCCAGCCCCACCCCAATCTGCGGGTGCTGGCGCCCAACATCCGGTTCTTCGTCGAGCACGGAGTGAAGGGCATCTTTGAGCAGGGCGCCTACACCTCCGAGGGCGCGGAGTTCGCGGAGCTGAAGGCCTGGGTGTTGGCCAAGCTTCTTTGGAACCCGCAACTGGATGGAGACAAGTTGGTGGAGGAGTTCGTGCGGGGGTATTACGGCGCCGCTGCTCCGTATGTCAGTCAGTACATCAAGCTCATCCATGACGAGGCCGAGGCGACCAACACCTACCTGAGCTGTTTCATGCACCCGGCCGCGCCATTCCTGAACCTGAAGACTCTGGGTGCCGCTGAGAAGCTGTTTGACCAGGCTGAGGCGGCGGTCAAGGACGACCCGGCGCTGCTGCAGCGCGTCCAGGTGGCGCGCTTGCCACTGCGGTACGTGTGGGCGATGCGCTGGTATGCACTGCAGGACGAGGCGGCCACGACGGGGGTGGACTGGCCTGGGCCGCGGGATTACCGCGAAAACGCCCAGACCTTCATGGATGTCGCGAAGGCTTACGGCATCACCCGCATCTCCGAGGGCGGGCCGCTGGAGAACTTTGAGCGTCTGACGCTGAGCATTAACCGCCAGACCTCGCCACCGCCGCCGGGGTGTGAGAACCTCCCGCGCGAGCGGTGGATGGATTTCCCTGACGCGACCTTCGGCCTTTACCAGGTCGGCACGCTCTCGGCGATCAAGGAGGATGAGCTCGCCTCGGACAAGGCCGCCGCCTGGATGACGGGGGCGACCCGCGAGTGGGCCGTGCAGCAGTCGCTTATGGGCAAGCCGCTGGACCCGAAGGCCACTTACAGCGTCTACGTCTCCATCCGGGTGGAGAAGGTGGGTAGTGAGGGTCCGGCCTTCACGGCTGGCATCTACGATGCAGCCGCGCGCAAGTACCTCGGCAACCTCGCCGTCAGCGCCGCTGAAGTCCCGGATGACGGCCAGTACCACACCTATAAGCTGGCCACAACGCAACTCAATGACCAGGCCTTCCTGTGGGCCGCTCCGGCGGCCAACGAGGAGAACGTCAAGGCCGTCTGGGTGGACCGCTTCTGGATCGTGAAGGAGCAGTAGGCTGATCCGCATCGCTACTCTGGTTGCCTGTCTGCTGGGGGCGGGGTCGCTGCTGGCCTCGCCCCCGCTCACCGCTGTCCGGGTAGATGCCTCGCGGGTCATCGTCAAGGTGCCGGACGGGCTCTACGGCGTGGGCTATGACGGTTGGGGCGACATCACTGACCCGCAAGCGGTGCGCCACCTGCAGGGCCTGGGGATCCGCTACTGCCGGATTGCCGTGAACCTGGCTAACCTGTGCGGCGAGCGGCTGGGAGACTGGCAGTGGGAGACCACGGAGCCCCGTGATGTCGGTCTGGGGTTTGTCTCAAGGCTCCGCCGCATCCGAGCCCTTGGCTGGACGCCGATCCTGGCGCTGACCACCACCCATGCGCTGCCAAAGTGGTTTGGGGGTGAGCCGACCGACGCGGGTGGCGACCCCTGGTACCCCCGCAACCTGGACGGCAGCGCGGCGGCGGAGGAGCAAAGCGACCAGTGGGCGGAGTTGGAGCGGGTCGCCCAGGGCCTGGCGGCGGGGCTGGCCGCCCAGGGGCTGCGCGGACTGTGGTGGGAGACAGCCTACGAGAGCGGCCACACCCTGCCGATGGCGGAGACGCACTACCACGCAGGTATCGGCATCCGTCGGGCCGACCCCACGGCCAAGCTGATGGGACCTGCCACCTGGCCCGGCTGGACTGTGGAGGAGCGTTTCGTCAAGCCCTTCCTCAGCCGCTACGGCGCCGACCTGCTGGACGGCGTCTCCCTCCACTGGTACGCCGACAATGAGCACGGCCTGTGGGTGGCGCCGGGGTGGAAGGACCGCCATGGGCCTGTCACCATGGCCGATCGGCTTTTCCTGCAGTACCTGATGGAGACTACGCCCAAATACGCCCAGTGGTGCCGGAGCCTGCGCAAGACTCTGGACGATCCGACGCTCAACCCGGCCCGCAAGCCCATCGCCATTGTCTACACCGAGTTCGATGCCCTGGCGGAGTCCGCCTATGGGCGTAACCCGGAGAACCCCGACTGGCCGGACTACAGTCCCAGCGCCGACTGCTACCTCAACACCAACTACTTCGGCGGCGTCTGGTCCGCCTCGGTGCTCTGCCACCTGGCGGCTTCAGGGGCGGCCGATATCGTCTGCAAGTTCAACACGCGCCAGTTCTATGGCCTGGTGGACAACGCGCCGGGCGGGGGTTTCTACCGCCAGCCGGTCTGGTTTGCGTGGAAGCTGCTGCGGGACATGGCTGGTGTCCGTCCAGGCGCGGCCATGCTGGTCACCAGTGTCAGCGGTCCCAGGGACAGCGCCGCCGCCCATGTTGGTGGCGAGGACTCGCCATGGATCGAGGCTTTCGCCGTCAGACGCCCGGACGGCCCGGCGGTGATCCTTATCAACCGTTCACTCGACCGTCAGGACGTGGAGGTGTCCGTGAACGGCTCACCCCAGTGGGACCATGCCGTTGGCGGCCTCCGTTACCTGTTTGCCTCCCACCGGGTGGCGCGCTTCATCGGGCGCCAACCAGGGACCGCGGGGGAGGGGGCCTTCGAGGGCGTGCCGGATGATGCCCTGAGCGCCCGCTGCCTGCAGCCCCTGCGCTGGCAGCGAGACAGCAGGGGCTCTCTGCGCGTGCGCTGCCCCGCCGTCAGTCTCACTATCCTCACGCCTCGATCCGCACCCTGAGCCTCATTCCGCCCGCAGCAGCACAAAGCTCTCGGGGCCCAACGTGACCCGTGTCCTCCCGTCTGTCAGACCGACCGGCTCCCCCGTGCGGGCGTCGGTCACGACCGGTACCGTGGGCCGTTTCCAGCGCAAGGTGACCGTCTGCTGTTGCTCCACCTCCAGGTTTGACACCACCGCCAGGACAGGCTTGCCTGGACCGTGGTCCCAGGTTGCCACCATGACCTCGCGCCGGACGGGAGCCTCGATGGCCCACCAGGGGTTGGGCCGCCAGCCGGGGACAAAGCGTGCCGTCCGCGTCCCGAAGGCCTGCATGAGCCGCGTCAGTTCGACCACGGTCCTATGGTTCATGTAGCTGACGAGCGCCGGTGAGACGCCGTGGGGTAGCAGCCAGGCGTAGGCCATCAAGGTCTGCTTGTTGACCGGCTGGTCGCGCTCGTGCTCCCACATGAGCGTGTCAAAGAGGTTGGGAACGCCCCAGTTGGTGGACAGACAGCGTGCCCGGAAGAGCCCCAGCCCGACGCACTTGCCGTAAGTCCCTTCCGGTGTCAGCATCGCCGGACCCTCCAGGGGCCAGCCCGCAAACTCCCCGGTCAACCACTCGGTGGCAAAGCCCATCACCGAGGGCACGAACTCCCAGGAGTGAATCCAGTAGTGGTAGCGCGGGAAGCCGGGCGGCAGGAGGCGTCCGGCTGGCAGCCGCGCCTGGCAGTGGTCCTCCAGCCACAGCACCATCCGCTGGTTGAACTCCCGGCCCTCCAGGACTGGGACCGTCGAGTGCCGCTTGCCCTGGGCATCGGTCCAGCCGCAACCGTGGGCGGCGTTCTGGCAGGCGATCTGTCCGGCCTGCCAGCCGTCGAAATAGATGCCGTCGGTGCCGAACCTCGCCACGTTCTCGGCAGTCCAGCCGTGGAACAGCCACTTGCGGAGACTCAGCGACTTGCCGCAGTTCTGCAACTGCGGCTGGCCGTCCCAATCCAAGGCCGACTCCGGCAGCACCTGCCACTCCGTGCGGTACTCGGCCAGTTCCGGCACCTGGGCGCTGACCTTCTGCGGACAGGCGGCGATGGTCATGAGGGGCAGTCCGGCGTCGTGGGCCTGCTGCACGGCCGCGGCCATGCGGGTGGCATCCACGCCGCAGGGGTCGTTGAGGCCCTTCATGATGCCTGTCTCCAGAGGCCAGATGACGGTCATGTCCATGTTGTCGGCCAACTGCCTGCAGGCCCGCCAGTCGTCCAGATACAGGGTGTCGGCCAGCAGCGAGTGGTAGTCCGGTGGCAACGGCTTGATCGGCGTGGCTTGCAGGCCAAAGAAGAAGCTGCGCCCCCGCAAGTCAGCCGGGTCCTCGATGAGGTTGATGGTGTAGATGGTTGCCTGGCTGCCGGGCGTCAGAACCGCGATAGCGTCCTCGGACCTGGGCTGCCAGTGCTGCAGGCTGGTGTAGGTGAAGCCCAGGCCCCTGTCTTCGTTACCGAACCAGTGGTAGAAGTCCACCACGTTGTTCTCCCGGTCGGCCACCCAGGGGAAGGCGATGGGCTGCTCCCCGATCCACCCCGCCTTGCGGCGGTCGAAGGCCTGGTAGAGCGTGGTCTGCGGCGGGTCCATGGCAGCCTCGATCCGCAGCGCCTCGACCTTCCCCCCGGCGGGTGCGTAGAGGTTCAGCCACAGGAACCCGTCGTACTCGACCCAGCCATCCACCCGGAAGACGAGGCCCTCCGCTCGCCCCTTGGCAACAAAGCTCACCCGCGTCGCCCGGCGCTCGGTGACGCGGAACAGCTCCAGCGGCACCTGGCGCGGCTTCCCGTCGAGGGTCACGACCAGGGTGATGGGCCGGCGGAGCAACTCCACGCCCTGGCTGGTGACGCTGGTGGGCAGGAGACTCTGGGCCGTCCAGCGGCACTCCCGGCCCCAGACGCGCAGTGTCCGGTCCGCCACCTGTACCGGCGTCCACGGCAGTGGCACCCGGTCGAGCTTGCCATAGTCGTCGTAGACCGTGCTGGTCTGCCAGGCCGGCGAGGCAGCGCAAGCGGCTCCGGCGAGCAACACCAGGCCCAGCGAGCAGAGATACCGCATGAGCGCCCCTCCTGTCCTTTTCCGGTGGCGTTCGCTATCCGCCAGGCTCGACCTCCCAGCCGCGAGGACTGCCTGCCGAGCGTGCCGAATACTACGAGACCTCTCTGCTGGAGGCTTGGCCATGACTTCGCGCGAACGGCTGCTGTGTGCTTTTGCCTGTGGTACCCCCGACCGGGTGCCGGTGGCCCCCTTTGGGTTTGGGCATGTGAACCCCGATAGTGAGGTCGGCTACGAGCTGGTCCGCAAGACTGACTTCATCCAGAGTGTTGGCGGCGCCGGCGGGTGGTTCCTGGGGGCAGGGGTGGAGCAGACCGTCGTGACCGAGGGCCAGACGACCACCATCACCTACCATACCCCAAAGGGCGACCTGACGCAGGTGAACCGCAGCACCGACATCACCCATGCCACCGTCAAGTTCCCCTGCCGTGACGCGGATGACATCGAGAAGGTGCTTTCCATTCCCTACGAGCCCATCGCCGCCGATCCGAGACCCTTCGTCGAATGGGAAGACCGTCTCGGCGACGAAGGGCTCACCCTGGTGGGCTTCCTGGACGCCATCTGCGCCCCGGCCATGCTCTTCTCACCGGAGGACTTCTCGCTGCTGTGGGTGGACGCTCCCGACGCCTTTATGGCCCTCATCCAGGCGGCGCAGGAGCGCTGCCTGCAGGCGGCCGAAGACGCCTGCCGGGCGGGGATCAAGGGCTTTCGCATCATTGGCGGCGAGTATGCTTCGACGCAGTTGGGCCCCTATGCCTACCGCCAGACCGTCACCGAGCCCGATGCCGAACTGGTCAAACTCATGCACGACCACGGCGCCATTGTCTACTACCACAACCACGGGCCGGTGATGAAGTACCTGGAGATGTTTGCCGACATCGGTATGGATGCCGCCGACTGCTTCGAGGCGCCACCGTGGGGCGACTGCGACCTAGTTGCCGCCAAAGAGGTGCTCAAGGGGCGCGTTTGCATCGTTGGCAACCTGGACGACATGGAAGTCATAGACAAGCTCGACGAGGCGACGGTGCGCGCCATCGCCCGGGAGCGCCTGGAGCAGGCCGGCCCCGACGGCTTCGTGCTCGGCGGCACCGCGTCGGGGACCTATACCGAGCGCGGAGCCCGGAACTTCATCGCCATGGCGGAGGTCAGCCGGGAGCTGTGAGTGGCCGCAGAGCGTGCCAAGCCAGCGGGGCTGGCCGTGGCACCGGGAAGATGAGATTCACGGAGGTGGCAGGATGATAGCCTGCAGGTCGGTGCTAGCCATGTTGTGCGGAGCGGCACTGCTGGCCGGGCCGACCCTGGCCTTGACCCTCTATGTCTCCCCCACCGGCAATGACGCCTGGTCGGGGCGGTTGGCGCAGCCCAATGCGGCGCGAACCGATGGTCCCCTGGCCTCGCTGCAGGGGGCGCGGGATGCTGTCCGCAAGCTGCCTCGGCCGCTGACGGAACCGGTCCGGGTGCTCTTCCCGGACGGGGAGTACGAACTGCGCGCTCCAGTTGTCTTCGCGCCGCAGGATAGTGGCACGGCTGACTGCCCTGTTACCTACGAGGCCGCGCCGGGAGCCCGCCCGGTCATCAGCGGGGGGCGGCGCCTCACGAACTGGACCCGCCGCGATGACGGCCTGTGGGAGACAAGGGTGCCCCGCGCCCTGCGTTTCGAGCAGCTCTATGTCAACGGACACTGGGCCGTGCGGGCCCGGACGCCCAATGTGGTGTGGCATGGGGAGACACCGGTACCGCGCTATCACTACGTCTGGCGCAAGATAGGCTACGACCATGATCCCGCCACCGGTCAGCTCGTCAGCATGGCCAACCGCGCCTTCTTCGCCCGTCCGCAAGATGTCCAGGAACTGGCAACCGTACCGGCGGAGGAGCTCAGCGACGTGACCCTCATCGCCTACCACGCCTGGGAGTCCTCGCGGTGCCGGCTGCAAGCCCTGGACTCCGAGACCGGTAAGGTGGTAGTCACGGCCGACACCTCGTTCCCCTTCCAGTGGCTGGGGCCACATCAGCGCTACCATCTTGAGAACTACCGGGCGGCCCTGGACCAGCCGGGCGAGTGGTTCCTCGACCGCGACGGCACCGTCCTGTACTACCCGCGCCCCGGAGAGGGCCGTATCGAGGCCGTGGCTCCCGCTGCCCCTGGCTTCCTGGCCATCTCCGGCGACCCCATGGCGGGTCTCTGGGTCGAGCACCTCAGCTTCCGGGGGCTGAGCTTCCTGCACACCGCCTACGAGCTACCCTACGAGGGTCATGGCGATGGGCAGGCGGCGGTCAGCGTCCCCGGCGCCATCATGCTGGACGGGGCGCGGCATGTTGCCTTCGAAGACTGCGAGATCGGCCGTGTCGGCACCTATGGCATCTGGTTCCGACGGGGATGCACCGACTGTCGGGTGCAGCGCTGCGACCTGCATGACCTCGGCGCGGGCGGCTTGAAGATCGGACAGAACTTCATCGAACCCGATGACGCCAACCGCACCAGCCGCATCGTCTGTGACAATAATCTCATCCGCCACGGCGGACGGCTCTTCACGGGTGCCGTGGGCGTATGGTTGGGGCAGACCGCCGAAAACCAGGTCACCCACAATGACATCTCAGACCTCTTCTACAGCGGCGTTTCCGTCGGGTGGAGCTGGGGCTATAGCCCGACGATCAACCGCAACAATCACATCGACTTCAATCATATCCATCATCTCGGCTGGGGTGTCATGAGTGACATGGGGGGTGTGTACACCCTGGGCATCGCGGACGGCACCACCGTCAGCCACAACGTCATCCATGACATCTGGTCCTACGACAAGTACGGATACGGCGGGATCGGCCTCTACAATGATGAGGGCTCCACGCATATCACCATGGAGAACAACCTCGTCTACGATACCCGCGACATGACCTACCACCAGCACTATGGCCGCGAGAACACCATCCGCAACAACATCCTGGTCAACGGTCGCGATGTGCAGCTCTCGTGCCACCGGGTCGAGCCGCACCTGTCGCACACCTTCGAGCGCAATATCGTCTACTTCCGCACCGGCAAGCTCTTCTGGCAGGGCTCCTTCGACGGCCGACAACTGCGCTACGACAACAACGTCTACTGGAACGCGGCCGGTGCGCCCTTCGACTTCATGGGTCTTAGCTTCGCTGACTGGCAGGCGCAGGGATTGGACACCCACTCGGTCATCGCCGACCCGCTGTTCGTGGACGCGGAGAAGCTGGACTTCCGCCTGCGTCCGGAATCCCCCGCGCTCAAGCTCGGCTTCGTCCCCTTCGACTGGTCCCAGGCGGGCGTGTATGGGGATACCGCCTGGGTGGCGAAGGCCCGGGCTCTCACCTACCCGCCGGTGCAGTTCGCCCCCGATCCACCGCCCACACCGCCGCTCACCGTCAGCGATGATTTCGAGGCTTACCCCGTGGGCGCACCGCCCCTCGACGCGACCGTCAACAGCGAGGGAAAAGGCGACAGCATCGTCATCACCGAGGAAACGGCTGCGGGGGGGAAGCAGAGCCTGCGCTTCGCCGACCAGCCGGACCTGCAGATGTACTTCAACCCCCACCTGGTTTATGACCCCAGCTACGCCGAGGGCACGGCGCGCTGCAGTTTCGATGTCCGCCTGGAGCCGGGCGCTGAACTGTGGTACGAGTGGCGAGACTGGAGCGCCAATCCGTACCTGACCGGCCCTTCGCTGCAGATGGCCGGCGGTGTAGCGAAGGTGGGTGACCGCGTGCTCACCCCCTACCCCGAGGGGCAGTGGATCCATGTCGAGGTCACAGCCACCCTCGGCGCCAAGGCCACCGGGACCTGGGACCTGACCATCACCCTGCCCGGGCAAGACCCGCAACACTTCGCCGACCTGCCGGTGGGGTCGCCGGGCTGGAAGACACTGACCTGGGTCGGCTTCGTCAGCTCGGCGAAGGCGCAGGTGGTGTGGTACCTGGACAATGTCCGCATCGCGATGGAGCCCTGATGGCGAGCCAGGAGATCGGCGCGGAGGCGGATGTCGAGAACGGTCGCTGCGCCCTGTGCGGCGACCCCTCGCCGCCTGCGGAGCCGGTCTGGCCGGGCCTGGTGCGCTGCCCGGTGTGCGGTCTCCTGTACACGCATCCGCGCCCAACACCGGCGGCGATGCCACGCTACTACGAGAGTGACTACTACTCCTATCAGTTCCACGGGGTAAGGCCGCGCAGCCACCGGCTCAAGGTCGTTCTGTGGCGCGCTCTGGGCATGTTGCCAGCGGGTCCGCGGTCATCCCGGCCGCCGGCCCTGGCCCGCTGGGCGCGCGCGCTGCTCACCAGCCAGCATGGGGTCGCGGCCACCTGGACCCTCGCTGCCCCCTGCGCCGAGGCCCGGTTCCTGGACGTGGGCTGCGGGGCGGGGGAACGCCTGGAGCTGGCCCGCGACCTGGGTTGGGAGACCTGGGGCGTAGACCTCGGTGAGGCTGCCGTCCGCGATGCCGCACGACGAGGGCACCGGACGGCTGTCGCCAGCGCTGAGGCCCTGCCCTTCGGCGATGCCACCTTCGACTACCTGAACCTGAGCCACGTCCTGGAGCATCTCTATGAGCCGCTGGAGGCTCTGCGCGAATGTAGTCGCTTGCTGCGGCCGGAAGGCGTGGTCCAGATTACCGTGCCCAACTGTGCGGGCTGGGGGGCGCGGCGTTACGGGCCTCACTGGCGTGCCTGGGACTTGCCCCGCCACCTCTACCATTTCACTGTCGCAACCTTGACAGCCCTCGCAGAAAGGGCCGGACTGCGGGTCGCTGTTACCCGGACGTTGACCGACGAATGGGTCCTGCAGGAGAGTCGCCGGGCAGCGGGGGAGAAGGTCCATGGCTCTCTACGGCCAACCTATGCCAGCCGCCTCCGCGCCCGCCGGGGCGACGGCGAGAACCTGGATGTGTGGTGCATGCCGCAAACCGAATGAGAGGATAAGCGCAAATGTCTGACATCAAGCTGGGACTGCAACTGATCGTCTACGGAGCCCGGCCGACTACGGACCTTCCGGGTGTGCTCGCCGAGGTCAAGGAAGTCGGCTATGCAGGCGCGGAGATCGGCGCCATGCACCCGACACTGGGAACCGACTTCGTGCTTAAGGCCTTCGCCGACAACGGTCTGGCGGTGACCGGCATCCACTGCGGCTATGGTGACTTCACCGATCCGGCGAAGGTCGCCGACAACATCGGCTTCCTGCAGGCCGCTGGGAGCAAGTACCTGATCTGCTCGGGCGTGGCCGACAACAACAGCCTCGCCGGCTACGAGGCGTCGGCCGAGGTCTTCAACCAGGTAGGCCAGGCGTGCCGCGACGCCGGACTGGTCTTCTGCTACCACAACCATGCCTGGGAGTTCAAGCCGCTGGAGGGAGGCGTCAAGGGCATCCACCGGCTGCTGGAGTTGACCTGCCCGGACCTGGTGAAGCTGTGCACCGACGTGTACTGGGTGACGATGGGCCGTGAGAGCCCGCGCGACTTCATCCTGAGATATGCCGACCGGGCCGGCTACTACCACTTCAAGGATGGCGACGTGCAGGGGGAGAACGGCTGGATCTTCAAGGAACTGGGCGAAGGGGTCGTGGACATCCCCACCGCGCTGGCGACGGCGCGGGAGGCCGGCTGCGACTGGCTCGTCTGCGAGCAGGACAACAGCCAAAAGGAACCCAAGGTTTCCATCAAGGAGAGTCTGGACTACCTGAAGCGCCTTGGGTGCTAGCGCCTCTCGGGGTGGGTCCGGCCCTTCCAGAGCCTGTACTCCCGGCATAGGACTGCCTGCCATGACCAACCGTGAACGTCTGCTGACCTGTCTGCGGGGTGACATCCCCGACTGCGTGCCGGTGATGCCTGACACCTCCAACATGATCCCCTGCAAGCTCACCGGCAAGCCCTTCTGGGACATCTACCTGTACCAGGACCCGCCGCTGTGGGAAGCCTACATCAACTGCGCCAGGAAGTATGACTACGACGTGCTGATGGACGGGTACTTTCCCCTTGTCTTCCCGGAAGACGTGGCCAACCAGCCGCCGTGGGAGCCGCAGATCGTCTTCCGCAGCGAGGAGCGCATTGTCGTCCAGCACTGCTACGTCGAGAACGGCAAGCGCATCTGGGCCGACCATGTCACCGTCTACTACGTGGCGGACCCGCCGACCGGGGGCGTGCCGCCGACGAAGATCGGCCTGCCGCCCATTCCGGAGCGCTGGGAGCCCGTGGAGGGCATCAAGCCCCACGACAACGGGCCGGCCGGCTTCGCCCGCTGCAAGGCCATGCTGGGTGACCAGGGTCTCTGCGGCGCCTTCAGCATCGGCACCCTCGCCCTGGGCGGACCCGACGCCGTCTATCAGTACTATGAGCACCCCGAGTTGCACGGCAAGTGGCTGGAGGACCGCATGCTGTGGGCGGAGCGGCGCTTTAACCAACTCATGAGCATGGAGGTCAAGCCCGACTTTGTCGCCGTCGGCGGGTCCGGAACGCTCGTCTTCCAGACACCGGAGATCTTCCGCACGCTGGCCCTGCCAGCAGTCAAGTGGACCATCGAACAGGCCACGAAGGCCGGCCTGCCGACCCACGTTCACTCCTGCGGGCCCGAGAAGGAGCTGGTCCGCATCATGGCCGAGGAGACCGACCTCACGGTCATTGACCCGCTGGAAATCCCGCCCATGGGTGACTGCGATCTGGCGGAGCTCAAGCGCTTGTACGGCCATAAGATCGTGCTCAAGGGCAACGTGCACACGACCGACGTGATGCTACGCGGCACACCGGAGCTGGTGCGGCGGACCTGTCAGAAGTGCATAGATGATGCCGCTGAGGGGGGCCGGTACATCCTATCCACCGGCGACCAATGCGGCCGCGACACACCGGAGGAAAACCTCCTGGCCTTCGTGGACACGGCGAGGACGTACGGGAGGTACTAGCAACCCAAAGGGGGCGAGCATCTGATGAGTGCGACACTGTTCAAAGAGGTCAGTTACTCCTTAGCCAAGCTCATCGAGGACATCGAGATGGGCGAGATCGGTCTGCCTGATATACAGCGCCCCTTCGTGTGGACCAACGCGAAGGTCCGTGACTTGTTCGACTCGATGTACAAAGGGTTCCCGGTTGGATACCTTCTTTTCTGGGCCAACGGACTGCCCAATGGTCACAAGCAGATCGGGACCACGGCAAAGCAGAAGGTACCCCATCTGCTCATTGTGGACGGACAGCAGCGACTGACCTCACTGTACGCGGTACTGAGGGGCCGTGAAGTCGTCCGTGAAGACTACAGCCAGGAGCGGATTCAGATAGCCTTTCGGCCCCGCGACGGACAGTTCGCGGTCTCGGACGCGGCCATCCGCAAAGACCCCGAGTTTGTGGCAGATATCAGTCAACTCTGGTCGAGTGAAAACCCCTTCCACCAACTCGCTCGGGACTTCCTGAAGAGATTGCGTGCCCACCGAGAAGTGACTGCGACCGAGGAGAACAACCTCTACGACAGTCTGGATCGCCTGCGTGACCTTCAGTCGTATCCGTTCAACGCTGTAGAGTTGTCCCATAGTGTTGACGAGGAACAGGTGGCAGAGATCTTCGTGCGCATAAACAGCAAGGGCACTCCGCTCAACCAGGCTGACTTCATGCTGACACTCATGTCCGTGTTCTGGGACGACGGCAGGGCGGAGCTTGAGCGCTTCTGCCGTCACGCACGACGGCCACCCACGGGCGGAGAAGCATCTCCTTTCAACTACCACTTGCAGCCCGATCCAGACCAGTTGCTCCGGGTCTCGGTTGCGCTGGGTTTCCGTCGGGCGCGGCTGCAGCATGCGTACAACGTGCTGCGCGGCAAAGACCTGGTCACGGGCGAGTTCAGCGAGGAACGACGCGACCACCAGTTTGATATTCTGCGGGCGGCCCAGGCTTATGTGCTCGATCTCCAACACTGGCACGAGTTTCTGAGGGTCTTGCTCAAGGCCGGCTACAGGCAGAGGTCAATGATAACGTCCAGCCTGACAGTACTGTATTCCTACGCGCTTTACCTCATCGGCCGTCGAGACTTTGGCGTCCAGGACCACGATCTCCGGAAGACAGTAGCGCGCTGGTATTTCATGGCGGCTCTGACAGGGCGCTACACGACCTCACCGGAGAGTATCATGGAGGAGGACCTTGCGCGACTACGCGAAGTCCACGACGCCGCAGCCTTCGTGCAGACACTCGACGAGCTTGTCAAGGCTGCGCTCCCGGATGACTATTGGGCAATCTCCCTGCCGGCTGAGATGGAGACCTCAGCAGCTCGCGCGCCCGTCCTCTTCGCCTACTATGCGGCACTCAACATTCTCGAAGCGCGAGTGCTCTTCTCGGACCTCAAGGTAGCCGAACTGCTCCTACCCGGTACGCAGGCCAAGAAGTCCGCCCTGGAGCGGCACCACCTGTTCCCCAGAGCTTACCTGCAGACTCAGGGGATAACTGAGATACGGGATGTCAACCAGATTGCCAACTTCGCCCTTGTGGAATGGAGTGACAATGTTGCCGTCTCCGACCGTTCACCAGAGGAGTACTGGCCGGAGTATGCGTCGGGGTACCCTCCCGACAAGTTGGCAAGGATGTGCTACTGGCACGCTTTGCCCGACGGATGGGAGCGGATGGAGTACCGAGAGTTTCTGCGGAAGAGGCGACAAGCGATGGCGCAGGTCATAAAGGATGCTTTTGAGCGACTGTGGGTCTAACCCAAGCGACACGCCGGAGGAAAACCGCCTGGCCTTCGTGGACACGGCGAGGACGTATGGGAGGTACTAGCGCCATGGCGCGGACCTGGGACGTTCGTATCACGGTCCTCAAGACCCTGCTGGTGCCGGAGGCCGTGGCGGCGCATGCGGCGGAGGGCGCCGACTGGCAGCCCTGCTCGCGCCACACCGAGGGGCAGGTGTGGGTGGTGGATGGCACGAGCCTGGACTGCCCCGAGGGGTTCTGCGGCTGGGCCTGGGCGGACCTGAACCGCCACGTAGTCACTCTCGCCCGGGGCGGCAACTTCATCGGCTCCAGGCCGGGGACCACCGTGGTCGCCTGCACTGACGGTTACCGCCCGGTCATCTTCGGCCTAGAGCGGCTGGAGCCACAGGGAGGTCCAGAGCGGGGCCACGAAGAAACGTAACCGTATACTCCACTGGGAGAGTAAGCCAACCCATGCCAGCTAAAGTCCTTTTCGCCTCGGCGCACCTGGACCGCCTCGCCCAGGAAGCCAGCCTGCCCTACAAGTACGCCCAGATGATCAAGGCCGCGAGGTTCGAGAAGTACTTCGCGGACAAGACCGTGGCCATCAAGATGCATTTTGGGGGCGGCAGTGGCATCTATACGCTGCACCCCTTCTTTGTGCGCACCGTCGTCAACGCCATCAAGGAGGTCGGTGGCCGGCCCTTCTGCACCGACGGCACCTGGGCGTTTTTCAGCGCCGCCGAGCGCGGCTACACGCCGGAGGTCCTGGGCTGCCCCCTGCTGCCCGCCGGGGGTGTTGCCGACAAATACTTCTACCGCGAAAAGGTCGGTTACGAGACGCTGGACGAGGTGGAACTCTGCGGCAACATCGTGGACGCCGACGCCATGCTGGTACTATCCCACGGCAAGGGGCACGGCCACTCGGGCTTCGGCGGCGCGATCAAGAATGTCGCGATGGGCTGCGTCAGCGGTCGGTCGCGAGGGGCCATTCATGCCCTCATGGCGGGCGTGTTCGAGTGGGATGAACAGAAATGCACCCATTGTTACCAGTGCCGCGACAACTGTCCGACGAACACCATCAGCTTCGACAAGGCCGGCCAATTCAGCTTCATGGAGCACCACTGCCGGTACTGCATGCACTGCGTCTCGGCCTGCCCCGTAGAGGCCATCAAGATTGACATGTCGCGCTATCGGCATTTCCAGATGGGCATGGCCTGGGCCACCAAGAAGTGCCTGGAGAAGTTCGACAGGAACTCGGTGTACTTCGTGACGGTGCTCAACAACATCACACCCCTGTGCGACTGCTGGGGCTGGTCCACGCAGCCACTGGTGCCGGATGTGGGGGCGGTGGCCAGCGATGACATCGTGGCCGTGGAGCAGGCGGCACTGGACCTCATCGCCAAGGCCCCCTACATCGAGGGCACGCTGCCGGACCAGATGAAGATGGGCAAGAAGGGCCACCTCTTCCAGCGCATCCACGCCAAGGACCCGTACCTGCAGGTGGAGTGCTGCGCCGAACTGAAGCTTGGCCGGCGGGACTACAGACTGACACAGATCGGCTCCTAGGCAACCGCGACGAGTGATGAAGTGCCGCGACTGACGCTCACGCGCCTGGTCTATGCCGTGCTGGCCTGCTTCGCCATCATGCGGGCAGGCCAGCCGGGCCCTCCCTCCGATGTCTGGTGGCACCTGGCCACCGGGCGCCTCATCATCCAGCAGGGGACCGTGCCCAACACCGATGTGTTCACCTACACCCGCGTCGGGGAGCCGTGGGTGGCGCACGAGTGGGTCTGGGAAATACTGATGTACCGGCTCTATGCGGCCTGGGGCCATGCCGGTCTCATGGTCCTGCGCATCGCAGTTGTGCTGCCGGCGGTGCTGCTGGTAACCTGGCTGTGCTTTCGGCGCGGAGGGCGCGAGTTGGCGGTGCTTGGCAGCGTCGTCCTGGGCGTACTGGCGGCCGCGCCCGTCTTCAACGACCGCCCGCAACTGACCGGAGTGCTCTTCCTGACGGGTCTGCTGGCCCTGATCGAACAGGCTCGACAAGGACGACCGCGCTGGCTGCTGCTGGCCCCGGTGCTGGTCTGGCTCTGGGTCAACGTTCATGGCAGCTTCATCCAGGGCCCGGGGTTGCTGGCCCTGTACGCCCTCAGTCAGATCCCCCGGTGGTGGGCCCAGCGCCGGGCGGTGGAGCCCCTCAGGCCGGCCCCCGGGCTGGTCGGCGGCGTACTGGTGGCCAGCGTCCTGGTCTGCCTCCTCAATCCCCACGGCCTGGAGGGAGCGCTTTATCCCCTGCGCTACGTCTTTGGCGACTGCAGCTACCATTGCCAGATCGTTACGGAGTACAGTTCGCCGGAGTTCGGCGGGATGGATCGCTTCCTGGGCGTCTTTCTGCTGATGCTGCTGGGCGCTTTGGCGCTCTCCCGGCGGCCCTTGGACTGGTTCGAATGGCTCACTGTCCTCGTCTTTACGTACTTCGTGCTCAAGTGGGGCCGCAATGTCGGACTGTCCACCTTCATGCTGATGCCGGTGGTGGCGGCGCAATGGTCGGACCTGCAGGAAGCGCTGCCGCGACGCGCCGCCGGGCGTGAGCCCACGGCACTCTACGCGACGTTGTTAGTCGTGATGCTGGGGCTGATGGGGCTCTCGCTCAAAACCTCCCTGGCCCGCACCGACCAGGTCTTCGCCAAGTACACCCCCCGAAGCGCGGTAGAGTACATCCGCCAGGTCCAGCCTCAAGGCCCGATGTTCAACACCTACGAGTGGGGTGGCTACCTCATCTGGAGCCTGGCTCCGTCCCGTCGCGTCTTCATTGACGGTCGTGCCGATGTCATGGGGCAGGAGCTGATGAGCGACTACATGCGCCTCACCGCGCTGCAGCCGGGCTGGCGCGGGGTTCTTGGCCGCTACGGCATCCAGTGGGCAGTCCTTCCGCCCGGTACACCGCTGGGCGAAGCGCTGCGCCTCGACCCGGACTTCGCTCTTCTGGAAAGCAATCGCGACTTCGAGTGCTTTGTTCGCACTCCGGGGCCCAATGACGCCCTGCTTCGGCGGCGTGGCCGGGATTCCTCAGCGGCCAGGCAGGAGCCAGTGCCCTGGCGGCGAATCCTCTAAGCACGAGGGGACAATCACTGGGAGGTGTGAAGCATGCCGACGGCGCGAGACATCATGACGCCCAATGTAGTGATGATCGACGGGACGGCGACGGTGGCGGAAGCAGTGAAGCTGATGAAGGAGAAGGGAGTCCGAGCTCTCATCGTGGACCGGCGCGGTGACGAGGACGCCTATGGGATGGTGACCCAGCGCGACATCGCCTACAAGGTCATGGCGCAAGGGCTGGACCCCAACGAGGTCAAGGTGCACGAGATCCATAGCAAGCCCCTGATCGTCGTCAACCCCGACCTGGACATCAAGTACGTCGCACGGCTGATGGCCAACTTCAAGCTCTCACGGGCCCCGGTGATCTTCGACAAGAAGGTCCAGGGCATCGTGTCAGTCAGCGACCTGATCAACAAGGCCATGTAAGCGCCGACAACCTGGCCCAGGCACAACGGTGCGCGCTCGGATGGGCGCGCACCGTTGCCAAACGGCTCAGTAGACAGGTGGCTTAGGGAGGGCCAAAGCCATGGCCCATCAGGTTTCCGCCCGGGCCGGACCGGACCCCACCCTCCAGCGTATCCAGCTTGTACCACTTGGCATGGCCGTCCAGGAAGCCATAGTTGCCACCACCGTTGTGGCGGTCCGCTAACTTGTAATGCGGATAGCCACTGCACGGATTCCCTCCGAAACAGACCGGACAGCCGATGGTCTGGGAAGCCGTGCTGGGCAGGTAGTTGCTGCAGGAGCCCTGGCCGTCACCCAGCATGATGGTCTCTGCCGGCAACTGGTACTGCGGCATGCGATACGGCTGCTTGGGCGGGGGCCCCATGATGCAGCAGGGCGACATGTGGGCGTAGTTGTAGCCATAGCCGCCCCAGCCGGGGGTGGGATTCCCGGCGCCACAGGTCGGGCACACGAAGATCTGCCAGTTCTTGATGTAGGGCTGAAGACGATGCCACCACATGGCGTCCCAGCCCATGAAGTAAGGGTTGACAGCCTCGTCGTAGTCGTCAGAATACATCAACTGCGACATCATGATCTGCTTGACATTGGAGAGACAGGACGTCTGTCGCGCCTTCTCCCGGGCTTTGGCGAAGACTGGAAACAGGATAGCGGCGAGGATCGCGATAATCGCGATCACGACCAGCAACTCGATGAGCGTGAAACCGCGGTTGCTGCTACTTGGCCGAAGGGCCATGTTCTGCACCTCCCACATATTGATGTATGCCAGCCTCAACCCGACTGGCGGTACGGTCTTTCGCCCCGAGTCACAGCACGACTCTCCAACCAGACGTCGTGTTACTCAGACATGCACCTCCTTCGCACACGAGACTGCTACGGCTCATGTTCCACCTGCTAAACTTGGTCGTGCCCAGGCCAGTCGCCCGCGATGCGCCACTGTTCGTCCGATCGAGGCGCCCAGCCTTCCCATTCTGCTCCAAATCTTCATTCTTCGGTCAAGCTTTTCCATGCGCCGCCACGACTGCGGTGCTTGAGCGCACCCGCAAGCTGGTGGGATATACGATGGAGCGCGGCACAAGCTCCGTTTCGCGCCGGGCCACTGCCGCCTCCAGGGCCTCGGTCAGCACCGCTACCACACAATCTGTGAAGGGCGTGGCCACACTCGTTAGCGACGGGTTGCTGAACCGGGCGCTGGGAGTATCGAAGTAGCCGACGACCGAAATCTCCTCCGGCACGCGGAACCCCGCCTCCGCCAGTGCGTGGATAGCGCCGATAGCGATATCGTCGTTACGGGCGAGGAGGGCCGTGGGGCGGGGCTGTAACTCCATGGCCTGCCGCGCCATGTTGGCGCCATCCCTCAGGAAGAGGTCAAAGGCCCGGACCTCGGAGGAGACTACCTGCCCGCGCAACCCAAGTTCGGACGCAGCCTCGTTGAAAAGTGCGGGCTTCTCGCGGTCAAAGCCTGACAGGAAGGCCACGTCCCTGTGGCCCAGCTTCGCCAGATGTTCCAGCGCCTGTCGGAAGCCCAGGCTGTCGTCCCAGCAAGCGTTGAGCACACTGGAGGAGCTGATCGGGCCCCGGGCCCCGGCGGCGACCACGATCTGGTGCGGTTCACACACCCAACTGGGAGCCTCGACAGCGTTGCCGGCACCTGCCAGAACCACGATGTCCACTCGTCGTTCGCTCAGCAGACGCGAAGGATCCGGTCCGCCGTCCGCCTCGACGGGCGCATGGAGCAGGTGGTAGCCGTACCGGTCCACCAGGCCACGCGCGGCTCGCAGCATGGCCCAGTGATGGGTAAGGTGGGGGTAGTGGTAGACTATACCCACGGTCATAGTCCGACCGCGGGCGAGGCTGCGAGCAGCCTCGGAGGGGTGGTAGCCAAGTTCGGCTGCGACCCGCCGAACCTTGGCCGCCGTCGCCTGGCTCACGAAGCCCAGGTCGCCACGCATGACCCGGGACACCGTGCTGACCGAAACACCGGTGGCCTCGGCGACGTCGCGGATGGTCGGTGGGCGCTGCTGAGTTCCCACGGACAACCCACCATCTGGCAACGGTATACGTAGACCGTTACCATATAGCAAATGTTGTCCGTTTGTCAAGATATTGGAACGATTGTGTGTAAGGCTGTCACTGGACCAGGATCACGCTGTGAATGTGCACTTCGGGTACTCGCACCGTCACCAGGCCGTCTGCGTAGGTCCATTCCAGCCCGTCGTCGGCCGGGATGCTGGTGACAGCAGTGGGGGCGGCGTCACAACGCACCCGTACCACAACATCCCGCACCGGCGGCAGGTACTCGTTGACCACGCGGCGCGGCATGAGCATTTCGCCGGCCCCACGGTTCAGCAGGTTGGTGACCAGTCTGCCTGCCTTCTCCCGCAGAATGAGCTCGATCTGCGGCGGCGCGTCCACGGTCACCCGCCACGGGATGTCCGGGGCGGCGAACAGCTTTGCCAGGACCCGCCGGAGAAGCGGGTAGTGGCCCAGGAAATAGTTGCGGAAGACAGGGCCGTGGATGGCGGTCACCGAGCCCGCGCCGATATACCGGCGGGTGATGATCACTTGGTCGGTGGTGTCCTTGTCTGGCTCCTGCTGGCTCAGGCGGCAGGCCACTGCCTCGGTACCCGGTCGGGGCGCAACGGGCTGCCAGGGCCCGGAGACGGGTACCGCCTCCCCATCGGCTTCCAGATAGGCCATGGCCTCCGGCTCGCCGGCGGGATCCGCCCCCACCAGGTCCGGGTAGTCCCGCGCCAGGAAGTCGCCGCTGGCGATGAGATGCCCGCCAGCTTGTGCGTAGGCGGTCAGTTGCGCCTGCAGCGCCTCGCTCCACCGGGTTGCCTCCGGGATCACCACCAGCGGGTACAGCCGCAGACGTTCGGGCAAGGCATGTTCGAGCAGGATGTCGGTGGAATGGTGGGTCTCCAGCAGGGCGTGCAGGGCGCCTTCCAGGGGTTGGACCGCACTGCCGTAGTTGTACAGCGGGTCGTTGTGACTGTAGTAGTGCTCGGCCAGGTGCAACACGGCCGCCTGGGGGACAGTGACCGACTGGAAGCAAGCCTCCTGGCGTTCGCGGCAGAAAGCCGCGGCGGCCGCAAAGCGGTCCTGGTGCCAGCCGGTGAGCCAGCCGGTGCGCTGGGGCTGGTTGTAAATCATGACCGCGCCGCCCAGCGCCACCACCTCGGCCAGCTCCTGGCACAGGTGCTCCAGTGGCTTGAGCACCCACGGCGGTTCGCCGCTCATGTCGCCGGTCTTGATGAAGCCCCAGGCCATCAGGTCCCAGCTTAGCTCTCGACCGTCCAGCACTCGCCCCTCCACGGCTGCCCGGTCAGCGCCCCAGATCCAGTCGTAATCACCGCTCAGGTAGTCCACCGGCGCGGTGACCGCGTCGGGTTGCCGGACCGTGTACATCCAGTTGGAGCAGATGAGGCAGTCCGGCTTGGCCGCATGCACAGCGTTGGCATAGCCGGTGACATGCTCCACGAAGAGGTCGCGGTGGAAGGCCAGCCATGCCTCCCAGTTGGGGTCAGCAGCGGACCGCGGTATCGCCGTCAGCCCCGTGCGCGATGTGAACTCGGCCTGGCAGCGGTCACACCAGCACGGCGCCGAGGCCCAGTTCTCGCCATCCACCCAGAAGCCGTCCACGTCGTACTTCTCCACCAGCTCCAGCATCTGCGGGATCATCAGCTCAGTATCGTAGGCGCTCAAGCGGCAAGTCATGTTCTTGTCGGGTTGGCCGTCAGCATTCACACGGGCCCACTCCGGGTGTAGCTCGACAGCCCGGCTGTCCCAGACACCCGAGTAGTGCATCCCCAGCTTGATACCCAGCTCGCGCGTCACGTCCCGATGGATGCGCAGGGCATCCCGCACCACTCCGGGGGAGGTGGAGCCGACCTCGGTCGGCCAACTGGTGTAACCCGCATGGCCCTTGCAGTCACACTGGATCCAGTCCGGCTTGACGCGCAGCAGGCGTTCGCGGAGGTGCTCGGCAGTCAGTTCCCGACCGAGCTCGGTGTCTTTAGCACCTGCGTGCAGGTCATAGTGCAGTCCGAAGAACACTGTGTCATGCCAGTTACGGGGCTTGTCGCTCATGATGGTCTCCTGGCCGTGGCTTAGTCGTGGGCTATTTCCGTCCACTGCGCGCGGGCACCTGCACGGTCCGCCGGCAGGTGCGGCCCCGGCGGGTGGTGAAACGACCGGCGAAGAGCAGATACTGCTGGCTCGGGTGGAGAGACCTATGGCCGGGCGCGGAATGGCTGTCATGCTTGGGTGCTGGTTCGCGATGGCGGCGGCGTTCGCCGCTGGCGACTTCTACCGTGATGCCGCGGGCCGCTGGCACGAGCTGCCTGTCATGCGTGAGGGGCAGTCCACCATCGTGCGGTTGTCGCCGCAGATGATCGGCGGCGGGACCACCGTCTTGGTCCTGGACAAGCCGGACTGGATGGTCCTGGATGACACCGCACCGCCATCGGTGACCCAGACTCTCGTCGGGGGCCAGGAGCGCCGTCCGGACGACCTGGACATGGGCTGGACCGGGAAGTCTCCCGGTGAGGTGGCCTTGGCAGTCCGGGACGAGGCCAATCCGCTCGATCTTGCAGGCCTGCAAGCGACAGTCAATGGCGCTCCCCTGGAGGCTAAGTGGCTGACCGTTCAGCCCGTGGGAGACACTGGCAAGCAGGCACAGATAGCGCTCGACCTGTCCGAGTTGCCCCCGGGGCGCTACACCGTGGAGCTCCGTCTGACCGACTTGGCCCCGACGCGAAATCTATTGACGCTGAGAGTGCGTTTCAACTCAGCCCCCTTGCTTGGCAACGCGGGCTTCGAGGAGGCCGATGCCGACGGCAAGCCGGTGGGCTGGTCGGCCGGCGCCTGGTCCAGTGATGCCGACACGAAGTATGACATCAGCGTCAAGCCCGGGGGGGTAGAGGGGCAGCGCGCCCTGTGCATTACCGGGATCGCCGGCTTGCTGAATATGGTCTGCGCCCAGCGGACTGAGGAACTGAAGCCGGGCGTGACCTATGTGTTCAGCGGGCAGTATCGCTCGGAGGGCGGTTGCGCACTGTCGGCCATTGCCAACCGCGAGGGTCAGGAAGTGGACTACTTTTCCCAGGACCTCCCTGCCGCCGCCGACTGGACGCCTTTTGCCTGGGAGTTCACGCTGCAACCCCACGACTTCGCACTGATTGCCGTTCGCTCGGGTCGTCCCGGTGAGTCGTGGTTCGACGATCTGAAGGTGGTACCCAAGTGAGCGGCGCGACGCGTGGTCCCGGTCCCAGCGAAGACGAGGCCAAGACATGATCCTGACGCCTGTGGGTCTGGCGCTGCTCCTGCTGCCTGCGGTGCTGATGGCCGGCAGCGCTTACTGGCCACAGATGCTGTGGTGGTCACTCGCCGTGCTTGTCGGCGGCATCGGCCTGGCGGCCTACGATAACCTGTTCACCCGCCGCCGGGTGAACCTGGCCGTGGAGCGCGAGGTAGAGGACAGAATGTCGCTGGGGGCGGACAACCGTGTCGTCATACGACTGGCCAACCGTTGCCGCTTTGCCGGCCAACTGCTGATCAAGGACGATCCGCCGGCTGACTTCGTTACGTCCAGGCGCATGCAAAGGATCACTGTCGAACCCTATGGTACCCGGGTGCTGCACTACTACACGCGCCCGGCGGCCCGGGGCCGCTACACTTTCGGGGCGGTGCATGTGCGCGGGAAGTCCCTGCTGGGGCTCACCTGGTGGCAACAGAGCTTCCCCCTGACCCGCGAGGTGGCCGTTTACCCGAACCTCCTGGACCTGGAGCGGTATGCCTACCTGGCCCGTACGGACCGCCTGGAGCAGATCGGCATCCGCCTCACCCGGGTGCGGGGACAGGGCCAGGAGTTTGAGAGTCTGCGCGAGTACACGCCCGACGATGAGTACCGCCACATCGACTGGAAAGCGACCGCCCGGCGTCACCGGCCCATCACGCGCCAGTATGAGCTCGAACGCAGTCAGACCATGCTGATCATGGTTGATGCCGGGCGAATGATGTCAGCGACCGTTGGCGACATGGCGAAGCTTGACTATGCCGTGAACGCCGCGCTGATGCTGGCCTATGTCGCGGCTGAGAAGGACGACGCGGTGGGTCTGATCACCTTTGCCGACACGGTCAAGGCCTATGTGCCACCGCGCAAGGGACGTCAGCAGGTGGGGCGGTTGGCGGACTCGCTGTATGATCTGCAGCCGGCTCTGGTGGAGCCCAACTACGCCGAGGCCTTCGGGATGCTTTACAGCCAGGCCCGCAAACGCGCGCTGGTGGTTTGCTTCACCGACCTCATTGACGTGGACGCCTCGCGGCGGCTGCTGGCTCACCTGTCGGTACTGGCGCCGCGGCACCTGCCTCTGCTGGTGACGTTGCGCGACCCAAACCTTACCAGTGCCGCGCGGCAGATGCCAGAGGAGTCCTTTGACGTGTACCGGCGGGCGATGGCCAGCCAGGTCGAAGCTGACCGCGAGACCGCCCTCAGCGTGTTGCGACAGCGGGGTGTGATGGTCCTGGACACCCCGCCCGATAAGCTCACGGTCAGCGGTGTGAACCAGTACCTCGCGCTGAAGGCCCGGGGGCGGTTGTGAGGCCGAGCGTCGTGCAGCCTGAGCGTCTGGCGTACTTGCGGCAGTCTCGCGCCGAACTGCAGCGGTCCCTGCAGGGCCTCAATGCCGCCCTCGCGGCCGAGTTGCGCCAACTCCGCGAAGGCATCACAATGGCCCACGAGCTGTTGGCCGATGAGGCTGATCTGGCCGAGGAGCAGGTCCGGGGGCTGATCAAGGAGATGATCGAGAGGCATCCCCGCGGTCAGCGGGCCGCTCGCCTGCTGGCCCGCATCGAGGATGCCGAGCGGCGGCTGCAGGCAGTGGAGGCTGAGCTGGACCAGGAGTGAGCGATACGGTCACTCGCCCGCGTTGGTCCCCATAGCGTACTCATACTCCGCGCGGGCCTGGCGCAGAGCCGACAGCGCTCCCTCATAGTCGGCACTGGCCCGGGTGAGCGCAGCCTGCGCGTCCAGAACATCGGTCATGGGCGTCACGCCATTGGCGTAGCCAACCTGGGCCAGCCGCAGGGCCTCACGGGCCAGTTCGACGGCGGGGCCTGTCATATTGACCCGCGCCTGGGCGCTGCGCAACCCGTTGATGGCGATCTGAACCTCCACAGCGATCCCGTACTTCAGTTGCTCCTCCATGGCGGCGAGCTGTTCCAGTTGCGCCTGCGTGCTGGCCTCCGCCTCCCGCGCCGCCCCGCCGTCGCTCAGGCTTTGCCGCAGCACGATGCCGCCGGAGAGGGTGCCGGTGTCCGGGTACGGGGTCGGACGCTCCAGCTCCGCCTTGGCAAATAGACCCACCTGCGGCCGCCGGGCGCTGCGGTCCACGCGCAGTTGCGCCTCCAGCGCCCGCCGCCGCGCCGCCAGGTTCTGCAGCTCCGGGCGCCGCTCCCAGGCTGTGAGCCACTGTTCTCGGGTGAGTTCGGGCACAGCTACCGGCACTTCGTCTTCGACGATCTCCACCGGAGAGCCGGGAGCCAGGCCCATGGCGTCTGCCAGCATGGCGCGGGCAGACTCCTGCGCCGCGCGGAGTTGCTCCAGAGCCTGGCGAGCTCCGGTGAGCGCGACCTGGGCCCGCAAGACATCAATCCTGGCCACCACGCCCTGGGCCTGCATCGCCTCGGCGGCGCGGGTCGCCTCCTCCAGCGCCGTGATCTGGGCAGCCACCACCGGCACCATCCGGTTGGCCTCAAGCAGCCGGTAGAAAGTGCGGGCGGCGTTGACGGCCACGGTCTGGCGACGGCGCTGTAAGTCGTGGCGGCTCATCTCAGCGGCGGCTTCAGCGCCAGACTTCATGCCCTCGAGCTTCCCGCCCGTGGACAAGGGATATTCCACACCGACATTGGCCAGCCAGTTGTCGCGCCCCCCGAAGGTCATGGACCCCATGCCGTCCACGCTTAGCGAAGGCTCATCTTCCAGCCGGATGTAGCCGGCCTCCGCGGCCAGTTGCGGGCGGAAGTGAGCCGCCACCTGCCGCACCCGGGCCTCCGCCGCCGCCACCTCGGCCTCTCCGGCGCGCAGCGAGGCGTGGTGGGCGAGGGCCAGACGGACGACCGTGGCGAGGTCATAGGGGGGCGCGGGCAGTTCCCCGGTCTGGGCCAGACAGGCTCCGGCAGCCAGCAGCAGGCCCAGGAGCGTCGGCACTCTCGTCATGTTCAGGTCTCCCTCCAGCGGATACCGCGACGCAGCGGCTCACCAGCTAAGCGGCGCCGGGTCCCGGCTCGGCCGGAACGACCGGCGGGTGCTTGCGGCCAGCCAGGTAGTACAGCACCGGTACCGCCATGCGGCTCAGGAACAGCGAGGCCACCTCTCCGGCCATCAGGCTTACCGCCATGCCCTGGAAGATGGGGTCAAAGAGCAGCACGCTGGCACCCACAAACACGGCAGAGGCGGTCAGCAGCATGGGGCGGAACCGCACGACACCGGCGTCAATGACCGCCTCGGCCAGCGGCATGCCCTGGCGCAGGCGCAGCTCGATGAAGTCCACCAGGATGATGGAGTTACGCACCACGATGCCAGCGCCGGCGATGAAGCCAATCATCGAGGTGGCGGTGAAAAAGGCGCCCAGGAGCCAGTGGCCCGGCAGGATGCCAATGAGCGACATGGGGATGGCGGCCATGATCAGGATGGGCGTCCTGAAGTTCTGGAACCAGCCCACCACCAGAACATAGATCAGCGCCAGCACCGCGGCGAAGGCGATTCCCAGGTCGCGGAAGACCTCGTAGGTGATGTGCCATTCGCCATCCCACTTCACTGCGACCTGGTCGGTCAGGAAGGGCTGACGGGTGGCTAACTGCTTGATCTGGTAGCCCCCCGGCATCTTGATCTGGGCGACTTGCTTCTGCAGGCGCAGGATGGAGTAGACCGGGCTTTCAAAGCGCCCGCCCACCTCGCCGATGACATAGACCACCGGCTGCAGATTCTTGTGGTAGATATTCTGGTCGGTGACGCTCTGCTGCACCCTGACCAGCTCCCGAAGGGGCACCAGCCTCCCGTCAGGCGCCTGCAGGTGGATGCTTTCGAGCTGCTCCAGATCGGAGCGACGTTCGCGGGGCACCTGCACCGTGATCGGCACGTCCTCCCGGGCCTCCGGGTAGTGGGCCAGGCCCACTGTGGTCCCGTGCACCGCGATGGCGAGGGTCTGGGCAACCTGACGGACATCAATCCCCGCCAGAGCTGCTTTCTCGCGATCAGGGGCGAAGACTAGCTTGGGCTGGTCGTCCTCGATGTAGGTGTCTACATCAACGACGCCCGCGGTCTGAAGGAAGATACGCTCGATTTCGCGGCCGACGCGCACCCGCTCCTCGTGGGTGGGCCCGTAGACCTCCGCCACGAGAGTAGACATCACCGGCGGCCCGGGTGGCACCTCCAGCACCTTGACCCGGACACCCAGCCGGTTGGCGATCTCCGTGAGTGGCTCGCGGACCGCCTTGGCGATGGCGTGGCTGGAGCGTTTGCGTTCGTGTTTCGGCAAGAGGTTGACCTGCAGATCAGCAACATTGGGGCCACGGCGCAGGAAGTAGTGGCGGACCAGACCGTTGAAGTTGTACGGCCCGGCCACGCCCACATAGGACTGGACGTCGGTGACCTCGGGCACGGTGCACATGTAGTCGCTCAGGGCGCGGGCGGCCTGCGCCGTGCGCTCCAGTGTCGTCCCCTCGGGCGCGTCAATGATGACCTGAAACTCGCTCTTGTTGTCAAAGGGCAGCATCTTGACTACGACCAGCTTCAGCGGCAACAGCAGCATGGCCAGGAGCAGCAGGACCACGATGCCGCCGAGAAAGGTTACCCCGAGCCTGGGCTGGTGGATGAGGGGGCCCATGGCGCGGCGGTAGAGACGGGTGGTGAAACCCTCCTGACTAGCGTGCTCGCCATGGGCTCCGGCACCGCGCAGGAGCCGCACCGAGGCGTAGGGCGAGACGATGAAGGCGATGAGCAGCGAAAAGACCATAGCCGCCGAGGCGCCGACGGGGATCGGGCGCATGTAGGGCCCCATGAGACCCCGCACGAAGGCCAACGGCAGGATCGCGGCCACCACAGCGAAGGTGGCCAGGATCGTCGGGTTGCCGACCTCGTCCACTGCTTCGGCTGCCACCCGCAGCAGAGGCCGGCCCCTGTTCTCCTCCATCCGGAAGTGCCGCACCACGTTCTCCACCACCACGATGGCGTCGTCCACCAGGATGCCGATGGTGAAGATCAGGGCAAAGAGAGTGATGCGGTTCAGCGTGTAGCCGTAAAGCAGGAACACCAGCATCGTCAGGGCCAGCGTCGTGGGGATGGCCAGCAGCACCACACCGGATTCTCGCCAGCCCAGGGTCAGGGCAATGAGCAGGCTGACGGCCACGATGGCGATGAGCATGTGCTTGAGCAGCTCATTGGACTTCTCGGTGGCTGTCTCGCCATAGTTGCGGGTGACGGTCACATTCACGTCGGCCGGCAGGGCCTTGCCGCGGAGAGCCTCCACCTTCCGCAGAGCGCTGTTGACCACGGTGGCCGCGTTGGTGCCCTTGCGTTTGGCCAGCGAGATGGTCACCGCGCCGTAGTTGCGGCCAGCCGCAGCAGCGGCGATGCCCTTCTCATGGGCCGCTGGGCCTGGAGCGAAACGCACGTATTGTGCGGGCTCCTCCGGTCCCTCGACGATGTCAGCGACCTCGCGCAGGTAGACCGGATGCCCCCCGAACACGCCGACCACGACCTGGCCGATCTCGTCCGGCGTGATCAGCCAGGACCCGGCGTCTACCGCCACTTCGCGGCCTTCGCGAGCCACAGAGCCCACGGCCAGCCGCTGGTTGGCACCCTGCAGCATCTGTACCACGGCACCAGGAGACAGGTGGAAGCCCGCCAGTCGCCCCGGATCTAAGAGCACCCGCACGGCCCGACGCTGGCCACCCAACAACATGACTTCCGACACATCCGGGATTTCCTGCAGCGGCACCACAAGGTTGGCCGCTACCTGACGCAGCTCGTAGTCATTGTAGCCCTCCCCCCACAGCGTGAGGCCCAGGACAGCGACATCGTCAATCCAGCGGGGCTTGATGAGGGGTTGAGAGACGCCCGGCGGGATGCGATCGAAGTTGGCATACATCTTGTTGTAGGTCTTGAGGATGCTGGCGGTCTCATCCGACCCGACCTTGTAGCGGACCACGGCCAGGCTCATGCCGGGACTGGAGGTGGTATAGATGTACTCGACGCCCGGGATCTCCCACAGGAGCTTCTCCATGGGCCGAGTAACGCGCTCCTCCACCTCCCGGGGCGTCATACCGGGCGCCTGAACGATCACATCAATCATCGGGACGATGATCTGGGGCTCTTCCTCGCGCGGGAGGATGACGGTGGCAAAGATACCCGCCAGCAATGAGGTGATGATGATGAGGGGGGTCAGCTTGCTGTTGATGAAGGCGTGAGCCAGTCGCCCCGCGAAGCCAAAGCCCTCGTTCATGACGCGCCTCCCGCCGCACTGCTAACTGCCACACCGTCCGTCAGGCCGGCTGCTGAGGCGGCAACGATCTCCCCCGCATCCAACCCTGAGTTGATCTCTACCGTCCCCTCCCGGGAAGCGCCAACCTGGACCATGCGCAGCTTGGCATGAGAGTCCTCGATCACGAATACGCCGGTCAGACTTCCCTCGCGCCAGATGGCGGTCTCGGGAACGGTGATGGCCTGTCGCTGCCCGGTGGCAAAGATGAGGCGGCCAAACAGCCCGGTGTGGATGCGCTGGTCGCGGGGCAGTCGGGCCTTGACCTGGATGGTGTGGCTGGCCGGGTCGGCGGCCGGGATCATCTGCACCACGCGGGCGGGCCACTGCGCCTGCAGACTGTCCAGGCGCACCTCGGCGGACATGCCCACATGCAGCGCGTTGGCCAGCTTCTCCGGCACGCTGGCCTCCAGCCGGTACTCTGCATCGTCGGCGATGATCAGCAGGGGAACGCCCGGCATGGCCATGCTGCCCGGGTCCGCCAGGCGAGCCGTTACGATGCCGCTGATGGGAGCAGTGATAGTGGAGTAACCAAGCATGGCGCGGGCGGATTGCAGCCCAGCCTCGGCTTGGCCGACGGAGGCCTTCGCCATGGCCACGTCAGACTCCCGAAGCTGGTCGCGGGCGGCGGCCGCCCGGGCGTTGCGCAGGGCCTGTTCGGCCTGAGTGACGGCGGCCTGCGCGGCTCGCACGTCCTCCTCGCGTCCGCCCACGGTAGCCATCTCCAGATCAAGTTCGGCCTGCTTGAGGCCAGCCTGGGCACGCTCCAGGGCCTGCTCCGCCTGTCGCACCTCCTGGGTCCGGGGCCCCTCCTCGACGAGGCTTTGCTGCTGGCGGGCCTGCTCCAGTCCGGCTGTCGCCTGGGCCTCGGCCGCCCGAGCCTGGGCGAGCTGGGCGCGGGCGGACTCGTACTGCAGCCGGGTATGGTCCAGGCGCTGCTGCGGTACGACGCCCTCGTCAGCCAGGGCCTGCATACGCTTGTAGTCGGCTTCCGCGGTCCGCAGAGCCGCTTCGGCTGCAGCCACTCCCTGTTGGGCCGCCGCGACGCCTTGCTCGGCACGCTTGACAGCCTCGCCAGCCTGGGCACGCTCCTGTTTGCGGGCGCCCTCCCGCAGGATGTCCAGTTGGGCCCTGGCCTGCTCAACCGCGGCCCGGGCACTGGCCACCGCCTGTTCGGCCTGCTCTCTTTGCTGGGTGCGGGGGCCGCGACGCGTCTTTTCCAGGTTGGCCTGGGCGGCGCGCAGGGCCGCTTCGGCCTGGCGAACCTCGACGCTGCTGGTCACGCGCTGCATCTGCAGGGCCGTGCGTGCCTGCTTCTCGCCAGCTCTCGCTGCCGCCACCGCCGCGGCGCCCTGGGCCACGCCGGCCGCGAGGTCACGGTTTTCCAGCCGTACCAGCACCTGCCCCTGACGCACGCGGTCGCCCTCCCGCACCGTGATGGCCAGGACCTTGCTCATGATCTTCGGAGCGATGCGGGCCTCGCGGATGGGCCGGACCACGCCCGGCACCTCGGCCTGCACGTCGGTCGGTGTCGGTTGCACGGTCAGTGTCACGACAGAGACCGGGGCGCTGGCGGAGTCGCCCTTGTGGTCAGCCTTGTGTCCACAGCCGCCGAGCATGACCAGGACGGTCAAGAGCGTGGTTACGCTGGCCAATTTCCCTCTGTCAGATGTTGTCACTGGCATGGGCCGCCTCCGTCTGCAGCGTACTGACCGGACTGTCACCACCGGCAGTCCGCAGTCTACTTCGCGAGTTTCGCCGCGACTCCTGCCGCCGTCCACTGAGACGCAGGAACCCGGCGCGGCTCCCGACCGGCCGGCGGCCGGCACATCTGCGTGCAGACGCCGAAGACGGCCCCCGGGTTCAGTAGCGGAGGGATACGCCTCTCCTGCGCCGAACAACGGTCTCCCATGGGCACGCCACAGGTGGAGTTTCGCCATATTACCAAGCGCTTTCCCGGCATCGTGGCTTTGCACGATGTCTCGCTCACGGTCGCCGCTGGTTCCTGCCACGGGCTTGTGGGCGAGAATGGTGCCGGAAAGAGCACTCTCGGCAAAGTCCTCGCCGGCCTCCACCTGCCGGATGCGGGCGAGCTGCTGGTTGGCGGCCGGCCGGTGCGCCTGAGCAGTCCGCTGCAGGCGCTGCAGGCTGGCGTGGGCATGGTCCACCAGGAACTGGCCTTCTGCGAGAACATGACGGTGGCCGAGAACCTGTGCCTGGACCGGCTGCCCCATGTCGCTGGCTGGCTGTCGCGGAGCCAACTGGAGGTTCGCGCCAAAGAGTTGCTGGCGCCCATTGCTGCAGACCTCGACATCTCGCGTCGGGTAGGTGATCTGCCAGTCAGCCAGCAACAACTCGTGCAGATCGCCGCCGCCGTCGGACGCGGGGCACGGATCATAGTTTTCGACGAGCCAACCAGCAGCCTCTCGGAGATAGAGGCCCGCCGTCTGCACGCGCTCATTCGGCAGTTGCAGCAGCAGGGCGTCACGTGCATCTACATCTCGCACCGCCTGCCCGAGGTCTTCGCGCTTTGCGACACCGTGACGGTCCTGCGCGATGGCCGCGTGGTGACGACGCAACCGGTGGCGCAACTCAGCGAGGACGCGGTTGTCGCCCTGATGATTGGTCGACGCCTGGAGGAGTACTTCCCGCAGCATCTCGCGGCGGCGCCCGGCGAGGAATTGCTGGGGGTTCAGGGTCTGAGCAGTCCCGGTAAGTTCCGGGACATCACCCTTAGCCTCCGAGCCGGCGAAGTGGTCGGCATCGCGGGGCTTGTGGGAGCGGGGCGCACCGAGCTGGCCGAGGCCATCTTCGGCCTCGACCCGGCCGTGCGAGGAGAGGTGAGGGCGGCGGGGCAACCTCTCCCCTTGACCTCACCCCGCCAGGCCCTTGCCCGGGGCGTAGGCCTGGTGCCGGAGGACCGCAAGCGGCACGCCCTGGTACTCTCCATGACGGCCCGGGAGAACCTCACGCTGCCGCTCCTGGAGCGCCTGTCGAGACTGGGATGGGTCAACCGCCGCGCCGAAGGCAGTCTTGTGCGCGAGACCTTCCGCCGACTGCGGGTGCGGGCCCCGGGCCCGGAGGTGGCCGCAGCAGCGCTCTCTGGCGGCAACCAACAGAAGCTCGTGCTGGCGCGCTGGCTGGCTGCGCGCTGCCAGGTTCTCCTGCTGGATGAACCCACACGCGGCGTGGATGTGGGCGCCAAGGCCGAGATCCATGGGCTGATTGATGACCTGGCGCGGTCCGGCTCCGCTATCCTGCTCATCTCCAGCGAACTGCCGGAGATCCTCAACCTGTCCACCCGCATTCTGGTCATGCGGGAGGGGCGGCTGGTCGGCGAGCTGGCCCGCGACCAGGCTACCGCGGAGACTGTACTGCGCCTGATGGCGGGGCTCCCGGGCAGTTGAGCCGAGGCGTGTGGCAGGCATCAGGAGCAGTCACAAGGAGCCGTTCGGTGAGAGCCATTCTGTCCCTCCTGGGTCTTCTCGTCAGCCTGGGGGTGCACGCCGCACCCCTCTACGAGAGTGACTTCGCGTCACGGCCCGATGGTCCGGCGGATCTGCCGGACTGGTCGCTCTCAGGGGGCGACTTCCACCTCCGCGACGGTTGGCTGTGTGTGGCCAGTGACCGCGACAACCCCGTGGCTGTCCTCCCCGTGAAGCAGGACGGCGATGTGACCTTCCGCGCGAGGGTCCGGGGCGCCATTCACTGCCACTGGACCGCGCTCCTGGCGCGCCGGGTCTACCGGCTGGAGGTCAACAACCAGTTCGTGCATGTCGCGCTGCTGCGAAAGGTGGGGAATGAGTGGCGGCAGGTGGCGTCGGCACCCGGCTACCGCCGGTACGCGGCCAGCGCGGAGCAGTTCGAGCTCCGCCTGGTCGTGCACGGCGACCGGGTCATGGGCTTTGTGGATACGCGGAAGGTGGTGGAGTACCGCGATCCGGACCCCGTGCCAGTGGATGGGGAGTACGCCTTGCTGGGCGGATGGGGCACCAGGGTGGCGTGGCGCGACATCAGCGTGAGCGATGAGCCCGATGAGCGCGAATGGCCCCGGGAACGCCTGCCGGAGGCCCGGGGGGCTGAACTGGTCGAGGTCACTCAGGTGCGGGGGTTGAGTGACGAGCAGCCTCCTGTGAACGTCTACACCGACGGCCAGACGGGCGGCGTGCGGATTGCCGTGCGGTCGCGGCTGCCCAAACCCGGAGCCTTGCGCCTGCGGTTCCGCCTGCTGGACGTCCACCAGCGGTTACGTGCTCAGCAGGTGCAGAGGGTGGCATTGCAGCCGGGCGAGGAACGACAACTGACCGCAGCCTTCCGTGCGCCCGCTCGCGGCTGCTTCAAGGTCAGTCTGGACGCCGCGAGAGACGGTGAACCGTGGGGCTGGGTCGAGGACCTGGGCAGCTTCGTCGTGGTCGCTTCGGAACTGGAGACGCGACCACGTGACGCCGACAGCCTGTTTGGCAGTCACATGGACGGTATCCACCTGCAGTGGCACCTGCGCATCGGTCGGAAGCTGGGGGTGCAGTGGGCGCGCTGCCACGACATGATGCAGTGGACCTGGTGGGACCGCGTGCAGCCCGACAGCCGCGACCAGTGGCGCTGGTACGACGAGGCTCAGCGGACGGTGGACGAGCTGGGTTTCCGCACCTCCGGGGAGTTTCTTTGGGTCCCCGGATGGGCGCAGCGTCCGGGCGCCCCTGCGGACCCACGGACCTATCCGCCTGCTGACCTGCGTGACTTCGCCCGCTACGTCTATGAGACGGTTTTGCACTACAAGGGCAGCATCCACCACTGGGAGGTCTGGAACGAACCCCATTTCAGCGGCTTCTTCTCGGGCACGCCCGAGCAATACGCCGATCTCCTCCGGGTCGCCTACCGGGAGGCCAAACGGGCTGACCCCGCCTGCACGGTCATCGGCGGCGGGGGCGTGAACCTCCTGGCCATGGACTGGATCCGTCAGATGCTGCAGGCGGCCGGCGGCCAGAACATGGATGCCTTCAGCATCCACTATCTGGACCCCAGCACTGCCGCCGCAGGCTTGCGCGAACTGCGCGCGATGCTCAGCGCCGTTGGCTTCCGGGGGCCCATCTGGAACACGGAGGAGTGCGTGGAGAGTAGCAGCTTCCTCGACCAGTGCCGCCGGGATTACGCGGAGCCGGAAGCGCCGTACCACTTCCGGAACGCCTGCTACGAACTGGTGCGCGTCTACATGGAGAACCTGGCCGGAGGCGTGCAGCGCGTCTTCTACTACGACCTGGCCGACCCCTGGCGCATGAAGACCTTTGCCAAGCCCCGGGTGTTTGAGCCCACGCGTCTGACCGGCAGCCTCTGGGACGAGGGCTCGATGCTCAAACCGGTAGCCGCAGCCCATGCGGCGCTGGCACTGGCCATAGACGGCATGGTATTCCGGCGGCGGATGAGGCAGGGCGCGCGCGAGGGCTTCGTCTTTGCGGCGCCGGATGGCCGCCGGGCCGCAGCGGTCATCTATGCGACGTATCCCACCTTTTCGCAGAGAAAACGGCTGACCCTGGCGTTGCCCCCGGGGAAGCGCCCCGAGCGGCTGCAGGTCATGGACTTCATGGGCAACGTGACGCCCGTCGGGGCAGAGGCGGGATCCCTGCAACTGACACTATCGCGCGAACCGGTCTACCTGCTGTACCGCGGCGACAGCGCGGAGCGGCTGCTGGTGCGGATAGTGCAGCAAGCGGGCTGAGGCTGCCCGGAGTGGCGAGCTGAGCTCAGGCCGTTGCGGCCTGCGGGTGTTCGCCGATGGATGGCCATCGGCGGTCAGGCGGTTCGTGCAGGCGGCAGGAGGTATGGCAAGCGGCGGGGCGAACCTGCCGCCGTTGCGTGCGTGCCTGGGGACGGTCATCTCATCGGGCAAGGTGGCGATCCATGGGTCAGGATCAACTGGCGCAACTAGCGATCAAGACCAATTTCGGCCCCGTGGACTGGGCCATCGTCATCGTCTTCCTGGTGGCCTCGGTCATCGCCGGGATGTGGGCCATGCGCTACATCCGCGACATGGATGACTACGTGGTGGCGGGGCGGTCGGTGCGCACCTACCTGGGCGTGGCCACCATCATCGCTTCGGAGTTGGGTCTCGTCACCGTTATGTACTCGGCCCAGAAGGGATTCGCCTGCGCCTTTGCGGCCTTCGCGATCGCCGTGCTTTCGGCCATCGCGGGCCTGGTCGTAGGGCTTACTGGATTCATCGTCGTGCCCCTGCGGCGTATGGGGGTGATGACGATCCCCGAGTTCTACGAGCGGCGCTTCAGCCGGGGACTGCGCCTCAGCGGTGGTGTCATCCTGGCCGCCTCGGGAATCCTCAATATGGGTATGTTCCTGAAGGCCGACTCGCTGTTCGTCACCAGCGTGGCCGGGATGACCTCCGACTTCCAGCTCAAGGTGGCGATGACGGTTATCCTCGCTCTCGTGCTGCTCTACACCACCGTGGGCGGCATGATCGCCGTGCTCTTTACCGACTACCTGCAGTACACGGTCATGGCCATCGGTCTGGTCGTCACCTCGGTCATGCTGATGGGTGAGCTCGGCTGGAACAACATCGTGACGACTGTAGGGCAGATCAAGGGCGAGGCAGGCTTCAATCCATTCCTGCCGGAAAGCGGCTTGGGAGGGACCTACCTGGTCTGGATGCTCTTCCTTGGCTTCATCGGGGCGTGCGTCTGGCAGACGTCGGTGATGCGGGCTACGTCGGCGGAGAATGAGAAGGTCGTCCTGCGCACCTACGCCTGGGGCTCGGTCGGCTTTCTGGTGCGGTTCATCATCCCCTACTTCTGGGGCATCTGCGCGCTAATCTACATGGCGAGTAACCCCGAACTGCGCGGCATCTTCCTGCCCGCCCAGGGTGAATGCGACCCTACACTGCAGTTGCGCGCCATGCCGATTGCGCTGAGTAAGCTGATGCCGGCGGGCCTCATCGGCTTGCTGACGGCCGGCATGTTGGCCGCGGCCATGTCCACCTATAACACTTACCTGCACACCTGGAGTGCCGTGCTGACCCAGGACCTCGTGAACCCGCTGTGTGGGAATCGCCTGAGCTCGCGGGCGCGGATCATGATCGCCCGGGCCATCATGTGCGCCATCGCCTTCTTCCTCCTTGTCTGGGGCCTGTGGTATCCCCTGGGCGAACACCTGTGGGATTACATGGCGGTGACGGGCTCCATCTACTTCATCGGCGCTTTCGCCACCCTGGTGGGGGGCATCTACTGGAAGCGGGCCAGCACCACCGGGGCGTACGGGGCCTTCGCGTGCGGCTTCCTGATGGTGACGGGGCTGAAGCCAGTCCAGGACGCTCTGGGTATTGACCTGACCGGCCGCGGTGAAATCCAGGGCCTGGCCGTCACCGCCCTGGCGCTGATCGTGATGGTGATCCTCTCATTGGCGTTTCCGGACAAACCCAAGGCCGAGGAGGGCGAGGCATGAGCTCCATAGACTTCTGGATGAGCCTCTGGACACTCGTTTGGTTCGCGAGTCTGGGCATCTTCTCGGTGCTCTCCGTCCTGGTCATCTGGTTTGGCGGAAGCGACCTGGTGGCGCTGCTCAGCGCCCTGCGGGCGCGCCATATGGCAGCCGAGGCGGCGGGCAACCAGGAACGTTAACGACGCCGGAGCCGGGCATGCGGCAGCGGGGCCGGGTATGATCCGGCCCCGTCGTCATTGCTGGCGGCGGAAAAGGACAGCTCCATCGGCTGCCACTACCTCATCCACGGAAACCGCGCCTCGCACTGAGTTGCCGATGACAATCTCCTGGGCCGCACCCAGGTCCTCCGTCGCCAGCGAGGCCTCCGTCGCACCACTCTCGTCCATGAAGTGCTGGCGCCAGATACCCGGCAGCAGCCCATCGCTCACGGGTGGCGTGTACCAGTCCCCCTCGATGCGCACGAAAAGATTCGTGATGCTGCCCTCAGTCAGGTGCCCCTCCTGGTTACAGAACAGGACCTCGTAGTAGCCCCCAGCAGTCGCTCGCTGGCGCTCGCGGTCATACAGAGAGCGCACGGTGGTCTTGTGAAAATACAGCGCGCTGGTGCTGTCCGTTCGCTGGTCACTCAGCGCCACACGCACGGGTCTGGCAGGCGCTGGCGGCAGCGGCCGGTAGTGCAGCGACGGTGCGCCCCGCCAGTCCAACTCCAGGCGGACGACCGAAGGACGCTGCGCTGTCTCCGCATGGGCCAGCAGCGCGTCGCGCACTCTCCCCACGTCGCACGGGAAATCAAAGTACTCCGCCGAGGCCGCCAGCCGCGCCAGGTGTTCCTCCAGCCACAGGTACGTCCCGTCAGCCTGCAGCAACAGGGTCTCAAACAGCCGCAGGTCAGGCGTGGAGCGGAAGGCGAAACGCGACTTGAGCAGGGTCTCTTCGTACTCCGCGCCGGTCCGGGAGTCCCAGAGGATCCCGGCGCCGATGCCCAGGTCGAAATCGCCCTCGCGGTGGATGAGGGTGCGGATGGGCAGGTTGCACGTGAAGTCTCCATTGGGCGCGAAGAGCCCGATGGCCCCGCAGTACAGGCCGCGTGGCTCCGCCTCCAGCTCGCGGATGATCTCCATGGTCCGACGCTTGGGGGCTCCAGTGATGGAGGCGCCCGGGAAGGTGGCGGCAAAGAGGTCCAGCAGCGTCGTCTCGGGCGCCAGGTCCACCTCAACCGTACTGGTCATCTGCCAGACGCTGCGGTACTTCTCCGCCTTGAACATCGCCGGGACGCGCACCGAGCCGATGCGGCCCACACGCCCCAGGTCGTTGCGCACCATGTCCAGGATCATCAGGTTCTCGGCGCGGTCCTTGAGGCTAGCGGTCAGGTCAGCGGCAAGGTCCCGGTCCTCAGCGAGAGTGCGTCCCCGCCGGCGCGTGCCCTTCATGGGACGGGATGACACGACCTCGCCGCGGCGCTGCAGGAACAACTCGGGAGAGAGGCTCAGCACCTGCCGGTCACCGAGGTTCAGGTAAGCCGCGTAGGGCACGGGGTGCGAACGGACCATGGTCAGGAAGTAGGCAAGCGGGTCGCACTCCAGCCGGAAGCGGGCATGGCAGGTGTAGTTCACCTGGTAGGTGTCGCCTGCCGCGATGTAGTCGCGGATGCGGGCGATGGCCTCACCGTACTGCTCGCGGGACACGTTCAGGCTGACCTGGGTGTCGGCCAGGCCTTCCGGTGTTGGCAGACGCGGCAGATCGTCGGGGTCCACGAGACACACGTGGTCCGGGTCATAGGCCGCCATCCACGCCAGCGGGACCAGGGACGAGGGAGGGTGGTTTGGGAGGTCAAAGGCGGCACCTGCCTCGTAGGATAGGAACGCCGCCACCCACCGCCCGGCCTCTGTCTCCCGTTGCACACACTCCAGGAACTCGGAAACCTGGCGCGGGTCGGCGGTCGCCTGAATGCTCACAGGGTCATGGGCCAGTACGACTCCGGGCTCGTCCAGCCAGGTGCGCTGGCCCCAGAACAGGGCAGCCTGCGGTGTGCCCAGCAGCTTCAGAACGTCGTCCATCAGGGGAGCAACCTGCCTCAGTGTGCCGGCCGAGCGACCCTGTAGAGGTCCGTGCCGCGGGTGAAGTAGACGTCCTCATCGGTCGCCACGAAGGCGTAGCGGATGCCGGGGCCCAGGGCGCAGAAGCGCGTCCACTGGTCGGTGGCGAGGTCAAGCTGTGCTATACCCTTGTCCCCGCCGACAACAATCATCCGTCCGTCCCAGAGTAACCGCGTCACGCCCATCGGCAGGCCGTAGCTACGCTCAATGGTCAGCACGCCGGGCCGGGGCAGAGCGGCGAGGTGCAGCCCCTGACTGTCAGCAACGGCCAGCAGCTTCCGTCCCTCCCGTTCGATGAGCACTGCATCGGCGGCCCCTCCGTGGGGCCAGGTCACCTGGGCGAGCTCGGCGTTGCGGTCGGCGTCCCACCAGCGCAGCACTCTGCCGGCCACCAGCAGGATGCCAGGCTCCAGCTCCGTCACATACCAGGGCGCCTCGCCCAACTGGCTGGCGCCATGGTCGCCGGTCTCCGGATGCAGCCAGCTTACGCCGCCACCACTGGTGCCCCAGCCGGCGGGTCCCACACCCCATACCCGGCCCCGGCTGTCGGCCACGCAGGACAGGGGCCGGTAAGTCAACTGCCCCAGGCAGCCCACGAAACGAGGGTTGACCTGGGCCGCGGCCGTGCACTCCCAGGGCTTCGCGGGGTCGTAGAGCACGATGGCCCCGTTGGTGTAGCTGGCCGACACCAGCTCGTTGCCACGCAGGCAGAAGCTGTAAGTCTCGCCGCTCCAGGTCGGGTTGTGGCTGCCGAGGTTGACCAGCTCGTCTGTGCGCGGGTCATACCGGAAGAGATCCATGCTCTGGTAGGCTCCGCCATAGATGCAGCCATCGGGTCCCCGACCCAGCCCGAAGAGACCCCGCTTCACCTCGGGCTGGGCGTACCGCCGCTCCTTGACGACCTTCAGCCGCAAGGGATCGTACTCCAGCACCCGAAGGTCGCTGGTGACAGCATAGCGCATCTCCTCGGCCAAGCGGGGCGGAGCCACCCAGCGGTCGAGCGGCAGTTCCCGCGGACCGTTCTGCGGGTTCCAGATGTGCACACTCTCGCCGTCGCAGGCGGCGATGGTGTCGCCACCGGGGACGACGTAGAAGTCCTGCGCACTGCCGTAGCCGGAGCTGTGGCCCCAGACCGACCAACGCGGCAGGGCGGTTGCCGGAGGCCAGGGCACGTTACCCAGGAAGCGGCCGCTGGCAATGTCAAAGGCGCCGCGACGGCCGCTGGGAAAGTGGAAGGCGTACAGCAGGCTTTTGCCCCGCGCCATGGTGATGGCGAAGCCGTCACTGGTCCACTCGGGCGGGGCCCATTGTCCTACATCCCGGCCCTGGGCCGGATCGTAGACATAGATCCGGCAGGCATGGCCCAGACCGAAAGCCACGCGACCATCAGGCAACGGCACCACCGAACTCACGTACCAGTTCCCCGGCTCGGGAATGGCCGGGAGATGCTGCACCTCGCCGGTCTCCTTGTTGACACGGGCCCGCTCGCCGTAGCAGGAGCCGGCGTATAGCCAGCCGTCGGTGCCCTCACACAGGACCCGGACGTGGTGCAGGCCGCCGGATGAGCTCCAGACCTGGGCCAGGGGCTCCCAGACGCTGCCCGCCGCCCGGTAGCGCATGATCTGCCCCGTCGTGACGCCAATGTAGATACAGCCGTCGCTGGCGGGCGTGATAGGGTAGGCTTCCAGGTGTTTGAGGGGCCTGGTGTCGAGTTGGTCAGTGACCAGGTCGAGGGCATTGAAGTGCCCGCCGGACTCGGCCGTGGTGGTCCAGCAGAGCAGGTCGTGGCCGTCCACACCGTACCCGGGGCACAGCTTGTACGAGATGAGGTTCGCGCCGCGGATGGGTGTTCCGAGCAGCCGGGCCTCGCGCAAGTCGTCAACCATTACTGGGCCTCCGGCCTCCTGCGCCTGGGCACCGACGGCGCAGACGAGCAGTGTCGCCGCCGCGAGCCACCGACAGCGACGCGGTCGGGCGGTCGCTCCTACCCCATAAGGCTTGGCACGGGGCGGCTGCATCGTTATTCGCTCACCGCCTCGATGAGAGCCATGATGTTCTCGGGGCGAGCGTCGCCCGGGATGTCGTGGGCCGGGGAGATGATATACCCACCGCCCGCGCCAACCTCCCGCATCAGTCGCCGCGCCTCGGCCCGGACCTCCTCCGGCGTGCCGTAGGGCAGGAGGCGCTGGGTGCTGATGCCGCCCCAGAAAGCCAGCCGCCCGGCCCACTGGCGCTTCATCTCGTAGGGGTCCATGACCTCTGGCTGAAAGGGGTTGAAGCAGTCCAGGCCGATCTCCACCAGGCGCGGGAACAACTCCTGCACACGGCCGCAGCAGTGGATGGTGACAAACTTCCCGGCGCGTTTGGCGACCCCAAAGATGCGCTCCAGACGGGGCAGCAGGAACCGATCCCAGAGTTTCGGACCCATGATCAGCCCCTGCTGGGAGCCCCAGTCGTCGGGCAGGTGGACGGCGTCAATGTCGTGCTGGACGGCCTGCTCAGCAAGGGCGACGGCATAGTCGGTGAGCACGTCCAGCAATTCGTCCACAAAGCCCGGCGCTTCGACCATGTCCAGCAGCAGGTTCTCCATGCCGCGCAAGGTCCAGGCCCGCTCGAAGAGCGCGAAGGAGATGCTGAAGCGGATGAAGCGACCATGACCGGCTGCGATCTGGTCCGCGAAGTCGGCGAACTTGTCCGGCGCGCGAGGGTCGGGGACCTCCAGGTTGCTCAGATCCCGCTCTGGCAGCAGACGGTTGCAGACATTGCCGATGTCGCGGTCAATACTGCGGTCCCAATGCACGCCCCACTCATCCTGGAACACGGTGTCGCTCAGCCACTGGGCTTTGGGGCCCGGGCGGGCCGTGACCTTGTGGATGGAGTTGTGGATAAGCTGCTGATAGTCGTCGCTTCCGTACCAGTCGCGCATGGCCGCCTGGGCCCGTTTGGTCAATACGATGACATAGGGCGTCCGGTCGGGCTGTTGGTGGCGCAGCGCAGCAGTGACGCGTTCCCGGTCGGTCATTGCCAACCTCGAGTTCAACACAGAGGCCGCGCAGTCTGCGCGGCCTCTGCATTATAGAACACCCAGCCAGGGAAGTGTATGGCGTTGTTGCGGCCTAGATCCGCAGGGTCCCCCGACCGTGGGCCCGGGTAGGCGCAAACACCGGGCGGGGCACCTGTGGCGGCTGCGCCGGGGGCGGCTCGGGCACACCTTGAGGGTGGTGTCCGCCCGGCGGCAGGAGCGGGTCGGGCAGTTCGTCGAGGAACACATCGGGCGGCACGGAACGCCGCGCGGTGACAGACTCGACTTCACTGCCAATTGCCTTGCAGATGCTGGCATCCTGCCGCGCGTGATGCAAGGCGCGCGTCGCCGTATCCTGGTCACCGGTGCGTGTGGCGGCCACCCATATCGCCTGCCACAGCGCCGCGGCCTGCCGGTGCGGCATGCCTTGGGAGTGGCGGCTCTCCAGCAGTTGAATGGCTTGGCGGTAGGTCTCGTGCTGGGCCTCGGCATCCAGCAGGCCGCTGTCCCCCAGCCAGAAGTGCCCCCAGCCGCTGTTATCGCCCGCCGCGATCGCTCCTTGTGCCAGTTGCTGCTGCAAGTCGCGACGCCCGCAGGAGCCGGCGACCTCGGCCCCCAGCAAGAACGCCTCAACGCTGGGTTCGGCGGCTTGTGTTAGCGGCCACAGGAGGTCCAGAGCCTCGCCAGCTCGACCCTGGTCCCGGTAGCAGCGGGCCAGCCTCAACAGCGTCTCGAGCCGATCTCTGCCCTCGCAGCGCCGAAGTTGGCTCAGACACTGCTCCTCGCGCTGGAAGCGCCCCAGGAAATGGCAGCCCATAGCCAGATCGTCCCAAGCCTCGGCGTCGCTGGGGTTGTAGGAGACGACGGCCTCAAGCTCAGTGACCATACGGTCGTAGGCATTGGCGTCGCGGAAAGCCCGGGCGACGGCTTTCCGGGCTCGCTGCGGGTCAACACCCGCCTGGATGGCACGGGCGCTCTGCGCCACGGCCCGCTGACTGTTACCCGAATGGAGATGTGCCACCGCGAGACCCCCGTAGAGGTCAGCGCGCCGGGGCATATGGGCCAGCAGACTCTCAAACAGTGGCACGGCCGCTCGCGGCGCCCCGGTGCGCAGGTAAGTGAAGGCCAGGCGCTGCGTCGCCAACAACGTCAGCTCGTCAGCCTTCCGGGAGTTCTCATAGTGGTCCAGGGCCAGCATCATGTCACCGCGGCGTTCGGCGATGAGACCCTTGAGGAAATGCACACCGGCGAGGTGCTGGCGAAGCTTGCCGAGTTCGTCCTCAGCTTCGCTGAACCGGTCGAGATGCGCCAGGGCCAGCGCCGCGTTGAAGGCCGCCAGGTCCCGATAGACGGGGTCGTTGGCGAGAGTGCGGTAGATGGCCAGCGCAGGCTCATGCCGGCCACGGTACATGAGGTCGTCGGCCAGCAGGCTGCGGGCGGGCGGATACTCGTCGGTAGCCCAACTCACCTCGGGCTCCAGCCGGAGCAAGCCCCAGACATGGCGCCACAGGCGCTGCAACTCCAGCGGTAATGCAGAGCCCGCAAGCAGGTCACGGCGCTCGATGATCTCGTCAGTGGCCAGCTTGCGCAGCTCGGGCACCTGGCTCAGGCCACACAGCACCCGCGGCGCCAGCGCAGGTACTGCGTGCAGGCTGGCGCTGACCAGGCGGTTGAGCGCTTCGCGCACCTGGGGAGAATCGTACCCGTGGCTCCTCAGAAAGGCCAGACAGGTGTCGCGATGGGGCGGCAACGCCAGACCATGCTCGATCACCAATAGTCCCGACTTGGCCCAGGCGGGCGGCTTCGCCGGCGCCCCCAGTTCGCTCAGCAGTGAGATGGGCAAGGCCGCCTCTGCCGCTCCAGCCACAGCGATAGCCAGTCGCCCTGCTTCGGGCAAGTCCCGCACCGCTCGGCTATCCCACAAGGGAGTCTGCTCGGTGCCCTGCAGATACCTGAGGGCGGTCACATAGCTCTCCGCCGCCTCGCCGGTCACCTCGGGTCGGGACAGCCTGCCCAGTCCGCGCAGCTTGCCGACCAGTGCGGCGATGTCCTGGGTGGTGACCTGAACACCGTGCTGGACCCCCCGGGCCAGCAGACCCGCCGGGGCCATCGCCGCCAGCGGTGCGCTCTCATGGTCCGGCAGCTCGGGCGTTAGGGCCGTGGCCACTACCACGATCGGCTTGCCGGAGCGAAGTATCCCGTACAGCAGATCGGTCGCGAGAGGGTCAAGGTCAATGTCATCCACCAGCAGATACAGCGGCCGCTTCCTGCCGGCAGCATGCAGCACTGTCTCCAGCGCTTGCGGACTGATACCGGGTAGCGTGCGCAGCACGTCGTGACCGCGTTCGGCCAGAATCTGGCCCAGACGCAGCAGCAGCGCGCTACGGCCTCGTCCCGGCAGCCCGTGCAGGACATGCAGCCGCGGCAGGGCGTCTGCCGAGGTGAGCGAGGCAATCAGACCGGTCACATACTCGCGGGGAGCATCGAGGCGGGCCAGAATGTCGGTCAAGCGTGGTCTACCGCCGCTGTGGAACCAGTCGCCGGCTTTCACCCCCAGTTGCGTCGCCCGGGGAATCCGGACGAGACCCCGCCGCTGCAGAGACTCGGCCTCCGCTGCTTTCTGTTCCCAGACCAGCCAGACGCACTCGGTAACGGCCAGGTAGCCGATGACCAGGGACCAGAACTCCATCGGCGGCAGAGAGAGCAGTTTCTGCTCAGTGGCCCAGGCGGCAACGCCCAGGACCACCACAGCGAGCGCGATCTTCCCGGCCCAGCGGCTCCAGAACATGGCATCGCTCCTGTTGCACGCGGATGGGGCCCTCGCTCCTGAGGGCTATCCAAGCCTGTACCCAGATTCTGCACCAGGACGCGCCAAACTCCTGTCAAAGCCGCGTCAAGATTGGTTCAACACTGTGGCGGGATGTAGACAGAGGCGGAATGAGACAACGACGGCGAGGGACCGGGGGGTCACCGGTGGTGACGGGCCAGGACCTGGGAATAGATCTCTTCGGCTCGTTGCGCCATCGCGGCAAGGGTGAACAGCTTGTCGGCACGGGCGCGCCCGGCGGTTCCCAGGCGTTGGCGAAGCGCCGCGTCGCCCAGGAGTCGAATCAGGGCTGCCGCCAGGGCTTCACTGTCACCCGGTGGCACCAGCAACCCGGTCTCTTCCGGCACGATGACCTCGTCGATGCCGGGACAGTCGGAGCCGACAGTGGGCTTGCCCAGGAAAGCCGCTTCGATGAGCGCCACGCCCAGGCCCTCCTTGGCCACCGAGGGCAGAACCACCACGTCCATGAGCTGCATAAGGGCAACGGCATCCTCCCGGAAGCCCAGGAAGCGCACCGCGCCACTGACGCCCAGCGCATCCGCCTGCGCCTCCAGCTCTCCCCGCAACGCGCCTTCGCCCAGCAGCAGACAGACGAGGCCCGGGAAGCGCCGCCGCAAGTCCGGCAGGGCTGCGATCAGATGGCGGTGCCCCTTCTTTTCCGAGAGGTGGGCCACCACGCCAATGACAGGCTGTCCGGACTGGAGTCCGAGCTCGGCCTGCAGTGACGCGACGGGCTTCAAGTCCTGGAAGCGCTGCGGGGGCAGACCGTTATAGAGGACCTCCACCCGCTCCGCCGGGACGCCCTGGGCCACGATGTGGTCACGGACGCCGGCGCTGCAGGTGACGATCAGGTCGGCGTAGACGAAGCACGTCTTGGAGTTGAGGGCGTGGACCTCGGCCACGACCGGGACGTGGGCGAGCTTTCCGGCAAAGCTGCCCCAGAGGCTGGCGGTGGACAGGTGGGTGTGGATGATGTCAGCGCCGAACTCGCGTGCCACCGCGGCGAGGCGCAACGGCGCCAGCAGATTGCCCTTGCCGGCAATGCCCAGGGGGCGACAGGGGATGTTCGCCTCCGCCAACGCCGCCTGGAGCAGCGCATTGGGTTTGCAGACCACCAGCACGTCGTGTCCGCGGTCGCGCAGGCCCTGGGACTGCCACACGACCATGCGCTCCGCCCCGGAGAACCGGCGCGGGGTGATGACCATCATCACCCTAAGCCGAGCACAGTCCATGCAGGAGCCCCGGCAGGTCAGCCGCGAAGGCGCGCAGGGCGCGACCCCGGTGGCTGACAGCGTTCTTCTCATCGCTGGTCAGTTCGGCCAAGGTGCGATCCCCGTGGAGGAAGACCGGGTCAAAGCCGAAGCCGTTGGTCCCGCGTGGCGCCTCGGTGATGACCCCCTCGACTGTCCCCTCCCAGGCGCCCAGGATCCCCTGCGGGCCAGCGAGTGCGACCACGCACACAAAGCGTGCCCTGCGGTCGGACACCCCGTCCAGCTCTGCCAGCAGCCTGCCGATGCGCTCGGCGTCGTCGCGACCGTACCGCGCCGAGAGCACTCCGGGCCGGCCCCCGAGGGCGACTACCTCCAGACCCGAGTCGTCGGCCAAAGCCAGGCATCCGGCAGACTGCGCCGCGAGCAGGGCCTTGTGTTCGGCATTGGCGCGGAAAGTGTCGTGCGGCTCGTCAGTGTCGGGCAGGTCAGGATACTGGTCGAGGCCCACCACTTCCACCGGCAGCCCGGCCAGCAGGCGGGTAATCTCGGCTACCTTGCCGCGATTGGAGGAGGCCACCAGCAGGCGAACAGCGTCCGAACCCATCACAGCCCCTCAAACAGCGCGCTCAGTCGCGCGCAGGTGCCGGCGTCCAGCTCCCATTCTGCCGCGCCAGCGGACTCCTCAATATGGTGCGGTCGCTTGGCCCCGCAGAGCGCCGCCGTTACGCCGGGCTGGCTGAGTACCCAGGCGATGGCCATCTGTCCTGGCGTCTTGCCGTGTGCCGCGGCCATGCTCGCCATCTCATCCACCGCCACCACGATGCGGGCGAGGCGTTCGCCCTGGAACATGGGGTCCTGGCTGCGGCTGTCAGTGGCGGGAAAGGTCGCTCCAGGGCGGTACTTGCCCGTCAGCAGACCCCGGCGCATGGGGCTATAGGCCAGTACTCCCAGGTTGTGCTGACGGCAGTAGGGCAGGATCTCGGCCTCGATCCCGCGAGCCAGCAGGCTGTAGGGCGGCTGCAGGGAGGTCAGCTCCCCGACGTTACGCATCCGTTCCATCTGGTCCGTGTTGAAGTTCGAGACACCTATGTAGCGGATCTTACCCTCGCGCTGGAGATCGAGGAGGGCCGCCATCGTGTCCTCGAAGGCCACGGACTCATCGGGCCAGTGCACCTGGTAGAGGTCAATCACATCGGTCTGCAGGCGTTGCAGGCTTTCCTCACACTCGGCCCGGATCGCCTCCGGACGGGAGTCGTTGTACAGCTTGCCATCGGGGCTGCGCAGGCGCCCACACTTGGTGGCCAGGTAGACCTCCTGACGCCGTGGTCCCAGGGCCTGGGCCAGGATGCGCTCACTGTGCCCCTCGCCGTAGACCGGCGCCGTGTCGAAGAGGTTGATTCCGAGGTCAAGGGCGCGATGGACCGCGGCGATGGAATCCGCGTCCACAACATCCTCGCCCCAAAAGAGCTTCCCGGCTGCCCAGCCGCCAAAGCCGATGACCGAGACGTTCAGGTCCGAGTTGCCAAGCTGACGGTAGCGCATGGGTATCTCCTCACGTCAGATGCCGGGGACATTGTAGCAGAATCGCCAGGCCTTGTGGCCTGGCGACTCGTTGCCGTTGCTGGGGTCCTGCTGCCCTCAGTAGCGATACTGGTACATAGTGTTGCCGCCGATGTTGGAGCTGATAATCCGCATGGTGTCAAAGGTGCTTTGCATGACGTTCTGCATGGTGTTGAAGTACTGCTGGTTCATGGCCAGGGCAGCCTGGCGCTTCATCAGGTCGGCCTGCACCTCGGCCGGCGTCTTGGGCTCGGTAGTGGACCCGGGATCTGGCCGGGGTTCGGCTTGCGCGGCGGCACGGGCCTGCTCCACCTGTGGACGCAACGCCTCGGCCCACTGCTCCCTGTGGGCCTGCTTCTCTTCGTCCGACAGGCCCGGCCACGCCGCCTGGTAGACCGCCCACACCAGCGGCATCTGGGCGTACTCGGCCTGCTCCTCGGGGGTCAGGCGGGGGTAGCTCTCCTTCAGGCTGGCGGCAAGAGCGTCCCGAAGCTCCTGAGACGCCGGCAGTGGCTCGCCGATGACCTCGGACAACATGAAGCACAGTAGCTCCACATAGGCATCGGTCATCTGCCGGGTCAGCGGCGGGTTGCCCTCAGCCAGCGGCTGATGTCCGGCCTCATAGATGCTCAGGAGCCAGCGCGCACCCTCGTCCTCCGGCTGGCTGCGCAGCAGTTCCACGACCTGTGGCTGTGCCTGCTCGCGCACCAGCAGTCGTTGCTCCTTCGATAGGGCCGAGACCTGCGCCTCCATCTCCAGCACGTCCACGTAGCCCTGGATCTCCGCGGCGTCCTGATTCTTCCACGCCTCCAGGAACGAGGTCTCCACGAGGCGTTTCTGCTGCTGGGTCAGCGGCACATCCAACAGCCACTCAATGAAGTAGGTGAAGCGGTCCAGGCCCTCTCGAGTCAACGGGGGGTTGCCGGGCGCAAGAACAGTCTCCTCGTCGGCGGTCTCAGCCGCACTGAGCATACCGACAGTGGTCGCGTGCAGGACCAGCGCAATCAGGAACATGCGTACAAGTTGCAGGAGCGCATGCTTGGTCGCCATGGTGACTCCTCCCTGACTCTGCAAGTACGCTTATATAACTAATGTATATTATATCCCAGAGCCGGGAGCGTCAAGCAGACATTGCGACCGGAGGCAGCAGACCGTTGGCCTTCAGACCACACCCCAGCGATCCTGGTCCGGAGCATGATGGAAGGGCAGGGCTTCGCCGTGGGCATAGCGATGGCGGGTAGCGATGCGGCTGAAGAAGACGGCAAAGAGCAGCGCGAGACTGGCGAGCAGAAGCACCACACTGCCCGGCAGGCCCCAGGCTGCCGCATGGGCAACAAAGTCGGCCAGGCTGGTGGCCTTCTGGGGCCATGTCTCCAGTTTCAGCAGCCAGGCGCCGTAGTTGACCACCAGGAGCCAGATGTAGTTGCGCTGCAGGCGCCTGCCGAAAGCCTCCATGTAGGGCATGTGGAAGTGAGCCTCATGCAGGTCGTCGGCCAGGAGGCGTCGCCACTCCGGCTCGCGCTCCAGTTCGCGCTCGGCGCTGCCCTTCCACAGGGCCGGGGAGATAAGACCCCGCTCGATCATGCGCAGGCGGGAGCGCCAGATGTCGTAGTACATGTACCGCCGAGCCTCGATATGCAGCATGATCAGGCAGATGACCACCGACAGGAGGATGGTTTCGGGCGGCGCCTGAGGGTTGCCGAGGGTAAAGCTGATCATCCCCGCCGTAGTGGCGACAGCCCAGTTGGTTGTGACATCCAGTCGCTGTCGCCAGACAGTGGCCCGGTTCATCTCGCCCCGGTAGAAGTGGATCATCAACTGCATCCACTCACCGTGCGTGAACTCGTGGGCGTAGTGCTCGTAGGGCACAGTGGGCTTGTCCTGGTCCATGGGGCGGTCCTCCGCCTCTCTCCCCCGCCGGGCTTTAGAGATGTTGCGCGGTGCGACCGATGATCTCCTCTTGCTCCACCGGCGTCAGGTCCACAAACCGCGCGCTGTAGCCCGCCACTTTCACCAGCAGGTGGGGGTAGTTCTCCGGGTGCTCACGGGCGTCCAGCAGCGTGTCCGTGTCCACCATGGACACCTGGATCTGCATGACGCCCAGGTCCACAAAGGCTTTCAAGAAGCCCGCCAGCGTTTCCCGTCCCGCGGGGTCGCGAAAAAGCGCGGGATCGAAGCGCAGGTCGAGTGAAGCGCCGTCGGGGAACTTCGTGAAATCTATGCGGCTCAGGGACCGCAGCACCGCCGTGGGCCCGTGGCGGTCGGTCCCCCAGGTGGGGTTGAGATTGCGCGTCAGGGAGCTTCGGGCCTGCCGGCCGTCGGGAGAAGCTCCCACGAACTGCCCCAGGGTGTGGTTCCCGATAAAGGAGTACAGGGCCAACTGCCAGCGGCCGCCGCGGGCGTTGAGGCGGTGTCGGAACTCGGCGTAGAGTGCCTCGGTCACCAGGCCTGCCAGGTCGTCCACGCGGCCGTCATCGTTACCCCACTTGGGCGCGGCCCGAAGACGGCGCTGCAGGTCTTCACGGCCCGCGAAGTCGGCCTGCAGCGCCCCGATGAGTTCGTCCGGCGCAAGTGTCGCCTGGTCAAAGACCAGCTCCCGTACCGCCGCCAGTGAGTTCACCACATTGGGCAGGCCGGCCACAATGCACCCGGTCAGGTTGTACCGTGCCCCACCCGCGCACACATCCTGCCCCCTGGCGACGCAGTCCTCCATGAGCAGCGACATCAGTGGGTAGCGGCGGTAGGCACAGTGCCGGGCGTCGGCGGCATTGACCAGGGCCACCAGACTCTCGGCGACGTGGTGAAGCTGGGCGCAGAAAGCTGCCAACAGGTCGTCAAAGCCTCTCATCTCGGCCAGGGCGGGGGTCGGCGGACCAAGTTGCTCCCCGGTCACCAGCGCTCGGCCCTGGTTCAGAGCCAGTTCCAGCACGAAGGGCAGGTTCAGGTAACAACCATTGGGGTGGAAGGCTTCGCGTCCCGGAATGGTGTTCTCGTAACAGCATGAGCAGATGTAGTCGCGGGCGTCGTAGAGTGAGCGGCCATGGCGCAGGAAAGCGGGGATCAGCACCTCGTCGTTGACTACCGGGAAACCCAGGCCGCCCGCCACGTAGTTGGCGTAGACCCGCCAGGCCCGCTCCGAGGCGCCCCGGTGCAGCCGCAGCGACAGGTACGGCGCGGGCATCGCGAGGCGCAGCGAGGCCTCCAGAATCAGCTCGGTAAGCTCATTGAAGGCGTCATCGCCCAGTGGCGTCACACCGCCGAGGCTGGCCTGGCTGCCGGGCGTGAAGGGCTGGTGGCCGGTGTAGTAGTCCACATGCCGGAACTGCAGCAGGAAGAGCTCGACCAGTTCGAGGGCCTGTTCGCGGGTCAGATGGCCGCGGTCCAGGTCACGGCGGAAATAGGGGTAGAGGAACTGGTCCAGCCGCCCCAGCCCGAGCCCGCCGCCGGGCCCGCAGCCTCCCATCTCCAGTGTGACCAGCACATAGAGCATCCAGTAGGACTGCAGCGCCTCGGCGAAGGTCTCCGCGGGATACTCGGGTACGCGCTCTAGCCAGGCTGCTGCCTGGCGCAGTTCCTCGGCCCAGGCCGGGTCCTCGGTCCGCTCTGCGAGGCGCAGGGCTTCCTCCCGGTACCGCCTGACGTAGAGGCCCACGTTGTCGCACGAGGCCAATAGCGCCGCGTAGAAGTCCTCCTGGTCGCTGGTCAAAGCGCCCGCGGCGCGTCGGTTGGCCAGCTCCTCCTCGACACGCTGCCATAGACCAGTGAGGCCCTGGCCCAGGATGAACTCCAGGCCCGGTGTAATGTGGCCCTCAAAGCAGGCCGCAAAGTACATCCCGGCGTCGCGGAGCTGAGCTGAGACCTGATCAGGTGTGTCACGGTATTCCCGGCTGTGACGGTCAGCTTGCAGCGCGGGCAGCATCAGGTTGAAGAAAAAAGGGTCCTCCCCCCCGAGCAACACCGTGTCCGGCTCCGGGGTCACCGGACAGTGCTCCACCACATGCCTCAGGGCCCGCGCCCGAGCCATGGCCGGGCCGGCGTCCTCAAGCTGCAGGTATATCTCCCGAGCCTCAGCCGCCAGACGGCTGTACTCGGGCGGCTCGGAGCGTGCTTCGTAGCCCATGGCGAAGCGCCGCTCGCGCAGCCGCGCCGAGCGTTCGGTGCTGCAGTCGGGCCCCAGGCCCGGGGCGCGGAAGTAGGGCTCAGGCAAGGTGGTCGGATCATTCATGCGTGGCGTGCTCCGCGGTCTTGGGCTGGCAACTGTGCTACCGGTACATCGCCGGTGGTGATGTAGCGTGCCGCAGCCTCGCCCAGTTCCATCATGGTCCGCTGCAGGCGCACTGCCGAGGCAGCAATACTCGAGAAGCCGGCACCCCGACAGGCCACCAGCAAGTTATCGTACTCCTGGGGCTGCAGACACCGCAGGGGGACACCCACGGGCCCGTTCGCGGCTTCCGTGCAGCCGCCGTCGGGGCCGTGTCGATCCAGCGCGTGGTCGGTCCAGGCCACGCAATCCGGGTGATGGCGACCGAAATCGCCGCGGTGAAAGTCCTGTTCGCGCAGGACGTAGCGCGCCACCAGTCGCGGGCCTTCGCGTACCCCGATCCTCGGCGCCAGGTGCGTGATGCCGTAGCCCTCCAGCCCGTACGCCCGTCTGACTCCCGCCCAGCGACCGGCTATGTTGCGCAACAAGTGCTCCCGCGCCAGCTCTCTGCCCAGACGCCAGCCCGTCTCACCCGCCAACTGGTACACCATGTTCACATTGTACCCACCGCCGGGCAATTCACTGATATGTGCCCAGTCCGCCGGCGGGCCGCTCCCCTCCCCGGGCAGGTCCACGCGGTCGGGTCCCTCGTGGCACTCAAAGCAAAGCGTCCAGCCGTTGAGCCGCAGGCTGGGCTGCTCGGGGGCCGATGGCTCCCCGTAGGCGGCGCGGGGTTCCTGCCCCCAGCGTATCTGGCACCCGGCACTATCGGCCACCGCCAGGTCGGCCGTGGCGTCAATGAAGTGGCCGCCCGCCACCTCCTCCACCTCGCCATCCTGCGCGACCCGCACCGCCCGCAGGCGCCGCAGGCCGTCCGCCCCTGCCTCGGACAGGGCCTCCAGGAACACGGTGCCCAGACGGACGGTGAGACAGGGCTCCTCTGCTGCCATCTCCTCCAGCAGCGAGGCCATGGCCCCGGCGTCGTAGGTCAGAGCGGGTCCCAGTAGAGTGCGGCCCTCATCTCGCCAGCGCTGGAGGGTGTCGGCATAGCTGGCCGCATCGTCGCGGCGGTAGATGGGCCGGCCGGAGGGCGTGTCGGCGCGGGGCGCGGTGAAGTGAGCCTGGTCGGTCGCCAGGAGCCGCTCGGCTATCTCCGCGGCCAGGCGACTGCTCGTGTATGCCGGCTGCCAGACGCTGACCAGCGAATGGACGCCGGTGCCGCCGAGGGCACTTTCCCGCTCCAGCCACAGGGTGCGCAGACCCAGTCGTGCGGCGGTCAGGGCTGCTCCCGTGCCGCCCGCCCCACCGCCCACGACGACCAGGTCATAGGCCATCGTGGCTCAGGACAGCTCCGCGATGATGGATTCCATGGCAGCCAGATCCTCAGGGGCGATCTCAACCCGTCCGCCCGGCGCCAGGTCTGCCACCTGAGCGGCATTTCGCACGCCACATAGAGCCACGGTCAGACCCGGTTGGCTGATGGTCCAGGCCAGCGTCAACTGCGTCTGATTGAGACCGTACTTCTCACGCCATGGTGACAGGCGCTCCAGTATCCCGTTCACGCGGCGGATGTTCTCCGGGCTGAAATTGCGGTTACCGCGGCGCAGATCACCTTCGGGGAACTCACGCCCCGGGTCGAGCTTGCCCGTCAGGAGCCCCTGGCCCAGCGGCGAGTAGGCCAGCACAGCGATTTTGTGGTCGCGGCAATAGGGCAGCAGATCCGCCTCGATGCCCCGCTGCAGCATGCTGTAGAGGGGCTGGTTGGAGTCGATTCGGCCCACCGCCAGGTACTCGTCCATCTGGGCCGGAGTACAGTTGCTGACCCCGATGGCCCGGATCTTGCCCTCCTCCTTGAGCCTCAGCAGCTCGCCCATGGTGTCAGCGATGGGAGTCGTGGCGTCCTGCCAGTGGGTCTGGTAGAGGTCTATGTAGTCGGTCCCAAGGCGCTTGAGCGACTGCTCAACCTCGTACCGGATTTGCTCGGGCCTCAGGTTGCGGTAGACGGTCAGCCCGTCCTTCTCGAAGAAGAACTCTCCTTCGCCCGCCCACCAGTTCAAACCGCACTTGGTGGCCACTACGATCTGGCTCCGGTCGCGGCCCCGAATGGCCTTGCCAACCAGCTCCTCCGAAAGCCCACAGCCGTACATGGGCGCGGTGTCAATGAGGTTGATGCCTTCGTCCAGTCCGCGGCGGATGGCGGCGATGGAGTCGGCCTCATCCGTGCCGCCCCACCAGGCCCCGCCGATGGCCCAGGTGCCCATGGCCAGGGCCGTGACCTGGATGCCGGACTGCCCAAGTTCCCGCTGAATCATCAACAGCCTCCCTTTGTCATGGTCCCGGTTCAGGGCTCCGGGATGTCAATGCGCGTCTGCTTGCCGTTCTCATCGGTGTAAGTGACGGTGTAGCCCTTGCCCTTGGATGCTGGCACGATGAGCAGATCATTGTAGGTCCCTGCCAGCTTCTCTTCGGCCAGGAACAGGGCGACCTGCCACTGGTCCCCTACCTTTTTCAGCAGCACCGAGTACCCGGCGATGTCGGGCCCCGAGGACACCGGCTTCGCAAGGGTCACGGCCATGATGACGTAGGCGACGTTGGCGCTGCTGGCGCTGTTCAGCGTCTGGGCGCTCTTGATCGAGACGTCACCAAACAGTTCGGGGAAGTCCTTCTCGGGCACCAGCTTGCGGTAGTCCTCGGTCAGCAGCTCGTAAGCCTTACCCATATCGTTTCGGCTGAGGTGGGCGAAGAACTCCTCGGCCACAGTAACGTAAGGGGCTTTGGCGGAGGCTCGCTCGGGTTCGGTCCGCCCGGCCTCCGGGTTCGCGGGGTCCAGAGGCGGGGGGGTGATCGCCGGCCGGGTGCGCAGGCGTCCGCAACCCGCCACGCAGGCGATCGTCAGGACTAGCAGGCACAGTGTGGTGCGCGTCATCTTGGGGCTCCCGGGTCGGCCGTGGCGCAGGTCACCAGGCCGTTGATAGCGAAGAGGGCGCCATTCCGGAGGGTACGATGCAGTGACCAGGAGGCGCCCCGGTTTCCTCATCTTGCTGCTGGCGGCGTGCGCCGGGGCTTGCGCGGCCCCGCCGGGCGGCGCCGCGGAGTACCCGGCGGCGGTGCCTGCCCCAGAGGTGCCCTCCCCCCAGGCCCGGGCTGAGCCATCCCGGCCCAGCGCCAGCGTCCTGCGGGAGGACCTCCAGCAGATCCTGTCGCGACCGGAGTACCGCGCCCGCGGGAAGGACTGGCTGTGGGAGCTGAAGCTGCGCCTGCTGCGTGCCGTCCTGCAATGGTGGGAGGAGCGAGTCGCTCCCCTCTTCAGCAACCTCTACGCCGCCCAGCCGGTGGTCTACTGGAGCATCTTCGCCGTCCTGTTACTGCTGCTCCTGGGCATCTTATACCATATCTACTACTCACTGAGAAGCGCTTTCGGGACCAATGTCCGCCGTCGGGCCCGTGCTGAGGACGTGGCCCCGCCGCAGCGGCTGGGGAGCCCGGAGGAGTTGCTGCGGGAAGCCGACACCGCCGCCGAGAGTGGCCAGTTCGCGCTGGCCCTCCGTTGGCTCTATCTGGCGCTCATCCGCCACCTGGACCGCCGCTCCCTGGTACGCTTCGACGGTTCGGCAACCAACTACGACTACCTGCGGCAGGTCCGCGACCGTCCGGAGATCACGCACCCACTGGAGGCGCTGACCCGGGCCGCGGAGCCCGTCTGGTATGGCTACCGGGGGGCCACGGCGGACGATTACCGGCGCTGCCGCCAGTGGGCTATGGCTGCCTGGCGGGAGGGGGGGCAGGATGCGGCGCTTTAGGCCCCTGCTGCTGCCCACTATCATCGTCATCCTGATGGTCGGTATTGCGGTCTGGATAGGCTCCCGACAGGCCCGCCAGGATCCGGTGCGTGACCACTCGGTGATGCGCGCCAACGAGTGGGGCACCAAGGCCCTGGCTGAGCTCTGCCGCCGCAACGGGCTTCGGGTCAGCGCATGGTCGCGGCCGCTGACATTGCTGACCGAGCGCCAGAAGGTGCTCTGCCTTTTTGACCCCAGCCGCCAGCCGACCCAGTGGGAACTGGACAAGCTCGTGGAATGGGTGAAGAGCGGGGGCGTACTGATCATCGGCGCCCACCTGGACGAGGCGGATAACCTGCTGGGGCGCGACGATGAGGCCGGCCCTGATGAGCGCCTGCTGGCGGCTTTCGGGCTGGCGGGCGAGGCGAAGGGGGCGGCCACGAGCTTCGCCACCTACCGGCGGCCCGGCCCTGAGACCTTTGAGGTGAGCCAGGTCTATGTGCCGGGCCCCTATCGCCTGCGGGCGCTGCAACCCGGTGACCTTGACCGCCGCAACGAGGAGTTCCGGAGGCGCAACGAGAAGGCCAAGCCCCTGACCCGCCTGGTGAGCTTGCCCTGGGAAGCTCTCCTTGCTGACTCCGCCGGCAACGTGCTCATGGCCGCCAACTGCGACCGGGGCCGCGTCTACGCCCTGTCCGAGGTCGAAGTCCTGGCCAATGCTAACCTGGCTCGCAATGACAATGTGGTGCTTGCCGCCAATCTGCTCTATGGGCCGGGCGCGCCCGTCGTCCACTTTGACGAACACTTGCACTGGGTGCGCACCGGACTGTCCGACGAGGCGGCAGAGCTGGACCCGACGCGGGCGTTCTGGGCGCTCCGCCTGGCCCTTCTGGCCCTGGCCCTGTACTTCGTGGGCCAAATGTTCCGTTTCGGCGCTCCGGTCCCGCTGAAGACCGCCCCCCGGCGCTCGGCGCTGGAGTTCGTCGAGGCTCTCGCTGATATGTATCGTCGAGCGGAAGCCCGGGCCGCGGTCCTGGGGATCCTGCGCGAGACCTTCCGCCAGCGTCTGGCGGCGGCCGTGGGGCTCTCGCCCGAAACGCCAGGACCCGCCCTGGCAGCGGCCGTGGCGCGACAACGGCCGGTGGCCGAGAATCAGTTGGCGGGGCTGCTGGAGCGGCTGGACGATCCGAGAGGGGCTGAGAAGGTGACGGAGGCGGACTTGCTGAAGCTGGCCCGCCTGATGGCGACCTACGAGGAGGCCGTGACCCATGGCAGATGACCTGCAGCGAGGCCGAGCCCTGGAGGAGACCCGCCGGCTGGCCGAGGTGGTACACCAGCGGGTGGGGATGGCGGTTGTCGGGCAGGCGGCGGTCATTGACCAGGTTCTCGTGGCGCTTCTAGCCAGGGGCCATGCGCTGATCGAGGGGGTTCCCGGAACTGCCAAGACGCTGCTGGTCAAGGCCACCTCCCTGAGCCTGGGCCGCACCTTCAAGCGGGTGCAGATGACGGCTGACCTGATGCCGTCGGACATCACAGGCACCAGTGTCTTTGACCTGACCAGCAACGAGTTTCATCTCCGCCGGGGTCCCATCTTCACCTCGGTCCTGCTGGCCGATGAGATCAACCGCGCCCCCGCCAAGACGCAGGCAGCCCTCCTGGAGGGGATGCAGGAGCGCCAGGTCACCATTGATGGTGTTACCCATCCCCTCGACCCCGACTTCACCGTCTTTGCGACCCAGAACCCCATTGAGTACGAGGGCACCTACCCGCTGCCCGAGGCTCAGCTTGACCGCTTCCTGCTGAAGATCGTGGTAGACTACCCGTCCGAGGCCGAGGAACTGGATATCCTGAAGCGTCGGCATGCGGGCTTCCGCGACGATGACCTGGCTGCGGTGGGCATCACCCCTGTGGAGGTGGACCTGGCCTTGTGTCGGCAGGGCGTGCAGGCCGTGCAGATCCAAGATGCCGTCTTGCGCTACATTGCCCAGATCACGCGCCTGACGCGGGAAAACACGAACCTGATCCTGGGCTGCAGCCCCCGGGCGTCAGTGATGCTGCTGGACGCGGCCAAGGTGCTGGCGGCCCTTCGCGGACGGGAGTTCGTCACCCCGGACGACGTGAAGGACATCGCCCCGGCCACCTTGCGTCACCGCGTCATCCTGCGTCCCGAGGCCGACATCGAGGGTCTCACCGCTGATGACGTCATTGCCGGAGTACTGGCCAGTGTGCCGGTTCCGCGCTAGCCGCATGTCGCCAACATCCACGGGCGCATGGCCGTGCGCCCGCCCAGAACCCAGGGAGTGCCCAAATGCTGCCACGTGAACGTGTTGAGACGACTCTCGCTTTCGAGGAACCGGACCTTGTGCCCTGGGGCGAACACTCCATTGACTACACGGTCTACGAGATGGTCCTGGGCCGCGAGAGCCTCGTCCAGGCGAAGATGAAGGAGACGCGGGCGCTGTGGGAGGGGCGCCGCGACGAGATCGTGGAGTCCTACAAGCGCGATGTGCCCGACCTGGCGGAGGCCTTGGGGATGGACATCATCACCATCGGCCAGCAACCGGCCAAGGGGAGTGTTCATACCCCTCTGGAGCAAGTGGACGAGGAGACCTTCCGCGACACCGCCGGCAACCTCTACCGCGTGTCCAAGACGACCCATGACCTGATGCCCTACAAGATCGCCGTCGAGGACTACCAGGTGCCCACGGTCGAGGAGCTGCAGCGGCAGATTGACCACCTCGATGCCAACGGCGTGCCGCGTCCAGATGATTCCGTCTGGGAGGCCGCGCGTTACGTTATTGACAACTACAAGTCCGACTACTGGATCAACACCTGCGTCGGTGACATCGGCTTTCCTTGGCTGGGCCGCACCGACGAACAGGCCCTGCTCAACCTCGCCCTGCACCCGGAGCTGCACGCCAAGGCCGTCGAGCTGCAAGCCAAGTGGGCCATCGGTATGGTCCCCTACTACGCCGAGCAGGGCTTTGACAGCATCATGCCCTGCGGCGACCTGGGCAGCTCCACCGGCCTGCTGGCTAGCCCCAAGATACTGTGGGAGCATGTGGTGCCTTGGTGGAAGCAGTACACCGATACCGCCAAGGCCCACGGCTTGCGGGTCATCAAGCACTGCTGTGGCTGCATCTGGGAGGCCATCGAGTGCATCATCGCCGGGGGCTACGAGGGCTACGAGGCCATCCAGCAGAGCGGGGGCATGGACATCAAGCGCCTCAAGGAGCAGTGCGGGAAGCGTCTGGTCCTGTGGGGCGGGGTCACCAATGAGAGCCTCATCCTCGGCACTCCCGAGGACATCCGCCGCGAGGCGCGATACGCCTTCACCTACGGCGCCCCGGGTGGCGGCTTCATCTACGGCGCCAGCCACTCGCTTGCCGTGGGCACGCAGTACGACAACCTGATGATGATGCAGCAGTGCCGCGACGAATGGGGGCGCTACCCCATCAGCATGGCCGACTGAGAAGGCGGAGAAGGGTGCCACGGCCAGGCCTCCTGGCCGTGGCACTCCTCGCCACGTTGCTCAGCCCCTGATCTCCACCAACTCCACCTCGAAGATCAGCGTGGCGTTGGGCGGGATGACGCCCCCGGCCCCGCGGCTGCCATAGGCCAGGTGCGGGGGCAGGGTCAGCTTCCGCCGCTCGCCGACGCGCATGTCCAGCAGCGCCTCGTCCCAACCCTTGATGACCTGCCCCGCCCCGACGGCGAACTCGAAGGGCTTCCCTCGGTCCTTGGAGCTGTCAAACTTCCTGCCATCGGTCAGCCAGCCGGTGTAGTGGGCGGCGATGCGCGCGCCCCTGGTCGGCCGATCGCCCTCCCCTTCCGCAAGCACCACATACTCCAGCCCTGATGCGCTCTTGATGACTTCCTTGCCCTCTTCGCCGGGTACGGTGAAGGCCATGAATGCGGCTCCTTTCGGTATCACCAACTGGCAGGGACCGCCCTGCCGTGCTACAATGTACAGGCGAAGGGGCGAGGGCGGCAAGTCTCACTCGCTGGGAGCGCAGCCATTGGAGACCGCGAGGAGCAACTGAGAAGCCTGCTCGCCCAGATTGCTGCGGCGGTTCAGCCGCTGCAGATCATCCTCTTCGGCTCTGCTGCCAGGGGGATGGCGAATGCCGACAGTGACTTCGACCTGCTGGTCGTGATTCCGGAGGGCACCCACCGGCGCCACGCCGCCGAACAGCTATACCGCACCATCACAGAGATCACCATCCCCTTCGACCTGCTGGTTGCCACCCCCGGCGACCTGGAAAGGCACCGCGACAACCCTGGACTCATTTACCGTACCGTGCTCCAGCAGGGGCAGACGCTCTATGCCGCCTGAAACTGGGTCACCGGAGGATTGGATGCTGCACGCCCGTAGCGACCTGGGCATCGTGCGTGGCCCGGTCGCTCCCGAGGTTTTGACGCAGACGCGTTGTTTCCATGCTCAGCAAGTGGCAGAGAAATGCTTCAAAGCAGTGCTGCTAGCGTATGGGACAGAGTTCCCGCGAACGCACAACCTCCATGCGCTCCTGACGTTTCTGCCCCGTGAGCTTCCCAGACTGCCTGAGATCGAGGCGGCGACGGCGCTCTCGGTGTACGCCGTGGCTGCGCCCTACCCTAGTGAGTTCGAGCCCCTCAGCGAGGAAGAGTTCGGCGAAGTACAGCGGATAGCTGAGGCAGTCTTGCTCTGGGCGGAGGGTGTGGTGGCTCAAAGGGGTGGTTGAGCCACTTGCCGCCAGGTTGGGCAGCACGGATTCCCCGACTCGCCCGTAGTCCACTTCCGACCGAGCGGCGTCGCGCTCTGGTGAGCGCTCCTACCGACGGCAGAGGCCACGGCCCCTCACCACTCCCGCGAGTCCGGCACCTCCAGCCAGACGCTGCCTTGCGCGATGGATTGTTGGCTGACCAGGCCTGGCAACGTCATGTCCATGGCCTCGTGGATGCCGATGGGTGGAGGCGTGCCGTCCAGGATGGCGCGGACGAAGTCCTGGACTTCCAGGTAGTCGCCGCCGCCATGGCCGGCCTGAAGCTGCTCCTCTGACGGGCGCAGCCACTCCTCGGGCAGGAACTCCTCGGCCAGATCCTCCAGGGGCATCCACTCCAGTCCCTCACAGCGGTTCTGCAGCCAGATCTTGGGCTGATCGCCCAGGCCGCGCGGCGCCTCGTAGCAGCCCGTGGTGCCCTGCAGTGAGTAGTACGTCATGTTGTGGGGGCGGTTGGACAACATGTCCAGGCGCAGCTCAATCAGCCCGCCGCGGTCGGTGCGACACAGGGTGGTCGTGCTGTCCTCCTGCTCGTAATCATCCCCGCGCGGATCGCGGTAATGGTGGCCGGTGCCCACACACATCACGCTGACCACCCGCTGGTTCATCCACTGCAGCACGGGCCCGAGGCTGTGGGTCGGGTAGGTGTTGCCATTGATGCCGGTCTGCCACTTGCGCCGCCATCTGGTGATCTCGTTGAGCTCCTTCAGTTCGTGCAGGTACTCGCCCTCGGCGAAGTACATCTCGCCGAACAGCCCCGCTCGGGCGATGGCCTTGACCAGCACGTTGGACCGCATATAGCAGTAGTTCTCGGCCATCATGTACTGGGCGCTGCCGGCCTTGACCGTCAGCACCAGCTCCCGCGCCTCCTCCACCGACACCGCCGCCGGTACCTCGGACATGACGTGGATACCGCGCTGCAGGGCGGCGATGGCCATCGGCGTGTGCAGAGGCATCGGCGTGCCGATGATGACCGCGTCAATACCGGCCTCGTCCAGCATCTGCTCGTAGTCGGCGTAAGTCTTCGTGACGCCGACCTGCGCCGCGGTCGCCGCCAGAGCTTCCGTGTTGAGGTCGCAGAGCGCCTCCAGGCGTGCCCGGGGATTGCAGGTGATGGCGGTGAAGAACCCCGCCCCCCGTCCCGCCGCGCCGACAACGCCGAACTTCAGTTGGTCCATGGGGATCGCTCCTGTGGTCTTATTGCCAGCGCTTCAGAACAGCCGCCGGCGTCTCGCGCGTCAGGCCGAAGATGACAGCCTGTCCGGGCGCATAGGCTTCCCGGAGTTCGGTGTTCTCGAAGGCCACGCCGCCGGGGATGACCAGCGGCTCCCAGCCGTAGTACTCGGCCCGTCCGTTGGCGGCGAAGCGCAGGTCCTCGCCGAAGCTGCCAGGCGTCTTGCGCCAGTACTGCGTCAGTTTGGCCCACGGCCAGCGCCACCAGTTGCCGGGGTCATGGGGCCAGTTCGCTGCCGGGTCAGCCTCGTTGTTGCTCATGGGCACGATGACCCCGCCATCGCCGGTTCGGACAAGGCGCGACAGCGGGAGATCGGTGAAGGGGGTGAAGTCGTGGCCGGTGTGGTCCGGCCAGACGACGAGCGATGAGAGCACCTCGCCGCCGGCCAGATGCACCTGGCGCAGCCGGGCGTAGTTGCCCATGGTGGCCGTCAGCACGCACATGGTCATCGGCCTGCTGTCGGGCTCGTGGAAGGTCTGCAGCATGATCTCATCCGGCCGGTCGCTGCGGAGGGTCAGTACAAGATAGGGGTGGGCGCCGTTGCGGAAGCGCTCCATCCGGATCACGACCTGCAGCCGCTCGGCTTCCGGAGCATCCGGCGGGCGGCCCAGCGTACCGGCCAGGGTCTCGGCGGAGAAGACCCGCCCCGGCTGGCCATCGGTGTCGCTGGTCTCCAGCTCAGACTGCCCGCGCCACTGGCCGTCACCCACATTGGGCTCGACAGCGATGAAGTTGACCAGTTGGTGCTGTCCGCCGGGGCCCACCGGATAGCCGATGCGGAGCAGGCCGCGGGGGCCTCCAGGCGTGTCGCCGGACACCCCCGCCGGCCACAGGCTCACGACGACGCCATCGCGCAGGCCCCAGCGCGGCAGGTCACTGTCGCCCCCGGGCCGAATCCATGGCCCAACGTCAGCCTGGGCGCTACCCATCAACACCACCCCCAGCAACAGGGCCGCCACGCTGCAGTTGCTCCCCCTTCCTCGTTGCCCACTCCCTGCCTCTACCACTCCAGCACCTCGATGCCCTCCGGCTTGAGCCGAAACCGCAGGGCGCGGATAGCGCTGCCCGCGCCTTCCTCGTAGTAGATCGCCAGGACTGACCCGTTCTTCAACTGCACCGTGGCCGGGTAAGCTCCGCCCACCGTGTCCAGCACGAAGGGGCCCTGCCAGGTGCGGCACTCATCGCGGCTGACATGCAGCGATGTTGCCGGCACGCGATGGGTCAGCAAAATCTCGCCCGTGCGCAGACGGGTGAAGTGGGGGGCATGTCCCTTGAAGCCGATATCGCGGACCGGCGTCCAAGTCAGGCCCAAGTCGGCGCTGGTGGCGTAGTGCATGTTGATGCTGCTGCTGCGCAGGGCGGCGTAAAGCGTCCCGTCCCGCAGCAGGATCACGTCGGTTTCGGCGTCCAGGGGCAGCTTGGCCTCCTGCCCGATGGGGATGGGGGCACTCCACGTGCGGCCGTGGTCAGTGGAGCGTATGACACCACCATAGGACCCTTCAGCGCCTTCTCGGTAGACGCCCAGGATGAGGGTGCCGTCGGGCATCTCGCGCACCGGGGCCGAACAGGCCCAGCCGACCGGTGTGACCTGCTGCCCCTGCTCCTCCCAGGTCTGGCCGCCGTCGGTGGACCGGGTTACGGCGCAATAATACCGGGTAGTGCCGCCCTCCTGCCAGTAGTCGAAGTAACTGCAGATGAGGGTGCCGTCGCTGAGTTGGGCAATGTGCGGGTCGCGGTTGTCACGCTCGCTGTCAAAGATGACCACCGGCTCGGTCCAGGTGCGCCCCTCGTCACGGGAGCGCACCATGCAGATGCGGCCGCCCCTGGGCCATTCCTTGTTGGGCAGTGACACGTGCCCATAGCCCGCGTAGAAGACCACCGCGATATCACCGTTCTGCAGGCGGCAGGCATCAGGGAAGGCCTGGTACGGACCGGATGCGGCACCGCGCGAGATCACGCGGAAGGGGGGCTGTTCCTGCTTCAGTGGGGCTGCCATACTGTCTACCTCGCCTTCGATCCTGAGGTTACGGAAGGTCACGTGCCCCTGGCTGGTGCCAAAGCCCACGCGCCCGGAGACAAGGTTGGTGTCAGTAGCTGTCAGCACCTCCCGCCCATTCAGGCTGCAGGCAATCCGGGGGCCAGTGACGCTCACCCGTGCGGTATGCCAGACGCCGTCGGTCAGCTCCGGCCAGCGCGTCCGCGCGATCTCGATCCAGCTATTGCCCGGCTCGCTCCGCACGAGGATGAACTGATGGTTCTTGCTGTCCATGTGGAGCCAATAATATGTGTGTGTGCCGGTGGCACGGAAGATGATGGCGGCCGCGCGCACTCCCGGCCCCTCGGCCGCGATGTGGAAATCCACCGTCAAGGACAGATCGCCGAAGGCGGGCTCCCTGAGCAGGGCTGCCGAAGTCCGCTGAATCTCCGTCTGAGTCAGCGTCCCGTCGCCAAACCGCCAGTCACCCTGCACGAACTGCCACTGGTTGGCAGCAGCGTCGCGCAGCCCCGGCGTGAACGTCTGGGAAGCCTGGCCCAGGACCAGCGACGCGCAGATAAGGGCCGTAACAGTAGACATAAGCCGCATGCGAATCTACCTCTCTCAACGGTCCGGTAGTGCCAACTGCACTTCCGTCGTGGTCTGCAGGTTCAGCAGCCGCGCCTGGGTGTCCGCTCCGGGCACGCCAGCGAGCTCGAAGCACACGACATGAGGCATCTCGAAGCGGTCGCCGACCCCGTAGTCGTAGATGCGGAAGCCCGCCAGGCCGTCGCCGTTGGCGTCTCGCAGAGCGCCACGCAGCGCGTCGGCGGTTGCTCCCGGGGCCAGGGCGCGATCCACGTAGACATCCCCCGCTGAGCCCCAGTACCCGCCGCCGGTGATGCCCTCCACGGGGAAGGTGGCGCTTCCGTCCTCGTTCTCGAGGGTGGCGCCGGAGTAGAGCCGATACGTTGGCCGACGAGTCCCGTCGGCGTCCACGTCCAGCCCGCCGTAGAAGAAGGCCGCCGAGTTGTGGATGACGTAATCGTCCGCACCCGTCATGGCGCCCTCACCCACGAGAGAAGGGGTGTTGAGTGTGAGGCGCGTTCCAGCCTCGAGCTTTGCGGCGGCGGTGACGGTGTAGACAGAGGTGCGACGGTCGTTGTAGAAACGCACCGTTCGCCCCACGAGCGCCTGGGGCTCGGGGCAAGCCCAATCCACATCAACCGTCTGCCGGACGCGGTCCACGGCCGTGATCGCGCCGGTCGCCATGGCTTCTGTGGGGTCCAGCCTGAGCTGGGCGTCCTGATAGCCGCTGGCCCCGACCATGGCTACTGCCCCGACCTGGCCATCGCGCAGGCGTAGCACCAGCAGGCGGCCCGCGAACCGTCCGCCCCCTGGCAACTGGACCTGCCGCGTCGGGTCGTCACTGAGAATGATGAGATCGCTTCCGGCATCAGTGGTCACCCGCAAAGCAACGGCCCCTGTCTCGCCCGGGAGGGCAAGCCGTTCGGCGCGTTGCACGAAGGGCCGTCCCTCGTAGGGTTCCAGCACGGTAAGGAAGCGGCTGTGGAGTGGCGCGGTGCCCTGGCGGTGAGTGAGTACGAACTTGACGGTGTAGGCCTCGGGATGGGTGGCTCCCCGTCCATCGGCCAGGATGACCTCATCACCTGCTTCCGGAAGGCCATGCAGGCGGAGGTGCACGTCGCGCTCGTCGCCGCAGGCATAGTCCACTGCCCAGGGCGATGTCGGGCGGGCCCGCTGTACACCTGTGAGCTGGCAGAAGGGGTCGCGGCGCTGGCGTCCGGCGGCATCGGTGTAGGTCTGACTGAACTCCACCTCTGGGCCCGCCAGCGTGCCCCCTTCCTGGGTCTGCAGGTCCAGGCCCACGGTTGTCACCACTGCCTGCGGTCCATGGTAGCTCAGATGGTGCTCCCCACCCCCTCGCACCTCGAACAGGTCCACCGCATAGCCGTCGGTACCGTCTACCTTCACCGTCACCAGCGTACGCCGGTAGCGGTCTACCCCTGGCGCCACGCCAGCCTTCTGTAACTGCATCCACTGAGCCACCGGTGTAGTGGTGAAGCCCAGCATGTCGCCCTCATGGCCCGCGCTGCCTCCCTGGTCCACACACACCGTGTTGGCAGTCAGAATGTGGCTCTCCCAGACACCGGCGTCCTTCCAGGATTGCGGGTACCCGATGCCCGGCAGCAGGTCCAGGCCCTTGGCGAACAGCCCGATGGTCAGTGGGTCATTGTGGCCATGGGTCAACGGGCTGCCATAGAAGCTCCACAAGGTGCGCTGGTTGTCCCCGGTGCCCTCCCGGAGGAAGGCCAGCTTGTAGCCATCCATCACCTGACTCTGTCGCGCGATGTGGGGTCCGGCTGCGACCGCCGCCTCCTTCGCTCGCGCCACTAGGGCCTCGTCCACGTCGAATCCCGGTCCGGCGGGGAGGCTGCGGCCGTAGTAGGCCACCTGGGCGAACTTCGGGTCGCCGGTGAGCGCGAAGGCCTCCAGGGCGGTGCTGCCGAGGTAACCGTAGTTCAGGGCACTGGTCTGCACCGGCTTGTTGGGAGTTCCCCCGCCCATGTCACCGATGACCGGAAGGTGCTTCTCGATGCAGACCATGTCGGTGAAGTAGTCGAACATGGCGCGGAACTTGGGGTCCTCAAACAGCGACGGGTAGAGGCTGGCTGGAACCTCTTCAGGATGGAGGGCACGCAGACGTTCCACCAGTCTGAGCAGCGGGATGAAGGCAAGCCTCGCCGTGTTGTAGCTGGGGCTCTCCGTAGTGCCGCCATCCTTGAGCAGCAGGTTGGCGGCCAGGTATCGCACTTGCCCGGGCGCCGTGTAGTAGACCCAATGCAGCATGTCCTTGCTGTTGGGATGCCGGTCACTGTAGTCGTCCAGCACCAGCGCGGCCCGCGTCATGGCCAGCTCCGCAGCGCCGTGGTTGCCCAGGATAACGCGGTCCATGCAGGCTTGGGCTCCCGCCCGTATCAACTCGTTTTCCACATAGTTGTGCACATCTGTGGAAACCTGAAACTCCGGGTGCACGGTTCGCAGGAAAGCCAGGCACTGCGGATCATCAAAGGCGGTGTAGAGCCGGTCATAGGCGGCAACCAGGCCGTCGAAGTCGCCGGGTGACCAGTCGCAGTCCGTGATCATCCCGCTGCCTTCGCCATACCCGGGGTGATAGGTGCGGTCGCGCTTGGTGGTGCTGTTGGGCCACTCCTGGGCGATCTTGCACAGCAGAATGGCTCCGCGCCTGCCGAGCTCAGGGTCACCGGTCAGCTCGTAGGCGTGGGCCAGGTTGTTGAGCGCCGGGCGGATCAGCCCCAAGTACAGATAGTGCGCGTAGACTTGGATGAAGTAGTAGCGCTGGCCGTCATGCTCCCAGCCCGAGCCATCGTCCGGGTAGTCGCCGGAGGTCATGTCGCCGCTGGCAAAGTCGTTGGAAGGGTAGAACTCACCACCGACCGGACACTGCAGCTTCCATGGGTGGTGATCGTGATCGAACTTCCACGCCCCGAGCTGGCCCCCGCCCGAAAAGATGGCCGTCCCGTGGACCGGGCAGCCGCGGGCCTCCTGCCAGCGGTCATGGACGTAGTACTCACGCTCGATGGTCGTCGAGTACATCAGGTCCCAAAAGAAGCGTTCCGGCTTCTCTCGGCAGCCAGCTACGGTCAGGCTCGTATAGGAGCCGATGGTACGGTTGAGGGCACTGGCAACCTCGCGCTGGCCCCAGTCAGTCATACGGGCCTGCTCGCGCAGCCGGGCGATCTCCCCCTGGCTGCGGAGAGTCGGGCCGGTCTTGGCGAGAGCCGGCAGGCACAGGGCGAGGGCTATCAGCGCAAAGCAGGTCTCTTTGGGCATCCGATAGAGCTCCTTGAAACGGCTGGCCGCGGCACAGAGCCGATGAGTTCGCCCGGCAAGGGCCGAGGCCCTGCCGCCCTTTGCGGGGTAGGTCCATACCGCGGCCGTGGCGAATCCCTCTGCCGTCGCTACTGCACGAACTGGAGGCCTCCCATGACCCACCAGGAACGCGTGATTGCCGCCTTGCGGCATGAGCAGCCCGACCGCTGCCCCTATGCCATGGGTTTGACCCAGAAGGCCCATGCTGCCATGGTTGCCCACTATGGCAACGACGACTACCTCAAGCTCATTGACAACTCCATCCACGGTGTCGCCGCCAATCCCGGTCCCAGGGACATGTGGCTCTCTGCAGACATCTGGCAGGATGAGTTCGGTGTGCAGTGGGACCGCTCCATTGACCGCGACATCGGCAACGTCTGCAACTGCGTCATTCCCGAGCGCAATCTCGACCGTCTGGACCTGCCTGACCCCCTTGCTCCGGAGAAGTTCGCAGGCTTCGCGGAACAGGTGGCCGCCGGACGGGCCGCCGGCAAGTTCATCCAGTTCGGGATCGGCTTTTCGCTCTTCGAGCGAGCGTGGACCATGAGGGGCATGGAGAACCTGTTTCTGGACATGGTCGAGGCCCCCAGTTTCGTGGACGAGCTCCTGGACGCCATCTGCGACTACAACGTCACCCTCGTCAACCAGGCGGTTACCTACGACATTGACGAGGTGCACTTCGGCGACGACTGGGGCTCCCAGCGCGGCCTGCTCATGGGTCCGAAGCTCTGGGAGCGCTTCCTCAAGCCGCGGCTGGCCCGCATGTACGGGGCAGCCAAAGCGGCCGGCAAGTTCGTCAGCATCCACTCGTGCGGCAAGGTCCAGGAGTTATTCCCGCAGCTCATCGAGATCGGGCTGGATTGCTTCAACCCCTTCCAGCCGGAAGTCATGGACCCGTACGAGATGAAGAAGCTGCACGGCGACCGCCTCAGCTTCTGGGGTGGTGTCAGCACCCAGAAGCTCCTGCCTTACGGAACGCCCGACGAAGTGCGGGCGGAGGTCAGACGCCTGATCGCCGAGGTGGGCAAGTCTGGTGGCTACATTCTGGCCCCGGCCCACGCCATCCCCGGCGACGCCAGGCCCGAGAACATCATGGCGCTGATCGAAGCGGCGAACGAGTAGGGATGGGAGGGATGGGGGTGGAGCGACCGGCAGGTTGCAGCGAGGGGCGCCAGCCCTTGGAGCCCTGTGCGCTCGGTACCTTGACCGCGGTGTGGGCTCACGGTGTCTGCTGGGGGACAGCAGGCCGCGCGACACAGCACTGATGAGGGGACATCTATGGTGCCCGAGGACCCGACCCCAACCGACGCGACACCCTGCCCATTTATATATGTGAACAAAGTGCCTTCCGGGTACGATGGGCGTAGATGCCAGTTCATCTTCAGCACACTGGCCCTGCTCCAGTGCGACCACCGCTTCATCGGCGGCTTTTGCGGCCTTCCAGTAGTCGAGGGCCAGGATAGGTGCATTCTCCACATTGAGGGGGAACGCGACTGGCGTGCCGTAGAAGAAGCACTCAGGGAGGCAGTCGCGGCCCAAGCCGACATAGGCGAAGCTAACCTGGAGGGCGCGCAGCTAGCCCACGCTCATTTGGTGGGCGCGAACCTCTACAAGGCTCGGCTAACGGGGGCGTACCTCGCTAGAGCTGACCTGAAGGGTGCGTACCTCGCTGGAGCCCGCCTGGAAGGGGCGTACCTCGCTGGAGCCCATCTTGAAGGCGCCTACCTCGCTGGAGCCCACCTTGAGGGCGCCTACCTAGCTGGAGCCCACCTTGAAGGCGCAAACCTCGCTGGAGCCCATCTAGACGGGGCAGACCTAGGCGGCGCCCACTTGGGAGGGGCAAACCTGGGCGGCGCCAGGTTTGCCGCAAACGCGAACTTGCGGCGTGCCATACTGACTGACGCCCACGTCGCCGGCGCCGAGTTCTCCCCCGAGGCGGACCTCGATGGCGTGACATGGTGGTACCCCCGCCCTTGCCTCGCAAAGCTTACCGGTCACACCATAGCGGCTCTGATAGCAGGGCGAGGACGTAAGCTCAATTCGCGCATTCGTTGGTGGCGTCGACTGCGTAGACACCTCCGTATGTTCCGTGACGAGGGCGAGTCTGAACGCCAACGGATCCTCAATGACTGCGAACGAACCTATCGCCAAATCAAGCGTGCCTACCAGCAGTCCGGGCAGTATGACATGGCGGGGGTGTTCTTCATCCGGGAGATGGAGTGTAAACGGAAGCAGGCCGGGAGCTTCGGGACGCGCCTTGCTTATTCGCTGGTCTACTTCCTGAGCGATTACTTCGAGAACCCCGCGCGGGTCGGAGTCATCTCCCTGCTGCTCATCCTGCTCTTTGCCTGGGTGCAAGGCGCTCTGGGCATTGCCACGGATGGCCGCAACGGGCAGGAGGTGGCCGTCATCGGTCCGGGGGTGGGACTCCCGACGTGGACGGCCATCAAGGCATTCCTCTCGGAGGGGTGCTACTTCAGCGTGGTGACCTTCACCACGCTGGGCTATGGCGACTACCACGCGGCAGGTCCGGCTGGGCGGGTGCTGGCGTCGGTGGAGGCGATCTTGGGCGCTTTCATGATGGCCCTCTTCCTGGTGTGTCTGGCGCGCAAGTACGGGCGTGCCTAGGGCCGGAAAGGCGTCGGGGTCGGAGACCCCTCCCACGGAGGAACGACCCATCCGACAGGCATTGGTTAGCACCGTGCTCCCCCCTCCATCCTAATGGAGAGAGGGACGGGGGGTGAGGTGACGGCAACGGCGGACGGCATGGCATACGGAGGCGTGACATGGAGACACTCATGGTTGCACTCATCATTGGCCTCACGCTATGCCTGGCGGTGGGGGCCCATGCCGCAGGGGTGACAGAGGCGCGGGTGGAGTCGAGCAATGGGGTGCCGCGGCTGCTGCTGGATGGGCAGGTGACCGTGCCCTTCATCTTCTTTTACAACACCGATATCGGCGGGCCGGAGCGGGAGTATCTCCTGCGGGGGCAGATGGAGGTAGCCATGGCCGGGCGTTGCCACATCTACTCCCTGCCCCTGCGCGTACCGCGCCTGCCGGGCACGAACGACCCCAACTTCGCCTGGCCCGAGGGGCTCCTGGACCGCTTCATTGCCATCGACCCCGAGGCGCTGTTTCTGGTGCGCATCTACCCGGGGCCGGACCGGGGCTGGAAGCTGTGGGCGGATGTCTCGCCTGGGGAACTGGCCACCTACGCCGACGGTTCCACCGGCAACATGTCCCTGGCCTCGACGGTGTACCTGCACCACTTCGAGGCCGACCTGCGGGCCATCGTGCGACACTTCGAGAGCAGCCCCTACGGCCCGCGCATCATCGGCTACCAGCCCGGCGGGCCCGAGCACGAGATGTTTGGCGACCAGTACCGTGAGAAGGGCCCGGACCTCAGCCCGGCCAACACTGCGCGTTTCCGGCGGTGGCTGACGGCACGGTACGGCAGCGACGCGGAGCTGCAGGCGGCATGGCACCAGCCGGCGGTGACGCTGGCGACGGCGGAGATTCCCCGGCCCGAGCCGGGGCGGTTCCCGATGCGCGGCGACGACCGGCCCGTGCAGGTCTTCTACGACCTGCCGGGCCAGCGCAACTGGGTGGACTTCTCGGACTACAGCAACGACCTGGCGGCGGAGTGCATCATGGACTGGGCGCGGGCCATCAAGGAGGAAAGCGGGCGGCGCAAGCTGTCGGCGTTCTTCTACGGCTACACCATGGAACTGCCCGGGAGCTTCAGCGGGCACTACGCTGTGCAGCGGGTGCTGGACTGCCCGGACGTGGACATTCTGGCCGGACCATGGTCGTACATGGACCGGCGGGGCGAGAGTCCGACCAGCTTCATGTCGCTGGTAGACACCATCGCCGCCCACGGTAAGCTGTGGTTCAGCGAGGATGACAGCCGCACGAACCTGCTGGAGCGCCAGTACCTGGGTGAGGGCTGGGAGACCGGGTTCAATGGGCCCATCACCACGGCGGACCTGGACGAGACGCTGACGGTCATCCAGCGCAACTGGACGGCCATCCAGACCCACCGCGCGGGGACCTGGTGGATGGACCTGCTGGCCGCCGGGGCCTTCAACCACCCGGCGCTGGGCGAGCTGCTGAAACGCAATGTGGAGAGCTATGCCGCCGAACTGGCCCAGCCCACGCCCTTCCGGCCCGAAGTCGCGGTCATCGTGGATGAGCGGTCGAAGGAGTACGTGCGCAGTGACTGGGAGGTCCATTCCTGGACCATGATGCTGATGCGCCACCACATGGGCAAGCTCGGCCGCAGCGTGGGCTGGTATTCGCTGGCCGACTTCGTGACGGGCGTCGTGCCGCCGTGTGGGACGTACCTCTTCGCCAACGCCTTCGTGGTGGACGACGCCCAGCAAGAAGCCATTCGGCAGCGCCTACGGACCGAGCAGGCGCGGGCGGTGTGGGTCTACGCCCCTGGCTACCTGGGGCCCGAGGGTGCGAATGCGCGCCGCGTTGGTACGCTGACCGGTATCGCTGTGGAGGAGAGTCCCGGTGCGCAGGGAAGCACCGGGGAGGGCCTGCTGGCGGGGCTGAGCTGGGGCGCGGAGGCGGAGGTGCGACCACGGCTGGTGGTACGCGACGGCCAGGCCGAGGTGCTGGGGCGCTTCCGGGACGGCGAGGTGTCCACGGCGCGCACGCGGGCGGCGGGCTATGACAGCATCTACCTGGGGGACATGCTGCTGTCGCAAGGGGTGCTGGCGCGGGTGTGCGGGCGGTAGAGAGAGGCAGTCGGGGCCAAAGACCCCTGCCACGGAAAGGAGCCGACCATGAAGGTCTCGATCGCGTCGTATTCGTTTCACGGACTGACCGCCGCGGGGATGATGGATGTTTTCGGGTATCTGGAGACCGTGCAGTATCGCTATCGCCTGCAGACCGCCGACCTGTGGAACGGGACGCTGGGGCCCATCGAGCCCGAGCACCTGGCGAAGGTCAAGCAGCAACTGGTCGAGCGCGAGATGACCCTGGTCAACTACCACGTGGACGGCGTGCATGTCTGGGAAGATGACCCGGAGGCGCGGGAGCGTAACTACCGCGCGGCCCTGCAGCACCTCGAGGCGGCCACCTATCTCGGCGCCAAGACCGTCCGCATTGACATGGGCGGCTTGGGTGACACCTTCACCGATGAACAGCTCGAGTTTGTGGCCGACCGCTACCGCGAGTATGCCTGCATCGCCGCGACCAGCGGCTTCAAGGTGGGACCCGAGACGCACTGGGGGCCGTCGCTGAACCCGGCGGTGCAGAAGGCCGTGTACGAGGCCGTCTGCCATCCCGCCTACGGTATCCTCCTGCATATCGGCCACTGGACCGCGGGGCACGAGGAGGAGGGCGATGCCATGGCCGCGCCCTGGGCCATCCACACCCACCTCCCGGCGGCCATCGTCAGCACCTGCCTGGAGGAGAAGCTGCGGCTGCTGCTGGACGCGGGCTACACGGGTTACTGGGGCGTGGAGCACCATTCGGCCCGCAACGAGTATGCCGAGGTGGAGTGGCAACTGGCCGAAGTCAAGCGCACGCTGAACCGGCTGGCGGCCGAGTACCCGAGCCTGCGGGGCACCTGCTGAACCCAAAGCGAGGCGAGATCCCATGCAGATTGACCGCGGGGCTGTGACCCTGAAGTCGGGCGAGGAAGCCCGTATCTATCAGATCGTGGGGCCCGAGCCGGCCTGGCGGGACCGCATCCTGCCCTTCCTGGCGCACAAGGGCCCGGCCTTCGGCTACGCCATGGAGACGGCCCTTGACGCCGGCATTGCTGGTCTGCGCACCAACTTCTTCGAGCTCGTGCTGGGCGACACCATTGTGGGTAACATTACCACCGTGGAGAGCCTCGACCCGCCGGTGGGCATCCTGCAGCACGTGTTCACGCTCCCCGACCAGCGCCGTAAGGGCATCTGTCAGGCGTTGATGCGGGTGCTATGCGAGGATTTCAGGTCCCGGGGCGGCCGCGCGCTGTACCTGGGAACCGGCTATGACACGCCGCCCTACTGGATCTACCACAGCTTCGGGTTCAGAGGGCTGGGAGAGACCGGCTACATGCGCTGGGTGCTTGAGGAGGACTTTGACGCCCGCTACTTCGCCTCCGGCGAGGTGACCGTGCGAGACAGCGACTGGCCGGACTGGCCGCTGCTGGAGGCGCTATACCTGACGGAGGAGGGCTGGTACCTGCGGAGCCTGCGGTTCGGCGGCTACGGCTTCTGCTCCTATGAGGGGCCCTACGTGGCTCTGGCGGCCCTGCAACGCGAAGGCGTCGTGCCGCAAAGCAAGGTTCTGGTGAACGCCGGGGGAGCCGTGGTCGGTCACGCCATGCTCTCCCCGCAGGACCAGTGGCGGGGCAAGCCCTGGCTGCTGGACTGCTTCGTGCACCCCGCCTGCGAGGACCGCACGGCGGCACTCCTGGGCGCCATCGAATACCCGGCCGACCGCAAGACACAGTGCTACTGTGACGCCGAGGCGACCGCGCGCATGGCGGCGCTGGATGCGGCCGGTTTCACGCGCGAAGCGGTGCTGCCGCGCCAGATCGCCCGCGGCGACGAATGGCTGGACGTCATCGTCTACAGCCGGGGTTAGCTGCCTTCGCGGGCGGCCAGGTACCCCCAAACGTAGCTGTTGGGGCCGAGGTTGGACATCACGGTGAACTCGCAGACCTCCGGATGCAGGAAGATGTCGTAGTAGGCCTCGGTGGTCGGCCAAGCGGTGGGCTCGGGCGTGCATACCGGCCTGATCAGATCGTTGACCCACTCGACGCCCGGCCGTAACACGTCGCGCGGGCCGAACACGGTGATCCCTGCCGGCGGCGCCTGATGACTGATGCGGGCGTCAACGCACAGCGGATGCTGCGGGCTCTCCTGCCCCAGACCGGTGGTGTAGCACAGATTGGCGGGGTTGGCCCCCGCTCCGAACTGGCAGGCCTGCAGGATGCCCCGAAGGTATCTCTCCTCGCTGGTCAGGAAGTGCATGCGTACCAGCGCTACGGCCTGGGGAACGGTGAGGCAGCCCCAGCCGACAGGCACCCACGAGTTGCGCTTCATCCAACCGAAAGCGGTGGCGGTGCCGGTGGCGAGCACGGTGTCTGCCTCCCGCCGCAGTGCCGCCAGGCAGTTGGCACGCACGTCGGGCCGCGTCATGTTCTCGGACAGCCGCAGGTACACGAAGGGCGCATCCGGCTGATCGTGATGTTCATAGACGAAGAGGTCCACGCCTGGCTCCTTCAGCGCTGTCGTGGCCAGGAAGAGGTCGTGCCACTTGCTGTCGCCGGTCAGGCGGTACAGCTCCACCGCCGCCAGGTTGCGGGCGTCGTCGACAGCATGGGGCAGCTTCTCATAGCCGGTGAGACGGGGAAGCTCTGCCTCAGCCCAGGCCATCGCTCTCAGTGCGCTCTCGCCATACACGGCAGACAGCTCCGGCTTGCGTTCCTGCAGCCAGGTGGCGGCCCGGGCTGCGACTCCGGCGTAGATGTAGCTGCTCCATGGATCCGGGGCGTAAGCCAGCACCAGCAGTGACTCCTGCCAGCTACCCTCGCCAAAGCGCGGGTGCTCGGCCGACTCGATGCCGCCGCGGATGCCGCCCTCGGGCAGTTGCATGCGACGGTAGCAGTCCAGGTTCCACAGTGCCTCGTTCACCAGGTCGGGCAGGTCATCCCCGCTTTCCGGGATGTTGAGGTCCGCTGCGGCCACGAACTGCGGGAACATGTCGGCCAGCTCCAACTGCAGCCGCGTGGCCTCCAGGTGCTGGATGCGGCGGTCCCAATCACCGGCGTCGAAGTAGCCTCCCCAGGCGTTGTCCACCACCTCTTTGGTCCGCCCGGCTACGAGGTTGCCGAAGTTGTCCTTGTCGGTCCCCCGAGCGTTGAGACCGTTGCCGCTATCCATGAGGCTGCAGGTGGAGGCGTAGACCTTCACGCCGTCGTCAGGGTGGAAACACCGGGGACGACGGTAGGGTGAGTAGGGTGGGCCGATCTCGATGCCACTGCGCTGGGTATAGAAGCTCTTGGCGGAGACCAGGAAGGCGTCGCGCCAGACGGTGTCCGCGATGGCAAACGGATAGGAGCAGCCGACCTCGGGAAGGCAAAGGCGGTACGTGCCAGGCGTCCGCAGCTCCGAGAAGTCGGCCCGGTATACGTCTACCAGGTTATAGTTCCGTCTGTAAACGTCCTCGCTTCCATCCGCACCCGCCTTGCTCAGTGCCAGCTCGCCCCGGAAGACCTCCTCGCCGGTGCGGTCGTCGAGTACCAGGAAGGGAGCGCCAGCGGCGTACTGGACGCCTCCACCGGTCCCCATCCAGCAGGAGACAAAGCCCTGTTTTAGGGGGTCATCGGGACGAAAGCCGATGTGGCTGACATGCACCGCTTCGCTGCGAACGCGCCGCGGCTCGTGGGTATATTCGACCGGCGGCAGCAGGTCGTCGGGGAAGGCTACGGTGTACCGCTTGCCAACCTGCAGGGGAGCCGGCAGCAGCAGATACATCACATGCCGCACGGTGAAGCCGAAGGTCCACACGTCGGTGCGTACCATATCGGTGGGCTTGCTCTTGCGGTGCACCGCCCTCGGCGTCTGGCCATCGGCATAGGCCGGGTCATCGCCTGAGGAGACGCGGTACCCCGGCCGGTCCAGTGCCGCGCCATCCAGCGGCGGGCTGACGACGCGGTCAAAGAGCTGTAGCAGCCTGCCGTCGCGCCCCACGCGGGCGCCAATGGCGCGACCGTCGCGGAGCGTCCAGCTCCAGCCAGTCAGCTCACTGAACTCGCCGCCGGCATCGCCCGCCTGGGCCTCGTAAGGTACCTGGTCGCCAAGCGCCACCTGCCCCGTGTCTATGGTGATGGCCAGGGTGTCGGGGGCCACCGGCCCCACATGGGTCACCCGGGTCGCGGTGTCGGCGGCGTAGGCGGTGGAGATCACGAGCACCGCCACCAGAGCCAGTCGCATGTCCATGTCCTCCTGTGGGTCGTGTCAGCCCTCCGTCAGTGCTACGGCCACGGCATGTCTCAGGGCGGCGAAGTCCTCCGGTCTGAGCCGGTCGAAACGCAGGTTCCCGGCGTCTTCGGCCGACGCCTGGACCTGGCGGCCTGTCAGACCCAGCGTCTGAGCCACCAGCGCGGCGATCTGGTCACGGTCGTACCCGCGCTGCTGGCACAGCAGGTTCAGGTACTCCACGTCCTGCTGCCCACGGCAGAGCGCCAGCAGGCGCAGGCTTACCACCGGACCTGTCAACCCGAAACGGGTCCCCGGGATCAACAGCGCTGTCGGTGTGGGCTGCGTGTAGGCGGACTCGCCACCGATGACCTGCCAGGGCAGGATGCCGTCCGCGCCCACGCAGTAGGCCTGCAGCGCCCACGCCACGCCGTTGAGATTGCTCGCAGCCACAGGATTTGCCTCGCCGTAGTGCCAGAGCCGGACCCCCTGGGCCCGGAAGGCGCGGCACTGCTCGGGGTGCTCGAAGAGCGCGCCGCTGACGCACATGACGTCAATGAGGCCATCCAGCCAGTCGCGCTGCAGATGTGGCCGTGAAATGTCACCTCGGTACTCGAAACAGGCTTGCTCGGGCAGCAAAGGCGAGCGGTAGGACAGGCCCTCGTGGAACAGCCGCGAGAAGAAGGCCAGGGCGAGCCAATCGTCCCGGTGGGATGGCTCATCCAGCAGCCACCAGGAGGTGCCGCGGAAGTCGGATTCCTCACTCTTATAGTAGTACTTGTTGTTCTGGTAGCACTGCATGCTGGTCTGGTTCCATCCGCGGTCGTGGAAGTGCTCCACGAACTGCCGGGTGATGGTCCGGAAGGCCTCCTTATAGGCCTCATCGAAGGCCTGCTCGATGGGCGGGGCGGTCAGGGCGTGCAGGGCGATGTTATCGGGGTACTTGCGGAGGTCATTGCCGGCTGAGTAGTGCCCGGCCATGGGCGAGGGCCAGGCCTCGTGCAAGGGCAGGTACATGTGCGTGACCGGGATGCCGGCGCGGACGCCCGTGAAGGCGCTGCCATCGAGGTATGGCCCGAAGTGCTCATCCCATTCGCTCCAGTCCGCCACCCGCATGGCGGCCCCCTCGCCCTCGACGGGAGGCGCGTAGCCGCGGCTCATCCGCCCGGAGTGCGAATACCCCAGGGAGTTGAGCGTTCCTCGCAGCCGGTGGGCCCACGCGTAGTACTGCCGCTCCACTTGCAGGTACTCGGCCCAGTCATTCACGCTCTGGACTTCGCCATAGCAGTTGAGGTCCAGCTCGAAGGTGGTGTGGGGCGGGATGGTGAGAGGCAGTATCTCCAGCTCGAGGGGGAGTGTCAGCGTCGCGTCGGGTTCCCCGGCCGTGACGCGGAGACCGGCGCTCCTGGAGCCCGGCGTGGCGTCCAGCGGCACCTCCCACAGCAGCGTCAGCCCCTGGTTCCGCTGCCCGGCCACAGCATTGTCCTCAGCGGGCAGCGACAGGGTATCGCCCTCGCCCAGCGGCGCCAGGTACTCGGCGTACCACTGGCCGCCATCCCGCACATACCAGTTCCGGTATATGCCCAGGGAGGCGGGGAACGCTTCGGGGTCATTGGCCTCCAGACGGACGGCGACCTGGCGCGGCGTCGGCGTCTCGGATTCCACGATGACCTGCAGCGCGATGAGTTCGCCTCTGGCCGCTCGCACGAGGGCCCGCCCCCCATCCCAGACCGGATTCCCGCGCCGGTATTGCCCAGTGGGTTCACCCTCGTAGGCCTCCGCCCCCACTTCCTCCAGCACGTTCCCTGTAACCGGGCTGACCTTGCACTCGGCCGGGCAGGCCCAGACGCGGAGGCCCCCGGCGAGCACCGGCTCGGACCCCGAGGGCGCCACCGCCGTGATTCCCGGCAGCGGCTCGGGCCGCCGTTTGACAGAGGAGGAGCGTACGCTGACCGCCTGGGAGTTCGTGCGGCGACCGAACTCGTCTACGCCGCTGATGGTGATCTGGTAGTCGGCGTCAGGCCGCAGACCTGTGACTGGCACGGACTGTTCGCGGCCCGCCTCAACCGGTCTCGGCACCTGGTACAAGGGTAGCTGCAACTCCGCCTCCCCGACCGGACGGCAGGCGATGGCGTAACGGAAGGTGCCCGGCGAGTGCAGCCGCAGTCGCACCGCCCCGGTCTCAAAGCTGGCGCCGGCGGGCCACGGCTCAGCCACCACGGGACCCAGCTCCGGCAGCGGCCCCAACTCGCCCGCCGGGCCGCCCTCGACCTCCAGATAGGGCGCGAAGCTGGACTGCTCGCGGGAGTGAACATCGTTGTTGTGCCGGGTCTGCCCCTTCTCATCGGAGACGCACAGCCCATGGCTGGCTCCGGACAACATGGCATGGATCAGCACCGGGTCTACTTCGACACTGAACCAGCCGTCCGCTCCGGGCTGAATGTCGGCATAGCGCACGATGGTGTTGCCCCCGGTGAGGGCCACGTCGAGAAAGTCGCTGCCCGGCCAGGCCCACAGGCCATCGGGCCAGTTGGCGCGGGTGAAGGTGCAGCCATCCTGCGCCGGCCCGCCGTCGCCGGTGCCTTCTGTCCAATCCGCCGCCACGGTTGACAGCCCCAGGGTCCGCAGCATGTTCGGGTGGGAGTCATGCAGGTAGAGCCTCGCCCGCCGGACTTGCCAGCCGGTGATGGCTGCCAGGTCGAACTTCAGCAACAGGTAGTGCTCGTTGCCCTTGATACGGAGGTTTGCCACTGCACCGCTGTTACAGTTCACCTCCTCAGCGTAGGCCTGCAGCGAGGTGTCGGCGATGACGGGCAGACGGACGGCGTTGTTCTGGCCCATGAGACCCGGAAAGAACAAGGCGGCCAGCGAGATGAGACCCACGAGAGGAACACCTCCTGGTGATCTGGCCACAGAGGGGGCGAGGACTTCGGCGCGCCGGGGTGAATGACTCCGCGTGAGCGTTTTCGCACCCGACCTTAGGCCTGAGACTTGGGTTCGGCATGCCCGGACGGGCTTCCTGCTGCTGGGAGTGATCGCCATGGCTGTCGCTGCCGGGGGTACGGATGCCGCCACGGAAGTGTTCCCGGGAGCCACGTGGGCCGAGAGTAACCCTCGCGCCCAGGGCCTCAACGCGACGCGGCTGCGGTCCGCCGTAGACTACCTGCGGGACCACTCCGGGCGCGACGGCGTCCGCGAGCTGGTCGTCGTCAGGCACGGGTACGTGGTGTGGCATGGCGACAACTGGGAGCATGTCCATGGCATCTGGTCGGCCACCAAGTCCTTCACCAGCACGGTGCTGGGCCTGCTGATTGACGAAGGAAAGGCCACCCTCGACACTCCCGCCTGCCAGTACGTGCCGGAGCTGGCGGCCGTCTACCCGGACGTGACCCTGCGGCACTTTGCCACCATGACCTCCGGCTACCGGGCCGTGGGCGATGAGCCGATGGGCCACTATACCCATGGCCCCAGCGCGACGCCGCTGGTGCCGAGCGCCGACCCCCTGTTCACTCCTCCGGGGTCTCAGTATGCCTACTGGGACTCCGCCATGAATCAGTTCGGCCATGTCCTGACGCGCATCGCCGGCGAGCCTATCGCCGAATACTTCTGGCGGAAGGTCGGCGGTCCCATCGGCATGGACCGCAGACAGTGGACCTGGGGGGTGCTTGACACGGTGGATGGCCTGGCGGTGAACGGCGGCTCCGGCAACGCCGACTGCCATGTGAAGACCAGTGCCCGTGAGTTGGCGCGGCTGGGGCTGCTCTTCCTGAACGAAGGGCGCTGGAATGGCCGTCAGCTTCTCAGCAAGCGCTGGGTGCAGGCTGCCACGTCGGTGCAGGTGCCGGCGACCATGCCCCTCGGCCATGCCGAGAGCGGGATTGACGGTCGGGGAGTCTATGGCTTCAACTGGTGGCGCAACGGCCTCAAGCCCGACGGGAGCCGCCTGTGGCCGGGGGCTCCGGAAGATGCCTTCGCGGCCTCGGGCTTCAACAACAACGACCTGTTCGTGCTGCCCTCGTGGCGGATGGTCATCGTGCGTCTGGGCCTGGACGAGGCTCCCGACGGTCCCATCACCGATGAGGTCTACGGAGAGTTCCTGGCCCGCGTCGGTCAGGCCATCACAGACCGGGCAGCCGACTGAGGAGGCTTCAGCGATGGGGCGTCGTCCGGCATCTGCCCTTGTTGTCACTCTTGCCTGGAGTGTGATCGCGATGAGTGCCCTCTGTGCCGCGCCAGCCACTGGTCCGCTGCGGGTCAGCCCCGACAACCCGCGCTACTTCGCCGACCCGGAGGGGAGGATCGTCTACCTCACCGGTTCCCATACCTGGAGCAACCTCAAGGACATGGGAGCCACCGATCCACCGCCGCTCTTTGACTACCCCGGCTACCTGCAGATGCTGCGGGAGTACCACCACAACTTCATCCGCCTGTGGCACTGGGAGCTGACCCGCTACGCCTACGACGGCAAGACCACCTACTGTCAGCCCTTCCCGTGGCCGCGTACCGGACCCGGTGAGGCCTTGGACGGCAAGCCCAGGTTCGATCTGAGCAAGCTGGACCAGGCGTACTTCGACCGCCTGCGCGAGCGGGTCCTGCAGGCCGGCGAGCAGGGGATCTACGTCTCCATCATGCTCTTTGAGGGGCATGGCCTGCACGCCTCGGACGCGCCGTGGTGCTGGGACGGGCATCCCATGAACGCGGCGAACAACATCAACGGCATCAACGGCGACCCCGATGGCGACGGGCGCGGCATCGAGACCCAGAGCCTCGTGATCCCGGCAGTCACGGCCATCCAGGAGGCCTATGTTCGCAAGGTCGTGGATACGGTCAATGACCTGGACAATGTGCTCTACGAGATCGCCAACGAGAGCGGCGCGTACTCGACGCCGTGGCAGTACCACTTCATCAATCTCATCCACGAGTACGAAGCCGGCAAGCCCAAACAGCACCCGGTAGGCATGACATTTCAGTACCACCGCGACGCGGCCCACAGAGGCACCAACCAGACGCTGTTTGACAGCCCCGCGGACTGGATCTCGCCCAATCCCGAGGGCGGCTACAACGATGACCCGCCCGCCGCTGATGGCTCCAAGGTCATCCTGAGCGACACCGACCATCTGTGGGGCATCGGCGGCAACGCGCCGTGGGTGTGGAAAAGCTTCTGCCGGGGCATGAACCCGCTGTTCATGGACCCGTGCAGCCCGCCCATCGAGGCCGAGGGGACGGCAGGGGGGACTTGGACCGACCACCTGACCGGCCTCTCGCGCCTGGACCCGAAGTGGGACCCGGTACGTCAGGCCATGGGCCAGACACTGCGGCTGGCCGAGCGGCTGGACCTGCGCCGGATGGTGCCGCAGGGCACACTGGCCTCCAGCGGTTACTGCCTGGCCGACCCGGGCCGGGAGTATGTGGTCTACCTACCCGAGGGCGGCCAGGTGACCGTGGACCTGACCGCGGTGACGGGCGATGTACAGGTGGAGTGGCTGCCACCGCTGCAGGGCGACGCCGTTGCGGGCCCGGCGGTGACGGGCGGAGACAAGCGCACGCTGCAAGCGCCGTTTGGGGGCGATGCGGTGCTCTACCTGCGGGTAGCGGGGTAGACGGCGCTGGAGAGAGGTGTCGCCTTGCGCGCGCTACTCACACTCGTGCCGGCCACGGTCGCGGTCCTGGGCGTCGCGTGGGCCGCCGACCGCCTGGTGATCAGCGACTTCCGCACGATGTCGGGGATCGTGGCCGCGCCGTGGCCGGACGAGGACGGCGCCGCTCCCACCAGCACGATCACCATTGCGACAGCCGACGGCGGACCGCAGCACCCGTCGGCCCTCAGACTCGACTACGAGTTCCCCTCCGCACGCAGTACCCAGGTCCGCCTCGACCTCCCCATGCCTTACTGCGGGAACTACGCCCAACTGAGCTTTGCGGTCCGAGGCGACGGCAGTGGCAACGTCCTGGAGGTGTGGACCAGCGAGCAGGCGCGAGGCTGGCATGGTGTGGGCTCGCTGCCGCTGGACTTCACCGAGTGGCGTGAGGTGACCCTGCCCCTCGACGACAACTTCACGATGCTGGCAACCACCTTGCGCGTTATCGTGCGTCGGGCCGGAGCACTCGGGGCGCACACCGTCACGCTGGACGACATCACGCTGACCGGCCCGGTGGACAAGCCGCTCCCCGCCGACTTTGCCTACGGCCCGCGCGTGCCCGGCCCGCCACCCTTCCAGCGCGAGCGCGGGTTCCGTCTGGAGAAGCAACGCGCCGGGGACAAGACGGTGGCCCTGTTGGACGGGGAGCCGCTGGCCTGCGTACTGGACGCCCTGCCCACGCCCGAGTATCTGGACCTGGCGCGGCGCGCAGGGGTGAACAGCTTCGCCCTGGACCTGTACTGGCGAGACCTGGAGCCCGAGCCGGGCTTTGACCGCTGGCAGCCGCTACGAGAGTTCGTGGACTGGCTCGGCCAGGCGGGCTTCGGGGTCGTCATGCTGGTAAACATCCACCAGCCCCGGTGGCTGCTGGCGCAGTGTCCGGAAGAGCCCGTGGTGGGTGACGCAATATACCCTGGCAACCCGCTGGTCCGCAGTGAGTTCACGCGCTTCCTGCGCCGCTTCCTGCCCACTTTCCGCGACGCGCGGAACCTGGTCGTGGTCGGGGTCAGCACCGGCGGCGAGGCCGCAGCCAGTTACCCGGAGGTCCCCGGCGAGCCCAGCCGCTGGCGTGAGTCGCCCACGCTGCTGGCCGACTTCCGGGCCCTTCTGCGCCAACGGTATGCCACCGACGCGGCCTGGCGCGAAGCCTGGGAGGTTGCAGAGCCGGAGGCGAGCATCGCCGCCGTCGTCCCGCCCCAGCCCCTGGGCGACGGTATTGGGCCGTGGACAGACTTCCGCCCGTCGTGGCATGACTGGCGCGAGTTCACCGATGGCTTCTGGGTGCCGCAGACAGCCTGGCAGGCGAAGCTGGTGAAGGAGCTGCTGCCGGGCCGCCTGGTCATGGTCCGCTTCGGCTGGCCGGTGTTCCAGTGCGAGAACGTCTTCCTGGCCCGGCAGGCGCCGGATGTGGACCTGCTGCAGTGCATGGACGCCGTGCCAACCTGGGAGGCAGCCACGCCCTGGTTCATCGTCTCACGCGCGGCCCTCTACCACGGCGCCCTGCGCGGCACCGATAAGGTGGTCTTCACCGAGGCCGACATCGGGCATAACCGGGGACGCCCGACCGATGCCGATATGACCAGGTACCTGCCGCCTCTGGCCCCCTTCATCGGGGCGCTGTGGTACTACCGGGGCCTGCACGAGAGCTTCGTCAGCGGGCTGGGCGAGGCCCTGGGGGCGCTCCGGTCGGCGATCCCGCAGGCGACCAGCCCTCGCGTCGGGGTATTCTACGGACAGAAGTACGCCAACTTGACCCAGCACCACGCCAACTATGCCAACGAGGCCATGCTGGCGGGCGCGGCACGGGTCCTGGGGGAGGCGGGCATTCCCTGGACCGTCGTCAGCGAGTACACCCTGGACTCGTTGCGTGACCTGGAGGTCCTGATCGTTGCCGACAACCCGGTACTGCCGGAAGAGGCGGCCAAGGCCATCATGGCCTTCGCTGCCGCCGGTGGCAGCGTCGCGGTGGAAGAGATGCCCAGAACCGACCTCCGAGGCCAGCGGAGCGGGTTCGCAGTGCCGGCCGCGGCGTATCGGCTGCCCGGCGGCTTCCTGGCCTCGGTGCAGCCTCGCGGCGAGGGGCTGCAGCTCACGGCCGAGCAGGCGGTGACGCGGGACCGGCTGGTCGAGTGGATCGAATCGCGCCTGTCGCAGTAACGCCGTCCTGCCTATGCCGCAGTGCGGGCTGTACGGCGTCCTGGGTACGCGATAGACCATTGCACGTGGTGGCTCAGAAGAACGGACACGCTTCGCGGATGCACTCGTCGTTCTCTGCGGCCTGTTCGCAGACGACCCGGTGAGTGCTGGCCAGAGCCTGCGGCAGCAGCGTTTCGGACAACTCGCAGGCCACCTGCAGCGCGATGAGACACTCCCGGCGGCAGCAACGCGGGGCGCGAACCTCGCCGATACGACGGGTGATCTCGGCCACAACCTGGTGGGCCGCCGCTCGCTCCGGTCCCGAAGTGGGGGCGCTGTCCAGGATGGCGCAGTAGGCCATGCCGATCCCCAGGCCCGCCGCGCAGCAGCCCCAGAACCCGCAGGTGCCACCTGGAAGCTGGTCCGAGGCGGTCTGCAGCACATCCACGATGGCGCTCCACGACGGCTCACCGTGACGGTGATGGTAGGCCAGCAGGAAGGCCGCCACCACCAGGGCATGGTGGCAGGGGCCGTGCATGGGATTGTCCCCGGCGGCCCGCAGGCGCAGGAACAGCTCAACGGGATCGTCCGACAGGGGCTGGCGCAGCAGTTCGTGCAGCAGGGCCATGGTCTCGCTGCCCGCGCACGGGCCGCAGACGAAGTGCCCCTTGGTGCACCAGGTACGGGCACGCCCGCGCTCGCCACAGATCATGCAGCGGGCGCTGATGGCCCTATCCAGCAGTTGCAGCGGCGTGCCGCAAAAGGGGCATCCGGCGGTGGCATCGTTCATCGCTTCTCTCCGCGGCGCAGTTGCGCCCTGCATACATAACGCTTCCGCACCGGCGGGGAGTTCACGCCGACGAGGTGAAGCGGCCCCTGCAAGCGGCCGAGGTCGCCGCTGACTGCTCACAGCCCCTGCGCCGGATCCGCCGTCTGGGTCGGAGCAGGAACCGCGCTGCCGGCGACGAATAGACGGAGACTAGCCGCTTGCAGGCAAGGGGGCTGTCCATGAAGGGGCAAGCTCGGCGACCGTGGGCTGCCTGCGTATTGTTGGGTCTGACCGTGTGGTCCGGGCCAGCCGCCGCCCTCGACGATCTGGTCGTTGGCCAGGTGGTCATGGTGGACCAGGCGGAACTGCCGCGCCTGGTCGTGGACCGTGCGCAGTGGCTGCCTGACAACAGGCATATCCTGCTGGGCGGCTGGCTGGAATGGCCGGCAGTGCCAGTGGTGATGGTGGCCCCCAATGATCTGCCGGCCCTGCAGAGCCCCGGTCAGGTTGCCTCGCCTCATTTTGCCCTCTCCCCCGACGGCCGGTCGCTGGCGCTCTGGCGCAAGGTCAGCGTCGGCGGCAAGGACATGGCCGAGCTGAACCTGGTCCGCCTGGACTACCAGATGACCTCCACGCTTGGTGAACCCGTCGCCATCACCCCGGCCTTGCACCTGCTTTGGCTCGAGGGCGGACTCATCTGCTACGCGACGGAGGATGACACACAGGGCGCCGCGTTGTGGGCCGCCGACCTGGGTGGGGGGAAGGCCCGCCAGGTCTTCGCGGCCAGAGATGCGGTCTGGCAGAACCTGGTGCCCAGTATCGAATCGGGGCAGGTTGTCTGCCACCTGGGCGGGGCGACCGAAGCCTCCTATGCCGTCAACCCCCAGACGGGCCAGTACATTCCTTTGGCCCGGTCCGCACGTGCGGAACGGGCGCCCGACGGCTCGGGCCGCTCGCTGGAGATAGACGCGGACCGGAACCTGATCCTGACGGTCTCGGAGACCGAAGCGGCCATCGTGGACCGGGGCGTTCGGGCTGCGCACTGGCGTCCTGACGCCCAGGCCGTGCTCTACGTGAAGGACCACGAGGTGGTACTGGCCAGCGCGAACGGAGCGGTCCGCCGCACGCTCGTGACACTGCGGGACGCCGACGCCGGCACCTACCTCCGGGGATGCGCCTGGGCCGGTGATGGAGTCGGGATCTGTTACTGGGGCGCCTACGGGGCCAGCGGCCGGGCCTGGAGGGGCGCCCTGGGGACCGAGCGGGTGACCGCGCGGTTCAGCTTTCCCAACGAGGCCCCGGTCAAGGTCGGTAGCCGCCTGTGGGTGGTGTCAAGATTCCAGACGGACAGCCTGGGGCGCATCATCGAGCCGGTCTGGAGTACCCTCAAGGCTCAGTTCACAGTGACGCGTATCCTGCGCACACCGGAGGGTATCGTGGCCGAGGCTGCCAGCACCGGAACGGAGCCAGGAGTGGTGGAGCGCGTGGGGGGCGAGCAGGTGACCACGACGGACGACAGTGGCCACATCCGCATCGGCGTCGAGGGGCAGATGGCCACGGCGTGGACGCGCACCCGCACTCTCCGATTCCGCCCGGGCCTGCGGGGCTGGCTGGAAAAGACTCAGTTCGATGGCGAGCCGCTCTCCCTCAACGTGGAACGCAGTCTCCTGCCGAGCATCGGACAGGAGGCCACGGGCGCGGCCACGCTCACCCGTGAGTGAGCAAGCGGCCTTACCCGGGCGTCTGACAGACATACCGCTTCGGAGGTGCTATGATGGCGCGCATCGCGGTGGTCTACTACTCGAAGTCCGGCAACACGCAGAAAATGGCCGAGCTGGTGGCAGAGGGCTTGAGGGAGGTGGACGGCGTCGAGGTCCAGATGTGTGCGCTGCCAGGCTGTGAGCCCGGTGACGTGGCCGACGCCGACGGCTTTGCCATCGGCTCGCCGGACTACTTCAGCTATGTCGCGGGGCACGTGAAGGTGTTCTTTGATGAAGCACTGGCCCACAAGAACCAGATCAGCGGGAAGCCCTATGTGGCCTTCGGCACTCACGGCGGTGGCGCCAAGGTGCTCGATAGCCTGGAGCGGCTGGCGCAGGCCATTGGGTTGCGCCAGGTGCAGCCCGGCATGATGTGCATGGGCGCTCCCGGCGATAACGAGGTCAGTGCCGTCCGGGCTCTGGGACGAGCTCTCGCCGAAGCGGTGACTGGCGCTTGGTAGCATCCCGCGCGGGCGCACCCGTCGTTCGCGAGACTCCCTGCAAGTCGGTCCTCAACCGCTCGGGTATCGGTGATTACTCGCTGAACTGCTATACCGGGTGCGCCCATGCCTGCGTCTACTGCTACGCCCGCTTCATGCAGCGCTTCCATCCCCACGAGGAATCCTGGGGCGACTTTGTGGATGTGAAGAGCAACGCCGTGGAGGTCCTGGCGCGACAGCTTCGCCGCGCCCAGCCCGGCAGTGTCTTCGTCAGCAGCGCTTGCGATGGTTGGCAGCCGGAGGAGGCCAAGCGGCAGCTCACACGCGAGTGTTGTCGGCTGCTGGTGGCGCACAACTTCCAGGTCAACATCCTGACCAAGAGCGCGCTCGTGCTGCGCGATCTGGACATCCTGGCCGATAGCCCGGCCCGGGTAGGGGTTACGGTCACGACCCCTGATCCGCACCTGCAGCGGCTCTGGGAGCCACGGTGCGCCACCGTGGAACAGCGCTGGCAGGTGCTGGCTGAGGCCAAGGCGACGGACCTGCGGACCTCCGTCATGTTCGGCCCGTTGCTGCCCTTCCTGTCTGACAGCCTCGAGGTCTTGCTGGAGATGATGACACGCGCCGGCGACCTGGGCGTGGACAGCATCTGGGTAGATCAACTCAACCCGCGTCCAAGGGTCTGGCCGGCCGTGCAGGAGCTGCTGCGCCGGGAGTTCCCCGACCTGCTGTGGCCGTACCGAAAGGTCCTGTTTGACAAGAGCTCACGCCAGGCCTACATCGCCCAACTGCGTCGCCGGGTCCGGGCTGCATCTGAGAAGCTGAAGCTCACTGACCGGGTCTCCGGATGCACGTGAGGCCGGACGGTGCCAAGCCGCCGGCCTCACATGCCTCGGTGGGAGGTGAGACTTACTTGAAGTTGTTTACCGCCTGGCGCGGCCAGAACTTGGCATGACCGTCGAGATACAGAATGTTCATGCCGCCCTTGACGTCGTGCACCGGCTGGTCGTTGAGCTTGCAGAACCAGTCACTGGCCAGCCAGTAGTCCGTGTCCCACTGCAGAGTCATAATCCGCGTCCGGTTGCCCCATCCCGTTGAGACCATAATGAACGAGCGGTCCACCCAACCCAGGTACCCATTGGAGGGACTGGACGGTGGAGCCGTGCTGGGCAGCCCGTCGAAGGACCAGTAGTAGTACCCGATGTAGCCGGCCTGGAAGTTCTCCGGGCTGGCGATCAGGTAGCTAACTCCGGTCTTCGGGTTGGACGGGCAGTAGAGAATCTGGCTGTTTTTCATGTACGGCATGACCTGGTTGATGAACCGGTAGTGCGGGTTGCACACATGGTCGTCTACCGGCAGTAACTCATCATAGTCCTGGGCGTACATGTGGCAGGCCAGACCGATCTGTCTCAGGTTGGAAAGACAGACCGTCTTCCGCGCAGCCTCTCGGGCCCGGGCGAACACTGGGAACAGGATAGCTGCGAGGATGGCGATGATGGCGATGACGACCAGTAGCTCGATGAGCGTGAAGCCACGGCGTCGGGGCAACCGTGTCAGCGATTTCATCTTCCTCACCTCCGTCGGAATGGCCCCCACCGCCCTACCGAGAGGGGAAGTGGAGGGTGGCCTGTTACTGCTGCACTCTCCCATAGCCGCGCAGTGCCAGTGCTTCCTGCATGGTCGGCGTCTGCAGGAAGCTGATGAACTCCTCACTCAGCTCAGGGGATGGCGCCGACTTCAGTACCACCGCGACGACCACGAGCGGCCCGGCCTCGGTCTCGGGAACCGTCAGGACGGTGTCAACCTTCCCCTCCGCGCTGCGTACCGGATCGGCCGTTCCACCTCCTGGCCGCCGGGCCGCACTATAGACGAGAGCCGCGTCCGCCTTAGCAGCGGCGACCAGTCTCTTGGCTTCCAGGGGCTGGCTGACCCGGCGAAGCTTGCCGGCTTGTGTAAGCTTGTCTAGCACCCCAGCCTTGCTCAGTGCCTGCTCGGAGGCCTGCCCCAGGCTGGTCTCCGGCGTTGCCACGACCACCTCGCGTACCTCGTCTCGCGCCAGGTCAGCCAGCGACTTCAGGCCCCGGGGGTTACCACGGGGCACGATCAGCTCCATGCTGCGCGAGAAGATCGGGGTACCAGGGCCCTCCACCAGACCCGCATCCAGCAGCGGCTTCAGCTCCAGCTCGCCCTGTGCCAAGATGATGTCCAAGACCAGCTTGCCGCTCTTCACGTCACGAACCAGCCCCTCCACCTCCCGCTCGTGGAACTCCAGCTTGGTCTGAGGGTGGTCGGCGGCAAACCGGTCCTGCAGATCCTTCAGCGCAACTTGCAGGCCGATGGGCAGACCGATGGCCAGGATCGATGGACCCGCGGCGGAGCGGTCAGAAGGCAGGGGACCGGGCGAGGGCGCAACGTCAGCTTCCGGCCGAGGCGCACAACCTGCCACAGCGGAGATCAGGACACCTAACAGCAGTGCATTGGTAGCCTGTGACATCATTCCGCTCTCCCTCCCCCATGTCTGCACCGATGCCTTGGAGTTGCGCGTCGCCTGTGATTGTAGTCCTATATGCTAAGTGCATATAGCACAAAATGAGCAAGGAAGCAGTAATTCCTTGTTTAGCTCTATGCTATGACTGACGCCCAACTGCAGCGCAGCCGCCAGTCGCAGGATGTCGCCCCACTGGCAGCGAACCTCCAGACGCCGGGCCGTGTCCGCCCGTGTGTCGGTGGTTTGCGGTGCGCGCGCGGCCACAGTCTGGACTCATGTCCGAAAAACCCCAAACGCCCGCGGTGTGCTGGGCCAGCCACTCACCCGACGGGATGGACGAGGAAGAGCATGAGACGCCGAAGCCTGATGCCAGGCCTAGGTTTGGCTCTGGGGCTGGGACTGGGAACTGTCCGGGCCGAGACGATCCGCCCGGGCCTGGCGTGGGTGCGGTACCACGACACGGCCTTCCAGCGCCCGGCGCTGACCGGCACCGACCCGCAGGTCAACCTCGCGCTGACGGGCTACAACGACTGCTCCCAGGTGTGGCGGGGGCGCATCCGCTTCCCGGTGGCCGGCTCTGTCACGTTGGCGTTGGAGGCTCAGCAAGGAGTGCGGCTGTACATTGGAGACCAGTTGGTCATTGATGGCTGGTCGCCGGAGGGGGCGCGGGGAGGGAGCTGTAACGTGCGTGCACGGCAGGCACTGCCCTTCCGACTGGAGTACTACCATCTGGGTGGCGAGGCCTATTGCCGACTCTACTGGCAGTGGGAGGGCCACGCGCGGGAGCTTGTCCCGCCCAGCGCCTTCAGCCACACGGAGACGGACACAAGCCCGTTGACGACCAGCATCTCGGCGCCTACAGGAGACGAACCCATGTGCAGCAGCATCTACAAGCCGAGAACACCTGCTCGGACCGGGTCTGTCCGGCTGCGGCTGGGGCCCGGCCCGCACCTGTTTGTGGACGATGCCTTGATCGCGGAGAGCACGGGCGTCACGCGCCGCGTCAACTGCCCCCAGCGCGACCCAGCCCTGCCCAACCCGATCGTGACCGGCAAGGGGGACCGCTGCTTCCAGCCGTACATGACCGTCCTGCGCGACCCCGAGACCGGGAGGTTCCGCCTGTGGTACGGCATCTACGGCCCCAACCCCGATGCAGTCACCTCCCATGTGGGCTACATGGAGTCCGATGACGGCATCCACTGGGAGCGGCCCTTCCGCCAGTTGGCCGACCCCGGCGCCATCCAGTTCGGCGTCAGTGTCGTGGATGACGGACCTGACACACCCGACCCGGCGCGGCGCTATAAGCTGGCCTGGTGGAAGGATGGGGGCCTGAAGATTGCCACCTCGCGCGACGGCCTCGAGTGGCGAGTCCTCGTGCCCCAGCCGGTCCTGCTGCATAACCATGACATCAACAACCTGTGGTGGGACGCCCCGCGCGGACGTTACGTGGCAACCATCTCGGTCTACACCACCGGGCCGACATGGACCGGCGACCGCCGCGTAACGTTGCACAGCAGCAGCACCGACCTGCTGCACTGGGAGAAGCCCTGGTACGTCCTGACTCCGGTAGACGGTGATGACCAGGGCGAGACGCAGTTCTACGCCATGTGCGGCTACATCCAGCGCGGCGACCTGTGGCTTGGCATGGTGAAGGTCTTGCGGGATGACCTGGTGGCAGAGGGCACGCCCGAGGGCTCCTACGGTATCGGCTATACCACGCTGGCCTGGAGTCGTGATGGGCGCCACTGGGTGCGTGACCAGGAGCCTTTCTTCGAGCCTGACCCGACCCCTGGCGCCTGGGACCATGCCCATGCCTGGATAGACTGCCAGTTGCCGGTGGGTGACGAGGTCTATCTGTACTACGGGGGGTACAGGAACGGCCACAAGGTGAACCGCTACGAGGAGCGTCAGATTGGCCTGCTGCGCATGCCCCGCGACCGGTACGTGGCGCGTGCCGCCGGAGCGGAAGGTGGCACGTTGCGCACGCCGCCGGCGGTGCTGGAAGGGAGCAGGCTCACGGTCAACGCCGACGTGCGCGGTGAGCTGCGGGTAGCCGTCCTGGGTCCCTCCGGCGAACCCCTCCCCGGCTTCCGATTCGCTGACTGCCACCCGGTGCACGGTGACAGTCTTGCTCACCGTGTGCGGTGGGAGGGCCTGCCGACTCTTCCGCGGGGCCAGGAGGTGCAACTGGAGTTCCAGTGGCGGGATGGCGAGTTGTTCGGGTTCGACCTGCAGTAGCCGATCACCACGCTCAGGAGGGCGTCTGGCCCCATGGAGACCGAGACGTTGGGCCGCATCCTGTTGGCCATGGCTGCGATGTGGCTGGCGGCTGGGGCGCGGGGTCAGGGGGAGGGCCAGCGGGTCTGGCGTCCCGACTGCAGCGGCGAGTGGCAGGCGGTCCCGGACCAGGTGCGAGCCGACGAACTGCCCCGGCACCTGACTGTGTACGATGGGCCCCGGCCTGCCCGCACGCCGGAGTCCCCGTCGTACTCCGCGACCGTAGCAGACGCTACGGCGAGCTTCGAGCTTACGGGCTGCGTGCCGGCGCCGCGGACGATGGACTGGGTCCTGCCGGTGCCTGCCGCTGACCTGCGCGTCTTCCGGTACTACGCCTTCCGTTACCGGGCGCGGGGCCTTGCTCGAAGCCATGCTTCGGCACCGGTAGTCGCAGTTGCCGGGCCGGGCGCGGAAGGCCAGCCGGTTACTGTGGGCCTCATCAGCACCGCCCAGGTGTGGAACGATGGTCTCTGGCACCAGGTAGTCGGCACGGCCGAGTTTCCTCTGACTGCGGAGAACCTGCGCGTGCACGTCAGCACCAGAGACTCGCTGGCGCGCCTTGAGATTGCCGACTTGACGCTGTACCAGGAGCTGCCGGAGCTGCCGGCGGACCTGCACGGCGAGGCCCCACTCAGGGCGGCCAACAGCGTCCGGTGGCAGACCGTCGACCTGGGCGGCCAGACCAACGATACCTGCGCCGGGGCCTTCGGGCGGGTGTTGGAGCGTGAGGGCCTGGTCACCGACGGCGGGACTGCGCTGCCTGGCGAGACCCGGGGACCTGTCCCCTTCCGTTTCGCCGCCGACAGCGCCCTTATCCGCCCGTCTGAGAATCGCTCGGCGGATTCGGTCCCAGTGGATTTCCTGGGACACCAGACCACCCGACACTACTACAAGCCCCCGGGCCGCGATGACACCATCACCGTGCCGGTGGGCCAGGCGGTCAGCGAGATAGCCTTCGTCATGGTCGCCGAGCTACCACAAGGCGGACCCCACTATGCTATCGCGCCGCGTCCCTATGACTTCAGCGACCTGGGCGCGCTGGCCGTCGAGCTTTGCTACGAGGATGGGGAGACGGACTGGGCCTTCCCCTACTCACTGGCCGATGGCGGCTTTGCGGTGCGGCGTATGGTTGGCTCTTACGTTGTCCCGGCCGACCATACGCGGGTGCTGAAGACCTTCGTCCTGCACAACCGCCTGGAGGGCAGCACCTTCAGCCTGGCCGCGCTGAGCATCAACACGGGCTTGGCCCGCGCCTTCCCGCAGGTCGCTGCGGCCCCGCCAGCAGTCCAGCCGGTTCATCACTCCGCCCCCCCGGCACGCGAGCCCTACGTCCGGCGCGAGGGCGATCTCATCCGCCTCGGCAACGGCTACTACGAGCTTGTGGCCGACTGCCGCCAGGGCTTCGCGCTGGTCGCCATCACCAACCGCTGGTCAGAGGTGGAGGTCTCGCTGGCCCCCTCCTCCGGGCTGGAGGTCACCTGGGGCGACACTCTCCTCACCGGCCGAGCCTTTCAGACAGAGTCCATCCAAAGCGATGCCCGGAGCGCCACGGTGCGGCTTCGCAGCAGCCTGCCACAGATGCCGCTGGCCCTGACCCTGCGGATGACGGTGGACGACACGCCGCAACTCAGGCTGAGCCTGAGTGCGGTGAACACCGGCAGCGAGCCGCACCTGGCCGAGGTGCGGTTCCCGGCGCTGCGCGGGTTACAGATCGGCTCGCTGCGAGATACCTGGCTGTTCTTCCCCCAGTACCGTAGCGTCCTGACCGACCAGCCGGGGCACTGGCGAGTGCCCAATGACCGCAGCTTCCCGCTGCAGTGCATGGACGTGTTCAACCCCCGCTCCGGGGCCGGCATCGGTCTGCTGACACACAACCGCAGCGATGCCCGCCTGGACTACTCCATCGCCAAGAGCGAAACAGGCGTCGCGGCCTACGTGGCCGCCGTTCCCGAGTTTCACCGCTTGCTTCCAGGGCAGCCCGTCGAGTTCGCCGAGGCCAGTCTGCTCTTCCACACCGGCGACTGGCACGCGGCCTTCTCGGCCTACGAGGACTGGCTGGCCTCATGGGGTGCCTCAACCCCGGCGCCACAGCGGGAGTGGTTCCGTCGTGCCTCCTTCCTCAAGACCTACCTGACAACGAACCGGACCTACACCTTTGCTTTTCCTCTGTACGACGAGGCGCGACGGACCTACCGCGTGGACGAGTTTGTGGAAGCAGAGAAGCAGTACATGGGCCTGCCGCCGGACATCGCTCACCTCGGCGGCTGGTGCGACTTCGACAAGGAGTACCGGGGGGATTTCCTCGGCGGTGACTATGCCGTCGAGGACTACACCGGCGGCCCCGAGGCTCTGCGCGAGGCGGTGCGGAGGTTCCAGGACAGGCACGGCGTGGCGGTCTCGCTGTACATGATCCCCGATCGTTGCAGCAAGCAGTCCGAGATAGGCCGCCGGATGGGTGAACGGATTGCCTGTCGGCTCGCCGATGGGTCACTGAGCCAGGACGAGCGCATGTGGTATATCTGTCCGGCCGTCAAGGCCTGGCAGGACCACTATGTGGAGGCGTTGCGGCGCACCCAACGCGAGACCGGCGCCCGGGCCATCTATGTGGATGTCTTTGGGTACTATGCCACCCACCTCTGCTACGCCACCGACCACGGCCACGAGGTGCCAGCCAACACCAACAGGGCCACAACCGAGCTCATCCGCCGCCTGAGAGAGGTCCTGCCATCGGAGGTAGCGCTATGGAGCGAGTACCCGCTGCCTGACCAGAGCGCGCGGTACATTGATGGCAACATCCATTACTACCCCCTGAACTGGCACGAGTTCTTCTCCGAAACAGGGGACCAACTGCAGTCTGCACCGCAGGTTGCCCCTACGCCACAAAACGCCTACCGCTTCGCCTTCCCGGGTGTGCGCCAGTTCATCTTCCCCTGCGGCAGCGAGCACTGGTCCACCGAGTCCCTCTTTGCCTTCTTCAATGGTGAGGCGCTCTATGACATGGGCTGGTTCCTGTACGCTGGTCCAGTGCTGACCCAGATGCAGCGCGGTCTGGCCCTGCAACATGAATACGCTGACTGTTTCGGCACCGACCGGCCACTGATGGCGGTGCCCACGCAGCAGTGGCAGGTCCACGCCAACGCTTTCCCTGGCGAGGGTCGGACGGTCTGGACCCTGTTCAACGCCCGCTTCACCGTGGTTCGAGGGCCTGTCCTGGCACTCGACCATGTGCCTGGCGCCACTTACCGCGACGCGTGGCACGACCGGCCGCTGCAGCCCGACATTCGCCAGGGCAAGGCCATCATTGCGCTGACCTTGCAGCCGCAGGAGTTTGGGTGCGTGGTACAGACCCTGCCGCAGCGACCCACCAGCAGGGACAGGTGACCGACACCGATGGTGACACCAAACCTCCTCATTTTCATGACCGACCACCAGCGGGGCGACACGGTGCTGCCGGAGCATCCGGCACTCACGCCGAACCTCACCCGCTTCGCCGGGGAGGGTGTCACCTTCACCAACGCCTTCTGCCCCTCGCCGCACTGCTGCCCGGGCCGGGCCACGTTCTGGACGGGCCTGTACCCTTCGCGTCATGGGGTCTGGAACAACTGCGACAACCGCATGCGCCTGTCCTACGGACTGCCCGAGGGCATGCGGCTGTGGAGCGATGACCTCTACGAGGCGGGGTATGACCTGCACTTCGCCGGCAAGTGGCACATCGGCGTCAATCACGGGCCCGCCGACCACGGCTTCCGCCCGTACCATGTCGTCTGCGACCGCGCCGACGACTGTGATATGCCATGGGTGCGGTACCGTGACCTGGCCGCCCAACCGGAGGACCTGGTGCGGGGCGAGGGCGAGATCCTGCGGCCCGGCTGGGGCAAGTACCGGACGTACGCCACGCGGCCCGATGACTCCCGTCCCCTGGACGTGGTGGTGACCGAGCGGGCCATCGAGCTGCTGCCGCAACTCGCCCAGAGCAAGCGGCCCTGGATCCTGTTCGTAGGCTGCACCGCGCCCCACGACCCCTACTTCGCGCTGCAGCGGCACCTCAGCCTGTACGACCTCGACGACGTGCCACTGCCGCCCAGCTATGCCGACGACCTCAGCGACAAGCCGCGCATCTACCAGCGCATGCGCCGGCAGCTCTGGGGGCAACTGACCGAGCGCGAAGTGCGCGAGGCAATCCGGCACTTCTGGGCCCAGTGCACTTACCTCGACGAGCTGTTCGGACAGCTCCTGCAGGCCCTGGACGCCAGCGGCCAGCGGGACAACACGGCCGTCCTGTACTGCTCAGACCACGGCGACTACTGTGGTGACCACGGCCTCTTCGCCAAAGGCATCCCGGCCTTCCGGGGGGCCTACCACGTTCCGGCGATACTGCGCTGGCCGGCGGGCGTAGCCGACCCGGGCCGACGGGTGGAGGAGTTCGTGTCGCTGGCCGACTTCGGTCCGACCTTCCAGGAGCTGGGCGGCGTCACGCCTGACCCGCGCCTGACGGGACGCAGCCTGGCGCCCTTCCTGCGGGGCGAGGCCCCGGCCGACTGGCGGGATGACATCCATACCCAGTGCAATGGCGTGGAGTTGTACTACACGCAACGGTCGGTGACCACCCGTGAGTACAAGTATGTCTACAATGGCTTCGACGATGACGAGCTGTATGACCTGCGCACCGACCCGCACGAGCTGCGCAACGTGGCTGCCGACCCGGCCCACGCCGATGTCCTGCGCCAGATGGTGGCACGGATGTGGCGCTTCGCGCGTCAGGAGAACGACGCCGCCATCAACTCCTACATCACCGTCGGCCTGGCGCCCTATGGTCCAGCGGAGGCTTTCAGAGAGGACTGAGACATGACTTCCCGCGAGCGCTTCCTCAATGTGATGAACTACCAGCCGGTGGACCGCAACCTGTACGGGATGTGGATAGGCTGGTGGCCGGAGACCCAGCAGCGCTGGGAGACCGAGGGCTATGACCCGGCGGTTGGGCATGGTTTTGCCACTGACCCGGTGCTGTGGTATGGTGGCTGGTTCTTCCCCAACCCGCCCTTTGCGTATGAGGTGGTCGAGGAAACCGACACCACTATCACCTACATCAATCACGAAGGCATACTCATGCGGGAGCGTAAGGACAACCGCTACTCCTCGATGCCGCAGTTCCTGCGCTTCCCCGTAGAGACCCGCGAGGACTTCCACCAGTTCTGGGCCACGCGCATGCAGCCCGACCTCGCGGCGCGCATCGGCGCCGACTACGTGCAGCAGCTTACAGCCCTGCGCGACCGCCAGGCCCCGCTCATCGTGGTCGCGGACCGCTGGGGAGGCTTCTTCGGCGGCCTGCGCAACATGACCGGCGTGGAGCGGCTCTGCACCCTTTTCTATGACGATCCGGCCTTTGTCGAGGAGATGATGGACGCCACGGCCGACTTCCTCATCGCGGTGATGGACCAGATCCTGGACTACACCGATGTGGATGTGTTTGGCTTCTGGGAGGATATGGGGTTCAAGACCGGGCCGCTGCTGGGGCCGGAGATGGCGCGCAAGTACATGCTGCCGCGCTACAAACGCGTCGTGGAGCACCTCATGGCCAGGGGCGTGAAGCTCTTCTCCCTGGACAGCGACGGTGACATCACCAAGCTGCTGCCGGTGTGGGTGGACGCGGGGATCAACATCCTGTATCCCTTCGAGGTGCAGTGCGGGATGGATGTCAACGTGGTGCGCCGCGAGTTCGGGCGGGACCTGCGGATGTGGTGCGGCATAGATAAGCGCGCGCTGGCCATCGGCCCCGAGGCCATAGACGCCGAGCTGCGGCGCGTGCAGCCCCTGGTGCAGGAGGGGGGCTATATCCCCGGCCTCGACCACAGCATGCCGCCGGACATCCCGTATGCCAACTTCCGTTACTTCATGGAGCGCCTTTGGGAGCTGGTCAATGGAAGGCTGTAGGGCCCACATCCTGGCTTGACAGTAGACCCGGGCGCCGACCTGTGCGGAGATCCTGGAGGGGACGAACCGCTTACTGGCGAACCGTCTGTCCGGAGCCTCCCTCACATGGACAGGTCTGGTCCCCTCAACCGCATCTTGCGTCAGGCTGGTCGCGCACTGCAGGTGCAGCAGGCGGGCCTGCTGGCGGTCATCCTGGTCCTGGGGACGGTGCTGACCCTGTTCGCCGGCAGCCACCAGGACCCGCTGACCGGACTCACGGTCAACAACTTCCTCAACGCCAACACCCTGCTGCAGACCGCTACCGATGCCTCCTTCTTCGCCATCATGGCCGTCGGCGCCACCATGGTGATCATCTCCGGCGGCATTGACCTCTCCGTCGGTTCTGTCTTCGCCCTCGCCGGTGTCACGATGGGGCTTGTGCTGCGGACCTGGCAGCCCGAGAACGGGCTCCTGGCGATCCTGGCGGGCTTGGCCCTCAGCGTAGGCATGGGGGTGCTTTGTGGCCTCGTCAATGGCTGTCTGATGGTGGGACTGCGAGTGCATCCGTTCATCATCACCCTGGGCACGATGTGGATCTTCCGCGGGATCGCCTTCGTGGCCAGCCGGGCCGAGAGCATCCTGGTGCCCGACGCACTGACGGACTCGGTGAAGGCCTCGCTGGGCCTGGGTGGCCAACTGGCGCCGATTCCGCTGCTGGCCATGGTGGCGGTAGCGGCACTGGGGTCTGTCTTTCTGAGCCGGACTGTTCTGGGGCGGCACATCTTTGCCGTCGGGGGCAACGCCGAGGCCAGCCGCTACGCCGGGCTTTCCCTGGGGCGGGTCTACATCTCCGTGTTTGCTGTGGCCGGCCTAACGGCGGGCATCGCCGCCTACCTGGGCGGGGCCTTCTACGGCTCCACCTCCTGCGCCGACGCCACCGGCTACGAGCTCTACGTCATCGCCTCGGCCGTCGTCGGGGGCGCCAGCCTGCAGGGGGGGAAGGGCAGCGTCATCAGCGCCATGCTGGGAGCGCTGCTGATCACCCTCATCCGCCAGTCCATTCGCACTCTGCATCTCGACCAGAACTACGAGTGGATCATCATCGGCTGTGCTATCATTGTCGCGGTGGTGTTGGACCGGGCCAGCGCGGTCGTGGCCGAGAAGCGCCTGACCCGCATCGCCCCGGACACCGTCTCTCCTGAGGAGGGAACCCCATGAAGCCGCTGTCTTACGCCGCCGTTGTGTTGCTCTGTCTGGTTGCCGTTGCCCTGACGGGGTGCGGCAAGCCGGCGCCACCGGAGGCCACGACCGCCCAGCAGCCCCTTGTCGAGGGCCAGACCGGATCGGCCGAGCCGAAGGCGAAGGCTCTGAAGATCGCGATGATCGCCAAGAGCTCCACGAACCCGGTCTTCCTGTCAGCCCGCACGGGCGCCGAGGCCGCTGCAAAGGAGCTCTCGGCCAAGCACGGCTGCGAGATCACCATTGACTGGCGAACACCGCCCACCGAGGACGGGACTGTTCAGGCCCAGCGTATCGCCCAGGCCGTGAATGAGGGCGCTAACTGCGTGCTCATCTCCTGTTCAGATGCGGCCAAGGTGACCGGGGCCATTGACGATGCGGTCAGTCGCGGCGTGCCGGTCATGACTTTCGACAGCGATGCCCCGGGGTCCAAGCGCTTCGCATTCTATGGGGTGGATGACATCAAGACCGGGGCCATGGTGATGGACGAGCTGGCGCCGCTCATCGGGCAGAAGGGCAAAGTAGCCATCCTGGCCGGAAACCAAAACGCCCCGAACCTCCAGAAGCGTGTGCAGGGAGCCAAGGAGGCGGCCAAGAAGTACCCAGGCATTGAGATCGTGGGCACCTTCTACCATGTGGAGACGCCCCAGGACGCCGCGGCCGAGGTGACCCGCGTCATGAACGCCTATCCCGGCATCCGCGGCTGGGCCATGATCGGCGGCTGGCCGCTGTTCACCAAGTCGCTGCTGACGACGCTGGATCCCAAGAAGGTCACCGTGGTGTCGGTGGATGCCCTACCCGCCGAACTGCCCTATGTCGAGAAGGGCATCGCCCCGGTGTTGCTGGCGCAACCGACCTACAACTGGGGCTATGTGTCGGTGCAGAAGATTGTTGACAAGCTCCTGCTCAACCTGGAAGTGCCGGTGGTGAACGAGATGGAGCTGATCCGGGTCACCAAGGACAACCTCGGCGAATGGGCCCGGCAGCTCAAAGACTGGGGCTTTGAGGACGTTCCCGAAGAGTACCTGAAGTAGGGGCGTCTGGACATGCGCCCCGGCACCCGCTAACGGACCAGGATGTCGGGGCGCACCATCGTTCTGCCCTCGTATTCCACCTGAATCGTGGGCCAGTCTCGAACCGGGCTGAGAATTTCCGGCCCGTCCAGCGTCGCCAGGATGGTGTCCTCGGACTTGGTGCCGGTGATAGAGGGGTTCCAGGCAAAGGCCTGGTTAGCCAGCACGCGGTGCGGGGTAGAGTGAGTGGCCTTGTAGGAGCGGCCCTGATAGCCCGTGGCGCCGCCCTGGTGGTGCAGCCGCCACTCCTCCGGGTAGCCGGTCTCCGCGTATATCCGCGCCGCCCGTGCGAAGACCTCGCCCACCGTTGCCCCGGGGCGCGACTCCAGGTTCAGACAGGTGTCCACCTGCACACAGGCGTAGTGGCGGTGCCGCAGATCCTCCGGCAGTTCCCCGAAGTGTACGAGCCGCGTGGCGGAGAGATGCAGTCCGTGGCGGCGCACCGAGGCCACCAGCATGGCATACTGGCGTAGCGTCGTTGCCGTGGGGATGGGATGGCGGAAGTTCCGGATGCGGTCATCCACCGCGATGAGGATGACCAGGGGCTGAATGCCTGCGCGCATGAGCTTGCCGGTCAGCACCGCCGCGATCTCGTGCTCAGACTGGCCCGGCTCGATCTCCCGCGCCGACTGCTCCAACGCCTCCGACACGTCTGCCCCCAGCGCCCGGTATCGTTCGACCTCGGGAGGCAGGAGCTGCCAAGTGAGCTGCCCAATGGTGTCGCCCAGGTCCATGGCCCCCGGGAGCCAGTTGCCGTCAGCCGCGACGTCGCCCGTAACCAGGCGGCCGATGACTTCCGTCATGTTGTTGAGGTGCCATTCATCGGCGACGACCTCAAACTCCAGGCCGGCCACCTCTTCGGCGGCGATACGTCCCGCCTCGATGTTGTCGGTGACCACATACTGCCGGTCTGCAGTGATCAGGGCCGACGCCACGCCCTGCTCCGTACCCATGACCACATGGCTGTCGCCGCCGCCGGTGACCCAGGCGAAGTTGGTCTGCGCACCCAGGATGACGGCATCCAGTTCCTCCGCGGCCATCATGGCACGGATACGCTCCAGTTTGGCCTGGACTTCTTCGAGACGGGTCATCGGGGTCACCTCAACGGAATCCGGATGTGATGGCACGTGGGGCCTGCGGCAGCTAGCTCACCTGCACGGCGCCCACGGGGCAGACCTGTTGGCATGTGCCGCACTTGATGCACTTGCGAATGTCAATGATGTGTCGCTCATAGGGCTTCATGGCGATGGCGTCGGCAGGGCACATCTGGGCGCAGCGCGTGCAGCCGATGCACTTGTCCGTGATGCTGTAGGTCAGCAGCGCCTTACAGCGCCCCGCCGGGCACCTGCCCTTGAGATGCGCCTCGTACTCGTCGCGGAAGTACTTCAGGGTCGTCAATACCGGGTTGGGCGCCGTCTGCCCCAGGCCGCAGAGGCTGCCGCGCTTGACGGTGCGGCACAGGTCCTCCAGTTCCTCCAGGTCCGCCGGCTTGCCGTGGCCCGTACAGATGGCCTCCAGGATGTCCAGGAGCCGCCGGGTTCCGATGCGACAGAACGTGCACTTGCCACAGGACTCCCGCTGGGTGAACTCCAGGAAGTACCGCGCCACATCCACCATGCAGTCCTGGTCGTCCATCACCACCAGGCCGCCTGACCCCATGATGGCGCCCACGCCGGTCAGAGCCTCGTAGTCTACCGGGGTATCGGCCAGTGCCGCCGGGATGCAGCCTCCGGAAGGCCCGCCGATCTGCACCGCCTTGAAGGTGCGCCCCTCGGCCACTCCCCCACCGATCTCCTCCACGATCTGACGGATCGTGATGCCCATCGGCACCTCAATGAGCCCACCCCGCTGGGTCTTTCCGGTCAGGGAAAAGACCTTCGTGCCGGGACTGTGAGGGGTGCCGTGCTCCCGGAATGCCTCTGGCCCATTTCTGATGATCCAGGGCACCAGCGCCAGTGTCTCGACATTGTTCACGCAAGTGGGGCGGCCCAGGTAACCCTTCTCGGCCGGATAGGGGGGGCGCAGGTGCGGCATGCCCCGCCGACCCTCCAGCGAGGCCAGCAGACCGGTCTCCTCGCCGCAGACGAAGGCCCCGGCCCCCTCCAGAAGACTCACGTCGAGGCAGAAGTCCGTGCCGAAGAGGTGGTCGCCGAGCAGGCCGCGCTCCTTACACTCCGCAATGGCCTGACGGATCCGGCGGACGGCCAGCGGGTACTCATGTCGGATGTAGAAGATGGCGTGGCGGGCCCCAACGGCGCGAGCGGCGATGGCGATCCCTTCCAGGATGCGGTACGGGTAGCTCTCCAGGAGCATCCGGTCCATGAAGGCTCCCGGGTCGCCCTCGTCGCCGTTTCCTACCACATACTTGCGGTCCGCGGGGGTATTGCGGACCAGGCGCCACTTGCGGCCCGTGGGGAATCCCGCGCCCCCACGGCCCCGGAGGCCCGAACGCTCCACCACCTCGATGATGGCATCAGGCGTCATGGTGGTGACGGCCTTTTCCAGGGCACCAAAGCCACCGTGAGACAGGTACTCATCCAGGTCCAGCGGGTCCAGCGCGCCGCAGAACTCGGTCGCCAGGTGTTCCTGTGGACCCAGGAAGGTGCACACGGGGGCATCCCGCACGTCCAGGGCATACCGTGTCACGGGTTCCCAGGTCTCATCCGTGAGCAGGTGTTCCAGCGTCTCGGTGACCTTGGCTCGGACCTTGCGCAGCACCCCGCGGGGCGCGAAGTGCCGCCGCACAATGGCCGGTGCATCGGCCGCCTGCACCCGCGCATAGACCACCGGCTCCCGTCCAGGCTCATGAACCTCGACCAGGGGCGTCTGGTGGCACATGCCCACGCAGCCGACGGGCTTTACCGTGACCAGTGCTCCCAGGTCCCGGGCCGTCTCCTCCAGGGCCGTGCGCACGTCCAGACTCCCACCCGCCACGCAGCAGGACCCGACGCCGACCCGGATTTCGGCAAAGCCCTCCTGACCATCGCCCGCACCGCCCGTGGGTGGTCGGAGCGCACCGCGGCGCTGCAGCTCCAGGAAGTCCCGCAGCATGCGGTCCACGCTGTCAGGCGTGAGATGCCCGTAGGTGATGCCGTCTATCTGCACCACGGGCGCCAGGGTGCAGCAGCCGAGGCATTCCACGCGCTGCAGCGTCCACAGACCGTCGTCTGTGGTATCGTGCTCCTCGGTCAGACCCAGGTTGCGCCGCAATGCCTCGCTGACCAGATTGGCGCCCTTGACGTGACAGGCGGTGCCATGGCAGACGCTGATCACGTGCTGCCCGACTGGCCGGTGACGGAACTTGGCGTAGAAGGTCGAGACCCCAGCGATCTGCGCCGGCGTGATGTCCGTCAGCTCACAGACGCGCCGCAAGGCCTCCGCCGGCAGGTACCGGTAGTGCTCCTGGATGGCGTGGAGAAGAGGGATGACCTGCCCGGCGTCGCGGCCGTGCTCGGCCACCAGCGCATCCACGAAGGTGAGGTCCACTCCGAGACCTGGCAATCCTGCCGGGTCGGGAGTGGTCGGAACCAGTCCCTTCGTGGGAGGGGTCTCCGACCCTGACGCCTCCGTAGTCGTCACCTGCTCCGTCACATCCACGTCTACTGCCCTGCGTTCCCGATCGCGAAAAGGCTCTTGGCCCCGCGCATGTAGATGTGTCCGTTGGCGAAGGCCGGGGTAGCCCCGACCTCCTCGCCAAGCTTCCCGGTGCCGATAGCCTTGAACTGCCGCGCTGCCTCAAAGATGTGAGTGATGCCCTCGGTGTCGGTCACATGGACGAGGTTGCCCACGATAATGGGCGAGGCTGTGACCGGGTTATCCATGGACTCCTGCCACAATCGGGCGCCGGTCTTGGCGTCATAGCATGTCACGTAACCGCTTCCGGAGACCACGAAAAGCAGCTCACCGTTGCAGGCAGGGCTGCAGGTATCCGGCAAGCCGTCGGTGCCCTTCCAGACGATCTTGGGCTGCGGCTCCTGGGCGTCGGGGGGTTTGATGGCCACCAGGCCCACGCCATCCTGCGCCGCATAGATCAGACCGCCGGCGTAGCAGGGGCTGGGCGCGATCTCCCCACCCATGCACTCCAGGCGCCAGAGCTCCTTGCCTGTGGCTGGGTCGTAGGAGATGACATGCGGGTTGCCGACGGTGATAATCTCGGCGCGTTGCCCGGTGTTGATGACAATCGGGCTCGTCCAGGTGTTGGGCGTGGGGCGATCGGTGCGCCACACGTTCTTGCCCGTTTCCACGTCCAGGGCCAGGAGGTAGGACTGGTTCTGGTCAGCACTGGAGCCCTGGTCCATCTGCACAATGACAATGTTGCGGTAGGTCGCCAGCGACGCTGCGTGTCCATACACATTCTCGGGTCTGCCGAGGGCCTTGCTCCACAGCAGCTTGCCATCCAGGTCCAACCCGACGATGTCGCCGTTGGCGAAGGCGGCAAAGACTCGCTTGCCGTCGCAGGCCATCGTGGGAGCCGCATAGCCCGTATCTGGACTGACTTCGGGCGGCTCGTCCTTCGCGCTGAGCTCCACTACCACCGGCGTCGTCCACAGGAGCTTCCCGGTGGCAGCGTCCACGCCATAGACGGCCCGCTCCCGCTCATTGGCCCCGGTCAGGAACAGACGTCCATTCCAGTAGATCGGCGAGCTCTTGCCCGGCAAGGGGATGGCGGTCTGCCAGAGCACCCCCTGCTTGTTGGGCGCGTCCCACTTCGTCGGATACGAGCCACCCGCCACGAATCCGCTGCCGGCGCCGCGAAAGACGGGCCAGTTGCGGGCCAGCTCCTCGGCCGACGGGTACTGCCCGTTTTGGGGTGTCGTTGGCCCCGACGTCCCTGCTCCACCACCCCGTGGACCGCCACCGGGCATTCCGGGCGGACCCGGAGGGCCGGGAGGACCAGCGGGTCCGGCGGGACCGGGAGCTCCCTTCTCACCCCTGGGACCACGAGCCCCAGCCGGGCCGGGTGGCCCCATGGGTCCGGCCGGGCCGGGCGGTCCAGCCGCGCCTGGCGCTCCCGGAGGGCCGGGAGGACCGGGCACGGGGCGCACGTCGGGAAGACCCGGCACATAGCCCGCGGGGGCGTTCTGCAGCTTCTGAAGTCCTGTATCCTGCTGGTAGGCCAGGTTCACCTGGCGCACATATTCGCTGGCCGGATCATGTCGGGCCACGACGCCCAGGGTGGTGAGAAAGCCGGCCAGGAGGACCGCAAAGGCAGCCACTGACCTTCGGCTTGCTGCCACAAGAAGCCAGGGGCGGCCGGCGAGGCTGCTGTCAGGGCGAGGCAGTCTGGCCCGCAGCTTCAGCGAGACATGCAGCATCACCAGCGTCAGAATGACCCCTGTCGCCAGGACATAGGCCCCATAGATGGCGTAAGCTTCGCTCTGGAAGTAGTACCACCGCACCTGGTAGTCCAGAGCGCGAATCTGCATCCGCAGCTCGACGTTGTTGGGGTCCTTGGCAAGCTCGCCCTTGAGCACCTCGATCTGTGCCGGTTCAACGGGGTCATAGGACCGCGCCCAGACGAGATTGGTGATGAGCAGGCCCAGGACCACCAGGCAGAAGAGGGCTAGCACGACGGTGGAGATCACGGCAGCGCGGAACCAGGCCAGCTGCATCCGCTCCTGTGGGGTCGGAACGGGTTGTCCCTCAGTGCTCATGGGCATCCTCCGCGTAAGGGGCGGTGAAGCGTCGGGGAATCCGGGGCCGGCGCCGGGCGGTCAGCCCGGGCTGGTTGCCGATGCCAGGCCACTGCATGCTACTCACTGGTCAACGTCCCCCTGCGCTGTCGTTCCACCGGACACACGTCAAAGCAGCGGCCGCAGGTGACACACGCCGCCTGGTCAATGTCGTACTCAGCGCGGTGACGGCGGACCGAGAGCCGGATCATCCGGGCGCCAAAGATAAGGCCCAGCCACACTCCCATCAGAGTGCCGCCCAGCTCGTACCTGCGGTGGATGGCTGCGGCCTGCTGGTACAACTCCTGCGCGGGCCGACCTTGCCGGGCGAAAGCCTCGGTGGCCAACGTCGGCTCCTGCACCAGGCCCTTCTCCTGCAGAAAGACCAGGTCCGCCAGCCGCACGGTGGGATCCACCTTGGCCAGCAGAGGACTGCTGAATCGGCCCAGGAATCCGCCCGCAGCCAGAAGCAGCGGGAAGAGCGCAATGAGCAGGCCCAACCTCCGCCGTCCCTCGCGACGCGACACACTCCCGGGCTCCGCCGTCGGCGGGCTGATTGCTCCAAATGGGCAAGCGTTGGCGCACAGGTGGCAGTTGATGCATTCCCCGTACGTCAGTTTCACCCGTCGCCAGCTCACCCGCCCACACAGCCCCAGGAGGGCCCCGTAGGGGCAGGCATAACGGCAGTAGGGTCGGCCCACGAACACCGCCAGCAGTACAACCGCCGTGCCGATGGCCAGCATCAGAGGTGTGCCGCCCAGGCGGTAGAAGAGAATGAACGGATCATAGCGGCAGATGATGAAGTCACTGCCCATTACCGCAAACAGCACTGCCCCGCCCAGGTAGATCCAGGGCAGCAGGCTCAGGCTGCTGTCCAGCCACTTCGGCACCCGCAACGGCCTTAGCAGCACCACGTCCTGCAGGGCGCCCAGGGGGCAGGCGGCGGCGCAGAAGATGCGACCATAGAAAAGCGCTCCGAGCAGCGGCAGCAAGAAGAACACGGCCACGGCCAAGCTGACGCCGTAGGTCGGGTCGGTGAACGAAAGAGCCACGTTTTGGATCGAGCCTACCGCGCAGACACAGCCCTTGCGCCAGAAGCCAAAGTAGGCTACGCCAAAGGCTGCCAGCACGAACAGGTGCGACCGCGAGCGCGTGCGGTAGACGGCCCATGCGGCCATGACCAGCATGGCTGCCAGGACAGCCATGTCAATCCAGGCCAGCAGCGGTGGCCGGGGGCCCGGTACGGGCGTCTGCGGGAACTGATAGTTCCAGGAGAACTCCGGCGGCGGGAAGTTCTCGGCGGCAATCCCCAGGGCCGGCCACAGCAGTCCTAACACCAGCAAGAGGGCAATCATGCCTGCGCGCCACCGGTAGCCGGAGTCATGTCGGTGGGCTCTGCTCCCACTTGGGCCTTCCGTGGCGAACGCAGCAGGTACGGTTCACTGGCGGGAACCCGCCGCCAGGCTTGTGCCGGGCATTGCACGGCGATGGAGCACTGGTTGCAGTTCAGACAACGGTCATGGCGCGCCTGCAGAATCAGCGAGCCATTGCCAAAAGCCTGGCAGCCCTTCACGCATAGTCCGCAGCCGATGCACTTGGCCTCGTCAATGGTGTACTGATAGTACGGCTCTTCCACGTAGAGCCGCTTGATGGCATCGGTCGGGCACCGCACGTTCTCGGCCGCCTCCTGGTTGTCCGGCCGCTGATCCAGGTAGTAGCCGAAGCACAGCTCACAATACCCGCAGCGCGAATGCTCATGGACGACCTTGACCGCCGAGGGGTTAAGGACGCACGCGGTGGCGCAGTTGCCACACTGCGTGCACTTGTCCGGGTCCAGTTGCCACACCATGCCCGAGGCATCGGTGCGGCCCACCAGGGAGCCAATGGTGGTGCCGGCCACGAGCAGCCCGGCACCGCGGCAAAACTGGGCAATGAACTCCCGGCGGGTTATGACTTTCGGGGTGTTTTCCATGCTCGACCCTTGCCTAGCTCCTCACGCACGGCCACAGCCCGTTCGTCGCTGCAGTCATGCACCTGAGGGCAAATCCCGCAGGCCCCCTGGTAGCGGCAGTCTACACCGTTGCGTCTCATGAGCCAGCCCATGCCACCAGCCAGCAGCCCGCCAGCCAGCCGGCGGCCGACGCTGCGCAGGAACTCCCGGCGGGAGGTGTCAGAGGCGCTGTTCGCCGTACTCGCGTCATTCATCTTCAGATCGCCCCAAACAGAGAGCCGCAGGCCACGACCACGGCCCGGTGCGCCGTTCGGCGGACCACCCAGACCCGGCAGCCAACATCTCGCGACAGCGGTTGCAGCCCCAGGTCAGTGCGGTGGGTCAGCCCTTGCTCTTCTCAGCCGGCGCCACCGATGTCTGGACCGGCGCGAACACGCGGATCATCTTCGCCGGAGGATCCAGCACCAGCACGCGCCCGGCGCTGTCTACCGCCAGGTCCATCCCGGAAGCAGTCAGGGACAACGCGGCTGGCGGCGCCACCACGGACTCAAACGCTCCGGCGGCGCTGTAGACCTTCACCCGCGGTATGCCCTTCTCGGCCGTCACCACCCGGCCGTCGTCCAGCAGCGCCAAGTCGGTCGGATTGCAGCAACCGGAAAAACCCTGGATGCCCTGGGAGGCTTCGCCCCATGAGGTCTTCAGGTTGCCGTCCCGGTCGTATGTTTCCACGGCCTGCCGTCCGGGGTTTGTCACCCTGAGCAGCCCGTCGGTTCCCATCACCACATCCAGATGGGGGCTAGGCATGACAATGCCCGGAATGTTGCGGGCCGGGTCCTTCTGTCCGATGAGGCCCACGACCTGGCCGGAAGCGTCGTAGCGCAGGACGACGCGCTGGCCCGCGTCACCGACAAAGATATCGTCACCGGCGACGATGACAGACGTGAAGTAAGACTTCGGTCCGGCAGGCTGCCATTGTGCCAATCGCTGCCCGGCGGCGTCATAGACTTCCACATGGTCCCGCAACCCGACATAGCGCTTCCCGTCGGGCGCGATGGCCACGCAGTTGGGTTCGGCCCCCAGGTTCACGTCGGCCAGCGGCTGCCCCTGCCAGTCCAGGACCCGCAGCATGCGGTCGCCCACGACCACAACCTGCTGGCTGTCGGCCGTCAGGGCGATACCGCGCGGCGCAATCAGGCCCGTAGGCAACTCACCGGCGAGCTGGTAAGTGATGAGCGCCGGATCCACAGCACGCCAGTTCTTCTCCCGCGCCGCGTCCTGGCTAATGGCGGGCTGCGCCTGGCTCGAGACCCGGCGGCCCCGCTGGACGAACAGGTACAGCCCGGCGGCGACGGCCAGCACCGCCACCACGACCACGATGGTGAGGCCCAGGTTGGCTGTTCCGCGCCGCCCGCTGTGGCGAGCGGTGCGGCGCATGAGGCGCTGCGTCATCGGCCACCCACATCCAGACAGACCATAGTGGTTAGGTCGCGGCAGACCAGTCTGGTCCCGGCCATCGCAATCGGGCCCCAGGCGTCCGGTCCGGCCAGGACCTTCGCTGTGGCCAGCGCCTTGAAGCCTTCCGGCGACACTTGCGCCAGAGTCATCAGGCCCTGGTCATTGATCAGGTACATGAGGCCGCCGGCCATGATGTAGGGGCCAAGACCAAAGCGGTGGGTTGGCCCCGACGTCCACTGCACCTGTCCGTCGAGGCTGAGACACGCCAACTGCTTCTCAAGGGGAATGCCGCCCGGCAAGACGCCATAGAGATAGCCCCTATACAGGATGGGCGTGTGCTGGTCAGAGCCGAACACGCTCGATTTCAGGCGGTAAAGCACCTCACTTGTGAAGCCCTCGCCCTGGGCCCTGAGACGGAACATGATAGCCCCGGCGTTGTAGCCACCGCACAGGAAGATGCGACCGTCACCGATCGGTACGGCGCTGGGTACCGTGGCGGTGCTCACCTTCCAGTCGGTGCTCTCCCACAGGAGCTTGCCGGTGGTGGAGACCCCCACCACACCAAGGCTGGCGGGCCAGATGTAGAGCTTCTTGCCGCCGATGGTCGCCGGGATGATTGAGGCGTGCGTCATCTTCCAACCGCGGGGGTTGGGTGTTTCCCAGATCGTCTTGCCTGTGGCGATGTCCACGGCGGCCATGAGTGCCTGCCCGCCCGGAGCCAGGATGACCTGGTTGCCCTGCACCAGCGGACACTGCCCCGCATACCACTGGGGTACGGTAGTACCCCACTGCTGGACCATGTCAATCTTCCATAGCATCCTGCCAGTAGTGGCGTCACAGCACATCACATGGCACTTGGGGCCGATGGTGACGACGTAGTTGCCGCTGACGGTGGGCACAGTGCGGGACATGCCGTGATTGCGCCTGACGTCCACCGGATAAGCGGTGTGCCACAGCTCCCGGCCGTCGGCCAAGGCGAAGCAGCGCAGCGTGTCGGCCTTGGCTGTCTGGTCATAGTCCAGGACATAGACGCGGCTCTTGGCAATGGCCGCCCCGGCGTAGCCCTCGCCCAGCTTGACCGTCCAGAGCTTGCGAGGCCCGCCGCTGGGCCAGGCACGCGCCAGTGACACGGCTTCCTTGAATACATTGTCCAGGTCTGGCCCGCGAAAGCGCGGCCAGGAGCCGGGTAGCGAGGGCACCGGTCCCCCGCCTCCGGAGGTGGTAGCGGCTGCACCCGGCGGTCCTCCGGGTCCTCCCATGACCCCCGGAGGCCCCAAACCGCCCCCGGGGCCCATGCCCATTCCGGGAGCCCCCGGCATGCCGGGCCCACTGCCGAACCCGGGACCAGCGGGCATCCCGGGTCTGCCGGGAGGGGGCCCGGGCGCTGGCGTGGTGGGATTGCCACCACTGAACGCCTGTCCCGGCACGGCGGGGGCAGTCGCACTGCCTTTGAGCGACTCCGGGCTGGGCACACGGGCCTTTGGTGTGCCGGTCGGCGGCGTCGCCCGTGACCACAGCACCAGCACCACGATGCCCGTCGCTCCGAGCAACGTCGGGAGGCCGTAGCTGATCAGACCGTACAGCAGTGACAAGCGCCGCTGGGGGTCCTGTATGGGGCCGAGCAGAGTGCGCCAGCTCATTGCGGTTCCATGTTCTGCGTTTCTCAGGGTATACTAGGGTGCGCTCTGGCGCGTGTCAAGCAACGGCCTCACGGTCTTGCTGGTTGAACCTCGCTCCCGGCGCCAGCGTCAGCGTTAGCCGGTCGAGGACTGGCCCGGGTCCAGGACGCGCGAAGGCCCCCGGCAAGTCCCGACATTCGCACCCGACCTGCAGCCTAATCAGGGAAGTGTCCAGTGACACCGTTACTGCTAGTTGCCTGCGGATCAGACCCGCAACGCCAGCCCGGCATCGGGGCGTTGGTGAACCGGGGACATCAACCCCTGATGCTACCGGAACTGTATCATGTTGAGGAGGCGTCGCCGGTCTGGGACCAACTGCGAGCGTCGGGACAGCCGCTCGTGGTCGTTACCGGGATCCATGCCCGTCCCGCCGAGTGGCTGTTGCGGCACCACGGCCTCGGCGAGCAGGGCCTGCAGGTGATCAGCCTCTTGGACGTCGCGGACCCGGCGGAGTTCGTACAGCGAGTAGAGCAGGCGCTGGTGGCACTGGGTGCCACGGCCGCTGCCGGCCCCACCCCTTCGCTGATTTCGGTGTCCTCCGACCGGGAATGCACCCGGGAGCGTTGGTATCCGGTTCATGACAAGTCCCGTTGTACCGAATGTGGGCACTGCCTGCAGTTCTGCCTCTTTGGCGTGTACGAGCTGGATGAAGAGGGCAAGGTCAGGGTGGCGCGCCCGGACCAGTGCAAGCCCGGCTGTCCCGCCTGTGCCCGCATATGCCCCCACAGCGCGATCATGTTCCCCTTGTACCACAAGGACCCGGCCATTGCCGGAGCTCCCGGGCACTTCGTGGAACTGGATGCCGAGGGGCGCAGGCTTTTCTATGGCCGGACCGGTGCCCAGTGCCCAACGTGCGGCCAGGGCGGCGAGGTTCTGCGTCGAGGCCGCGCGGCTGATGACTGCTGCGCCGAGTGTGGCCGGCCCGTGGCGGCGGCACCGGCGCCACCCGTAGCCGCCGCTGGCAACACCGGGGACGACCTGGACGCCCTGCTGGACGAGCTGGAGCAACTCTCCGGGGGGCGCCCGGACTGATGGCTGGCGTGCCCGGCGCTGCGGTGGTGCTCACTGCCGACCAGATTCTGATGGCACAGCACCGTCTGCTGCTGGACGGTATGCTGGCCTCCAGCCAGACCACGACCAGCCCCGAGCCTCTGCTCCGGGGTCTTCTCCTGCCCTCTGCGCCCCATGATCCGTCCACTGGCCGCGCCATTCTCGCCCCACTGGGTCTGCGCCGGGTGGAAGCTGCCCTGCGGCGCGACGGCCTGGGGCAGGCAGACGTCGCCGTCGCCGATGAGCGCCACCTGACTCACGTCATCGGGCCGGAGACGCGCGTCGTGGCTCTCGCCACGGGTGACCCCCTGGGTCTGGGCATGAGCAGCTCGACCATGACCGCCGTGGCCGGAGGACGCATCTGGACCGAGATGCTGTTTCGGCGGGTGCTGGCCCGGGTCCGGGCGACGGTGCGCGCGGCGGGGAGCCCGGCGAAGATCGTGGTCGGGGGGCCGGGCGCCTGGCAGCTTGCGCAGCAGCCCGACCGCATGGGGCCCCTGGGCATAGACCACGTCATTTGCGACTACTGCGAGGCCAATGTCACTGACCTTGTCCGGCAGGTAATGTCGGGGGTCTTGTTGCCGCCGGTGCTGCAGGGCGAGCCGCCAAAGGTGTCCGACATTCCGCCCATCGTCGGGCCGGCCACGATGGGTGCGGTTGAGTTGAGCCGCGGCTGCGGGCTGGGCTGCGACTTCTGCACCCTGGCCGGCGTGGCGATGGGCCACCTATCGCCAGACACCATCTTGGCCGATGCCGAGACGAACCTCGCCGGAGGCAACGCCAACCTGGCACTGCTGAGCGAGGACTTCCTGCGTTACGGCGCGGAGGGTGTGCGTTGTCGCCCCGATGCGCTACTGGAGCTCATACGGCAATTGCGGTCCCTGCGCGGCGTCAGGCTCTTGCAGGTGGACCATGTGAACGTGGCCAGCGTGGGGCAGTTTGGCACCGGGGAGTTGCGCACGCTCCATGACCTGCTGGCTGGCGACCAGAGGGGGCTTTGCTGGGTCAACATTGGCGTTGAGTCCGCTTCCGGACGCCTGGTGGCGGCCCTGGGCTGCCGGCCGAAGATGGGCGGCGTGGCCCCGGAGGATTGGGCTGTATTCGCCCGCGAGCAGCTAAGTCGCCTGTGCGCCACAAGGTTTCTGCCGCTCACCAGCCTCGTCATCGGCGTGCCGGGCGAAACGACGGAGGACCTTCGCTTGACACTTGACTGGGTGCGGTCCTTGCGCGACCTGCGGCTGACGGTCTTCCCGGTGCTCTACGCTCCCGTGGATGGCAGCCCGTCCCCTGCACCGCAGAGCCTGAGCAAGCTGCACTGGGAGCTGCTACGGGAGTGTTATGCCCTGAACTTCCGCCACATGCCGGCTCTATACTGGGATAACCAGACACGCGGCGGTGTCCCGAGAAGCAAGTGCCTCGGCTTCCAGTTGCTCGGCAAGGGACAGATCGCCCAGTGGAAGACCCTCCTGTGGTGGCGCCAGTGGAGGGCCCCCGCATGATCGAACCCGCGCGCGTTGAGCGTCTCTGGCAGCAGGCACGGGAGTACCTTCTGAGCCTTCGCAACCCTCACGGCTACTGGGAAGGCTACCTGTCCTCCTCGGCCCTGGCCACGGCCACTGCGCTCAGCGCGCTGTCGCTGGCGGGCGACCCGGCCGATGGCCCGTTGATGGAGCGCGCCCTGGCCTGGCTGGCGCAGGACCAGAACGACGACGGCGGCTGGGGCGACTCCCCGGAAAGCCCCAGCAACCTCTCCACGACCCTGCTGTGCCTGGCGGCGCTGAGGCTCGCCGATGGCAGCAGCTCCCATCCGGCACGGGCGGTTGATGGCGCGTGGAGCTATGTGGCGTCGCACGCCGGGCGTGGCGCCGATGGGATCGCCGCAGCCGTCCGGCGGATCTACGGCGAGGACCGCACCTTCGCGGTGCCCATCCTGATGAACTGTGCCCTGGCCGGCCTGGTGCCCTGGCACGAGGTCCCATCCCTGCCGTGCGAGTTGGCGGCCGTGCCCCAGAGCTGGTATCCCCGCCTGCGGCTGCAGGTGGTCAGCTACGCCCTGCCGGCCCTGATCGCGGTGGGGCTGGTGGTGGACCGCCACCGCCATTCGATCCTGACGCCACTGCGGCGAGCTCTGACCCCACGGCTCCTCCAGCGGCTGGCGGCCATCCAGCCCGCCAACGGCGGCTTTCTGGAGGCCACCCCGCTGACCGCCTTCGTCGCCATGAGCCTGATCGCTGCCCTGAGCCCGGACCAGCCGGTGGTCCGCAAGTGTCTCGATTTCATCCGGCCCGCGGCGAGGCCTGACGGCAGTTGGCCGATTGACACGAACCTGGCCACCTGGGTCACCACGGGGGCCGTCAATGCCTTGATGTCGGGGGAGGAGCCGGTCGGGCCGACAGCGGCGAGTGAGGCGCTGCGCTCCAGTTGCCAGTGGGTATCGCAACAGCAGTTTGCCTCCGTCCACCCCTACACCGGCGCTGCACCGGGTGGCTTTGCGTGGACGGACCTGCCTGGCGCGGTTCCGGATGCCGACGACACCGCTGGCGCCATCGTCATGCTGCGACGGGCGGCCCAGCTAGGTCTGGCAGTGGATAGCGCGGTGGTGGATCGCGCAGCGCAGTGGCTCCTGGGCTTGCAGAACGATGACGGTGGCTGGCCGACCTTCTGCCGGGGGTGGGGACGACTGCCCTTCGACCAGAGTTGCCCCGATATCACCGCCCATGCCCTGCGGGCGTTGCGTGGCTGGCATCCGCCTGGCATCGCCGAGGCGGTCCCCGGCGTTGCGGCGGGCTGGGCCTATCTGGAGCGTACACAGCGCCCGGACGGCTCCTGGCTGCCGCTGTGGTTTGGCAACCAGCACGCTCCAGACCAGGGCAACCCGGTGCTGGGGACGGCCCGCGTGCTGCTGGCTGCGGAGCCGGACAGGGCCGGCGCGATGGTCGAGCGAGGCGCAGCATACTTGCGCCAGGCGCAGAACACCGATGGTGGCTGGGGCGGTGACCGGGGTATCCCCTCTACGGTCGAGGAGACGGCGCTGGCCCTGAGCGCTCTGGCAAGGGTATTGGCCCTGCGGCGGGAGGCGGGGCTTGGCCTGGCGCTGGAGCGTGGCCTGGGCTATCTCGAGCAACTCATGGCCAACGGCACCTGGACCGAGCCGGCCCCCATCGGTCTGTACTTCGCCAGCCTGTGGTACTCCGAACGGCTCTACCCGGTCATCTGGACCGTGGAGGCGCTGGGACGCCTGCGGGGTCTGGCCAAAGGGTCGGGAAATGTTGTATAACATGATTGTGAGTATATGAGCTGGTAGTATCCGGAGGAACAGTAGGGACAATGGGATATAGGCTGCTAAACACGTTCGCCGCTTTGCTATGCCTTGCTCTTGCTGCCAACGCCCAGGGCGTCATGGGCTGGCGCACCGATGGCACAGGCCGTTACCCCGCCGCCACACCGCCCCTAACCTGGAGTGCGGAGCAGGGCGTCGTCTGGGCGACGCCTACACCAGCCCACAGCAATAGCACGCCACTGCTGGTTGGCGACCTGGTCTTTGTGACATCCGAACCGACGACATTGCTGTGCCTCAGGGCCACGGACGGGGCGCTGCTATGGGCGAAGCCCAATGACTTCAGTGAGCTCGCCAGCGAGCAGGAGGCCGCGCAGATGACGGCCGACTATGAGCGCGCCGCCAAGCTGCGACAGGAGGCCGGACAGACGTGGGGCGAGGTGCGGAAGCTCAAGCAGGACCTGCAGGACAGCCCCGACGACGCTGACCTGAAGGCCAAGCTCGCCGAGGCTGAGAAGAAGATGGCGGACATCAATGCCGAGCTGCAGGCCTATCGGGAGAAGTGGTATTCGCTCCCTGACGCGCACCCGACCAATGGCTACGCCTCGGCTACTCCTGTCAGCGACGGCAGCCGGGTGTTTGCGGTCTTTGGCACCGGCATGGTGGTGGCCTACGACCTGTACGGCACTCGTCTGTGGCACCGGGTCCTGGCGAAGCCGACCATTGATTGGGGTGGAGCTTCCTCGCCTGTCCTCGTAGGTGAGAAGCTCATCGTGCAGAGCCGCGATGTGTACGCCCTGAACAAGGACACAGGCGAGACCCTCTGGCAGGTCCAGACACCCGAGACCTGGGCCACGCCGATGGTCACCACGGTCAGCAATGAGCCCGTGTTGCTGACCGGCGCGGGGGACGCGATCCGTGTATCGGACGGGGCCATCCTGGCCAGCAACCTGGGACGCTGTGATTACGGTTCCGGCATTGTTGAGGGTGATGTCGCCTACTGGATCCAAAACGGCGGTACGGCCGTCCGTCTGCGGGAGATCGCCGACGATAAGCTGTTGACCGAGACCCTGTGGACCACCACGCCGAAGGCTGACCGCTACTATGCCGCACCCCTGCTGTATGATGGGCTTATCTACTGCATTACGCAGTCTGGTGTTTTCAGCGTCATTGACGCCGCAGACGGCGCTGTGGTCTTCGAGAAGGACCTGCAGTTGGGCCAGGGAACTGTCTACCCCAGCATCTGCCTGGCTGGCGGGAACCTTTATGTGAGCAGCGACAACGGCACCACGGTGGTGCTGAAACCGGGCCGTGAGCCTGTGGAGTTGGCGCGTAACACTTTGGAGGGCTTCCGGTCCACTCCGGTCTTCAGTGGGAGCCGCGTGTACATCCGTGGTCTCACGAAGGTCTGGTGTCTGGGCGAGTGAGGTGAGTATGAAAGCAGGGGCGGTGCTGCGCTGCGCCGACCTGTGACTGTCATCTCCTGCAGGCAAGCTGATGAGTGATACGTGGCCGATCCCATCCCCGGAGACCCAGCCGGACATCAAGCAGATGCCCGCGGAGGCCGCCGTCCGCGCTGCCATCCGGGCCGAAGCCGGCTCTTTCGCGGCCACTCTTCCCGCCCATGGCTTGCCCACCCGGGAGCTGCTGGGGCAGGCGGCTGCTGACGTGCTGCGGCACCTGGACCTGCCGCGCCAGTACCTTGGTTTCGCCATGGTGGCGGTGGACAACGCGCTGTGGGCTGAGCGCTTCCGCCGGGTGCCCTGCCATCGCCGTCTTCTTCTGTTGCCTCGCTGTCTGAGCCATAGTCAGCACTGCCAGGCGCGGACCGATGCCAGCGGCTTGCACTGCGCGGGCTGCGGCTGTTGCGGCCTGCCGCTCATCCAGCGCGAGGCGGAGAGCCTGGGCTACCAGGTCATCATCGCCGAGGGCACCAGTGCCGTGCTGCTGAAGGTGCTGGAGGGCGAGGCCGATGCCTTGCTGGGGGTGGCGTGTCTCGATTCCCTGGAGAAATCCTTCAACCGCATAGCCGACCTGGGCATTCCCCACCAGGCCCTGCCGCTGCTGCGGGACGGCTGCCAGGACACCGAGGTCGAGCTGGACCTGCTGCGCGAGTTGATGCACAGCTTTGCCCCGGCGACGGCGCCGGCCACCGAGACCTCCTATCTGCCCCTGCTCCGGGAGACCTTCCGCTGCTTCGCTCCAGAGGCGCTGGACCGTCTGCTGGAACCGGTCATTGCCCCATGCCTTCGGGTCGGGCCGGGCCCCGAGGCCATCACCACCACCGACGCGATGGCGCGGGACTGGCTGCAGCGCGGCGGAAAGCGTCTGCGGCCGTTCTTGACCATGGCCACCTATGCGGTGGGAAGACATGGCTTCTATCCCACCAGCGGCACTCGTGACCTGGCCCCCCTGGTTCCGGACGCGGTGCGCCGCCTGGCCGTGGCGATCGAGGCCCTGCACAAAGCCTCTCTCGTCCATGACGACATCGAAGACGACGATGCGTTCCGGTACGGGCGGCCGACGCTGCATCGCGCCCATGGTGTGCCGGCGGCCATCAACGTGGGTGACTACCTCGTCGGACTGGGCTACCGGCTGATTGCCTCCCAGGTCTCGGAGTTGGGCGAAGGCTGTGTGGCCGACATCATGCAGTGGCTTTCCCGGGCCCATCTGCAGCTCTGCTGCGGCCAGGGCGGAGAGCTGCTTTGGCCGCGCAACGGCGAGACGCAACTGCGGCCCCTGCATGCGCTTCAGATCGCTGCGCTGAAGACCGCGCCGGCCTTCGCTGTGGCGCTCTACGCCGGCCTGCGCGCCGCCGAGGCCTCCTTCGACGAAGAGACGCTCCTGCGCTTTGCTACGCACCTCGGCGAAGGCTTCCAGACGCTCAATGACCTGGAGAACTGGGCTGAACTGGATGACAACAAGCTAAGCCTCGGTCGCGACGTGCTGATGCGCCGGCCAACGGTGATCGAGGCCTTCGCCCGCGAGGCCGGCGCCGGTCCTGAACTGGACCGCGTGCTGGCCGACACGAGTGACACCGAGACTACCCTCGCTGCGGTGCACGCGCTGTATGCCCGTTCGGGTGCTTTCGGCCGGGCGCAACAACTTCTGGACAAGCTGCGGGAGCGCAGTCTGGACCTTTCGGCGCAGCTTGGCGACGCGCCGTTACAGCAGCTCTTTGGGTTTCTGGTCCGCAATATCCTGCGCCCCGCGCCGGTGCTGGAGACCCCGGGCTCTCATGGCCACCCTTGACCAATTGGACTCCCTGCTGCTGACCGGGGCTGCGGGCCTGGGTCCGGGGTTTCGCGGCCAGCAACTGGGCTATCTTTGCCGGGCGCAGCTTCCGGGCGGGGGCTTTCCTGGCCGCCAGGGCGGGGCGGACCTCTACTACACCGACTTCGCCCTGCGTCTGGCCCTGCTCCTGGGTGCCGAGGAGGCAGTCTGGGAGCGTACTGCAGGCTACCTGCGACGTCTTCCCCCCCCGGCGGACCTCATCTCACTTTTCTGCCTGCTGAACGCCTCGCGTCTGCTCATGGCGGCTGAGATACTGCTGCCGCTGGACCGCGAGCCGCTGTGCGAGTTGCTGGCGGCCCTCGCCCTGCCGACCGGGGGCTTCGCGAAGGCGCCGGGTGGCCCGGTCAGTGCCTATGCCACCTTCATTGGGGCGATGTGTGCGGAGATGCTGGAAGTGGATCTGCTGACAGGGACCGACACTGTGGCCGCGATCAACGGGCTGCAAGGACCGCGCGGCGGGTACCGCGAGTCGCCGGGCCCGGGCCAGGAGCAGACCAGCGCCACGGCGGCAGCGGTCGCCTTTCTGAACATGCAGGGAGCTCTTTCAGACGAGGCCGCAAGCGCCGCTGCTCGTTTCCTCCAGGCCATGCAAGGTCCTGGCGGCGGCCTGTGGGCCCATGCGGACGCGGCCGTGGAGGATCTGCTCTCTACCTTCACCGGCCTCGTCGCCCTGGTGGGTCTGCCCGAGGCCGAAGGTGTTGACCTCCTGGGAGTGGCCCGTTTCGCCTGCGACCTGGCCATGCCCGACGGAGGTTTCGCAGCCACGCGGCATGACGCCGAGACCGACCTCGAGTACACGTACTACGGGGTGGCCACGCTGGCCCTCCTGCGGGCGATCCTGCCTCCGGCGGCATGAGCCGGCGTTTGCAGCCAGGGGGGAGGAGGCCCGGCCATCGGAGAAGAAGGCCTACGTGACGGTCGCGCCAGTACTCGAGGCGGGAGTGATCAGCATGTGGCCGCGTCGCGTCGCCGTACTGCTGCTGTTGCCCCTCGTTGCTGCCGTGCCAGTGGTCGCCGCTCACCTGACCTATGTGGACCTGCTGAACGAGCTCGTGGACCTCAACGGTCTCCCCGACCTGGAGCCTGGGGTGAAGTGCGCCCAGGCCTCGAGCTATGACCGCGCCAGCCACAATCCGGACCAGTGGCAGGCCAACGGTGACGCCGGGCAGTACCTTCGTGTCGAGCCCAACGGCGAGGCCGTCATGGCGGACCTCAAGGGACCGGGCTGTATCTTCCGCATCTGGTCCGCCAACCCCCAGGGCAAGCTGCGCTTCTACCTCGATGGGGCCACTGAACCCACCTATGAGTTCGACTTCCACCGCCTGTTCCTGGGCGAGTTCGGTCCGCAGATAGTCCCCGCGCCGCTGGTCTACAAGCGCGACCCGGCCAACTTCTTCTCGGCCTCCGACTGCTACCTGCCCATCCCGTATGCCAAGAGCTGCAAGATCACCGCAGACCAGGCCCACGGTCAGTACTACCATTTCGGTTACAAGACCTACCCGCCGGGCACCACGGTGCCCACCTTCCGCGTGCCGTTCTCAGCGGAGGAGAACGCGAAGCTGCGGGAAGTGGCCGATGTGTGGTCGCGACTGGGCACTCAGCCCCAGAACCCTGGCCTGGGTGTTCAGCGCATGGAACAGGCCGTCCAGCTTGCGCCGGGCGAGAAGAAGACGGTGGCCGTCCTGCCGGGACCGGCCATGGTCGTGGAACTGCGCGCCAGGCTGACCAGCGACGAGCGCTACATCCTGCGCAAGGTCATGCTCCGGGCCTTCTGGGACGGCGAGGCTTCGCCCAGCATCTGCACACCACTGGGCGACTTCTTCGGCGGCGCGTGGGAGGAGCCTCGCTACCGCTCCCTGCCCCTGGGGATGACGGAGTCCGGGTATTATTGCTACTTCCGCATGCCCTACCGTCGTCAGGCCGTCTTCGAGCTGGAGAACCAGGGCCGCCTCGCGGTCGGCGTGGACTGGGAGGTCAGCTTCCGGCCGATGGACATCCCGGCCACCTTCGGCACCTTCCATGCCAAGTGGCGGCGCGAGGCGCCCTGCAACCAGTTTGACTACCCCATCCTGGAGGCCACTGGCGCCGGGAAGTTCGTCGGAGTGATGCTGTTCATCGAGCATCCGGTTCCCGGCTGGTGGGGCGAAGGTGACGAGAAGATCTGGGTTGACGGCGAGGACTTCCCCTCGACCTTCGGCACGGGCTCCGAGGACTATTTCGGCGATGCCTGGGGCATCCGAAGGCTCGAGCAACCGGTGTTCGGTGACAACTACGAGAACGGCCCGCGCTCGTGCTGCTACCGCTTCCATATCAGCGACAGTGTCCCGTTCAGCAGGTCGTACCGCATGGTCATCGAGAACTACGACCCCGGCGTGGACGACTATGCCACCGTGGCCTACTGGTACGCTCACCCCGCCGCCACGGATTTCTTCCGAGAGGTCCCGGTCGCTGAACGCCTGCCCTGGTCCAGGGCTATCGCCGGCGCGACGCAGGCGGAGGACCTCTTTGCCCAGTCGCTGCCACCGGGGGCCGAGGTCGTGGATGACGTAACCCTGGCCTTCGAATACAGCGGTGGCCAGGCCATCAGCCTCGGCGACCGGCGGCCCGGCGACCAGCTCGGGCCGGGCACGCTCATGGTGCAGACGGAGGGAGCCTACCTGGTGCACGTCTTAGGGGAGCCCGGCAAGCCGCCCACCAACCTGACCGTGGCGGTGGATGGCGTGGCCCTGCGCCCCCAGTCACCGCTGAGCGAGCTTGGGGCCGCCGTCTTTGGCCCGAAGCAACTGACCGCGGGAGAGCACCAGATCACGGTCGGGTTTGCGGGTCCCACAACCGGTGTGCTGGACTGCCTGGCCTTGACCCCGACACGCAGCGAGGGAACTCTTGAGGCCGAGAGCATGGAGGTTGTCGAGGTACGGGGGCCGACGCCTGGATCGCAGGCCATGTCCTACGGCAGCGGCCACCTGGCCGGGCGTCCGGGGGCGCAGCTTTTCTTCACACCGGCTGAGGATGGGTCCTACGTCACCCTGGCCTTTGACGTGCCGGCAGCGGGCACGTACCACCTGAACTGGTATGCCAGCAAGTCCCATGACTACGGGGTGTACCAGGCCGAGCTGGATGGGCAGCCGCTGGGCGACCCAGTGGACCTGTACGCCCCGCAGTGGCAGGTTGCCGCCGCCGAGGCCGTCAACACGGTGGAGCTGACGGCGGGGCGGCATCTGATCCGCTTCCGGGCGGTGGGCAAGAACCCGGAGTCAAAGGGCTACTATCTCGGCCTGGATGCAGTGACGCTGGACCGGGTGGAGTAGGCACCGCCCGACCCTGCGCTTCACAGACGTGGCGGGTTCAGCGAGGGGACGGGGGATGCCGTCTGCCGAGAGGAGCACCACGACCCATGCGCATCCTGCATTTCGCCGCCGGCGCCGGACAGATGTACTGCGGCGCGTGCGCTCGCGACATGGTGATGGCTCGCGGGCTCATCAAGCTGGGCCATGACTTTGAGATCACCCCGCTTTACACCCCCCTGCGCATCGAGGGTGAGGAGCCGGTGAAGCTGGGCGCTGTCTACCTGGGCGGCATCAACGCCTGGCTGCAGCAGCACTCGGCCATCTTCCGCTGGCTGCCTCGTGGCGCGGACCGTATCCTCGACCACCCGGCCCTGCTGCGCTGGGCCTCCAGGTACGCCATCAGCACCAGGCCCGCCAAGCTGGGGCCCATGACCGTTTCTGTTCTCGCCGGGCGAGAGGGGCGGCAGCGCAAGGAAGTGGAGAAGCTGCTGGACTACCTCAAGTCCCAGCCGCCGGTGGACCTTTTCAGCATCACCAACTCGCTGTTGTCTGGGCTGGCGCCCGTGCTCAAGGCTAACTTCGCGGCGCCCGTGGTCTGCGGCCTGCAGGGCGAGGAGGACTTCGTCGCCTCACTCCCGGCCAGGTATCAGGCCCAGGCCCAGGAGTGGATGCGGCGCAACGCGGAATCCATTGATCTCTTCCTGGCACCGGGTGAGGCCTATGCCGACCTGATGGCCGACTTCCTGGCGACCCCCCGGGAACGCATCCGTGTGGTGCGGCCCGGGGTGGAGTACGAGCAGTACCTGCGTCCACATCCGCGGCCGACGGACCCCTTCGTGGTTGGCTATCTATCGGTCATCACCCCGCGCAAGGGTCTCGATCTGCTGGTGAGGGCGTGGATCAAGCTGGTGCGCCAGGACGGGCGAAAGATGCGCTTGCGGGTGGCCGGTCGCATCCTCGACCAGCCCTATTTCGATGAGCTTGTCGGTCTGGTGCAGGTTGCAGGGCTGCAGGACGAATGGGAGTTTCTGGATGAGGTTGACCTCGCGGGGAAGATTGCCTTCCTTCACCAGTGCAGCGTCTTCTCGGTTCCCAGCCGCTTCGCCGAGACCCGGGGCATGGCCATGATGGAGGCCATCGCTGCGGGCGTTCCGGTGGTCGCGCCCGACAGTGGCATCTACCCGGAGATGTTCGGCCTGCTTCAGGGCGGAGCGCTCTTTGCCCCCGGGGACGTGAACGCGCTGGCAGCCGGGCTGGCCCAGGTCCAGGACGATCCCCAGGGGGCCGACACGGCCGCCGCGCGAGCGCTGGCGAACCTGCAGATCTATCATGATCCCATGCGAATGGCGCAGACGCTGCAGCAGCACTTCACGGAACTGACGGGAAAGAGTGCCAATGCGTAAGACCCACTGCCTGCCGGTCGCGGCGGTTCTGACTGTGCTGGCCATGGCTGTTGCGGCCAATGCGGCGGAGTTTGCTGTGCCGACCGTCGCGGACCTACAGGCCATGACTGACCTGGGGGACGGCGATGTTGTCGCGGTGGCTGGCTATCACCGGCCGGGGGATGACGGTGGTGGGACCTTCCGCTACGATGCCGCCAGCCAGCTTGAGCCCGATGGCGGCACAGTCGTGAAGCCGCAGACGTTGCCGGGTCGTTTCCTGCGGGTCTTTGACCCCCAGGGGCCGTGCCTCGCCGAATGGTTTGGCGCCTACGGCGATGGCGACGGCGCCGCCCCGCATGACGATCAGGCCGCCATCAACACCTGCCTCCGGACCCTCGGGCGGGTCAGGCTGCTGGCCAAGACCTACGGTGTGCGCGGCAAGCCGGAGCGCTGGAACCCGGCGGTCACGTATCACGCCATTGACCTGGGCCCTGGCTACCGCATCGAGGGCTCGGGGCGAGACCGGACGGTGCTGAAGCTCCTCTCGGGCACCAACCCTCACGGCAATGGACCCTCGGAGAACTACTTCAACCTCATCGGCAACCGTGATTTCTACGAGAGTGCCGACCACATCGTCATCCGCGACCTGACCATAGACTGCAACTTCGACGGACAGAACAAGCAGACCACCATCAACGCCGTGGCGGTGCGCGGGGGTGGGGCGCTCCTGGAGCGGCTCAACCTGCGTGGCTATGGCACCGGCCGCAACCCGGAGAACGGCAGTTCGCGCGAGTGCTTTGCCGTGTACCAGACGCTGGTCTACAAGGCCCGTGGTTCGCGGCAGGCAGCCACCTACCGCGACCTGGACTTCACCGGCTGCGGACACAATGGCGACGTCGGCGGCAGTGTCGCGGAGATCACCCACATCGCTCTCGGCGGAGCCGACAACTTCGAGAACAAGAGCTGGATACTGCCCCAGGGAGCTGACCCTGACTGGGACCCGACGAACAACGGGGAAAACGAGAACAACTGGTGGCCCTCCTATGGTGGCGTGGTGGAGGACTGTGTGCTGCACGACGAGAGCTACGACCTGGCGGCGCAGCAGAGTCCCCTGAATGGCATCACCTACGGTGACTGCATCGGTGTCGAGGTGCGCCGCAACCGCGCCTACAACTGGGAGGGCACCGGTGTCTATGTCATGAGCTGGTGGAACCGTGACTGCGTGATCGCGGACAATGAGTTCACCGGAGTCTATGCGGGGGTGGCCCTGCAGGCCTCCAGCCTGCCCGGCAACAAGCCCAATCAGTGCCCCAGCCACATCGGGACCATCGTCGAGCGCAACCGCATCGTCACCGGCGCTACCCGGCACTGCCGCTGGAGCCCTCTGGGCATCCAGCTCTTTGGCGGCGAGCCAGGGCCCGGCATCCGCTTCCGGGACATCACGGTGCGCCACAACTACATCTCCGGTCGCGCCTTCGAGCACGCCGACGGCGGCACACGAAGTCCCAGCGGCATCGTCGTCCAGATCGTGGGCGCCATCTATGAGGGCCTTCGTTTCGAGGACAACATCATAGACTGCCCGGACTTCGTGCCAGGGGCGTGGGTGCCTCAGGAGCCCGGCAGCCTCTCCATGACGTTCTACCCGCTGGAGCGCTTCGCCGAGGATGTGCAGTCAGGCCGGGTCGTCTATCGCGGCAACCGCAGCCCGGAGGGGAAAGAGCTCTACCCGGCCCTGGCGGGATGGGACTACAAGAACGCCCCGACCTACGGCAAGCCCGGAGCAGCGACGGAGTAGACGGGAGCAGTTGGAAGGGGCGGGGGCTCATATCCCGTCCTGCAGAAACGACACGACCCTCGCCTTCCGACGAGGGTCGTCGCTCTTCATGCCATCGGTCTGCCTACGGCCTACTTCACCAGGGCCCGCAGACTCTCGGCCTGCTCGTCGGCCAGTGCCGCGACGAGGTTGATGTGCATGTCCAGGGACTCGGCGGTCAGCGTGGAGATGAGAACCTCGCTCTGGCAGTCAATGTCACCGTGGTCGTAGTCCAGACAGAACTTGCAGGCCGGGTAGTCGTTGTTGAGCTTCATGCATTCCACCAGGACCTCGCGGCCGAACTCAAACTTGTCATCCTTGTCCACCACGGTGGCAAAGATCATGGCGAACTTCTTCTTCTCATTGTTGTAAGTCACATAGACGTCGATGGTCCCGCCATCCTGGGCATCGAAAGGCACGATCCAGCTTTCGTCGTCCAGGGCCCGGGTCTTGAGCCCGGTCTTTTCCAGCAGGTCCTTGAGGGGGTTTGCCTCCTCGTCCTGGGCTGACACCGTGCCGTGCAGCAGCAGTCCCAGTGCCCCGGCCAGGATCGCCGTCATGACGACAGCCCCCAGGGCAATCTTCCCGCTCGGTACTCGCTTGATCATCATGGGCCTCCTCTGACGGCCTGCCGGATGCTGGCTGCACACAGTGTGCCCTGCCCACAGCGCATGGCGTCATTATAGCGCCGTCCACGGCGGATTGCTAAGGCTTTTGTGAAGCCCGGTATGCTTCGCAGACCAGGCCTCAGGAGCGCGGGATGCGGAGGGCGAGGTCCGGCCAACTGAGCGCTGCCCGCAGCAGTAACTGGTGTGTCGTCTCCTGGGCGCTCACTGTGAGTGTGTCCTCCACAGCCGGCAGAGTTCCCTCTATCTTCACCGCCTCGCGCTCCTGTCCAACCCGGTACAGCCAGGTGTCACCCGGCCCCCGGCACACCAGCCGATCGCCCGGTGACATGGTGACTGGCAGCGAGAGCTCCTCGCCACCGATTCGCAGTACCGGATCGGTCAATCGCGTCTTGCGTGCCACGACCTTGACCCCGTCAATGATGGTCTCGCTCGTGGTCTCGGCGGGCATGCCGTTGTAGTAGAAGTTCAGTCGGGAGATGGCGGTGTAGTCCACGGGCGCCGGGTCCGGCCGGTCCAGCTCGATGAACCGCCAGCCGGTGAAGTCTATGGTGATGTACTGGTCCTGAGGGTTGCCCTGCGTGTCCCAGAGCTGGACCTTCAGTAGTTCACCCTTGCCGTCTCCCTTGACCCAAAGCCCGATGGCCGCGTAGTTGCTTAACGTTAGCGGCGGGTCGAAGCTGCGGCCGAAGGTGGCCCATCCGGAGTTGCTCTTCAGCGTCGAAGTGGCCCGGAAGCGACAGGCGGCTTGGCCCTCCTTCACCTCGTCGGTCACCAGCTCGACCTCCTGCGTCACTCCCTGGCTGGTAGCGCGGCTGCCATGGATGGTCGGGTTGTACAGGTGAGTGTCCAGGACCTGGCTGTCGCCGGGTGGCTCGGCCTCAAAGAGCTCCAGCGGCTGGGCGGTGGCGTAGTCCTCTCCCGGGCGGATGGCCTCGCCACATTCCAGTTGCAGCTCGAGCTTTGCCGGCCGGATGCGGCCGTTTCGCACCTCCAGGCTCGTGGGACCCTCGGCCTCACCGATGGTGAGCCATTGCGAGTACTCCACCGGGATGAGCAGCGACTCCTGGGGTCTCGTCTCCAGGTGGTATTCCTTGCCCGGCTCCCGCAGACGCTCGCGGACGCTGTCGGGGACCTTGCCGGACAGTCGTAGCTCCTCCCAGCGCGCCAGGTTGTCCACGATCTCTCCCGCCTGGGGGACGGTCTTGAGGTTGGCGATGCTGGTGGACAGCGAGATGGACGCGTCAAACCCCACGGCCCGGGAGCAGATGTACTCCATGTCATCGGGACGGATATAGGGGTTCAGTCCATACCAGCCGATGTCAATGGGCATCAGGTTCGCGTCATACCAGGAGATGAAGGCCGGTGACCGCTGGTCCAGGTAGCCCTTGATGTCGCGATAGCCGTCGGCCGAGGCGCAGCGCGAGACCAGGTGCCAGGTGTAGGGCGAGAAGCTGGATCCCTGGCAGATCAGGTTGGGGTTGCCGGCCTTCTCGGCGTAGGCCATCTGGATGCGGGCATTGTAGTACTCGTGGTCGCCCTGGAGGGCCTCCGAGCCGTCGAAGTACATGCCGTCGCAGTTGCAGTAGTTGAACACCTCCGCCACTCGCGTCGCCACCCGGTCCAGAAGCGGACTGTCAGCGTCAATCAGGAAGAGCCCGTAGGAGCGCTTCATGTGCCGAATCCGATCGCCGGCGGCGTGGGCGGTCGGAGTGCTGTTGAGTACGCCGCGCTGGCAGTCCACGAAGCCGTAGGGAGGGTCAAGGCTGGTGGTGCGGTACCAGATGATCTCATCTCCGAGCCGCAGGTATGTTCCGGAACCCATGTAGCCGCCGTCTTCGGCTGGAAACTCACCTGGAGGGGTGGTCGTCGGGATGAAGTCCGCCTTCTCGTCTATGGCCGCAGCCAGCGGCAACTCCGCCGCGTAGAAAAGACCATCGTCGGGCACCGGGCTGACGAGAGGGTCGGTGCCGCGCATGCCCGCCGCCAGGAAGTGCAGGCCTACCCTGAAGCCCGCGGCGTGGAGTTTGGCTACAGTAGCCTTCAGTCCGTCTATCCCGTGGGGGAAGTTGGTCTCATTGATGGCGAAGCTGCCGCCGCCGTGCGACCAGGCATCCTCGAGAATCTGAATGTAGGCAAACCGCCCACGCTTGCCCCAGGCGATGACCTCGTCCACATTGGCCTCGCTGAGATCATGGACGAAGAAGTACGAGCGCTTGACGAACGGCGACTGCTTGCCCCACGCGCCGTCGATTCGCGGCGAGGGCAGCCCGTAGGTCTGCTCGACCTCCTGAATGGTCTGTTCCAGCCGGGGTCGCGGACAGGCCAGGAGCGCGCAGCCGGCCTTCTCCAGGCCCCGGGTGCCGGGGAAGGTGCAGCGGAACAGGACGGTCTCCGCGGTGCCGGAGACGGTCTGGGAGCCGGCGTAGTGCAGGGTCTGCATACCCAGCGCAGCCTTGCTGTCATAGGTTACCCCCGCCGAGCCGCCGACGACCGCCAGGCGCTTCACCGCCAGGTCCAGCAGGGTGATGCTGGCCATCTCCCGGGGCTCCCAGGACTTCAGGAGAAGCCCAACGTGATAGGGATGCTCTTGCACCTCTACGGTGGCCCGCGCCTGGTCGTCGCCGAAAGTCAGTTCGAGTAGGCCATCGTGCCGGACCAGCCGTGTGACGGGTAGCTGCCAGTTGCCAACCGTGGCGCTGGCGATGGGAGCGCCAACGGCCACCCCGCGTTCCTCGCCTGCGGTCTTGTCAAACAGCGAGCGAAAGCTCCCGTCGCTGCCAAGCGTCAGGCGGCAGCCCTGGTTCTCGATGAGCACCTCGCCCCCTGCGCTGCTGGCTGGGACCATCGGCTGCATGTCCACGTCGTCCACCAGCACACCTCCTGGGGTTACCTTGGCGATGACCAGGGCGACGTGCGTCACCTGCGGATCAGTGACCCGATAGAAGCCGCCGCCCTGTGCCCAGTCGTCCTGCGCGGTGATCCGGGCCACAGTGGGCACGGTCCGCAGCCAGTTGTCCCCGGCGTACTCGTAGAGCGTCAACTCCACTTCGCCATCCCTGGCCCAGGCTGAAAGCTGCAGCATCGCCCCCGGCGCGACCGCAACAGGAGACTGGTAGAGGTGCGCGAATGGACCGGTCTTGCCCAGCGCCAGAGCCCGTTGACCGGTGTGCGCCTCAGCAACGATTTCGACGGGGCCGCCATACTGGCCGTTGAACAGCCAGCTCGAAGGCAGCAGGCCGCCGCGCAGGGTCCACGCAGCGGGGGGAGAGGCTGTCGCTGGCTGGCATTCCTCAAAGCCGCCGTTGACCACCTGGGCCAATCCCACGGCATTCGGCATGACGAGGAACACCAGGAGGAGACCGGCATACGGAACAGGTCGCATGAAGCCCACCTTCTTCTGCAGCAGACTGCCGTCAGGCAGGGCGATGGCGGGAGGTTCTGGAAGAGTCGGTTCCTGACCTCCCCGCCTGCGGGTATCCCGGGCATCAACCAACGAAAAGGCCCGGCACAAGGAGGAGATTCCCAGCGATGACCCACCGCGAGAACTGGCTTGCCGCCATCGAGTTTCGCGGGCCCGAGTGGATACCGGCCAGCGTAGGCTTCGCCCCCATCGTCTGGAAAGTCTACCGCGAGGACCTGGAGCAGGTGCTGCTGCAGCATCCGAAGCTCTTCCCGGGCTTCCAGGCGGGGCAGTCGGACTTCCATGATGAGATGCCGGTGGTATACCGCGAGGGCGAGACGTTCCGCGACAACTGGGGCTGCTTGTGGCGCAACGAGAACGAGGGGCTGGAGGGCATCGTCATCGAGAATCCGCTGGCCGACTGGAGTGCGCTGGACACGTACCAGCCTCCGGACCTGGAGACCCTGGGGGAACGCGGTCCCAGGGACTGGGCACAGATCCGCCGGGAGATCGAGGCTGCCCGTGCGGCGGGCGGACTGACAGGCGGCAATGGCGAGCGGCTCTTTGACCGGATGTATTTCCTGCGGGGCTTCGAGCGCCTCATGATGGACATCGCCACCGATGATCCGCATCTGCCCCGCTTCATCGGAATGCTCACGCACTACGAGTTGGAGTTGACCCGCCGGTACCTGGAAATCGGCGTGGACTGCATGTACTACCACACCGACATCGGCACCCAGCGGGCATTGATGATCAGTCCCGCCAAGTTCCGCCAGTACATCAAGCCGATGTTCATGACACTCTTCCAGGAGTGCCGGCGGGCCGGCACCCATGTGTGCCTATCCTCCGACGGGCATGTCCTGGAGATCGTGGACGACCTCATCGAGTGCGGGATCTCCATGCATGATCCACAACTCCGGGCCAACACGCTCGAGGGGATCGTCAAGCACTACAAGGGGAAGGTCTGCTGCACCGTGGACCTGGACCGGCAGAGCTTTGCCTTTCTCACGCCCGGGGAGATCCGGGACCAGGTGCGCCGCGTGGTGGACGCGATGTATGACCCGCGGGGCGGCCTGATGATCAGCGGCAGTGTGTGGGAGCGGCAGGTGCCGCTGGAGAACATAGATGCCCTGTGCGGGGCCATCGAGGAGTGCTGCTGGCCGTGAGCCGGCGTCGTTTCAGGGGTCCAGCCCCGGCGAGATGATGGCGGTGCCGTCTATCAGTGGCGGCGGTGCTTCCTTCACGAGGACCTGACGGCCCGAGATGCTCAGGCGGCCCTCGGCGAACCACTTGATGGCCTGCGGGTAGATGCGGTGCTCCTGCTGCAAGATGCGGTGGGCGAGCTCATCACCGGTGTCTCCGGGCATGACCGGCACGGCGGCCTGGATGATGATGGGGCCGCGGTCGAACTCCTCGTCGGCGAAGTGGACCGTGCAGCCGGCGATACGCACCCCGTAGTCGGCGGCGGTCCACTGTACCTCGACCCCGGGGAACGCGGGCAGGAGAGCCGGATGGATGTTCATGATGGCGCCGGGGAAGGCGTCCAGCAGCCGTGGGCCGATCTTGCGCATGTAGCCGGCCAGGCAGACCAACTGCACCCCGTGTGCCTGCAGCACCTCGACCTGTCGTGCGTCGGCCGCCTCCCATTCCGGCGACCCGGTTTGACCCACGGGGATGTGTACAGTGGGGATGCCGTGCTTCCGCGCCCGCTCCAGCCCAAAGGCACTGGCCCGGTTGCTCGTGACCACCGCCACACACGCGCCAGTGCGTCCCGCCTCGCAGGCGTCAATGATGGACTGCAGGTTGGTGCCGCTACCAGACACCATGACTCCCAGGCGCAGGCGATCGGACATGGCGGGGACTCCCTGACGAGGTGATTGGGCCACCGCTGTTTCGCTGCCGGCGGGGCCTTCTCCTGCCCGATGTGCTTGACTCGTAACCACGCACCGTGCTTCATGAAAAGCCATACCACCGAGGAGCGAGCGGCATGACGAAGCTGCGGCTAGCTGGCATGGAGCCGCTGACGACGGTCGAGTGGCCGGGACGACTGGCGGCAGTTCTCTTCTTTCAGGGTTGCCCCTGGCGCTGCCGGTACTGCCACAACGCGGGGCTGGTACGGGCCCGAGCCGCCAATCTGAAGCCCTGGGCGGAGGCGATGGAGTTCCTGCGCCAGCGCCAGGGCTTTCTGGACTCCGTGATTCTCAGCGGCGGTGAACCTCTCTTCCAACCCCGGCTGCTGGAGGCGGCCGAGAAGGTGCGCGCTCTGGGGTATGACGTGGCCCTCCATACCAACGGCTATGATCCGGAGCACCTGGCGCGCTTGCTGGCCTCCGGGTTCGTGCAGATGGTCTCGATGGATGTCAAGGCGCCCTTCAATGGGTACGAACGGGTTACGAGGCGCCCTGACAGCGGCGACGCCGCCCGGCGCAGTGTGGAGATCGTGCTGGCATCGGGGGTCCCCTACGAGTTCCGGACCACGTACCACCAGGACTTGCTCAGCGCCCAGGATCTGCGCACCATCGCAGCTGACCTGCATGCCCTGGGTGCGCAGACCTACTACCTGCAGGCCTATCGGGATGAGGGGAGCCCCGACATGGCGCTGCAGTTGTCACCGGTGGGAACCCTGGACCCGGTGCTGGTGGTGGGCATCCGCCGCTTATTCCCCACCTTCGGCCTGCGGGGATTCTCCGCCGTCGGCTGAAGTGGCCCAGCGTAGATCAGCAGGGGCCGCGGGTGCCGCCTCTGCTGAGGCGAGCATACCGGTCCATCGGCAGCGCCAATCACGCCCGCGGACGCGGCTTTGGCCCACCCCGGATGGTCGCGTCGATGAGCAGACGGCGGCTCATTCCTCAATCCCCCGGCGCGCCTGGAGGCCTTCCTGGTACGGGTGCTTCAGCTCCAGCATCTCGGTCACCAAGTCCGCGGCGGCCATCACCTCGGGGTCGGCGCGACGGCCCGTCAGCACCAGTTCCACGTGGCGCGGTCGCTGCGCCAGCAACTCCAGCACATCCCTCACCGACAGCAGCCCAAAGTGCGTCGTCAGGTGGATCTCGTCCAGGATGACGACGCGGTAGCCGCCGCTCGTCAGGGCCTGCCGGGCATCCTCCAGACCGGCCCTCGCGCGGGCGAAGTCTTCATCTGTCGGTTCGCCGGTGATGAAGCGCAGGTCGCCGTACTGGTGAACCGTAATGAGGTCTGCGAAGCGCTCCAACGCGATGTGTTCGGAGGCGCGGCGGCCTTTGCAGAACTGCCCGATGAAGACCTTCAGCCCGGCGCCCGCGGCCCGGAGAGCCAGGCCGAGCGCGGCTGTCGTCTTCCCCTTACCGTCGCCGGTGTAGACCTGGACGCAGCCTTCTGTCCAGTCGGCAGCGCTGTTGCTCATGGCGTGGGGCCTCTCAAGGGTTGTCGCCGGCCAGGTTGTGGCGGATGAGAGCCTTGCGACGGTCGCCGGTGTCGTCGTCTACCAGTTGGGGGGTGGTGACGCGCATCAGGTTGCCCTGGACCACAGCCGCGACGATGGTGGGCTCCAGGCGCACACCGGGCCCGGCAGCCGCAGTGATGACGTTGTCGTTGCAGACCATGGTCCCGGCGGACTGGTGCACCACCGGCCCGGGGAATCCGGTCATGGGCCGAGTCAGCGTGCAGCCCGTGACGACGGTCTGGTCTCCACCGGCGACGACGATGGCAGGAGCGCCATTGGACTGCAACTCGGCTCCCGTCAGCCGAACTCGTGCCCCCCTCCCCTCAACCTGCAGGCCCTCGCCGTGGTCCCAGAAGGTGCCGCCGGTGATGCTGACGGTGTTCTCTCCCCGGACACGGACGCCGGTGCCGCAGAAGTCGGTCGAGCAGCCTGTCAGGAGGCCCCAGGTACCGCCGGTGATCTCACAGCCCTCGATCCGGTCCTCGAGCAGGAAGCCGTGACGCATGGCGAAGGCGAAGCAGTCCGTCACCCGGATGAGATCGTTCTTTCCCAGATGGAAGCCGACCCCTCGCTCCAGTCCCCGGGGGACGGGCCCGGCATTCCAGACTTCCACATTGCGCAGCGCGGGGACGTCCCAGGTGCCCGTAACGCGCACTCCGACGTTCAACGGCGAGACCATGAACACGTTCTCAATGTTCAGTCGTCCGACGTTGCTCTTGCCGTCGGTAACGATGCCATCCCAGGGGTAGCGGATCCGCAGGTTGCGCAGGTAACACCCGATGCCGCTGATGAGGATCACAGGTGGGCCGGTCCGTTCGGGGGCAGGCCCCCCACAGGTAAAGTCCAGTCCCTGCACCGAGGCTCCAGCCAGCAGCTGCAGTGCCGGCCCGCCAGTGCGCGGGACAAGCAGCGAGGGAAGGGAGTCAATGTCCGCCGGCCAGGCGCCGACGAGCGGCCCGGTGAGGCCCGTACCCTCGAGGGTCAGGGTGCGGCTGAGGACATACTCGCCGCGGGGTACGTAGACCTGCTGGCGTGCGGCCCGCGCCCGGGCCACGGCCTGCTCGAAGGCGGCGGTGTCGTCGGTCTTGCCGTCACCGCGCGCGCCGCAGTCACGAACACTGACCATGTCGTGTTGCGCGAAGGCCCCTTGCCCCACCAGCAGAGCGCCCAGCAGCAAGCCCAGGAGACGCATGTCAGTGACGTTCGCTGGCCGGGGTGCAGGGACCTGCGCCTGACGGTCAGGAGCCTTCGGGACCCGGCCCGTTGCTCCCGCCCGGGGAGTGCTTTGACTTCGGGCCAATGGGTGTGCTATATTTGCGCTGACAATGGCGCAGGCGAGCCGGTTACGCTGTGGGAGGAATCGGATCATGAAGACCCACTGGGCTGTAACGGTCGTTGCCGTGCTGGGCGTTCTGCTGGCGGGACCCGTTCTGGCGAGTTCCATCACGGTCGGCGGAGGCGGGAACCTGGCGCTGCAGGTCGTCGCCGGAACCGCGATCATGAAGACTCCGTCCGGTGCCGGCGTCACGGGGGAAGTCCTCCTCAGTCCCGCCCTGGAGGTGCCGTCGGGGCTGACGACCACCTTCTATGTGGACGATGCTGCACGCTTTGCCAGCTCGATCTCCCGGCCTGAGCTGAGACTGGATACCGCTCACCTCACCGATGGTCTGCACGGCGTGCGGGTCGAAGTCAGCCACGGCATGCAGTTGGTCATGAGCACCGGGGACATTCCCTTGCACGTGCTCAACGGTCTGACCGAGAGCGCCCTGCAACAGGTCAACAGACCTGATGTCAACAGTAACCTCAACAAGGTATACCGCAAGCTGCTATTGCGCGAGATCGTGTGGTTCGATGGGCGCGAGGCGGACCTTGAGAAGCATGCCTTCCGCCAAAACGGCCAGATCTACATCACGCTCACGGACCTGATCCGCCACATCGGTGGGGGGATCGTCTGGGGGCCTGAGGCCAGCTACATTCTGGTGGAGCGCGGCGGCACGCAAGTTCGTGTCTTTGCCGGAACCTCCCGTGTGCTGGTGAATGGGCGGGCGCGGTCTTTGTCGGCGCCAGCCATCCGCATTGACAACCGCACCTTCGTACCCGTGCGCTCCATGCTGGCGCTGTTTGGTGTCAGCTCCCAGTGGAACACGGGACAAGGTCGGTTGTATGTGGAGACCCGATAACGGATCACTTTCGGCACCGATCGCTGCCATGTTCACAGCACCAGCCGCCAGACCGTTGCTACCCTCCCCACCCCGCGCGCCCGACCCGGGGGCAGGTGGAGGCAGGTGAACTAGAGAGCCGGCCCCTCAGGGAGCCGGCTCTTCGTCTTGGCGTTCTGGTCCGGCAAGCACGGGGGAAGCAGTCGTATGGTCACACGTCTGCGCACGGTGTTTTTCCCCAGGGAAGGCGAGTACCTGCGCTTTCCGGACGCTACCGTCACGCCCTCGTGCCCCGTGCTCCTTGCCTGGGGCCCCCCCGTTGCGCTGCTGTTGGCCCTTGTCCTGGCACTATGTCTGCGCCCCCTGACGGTGGTCGTGGAGGGACGGCGGCACACACTCCCGCGACGGGTCACAGCCGGCCGGGCGGCTGAACTGACGGGGCTCTCGCTGCAGCCGGGCGACCTGGTTGACGTGCGCGGGTTGGTGCTGCGACCGGGCGCGGGCTACGCGGCGGTGCTGCTGCGGAATGGCGAGCGGGTGCCGGCCGATACCCGCCTGCGGCGCGGCGACGTGCTGGCGGTGATTCCCGGACAACCGCGGCTGGAGCCGCACCATGAGCACACGCGCCTCGAGCATGCCGATGCGCCCGGCTACGCCCGCGCGGCCGTGGCGGGTACCCGCCGGACGCTTGAGGGCCAGCTAAGCGGGCGGCAAGTCGTGCAGGTCGCTGCCGTGGAGCCAACTGTGCCGCTTCGCGACGTGCCCCGCAAGCGCCTGGCCTTGACCTTCGACGATGGCCCCTGGCCCGAGACCACCGGCCAACTGCTGGCTACGCTCAAGCAGCACGACGCCCGCGCCACCTTCTTCGTCCTGGGCCGGCAGGCCAGTGCCCGCCCCGAGCTGATACGGCGAGCTGTGGCCCAGGGGTGCGAGATTGGCATCCATAGCTGGGCCCACACCGCCTACACCCGCCTCGGCAGCGAGGGGGTCCGGCGCGACCTGCAGCGCTGCGAGGCGGTGCTGCGTCCGCTGGTGGGACGTCCCCTGAGGTACGTCCGCCCGCCATACGGCGCCACCAACAGCGCGGTGGCCAGCACCATCCAGAAGGCGGGTTACAGGCAGGTCTTGTGGAGCGTTGACACCCACGATTGGCGGCGACCGGGAGCCAATGCGATTGCTTACCGCATCCTGTCACAGGCCCGCGATGGGGCCATCGTCTTGTGCCACGACGGGGGCGGGTATCGCTCTGGGACGGCCCAGGCCATCGCCAAGGTGGTGCCGCAGCTTAAGGCCCGCGGCTATGACCTGGTGACTCTGACGGAGCTTTACGCCGGCAAGACGGGGGCGACCGGGGGCGCCGTCACTCTCGCCACCGGCCAGCGTTTCAGAGTGCAGCCCTCGGTCCCCGGCCTGGCGGTGATGGTGGACGAGGTTCTGGCTGAATTGCCGGAGGCGCCGGTGGAGATTGACGACCACCTGTTGCTGCCGGTGAAGCCGGTGCTGGAGCTGCTCGGAGTGCAGACCCGGTGGGATGCGGAGAGACTGGCGGTGCGCCTGCACGGCCCCGGCGCTCAACTCATGGTCCGCGTGAACAGCACGGTGGTGGAGGGAACCGATGGGCGGACCCATGACACGCCGGTACCGCCCATCCTGTACAACGGGAGACTCATGCTGCCGTTGCCGCTTATTCTGGAAGCTTCCGGGGCCACGGCGCGCTACGACCGGGACACACGAGTGCTGCGCCTCATCAGCCCGGCGGGGCTGCTGCGTGACGGGCATGTGGGCTGGTCGGAAGGCCGGTTCTGGTTGCAGGGACAGTCATGGACCATGCGGTATGCCCCCGCGTGGTAGCTCTACGCTGCCTACCAGACCTCAAAGTCCTGGAAATGGGGATTCACCAGCAAGCCCTGCTGCAATGACCTGGTCTCCGCCATCTCCGCCGCCAGACGACGGGCCTCCTCGGCGCTATCGCAGTCCAGGTGCATGGTCCATAGCAGCCCCTTCGTCAGTCCTGCCACCCGGTCACCATAGCCCAGCCGCCCCTGCAACGCCGCCAGCATCCCCTCTGCTGAACCGTCGTGCGGGTCGGTGACCAGGACGCGGGCGATGTGGCCATCCTGTGCGTCACCGGTCTCCAACTCCTGATGCACCTCATAGACGTGTTTGTTGGGGTTCACGAAGAGATTCGTGCGCTCCGCCAGTTCGCGGGCCAGGTCGAGCGCCTCCTCGGCCGTCTCCACGTTCAGCCTGAGGCGGTAGTAGTCAGCCCGCGTGAGCGTCTTGAGCTGTGTGTAGCCCAGCGAACGCCGCAGCGCATTGGCAGCGGTCAGGGCGGTGACGTCGGGGATCTTGAGACGGACCAGCAGGGCGACTTCGTGCATGGTGGCTCTCCATGTGCTTGGCTGGACGCGGGCTTGTCGGGGTTTTCCTTGCGGTGGATCCGAGGTTACCAGAAACGCGTCACGGGAGCAAGGGGCGGCCATCGCCCGGTAACCCGTTTGCGGCGTTGACAGACCTGGACTCACTGCCTAGAATCACACCGGCGCCGGGAACGTTGGGGCTGTTATCTGTGCGAAAGGAGGTCTAGCGGGCGTACCGGGATAGCTTGCAGGTGTATTGGCTCGACTCACCTTGGGAGGCAGCGCACATCTCAGTCTCGGAGGGAAATGATGAACGCACGTCGTGGCTTCACGCTGATTGAGCTTCTCGTTGTGATCGCGATCATCGCGATCCTGGCCGCCATCCTTTTTCCGGTGTTTGCCAAGGCCCGGGAGAAGGCTCGGCAGACCAGCTGTCTGTCCAACATCCGGCAGATTGGCCTGGCCATCGTGATGTATGCTCAGGACTATGATGAGCGAGCTCCTAACATGCCCTGCGGATGCAACTATGTTCCGGGCAAGGCCCACTGCTGGTACACCCCGCTGCAGGCCTACATCAAGAACACTCAGGCAACGGTCTGCCCCTCCATCGCCACCGCGGGCCGCAACGTCCCCTGTGGCGCCGAGATTGCCACGATGACCTATGGTCTGAACCTGGGCATCCGCAATACCCCGAACCTGGGAGCATGGAAGACCCCTGCCGACCAGCTCATGGTCGCCGAGACGGGAAGCATCGGGAGCAATGGTCTCCTGGACGAGTCCGGCTTCTTCTCCAACTGCGGTGGGGAGAGCTATTCGGAAAACTGGCCCTCCACTTGCCCCTGGCGTCTGATCTGGCGTGCCCGCGACCGCCACAACGGCGGCCTGAATGTTGCGTTCTTTGATGGGCACGCCAAGTGGATCAAGCTCTCCCAGCATGCCGACCCGAGGTTCTACAACCCTTAGACCAGCCTGGTTTGGGATACTCCCGGGGCCCCGCGTTCTGTCGCGGGGCCCGCAGATTCTTCGGTACCCGTGAAGGAGTAGTCGCGCCCGGGGAGAAACCTCGTCGACGGAAGAGGTGCAGCGTGAGGCAACGGGCGCGTATTCAGAAGCAACCTGCCATCGGGGACGAGGAGTTCCTGCAGCGGCTGGGGGGTGTGCTGCCGGAGATGGCCCAGGCCGCGGCGCGAATCCTGGAGCGGGCTGGCGCGTACAGCGTGCTGTGCCCGGCCTGTGGCTGCGGCAAGGTGGGCACGTACCTGGCACGCAAGGGCTTCCGCGTGACCGCCTATGACAGCAGTTCCCACACGGTGACACGCGCGGCCACGGTGGCGCGGCAGTGTGGCGTCCAGGTGGAGGTGTTCGTGGATGATGTGGTGGTGCCGCGCCGGGCGCTGCGCCGGTTTGATGCCCTCTACGCCGGGGATCTCCTGAGTCATCTGCTGGCCTCCCAGCGCGAAGCCCTGCTCCGCAGTTGTCACCGGGCGCTGCGACAGGGAGGCGTGCTGGTGGTGTCAGTCATGTCGGTGGATGATGAGCGGTATGGCTATGGCCGCATGGTGGAGCCTGACACCTTTGAGTTCGGCACCGGCGAGAGCATCCACTTCTACGCCGCTCACGACCTGCATGCCGAGCTCAGCCGCTACTTCGTGGTGACCCACATTCAGGATGTGGTCGAGACCCAGGAGGTGCCCGGCCTCGGCCCGCAGACCTACCGCATGCTCCTGGCCGCCGCGCAGAAGCTCGACCCTGACTGAACCTCCCCGCCTGCAATTCTGCGTTCGCCCCTCATCTTGCTACCATCGGGAGCCATCCATGAGGTACCTCGCGCTGACGGTCGCTATCCTGTCTCTGACCGGCCCCTTGCTGGCTGCTCCGTGGCGTGAGGTGATGCGCGACGACTTCGACGCCGGGAAGCTGGATCCGCTGGTCTGGGGCCTGGTGCCGGACCGGGCGGCCGTGCCCGCGTGGGATGATCGTGACGGCGGCAAGGCGGTTCACTTCCGCAGTGAGGGCGGGGACCGGGGCATGGTCACGGCCCTGCGACCGGAGCCTCCCTACCGCCTGACCTTCGAGTTCCTGCAGCCTGCCGGCGAGGCCGGTGGCTACCGGCTGGTTGTCCATCATCCGTCGCGCTATGACAACCTCTGGTGGTTCGAGGTGGGCGCCAATGACTTCGCGGTCTGGACCACCCATCGGGGAGGCTGGGCGCCCCGCTGGACCGGCGACAACCTCCGGACGGACACCTGGTACCGCGTGACGGTAGAGTGCGAACCCGACCGTGTCCGGCTGACTATCGCCGACATGGCGGGAGAGCCGGCCGCCGTCAGCGACTGGCTGCCCCATGACGACCTGGCCGATCCCGGCGGAATCATGTTTGGGGCCCACAGTGGGGGCGGCCTGCGTGGCGCGGTCTTCGACAACGTCTGCCTGGAGACCATGGGGGGTGTTCGGCCCCACCGCCTGGCGGCTCCGGTGGAACAGGCTCTGCTGGACGCCGTCGCCGCTGCGGAGCCCGCCCGCGCCTCGGAGCGCCTCATCTTGCGTACGGGCGAGGGGCTGTATATAGAGCTGGACGGCAACGCGGCGGCCCGACGCCTGGATCTGCATGGCGAAAGCCTCCTGCCGCGCGGCCCCCAGGGGCAAGGGGGCTTCTACGTCTGGGAGACCGATGGTGCGCCACGGTACGAGCGCTTTACGGGGCGGGTGGAACTGGCGCAGGGCGCTTCCTGTGACCTGCGGTGTGCGTCACTGGGTCTCCGGCTGACGGCGAGGTTCCGGGCTACGGCGGATCGGATCAGCGTCACGGGGGAGATGCGCGACACCACCGGCCGCGACCGCCCCCTGGTACTGGTATGGGTGTTGCCTCTTGAGGCGACCGGCTGGACCTGGGGCGACAGCCTGCTGGGCGGAAGGCGCATCGGCGAGGCGGGGCGCTACCACAGTTGCCCCACCTTCGGGCTGGGCGGCGCCAATGGCCGGCACCTGGTGGCGCCCTTCCCGTGGCAGAGCCTCAACCGTGGCAACACGGGGCTCATGGTCGCTCGCCCCCTGGACGAAGCTCGCCTCATGTCCTGGTGGTATGACTACACCCCGCAGCAGCGCTTCCTGGCGGTGCGGTTGGAGCTGGGCCTTTCCCCGGCGACCCGCAAGTTCCCCGGTCGAGCCGACTTCCGTTTTGACCTGAGCGTCCTGCCCCGCGCGGAATGGGGGATGCGGGCCGCGGCGCAGTGTTACTACAGCCTGTACCCGGACCTGTTCACCCGTCGGGTCAAGGCTGGACAGGAGGGGCTGTGGACCCTGTGGGTGACCACCAAGGTGCCGCAGCCTGAGGACTTCGCGCTCATCTTTCACGAACAGGAGCCTTACAGCGAGGACCGCGTGACCTTTGATGACGCCATCGGCGCGCTGTCTTTCACCTATGCCGAGCCGAACACACTCTGGCAGCGCTGCACGAACTGGGAGGCCGGGAAGCTGCAGTTGGATGCGTTCATGGCGGCCCTGCGCCAGCGTGCAGGCCAACCCGCCTCGGTGCCGAGCGATTACCCCTTCTATACCCAGCCCAAGCCCGTGCCGGATGCGGAGCTGGCCCAGGCAGCGCTGCAGAGCTTCGTGGGCCGCGACGGTCAGCCGACTTCGTACTGGTCCGCCCCGCCGGATCGGATCGCCCTCAACTGCAACAGCGATCCGGAGCTGCCAGAGCCTAACCGCGCCAGTCTATGGTTCGACTACGAGGGCGTCCCGGCTCTGACCGACCCGCGAGTCGATGGGGCCTACATCGATTCGGTGGGCTGGAGTGCCTTCGACGCCGCCGAGAACTTCCGCCGTGAGCACTGGGCCACGGCCGACATCCCGCTGGTCCCCAGCTTCCATGACGGTGGAGTGGCGCAACTGGCGGGCTTTGCCCACCTCGAGTTGTACCAGGCCATCGCTGAGGCCATGCACTCCCGGGGCAAGCTGACCCTCGCCAACACCTTCCCTTACACCCACCTGTTCACGGCGCACCTGTTTGATGTGCTGGGTGCAGGGGAGGGCGCGGACATCGAGGCCTTCCACGACGCGGCGCGTCTGAGCTTCTGTCGTGCCCTGGCTTACCACAAACCGGTGAGCCACATGAACTACGCCTACTTCCACCCTGACACGCCGCCGGAGGCGCGGGAGCGGGGACTGCAGCGCAACCTCCTGTATGGCGTCTGGCCGGGCTCGGGCAATGTGGGCGACCCGGCGCAGATCGAGCCCTTGCGACCGCTGTATCGCCGGTATATGCCGCTGTTCCGGGCGCTGGCGACGGCGGGCTGGGAGCCGATCCCGGAAGCCAGCGCACAGCCGGAACACGTCCTGGTGGAGCGTTTTGGGCAGCTGGAGCAGGGCCCGCTATACCTGGTCGTGCACAACCCGTCCGCCGAGAGCGCGGCGGCCACCGTGCGGCTCCAGGGCGCGCTGGCGAAGGGATCATGGCCGGCTGCCCTGCGGGACGAGGTGACTGGCGAGGAGCTGAGGCTTGCGCGGGGGACGCTGACGGTGAGCCTCAAGCCCTGGCAGACGGTGATGGTGGCGTTGCGGAAGCAGTGAGACCCAGTCCTAGGCGCAGGCCGCATCGATGATGCGCAGTAGCACTTGCTCGACCTCCTCCGCAACCGGCCGCAGCGCTGGGTTGTTGAAAAGCTGCACCAGGCCCGTGGGCCGAAGTGTGCCCACACACACAGTTCCGCCCTTCTCATAGACCGCGATCCGGCAGGGGAGCATGGTGGCGAGTACGATCTCCTCCTCCAGCACCCGCTGGGCCTGGACCGGGTTGCAGACCTCGACGACCGTGCAACCGGGTGCCAGGTCCACGCCCTTCTCCGCCAGCTTGCTCTTCAGGTCTATGGTGCCCAGGACCCCGAACTTGTGGTCCCTGGTCGCTGCCTCCACTCGGGTCACGACTTCGCCGACGGTTCCGCGAGCTGTCCTCTCGTAGAGCATGGCTTGCCTCCTCAGGCTCCCGCGAAGTCGTGGATTGCGCGCACGATCTGCGGGTAGCTGGTGCGCCAGACGCCCGGCGGCACGTTCTCGGAGATCTGGATCTGCAACTGTCCCGAGGCGCCCGCCTGCTGCAGGATATCCATGGCAGTGGCGTAGATGACCTCGGGCTGCGCGAGATGGATGGAGGAAGGGAAGTTCATGAAGAGGCGCATGTAGGGCCACTGGGCCAGGGCGTCAGCCGGGCTGGTGTCGTTGTCCGGGGGGGGCGAGAAGGAGTCAATCCCCTGTAGTCCGGATTCGCCGATGGCGGCCCAGAGGGGCTTGAGGTCGCCATCCATGTGGGCGAAGACCTTCACGTCCACCTCGGCCATCATGTCCGCCAGGCGCTGGTAGAGCGGCAGACAGTATTGCCGGAAATACCGTTCGCCGATAGTGGGGGCGGTGATGTTGTCGGGGATGTCTACGAAGTACAGCGGCTCGTCTTTCGCCACGCGGTAGATGACCTCAAAGATCTCGAGCTCGATGCGGTTCAGCTCAGCGACCACCTCGGCCAGCAGGTCGGGATAGTCCACGAGGTGCAGGGACAGGTCCTCGAGGCTGACCCACTGCACCCAGAGCTGCTGGTACGCCGTCCGGGCCGTGGCGACCATCGGCAAGCCATCCTCGCCCAGCTCCTGGCGGCTGCGTAAGAAGGCGTCGCGGGTCTCGGTGACCACTGTATCCCGGAGATAGGCCAGCAGAACCTCGTAATCGGCCCGCTCCTTGACGTAGTGCGTGTGGGCGGCGGTGGTGGCATAGGTGGGCTCGTAGAGGCGCTCCTCAGTGAGCGTCCCCACCGGGGTCACCAGGGTGTTGCGTACTCCGCGCTTGCCGTTGATCTGCACCTCCTCCGAGCCGCCGCTGCAGTTGGGCGTGGCAAGCTGGTAGACATACATCCAGCGCAGCAGCCCCAGGTTGTCGCGCCCGATAAGGTCCCAGACCTCCTGGTTAGGGAACATCCCATCGTATTGCACGAAGGGCACGCGGTCGAGTTTGTCCCCACGGATGACGGCGATGATGCGGTCGCGCATACAGGTCGGCTTCATCGGCTGCAACCTTTCCTTGCGGACCCCACCGCCCCCGGTCCGGGTCCGCCTTCTTGCGATAGCGGGACAGTACTGCCCACCTGAGCGCACGCGGGCCCTTGCCTCAGGGGGAGGTGGCCGGTCCCGCCACTAGCTTCACCTGGCCATAGATGCCGCCTACCCATCCCCAGTCAAAGACCCGGACCGCCACGAGGTTCCGCTGCCTCGGACGCAGGACCTCGCTGACCTCGACCAGGAAGCGGTTGCCGCGGCGGCCAACGCCGCTGACCGGAAGCTGCGTCCCGTTGACCCAGACCGTGGCCCCGTCGCTGATACCGCCGAACGCGAGGTAGAGCCGAGTGTCCGGAGGTGTTGGTGGCGGAGTGAAGCGCACGCGATACCATGCCACCCCATCTTCGGGCGCATAGCCCTGTGCCTCCCAGAAATCGCCAATGCGGATCCAGGCCCAGCGGCCATCATTGTAGCCGGGTCGCCACCATCCGGCGGCCGTTCCGCCGTCGGCGGGGTCCAGGCGGAAACGCCAGCGGCGCGGCATATCGGTGACGAGAGAGAAGGTGTCCCATAGGTCGGCAAAGGCCTTCTCCTCATCACCTCCGTCCAACTGACTGGGTGGGGGCACACTCACGATGCCGGGGGCCGAGGGCCGCGTGCGCGCCGGTGGCAGGGGTACCACTGGCTTCCGGGCGTTGTGCAGGGCTGCCAGGTACTCGGACGGTATGGGCACCTTGGTCTTCTGTCCGTCCCTGAGGACCTCGACCACGCCGCCTAGCCAGTCGAGGCTGTGCCACATCCACACGTATTCATCGGAATAGGCCAAAGCCCAGTGCAGGGCGTAGGCCAGTTCGTCAGGGGTGCGGTAGTTGGCCTGGAAATCTGACACATCGAAGGTGCGACCCTGGTCCAGGTTCACCCCGGGAGCATCCCACAGGCCAAAGGCGGCCCTGACATGGCGGCGATAGAGGTCTGGCACTGCGCTGCGGTCGCGTCCCTCGACCAGCACCTCGGCGCGACCCCGGGCGAACTGCGGCGGGATGCGGCTCCAGTAGGCCTGTTCATAGCCATCTACCAGTGTGGCCTCGCGCGGGCAGACGGATAGCATCCCGTCCACGAAGTCAGCCAGCAGTCCGCCCTGGGTGGGGCCAACCGTGAACAGGATCGTGATGTCCGGGTATTCCTCGGCCACTGCCTGCATGATCTCAGCGCCGCGGCGGCGGACCTGGGCCCGGTACTCCTCCAGGCTCTTCTCACCGGCATACCGCCGCCCCTGATAGGCGAAGGTGCCGATGCCGGCATACTTCTCCGTGTCAAACATGATCCCCCGCAGCCCCGCCTGGCGGGCGAGGCGGGCCACCAGTCGCCAGTTGCTGTTCACCCATGAGCAATCATCGAACCAGTCGAATTGGTCCGGTTTCTCGCCCGAGAACTCGTAGACGATCCAGAAGTTGTCGGTCAGGCGCCCCCAGGGGACCTGGCGGAGCTCCGCAACTACCGGCGCGATATCAGCCTCGCTGAGGCGCTGGTAGAAGACCATGGGCCCGCCCATGAGGAGACCGTCAATGGGCAACGACTGCCAGGAGGGCGCATGCTGGCGGGCGTATTCGGGCGAGATGGCTGCCCAAAGCAGCAGTTTCTTCCCGCGAACCGAGGGGCGGAAGTCATCCGCGGCCAGGGCAGTGCAGAGACTGATGGCCACCAGCGACAGCGGGAGGAGCACGGACCGCGCGGGCCGACGAGTTGCTGCCAGCATAGCGTCTGCTCCTCTCCCAGGGCACCGGGCACAGCCGGTATGTGGAGCCGGCAGTTCGCGGTAGCCCGGAGGCACTCCTCTTGGCGCTGGCCAGAATCAGCGGACGCCCGCCACCGGGGCAGGCGGCGGGCGCCAGGACTTGAGGCCAGAAGAGTGAGCTTTAGCGCAGTACGTACTGGGCGCCCACGTACAGCTCGTCGCTGACGCTACCGACATTGAGTTTCATGCGCTCGCCAAAGGGCCAGCGGAGGGCCGCATTGACATCCTCACCGTCATACTCCACGAGTGCGCTGTAGTTCCGTCCGAGGAAGATCTCAGCCCCGGCGTAAAGACCGTCCACCAGGGAATTGCTCTCGCCCCAGCCGGCCACGCCACGCACTTTGGTCTCGCCGACCTCGAAGTGCTTCTCGGCGCTGAAGAAGACAGTGCGATTGAACTCATCGGTCAAGTCGAAGACACCGACGCACAGGCCAAAATCCTGCTCGCCCTCGAACTCACCGAAGACCCGCCACTTGCCGGAGATGATCGCGTCCGACGGGCCGTTGTCGGGATTGACGTAGCCAGCAGACAGCTCCAGTCGGTCAATGACGCCGACGGCCATGTTGGCCGTGAACACTTCGTCGGTCACCAGATGGGCACCAAACTCCATTCCGCCGGCATCAATCGTGTCCACCGTCGGCACTCGAAGCAGACCAGTGGGACCAAAGATGCTCAGGTCGGCAAGCGCAGGTCCGGCGGCTGCCAGAGCCACGACGACAACAGCAGTGATCACACCTGCCTTCATAGCTTGCTGCCTCCCTCCGTGTAAGCGAGCCCCACTTTCGTGGGGCGCACGTCTTCCTCACGCGGCCATTGTAGCAGCCCGCTGCCGCGACTGCAACCTCAGATGCCCGCAGGCGGCGGTTCAGTAGGCGTAGAGCTGCCCGTAGGGCCGTGCGGTGTGCGGCGTGATTCGGAGGAACAGGCCGCCCGCGATTTCGTCGAGCGGCAGGCTGAACTCGGCGCAGTAAGGCGCCAGCAGGTCACGGAGCACTTGCCGATCGTCGTCCCTGATCTCGGTCGCCGACACGCCAGGCCGCAACAGCGCCGGGTCCACCTCACCGCGCACGTACATGGTGCCGCCGTGCATTCCGGTGGCGCAGTACTTGCCCACCAGGGGCTCACCGGCGGGCTGATCGAGACCCAGGACGATGAGTTTGCCGCCGGCCAGGTACTCCCCGCAGAAGTCCCTCACCCGTCCCCCGATGATCACCACCGGCTCCTTGTCCAGGTATGACTTCATGTGGATGCCGATGCGGTAGCCCGCGTTGCCGCGCACATAGATGCAGCCACCGCGCATCGAGTACCCCATGACATCGCCGGCGTGGCCTGGTATCACAACCAGGCCGTCATCCATGGTGTTGCCGATGCCGTCCTGGGCGTTGCCCGAGCAACGGATACGCGGCCCACTCATGAAGGCGCCCAGGTCGTTGCCCGGGATGCCCTCGACGCGGATGTTGACGGGCTGGTCAATGCCGCTGCCCAGGTAGCGGTGGCCGCAAACGTTGACAAGCTCAAACTCGGTCTCGCCCTCGGCCACGGCGGCCTTGATCTGCTGATTCAGCTGCCGGTAGTGCAGCCCGGAGGCATCAATTCTCATACTTCGATCCCCGGCCCCATGACGATATGCTTGCGATACTGCTTGGGCAGTGACAGCAGCCCCAGGTCGCGCTGGATGAGCTTCTCCTTGAAGCTGGAGACATCCATCTGCGAGCGGATCAGACCAGTAATGATGCCGGCCCGGTCCACGTCGCCGACGAAGACGGCGCCGACGATGCGGTCGTTGACCAGGAACATGCGCCGGTAGCTCTTGCCGTCGGCGGAGCGATACTCCAGCACCTCGGCCCGACCCGGCGGCTCCACCAGGCCGACCGAGATGGTCGGCAGGCCGCAGACCTGGATCGAGTTCATGGCGATGCTGCCCTCGTAGGTGACGTCGGTGCCCACCATGTTCCGCCCGGCGATCTCGCCCTGCAGGTAGGCAGCGGGCCAGATAGCCAGCGGGCGCGGCTCGCCGGTCAGCGGGTCATAGGCCTCAGCCACATCACCGGCCGCATAGATGTATGGGTCACTGGTCCGCAAGTGGTCGTCCACCAGTACGCCGCGGTTCACACCCAGCCCCGCCTGCTGCGCCAGCTTGATGTTAGGGCGCACCCCGACCGCCATGACCACGACCTGCGCCGGGAGGCGCGATCCGCTGTCGAGGGTCACGCTCTGCACCAGGCCGTTGCTGCCGCCAAGGCTGGTGACAGCGGAGGACGTGATGACGCGAACCCCGTGGTCTTCGAGGGCTTGCTCCGCCATCTCGGAACCCGTTTCGTCCAGGGCGAGGGCCAGAACGCGGTCCCGCAACTCCACCACCGTCGTCTCCAGGCCCAGGGTCGCGAAGGCCTCCGCCACCTTGACGCCGATCATCCCCGCCCCGACCACGACCGCCTGACGGACCTTGTGGCTGTTGATGAACTCCCGCACCCGCGCCATGTCCTCGTAGCGGGTGAACGTGAACACACCCTGGAGGTCCACACCCGGCAGGTCCGGTACGATGGGGGTCCCGCCGGTGGCCAGCAGCAGCTTGCCATAGCGCAATTCCACGCCGTCTGCCAGGGTCACCGTATGCGCTGCCGGGTCAAGCCGCGTGGCCGCCCGGCCCAAGTAAGTGGTGACCTGCAGTTGCCGGTAGACGTCGCGGGGGCGGTAGTTCAGCCGCTCCTCGGGCACCTTGCCACAAAGCACATAGGTGATCAGCGGAGAGCAATAGCAGTGGGCCATCTGGTCCGACACGATGGCCATGCTGCCCTGCGCATCCTCCTCACGAATGGCCTCCATGGCGGCGATGGCGGCCGTGGAGTTGCCCAGGATCACGTAGTCATAGGTGTGCTCACTCATAGATCAACGCCTCGTTCGGGCAGTGGGCCACACAGGCGGGGATGCCCTTGCCCTCGCACAGGTCGCACTTCGAGCCGACCTTGCCCTTTTCGTTGTCCATACGGATGGCGCCGAAGGGACAGACCATGACACAGCTCCAGCAGCCGACGCACCGCTCCTCATCGTGCTTGATCGCCCCGGTATGCGGGTCGCGGGTCATGGCCCCGGCGATGCAGGCCGCCACACATGGCGCGTCATCGCAGTGACGGCACTGCAGGGCGAAGGACATGGCGCCGTCCTCCTCGACCCGCACCGCCGGTTCCGGCAGGTTCTCCTGGTCCAGGAAGGCCTTGACCAGGGTATGGTGGCCAGAGTGCTGGAAGATGCAGTAGATCTCGCACAACCGGCAACCGATGCAGACTTCCTCTTTGGCGTATACGCGTTTCATTCGCTCTTCCTCGCTGACGGCACCTGGCCCCCGACCCCTCCTGAGAAAGCGCAGAGGGATGTACGTCGTGGCGCCACCGGTGTTGTTGCCCCGTCTCTCCATCCCACGGAGCGGGGGCGCAGGGGGTGAGGTTACCGTCCCACCGGCGCCACTTCCAGGATCTCCAGTTCTTCGGTCGTCAGGCCAATACCACGCAGCATCTCCCGGTTGCCGCGCAGGCTGTCAATGCTGTTCATGCCCATGCCGCCCAGCATCTCCTTGATCTCCAGAGACCAGGCCCGCAGCAGGTTCGTCAGGGAGCGAGTGCCAATCTCGGGGTTCAGGCGCTTGGTCAGGTACGGATCCTGGGTGCAGATGCCCCAGGTGCACTTGCCCGTGTAGCAGCTCTGACACATGTGACAGCCCAGGGCGATGAGGGCGGAGGTGCCGATGTAGACGGCGTCGGCGCCCAGGGCGATGGCCTTGGCGATGTCGGCGCTGTTGCGGAAGCCTCCAGCCACGACCAGCGAGGCCTGGTGGCGAATACCCTCCTGGCGCAGGCGGCTGTCCACCGCAGCGAGGGCGAACTCGATGGGGATGCCCACGTTGTCGCGGATGACCGTCGGGGTGGCGCCGCTGCCGCCGCGTGTGCCGTCCATGGCCACGATGTCAGCCCCGGCCCGCACCGCGCCCACGGCGATGGGTACCACGTAGTTGACCGCCGCGATCTTCACCGAGACGGGTTTGCTGTAGTTGGTGGCTTCCTTCAGGGCGTAGATGAGCTGCTTGAGGTCCTCGATGGAGTAGATGTCGTGGTGCGGCGCCGGCGAGATGGCGTCCGAGCCCTCGGGGATCATGCGCGTCGCCGAGATCTCGGCACTGACCTTCTCGCCGGGGAGGTGGCCGCCAATGCCGGGTTTGGCGCCCTGACCGATCTTGATCTCCACTGCCGCCGCCGCATCCAGGTACTGCGGCGTGACCCCGAAGCGCCCCGAGGCCACCTGCACAATGGCGTGATCCGCGTACTCATAGAGGTCACGGTGCAGACCGCCCTCACCGGTGTTGAAATACGTGCCGGCGTTCTTGGCCGCCCGCGCCAGGGAGTAACAGGCATTGAAACTGATGGAGCCGTAAGACATGGCTGAAAACATGATGGGGGTATCGAGGGTCAGCAGAGGTCCCGCCTGGCTGACCGGATTGCCCTCGTCGTCGAACTCCACGCGTTCGGGCTTGGCGCCCAGGAAGGTCCGCAGTTCCATTGGTTCCCGCAAGGGGTCAATGGAGGGGTTGGTGACCTGCGAGGCATTGAGCACCAGGTTGTCCCAGTAGATGCGATAGTTCTTATCCGTGCCCATGCCGGTGAGCAGCATGCCACCGCTCTCGGCCTGGCGATGGATGGCACGCTGCACCTGCAGGCTCCAGTTGGGGTGGGAGCGGCCGTGAAGCTCGCGCTCAGTGACGACCAGCGCCCCGGTGGGACAGAGGGTGACGCAGCGCTGGCACCCCACACAGGTGCGCGGGTCACTGCTGACCCGGCCATCCTCCGGATCAATCTTCTGGGCATCATAGGAGCACTGGCGCGTACAGACCCCGCACTGGATGCACAGGTCCATGTCGCGCTTGATGATGAACTGAGGGTGAACTGTCGTCAGTGGCACTTCAGGTGCGCCTCCTACCGCTACGTGTCTGCACCAGCCTACGCCGCCGCTTCCTTCGCTTCGTACAGATCGAACCGCACCGGCTGCCCGGCCACGACGGGCCAGGACTTCTCTGGCTGGCCGCCGGCAGCCCAGATTGCCGCTTCCTCGCTGGCGATGTAGCCCCGTGCGCCCTTCTCCGCCGCCACCAGCGGCCGCAGCTTCAGGCGGTCGCTCAGACCCACCATGCCCCCGTCATGCCCGGCGATGACGGCAAAGGGGCCGTTGAGCAGCGCGCCGGGATAGGTCTGACGCATAATGGTCAGCATCCGCTTGCGGGCCGGATCCGTCACACGGTCCACTTCCTCCCACTCCGGCGGGGCCATGGCCAGGGCGGCTTGCTCGATGGTGAGCCGGTGCCGCCGGCACAGCAGGTCCAGCATGTAGCTGATGACCTCAGAATCCGTGAACAGCGTACACTCGTAGCCGAAGGAGGCCACGTAGCGCTTGTTCACGCCGTAGGAGGACAGCTCGCCATTGTGGACGATGGACCATTGCAGCAGGCCGAAGGGATGGGCGCCGCCCCACCAGCCACCGGTATTGGTGGGAAACCGGGTGTGAGCGATCCAGCAGTGGGCGTTGTATTCCTCCAGCCGGTAGTACTCGGCGATGGGCTCGGGGTAGCCAACCCCCTTGAAAATGCCCATGTTCTTGCCGCTGGAGGCGATATAGCAGCCCTCCACGTCGCGGTTGATCGTCATGACCACGTTGACCAGATAGTCCTCAGGGTCGCGGCCAGCCAGTTTGTCCTCACGGGGCTGGACGAACCAGCGCCACAGGATGGGCTCATCGTGGATGGTCGGCGTGGGCCGGGTCTGGATGGGCTCGTCATGGCGGATGTTGCAGACCGTCTGCAGGTAGCTGCGCAGACGCTCCCGGGCGCCGTCGTCCAGGCCCATCATGTGCAGGCAGTAGTCGTCGGCATGCTCGGGGTAGATACCGTACCCGACATAGCCGGCACCGAGGCCGTTGCCGCGCTCACGCATGTTGGCCATGCCCCGGACGATGTCTTCGGCAGGCACTGCGGCGCGGGTGCGGTCCAGGATGCCGAGGGTGCCACAGGCGGCATGGATTTTGAATGGTGGGAGGCGATGCATATCCATGTGCGACGGTCCTTGAAGGAAATAGCTTGCCGGAAGTTGTTTGCCGATGCTACAATCGACCCAAGCGCGAGTCAACGGCAATTAACGCCCCGATTGTGGGGCTTCCGCGCAACATCTCGGAAACACGAGTGCGCCGCCATTGCCGGATAACCGGAAAAATGGGCTGATTCTGCCCCCTATGAGGTGATTCGTTTGCCGGAAATAGGACGGAAGGAAGCTGCTATTCTGCGCGTCTTGGGCCAATACAGCATGCCGCTGGGTGCCGCTGCCATCGCCCGGGAACTGGTCTCTTACGGCATTGACCTCACCGAGCGTGCCGTTCGCTACCACCTGCAGAGACTGGACGATGCCGGGCTGACCGAGAGCCGGGGACGGAGCGGCCGTGTCCTGACCGACGCGGGCCGGGCCGAGTTGGACAACGCGCGCGTCACGGACAAGGTGGCCCTGGCCTTCGCTCGCCTGGAAGCGCTGGCGTACCAGACCACCTTTGACCCGGCCACGGGGCATGGACTGGTGGTGCTCAATATCTCGCTCTTCCACCGCTCGGACTTCGACCACGCCCTCCGGGCCATGCGGCCGGTGTTCCTGTCGCGCCTGGCGACCAGCGACCTGGTGGCGGTCTTTGACGCCGGGCAGAGCGTGGGCGACATGGTAGTGCCGCGGGGCATGGTGGGGCTGGGGACAGTGTGCAGCGCCACCATCAACGGCGTGCTGGTCCGTGCCGGGATCCCGTTGCATTCGGAGTTCGGCGGGCTGATGGAGATCATTGGACATGAACCGGCAAGGTTCACGGAGATCGTGATGTACCGGGGCACGTCCATTGACCCGGTGGAGATGTTCATCAAGAGCCAGGCCACCTCCGTGGGCCAGGCGGCGACGACGGGGCGGGGCAAGGTGGGTGCCGGCTTCCGCACCTGCCCGTCGGTGGCGCGGGCACATGTGCTGCGGCTGCTGGACGACCTGTCGCCCTGGAGACTGCGCGGTGTGGTGGCGGTCGGCAATCCGGGCCAGTCACTGCTGGAGATGGAGGTCGGCATCGGCCGGGTGGGAATAGTGGTGTGTGCCGGGCTGAATCCGGTGGCCGCCGCCGAGGAGGCAGGAATCCCCACGGTCAGCAAGGCCTTGGCGACGGTCTTTGAGTACACGGACCTACAGCCCGTCTGAGCGGGGATAACGGCGGAAAGCGCGGGGCGGACCACACGCCCTGACTCTCGACCCCGAGGGCCAAGGTGACATCCCGCCGGCCGGCGAACGACGTCCTGTTGCGCGTGTCTCGCGGGGAGGCTGAAGATGCTGTTTCGCATTCTGGGCAGTGCTGCCGCCGAGGGCTGGCCTGCCCCGTTCTGTGTGTGTGATGCTTGTCGTCTGGCGCGGCAGCGCGGGGGCAAAGACATCCGCCGCCGCACGAGCTACCAGCTTGGCGACCAGGTTCACGTGGACTGGGGTCCGGACTCCTACCATAGCATGATCGCACTGGGCCTGGACTACGCGCCCCTGCGGCACCTCCTGGTGACACACTCCCATCAGGATCACTGGTGCCCGCAGGAGTTGTACTGGCGGCGGAAGGGCTTCTCGCAGATCCCGGCAGGAAGCTGGTTGACGGTGCATGGCAACGCCCAGGTGGGCCAGCTCCTGGGCGGGGAGCACGACAGCATCTCAGCACTGGCGCTGGACTTCCACCTCATCGAACCCTTTGTCGAGGTGCCGCTGGAGGGCACCGGGGTCAGCGCCGTCGGCTTTCCGGCCAGCCATGCCAGCGATGATGAGATGGCGCTGAACTACCTGCTGACGGTCGGTGGGCGGACGGTGCTTGTGGGCAACGATACGGGGTGGTGGGAGGACGCAGTCTGGGACTTCCTGGGTGACTGGGAGCTGCACGTGGTGGTGATGGACTCGACCTCGGGTCCGCTGGACCGGCCGGCCACTGGTGGTGCCAACTCCTGGATCGGGACCCACCACTTCAGTTGCCGGGGGGTAGTCGCCGTGCGCGACGAGCTGGCCAAGCGCGGCGCACTGGCTCCCGACTGCCGCTTCGTCGCCAACCATTTCTCCCACAACGGCGGGTGGCTCCACGACGACCTGGAGGCGTTCTTCGGCCCCGAAGGCATCCTGGTGGGGTATGACGGCATGGCCATCGAGGTGTGACGCTCCGCGCTGACCACATGCTGGCCGGTGGCATTGTGACCTTGAGCCATGGCCCCCCAGAACGACCATACGCACGCAAGGAAGTGGTGCTTCGTGTCCAGGACGATCCTGCCGGCCGCGGTCGCCTTCGCGGCTCTCGCCAGCCACAGCCTCGCGGCTGCAGCCACGCTCTACGTATCGCCGGAGGGGCGCGACACCTGGTCGGGCAGTCTCGCGGCGCCGAGTGCAGCCCGGGACGACGGGCCCCTGGCCTCGGTGCACGCCGCCCGTGATGCGGCCCGCAAGCTGCGTGCGGCGGGTGTGGTGGATGACATCGAGATCGTGCTGCGCGGCGGTGTGTATGCGCTGGCGGCGCCGCTGGTGCTAGCGCCGCAGGACTCTCGCCTCACCTTTGCGGCCTACCCCGGCGAACGCCCGGTGCTCAGCGGCGGGGTGACCGTCACCGGCTGGCGGGCCGAGGCCGATGGGACCTGGTCAGCGCCTACGCCAAGGGACGGAGACGGGGAGCCGCTGGCATTCAACCAGCTATTCGTAAACGGCCAGCGTCGGACGCTGGCGCGGACACCCAACTACGTTCCGCCGGGCCCTCAGACCCCGCTGGGCAGCACTGAAGGCTACTTCACGGTTCAGGGCAAGGCTCCGCCGCTGCGTGATGAGGCCACCGGACGAGAGACAGACCGGCAGAACCTGGGGTTCATCTACGAGCCGGGCAGCATCAGGCGGTGGGATGACCTGAGCGAGGTGCGCGTGGTCCTGTACCACTCCTGGGAGAACTCCCGCCACCCCATCGCCGACGTGGACGAGACCAATCGGATCGTCACCTTCACCGGGCCCTGCGTCTGGAACATCTTCTACTTCGGTCAGCCCCAGCGCTACTACATCGAGAACGCGCCCGACGCCCTGGATGCGCCGGGGGAGTGGTATCTCGATAGACGGCGGGGGATCGTCCGTTACATCCCGCTGCCGGGCGAAGACCTCACCACGGCCCAGGTGGTCGTGCCGCGGTTGACCAACCTCGTGACGCTGACGGGTGACAGCAATCTGGGCTTGTGGGTCGAGGGCATCACCTTCCGGGGCCTGAGCTTTCACTACGATGACTGGATCATGGAGCCGAAGGGCCACAGCGACCCCCAGGCCGTGCATACGGCGCCCGCCGCGATCATGGCCGATGGAGCCCGGGGCTGCGTGTTTGAGAAGTGCGAGATCGCGCATGTGGGCGATTACGCCCTGTGGCTGCGCGAGGGCTGCAAGGATAACCGCGTGGTGCAGTGCCGCATCCATGACCTGGGCGTAGGTGGCCCACGCATCGGTGTGCATTACTACCCGACGAGCGACGCGGTTACCTCCTCGGGCAACGAGATCAGCAACTGCCACATCTACGACGGCGGCCATGTCTACGCCGGGGGCGTAGGCCTGCTGTTGGGACAGACCTACGGCAACCTCATCAGCCACAACGAGATCCACGACTTCAACTACACTGGCATCTCCGTGGGTTGGACATGGGGCGATGACCAGACGCGGTGTCGTGACAACATCATTGAGTACAACCATGTGCACCATGTCATGCGCCGGGCACTGAACGACGGCGGGGCCATCTACACGCTGGGCAACTCCCCCGGCAGCGTTATCCGGGGTAACTGGTTCCATGACGTGTGGCCGTGGAGCGCTATCGGCTGGGGCATCTACCTGGATGCGACGACCAATGGCTACCTGGTCGAGGATAATCTCGTCTACCACACGCTGGCCGGGGGCTGGATGGGGGCCAACGGCAACCACGAGAATGTGATCCGCAATAACATTTTCGCGCTCTTCGGCCAGTACGGGCTCTGGCCGTACTGGGAGCGCCGCCCCAACACCTTTACCCACAACATCGTCTACCTGGACCGCGGGCAGCTACTCTGGGAGCACTCGGAGCGGTTCCTGCGGGAACGGCTGGCGGCCGGCGACCCACTGGGCGAGTGGGACCATAATGTCTACTGGCACACGGCCCTGGGCGCGCCCGACGACGGGGCGCCGCCCTTCGATCTGCGCTTCTACCAGCTCACTTTTCCCGAATGGCAGGCGCTGGGCCTGGACGTCCACTCGGTGGTTGCCGATCCGGAGTTTGTGGACGTTGCCGCGCTGGACTTTCGTCTGCGCCCCACCTCGCCGGCCCTGAAGCGGGGCTTCGTCCCCTTCGACTACACGCAGGCGGGTCTTCGGGGCGACCCTGACTGGGTGGCGGAGGCCCGGGCAGTGCAGCACCCGCCCACGACCTTCCCTCCGCCCGCCCCACCCCCGCCCCCGCAGCCTGTGGACGACGGCTTCGAGGTGCCCACAGTGGGCGCCTCGCCCGAGCGGGCCATCGTCAGCGGCGAGGGCCTCGGCGCCTCCATCCGCGTGACGGACGAGACCGCGGCAGCCGGCATGCATAGCCTCAAGGTGACTGATGCTCCCGGACTGGAGCAGCCATGGCAGCCGCACTTCTTCTACCAGCCGCATTTCACCGCCGGCGTCCTGCGGCAGAGCTTTGACCTGCGCCTGGAGCCGGGCGCGCTGATGTACACGGAGTGGCGCGATGAGGGATCGTATCCGGACAACATCGGGCCGAGCGTCGCTTTCGACGCTCAGCAGGGGCAGACGGCACGCGTCGCGGTAGCGGGACAGGTGCTGGCGGAGTTGCCGGTGAGCCAGTGGGTGCATGTGGAGATTGAGGCAGAGCTGGGGACAAGGACTGCGCGAACGTGGCAGTTGACGTTGCAGACTCCGGGAGCAGAGCCACGGGTCATCCCGGGGCTGCCGTTCTCAGGCAAGGCATTCGCCGAGCTGCACTGGCTGGGCTTCGTCAGCACGGCGACTGAGACAGCGGTGTTCTATGTGGACAATGTGAGACTACGACCCGTCGAGTAGCGGGTGAGCCGCCGCTTCAGGCCTCGCCCTTGTCGAGAGACGACAGGAACTCGGCCAGCAGGTCGGCAAGGCTGTCGGCGGGCCGGGGGGGTGCCGGCGGCTCGGCGGCGTACTCCGGCAAGAGACGGCCGGGAGTGACGGGCGAGATGTCCTTGACCACCTCGGCCACTTCGCGCTGCAGGGTGTCGAAGGTCTCCTCTATGCTGCGGCTTGCGTCTACCACGGTGAAGCCGAACTCCTCTGTCATGTGGTCGAACTGGCGCAGCAGTGCGGTCTGGTGCTGGACGAAGCATTCATAGAGATCGCTGGCCGCGATGTAATCGGCCCCCGCCTCCCAGTAATCGAAGCCGCCGCTGGCCAGAACTCGCGGCACCAACTGGGGCACACTGATCTTCAGATAGTAGATCGCTGAGGGGCGGATGGCGAAGCCGTAGACCTTGCGGAGCCACTCCCCACTCATGCCGCGTACCGTCGCCCGGGCGATGAGCGAGTAGACGTACCGGTCGGTGAGCACCACGTAGCCGGCCCGCAGGGCGGGGATCATCTCGTTCTCCAGCCGATCGGCAAAGTCGGTGGCGTAGTAGAGGGCCTGGGTCATGCGGCCCATGGTGTGGCCTTCGCGGGCCTGGCGCAGGTGCCGCCCAGCCAGCACGGAGCGTGAGAGGCCGGTGTCAAAGACGGCGATGCCACTGCTTTCCAGCCAGCGTTTGAGGAGGCGGATCTGCGTGGACCGGCCGACGCCGTCGGTGCCTTCCAGGACGATCAGACGTCCCGGGTAGTCGTCAGTCTGCAGGTTGGGCAGCGGATGCCAGTAGCTTTCGATGCGCATGGCCAGGGTCCTTGTGAGTGACTGGTGGGCGCCACACCAACCCCGGTGGCTGCCGCTGGCTGGCAGAGTGACCGCGGCTGGCAGCGGCGTCTCCCACAGGAGAAGCGTTCAGAAACCCCGCCGGTCCGGACTGCGCAGCAGCTTGTCCAGGTGTGGTCGGACAATCTCCCGCACCTGCTCCTGCTGGTCCGGAATGGGCAGGGTGGCATCAATCACGGTGAAATGAAACTCGTCAACCATCTTCTCGTACTCCTCCAGGATCTTGCCCTGGAAGATACGGAAGGACTCATAGGGGTCATCGCTCCAGCCCATGTCCAGGCCGGCCTCGTAGTACTTCAGCTCCGGCCGACCCACCATGATGCGGCTCAGGGCCACTTCCAGCGGAACACGGAAGTAGAAGGCGACCGTGGGTTCGACCGCGATGTCGTACAGCTCACGCACCCATTCGGGGTGGCAGCCCCGCGCGACGTCGCGTGCAAAGGCGGTGAAGGCATAGCGGTCGGCAAGGACCGCCGCTCCTGCCTTGAGCGGCGGTACGATGTTGCGCTCCGTTCGGTCGGCAAAGTCGGTGGCATGGATAAGGCTAAAGGTGGTGGGCGTCAGCAGGTGGCGGTCCTTGCCGCGCTTCGTGGTACGCTTGACCAGCTCGGAGGAGTTCCACTCGCTGAAGAAGGCGCTGTAGCCCCGGCTCTGCAGCCACGAAAACAGCAGATGCATCTGGGTGCTCTTGCCGGATCCATCTATGCCCTCAACCACAAACAGCTTTCCCGGAAGATCACTGATCGGCCGCATGGGCTCGGACCTCGTACGTGCGAACTCGGCGGCATTCTGACTGCCCCTGGCGGGGCGTCCAGTATACCATGAAGTCGGGAAGAAGGACAAACTCGCTTTCCGTGCTTTCGGTTAAGGCCTGATGAAGGTTCGCAGGGTCTCCAGGGCTCGATCCGCGTCAGCCTGGTCGTTGTAGAAATGCGGCGAGAAACGGACATTACCGGCGCGGCTGGCGCAGGCCACGCCAGCGGCATTCAGACCGGCCGCCAGCTCGTCGGCGGAGAGGCCAGGAGCCCGGAAAGTGATGATGCCAGAGCACTCCCCTTCGCCGCGGGGGGAGGTTACCTCCATACCCAGCCGCAGCAACCCCTCAACCAGATAGTCGGTCAGCCCCAGCACAGCCCGCTCAATCTCCCGTGGACCGGCTTCCAGCAGCAGGCTCACGGAAGCGCCCAGGGCGTGGATACCGACCATGTTGCGGGTACCCTCCTCGAAACGCCGAGCGCGGGGCACGAGGGTTAGGTCGTAGTTCAGGTAGTCGTCGGGCCTCTGAACGCTCAACCAGCCCACGTTGGCGGGCACCAGGTCGTCCAGGATCTGGCGCCGCACGTATAGCACGCCACAGCCTTCCGGGGCCAGCAGCCACTTGTGGCCATCGGCACAGAGAAAGTCCACGGCATACCGGCTCAGGTCCAGCTCCAGGGCCCCGAGGCCCTGGATGGCATCAACAACCAGGAAAGCGTCGCGTTCGCGGCACAACGCCGAGAGCTTGCCCAGGTCCACGCGGAAGCCACTGGTGAACTGCACCCAGCTCAGAGTGACAGCGCGGGTCCGCCGGTCCATGGCCGCGGCGATATCATCCAGTGTCACGCGGCCCTGCCTGGCGCCGACGAAACGGGTCTCAACGCCACGGCGTTCCAGGGCCAGCCAGGGGTAGACGTTGGCCGGGAACTCGATGGCGCAGGTCACCACGTTGTCGCCTTCGCGCCAGGGAATGCTCTCGGCGGCGATGATCAGCCCGTGAGTGGTGTTCTTGGCGAAGGCGATCTCATCGGTACCGGTGTGCAGCAGGTCGGCCAGGGACTGACGGGCTCGTCGGACGCCCTTCTCCCAGACCTCGTACTCGGCGCCGCCATGGGCCAACTGCCGCGCCAGCACCTCTTGCGCGGCCTGCGCGGTGCGCCGCGGTATAGGCGCTACGGCGGCGTGGTTGAAGTAAACGAGGTTCTCTTTGACCGGGAACTCGTCGGCATAGCGGTCAGCCAAGGTGCTCATGAGTGTACTCCTTCAGCCACTGCCGCGGCCGGCGTCTCGGCGATGATGACCAGCGCCGAACCCGCCGTTACGAGTACCAGTCCCAGGAGCTGGCCGCCACTGATGGCGGACCGGAGCCAGAAGTAGTCAGCCAGCAGGGCCGCAGCGGGGGTAACCAGTCCCAGCAGGCGCACTGTCCACATGGGGACACGCTTCATGGCATAGTAGTAAGTGGTCAGCATCCAGGTGACGATGAAGCCTCCAAGACCCAGAAGGACGGCGGTGCGCGGTGAGGTCAGCGCCTCGCCCAGGCCAGTGAGCTGCCCTCCGAGCACGATGAGCGGGCCCAAGACCATAACCTGACAGGTGACATTGGCCAGGGCGGTGAGGCTGTTGCTGACGCCACCGAGTCGAAGTTTGATGATGACCGCATTGGCGGCGATGCCGAACGCCGCCGCCACCAGCGCCGCGAGCCCCAGGGGGCGAAGGACGAGGCCGCCGGCTGGGAGGTCCAGGGCCGCCAGCATGCCGACCACCAGGAGGCCAGCCCCCACCCAGCCCCACGGCGACGGTCTCTCACGCAGGAAGAGGTAGCTGTAGACGAACACCAGTCCGACTTCCAGTCTCACGACCAGGGCTCCGGTCGTCGCACTGGTCAGGGCGATGCCGGTAGTGCGCATGTAAAAGAGCATGACGGCAGTCAGGCCAAACAGCAGCAGCCAGCCCCAGGGGGTCTGCCGCGGCAAGGCCTGCCCGCGCGCCCGCCACAGATAGCCCGGAACCAGCAGAGCGCAGGCTACAGCCGCCTCGAGGAACGTGATCTGAGCTGGAGTGAGTTCTGTCGTCAGTGCCTTGTTGACGGCGTACAACAGCCCTGCCAGGATGCCGGTGAAGACAGACATGGCATAGCCGAGGATCCGTGCCCGCTGTGACGGGCTGGCAGTCATCGGCTGTTCACCCGATTGTAGACAATGATGGCCCGATCGGGTTCGCGCACAGGACAGGCGTTCTCGCAGATGCCGCAGCCGGTGCAACGGCCGCGTCGCACGACCGGCCGAAGTTGCCCCTGGTCAGACACCAGGTCAATCGCCCCGTAGGAGCAGTACTCCTTGCAGATGGTGCACTGGGCGTAGTCACCGCCGGTGCGCCACGACAGGCAGCGGTCGCGATGGATCTCCGCCAGCCCGATCTGGATGCGGCGCTTCTCTTCGATGGCAAAGGGCGCGAGAGCGCCACTGGGGCAGGCGGAGCCACAGGCATTGCAGTTCTGCTCGCACCAGCCCACCTGGGGCACCAGGCGGGGCGTGTAGAAGCCGTCGAGGCCTGCCTCGACCACGCAGGGCTGCAGACCGCCGGTGGGACAGGCCTTCAGGCACTGCCCGCAGCGCAAGCAGCGGGCGCGAAACTCACTCTCAGTCATCAGGCGAGAGAGGGCGCCGGAGCCGTCGCGGACCACGGCGCCCGGCGGCCGGATCAGGCGGTCAGGATGCGGCCGGCGGATGACACCGACAGCGGTCAGGAGACCGTACGTGGCGCCGAGGCCGGTGGCCGCGAGGAACTGCCGGCGGCCGAGGCTCACCTCGGGGTCCAGCCCCTCGGAGCCGCTGCTCAGCCTGATGTCTGTGGCAGCAGGACGGCAGCAGTCCAGGCAGTCGTAGCACTGGATGCATTCGGCCTGGCGGGTGGTGCAGGGGGCATCAGCGGGAATGGCTCCCATCTTGCATTCTGTCGCGCAACGGCGGCAGGCGGTGCAGCTCTCGCCGCCGGTGACACGCCGCCACAGTCCGTGGGCTCCTGCGAAGCCGAGCAGCGCGCCTAGCGGGCAGAGGTTTCGGCACCAGTACCGGCGACTGATGAGCCCCAGACCCAGGATTCCCAGGAACATGAGGCCAGAGGTCACCCCAAGACGGAAGAGGTGCACGGGCACCGGGTCCAAGCGCCAGCCGAGGGGCGAGCGCAGGGGCTCACTGGCCAGGGCGAGGCCGTTGTAGCCCAGGCCCAGGGCCGGGTGTATGGCGGTCCCCAGAGTGCGCGTAGCCAGACAGAGGGGGTCCAGGAACAGCAGGAGCGGCACGCCGAAGAGGGCAGCGGCGAGGGTGGTCACCAGCAGGGCGTACTTGAGCCAGCGCAGACCCGGGCCGGCTGTGGGCCGCCGCCGCCAGCGCTTCAGTAGACGGTCGCCGATGTCTATGCAGGTCCCCAGGGGGCAAAGCCAGCCGCAGAAAAACCGGCCCAGCGCGACGGTGGCGCCCAGCAGGACCAGGGCAGGCCAGAAGAGCCCCAATGTCTGCCAGGAGCGAGCCGGGGAGATGGCCACGGCAAGACCCGCCAGCGGATCCAGGCGTAGGAAGAGGGAGACCGGCACTGCCGTGCTGAGCGGCCAGGTCGTGCTCCAGACAAGGCCGACAAAGAGCGCTAGCGCGAGCAGTTGGACAGTCTGGCGGACGCGGCGCATGGATGCCTGCGGTCTCCCGGGGAATGGCGGCCGGGGACCTTCTGATAGCCCCCGACAGGCGCGGCTCAGGCGCTACTTCTGTTCCGCGATGAGGGCCTTGATGGCATTCTCCACCGCGGCGACTTCGTCGTCGGGACCGAAGGAGTATCTGATGACCCCCTTGCGGTCCACTATCCGCACCTGTGGGATGGTCACGAACTGCACCGGCCCGAAGAACGCTTCGCGAGTGGCATCATCCATGCGGGCCAGAGGGATGGTTACTGAGGTCTCCTCGCGCCACCCCTTGATGACGTCATCGCTGGTATCGCTGGAAAGCGCCAGGAAGTCCACATTATTGCTCTTATTGGCCTGGTAGATGGACTCGTATTCGCGCAACTTCTTGACGCAGGGCTTGCAGTAAGTGGCCCAGAAGTCCACCACGAGAATCTTGCCCTTATAGTCCTTGAGACTGCGCACGTTGCCATCTACGTCGGTCACCGTGAAGTCAGGCGCTGGCTGGCCGACGGCCGCGGGTTCGCCACTGGCGGTGGTGCCGGTGGTCTCACTGCCTGCGCCTGCGTCAGACCCTGCCGGCGGCGTGGCGGCCGTATCGGGCGTGGTTGTGGCCGGTGCGGTGCCGCGGCACCCCGAGACGAGCAGGGCGGCGGCAAGAGTCAGCATCGCCAGTGCCAGGAGACGGCTGGTCCGAGTGGTGGCTGATTTCATGCTTGATCACCCATTCTCTCAGCGATCCGCATCGGGGGTCAGTCCCGGCCGGTGTGACCGAAGCCACCGCTGCCCCGCACGGTGTCTGAGAGTACATTGACGACTTCCCATTCCGCCCGGTTCACCGGCGCGATGACCATCTGCGCGATGCGGTCGCCGCGACGGATGGTGTGCGCCTCCCGCGACAGGTTGATGAGCCCCACGGACACGATGCCGCGGTAGTCGGCGTCGATGGTCCCCGGGGCGTTGACGATGGTGATGCCGTGACGGATCGCCAGGCCGCTGCGAGGTCGTATCTGAGCTTCGTAGCCTTCCGGCAACTCGATACGCAGACCGGTCGGCACCAGGCAGATCTGGCCGGGCTGCAGCACGAGGTCGGCGTCGAGGGCGGCCCGCAGGTCCATTCCTGCAGACAGCGCGGTCTCGTACTGCGGCAGGGGGAGGTCCTGGGCCTCAGGCTCCTGCAGAACACGAATGCGGACAGTCTGGCTCATCGCCCACCTCGTAACCTGATTATAGCAAGGTTGGCTGCAGGGCGGCAACCGCGGGGAGACCGGAGGGGCGCATTGCCATGCAGCCTGAGGGAGGGGCAGGTGCCATGAGGGCCGGCCCGGAAACTGTCGGTCAGTCCGCTTGTGAGTTCATGCCTTTGGCAGGAGGGCTATGCCATGGGATGCCGTTGTTCTCTGGTCATGCTGCTGGCGGGGGCGTTGGTGACCACTGCGGTTGCTGCAGAACCCGTGATCCTGAAGGAGTGGCGGTTTGACACGCCGGGCGACCCCGAAGGCTGGAATAAGACCAACCACATCTCGGGCCTGACGGTTGCCGACGGCGCGCTGCAGGGCCAGATAGATGACTGGGACCCGTTTCTTGTCGGACCCCAGTTCGACCTGCCAGCAACGCCTTGGCAAGTGGTGGAGGTACGCCTGAAGACCGACGATGGTGGCAGTGGCGAGCTGTTTTGGACCAACACCACCGAGACCGAGTATGGCGGCTTCTCCCCTGGCAAGGAGACCGCCTTTCGCGTCATCGGCGATGGCCAGTGGCACGAGTACCGCATCTACCCTTACTGGCAGGCGGAGGGCCGGATCATCATGATTCGGCTGGACTTCCCACGGGTGGAAGCGCCCGGCAGGACGTTCGCGGTGGACTGGGTGCGCATCGTGGACCTGGGGGCACAGGCGGTGACTACGACAACATCCTGGGACTTCAGCGAGGGCCCCGGGGGCTGGACGACACGCGGTCAGGGCACCATCGAGGCCACGGCGGACGGGCTGCGGTTTCGCGCCCTGGGTGATGATTTCCAAATCGTCAGCCCGCCCCTGCAGGTGAGCCTGGAGGAGCAGATGTGCTTGTTCGCTCGGTTACGAGTGGCCAATGCCCCCCGTGGCGTGGCCCTGTGGGCGTCGGATGAGCACCCCGGTATCCGGCAGATGCGGTTCCGGCTCCGCGACGACAGCCGCTGGCATTGCTACAACCTCGACATGGCCGCTGATGGCTCCTGGTCGGGCAACGGAATGCTCGTGGGGCTATCGTTTCCGGCGGGCAGTAACGGGACGCTGAGGGCGCTGGCTATCGCGGACCGGCCCCAGGGGCCAGCGGATGTGGAGTTGGTGCATCTGGTTCCGGAGAACGCTCTCAACCGCGTCGGCCGGGACGTGCCGCTGGTGCTGGACCTGCAGAACCACGGTGGCGAGGCGGCCCGGGGCCTACACCTTGCGCGGGTTGAGGTGCCGAATGGAGTACGGGTGAGCAATCCGGGCGAAGCGTCTGAGGAGATCGAGCTGCCCGGGGGACAGAGTGGCAGCTACCGCCTGGTACTGCGGGCTGACCGTCCGGTCAGCGGGAGGGTGGCGGTGAGTCTCAGCGGGCCTGGTGCGCCGGACGGGCCTATCAGTTGTGAGCTGAATATAACCCCCGCGCTGAATCTGCCGCCCGCCGAGTATGTGCCGGAGCCGCAGCCGGTGCAGTCCGACTATGAGATCGGGGCCTTTTACTTCCCGGGCTGGCACTCGCCGGCGAGCTGGGAGCCTATCCGCCGGGTGGCGCCCATCCGCAAGCCGGTTCTCGGCTGGTATGACGAGAGCAATCCCGAGTGCGTGGACTGGCAGATCAAGTGGGCGGTGGAGAACGGCATTCAGGTCTTCTATGTGGACTGGTACTGGTCGGCCGGGGGCCAGAGCCTGGACCACTGGGTGAAAGCCTACATGCGAGCGCGTTACCGTCGCTACCTCAAGTGGTGTGTGATGTGGGCGAACCACAACGCGCCCAACACCCACTCCGAGGCCGACCAGCGGGCCGTGACGCAGTGGTGGATAGACAACTACTTCAGCATGCCGGAGTACTACCGCATAGACGACAAGCCGGTGGTCATCATGTGGGCGCCAGGGAACCTGGAGCGCGACATGGGCGGGCCGGAGGGCGCTAAGCGTCTGCTGGACATCTCGCAGGAGATGGCCAGAGCGGCGGGCTACAAGGGCATCTACTTCGTGGCGATGTGCGGGGATAATGCTGAGTCCATCCAGCGGATGAAGGAACAGGGCTATGAGATGACCAGCATCTACCACTACATGGGCGACGGCGGCAAGGCCAGGGACCCCCAGCATTTCACCTTCGACCTGGTGGCAGAGAGCAACTACGACTACTGGCGCAGCCTGCAGCGCATCGGCATCCTGCCGTTCCTGCCGAACCTGTCCACGGGCTGGGACTCCACACCGTGGCATGGCGATGCGGCGACGGCGATCACCGGCCGCACGGTGCCACTGTTCCGGCGCATCTGCGAGGACGCCAAGCGCTTCGCGGACGAGACCGGCATCCGGCGCCTGGCGCTGGCGCCGCTGAACGAATGGGGCGAGGGCTCCTATGCGGAGCCCAACCTGGAGTTTGGCTTCGGCATGTATGAGACCGTGCGCGAGGTCTTCTGCCGGAAACCGGCGGGAGGCTGGCCGCTGAACTACGGCCCTCAGGATGTGGGTCTTGGGCCCTATGACTATCCGGCCATGACCGAGGGGCCGCGGACCTCATGGGACTTTAGCGATGGTGCTCAGGGCTGGGGGCCGAGCATGGGCATCAGTGACTTCCGCGCGGCTGATGGCGCGATCCATTTCACGACGGCCAGCGCGGACCCGGCCCTTGGCCTGGCGGGCTTCTCATTGAACGCCTGGAACCTGAAGCGGCTGACGCTGCGCATGAGGTTGGAGGGTTTGCCGGACAAAGCCGATTCCGCGCAGCTATTCTGGACCAGCGGGACGAACTACACGGAGGCTCTCAGCGTGCGCTTCCCCCTGTTCCGCGACGGGCAGTGGCATAACTACGTGGTAGACCTGGGGGCCAACAAGCGCTGGCGGGGGATGGTGCGCGGGTTCCGCTTCGATCCCTGCAGCGCCCAGGGTGTGCGGGTGAGCGTGGATGAGGTGCGCTTTGACTGAGTCATTCCGACGCGCCGACACCGCACAAGGAGGGTAGCCATGCTGGAAGTTCGTCGTATCTGGGACGCCGCGCCGCACAACGCCTTCACGGACCTGCTGTGGCATGACGGATGCTGGTGGTGTGTGTTTCGGGAGGGACAGGACCACGTTTCAGACGACGGCGCGCTGCGTGTCATCACATCGAAGGAGGGCGAGGTCTGGGAGTCTGCGGCATTGCTGACGTGGGAGGGCGGTGACTTGCGCGATGCCAAGATCTGCGTGACGCCCAGCGGAGAGTTGATGCTGGGTGGAGCCGTGCGGCTTGGCCAGGAGCCTCCGTGGATCTTTCAGTCGGTGGCGTACTTCTCGGCGGATGGCCGCTCATGGAGCGAGCCGGTCTTCATCGGCGATGAGCAGTTCTGGCTGTGGCGCACCACCTGGCATCAGGGCATCGCCTATAGCTTCGGCTATGGCTGTGCAGAGGACAACCGGTTCCTGCGGCTGTACTGCAGCCGTGATGGAAGGAGCTTCGACACGCTGGTCGAGCGGATCGAGCTCGGAAGCTACCCCAACGAGACGCAGATTGTTTTCGGGCCGGACAGCACCGCCTACTGCCTGCTGCGCCGCGATCCCGAGCACGGCATGATCGGGGTGGCGAGCGCACCCTATACGGACTGGGAATGGCTGGACCTGGGGGTGCGGATCGGCGGCCCGGCGCTGGCCATGCTACCCGATGGGCGTCTGGTGGCTTGCGTGCGGCGGTACTACGACCCCGAATACCGGACGGCGCTGGGGTGGGTGGATCCCGAAGCGGGCACCTACGAGGAGTTCCTGGAACTGCCATCGGGCGGAGACACGAGCTACGCGGGGCTGGTCTATCGCGAGGAGCGGCTCTGGGTCAGCTACTACTCGTCTCACGAGGAGAAGACGTGTATCTACCTGGCAAAGGTGGAGCTGCCTTGAGGGTGGCGCCCATGGGCGCTGTGGCCGCGCTGTTGGCGGCTTGCGCACTCAGCAGCGCGGAGGAGCGGCCTGTGAGCGAGATCATCACCCACACGGGTGTGCCCGAGACCGGCCATACCTGGGGTTACAGCTCGCCCAAGGCGCTCTACGACGGCGAGCGGGTCTATGCGGTCTCGCTGCACGGGCCGGACATGTATCACGCCCATATGCAACTGCACTGGCGCGACGCGGCAGGCTGGCATGAGGGGGCAAAGCTGGAGCCCGTCTACCAGCCGGCGACGATGCTGTTGGACGGTGCGGGGCACATCAACGTCTTCTGCACGGGACCGGGCACCCGGGCCTACCACTGGCGCAGCGTGCGGCCGCATGACGTGACGGCCTTTGTTGAGGTCGAGTTGCCGCAGCCGGAGTTGTTCCGCTTTGGCTACCTGGGAGTAGGCACCGACAGCCGGCAGATGGCCCTGGCGGGGCTCGACGGGGGCTACAACCTGTGGCTGCTTACCAGGGCGTCGCCGGACGCGGCGTGGAGTGAGGCCTGCCGACTGGCCGAGGGCAAGACCGGGCTGCCCACGGGCAACGATGCGGCCTGCTATCCGATTGTCATGCCCGCGGGCGAACAGGTGCACCTCGTCTACAGCATGTGCCCCGACGGTAGCGTGCACAACACCTACAACCGGGTCATCTATGCCTGTTTCGACCCACGGGAGAGACGCATTGTCCGGCAGGACATGATCGCCGAGAGCCCGGCGGGCATCGTCACCTATGGCCTGGACGCCCTGCGCGCCCCGGATGGCACGGTGTATGCGCTGTATATGGGGCACATCCACGCCTACGGCGACAAGCCCGAGGGCGAGGACGCGCTAAAGGGGCTCTATCTGGCCACGCTGCCGCCGAGCGGCGAATGGACCACGGTGCGGGTGACGGACAGCACCGGGACGGCGCAACTCTTCCTGGCGCCGGATGGCAGGCTGCACGTGATCGAGAGTCGCTACGAGGGGGCGCGGGACCATGTCAGCAACGATGGCGGGCAGACCTTCCGGCTCGTAGAGGGGCCCATCGGCCCGGGGCCGGCGGGCTTTCTCTATGTCATCAAGGGCAACTCCGGCAGTGTGGTGGACGGGGTGGTGCGGGCGGTGCAATCAGCGGCGAACATAGTCGATGGCAAGCTCGTGGACTACCGGCTGGAATACCTCGAATGGAGGCCACGAAGTGACGGGTGACAGGACCCACGGCCCGCAGTCAAGGAGCAGCTTTGACCAACGCTTAACGTGGGCTCAGCGTCTCTTTAGTCGTGACGCGCTTGAATGGCGAGCGATGACGCAACATTTGCACTCGACAACACAGCAACTACTGGCGCTTTGTCATGGGGATCACCTCTCGAGCAGTGCTCTCGCTGGTTACAACGCTATGTGCGGCCGCCGCCCTGGCGCAACCCCTCGTGGATGCGGAGCCGGTTGCAGCTTCCACCCTTGACCCAAGTACCATTGCAGCCACGGATCGCTGGTTCGCCCAGTACATGACCCACGCCAAACCCCTGGGAGAGACGGGGGCCGACCTGGGCAACTTCATTGGCGGGACGTGGGGCCATGTACTCATCTGCGCTGCCGTGTGGCAGGGTGGGGAACACATCTCACCGGACTTCGATCGCCAAGCGGGGCGGGCTTTGCTGACCAACGCCGTGCTGACCGGCAGCATCAAGCGACTGGTTGGTCGGCGCCGTCCCGACAACAGCACCGATACCTCATGGCCTTCCGGGCACACCAGCAGCACCGTTGCCGCGCTGACGGTTCTGGAAGCCCACCTGGGCCACGGCGCGTTGAAACGTTTGCCTCTGATGGCTGTCGGAGCCACGGTCGCCTTGTCAAGAATCCAGCACAACCGGCACTGGCTCTCCGATACCCTGGCCGGAGCGGCCCTGGGCTATGCCTGCGGGCGAGCAGCATGCGGCAAGATCAGCGACGAGACCCTGGCACTGACCGGCGGGATGGTGTTGGCCCTGGGGGCTCTGGTACAGGACGCCGAGGCCCATCCCAACCGCAAGAGCCAGTCCGGGCCCAGGCTACTTTTCTCGGGTTCACCCTCGCCGGCCAAGAGCCTGACCCTCTGGCACACCGATTTCTGAACCTCTTCGCCCTCACTGCAGGCCCCTGACCCTGGCCTGGCGAAGTCCCTCGAGACGTGGCGCTCCATGGTGCCACATCTGTGCGCGTGACCCCCGGAGAAGGTGAGTGCTATGCCCGGCGACTGCACGACCAACTGGGCCGCGACCCACGGCGAGCCCTGCGTGAGCTTGCGGCCGTATCATCTTCTGTGTCTGTTTTGCCTCAAGGGCGGGGGCGAACCACCGGACCGGATCGAATGGCGGATGGATGACATCCTGCGGCTCATCGAGCAGGACCGCAATCTGCTGATTACCCTGGAGACGGCCTTCAACTGCATGGGTGGGCCGACGAACCAGCCAGTGCTCTACGATCCGGCGACCCGCCGCAAGGACTTGCAGGTGCTGCAACGGCTGAATCTGGCCCCCGGTGATACGCGCCCGGCGCACTGGATGCTGCGGGATTATATCCCGCGGTACGTGCCAGACCTCCGGGGCATCTGCGACCTGGGTGGCGAGACCGGTCCGGCGTGGCGGGAGTGTCCCGTCTGTCGGACCGGAGCCTACCAGCGAGGGCTGGCCGCAGGGGTTGTGCCCCTGCATGACCCGGAGCTCATGGCCTGCCGCAAGGCCGAGTCCTGCGCCGTCATCGAGAGCGCGGAACGGTTGCGCATCCGGCCGCACCATCTGCTCTGCATCACCTGCTTCTGGGGCACCGGCACTGATGCGCCGATTGCGGCCGACAACCTGTGGGAGCCGCTGGTGCGGATGCGTGACAACCCGGACATCGAGGTGGAGCTGGTAGAGGGCGCCTGCATGGTCTGTCCGCCCTGCCACGGGTGGGATCCGGAGCGTGACATCTGCGATACTCTTTGTGGGCTGCGGGACCGCCTGAAGGACCTCAATGTGTTGCAGGCACTGGGGCTGGCGCCCGGGGATGTGCGCACCGCACGGGAGCTTTATGACCTCATCTGGGAGCGCATCACTGACATACGGGCCATCTGCGGCAACATGAACCCGGATGTGCTGGAGTGGAGCGACTGTGCCGGGACCCGGGACGGCCGGCTGGCGAAGGCCCGCGAGCGGGGTCGTTTCTGCGGCTGAACGGGGAGGGGACACGGACCGATGAGAGCGCTGCTGGCGGGTGTTGTCCTGCTGGTGCTGGGAGGCGGTCCTCCCGTCTGGGGCGCGGTGACGGTCAGTGGCAGCGGGGCCCAGGTCGTCCTCCGCGACGAGGACCTCGTGGTGCGGTTGGACAATGGTGCTGGCTGTCACGTGACCCAGGTCTCGGTGGGTGACCTGGCCCTCCTGCGCGGAGCGCGGGTGCTGTGGAGCGCGGAACTGCGCGACCGCCAAGGGCACCGGGCGCAGACCGACAGTGGAGCCGCGGCGGCCGAGGTTGCCGCGGATGGCGACACGGCGGAGCTACTTTGGTCAGGACTGCGCCTGTCCGGCGACGCGACGCTCGGTGTCAGGGTGCGTCTTCTGTTTGTGCCCGAGGAGCGGCGGATCGAGTGGACCATCGAGTTCATCGGACTTGCCCCCGGCTGGAGCCTCTATCGCTATGTGTTCCCCTGTCTGAGCCTGGCGGCCGAGAAGGGCAATGACTGCGCGCTGCTGGAGCCCTGTGACTGGGGCACCCTCACCCGTGACCCCCTGCGCCAGCTCAACACGAACTACTGGCGCGTCTACCCGCGCTGCAGCCTGAACATGCAGGTGCACGGGTTGCAGCGGGGCGACCGAATGGTCTACCTGGGCTGCCATGATCCGCGGGCGCGAACGAAGGAGTTTGTGTTGGAGGCAGATGCCGGAGCAGAGGCCCTGGAATACGCCGTCCTGCAGGGCACGCGGCTGCAATACGGTGGCGACTATGCTCAGGAGTACCCCTTTGTGCTGCAAGTGCTGGCAGGGGACTGGTATGATGCGGCGCAGGTCTACCGGCGGTGGGCGCTGACGGCGCCATGGACCTGGCGTGGCCCGCTCAGCGCCGGAACCAAGACGCCGCGCCGGTTCCTGGAGACACCGCTCGTGCTCATGCGCCTGGGCGAGGAGTCCATCAACCCGGGGTTTCTGGCGGATTGGATGATCCGCACCCGGGACTGGCTCGGCGCTCCGGCGGTGTGCCATTACTACAACTGGCACCAGAACTTCGGCGAGATGACCATTGCCGCCTATCCCGAGTACTTCCCGGCGGTGCCGGGGTTCCGTCAGGCGGTAGAGCGGATGGAGCGGGCGGGTATCGTGGTGATGCCCTATCTCAATGCCCGACTGTGGCGTACGGACTTCGCCAGTTGGCGGGAGCTGGGGCAGCGGGCAGCGGTGAAGGACGCCTATGGTCAGCGCCATGACGAAGTGTATGTGGGCATACCGACAGCCGTAATGAACCCTGCCAGCCGGCTGTGGCAGTGGGTACTGGGTGAACTGGCGCTGCGGATCGTGGACACGGGCTGTGGCGCGGTGTACCTGGACCAGTTGGCCGAGACGCAGCCCTATGCCAGCTTCGACCCGGACCACCCTCACGCTCCGGGGGAGAGTGGGGCCTGGGTGCAAGGGTACTGGCAGATCCTGGAACGGATCCGGGGTGAAGGGAGAGCGATCAGGCCGGAGCTGGTCATCACGGCGGAGGGCAACGCGGAACCCTATATCGCCGGCGTGGACGGCTTTCTGACGGGCAATCTCAATGCGCCCAACAGCGTGCCGCTGTATGCGGCGGTGTACCATGACTACGTGACCTGTTTTGGGCGCTATGTCATGGCCGAGGACTTCCCGCTGCCAGGCGCGATGCTGGCCAAGTTCGGCGAGCAGTTCGTCTTTGGGGCGCAGTTTGGCTGGTCCAACGGCTTCCTGGAGCAGGTGCTGAAGGAGGACAACCCCGACGCCTTGTGCCTAAGAGAGATGGCAAGACTGCGGGCTTCCCATGCGGACTTGCTGGCGCTGGGAAGAATGCTGCGGCCGCTGGACCTGAAGGGGCAGGTGCCGACGGTTGAGCGGCAGTGGATCGCCTGGGATCATCCGGTGACGGTGCAGCTCCCGGAGGTGCTCAACAGCGTGTGGCAGGGGCCCGACGGCACCGTTGGAGTGCTGCTGCTGAACCTGGGGTCACAGCCACATACGTTGCGGATCGCGTTGCCGCCGGGCGAGTATCCGGTGGCGGCCGGTGCGGGACAGTGGGAGGTGACGGTGCCGGCCCTGTCCCCTCGCCTGCTGACCTGCCAGGGCGTTGTGCCGGCCACCGTGGCGCCGCCAGCGCCGCCGGTGTATGACCTGCTGGGCTACGACCGGACTGATCCCGCAATGCGAGGCACGTGGCCCTTCGCCATCCCGACGGACCTGGCCGATTCGGCCTCGTCCAGCGGTTTTCCCTATCGTTACGAGGGAGACGAGTTGCCGGGGAAGGCACGGCCGAGCTGGCTGGCCCTGGGGCCGGGCGCGGATGAACCCGAGCGGGTGACGGCGGTCAGGGGAGGTGTGCTGCACTTTGACACTCTTAGTGCACCGCTGCCTGGAGCGACGCTCTTGCGGATTCCGCGGGGGCCGTACTGGCAGGTGGACCGCCAGTTGGGCTATACCGTGGAGGCCCGGCTGCGAGTTGTGGCCACCAGTGGTGACCCACACTTTGGTTTCTGGCTGGAGGCGCACAACGAGCAGACCATGATCACGCTGCAGGTGCACCCGGACCGGATTGAGGCGGCCGGCAATCCTGACCTGGCAGCGGACATGGCGACGGCGCTGCGGACACTGCGATTGGTCGCGTTACCGGGCGGGCGAGGGTTTCGCGTCTACCTTGACGGGGAGGCACAAAGCCCGGACCTGCAGGGCGTTGGAGGACTACCCCACAACTCCGGGATCGCGTTTGGCACCGGAGCCAGCGCCGGGAGGGTGAGGGCGGAGGTGGACTACATACGGTTCCACCCCGGAGCGGCGCTGGCTCCCTGACCGCGGGTCATGACGACAACCACGGGAGCGGCCCTTCGCCATGCGGCTGACAGGCTAGTCGCGGGCCAGCAGTACAACCCAGGCTTCCGGACCTCGCGGCTGGTCCTTGCTGTCCAGTTCAACCACGCGGACGACGTAGCGCAGTTTCCCCGCTATGCTTTCCTTGGGTCGCGGAGTGGCGATGCGCATCCTGTACTTGCCGGTGCTGGTGGTGCGGTCGCGGTGCCCGGGCACGCTGGCCCATAGCCGTCCGTCCGCATAGACATCGGTCACGATGTTGATGACTCCCTGGCGACTGGAGCCGGTGCGGCCGGCCACCGTGACGTTGGGACCCACTGGCTCGCCACTGGTCGGGGCGTGGATGATGGGACGGTTGGCTTCGCTGACACCCTCGGGCTCAAACAGCAGCAGAAACCGGCCATCGGCGTCCTTGAGCACGAGGCGGTAGGCCGAGGCCTCGAAGCCGACGACCTTCTCGAGGGCCTGGAAATACAGCGACTCCTGGACCATCAGGTCCGGGTCCCCCGCCATCTTGGTGGAGCCGATGCCGGAGACAGCAAGCTTGCCATCCTGCAGTGTGTAGGAGCCAAAGAAGGTGTTGATGCCGCCGCGCCCGCCAATCCGGCCGTTCTCAAAGCGGACAGTCAACTCGCCTTTGGGGATGCGGAAGTCGGGGCTATGGGCCTTGAGGACCCAGGTCCGACCTTGCAACCCGGTGTTGGTCCCGGCACAGGGAGCCAGGCTGGTGGCAGCGATGGCCAGCCCGCTGATGAGCGCCAGAACGAGGGTGCGTGTCTGCTGTGGATATGTGGTCATGCGGTTCCCTCCCGTGTGCGCCAGTGTGGGGGCAGCTTAGCTATAGCAGGTACATGACGCAGTCTAGCCGGCAGGCCAAGCAGCGAAACATAGGCTCAACCCATGTGGGGAATGGTGTCTCGTTGCCCGTCCGCCGATAGAGAAGCGCCTTCCCTCCGGGGAGGGAAGGCGCTGAGGCAGTCTTTGAGCCAGTTTCGGGCGGTCAGTTGGCTTCGGCTAGCGGCCGCCCTGCGGCTGACCGGGACCCATGCCTTGACCCGGAGCCATACCCTTGCCCGGTCCCATCATGCCCCCACCCTGTCCCATGCCCGGGCCGCCGCCGGACGGAGCCATGCTCGGGCTGGGGCCCTTCATGCCGCCCATGCCCGCGCCCTGACCTCCGGCGCCGGGGGCCATGCTGGGCCCGGGGGCCATGCCCTGGCCGGGGCCACTGGGCAGTTTGCCCTGCTCGGCTGTCTTCTTCTTGCCGCCACACCCCGCCAAGGCCGTACCGAGCAAGGCAATCACCAGGATCATTGCCACCAGCAGAAAGAGCGTCGAGCCACGTCGTACCACAGCAAACACCTCCCTTTGATACAGCCAGTCCCGCACAGGGGCACTGGCACGGCCTCAATACCCGGCGTCCGACAACGCGGTCGCCGGTACCGGAGGCCCCAGTCCATTATCGGCAGTGAGAGTGCGTCCTGTCAATAGCTGACTTGGCGACGCGGTGCGCAACGGGAGCCGGGCATCCCCAGTGCAACGTCACTGGCCGGACCAGAGGGCCAGGCCGAGGAGACCCGAGGCCAGGACGACGAGACTGGTGTCAATCTTCTCGGTCAGCACCAGGGCGCCCAGGCACAGGATCCCCAGGACGATGGGCCCGGGGGCTGTCAGGTGCTGCTGGGCGAGCATGATGCCGGCGGCGACGATCAGGCCGACGACGGCAGGGCGGGCTCCCCACAGGAAGCGCTTGACCCAGCGGTGTCCCTGCAACCGCTGCAGCCTGTTGGAGCAGAACAGGGTTAGCAGGAACGTGGGCAGGAACATGCTGATGGAGGCCAGGATAGCGCCGGGGAAGCCGCTGAGCTTATAGCCGATGAGCGTGACGGTCACCAGTACGGGGCCGGGCGTCATCTGGCCCAGAGCGAGGGCATCCAGGAACTGCTGTTGGGTGAGCCACTGATACCGCTCGACAACATCGTACTGCAGCAGCGGGACCATGACCAGCCCGCCGCCGAACACCAGGAGGCTGGTGCGGGCACAAAGCAGGCAAAACTGCAGCAGGTCGCTCATGACGAGGCCTCCTGCCTGGGGGTAGGAGCCAGGAGCATACCCAGCAGCCCGCCGCCGATGACGAGTATCGCCGGGTGCAGCTTGAGCAGTGCAGCCACCAGTACGGCGGCGGCGACGATGGCTCCCCGGTAGCTGGTGATGCTCTTGCGGCCCATCCGCCAGCCGGTGGCGATGATGATGGCGATGACGGCGGGCCCGACCCCCTTGAAGAAGCCGCCCACCTGAGGGACGGTACCGTAGTGCAGGTAGAGCGGCGACAGCACCAGCATCAGCGCGAAGGGCGGGAGGAGCAGGGCTCCGGCCGAGACGGTTGCGCCGAGGGCGCCGCGGAGCTTGTAGCCCAGATACGTGGCACAGCCCAAGGCCACCGGGCCCGGGAGCATCTGCCCCAGGGCTACCCCCTCGGAGAAAGTCTCCTCGCTTACCTCACCTGTCTCGACCAGATCACGGTGCATCATGCCGATGAGGGCCATTGGGCCGCCGAAGCCGGTGGCTCCGATCTTGAGGAACTTCAGGGCCAGGGTTCGCAAGCGCATGGCATCGTGACCTCGAAGTCTGAAGCATGGGTTGTGGTTCGCCTTCATCCGGGGAACCTCCTGCCCGCGGGCGCGAGGCAGGTGCGCTGCTCCCGCAAGGGAATCATGCGGAGAACCACGGGGAGCCACAGAGAGGGGTGTGTGTATATGTTCCGCCACGTGATGGACGCGGTGATACGGGAGCAGAATATCGGTCGGGTGCGTCGGGACATCGCCAACCACTGGGCCTGTCGCCCGACGGTACCGGGGCCTGGGATGCACGAGGCGGCGGCGCTGCTGGTGAAACGTTACCGGGAAAACGGGGTTGAGGCCGTCAACATTGAGTACCCGGCCGATGACACCACCTCGTTCCTGGGTGGGCATACCGGCCTGGAATGGCGGCCCTACGGCGCGAGACTGGAGATCGTGGCACCGCAGGCCTTGACGCTCTGCCGGTACGATGATGAGCCCCTGTGCCTGGTCTGTTACAGCGATCCGACGCCAGCCGAGGGGGTCGAGGCGGAGGTCGTGGTGTGCAATGGGGCGCTGGGAGCGGAGGCAGTGCAGGCGGGTCAATGGGCTGGGAAGATGCTTCTCACTGACCAGCCCCCGGCCGTCGTGGAAGCGGCGGCCCGGAAGGCGGGAGCAGTCGGGGTGGTCTCGGACTGCGTCTGCCCGCCCTGGCTGGCTTCACATCCGCCGGTCCGGGAGCCGGAGGATGCGCCGGACCTGGTGATGTGGACCATCTTCTCGGGGGTCAGGCACGAGACCCCGCTCTTTGGCTTCAACCTGTCGGGGCGGCAGGGGCGGCGACTGCGTAAGCTCATCGCCGCGAGTCATGAGCCGGTGCGGTTGCGGGCCACAGTGGCGGCAGAGACGCTGGTGGGCGTGTCGGACTTGGTCAATGCGTGGATTCCGGGCACGGACCTGGCCGAGGAGGAGATCTGGGTGCTCGCGCATCTGTCGGAGCCAGGGGCGAGGGACAATGCGTCGGGGTGCTGCCTGGCACTGGAGATGGCGCGGGTACTGGCTAAGCTGACAGCCGACGGGACCCTGCCCCGGCTGCGACGAACGGTCCGCTTCCTGCACGCGACCGAGGTCAGTGGCTTTCTGCCCTACCTGGAGGCGCGGCAAGAGGAGTGGCCAAGCGTGTTGGCGGGGCTGTGTCTGGACTCCTGTGGGCAGGACTTCTCGATCTCGGGCGGTGAAGTGGTGCTCTGGCAGTCGCCGGAGCACAATGCCTCTTTCGTGGACGGGCTGATGGAGACACTGGTCCGGGCGGCGGTGGCGGAGCCGGTGGAGCGATTCACGACGCAGAACTATGACATCTTTCCGTGGCACACCGAGCCGTTCTGGGGCAATGATGCCTTTGTGTCCGACGGCTTCTTCGATATACCGACCCCCCACCTGGGCTGCTGGCCCGACCGGTACTATCACAGTTCGGCGGATACGCCGGATCAGATGAACGATAACACGCTGGGGCGCTTTGGGGCGATTGATACGACCTTCCTGTACTTGCTGGCGACGGCCGGAGCGCGGGAGGCGCGGTGGTTTGGGCACCTGGCGGCAGCCGACTGGAAGCGACGCATCGCGCGTTTCACGGAGGAGCGGCTGACAGCGGCACTCAGCGGCAATCCGTCGCGAAAGCAGGGGCGAGAGCTGGCGGTGCAGATTGGGCACCTGGCCCTTCAAGGCGTGGACGCCATCGAGCAGGCCCTGCGCTTTGCGCCACAGGATCCCGCCTTGCGTCAGGACCTGTACGCGCTGATGGACCAGTTCCGGCTGGCGATGGCGGTAGAGGCCTCATACGCGGCGGGAGCGCTGGGGGCGGTGTTTGGGAGCCCGGAGGAGGTGTTCCCGGAGCGCCAAGTGGAGGAGGTCGCGACGGTCTACGCACGACGGGTGTGGCACCTGCCGGCCGATAGCACACTGTCGCCGCGGGGACAGAAGCGGCTGGCAGGGCTGCGCAAGCGGGCCGGGGCGAAAGCCAACCTCGACCGCATCTGGCCGTGGGTCAGCGGACGGCGCAGTGTGACCGAGATATGGGCCCGTCTGCGGGCAGGCGGCGAGATCAAGTTGCCCGTCATTGCCGCCTATCTGGCGCTGTTGGCGGAAGAGGGCCTGGTGGCCGAGGTGGGGCGCTAGCCAGGCGGCGTCAGGGGCGAACCAAGTAGACCGGGTCCTGGGTGAGGCGCAGGCGTCCACCGGGGGTCGCCACAGCGCGGCCCCACATCGAAAGGCAGCGGTCACGCGGGTCTACGGGTACGGCCACCGGGTCACCCATGCGCCAGAGCATGCGGACCGTGGCGCCGCGCCCGGCGAAGGTGAGGTCCACCAGGCCTTCGCACTCCGGGTGCGGTGTCTGGCGCACGAAGCGCCGGCCTTCCAGCAGCGAGTTCGCCACGGCCAGGGGCACCACGCCGAGGCGCACGGTCTGGTTGAGGTCGCACAGGAACAGGCCCGCGCCGCCGTCGCCGGCATGAGTCTTCTCGTGGCCGGAGTAGTACAGGACGTGCGCGAGGCCAGCGGCCCTGGCGGCAGCCAGTGACTTCGGGAACATCCGCGCCGCCTCCAGCGGTGAGGAGTCTCCGCCGTAGAGCCGGAACTTGGTGAAGTTGCCCTGCACACTGGGGCCGCACTCGGTGTCCCAGATGGGGGTGTCCGGCGTCCCTGCCGCCCGCAGTCCCTCACGGATCGTCTTGACCACTGTCAGTAGCCGCTCGGGACCCGTTACCGTGCTCCAGATGGTGGCGCCATAGCCGTGGACGCTGATGGCGTCACAGTAGTGGCTGGCGCCGAGCTTCAGGCACTCCAGCAGCCAGGGGTCGCTGGGGCCGCAGCCGCCCAGGCCGATGACAGTGGCCCCCGGGTTGCCGGCCTTGATAGCCCGGTAGGCGGACTTGAGCACCTCAACGTAAGGCCCGGGAGCGATACCGCCGTAGGGCTCGTTCATCACCTCCCAGGTGTCTATGGCGCCCTTCCAGTGGGTGGCAGCGGTGCGGCAATATTCCTCCCAGAGCGGGAAGGTCTCGGGACGCAGGAAGATGCGCTGCTGCTGCTCGTCCTCCGTCAGCGGGCTTTGGGCCCACTGGGGGACGAGGTCAACAAGGCCCAGGATGGCGTGGCCGTAGGCGCGGTGTTGCGTGGTTTCCAGGTCGGGGAAGGTCCACTGGCCGCGCTCCTTCTCGACGTAGGTCCACTTGGTCCAGGCGGCGGTGTCGTGCAGGCGGTCCCAGCGCATGCCAAGCTTCCAGCAGGCCTCGCGGAGGGGCGGAGTGTTGGGGATGTGAGTGCCGCAAAGCCACTGGTCGAGAGGCAGACTGGGCATGGGGGGAACGACGGCCAGGAAGGTCTCGGCTTCGCTGCGGCCGGTCGTGGGGCCAAGCGGGCGGGTGACGAGCTGCCAGTAGCCCGGGGGGAGGCCGGTGAGCGCCACCCTGGCGCGGCGGTCGCGGAAGGTCAGGCCGTAGGAGCGGACAGGGACATGGCTCTCGTCGCAGATGACGAGTTTGGTAGGGCCAGGGGCGCCTGAGGCCAGGATGGTCGCGATGACCCTCTCCCCCACGGTGGCGACGTTGTAGGGGGCGTCGGTGGTGACGGCCAGCTCGAGGGGTGCGGCAGGAGCATAGGGCTGGTCGGCAGCGCCATCGAGGTCGGCCTTGACCTCGCAGGCATCCACGAGGACCTCGGCGCCAGCGGGGCTGTCACAGAGGACCTGGAAGTAGCACTCCGCCACGCGCCCGATCTTGCCCTCGGCGGGCGGCGGGCGCCAGCGGAAGCCTACCTCTTTCCAGCCCTCCTCGCGACGCACGGTGAAGGCCTCGGACTTGGCGCTGCCGCCGCGGGGAAAGATCCAGTTGCTGAGGTACAGGCGAACGACAGCGGTGTCGCTGAGGCTCTTGACCTGGGCGCGGGCCACGTAGTCGCCCTGGAGGGAGAGAGGAAGCCAGGTGGAGCTGACGACGGCGTAGTTCTTCAGGCGTGCGGCCCAGCGGCCCTCAACGACGTCGCTGCCAGTGAAGGAGCAGCGGCCACGGAGGTACCAGCCGTCGCGCAACAACTCGAACCCGGAGTTGGGCAGGAGGTTGCCCGGGACCGGCGGATCGCCAGGAGGCAGTTCGCCGGTGACTTCCTCGATGAGGATGTTGTCTATGGTCAGGGTGGTATAGCCGTTCATCAGGAGCATGAGCAGTACGGAGGGCGCGTCTTTCAGCCCGCGGCCCAGGAAGGAGACGGTGTGCATTTCCTCATTGGTTACCTCGAGACTGGTTACGTACACGGTGTAGGGCGAGGTATCGTGGCGGAGGATGAGCGTGACATTCTGGCCGCCGCGGCTGGCGATGTCGAGAGTGACACGGTACAGGTGGCCCTGCTGCATGCTGATCTGACCGAGGATGATCTGACAGTATCCGGCTACCCGGCATTCCAGCACTCTGCCATGGCGCGGGTCACCGCTGTCCACCACGGCCATGGGGACGGTGCTGCCAGCCCAGCCGCTGTTGTCCTGGAGGGGCGGTGGAGGATCGCCGAGGGGGGCCTCCTCAAAGTCCTGGGCGAAGAGGACGCGGGTCTGGAGAGGCTGGGTGTCCTGGGCCGAGACTGCGACGGCTAGGATCAGAGCAGCCACAGACAGGGAGGCCTGGCGCATCGGGACGTTCCTCTGACGTATGGATGACCTGCAGAAGGGATAGCCTCTTCGTCATGGGGCGGCGAACGGCCTGCCAGGGGAGGGGCAGGTCATCGGCGGGCCGTGGCCGAACGAGTCGGGCATGAGGCCGGTTTCCCGCCTGGTGGTAGCGATGGCCGTGGCGACGACTTGCCACGCGGAGAGTGGTACCGACATGATCGTGTTCTCGCTGCGGCAGTGGGAGGGGGAGTACGCCACTTCGGACCGGCCGGGCGGGGTAAGCGTCACGCCCTTCACCAGCGCCATCTACGTGGTCCCGGCGGACGGGAGCGCGCCACCGCGGAAGGTGGTTGACGTGGGCGGGCGGGCCGACGCACCGGGGTACTCGCCAGACGGTCAGTGGGTGTACTTCCAGGCGCCGGTGGAGGGCGTGGGTCACATCTTTCGCTGCCGCGATGATGGTTCGGAGCTCACGAACCTGACGGCCGACCACCAGCCGCCCGGCGATCGGTACGGCCGCAGCCCGTCGGCGGATGGGTCGAAGGTGGTCTTTACCTACCATGACGGCGAAATCGGCCGCGTGGGGGTCATGGACGCTGACGGCGCCAATCCCTACCTGATCGCGCCGGACATCGGCTACCACTACATGGCGGAGATGAGCCCCGACGGCCGGAGCGTGGTCTTTGCACATACGGCGAAGGGCTACGTGCTGGCGCTGAAGCGCCTGGACACGGGGGAGTTGCTGACGCTGACACCGGACCTGCCCGAGTCTTTTTGCCCGCAGTTCACGCCGGATGGGCGGACCATCGTGTTCTTCCGTCGGGACGGCGATTACTACAGTGTGTCTCCCGACGGGACGAACCTGCGGCGCTTGACGGAGGGATGCCAGCACCGGGAGTTCACGCTGTCAGCCAAGGATGAGCACGGTTCGAGTGACCCGCCGGCGCTCTCCCCGGACGGCAGGCAGATCGCCTACATTGCGCGGCGCGAGGGCATTCCGCAGGTCCACGTGATGGACCTGGACGGTGGCAACCAGCGGCAGGTGACGTTCCGTCCGACGCCGTGCGGGCGTTTGGCCTGGAGCCCGGACGGAACGCGGCTGGCGTTCGTGTCGTGGGTGGGTGAGACCGTGCAGCTCTTTGTGGTGCCGGCGGCGGGCGGGGAGCCACAGCAGATCACAGAGGTGCGGGGGGCGGTGTACTGGGTGGACTGGAAGCCGCGATAGGCAACGCAGGGAGGTGGTGCGGATGTGGACCGTGTGGGTGGCGCTGATGGGCACTCTGGCGGTGGCCATGGTGCAGGCGGCGGGGCTGCCGGTGCCGGAGCCGAGAATCATCGCGATGGAGGTGGAGCCGCCACGGCCGGGCGATCTGGAGAGCGCAGGGAGCCTCATTGCGGCCGATGTGGACAACGATGGGGCGATGGAACTGCTGGTCACGGCGCCCGGGTACCTGGGGGCATACCGCACCGACGGGCGCCGCCTGTGGTCGCTGCGGACGGATATCCGGGTCGGGGGGCAGTCGGAGTCACAGGGCCTGCCGGGCCACCACGGTCCGGGCGTGGCGGCGGGCGACGTGGACGGTGACGGGGCGACCGAGGTCATCTTCTTGACGCAAGACAGCCGGGTGCATGTGGTGGCAGGGGCGACGGGGGAGGAGGAATGGTCGGCGGCGCCGCCGGTACCGGAGGGAGCGCAACGCTGGGAGCAGGTCATGGTAGCCACGTTCCGGGGGGTGGCGGACCAGGACCTGCTGCTGGAGGCGACCAACCGCGACGGCTACCGGATGGGTCGCTACCTGGCTGCCTACGCGGCCGAAGCGCTGCGGGGGGGCGGGGAGGCGCTGTGGTCCACGGCAGACTTCGTGTCGTGCGCGCACAATGGGGCGCGGCTGGCGGACCTGGATGCCGACGGGCGTGACGAGGTGCTGGGCGCGACCATGGTGGGACCCGACGGCAAGCTGCTGGTGGAGATCCCGCTGCGGGGCCATGTGGACTCGGTGTTCGTCGGCGATGTGGTGCCGGAGCGGCCCGGGCTGGAGGTGGTGATGCTGGAGGAGGGCGGGGAGGACGGCAACCGTGTGTTCGTCGTTGCCCGTGATGCGGTGCTGGTGGAGACGCACCACGAGCATCGGGAGCCGCAGAACGCGGCCCTGGGACGGTTTGACCTGAGCCGGCCAGGGCTGCAGCTATGGTGCCGCAGCCGGGACAATGAGCATCAGAAGCCCTTCGTGTTCGGCAATACGGGCGAGCTGATTGCCCGGTATGAGATGGACGACGTGGCGCCGGAAGGTTGGACGGTGCGCGGGGTCGAGGTAATCTGGACCATTGACTGGACTGGCGAGCCGCAGCAGTTGGCGGCGGCCAAGGAGCGGCACGAGGCGGGCGACGTCTGCCTGTTCGACCCGATCAGCGGCGAGTTTCGGCTGCGGCTTCCGGAGCAGGCGGCGCGGCTGTATGTGGCCGATGTCACCGGGGATTGGCGCGAGGAGCTGGTGGTGTGGAACGGGGCGGAGCTGCACATTTACGAGAACCCGACGCCGAACCCGGACCCAGGCCGGGCGCGGCTGTGGGGGGAGCAGCGCTACCGTCGGGCGAAGGCGGTGTGGAACTACTACAGCCCTTGAGGGGAGGCCGGGTGTGACCGACGACCGCAAGCGTTGTACGTTCTGCGGGGCTGAGAACCTACCGGCTGCCGCCTTCTGTGGGCAGTGCGGGCGGGGCTTTGGCGTGCCGGCACCTTCGCGGGCCACCCTGGTGGTGGGTATCTTCCTGGCGCTGATCGCCGGGGCGGCGGCATGCTTCCTGGTGATGCGGGCGGTGGACGCGCCGGCGGGGCCGGCCAGCAAGGTACAGGCGGGTGTTGCCTTGCCGGCACCGGAGCCGCCGTCCGGAGCGCAGGCGGAGGGCGAGCCTGCCGAGGCAGAGGCGCCCCAGGAGGAGCAGGCAGTGGCCGCAGTTGAGGAAGGCGAGGCCGTCGGGTCGGCGGAGGCGGCGACCGACCTCGTCATGCAGCAGCCGGAGGTGCAGGAGTGGCTACGGCTCATTGAGGAAGCCCAGGCCGAGGGGAAGCAGCGGCGGGCACTGGTGGAGGTGACGGAGGAGACCGAAACGGCCTACATCGTCCGTGTGTTTGAGTCGGTGGAGGACGAGGAGCCGGGGCATGTGGCGACCTTTGGCTGGTACAACGTCAGCAAGACGGATGGCGCGATCAGTGACGCCAACCCGCCCTAGGAGGGCGCAGGGGTGAGCGAGACGATGGCGATGCGGTTTGCAGACCGTGACCTGGTGGAGATGCTGCGGCGTTCGTATGCGGCGGTGGATGGGCTGTGGTTCGTGATATGCGAGGAGGAGTTTGGCTTCGAGCGGGCGATGGCGCTGGATGAGCGCGTGTGGCGCGTGATGCCGAAGCTGCAGGCGCGAAAGGCACGGGAGCTGCTGGGGCTGACGGGCCACACACCGGCCGAGCTGGCGCGGGCGTTGGGGCTGAAGCTGACTGCGGAAGGACACAGGTTTCAGGCGACGGTCCATGGGGGCGGGCTAAGCATCGTCATCGAGGCGTGCCCGTGGCGGGCGGCGCTGGAGAAGTCGGGGCGTCTGCATATCGCCGCCGAGGTCGGCCGGCGCATCTGCACGGTGGAGGGCGAGGGCTGGGCGGCGGAGTTCGGGGGGGAGTTTGACTTTCGTATGGCGGAGTGCCTGTGTGACCAGGGCGAGCAGTGCTGCTTTGAGTTCACGGCACGGAAACAGCTTGCGTGAGGAAGACTGCCCATGAGTGACAGCCAAGCGCCGGCGAGGAGCCCGGCTCAGGAGCCCGTGGTGACCCTGGCCCGTCACATGGGCCTGTGGGCCCTGGTCATCTATGGCGTGGGTGACATGCTGGGATCGGGCATCTACGCCCTGATCGGGAAGGCGGCGGGCATTGCGGGGAGCGCCATCTGGCTGGCGTTCCTGGTCAGCATGGTGGCGGCGTTGCTGACGGCGCTTTCCTATGCGTCACTGGGTTCGCGCTATCCCCGGGCGGCGGGGGCGGCGTATGTGACGCACCGGGCCTTCGGGAAGCCGCTGCTGTCGTACCTGATTGGTCTGGCGGTGATGGCCTCGGGGCTGACCTCGATGGGGACGCAGTCGCGGGCCTTTGCGGGGTACTTCGAGGGGCTGGCGCCGGGGGTCCCGCCGACGGTGATCGTGCTGGGCTTCATCGTCCTGCTGACGGCGGTGAACCTGTGGGGGATACGGGAGGCCACCTGGCTCAATGTGGTCTGCACCACGGTGGAGGTGTCGGGGTTGGTGCTGGTTATTGCGGTGGGGCTGCGGTACTGGGGCTCGGCGAGCTACCTGGAGGCGCCGCCGGTCAACGGCATGCCAGGGGTGCTGGGCCCCTCGCTGATCCTGCAGGGAGCGGTGCTGACCTTCTACTCGTTCATCGGCTTTGAGGACATGATCAACGTGGTTGAGGAGGTGAAGGACCCGCGGCGGACGTTCCCGCGGGCGGTGGTGCTGGCGCTGGGGGTCGCGACGCTGATCTACATGGCGGTCAGCGTCACGGCGGTGTCGGTGGTGCCGTGGTCGGAGTTGGCGGCGTCCAAGCAGCCGCTGGTGGATGTAGTGGTGCGCGCCGTGCCAGCATTTCCTCCCATCGTGTTCTCTGGTATTGCCCTGTTTGCCATCACCAACACCGCGCTGCTGAACTACATCATGGGTTCACGGCTGGCCTATGGCATGGCGCGGCAGGGCCTGCTGCCTGCTTATCTGGGGACGGTGCACCCGGTGCGGCGGACACCGCATCTGGCGATCCTGACGCTGATGGCGATCGTGCTGGCACTGGGCCTGGGCTTTGACATCACACCGCTGGCGAAGGCGACCAGCGTGCTGTTGATGATGGTCTTCATCGTGATCAACTCCGCGCTGCTGGTGCTGCAGCGGCGGCCGGGGGAGCCGAAGGGGGCTTTCGAGGTGCCGAGGGTGGTGCCCGCCGGTGGGATTGTGGTGTCGGCCCTGCTGGTGGCCCATGCCAAGCCGCAGGAGCTGGTCGTGGCGATGGCGCTGCTGGTGGCGATCGTCGGGTTGTACTTCATCATGCGTCCGCGTGAGGTGACCGAGGACACCTTCATCGAGGCAGCGGAGGAGGCAGAGGCGACCCCGTAGGGCGTCAGACAGCAGGCGAAGAGTGCTTCCTGGGGCCGTATGGCCGTCCCGAACCCTCCGGCAACGGAGGGTTTCTCGTTTGGGGGTGCACCTGGAAGATTGGGCTTCGGAGTGTGCATCCTTCTTGGAGGACGTTGACAAGCGGGGTTTGGGTAGCGCGTGAGGAGGGCTTATGTTGGCTGGCAACAAGACGTGTCGCATGGTGGGTCACGACTGCGGTCTGCGGGAGCAGGCCCAGTACGGAGGAGCGGTGCTGGTCGCCCTGGTGGACTCTCCGTGGAAAGTGGTGAGTGCCTTTGGTGCGGCAATGGTGACGGCGTTGACAGGGTTGTGGGACGGCACGCCCGTGCAGGTGCAGAAGCTGGTGGTGGCAGCGGGGGTGCTGTGGCTGCTGGACGTGGCGATGGGTGTCTTGCGGGCGTGGCGGCGGCCAGAGGAGGGCATCAGCTCGAACCGATTCGGATGCTCGGTCACGAAGGCGGCGGTCTACGGCCTGAGCATGGTGGCGGCCGAGGCAGTGGATGAGGGACTGGGGCTGGGCAATGCGGCACTGACGGCGCTGGCGACACTGATCGTCATCCGCGAGGCGACATCGTTCGTGGAGAACTCGGCTCTGCTGGGGTTCCCGTGGCCCAAGGCGATCGCTGATCGGTTGGCAGCGATCCGGAGGGCTGCCGGGGAGGAGACGCCGTGTGATCCGGGTGGGGGCAGTGGGCCCCAGGGAGGGTAGGAGGATGGAGCTGAGTACCCTGACGCCCGTGGACCCATCGTCGGAGGAGCTTGTGGCCTGGCTGACGCGGACGGGCTACCGCCGGCCCCTGGCGACGGTGTTGCACCACACATGGAAGCCGACCGCGGCCAGCTTCCAGGGCCGGCGTACCTTGGAGGCCATTCGGCGAGCGCACCGGCAGAGCGTGTCAGACATCATGGCGAACCTGTACGCAGCACCTGATGGCAAGGTGTACACGGCGCGGCCGCTGAGCCGGGCGAACTGGGCGCATGCGCTGATCCGGCGGCGGCCGGCGGAGGCGGAGGCGTGGGCGCTGGCTGGAGGTGATCCGCAGTGGTTCAACTGCTACGCCCTGGGGCTGGAGGCGGTGGCGGACTTTGACCGGGAGGACCCGCTGGGTGGAGGCCCGGCGGGGCGAGCGTTTGAGACGGCGATGATGGCGCTGACGACAGTGCACCGGACCTTTGATCTGCCGGCGACGCGGCTCTTCTTTCACCGGGATGTGGAGTACAAGACCTGTCCGGGGAGGCTACTGGACCGGGCGGAGGTGCGGGTCGAACTGGCGCGGCGATTGGAGGCGGAGATGGGAAAGGCTATCAAGGTTCACTTGCTGCCGGATGATCGGCTCATTGACTGCCGGGCCGAGCTCAGGGGCGAGACGGTGCGCTGTGACCTCAGGCCGCTGGCAGAGGCGCTGGGGACAAGGGTCAGCTATCGGCCGGACCACGGGAAGGTGTACGTGCGACGGACAGAGGCGATAGCGGGCCCTCGGTGAGCCCTCCGGATGAACCGGAGGGCGCTCTGGAAGTGGTGCCGCAGGTGTGGGTTGAGCGCTACGCGTCGTTGCCTGCCGGATGGTGGGGTCAGCATGCCCCGGCGCTGGTAAGGAAGGTCGCTGAACTGCCCGATCGCCTGGATGGCTTGTGTCGGTTGCACCATGTGGACCCTCGCCTCCTCCTTGTGCGGATGCAAGTGGAGCAGTCGGCGCTGACGTATGCCTGGGATGAGTCGGCAAGGGACTACGCGGGGGGAGACACGGAGAAGCTGAGGTATCTGTGCGGGGCGGACCGGACGGATGGCGGTGACCGACCTGGCGGATGGTTCGGGTGGGAGCGGCAGTTGCAGGCCGTCGTGGGGCGGTTCCGGTACTGGTACCGGGGACGCGGTGGACCGGGGCTGCCCAATTGGCTCGGGCTCTCGGAAGACCCCCGGTTCCGGCCGGGTCAGCCCTGCCGGGTCGCCGGCGGTGTGATCGTCCCCGCCAACCAGGCCAGCGCGGACTGCCTGCGTTACACGCCGCACCGCAGAGCAGCGGAGTTGGTGAGGAGTACAGGGAGACGGTACTTTGGGACGGACTATGACGGTTGATGGGGTGGCCGCCGAGAGGAGTGTCTGCGCCAGCGGAGGTGAGGGGAGGGTGGCGCCGGAACCGGGAGGGCGTGACGTATGACGCTTGTTACGGAGGCCTGCTAACGATGGGACTAGCGCCGGTTACGGCGGCCGTGTTGGCGGTATTGCTGCTGGTTGCGCCTGTTTGCGGTGAGGAAGGCGGCTGGCTGCATCCGGCTGGCCTGGTGAATCGCGAGAACGTCCGGACCATGCGTGAGAAGGTGCGGCGGTACCAGTGGGCGCGGGAGGTGCAAGAGGGGCTGGTGGCCGGGACGCGGCGGTGGATGGAGGTGCCGGTAGAGCGGCTGCGAGAGCTTACCCCGACGCGACGAGGTAACGTGTACCACAACTTCACGTGTCCGGCGGACAATACGCGACTGACGTTTGACCCCTTCGAGGACAAGACGTTCTCCTGTCCGGCCTGCGGCAAGACGTACGCGGCTGACCAGGAGTCCACAGTGTACCCCGAGGGTGAAGCTTACCATGGGACGCTCTACGACGGCTGGAGCTGTCTGTACTTCATCGCGATCGCGCACACCTGCTGGCACATGGGGCTGGTGTATCAACTCACCGGCGATGAGGCTTACGCGCGGCGGGCGAGGGGCTTGCTGCTGATCTATGCCGATAACACCCCGAAGATGGCTCGCGAGGAGGTCGGGGGCTCGAAAGTCATCTTCACGTACAATCGCGAGGGCGAGACGCGGATCCTGGAGTTCGCGGGGGCCTATGACCTGATCCGGGACAGTGGGGTTCTGAGCGACGAACAGAAGGCGCACATCGAGGGCGACTTCCTTAAGCCGTTCTGTGACGACGTGTTCATGGACCCCGAGATGCGGATGGACTGGAACAACGTGTTCTGGTGGCAACTGGCGATCGCGCAGGTGGGGGTAGCGCTGGAGGATCGGCGGTACCTGGACTACGCCTTCGGGCTAGGCGACTACTCGCCGGCGAAGCGGCCCCAACATCGGAGTTTGGCGTATTCGGCGACCCATCATTTCCGACCGGATGGAGCGCACTTCGGACTGAACACGGGGTATCAGCTCTACCCGCTGACCGCGCTGCTGCAGACCATCGCCCTGGGGGCGAACCTGGCCCAGCAGGAGCCCAAGCGGTTCCCGCCGGCGGAGTTTGACTTGCGCGACCCGCAGAACCCGGTGGGCGATGTGGCGCGGCGGGCGGTGTACTGGTATCTGGCGTTGGCGCTGCCGGACTACACCATGGCAACTGTGGGTGACTCAATGCTGTCACGGGACAGCCTGAAGGCCTATGACCCGATCGCCGAGCTGGCCTATCAGTACTTCGGGGTCAACGAGGTGGCATACTACCCGCAGATGAACACGACGCGGGGGCTGTGGGGGCTGCTATGGGGGGCTCCGGAGGTGGTGCGGCGGCCGGTACGCTTTGAGAGTGCGCGGTTGAGCAGCGGCTTCACGGCGCTGCGGAAGGAGTATGGGGGGAAGCGGCTCTACGTGGGTCTGAACCATCTGCAACCCGGCGACGGTCACCAGCATGCAGACCGGCTGGGGATCATCACCTATGCCTGCGACCGGCTGCTGGGTCTGGAAAAGGGGACACCGTACAACGACTATGCGGTGCGGGAAGTGGCTCGGGCGTCCTATGGTCACAATACCGTCACCGTGGACCGTCGGTCACAGCCCAACGGCAGCCAGTTACGCGGCGAGCAGGTCCCCCAGGTGAAGTGGTTCGTGTCGGACCCGGAGGTGGAGTTCGCGGAGGTATGGGGCGACCGTATCTACGGCCAGACGGAGCGGTACCGCCGGGCTGTGGCGATAGTGGATGACCTGGTGGTGGATGTTTTCGATGTAGTGGGCGGGGCGACAAGGGACTGGTTGTACCACTGCCAGGGCAACCTGGACATCGGCTTACCGCTGGAGGCGGAGGAGGAGTTTGACACGCCGGCGTACGTGGTGGGAGGGACCGCGCATTGCGAACGGGCGGAGACTGATGGCAACTGGCAAGCGAGATGGACGCTGCCGGCGAGCTCCGGTGCGCCGTACGCGGGTCGGCGGAGGCCGGTGCGCCACCAGGTCACGATGCTGGGAGCGGAAGGTACGGAGGTCTTTCGGTTGGGCACGTACCCGGTTCAGCCTGCGGCGGATGGAGAGAGCTTTGCGGAGATCCTGACGGGTGGGCAAGGGGCCGCGGAGGGGGCTACCTACAAGGGTCTGACGCAGACGCTCCTGGCAAGACGCAAGTCGGGCCAGGCCCCCTTTGTGGCGGTGTATGACACGTACCATGTGCGGCCCAGCTTGCGGGGGCTGGAGATGGTGGGGACGTCTGCGCCGGGGGCGGTTGTGGTGCGTCTGCAGGGGCGAGGCAGCGAGCGGTGGGTGGTGTACAACCCGAACGCGGTCCAGGGAGTGCGGTTTGGAGGGCCGTGGGGAGGGGCGCGCTTTGAGGGGCACTTTGCGGTCATCAGAATGGAGCCAAGTGGCGAGGTGTCGGGGCTGAGCCTCGTCGGAGCGAAGTTGTTGAGGCTAGGCAGTCTGTCGGTTGAGCTGGCCGAGGCGGGGAACGTCTTCATGACGCGCCGAAAGGACGGGCGCTTTGCGGCGCGGACATGGGCGGACCTGGCCTATGAGACGGTTGCGGGGGAGAACGTCGTGGCGCCCTGTCCAGCGAGGCGGGTGAGGGTGCGGACCGGGGCCGAGAGCTATGAGGTGCTGGCGCGGGAGGGGGGTGGCCGGCTGCGCTCACGGGCTGCGACGAGTGGATAGAAGGTCCTGCAGGTCCACGAACTCGTCGCTCGGTCGGGGCGCGAGAGGAGCGGGCCCGAGAAGGGCGGTCTGAACCATGACCTGTCCCGCCTGGGCCGCCAGCACCTTCAGCAGGGCGGCCTGGCGGTCGGTGAAGGGCTGCAGCGGGTCGAAGAGCAGCATGGCGCCGGCGGTGCCTGTGGTGGACTGAAGTGGTATAGCCATGGCGGAGGCCAGCCCCAGTAAGGCGAAGGGGCCCGAGGCGGTGTCGGGATCGGCGAGGAGTTCGGGGGCGATGACAGGGGTGCCGGTGTCAAGGCAGCGTTTGAGGAGCGGGTCGGAGGCCGGGACACTCAGGCCAGCAAGGTCGTGGGCAGCCTCTCCTTCGGCAGTGATGAAGCGGAAATCGGAAGTGCCGGCGGGCGAAGGTGGCAGGCGGCGGCCGAGGGCGGCCGTGCGGGCGGTTGTCAACTGCATTGAGGCCCGCAGGACTTCTGCCAGCACGGGCAAGGGGCCGTCGGCGAGGGTGAGCTTGCGGCCGAGGTTGAGGAAGGCAGTGAGCTCCTCGGTGACCACCTCGACCTGTCGCCGCAGTTCCTGGTTCATGGAGTCGAGCTGCTGCACGAGTTCACGGTTCTGGACTGACAACTGGCGTTGCTCAAGCCCCCGGGCGACGACGCGGGTCAGATCCTGAACACTGAAGGGCTTGCGCAGGAAGTCATAGGCGCCGCGGCGCACGGCCTCGATGGCGGCCTCAAGGGAGGCATGGCCGGTCATCAGTACAAGAAGCACATCGGGATCAGCTTCGCGCAGGGCGGACATGATGGTCAGGCCATCCATGTCGGGCAGGACCAGGTCGAGTACGGCAGCATCAAAGGGCTGATGGGCGAAACACTGCAAGGCGTCGGTGGCGGTGACGGCAGGGGTGACCTGGTAGCCGGCTTGCTGCAAGGCCTCGGCGCAAGCCTGTCTCAGGGCGTCGTCGTCATCCACCAGCAGTATGCGAGCGGGTGCAGTGGCCATGGCGTGTAGATCTCCGGAGCCAGATGGAGAGTGACGGGGGCCTAGTAGGAGGTGCCGCGGACGGTGAAACTGGCGAATTCTCCTGTAGGCTCAGCCCAAGACACCTGAACGTTGGTCACACGGGCGGCGCGGGGACCTGCCTCCAGGACCTGCAGCAGATTGCGCAGGTCGTGTTCTTCTCCCTCGGCGACCACCTCGACTTCGCCCCCCATGAGGTTGCGCACATAGCCTCGCAGTCGAAGGCGCTGGGCGCGCAGCGCGACGAATCCCCGGAAGCCGACTCCCTGCACATGCCCGCTGACCCGTGCCTGCAGCCGCCTGACCAAAGCGTCACCTTCCCCTGCATCTTCATTCCCGCGTGACGACTTGCCGCGTCATGGCGGCACCCTTTCCAGCGACGATGCCGGCCAACCAGCCCAGAACCAGGAGCGCGATGAGCTTGGCCACAAAGGTGGCGAGAAGCACCGCCAGTGAAGGCGAGCGCTCCGGGGAGGTCTTGATGCTGCCTGCGGGGGGTGTGAAGGCGGGAGTGGCGCCGGACACCGTTACCTGCTGGCTGGCGGGCTGGGCGCCGAAGGTCTCGCTGCTGATGCTGAGGTAGAGATGGTAGGCCGAATAGAAGACAAAGATGAGCATGGCAACGCCGGCCAGGAAAACGATGATTCCCAGGACCTGGTTGACCATCTGGGTGCTGGTTGGCCGCTCCGCGGGCGCTTCGCCCAATCCCATCTCTCCTTTGCAGGACCTGGATTATAGCACAGCGCCAGAATCCGGGGCAACCCGGGCACGGGCGCTGAGGACGTCGGTCAGCGTGGCCACAATGGCGGCCTCACAGAGCTGCTGCTGGACGGGAGGCGGGGTGAGAAGGCTGTTGTTCTGGACTTCCGAGGTGAGGATGGCCGTGTCAGCATAGATGTCGCCGAAGGTGTTGACGAAGTACTGGCGCTCCTGGCCGGTGTAGCCCAGAGGCGCGAACTCGGGGATTGGTCGCGCACCGGGGACATCGTTCCAGGCAGCGATGAGAGCTTCCGCCCATCGCTGCTCGATCACCCTGAGTGGTTCGGGTTGGTCATTATAGAGCGTGGGGAGAATGACCATGGCGTTGTGGGTGGAGCCCACAAACTCGGTCTGATGGAGATCGAGCATCCGATCCCAGTGGCGTCGCGCACGCAACTCACGAAGCCAGCCCATGAGGGTGGAGCGATGATGACGGTTAGGCTCGACGTACTCGTGCTCTGAGACTTGCTCGTAGACGATACCGCAGCGCAGAGGCAGGTTCTCCTCACGGGTATCGTCCCAGAGGTCTACCCGCTTCCACATCAGCCCCGTGTCCGGGTCCACCCCGCGCATCCAGGTCCAGAACTCTTCGTTCGTGTATTGGCTGCCATCCCAGGCCTCCACGGGGGCGGCAGCCGTCCCGGTGGGGTTGGCGTCAGGCAGGAAGCAGATGACGGCCTCGGCCAGCCACTGGTCCCGGGGCAGGCTTGTGGGGTCGCCGGCCAGCGTGCGGCCGGTCAGGAGCTGGCACAGGACGTTCATCTGTGCCGCAATGGGCGCCGGCTCATGAGCATGGGGCTTGAAGCAAAGCACACCGCTTCTGCTCTCACCCACACCCGGGCCCGTGACAGTCAACGCCCAGACATCGCGGCCGGTGTACTGGCGGCGGCTCTCGACGGTCAACAGGTCAGGATGCTCGGCGCGCCAGCGAGCAACAAGAGCGTCAACGTCATCGGGGCGAGATAACCAGTTGGACATGAGGGACCTTCTGCTCTCTGTAGGGCTAGTGACCGCGTATTGCGGGGCTGTCTGCTGCCACGTGCCAGGTTGTGGGTGATGTGGCAGTAACAGGTAGACGATGTGGAAACTCCTGCGCCGCGTCGTGGGCCGAGAGTAAAAGTTTGGCCGTGATAACTTGATCAGACCAGTACAGAAAAGGAGGCTGGTTTCATGATTGCTGTGTTACCTACTGTTGGTTTCCACAGCGTTTTCCACAGGTCACATCGCCTCAGCCAAGCGTTTTTCGCACCGACACGAGGAATGGTCCACCCGCACGGCAGGAACAGAGACGGCAACAGCGAATTCCTAGTTCGTATGGCTCAATTCTTCTGTCCGGAGGGGTCCCATGGTTCGCCAGACCTGCTGGCTCTGCCTGCTTTCCGGCTGCATAGCCTTGCTCGTCGTACCCCTTAGCGCCGCAACTATCAACGTGCCCTTGGGCAGCTCGATCCAAACAGCCATTGATGGCGCCAAGACCGGTGATGTCATCCAGCTTGCCGCGGGCACCTACACCCAGCGCATTGACTTCAAGGGCAAGGCCGTCAAGGTCCGCGGCACCACGACGTTGATGATGCTGAAGACCACCCTCGACGGTAACAGCACGACCCAACCGACCGTGAGCTTCGTCTCCGGCGAGACCCGCAGCGCGATCCTGGAAGATCTCATCGTGACTGGCGGCGACCGTGGCATCAAGGTGGTGTCATCTGCTGGCGGCACTGCCAGTAGCCCTACCATCCGCCGCTGCCGGGTTACCGGCAACACGACCAAGCTCAACGGCGCTGGCCTCTATGCCGAAGAGTCAGCTCTGCTTGTGGATAGCTGCACCTTCAGCAACAACAGCACTGACATCAATGGCGGGGGTGTCTGTCTGGCTTCCTGTGACGGAGCGGAGGTCCTGGACTGCGTCCTGAGTGGCAACGTCGCCGGCGCTCGCGGCGGCGGCCTCGTCACCTACACAACTCATGCTGCCACTGTCAACGGCTGCGTCGTCTACGACAACATCGCCGGCTCCGACGGCGGAGGCCTCTGCCTTCTCGAGAACGGATTCCAGGTCACTGGCTGCGTGGTTCACAGCAACGCCGCGACCGGCGACGGCGGCGGCATCTGGGCCACGAGCGGCTACGGCACAACTCGCCTCAGCGACAACCAGGTCTTCGGCAACAGCGCGGGGGGCAACGGCGGCGGTGTGTGCCTGGACAACTACGTCACCACCAGCGATCGCAACCTCGTCTATGGCAACGAGGCGACGGGTGCGGGCGGCGGGGCCTTCGTGGACAACAATGCGCTCATGAGTGGCTGGATCATCGCCGCCAACCAGGCGGCGACGGCCGGCGGCCTGGCGATCCATAGTGCAAACCCGCGCTTTCGCAACGGCATCGTCGCCTTCAACGGGCCCGGCGGCGGTATTGAAGGTAGCGGCACGCCGGCCAGCGCTTTCGCCTACTGCTGCATCTTCGGCAACACCCCTGCTGACCTGAGCAACCTCACGGGGGTCATCGGCAGCAACGGCAACATCTCAGGCGACCCGCGCTTCGCCAATGCTGCTGACGGCGATTTCCGCCTTAAGTCCTGCAACGGCCGTTGGAACCCGCTAAGCGGCGCCTGGGTCTATGACAACGTCACCAGCCCCTGCATCAGCGCCGGCGACCCGGCCCTGGCCTATGCCAGTGAGCCCGCGCCCAACGGTGGCCGGATCAATATGGGCACCCACGGCAACACGGCCGAGGCCTCCAAGGACAGCATCGTCTTCACTCGGCGACCCGGGTGGCAGTTGACCGACGTGCCGCCCATGCAGCCGATCTTCCTGCGCTTCCGCAAGCAAGTCGTCGAGGGCAGCGTGGAGCAGCGCCTTTCGGTCACGCCCGAGGGAGGCACGGCTCTGGCTGGTACTTTCACCTGGACGCAGCCCTTCCTGGAGGTGGAGTGGCGGCCAGACGGCCCGCTGCCCCAGGGGACCAAGCTCACGGCGAGCCTGGCCACCGGCATTCGCGCCCGCGATGGGCAGACCTACGACTGGAGCGAGACCTGGGATTTCACGACGGGCAACCAGCCAGGTATCATCGCCCACCTGCCCACAGGCGCCGACGTGGCCACCAACTCGCGGGTGAAGATCACCTTCGATATGCCCATGCACCGCGTGTCGTGTCAAACCAACTTCCGCATCACGCCGGAGGTCGCCGGCACCTTCGCGTGGTCCGGCAACCAGCTCATCTTCCGGCCCGACGGGCCCCTGGCGCCCAGTACCACCTACACCGTCAAGGAGTACCGCAAGGCACGCAGCAACTCCGGCGTGGAAATGGGTTGGCCTTTCTCCTGGAGCTTCACTACCGGTACGAGCACGGCGGGCCTGGCTCTGAGTGCCAGCGCCGCGACAACCGGTTCGGGAGCAGCGGCCATCACGGTGAATCTGTCGTCTGCGGCCATCGTGCAGGCCGGCATCCTGAACCTGGCAGGACGGGAGGTGGCGGTGCTGCCGGAGCGAGAGTGTGCGGCGGGCGTAGCCACTCTGCTGTGGGATGGCCGTTCGCACAGCGGTACGGCTACACCGGCTGGACGCTATCTGGTGCGTGTGGTGGCCCTGGGGCCAAATGGCGCCAGGACCAGTTGCCTGGCGCTGCTGCAGCGCTGAACGGTTGTCAGCGGGGCATGCTTCGTGTAGGATGGAGGCCATCCTTCTCTCTGTGAAGTGGGCCTCCATGGAGTTTCTTGGCGCGATTGTCCTGACTCTTATCGCGCTGGCGGTCATTCTCGCCGGATGCGAGCTGTTCACCAATGGCATCGAGTGGGTCGGCTGCAAGCTCAACCTGTCCACCGGAGCGGTGGGCAGTGTGCTGGCGGCGGTAGGTACGGCCTTGCCCGAGACGCTGGTGCCGATAGTGGCGCTGCTGGTGGTGCGCGGCGAGGCCTCCGAGGAGATTGGCATCGGCGCCATTCTGGGCGCTCCGTTCATGCTTTCGACCCTGGCCTTCCTGATGACCGGGGCCGCGGCGATCGTCTACCACCGTCGCGGCCGACGAGGTCTGGACCTCGTTGTCCACACCGATACCCTCGGCCAAGACCTGGCGTACTTCATCGCGGTCTACGTGCTGGCCATAGGCGCCTCCTTCTTGCCGGGGCGGCCCTACAAGCTGGCCGTGGGCGCGGTGCTGATAGCGGCCTATTGCTACTACGTATACAGCCATTTCCGGCGCGAAGAGGAGAACGGTGCCGAGGACCTGCACCCACTGTACCTGCAGCGCAACTGTGACGTGCCTCGGCTCCGCTACGTCCTGGTCCAGGTGGTCACCGCGCTGGCGGCTATCTTCCTGGGCGCGCACATTTTCGTCAGTAACCTCGAGAAGATCTCAACGCTCCTGGCATCGGGTCTGCTGCACTGGGATGCCAAGACAATTGCTCTGGTGCTTTCCTTGACCATAACCCCGGTAGCCACGGAGCTTCCTGAGAAGTTCAACAGCATCATCTGGGTAGGCCGCGGCAAGGATACGCTGGCCCTGGGCAACATCACGGGCGCAATGGTGTTCCAGAGCTGTGTCCCTGTGGCCATCGGCATCCTGCTGACCCCGTGGGAGCTGGAGACTCGGGCCGTGGCCTCGGCGGTGATCGCTCTGCTGTCAGGTGTTACCGTCTTTGTGGTCATGCGGGCGCAGCATCGGCTGTCACCTTACCTCCTCCTGATCGGAGCACCCCTCTATGCGGCCTGGCTGGTATACGCACTGCGTCACTGAGGCCCATGGAGCGGGTGACAGTTGCGCTGTGGCGCTCCCTTTGGCATAATAAGGTCAGTGAGTATCGCTGTACTGGGCCGGGCCTGCGTGCTCGGCCCGCGTTGTACGCCATGACAGGAGGCGCGTTGCCATGATTGACCGGAGGATCATCCGCGAGGAGCCGGAGCTCATCCGCGAGGCGATCCGTCGGCGGCGCTCGGATTTCGATGTGGACGAGCTGATTGCGCTGGATGAGCGCCGACGTGAACTCCTGCAGGTGGAGCAGCTCAAGGCCGAGCGCAATGACCTCTCCAAGCAGATTGGCGAGGCCATGAAGCAGGGCGCCGACGTGGAGGCGCTGAAGGCGCGCGTGTCAGAGCTGAAGGGCCAGATCGCGGCGATGGAGGAGGAGCTCACAGAAATCGAACATAGGTTCGAACAGCGAATGCTTGAGCTGCCCAACATACCGCTGCCGCAAGTGCCCGACGGCGATGGCGAAGAAGACAATGTCGTGCTGCACGAACGGGGTACCAAACCGACCTTTGATTTCACCCCTCTCCCCCATTGGGAGATAGGTGAAGCCCTGGGCATCCTGGATTTCGGCAAGGCGGCCCGGATGGCGGGGGCGCGCTTTGTCACCGACATTGGCGCGGCGGCAGCGATCGAGCGGGCACTGATCAACCTCATGCTTGATACACACACGCGCCGGCATGGCTACACTGAGGTCTTTCCCCCACTCCTGGCCAATGAGCGTTCCCTCATCGGCACGGCAACGTTGCCAAAGTTTGATGCGGACCTGTTCAAAACCCGTGAGGGTTACTATCTGGTACCGACCGCCGAAGTACCGCTCACAAACATGCACCAGGGCGAGATCCTCGACGCAGGCATGTTGCCCCGACGGTACTGTGCCTATACGCCTTGCTTCCGCAGTGAGGCCGGGGCGGCCGGTCGAGAGTCGCGGGGTCTGATTCGGCTGCATCAGTTCAACAAGGTCGAGTTGATGAAATTCACCACACCCGAGCAGGCTTCGGAAGAGCATGAGCAGTTGACGCGTGATGCCGAGGCGATCTTGGAGGCGCTAGGGCTTGCTTACCGGCGCGTCGCGCTCTGCACGGGCGACCTCGGCTTCCAGCCTGTGCAGACCTACGACCTGGAGGTCTGGATGCCGGGGATGGACCGCTGGGTCGAGATCTCCTCGTGCAGCCAGTATGGCGAGTTCCAGGCCCGGCGTTGCGAGACACGCTACCGCCCGGCGGCGGACGCTCGGCCCGTCTACGTCCACACCATGAATGGCTCTGGCCTGGCCGTGGGCCGGACGCTTGCTGCCATTCTCGAGAACTACCAGACCTCACAGGGAACCGTGGTGGTACCCGAGGTTCTCCGAGGGTACCTGGGCGGCCTGGTGGAGATACTGCCGGCACTGCCCTGAGCCTACCTCCGACCGGGACATCGCCATGCTGCCTCCCGGAGCCTTCGCAGTCGTTCTCTTGGTCAACGGGCTGCAGGTGTTGTTGCCTGCTCCGGCCTTTGTGATGGACGGGCGGGTCTGGGCACCTGCGCGCCCTGTCCTGGAACGCCTCGGCTTCGAGGTTCGCTGGGACGCAGAGACGGGGCTGCTCTCAGCGCTCTCTCCTGCTGGCACACGCTCCTGGCCTGTGGTGGCGGCCGATCTGCCGCCTGCCGTGCCACCAGATGGCCCCTTCGTGGGCTGGCGCCATGTCTCCACGGTCTACCTTACGCTTGCGAGCTTGCGGTCAGACCAGTTGGCTGTCAGTTACGACCCCGCCGCACGTGTGGCTGAGGTGCGGCTTAACGGTGTTGTTGCCACTGACGTCTCACTCGCGGCTCTTCTGGCCGATCCGGTGGCATGGGTCGGAAGGCGCGTTCGTCTCTGCGGCGAATACCTTGGCTGGTCCCCCTACCGTCATTCGTATGCCACCGTGGACCGTAATGGGCTTCCCGCAGGATGCTTCGTGCTTCGCAACGATACAGGGGCAATCTTCTGTGACCCGGGGGGAGTCTCGTCGCCGGTGCGCGCATCGCTGGCAACGACCACAGGCGAAATGCCCCCTCTCACCCCGTACGCCCCATTGGGGCGCAGGATCGCGGCTGTCGGGGCACTACGAATGAGGGCCGATGGTCGTCCCTTCTTTGCGGTGAGCGCACTGGAGACGCTGACCGGCGTACAGGGTCTGACGTGTCTCCTGCACCTGGACCGCAGAGTCTACGCGCCGGGCGAAAGAGCTACCGGGGTGCTGGTCATTGTCAACCCCGGCGCTGGGCCGGTGGAAGTTCCGCTTCAGCCGGGGGGACCTACGCTGACCGTGGCCAGCCCTGACCAGACGGCTACCGTTATCGGCGTGTCCAGTCCCGACATGACCGTCTCTGAGGGCCGCCTTGCTTTGGCTGCCGGCGAACAGCTCCTGATTCCTTTCGCCTGGAGCATTCCGACGGGCGCGGTCACAGGCGTCTACTGGGTCTCAGCCCACGTGGGAGATGGACTGGCAGCATATCCGGCTCCCGTGGAAGTGGCGGCGCCACTGGGAAGTCCCGATGCGTGACCCCGCGACGCAGCCCACGAGGCAGCGTGCCATTCTGGGGCATGGTCGTTTGCCCCAGCTCGTGCTCTGGGGCGGTGCGTTCTTGCTGCTGGGGGCGACGGTGGGTGGCACGCTGAGTTGGCTGCTCTATGGCGGCCTGGTCAGTTCGTCCATCAGGACGATAGGTGGCCTGCGCCCGCCTGACTTGCCCGACGAAGCGATTCGCCCATCGCCCATCGTCTTTGACACGACACCGCGCCGCCCGCGCACTACCCCTTCCCTACTCCCCGCCGGTGTGCCATTGGTGTACTTGTTCTACGACCTGACCGACCAGGCATCATCTGCCCCATCCAGCGTGAGTTGGCTGCGGAACGGGGTCCAGTTGGGACGTGTAGCGAACTCCGATATTCGCCCTGACCCTGGGAACCCAGGCCATGGCATGGTCCTGCTACGCGCACCCAATGGGTCGCTGCCACCTGGACTCTATGAGGTGCGACTGACTGTGGCTGGAGAGCGGTTGCTGGCCAGCTTTCAGGTCGCCTGGGGTGCTCAGGATATCCTGCAGCAGCCGATCCCCCCCGCCGTTGAGTTGCAGGTGCGGCAAGTCACCTTGGCGCGGGGAGTCAAGCCCGACGGCAGACCGCACAGCCCCGTCAAGGCGGTCAGCCCGGACTGCGGGAGGCTGTATTTCGTGTTCCGTTACGAGCAAGCCGAACCGGGGCTTGCCGTGAGCGTTCGATGGTTTATGGCGACCCAGGAGCTTGAGACAGCACGTCGCGAGGTCGTGTTGCCGTCCACGGCGGGATGGGCTCATGCGTGGGTCGAACCCGAGGGCGACTGGCCCAGCGGCCCATGGCGCGTAGCCGCCTACGTTTCTGGCGATACGCAGGAGATTGCCTCGGCAACACTGAACGTGCGGTGACCGCCAACCGGCGGGGCCTATGGGGTGTTGCGACCCTCTTAGTCGCTTGGTTCGGCTAAGGCTCCGAGCGATTCCACTATCCGTTCCAGATCATTGCTGTCGTAGTAGCGAATATGGATCACGCCACCGCGCTTGGCGCTGGGGCGGATGACAACCTTCGCTGCCAAAGCGGTCTGCAGCCGCTGTTCTGCAGCCGCGATGTGCGGATCTCGCACGATGTCTCCGGTCGCGCGGCGGGTCACAGCAACGGCTTCCTCTTCAGTCGCCGATTCCGCATCCCTTGGCGCTATCGCCTCCCGCACCAGCCGTTCTGTTTCGCGCACACTGCAGCCCTCTTCGACGATGCGCTGCAGGAGGGCGGCCATGTCTTCGGTCCGACCTGCGAGCGCCAATAGAGCGCGGGCATGGCCCTCGGAGATCTCCCCAGCCCGCAGCCGCCCCTGGACTTCATCGGGCAGGTCGAGTAGGCGAAGCGTATTGGCGATCGCGGACCGGCTCTTGCCCACCTTCTGAGCAATCTCATCCTGGGTGAGGCCGAAATCGTCCATGAGCAGCCGGTACCCTCGGGCCGCTTCCAGCGGGTTCAGATCATCTCGCTGGAGGTTCTCCACCATGGCGAGTTCCAGTGCTTGGGCGTCCCCAGCATCCTGAACCAGACACGGGATGGTGGTCAGGCCTGCCCGACGGGCGGCCCGCCAGCGCCGTTCCCCAGCCACGATCTGGTAGCCAGCCCCGACACGCCGGACCAGGATCGGCTGCAGGACACCATGGTTCTCGATGGAGACCGTGAGGTCTTCAAGGCCGTCTTCGTCCATCGCCTGGCGGGGCTGGAAGGGGTTTGGTTCAAGTTCATCCAGAGCGATCTCGATGACGGCTCGACTCTGGGTCAGCGATTCTCCGGAGAGCAGATCACTCAACCCACGGCCAAGGGTGCGCTTACGCATTGTCGAAGACCTCCTTGTAGAGCATCCAGTAACGCTTCGACCCCGAGCTATTACGGTCGAAGGTGACCACAGGCTGGCCATGGCTCGGTGCAACCGCCAGTTTGACGTTTCTCGGTATCACGGTATCGTATACGCGGCCGCGGAAGTTGGTGCGGACCTCCTGGGCGACCTCTGCTGACAGGTTCACGCGGCCGTCGTACATGGTGAGAACAACCCCAGCAATCCGCAGTGACGGGTTCACCTGGGTCTGCACAAGCCTCACAACATCGAGTAGCTGCGTCAGGCCTTCCAGTGCGTAGTACTCACACTGGATTGGAATCAGGCACTTCTGGGCGGCGGCCAGGCTGTTGAACGTGAGTATGCCCAGGGAGGGGGCCGTGTCGATGATGATGATGTCGTATCTGGACTGGACTGGCACCAGAGCGTGCCGAAGGCGCGTCTCCCGGGCCAGAGCGCTGGCCAAGGTGATGTCTGCCGCCGCAAGGTCTATTGTGGCCGGAAGAACGTCGAGGCCTTCGACGCAGGATGGCACAATCACCTCAGAAGCGGGGACTGGCGGGCCACCGGTCATATCAGCCGTGAGCACGTCATACAGGCAGAGGTCGAGTTTGCGGCGGTTGATACCCAGCCCACTGGTGGCATTTCCCTGCGGGTCTGCGTCAACGAGAAGTACTCGTCGGCCGTCGATGGCAGCCCAGGCAGCCAGGTTGACGGCGGTCGTCGTCTTCCCCACTCCGCCCTTTTGGTTGATGATGGCAAAGGTCTGTGGCATACCCGCAACCTCCTGCGCGGCTAGCCAATGCTTTGACTTCCCTCTGAAGCTTCAGCATCGGGCCGGTATACGGAGAGCTGGAGATCGGAGACCGTTGTCTCCGAGGTGTGTACCAACTCCAGACCACATGACATCGGTGGCGGTGGGCGATGCCACAGTGCAATAGAGCCGCCGCTGGCCGTCCAGGGGATGGCCATCCCGAGAGCATGGTTCGTTGGTGCAAACGCCCTTAGCAGTACAAGCGCGTAGCGTTCGTCGCCAGGGGTCGGCGGCAGAGCGAGTTCCCTGACATAAGCCTCAGCATTGTCAATGCCGAAACGCGCACAGGCGAGCTCCATGAAGTGCACCGCGCGCTGACGTCGGTCAGCAAGAGTGACCCGCACGGCGGGCCACAGCAGGGCCACAGTGATACCCAGCGCCCCACTTCCCGCCCCGAAATCAAGTACGGGGGTGCGAACTGCGTGCCGAAGCTCAGGCCGGAAAAGGGCCAACGTCGGTGCGACCAGCCCGCGAGCGAACTCGGTCGCTTCAGCATAGCGGGTCAGCCCAAGTCGTGAGGCGTGCGGGCTTGCCCATTCCACGAAGTCGGCGAGGCGGTGGACGGTTTCGCTGTCGGCCTCACCGCACCAGTGCTCCAAGGTCGAATGCAAGATGTGGAATGTCACTCCGCGTCCCGTGGAATGTTTCACGTGAAACACTCTCTGTGCAGTGTCGGGAACACCGTGACTATACCACACGACGCGCTGCCGTGCAAGCCCCGCACGCTGGACGTCAGGCCGACGGGAAGATGGAAGTGGTGTTACTTCAGGGGCGTTACAGTCTTCAGTATCTGCGTGGCGGGGTCATTGGCAGGGTCGTTGATCAGGGCTCTCTGAGCTTCCTCACCCGCAACCCTCAACCAGGCCATAGCAGCATCGATCTGGTCAGCACCGAGCGCTGCCGCATACCGCATAAGAGCAGTGAGCGCCAGTGATGCATGGCAGTAAGCCTGCAGCCGGACAGGCGTGTTGATGCGCTCGTCAATCAGACGCACGCCGGGATCAAGGCGCTGCGCCACCTCAATGGCGTACCGGAACCACCGGTCGGCCTGGTCCAGGGCCTCTGTTCGTCCCCACATCGCCTCTTCCGTGAGCTTCTGCATAGATGAGGAGGTACCAGGGGTCCCCAACCCGAGATAGGTGGTCCCTATCGCGAAGGCCGCGAGAGCCATTGTTGGGTCCAGCTCCAGGCATTCGCGGTAGCGTTCGCGCGCTCCGGCGAAGTCACCCGCCAGTTGCAGTCTGAGACCAGCGCGATACAGTGCTCGTGCTCGGTATTGTGGCGACGAAGCGACCCATACTGCGGTCAGTGTCCCCGCGGCGATGGCCAAGGCGATGATCAGGACGGGAATTGCCCGGGACCGCGAACCCCGGGGCGCGGGGGTTGGCGGTAAGGTGGGGGAGGCCGCAGAATGCTCCGCCGGACCTGTTGACACAGGAGCCGGAAACGAGGCTGGCGCGGACCCCAGGGCACGGCAACGCGGACAGGTCTCCTCCAGCGGGCGAAGGGCATATCCACATCGCTCGCATACGCCGGCGCGGATCATCGGGAGTTTGCTCGCAGCAATCGGCTCCGGCGGCACTGCCCTCGTGCGAGGGTCATGGCGCACGGGCGCCGGTTCGGGATCCAGGACAATGTCCAGGGTCTCGGAGTCCTCGTCGGCATCCCCGGGGCTATCGAGGTTGACCTCCAGAGGGCGATCGTGTCGAGAATCTGGCTGCTCCATGGGTCCCACTTCCCGCTCGCTCCACGTGCCCCGCGGTCTCCTGTCAAAGTCAGCCCTTGTCAGACGTAGACAGCCTCTTCGGCGAAGGCCTCCAAGTCTGCCGCCTGGTCCTGAGCAGCATACACCGCACACACGGGGAGCCTGCGCACGTCGCCGTCGATCCATCCGAAGACACTGAGACTGACACGTATGGGATCGAGGACGATCCCGACATGTCGCTCATCGGTAAAGAAGTTGCGGTGGATGAAGTAGTCCTGCGAGGAGTAGAACGGCCCAAAGCCGGGATGAGTGTGGTACCAGCCAACAATCTGCAGGTGGTCATCCCTGTTTTCGACGTCGTGATGTATCTGGACCCACGTCTCGTGGGTGAACGTCACATGGGTGGCACTCGCCGCCGCCAGCCGGGCCGGAACCATGTCCTCAACCCAAGCCGTTGGGCCAGGCCCGTCGGCACCCAACGTTCCCAGGAGTACGCCTCCCACTTCACAGTGCGGTTCTGTTCTGCCGTGCCCCAGGATATCCTCGAGTACATCAAGGCCGATATAGCATGAGGTCCTCGCCGTGGGATCACCGAGTAGAAGGACGCTTGGCGCCACACGCGACCGCCAGCCGGCGGCGGGTCCTGTCCCAGCGGTTGAGCTGCCCAGGACGGCGTCAGTTGGTCTGGTTTCCCGGGGCTGCAGCTCCATCAGGGGTCGGTTCCTCGGTCGGGCTCATTGGCCCGGAAGTCGGTACGGTAGCGGAGCTCGGAGACGCCTGTTTTGGCGGTGCCGGGTCAGGTCCCGGTGACGCTGCCTCGGCCAGCGGCAGCGGCGGTGACGGGACTGCATTACTGGCCCGTTCGGCCTCCTGCACATAAACGGCAATACTCCGCACTTCGGCCCGCAGGGCATCGACAGCGACTTGTGTTCGTTTCGCGATCCCGTGTGTCGAGAGCGTTACCCCGCCCAACAGAACCAGGAGGGCAGCCAACAGCCCCATGGCCCAGCGAAGGTAGGGGCGCGGGGTAGCGGCGGGCGAAGCTGCCACGGGCACCGTCACCGTTTCGTCGGCAAGGGGCAGAGAATCCGCAGGAGCCTCTACTGGTTCCCCAAGGCTCGCAAGAGACCACGTGAAGACCTGGGAATCAGCATAGAGCCCGATCTGACCATTCTGCCAGGTGAAGAGGCCACAAGTCCGGGCCTTGGGGTCCGTCACAAAGGCCACCTGCCACGGGGCGGCAAAGAAGTTGCGATGGATGAACAGGTCGTGCTCGGAGAGGAAAATGCCAAACCCGGGGTGACTGTGGTACCATCCAACAATGCGCTTGTCCGGGTGATTTGAGTCAATCTCCTGGTATATTGCGGCCCACGAGTCGTGCGTGAAGGTGACGCTGCCGCGAGTATGGGTCATGTGTTGCCCGGGGATGGCCGCCTCGACAATGACGAACGTCTGGACGTCGTGCGCCACGCTGCCCACCATGATTCCTCCGACCTCGTGATGGGGCTCGCTGGCAGCATGATGGTTCATCGTGTCCAGAGCTGATTGTGTGAGGAAGACGCGGACACGAGTTTCGCCTGTTTCCCCACCGGTGGCGCCGGGACTGTCAATGACGATATCGTTCTCAGTGTCGGTCATGGCTATGCCCTCAGGTCAGGCGATGGCGCCCATGGCTGCCGAGCGGTCATCTGCCAGCAGAAAGCGCCTCATCGTCAGGCCCTGACGGGCCGTAATGATGTCGTACAGCGGCAGGCCAAGGTCCGCCAGGGTGCGTTCGAGGAAGTCTTCGTGGCCGCTCAGGCAGTGGGTCAGGCGCGGATCGCGGATCTCGCCACACTCGGGACATCGTGCTTCTGCGAGCGAGACCCTACCCAGTGAGCGAAAGTACTCGGTCGTTATCTGGCAGCGGGGGCAATGCAGGTGCGTGCATAGCTCTCGCTCGAACTCCACAACCGCCTGGGGGCCCACTTCAGTCCGGGCGAGCTGAACTGCCTCGGCACCGGTCAGATCGGTGACGCTTCGCGGCAGTTCGGAAATATCGAACATATGTTCGTGGGCGGGACAGTCATGCCGCCGCTGATACTGCACCACATAGCTGTCATTCGTCAGACCGTTGTACACAAAGCCGGAACCGGACAGGACCGGCAGACCCCGGTCGGCGTGTAGCAGCTTGATGGCCTCTTGCACCTGTATTCCACCAATGATGGAGGCGATGGTCGGGGTGGTGGGGACTTTGCCGGCCAGGACGTCGTCGCGAGAGAGAAGGGCGCAAGACCGCCGCTGGCTCAGCAGCTTGTAGTCCAGCTCAGACATTGTACATTCATAGCAGGCGGCCTCATCCGACGGGATGAACACCCTCGCCACTCCCTGCATGAGCTCGATGGCGCCATCTATCCACGGAACCCCCAGCTTCCAGCAGTTGGCGTTGATCGTGACGCGAGCCTCGCGATTGTCCAGGGCGCCGATAACGAGGTCCATCTCCCGAAAAACGCCCAGGCCCAGGTCGTAGTTGACATCCCCCACCACCGGCTGCACGATGACATCAGGATTGACCTCGCAGACCCGTCTTGCCGCGACCTCCGCCTTGTAGTCGCCCTGGTCTTGATGGCGAAACAGAATGGCCCGGGTAAGATTTGAGTCCTCGATCCGGTCCAGATCCAGAACCATGATCTTTCCGATGCCAAGGAGGGCCAAGCTCTTGAGTATCTCGTTGCCCAGAGCTCCTGCGCCGACGACCATCACGCGCGCTTGCCGCAGCCGGTCCTGGTCCCACCAGGGGATCAGGCGGAGGCGGTGGTAGCGGTCCTCCTCCAACTCGACAGTGACGAGTTCATTCTCAGGTGTCTGGCCCATCACTCTCTCCGCGCCCGGGGGTTGGCACCCTGAGGCGATGTCGGCTAAGTGGATCGGTGGCCGATGGGGCCGGCGGATGCCCTAGCCAGCGGTGATCTCCGGCTGCAGGCGCAAGACGTCACCCTCCTGCACTCCGGCATCGGCCAAGGTCTGTTCATCGGTGAGCTGTTTCCCTGAGGCCTTGTGGTGGAACTTGTAACTCAGCGGCTGGCCGTCTGGCCCAGTGGTCGGCAGGCTCATCATCTGCACGAGCTTGGCGATGATGCGACGCACAGGGGCATCGTCCGGCAGGGAGGCCTTCTGCTCCTTGCTGCCTGTGGTATCCATGATGACCACATTGACCTTACCCATGGCCTTCCTCCATATGATTCTGTAAAGCTCTGTATAGATACATATAGCATAACTTATACATATCGCCAGCGCAGGTCAGGAGACTGATCACTTCAGCTCGATGTCAATGTCGCTCAGATCCTCTGCTGGTGTCTGCACTTGTGAAGATGCTGGCGCGGTTGCTCTGGCTTCGCTCGGCGCAGGCGCAGGAGCGCCGGGCGCGGTGTGCGGGGCAGGCGCCGTCAGCGCCGGCTGCCGCACCACCCGGGTGGCGACGACCGCAGCGGTCACCAGGGCGACGACGAGGGCGACCGTCGCCGACAGGATAAGGAGCAGCCACAATGCGGGCCCAGCGGCGGGAGCCGGTGCCGGGGGCGCCAGCGGTGTCGCCTCCGGTACGGGGGCCGGCGACGGCGCAACTGCGCTTTCGGGAGACGGAGACTCGCTCGGCGGGGTGCCGGGAGCCGGCTCCGTGCCCTGGCTGAGGGCCAGAGCGTAGGAAACGCCAGCGGCATCCAGGAACGCCGTCACGTCGTCACTGGGGATAGCCAGCCCGATGCCCTGCGCCTCCTTGGCCACGCTGGTGGCGACCCCGACCACACATCCGTCCGCATTGATGACCGGGCCGCCGGAGTTCCCCGGGTTTAGGGCGGCGTCAATCTGGATGTAACGCTTCCCGTCCACCTCGCGGGCCGTCGAGGACAGCACGCCTTTGGTCAGCGTGTTTTCCAGGCCCAGCGGCGCGCCCACAGCCGCTACGTCGGCCCCCTGCTTGAGCTGGGCCGAAGGGGCGAACTGCACCGCGGGAAGGTGCTTCCGTTCGACCTTGAGCAGACACAAGTCGCTGTCCTCACCGGTGCGGGCTACCGTTGCCTTCAGCTTCTCACCGCTGCGGAGCTTGACGGAAATCTCGGTGGCCTTGCCGACAACATGCTGGTTGGTCAGGACATACCCATCGGAGTTCACCACGAAGCCGGCTCCCGTGCCATCGGGTGTCTCTACCGTGACGATGGCATCCCTGACCTGCTGAATGGCCTGCTCGAACTGCGCCAGGGCCGGTGGCGCCGCGAGCGCCAGGAACAGGGCCAGGCCGGAACACCAGCACCTGCGGGGATGCGTGAGCATTGCGCCTCACTCCTTCTCACGGGACCGGGTGGGACCACTCAGGCGTGGCGTGCGCTGGGCCGCATAGACCGTCAGGGGACGGTTGTCCACCGGCAGGACGTCCGGGTGCGCTTCGGCCCAGGCTGCGGCCTGCGGGTCAAGCACGTCGTTCAGGCTGTACTGCCGGTACTGTACCATTTCCCCGACACGAACCACAAGGTCGGCCAGCGACTCCGAGGGCGTCCAGGCGCCGATACAGACTGCGCCCCCGCGTTCGCCGGACAGGATGTTGGGGTGGAAAATGGCTGTGCGCCACACGATCTGCGGCGGGCGCCGCGGATAGTCCAGGTGGAGGTAGAAGTCCGCGATGTGATGATCGTTCGGCTGCGGTGTCGTGGCGTCTGTGGGGAGGTACAGGCCGCGGCAGGTGTAGACGACCCGGTAGCGATCGGGAGGGGTGCCGGCGGGCTCGAAGCTGATGAAGTCCGAGACTTTGGCCAGTTCCACCATGGCGATCAGATCCGCGTGAAGTCGCCGCAGACGGGGGCTGCGAGTGTTGAGATTGGTCATCCTGCCCTGTCACAATAACGGCCGAAGGCCCCTTGAGTTCCCATCCTTCATCCCCCTGCCGCGACTCTTCCCACCCAACTGACCCATTTCCTGCCATGCTCCGCCTGCGGCAGCAGGTGATGGGGGGATAGCTGCTGAACCCCTCTTACTGACACGGCTTTACGCTGCTTCGTTCGGAGGGAAGACCATGAAAAGAGTCCTCGCCATCAACACCAGTCCCAACACGGATGGACTCACCGCCACCTGCGCCCAGGAGTTTCTGGCGGGCGCCGCCGAGGCCGGTGCCGAGACGGAGCTCATTCACCTCAACCAGTTGGACATCAAGCACTGCCAGCAGTGTATGAACGGCTGGGGCATCTGCCGCACCGAGGGCAAGTGCGTGCTGGTGGACGACTTCGAGGCCGTGCGCCAGAAGGTCTTTGCGGCTGACGCCTGGGCACTCGCCAACCCGGTCTACTTTGGCGACCTGAGCGAGAGCGCCAAGGCCTTCACCGACCGCTTGCGGCGCACGAATATCGGCGATGCCGACAAGCGTCTGGCCGGCAAGGACTTCGTGGCACTGGCGGCGGCGGGCGGCTCGGGGGGCGGGGTGAGCACCTGCTTGATGACCCTGGACCGCCTCTGCCAGCACACCGGCCAGCGGGTGGCCGACCTCATCGGCATCACACGTCGGAACCGCGCGTACAAGCTCGGCTGCATCCGCGAGTGCGGCAAGTCGGTGGTCCAACAGGAATGGGAATAGGGGAGGGCACGGCACAGCATAACGGGCAGCCCAAGGCTGCCCGTTTTCCTACTCGCTGGGGCTCTGGTGCTCAAGCCAGGCCCCTGGCCGGATCAAGGATCACCAGGGCGGCGACAACGCGGGCATCAGGTGTGACCACGAAGAAGTCCCCGTCCCGACCCTGAACGATCTCCAGCTCTCGCCGCGTGTCGGCGCTGTTGACCTTCAGCCGGAACTCCGTCGGCGCTCCCGGCAATCCCTGCGCTCTTGTGTTGCGTGCTGTGGTCTGCATCTGTCTGCTCTCTCCCTCTTCGCCGCCACTCACTTGGCGTCGTCAAAAGTCTTGTCGTCTACCGGCTGGCTCTGCTCAAGGGCGGCCTGCTCTCGCTTCTCGTCAGCTCGCTCATAGGCCCGGACAGCGAAGTGGATGCCGACCAGCGCAAGGCCGAGGAACCCCAGCACCGGCCCGGCTGTCTCGTGGCCATGGACGCCTCCGCCGCCTAAATACCCCGCCAGGCTTACCCCCAGGGCCAAGGCGATCAGGACCATCCCCCATACCAGGGTGCCGTAGCGGCGACTGCCGCGGCGGGGGTCGGTGAGATCCAACGGCGGCAGGTCGGTGACGCCCTTTTCGATCAGCAGCCGCCGCTCGGCCATGAGCATCTCGAGCCGCTGTCTTTGCATCCGGCTCTGGGTCACCAGGGCGGTGATGACAATGGCGGCCGGCATACCGAAGGTGCACACGATGGCCAGAATGGGGATGAGCATTTCCATGGGTTGCCACTTCCTTTCGCGCTGGTGCGCTGCGCTTGGCGGTTCATGGGCTTTGATGCCGCCGTCGCCGCAGGAGGTTGCACCGGCCCGAAGAAACACTCAACAGTGCCCGCCGCAACCTCATCGGTCACCAGCGGCATCAAAGGCTATGACATGCGATGCGCCACGGTCACGGGGACAGCGATGGGTGAGGCAGCGGCGGGCGAGCGAGAGGCCTGGCTGGTTGACCGGGCACGACGCGGCGACGCCAACGCCTTCGAGGCGCTGCTCCGTCGGCACCGCACGGGCGTGCTGAACCTGGCCTGGCGCATTGTGGGCGATCCCGACGCAGCCCAGGACGTGGCCCAGGAGGCTCTCCTCAGCGCCTGGCGGCAACTGCCGAGGTTCCGGCGCGGGGCGGCTTTTGGCACCTGGCTCTACCGGATCACCGTCAACGCGGCGCGGGGACACCTGCGCTCACACTCGCGTCGGCAGGCCCGCGATGACCGCTATGGGGGCCTGACCGGGTCCGCTGCGCCAACCCGTGACCCCGAGCCGGACCCAGGTGGCCCGGTGACGGCCCTGCTGATGCAGTTGCCGGAGAAGCAGCGTGTGGCGCTGGCATTGTTCTACGTACAGGATCTCTCGCTCGAGGAGATTGCACGGGCGGCTGGAGCCCCGGTCGGGACGGTCAAGGCCTGGCTCTCCCGTGGGCGGGCCCGACTCCGCGAGATGGCCGAGGACGGTGGACTGCTATGAACTGCGAGCACACAAGGCCCTTGCTGGCTGACTACAGCGCTGGACTGCTGGGTAGGACCCAGCACGAGTCGGTCGTGGCGCACCTGCAGCAGTGCTCGGCTTGTCAGGAGGAGCTCGAACGCTGGCAGCGGCTTGACGGACTCGCCCGTACTGAGAGCGGGCCAAACAGCGAGGCGCTGGTACTGGCAGTGATGGTCCAGGTGCGGACCGAGCAGCGGCGTCGCCTGCCCGGCTGGCTGCGGATGCTCGATGCGGGTGCCGCGCCGCTGGCCGTGGCCTTCCTGACCGGGGGGCTGCTCTTCGGGTTCTGGCAGCGGCTCTCGTCTCTCCTGCCAGCGGCCACAGCCGCTGAGAGCCTCGGCACGATGCTTCCGGCTCTGTCGCTGGCCATGGTGGCGGGCGGGGTCACGGCGGTTGCCGGCTGGTATGTTAGCCGGCTGGTTACGGAGGGGGCGTAGGCGAGCCACACCCCCTCCACTGCAGTCGTCCTCCGTCGTCACCCCTTGATAACCGCTACAGGCCGCAGCCGCGCCACCTTGCTGGAGAGGCCCGCCCCGTGACACACCTCTACCACCCGATCAATGTCCTTGTAGGCATCGGGGGCCTCCTCCGCCAGGGTGTCACGGCCGGTGGCGCGCACCACAATTCCCTGCGCCTCCAGGGCCTTGCGGACAGCCTGGCTCGGGTGCTTCTTGATGGCCGCGGTGCGTGACAGCACGCGACCGGCCCCGTGACAGGTGGAGCCGAAGGTCTCCTCCAGCGCCTGCTGAGTTCCCACAAGCAGGTACGAGGCGCTGCCCATGTCACCGGGGACCAGCACGGGCTGCCCGGTCTCGCGGTAAGCCGCTGGCAGTTCGGGCCGGCCCGGAGGGAAGGAGCGCGTGGCTCCCTTGCGGTGCACACAGAGGCGCTTGCTGACCCCGCCGACCCGGTGCTCCTCGATCTTGGCTACGTTGTGGGCCACGTCCCAGACCAGGTGCAGGCCGAGCTTCTGCCAGCCCTGGCCGAGCACCGATTCCATGGCCTCCCGCACGAAGTGCATGATGACCTGACGGTTGGCCCACGCGTAGTTGGCGGCGGCGGCCATGGCCGACAGATAGCGCTGTCCTTCCGGCGAGTTCACGGGCGCGCAGGCCAACTGCCGGTCGGGCAGGCTGATGCCGTACCTGCGTGCCGCCTGCGCCATCTCGTCCAGGGCATCCTCGCAGACCTGGTGGCCCAGGCCGCGCGAGCCGCAGTGGATCATCAGGCACACCTGGTCCGGCGCCGTGATGCCGAAGGCGGCCGCCAGCTTGTCGTCGTAGATGGCGTCCACGACCTGGATCTCCAGGAAGTGGTTGCCGCCACCCAGGGTGCCCAGCTGCGGGGCGCCTCGCTGGTACGCACGCTGGCTGAGTGCCCCGACATCGGCTCCCGGCAGGCATCCCCGGTCCTCGGTGTGTTCCACGTCCTCCGGCACTCCATAGCCACGCTTGACGGCCCATGCCGGCCCCTTCGCGAGCACCTCGGCCACCTCGTGGTCGCTGAGGCGCACCGCACCCTTCTCCCCGGCGCCGGTGGGAATCAGGTTGTGAATAGCGGCCGCGATGTCCTTGAGGCGGCCCTGCACCTCAGCGATCTCCAGGTCGCTGCGCACCAGGCGCACGCCGCAGTTGATGTCATAGCCCACACCGCCGGGCGAGATGATACCCGTATCCACATCGAAGGCCGCGACGCCACCGATGGGGAAGCCGTACCCGTAGTGGCAGTCGGGCATGGCCATGGACCGGCCCACAATGCCCGGCAAGCAGGCCACATTGGCCACCTGCCCCAGGGCGGCGTCGGTCCTCAGGTCGGCCATCAGCGCCTCGTCAGCGTAGACGATGCCGTCGGTGCGCATGCCCAGCGACTCATCCCGGGGCAGCAGCCACCGGTAGTCATCCAGCTTCTGCAGTTCGCCCTGATAGGGTCCAGCCATCTTCCTCACCACTCAGTTCCGCTTCGGCCCGGCGGGATTGCCAGGACTACAGGGCACCCATGCCTTCCGTCCCGGAGGGACGGTTCTCCCCCAATCGGGCACTTCAGTGCCCGACACGGCGTCAGGGTCGGAGACCCCGATGCCGTCTCGCCGTTGCCTTCTGGTCATGCCGTCCGTCCCCAAGGGACGGTTCCCTCCCAGCCGGGCACTTCAGTGCCCGCCAGAGGCGCACCCTTCTACTGCGCCCCCTGTCGCGGCGGCTCCTGCATGTCGACCTGGCAGATGAAACACACCCTACCGGGCTCATTATGCAGTTCGCCACATGCCGCACAGGCTCGCCAGCCTCGCGCCGCCTTCCATTTCCGTAGCCTGAGTTCCCGCTGCAGTGTCACCAAGTACCGCCGCTGGAGCTCGGAATCACCGATGCATCGGGCTGCGGCGCTGATGGCCGCAGTCTCCTGCGGAGTCAGCTTGAGCCGCAGCAGCTCCTCCTCGGTCGGGACCACTGGCTGCTCCGGCGGCTGCAGGAGCGCGCTGACCTGGCGACCGGGCCCGACACTGGCCGGACGCAGGCTGTTCACGAAGCTCCCGCCCAGGCGTTCGTTGAGGCGGCCGGCGATGGTCGCCTGGTCATACTGGAGCTGCTGTGCCAGCGCCGGGGTATCACACCAGACCGCCAGCTCCTTGCCCTTCAAACCGATGACCCGGGTGTGCTTGCTGTACCAGGGACCGACCACCTGTGGCCAGAGTTCAGCACACAGCCCGGAGATACTGCGCTGGTGCAGGTTCCCCTCGGCCAGGAACTCGTTGACGAGGTGCCCCAGCCGGCGGAGCTTGCCGTCGCGCTTCCGTAGTTGCGAGTCGCGCATAGACCCATAGTATAGATGACAATGTCGGTAACCGTAAACGCGAAACACTCAGCGGGAGCAGGCCTGGCCATCGCCTGTGGCGAAGGGGGAGATTGCGAAACCATACTCCTGGGTGCATCTTCAGAGAGGCGGCGTGCCATGGGAAGCCACCGACCGTGTTGCTGGAGTGCCACATGCGCTGTGACTGTCGCCCTGCTGGCCATGCTGCTGGCCGGTTGCGGGGGTGGGATGGTGCCCACGCCCGACCCCGACGACCCACCGGATAGCTCAACGGCGGTCTCGCCCTACTCAGCGCGCTTCCATGTTGACGTGGATAGCGGCGAGGTCACCGCCACGGTGCCGAAGAGCCCGGCGGGCCAGGTGGACACCGCCGCCATCTTGACCGGGACGGCTGTCGGCTTTGAGGTGAGCAAGCTGGTGGATGAGCCCGGCAACGTCGGCGTGAAGGCCTTCTCGGTGCGAGTGATCAACCGCACCCAACGCGATCTGACCAATGCCAAGCTGCTGTTTGGCCCCATCACCAATGTGGGCGCCTGGTCAGAGATCCGATCCAAAGTGGAGGTCAGCACCTTTGCCGGATCCGGCACAGCAGGCTTCGCTGACGGCGCCACAGGTGGGGCTGGGTTCAGCGGTGCCCGCGGCGTGGCTGTGGATGATAAGGGGAATGTGTATGTGGCCGACACTGTCAACCACCGCATCCGCAAGATTTCCGGGGGTCTGGTCTCCACGCTGGCCGGTAACGGCACCGCCGGGGCGCTGGATGGGTCCGGCAGTGGCGCCACCTTCCAGTTCCCCAGCGGCCTGGCCTTCTGCGCCCGGGACCGCGCGCTCTATGTGGCCGAGCATGCCCGCCACCGCATCCGCCGCGTGGACCTCAGCGGCCGCGTGAGCCTCGTGGCCGGCACGGGCACCGCCGGCCACGCTGACGGCGCCGGCACTATTGCGCAGTTCAACCGGCCCACTGGCATCACCAGCGACGGCATGGACGTCTACGTGACGGACCTGGACGGCAACCGGGTGCGGCGCATCGCGTACACCGGCAGCAACCCTTACGGCGCAGCGGCCTACACGGTCTCCACCGTGGCGGGTGATGGCACTGCCGGCGTCGTGGATGGGGTCGGGGCATGGGCACGGTTCAACCACCCGGCGGGCATCTGCGCCGCATCCGACGGGGCATTCTATGTGACGGATAACGGCGGTCAGCGCATTCGCCGCGTTGACCGCTCGGGGGCCGTGGCTACCATCGCCGGCTCCGGCGCCATCGGTAACGCCAACGGTGACGGCACCACCGCCAGCTTCACCAACCCCTACGACATCACGGCGGTGCCCGGCAGTGGCGGCGGGCTGTGTCTCATCGTTTCCGATGTGGGGTCGCACGTTCTGCGCCAACTGCGGCTGCAAGCGGGCGCGAGCCCGGCCAGTCCCACCAGTTGGGTCGTGCAGACCCTGGCCGGCGCCCCCAATGTCTCGGGCAGCGCTAATGGCAAGGGCGGTACGGCGCGGTTCAACCGCCCGCGGCAACTGGCGGCGGACGCCAGCGGCAACCTCTATGTGGCCGACACCGACAACAACCTGGTGCGCCGGGTCCGGCCCACCAGCGGCTTCTTCCCGGTGGGGGTCATCTCCGGCACCCCCCCTGCCGAGCCCGTGGTGCTGGCTAACGCCGAGGGCCTCTACCCCGTGGCCGGCGGCGACCCGCAGCCCTATGTCTCCTGCCCGGACCTGGCAGGCGGCGCCGCCAGTGCCCCGCTCACCTGGTCCTTCACGATTCCTCAGGGAGTGAACGCCTTCGAGTTCACGGTGACCCTGAGCACCCAGACTGACCCCTACTCGCCCGTGCAGGCCGTCAATGGCAACAACACCGGCGGCAAGGGCTCATCCCGCGTTCTGGTGCGGACCCTGGCCGGCTCGACAACCGGAGTCGACGGGTATGTCGACGGGGCAGGCGTCAACGCCCGCTTCCGCTCCATCATCGGCGTGGCCCTGGACGAGGCTGGCAACTTGTTTGCCGCCGACGCGGGGAACAGCGCGATCCGGCGGATCGAGCCCGGCGGACGGACGACCAGCGTGGCGGGATCGCAGGGGACCGGGGGGTACGCCGATGGGCGTGGCAATGTGGCTCATTTCGACTACCCGACGGACGCAGCGGTCGCGCCCGCCAGCTTGTTCGCTGGCCTCCCGGGCGGCGTTCGGGCCACCTACATCTTCGTCACTGACATGGACAACTATCGCGTGCGCCTGATCCGTAGTCCCTACGATGGCTGGGCGTCGCACCTCCCCTGGGAGCCCTGGAACCCGGGTTTCTACCAAGTCGCTACCATCGCCGGCGACGGCACCTCAGGCTATCTGAACGGTACCGGCAACGTGGCGCAGTTCGCGGTCCCAAGCGCTGTTGCTGTCGGGCCGGGCGGCATCGTCTATGTGCTGGAGCGCTCCAATGGCAATCGGGTGCGGACCCTCCGCTGGACCGGCGGCGACCCGATGCTGGCGACCAACTGGCAGGTCTCCCTACTGGCCGGGGCGACGGACGGCGCGACAGGCTACGTGGACGCGACGGGCTCGTCGGCGCGCTTCACTGACCCCCGTGGCATCAGCGCGGGTCGCGATGGTAGCGTGTACGTCGCTGACACCTACAACCATTGCATCCGCCGGATCACACCTGACGGGGTAGTCACTACCCTGGCGGGCACAAACACTTCCGGCTACGTGGACGGTTCGGCGACGACGGCGCGCTTCTGCAACCCCTGGGACCTGGCTGCGGGGCCAGACGACTACCTGTACGTGGCGGACCGCTACAACTACCGCATCCGTCGCGTCAGCCCCACCGGACAAGTCACCACGGTGGCGGGGACCGGTTCGTACATCCTCACTGACGGCCCGGGCAGTGCGTCCGGGCACAGGGACGACCTCGGGATAGCGGTCAGCCGCAGCGGCGACCTGTACCTCGCCGAGGCGGAGTGTGTGCGCGTCATCGAACGCATCGTGGACGTGGGCGACGTGGCGCAGTAGCGCCATCGGAATCTGCGGGCTGAGTTGGTGTTAGAGGGTAGAGCCTGTGACAAAGCTAACATCCGTGGTCTTCCTCGCCCAGGCCGTGGTCACAGCCATGGCCTGGGCTGCTGAGCCCGTGCGGGTGGAGGCGGAAAGCTTCCAGCCGGTCGCTGACGCGCCTGCCTGGGTCGTGTCGACCAGCCTGCGCGACCCGGACGCCACGTGTCCAGGGGGTCTGAGCGGCGGGGCGGCTCTGCACAGCAATGATCCCGCTGCGCGGATGGAGTGCCGTGTGGAACTGCCCCCGACCCCGCACGCCGTCTGGGTGCGGCGCTTCGCCGATAGTCGCTATCCGAGGGCCTACCCCCTCACCGTGGAGATCAACGGTCGGGCACGGGTGATCAACGACACCGAGGCGGCGGGTCCCGGATACGTCTGGGAGTGGTGGGGACGCGTGCCGGGCGGAGTGCAGCAGGTGGTACTGCGTGACCCCGGCGCCTGGTCGGTGGCGGTGGATTGCTTGCTGTTTGCCCCCGACGCTCTCGCGGGCCCCGAGCCGAGTCCGCTGCTCCTTGGCGCGACGGCCCTGAAGACGACCCCGGACGGTCAGACCACCCTGCAGACCGCCCTGGAGGCATCGCCCGACAGCGCCTCCATCGGGCTCTACAGCTTGACGGTGAGCCTCGACAGTGACACGCTGGCCCTCACGCTGCCCCTGCCGACGCCGTCGGGGTCTTTGTCTACCGGTCAGAAGTGGCACTCGCCACCCCTGACCCTGAACACAACCCATCTGCCACGGGGACACCATGCGATCACGGTCATTGCCCGCGCCGACGACCCAACCCGCACTCCGGTAGCCGCCGCAGCCGGGTCCCTGGGTGCTGCCGGCAGAGCGGGCGTGACGCCGTGCCAGGCCGAGGTGCGCCAGCACCTGGGGCGGCCCGTGCTGTTCGTCAACGGGCGGCCGTACTTCGCCTTGGCCTTCATCGGTCCGCGGTTGGCCGACGTGGCTCGAATGGGCAGCTACGGCGTGCGCTTCATGAACCTGGGCGGGGGTCTCCCCCGGCGCCGTGATGACGGAGCCTGGGACTTCAGCGCAACCGACGAGGCCTTCCTGCGCCTGCTCTGCACCGAGCCACGCGCTTACTACTTCCCCCGCGTCTTTGCCGGGACACCCGCCAACCTGCCCGACGATGAGCGGGTCAAGTGGCTGGACGCCAATGGTGAGGTGACCAGCGGCAGTCAGCCCTCCTTGGCCTCGGAGATGTGGCTGCGGGAGAGCGAGGCGGCTTTCCGAGCCCTGGCCCGGCACATCGTGCGGGGGCCGTATGCCGACCGCGTCATCGGCCTGCACCTGTGTGCGGGTGATGTCGGAGAGTGGTTCCAGTGGAGCCAGGGCGGGCGTCGCGTGGACGTCAGCCCGGCCATGCGCCGCGCCTTCGCGCGGTGGTTGCGAGATCGCTACCGCACCGAGGCGCGACTGCGAACCGCCTGGGGCGACGCCGCAGCCAGCCTCCAGAACCCCCGCTTGCCCACGGTACACCAGCTATGGGCTTCTGACCGTGGCGGCTTCCGGGAGCCCCGCCGACACGCCGCGACCACGGACTTCATGCGGTGTTACAACGATGTGGTGACTACGGCCCTGGAGCGCTTTGCCCGTGCGGTCAAGCAGGGCAGCGACGGGCGGCTGATGACCGGCGCATTCTATGGCTACACCTTCGGGCTGCACCACTGGGTGGCCCAGACCAGCGGCCATCTGGGCACAGGCAAGGCCCTGCGCAGCCGCAACTTGGACTTCATCACCTCACCGTGCGGTTACGGCGACCGCGGCGTGGGCGGCGTGTCCATCTACTGCCAGGGCGTGTGGGCCAGCCAGGCCCTGCACGGTAAGCTCTTCTACGGCGAAGCGGACATCCGCACGCACCTGTGCCGTCCCGATTCGGTGGAGGCCTACTACCGCAGCGCTGACACCCCCGCACAGAGCGTGGCACTACTCCAGAGGGAGTTCGTTAACTGCCTGACCGGGGGCAAGACGCTCTGGTGGTACGACATGGACGGTGGCTGGTTCGACGAGCCGCGAATCCTGCACGCCATCCGGCGGATGAGCCGGGCCGGCGAGGACAGCCTCCAGCGCGAGTACCGCAGCCGGGCCGAGATCGCGGTCATCGTGGACCCGAAGAGTTGGCTTCACAAGGCGCCGGTGCCGGAGTTTGACAAGGGCCTCGGACACCACGCCATCGAGGCCCTGGCCCGCCTCGGCGCGCCCTGGGACGCCTACCTCCTGCAAGACCTGGGCGACCCGCGAGTGCCGGACTATAAGCTGTACCTGTTCACCAACACCTTCGATCTGACCGCGGCGGAGCGCGCCATGGTCGCGCGGAAGGTGAAGCGCGGCGGGGCCACAGCGGTGTGGGTGTATGCTCCAGGGTTCCTGGACGAGACACGGGCGGACCTGGGACTGTGCCAGGAGCTGACCGGCTTCCGCCTGGGCTATGAAGGCCGCCTCGATACGGTGCTGGTGGATGTGGGAGACCGTCAGATCGGTAACCCCGCCCCGGCGGCAGTCGCACCCCTCTGGTACGCCGAAGACCCGGAGGCCGAGGTGCTGGGGCGCCTGCGGGCCAACGGGAAGCCAGGCCTGGTGCGTCGTCGCTTTCCCGACTGGGTCTCCGTCTACAGCAGCGCACCGCTGACTGACCCCGCCGTTCTGCGGGACCTCGCGCGGACAGCGGGTGTGCACATCTACAGCGAGTCCGGCGACGCCTTCTACCTGGACAATCGCTACTTTGGAATCCATGTGGGAGCGGCCGGACCTCGCCGGATCCGCTTCCCGGAGCCCGTGACGGTGCGCGACCTGTGGTCCGGCAAGGTGCTGGCCGAGCACACCGTGGAGTTCGTGGCTGACCTCCGTGAGTATGGCACCGGCGTGTACGAGTACGATGTGGACGCGCCCTGACTCCTAGCCGGCTACCTTCTCCGAACGCGCAGGCGACTGATGGCCAGGGGTGTGCCGACGGCTCCCAGGCGGAAGTCGCCACCGTGGGTGCGGTTGGAAAAGCGCGCATCGGCCAGCCGGAAGGTGGCCGTGCGCCAGCGTTGCGACCCGGTCAGGGGCACTGACCCGCCGGGCTTGAAGGCCCCGTCCGCCACCGACCCCCGAGGGTCGTTAGAGTCATACTCAAGCAGCAGCGTGCCCACCCCACCATCGAAGTAGTTCACCCGCACGGTGAACTGCGCCCCGCTCTCATAGAACGCGAAGCTGTCGTCCAGCGCGAAGTACATCAGGTCGGCGGCGCCGTAGGGGTTGCGGAGACTGACCCGACAGCGCCGCCCGCCGCGTTCCCCTGGCTCGCCGGGGCCATCGCCGACTTCCGGTAGCAGCTTCAGGGCCGCCCCCCGGTCAATCCCCGGCTCGCACCACGCCTCGCGCAGGCTGGCATAGGGTCCGCTGCGCGGAAGCTGCACGCCCTGGCGGTACATGTCCCCATGCTTGCGGGTGAGCTCGATGTACTGCCGTCCGAACTCCACGGTCTCGCAGATCTCGGTGGCCTCGTGCAGCTCATTCCAGGTCTCGATGTGCACCAGCCGGGGCCGCACGGCGGGTGGCAGCCGCAGCAGCGTCTCCCAGGCGCGGGTGTAGAAGGCCCCATCCTCGCGGTCCACGATCAGCGGCGTGCGGCCCGGCACGATGCTGTCGTCATACCCAGGCCCGATAGCCGCCGCGCCGAGGACACTGGGACCGAAGGCCGCCGCGCCCCACGAGTACCGGCTCTCGGTTTGAACGTCCCAGCCGTCACCGCGCACGATGTAGGGCCTGCGCCCGGCGAAGTCGCGGGCAAACTCGGTCCGCAGGTATTCAATGGACGACTGGTCATGGCCCCCGGCCAGCGAGGCGGCGTACAGCAGCATGATCGGCTTCCCGTCAATCATGGCCCACAGGTCGGGGGGCACGATCGCCCAGAAGTCGCGGACCGTGGTGTAGAAGTACTCCCTGCCATAGGGTGTGCGCAGGTCCAGTGGGCCGTCGGGCCCCCAGGAAAGCTGGATGGTGGCGTAGAAGCAGCCGACCTTCGGCGGGCGCTCACCGGCGGCCTGGAGCTCCCGGATGGCCTGCACCAGCAGCTTCACCCCGTCGAAGCACCACTCCGGCTTGCCATCCACCGCGCCCCAGTACACCGGCAAGACCACGTCAATCCCCGCCGCCATCATGTCCCGCAGGTTCCGCTTGTGCCACTCCACGGACTTGTAGCTGTAGTCCTCCACCCCCGCCGGGACGTGCCGGAAGGCGCTGCGCCCGCCCTCGTAGACGGTGTTCATCTGGGTGCGGGAATCATACCAGTAGAAGTAAGTCGCGGCGAGGATGACATCGTCGGCCGTGAAGGACTTGGCCTTGGCGAAGTCCGCCGGCTTGAGGCCCACATACGGCCCTGGCGCAGGTGGCCGGACGAAGACCTCCTCGGCGGCCAGGGGCAAGGCGAGCGCGAGCAGCAGGACTACTGGGACCCAGCGCGAGAGGTTCATGACCACGGATTCGGTGCCTGGCGACTACTGACCTTCCGTGTCCATGCCTACAGAGTCAGTAGTCACTCAATCAGATAGCGATAGCGCTCCCAGGACACGTCGGGTGAGGCCATGTCGTCGAGGGCCGGGAGGAAGCCGCCCTGGGCGGGAGAGGGCGCAGGCGACGCTCACGGCCCGCGTGCGCCGCCTGCCTCGTGACCGCCCGCGGGCCCACCGCAATCATTTGACACCGGCTGGGGGGAATGTACTCGGTGCCTGGTTGAGGCTTCGCGTTTCCCCTTTGCTGTGTTCACAGAGATAGAGAAGCCCTCGGCCATACTGCTCGCGCTCGAACGCGCCCGCCACCATAGCCAGAGCGACCGCTGGCTCGACAAGTCGGCGGGCCTCGTCGCAGCGGCCCGCGGCCAGGGCCAGCCTCGCCTCAAGGTAGGAGACATCAATCTGGTTTGCCGGCGACCGTTCCAGTTCTGGCCGGGCCATCTCCATTACCTGCTCAGCTCGTTGCGGGTCGCCGTCAGCGAGGTAGGCTTCTGCCATCGTTAGCTGGTCCCTTGCTGCCCAGCCAGGCAGGCCAAAGCGCCGCCAGACGCTCAGGTAAGGCCCTGCGCCATCCAACAGAGCCTGACAAAGCGATGGCTGGTGGGTGATCATGGCCCACCCTAAGGTGGTGAAGTGGATGATTGGCCCGAAGCCGGGCCACCTGCTCTCCCATTGTCCCAACTCGTCACGCAGTCTCAGGACACGCCGTGGGCTGCGCTCCGCGGCGGCCTCAGCGCGGATCGCCCAGACGCGCTGATCCAGCACGCGGTCCCGGGCCCAGCCCCTGCATGCCGTAGAAGCGCCGCAGTAAGTCCTCGCTAGTCCTGAGCTGGCGCGCCGCTGCTGCCCAGCGGGCGCAGCCCAGGTAGTGCCAGCCCAGGGCGTAGCCGATGATGATACGTGCTGCAACTTGTCGGCGCCGTTGTGCCAGACTGATGTGACCGCTGAACGCAACACTGAGGCTCTGATCGAGTTCATGCTGGGCCGCAATAAGCGCCGGCAGGCTGGCCTCACGCGGGTCGCGAGTGAGTGTGCTGGCCATTACCTGGGCGCACTCATCCAGGTCGGCACGACTGGTCAGCGGCTCATCCTCAAACAGGCCATCGTATTGGCGATCCAGGCATGCCGCGAACACGATCTCACGGAACTGTCCGGCTTCCAGTGTTGACAGACCGTGGCGCTTCATACCCTCACAGAGACCGTCCAACTCCACCAAGTCGTGGGGTGGTTGGCCTAGCTCCCAGGCGCGAACAGCATGCGCAGTCACCCTCGAGGCACCGGCTCGGACCAGCAGCCGCGCCAGTTGCGTTCGGCTCAACTCGGCCCACTCAACCCGCCATGTGCGCAAGAACAGCCCCATCGCCTGTGACGGTCGCATGGTCCTCACCACTAAGATTGTGTGAGCTAGAAATCCCAAACCGGCGTCCATTCAAGCAACGTCATGGTACCTTGTACGGCACACAAACGCAGAGTCCTGCCAGGACTCATGCAGATCTGGCTAGCGCATAGGCCAGTTGATGGGAGGTCGATACCGATGTGCAAGGCCAAGTGCTTGCTCACAGTGCTGGGCGTATTGGTGTTGGTTATCGTGCTGACGGGCTGTGGCGGAATGGACGGAGCGACGGGCCCAGGCGTAGACGCGGCAGCCAAGCCTGTCAAACCGCCGCCGCCACCCCCTACTCCTCCGCCCATGCCCACAGGTCAACGCATCGCGTTCCTGAGGGACAACGCAATCTGGACGATGAACACTGGCGGCAGCGACCAGGTGGCGGTGGGCTCCGGCATGCATGCCGACTGGCACCGGGCCCTGGCCAAGATGGCTGTGGTCCGCAACTACTGTATCTACACCATGGAGGGCAACGGTACCAACGCTGTCCCGGTCACCACTCAGGTGTCCTACGGCGGAGCGGCCTCCTACGACCAGTACCCTGACTGGTCACCTGATGGCACGAAGATCGCGTTCACTCGGGGAATGGTAAGCGATGGCATCGGGAGTTCCATCCAGATACTGGACCTGGGCTCTGGCAACATCACGCAGATCTATCCGGATCCGGCGGTAGATCCCCGTGAATACACAGTGCCCATCTACAGCCCGAAGTGGTCTCCTGACGGCAACTTCCTGGTGTTCTACCGTGGCAACGGGTGGGCGCTGGGAGTGGTCAACTTGGTCACCGGACAGGTCAAAGACGCTGTCCTGGCGGATGCCCGTTTCGCGGAGTTCAACCCGGTTAATGGCCAGGAGCTGGCCTTCGAGGGTCTGGCTGTGAACCCGCGAGGTGCTGGACTGTGGTTAGCCACTTTCGACCCGGCGACGATGGCCGTGACCCCCACAGTGAGATTGACGACCACGGCGATGTAGAAGCCCACGTGGTCGCCTGATGGACAGCGTCTGGCCTTCCAGCAGATAGTCCCCGGCGGAACCAACACCTATGACATCCTGCGCCTTGACCGAACAGGCCAGAACCTGACCAACCTGACGCCCACCAGCAGGACCCGCGAGCTGGGCGCCGACTGGTCGCCCGTGCTGCCGTAAGCGAGCGGCTGTCACCAGACACGGCTGCCCTGGGGCCCGGCATGCGCCGGGCCCCGTTGTTCTTCTAAAGGCCCTGCAGTCGCTCGATCAGATAGCGATAGTGCTCCCAGGGCATGTCGGGGGAAGCCATGTCGTCGAGGGCCGGGAGGAAGCCGCCCTGGGCGATGAGGGGTTGCAGGCGGCGCAGCTCGGCGTCTATGGCCGCCGGGCCGGCGATGACCGCCTCCTTGGCGATGTTGCCCCCCAGGCGCAGCTCCGGGCCGAAGTCGCGGCGCAGGTCGTTGGCATCCATGCCCGCCATCTGCTCCAGCGGCCAGGTGCAGTTGAAGCCCTGGGCCAGCATCCCCGGCAGGAGCTGGCGGAAGCCCCCGGCGCTCCACTGGCAGATGACCGGCACCCCGTGGTCGCGCAGCAGCCGCAGCAGGGGCTCCTGGTACGGACGCCAGAACTCCTCGTAGAGGCGGGGCGAGACCAGCGGGCCGTTCTTGCCCGCCAGGTCCTCGGCGATGAGCGCGTAGTCCAGCCGCACCCGGCCCAGCAGAGGCCGCACGCAGTCGGCGGCGAAGGCGAACCAGTAGGCCATGAGATCGTGCATCCACGCCGGGTCATCATGAAAGGCGGTCAGGAAGCGTTCCATGCCCATGGCATAGAAGCACAGCCGGAAGGGCGCGGGGAAGAAGCACAGGCCCACCGGGTCGGGGCTGGCCTCGAGCGCGGGGAGGAGCGTGGACTCCCAGTCGGCGGGGAGTCGTCCCGGCGTGTCGGCGCGGAACCGCTCGCGATAGGCCTCCCAGTCGTCACGGTTCTTTACCGGGTGGTCCACATGGCCATAGAAGAGCGTGGGGTTGTCCTTGCGCTCGCGGACGACCGCGCCGAGGTAGGTCCGGCGTGTCCGGTACTCATCATCCTCGTCCAGCACTTCCTCGGCATACCCCGGCCGCGGACCGAAATCCACCGGCACATGCACCAGGCGGGACATGCCCAGGTATTCTACCGGGTCGGCGTCGGCGGGCAGGCCTTCGGTCCGCCAGCGGGCGATGGCCGTGGCCTCGAAGGGCTCCAGGGCCAGCACCGGCAGGCAGTCCACCGGTTCGTAGGCCATCAGGCGGCGGAAGGCTTCGCGCGGGGTCATGGGAGGCTCCGGGAAGGAGAGAATGGAGCAGGCCGTCTAGCGCAACGTCACTCCGCCATCCTCGCCATAGACCACCTCATACGGCCGGGAGAGGCGGAGTTGGCCGGTGGTGGTGAGCAGGACATCGGTGCCCTCGGGATCCGGCAGCACCTTGTGAATGTAGCCCCCACCGCCACCGGGCAACTCGTCCAGCCACCACCGGCCGGGGATCGGGCGGTAGGGCCCATCCCACCGGTCTGCCATGTACAGGCAGTTCACACGGCGGCGGTCGCGGATCTCCACCGGAACCTCGGCCTGCCAGCGCGGGGAGATCTGCTCCTGGTCATGGGCTGCGCCGAAATACAGATACCAGTACGCGCCATGCCGCCAGAGCTGCGGAGTCTCCAGGCGCTCGATGGTCTGGGGATAGAGCAGCACCGGGCCAGGCTCCCAGGTTCGCAGGTCGCGGGAGCGCAGGGTGGCGAGGCAGCCGTTGCTGCCGGGCTCGGCGCCGGTCACCTGGGCGTTGATGACGATGACCCACCAGCCGTCAATCGGCTCGGGGTACAGGTACGGGTCGGCGCAGGGCCACCACCGCAGGGGCTGGCCCTGCCACAGGCCGGTGTACTCGGCGGTGGGTGCCACCGGGCCGTCGCCTACTACCCGCCAAGTCATGAGATCATCGCTGACCGCCAGGCCCACGCCGGGCTTCCCTGCGCCGACGGTGAAGACCATCCACCACTTGCCCTCGGCAGAGGCGACGCTGCCGGTAGCGAGGCTTTCGATCCACGTCCCACGGATGGGCACGATGACCGGCCCCTGGTCAGTCCAGTTCACCAGGTCGGTGGAGGTGGCGTGGCCGATCCATTGCAGCCCGCCGCGGAGCTTCCAGCAGTTCTCGTCGCCGATGCAGCGAGGCACCTGCAGGTAGAAGACATGGTAGGTGTCACCGTCGCGGGCGAACCAGTTGTCATTGATCTACATCCCGGGCGGGGCAAAGTCGGCGTGACAGGCCATGGCGAGGGCTCCCAGGAGCACACATGAGAGGGTCGGGCGGCGCATGGCAGGTGATTCGTCGGAGACAGGCGGGGGTCCTGCCGCTCAGTCACGGGTCTCCGCACCACCGGGACGGGGCCGCGGCCGCAGCAGCACACCCAGGATGGCCCCGCCGCCAGCGCCGAGGGCCGCCCCGATCATTGCGGCCTGGCGCACCAGGCGGGCGTGGAAGTGCCGGACGTGGTCCTGACCTCCGACATGCATGAGAGCCAGGTTGACCCCGATGCCGACCACCGTCGCCAGGAGCGCCAGACCCACGAAACCAAGAGCTGCCCCTGTGGCCCCCCGCCGAACTGCCGCCAGCCGCTCATCGGGCGGCAGGCGCCAGAGCCTGACCATCGCCCAGGCGATCATGCTGGCACCCAGCACCGCGGCCACCTGGCTCCATTCGAGCCAGTCCAGGGCGATCTCGGTCCAGCCCTTCAGCAGCCGGAAGGTTGAGTGTGACGGCATACTCGCTCCTGCGCCAGCGGTAGTCTGGGCCTGGTCGTAAGAAGGCAGGACCGCAGTTTCGGCGGCGTTACAGGCAGGCCCTCCCCTGGGCGGGAGCGAACACCCTCCTGACGCCGAAGCCCGCGTTCTCCAACGACGGGCGCTGCTGCTCGCGGGTTCGAGGCGTAGCGCCCTGACACGCTGAGGTGACCCATGTACCTGCAGACTGCTGACTGGGTCGTGCTCGTCGTCTCTGTGGTGATCGCGGCCATCGTGGGCCTGGCCTTTTCGCGCCGAGCGGCGCGGGCGGGGGCCGAGGGGTACTTCACCGGCAACCGTGCCCTCCCCTGGTGGGCCATTGGCCTCTCCAATACGGCAACCTACCAGTCCGGCAATGGCGCTTTCGTCATGCTGGTGGTCGTTTTCGGTCTGGCCGGCAACTGGCTCTGGTGGGCCAGTTGGATCGTGTGGATGCCACTGGTGGCCATCATCTGGGCCCGGCTGTGGCGGCGCATGCAGATCGTTACCACCGCCGAACTGCTCACGTTGCGCTACGGTGGGCCGCCGGCTCAGTGGGCCCGCAAGGTCTATGCTGTGGTCTGCTGCTTCGGCTTCTCCGTACTGCTCATCAGCTACATCACCGGCTTCTTCGCCAAGACTATCGCGCCACTGCTGCCAATGGACGAAACCCAGGTGTTGCTGTTGTTCGGGGGTGTGACCATCCTGTACACCATGTTCGGCGGGTTGTCGGGCGTGGTGTATGTGGACGTGGTGCAGTTTGCCATCCTGATGCTGGGCAGCACGGTCTTTCTCTTCCTGGCGATCCCCCAACACGGGGGCTGGGAGCAGATCCTGCAGCGGGTGCAGGAGGTGCGGCCACTGGCGCTGCAGCCCACGCCACCGGTGCCGGAAGTGGGCTGGCTTCTGGTCGCTATCCTGGTATTTCAGGGGCTCTTCTTCGCCGGCTCACCCACGGCCGGCGAGGGCATGACGGCGCAGCGGTTCATGGGGGCCAGGAATGAGCGCCACGCCCTGGGCGGCCAGCTTTTCAACGCCTTCCTGGCGCTCACGTTCCGCATGCTCCCCCTGATTGGCCTGGGCATCATCGCCCTGTCGCTATTCTGGACAAAGGGTTTGGTGGAGAAGGTCGGTCCGGCCCCGGCTGGCATGACGGTGCTGGAAGACAACGCTTACGCCTGGGCGGAGCTGGTGAAGCGCTGCACGCTGCCGGCGGGGCTGATCGGCCTGCTGATCGCGGCCGAGGTGGCGGCCTACATGTCCACGCTCAGCTCGCTGGTCAACTGGGGTAGCAGCTTCGTGGTAAACGACCTGTGGGCCCCGACACATCCGGACCATGACCCCCGGCACCAGGTCTGGGTGGCGCGCACCATCACTCTGCTGCTGGGCGCCGGCGCGGCTGTGATCGCCATCCTGTTCGTGGATGAGATGGTCGAGTGGTTCATGTTCATCAACTCGGCCATGGTCATTTTCCTCCTGCCCCTGGCCTGGTTCCGGTTCTTCTGGTGGCGGTTCAACGTCTGGGGCGAACTCTCGGCGATCATCCTGGGCCTGCCGCTGTCCATCATCATCTGGTTTGGGCTGGACTTTGCCAGCAAGCCCATGTGGCAGGGCCTGGCGCTGCTGTTGGCCCTGAGCTTCATCGTTCTGCTGACGGTGACACTGCTGACGCCCCCGGAGTCCGACGAGACTCTCGAGCGCTTCTACCAGCGCTGCCGACCGCCGGGGCTGTGGGCGCACATCGGCCAGAAGCTGGGGCATCTGCGCCGAAACGACCCCTCTACCGGTCGCCTCCTGCTGGACTCGGCGATTGGCATCGTGGCCTGCCTGGGGCTCGTACTGATGACCAACGCGATTTTCCTGGGCGCCTGGGGTCAGGTGGGCCTGGGGGCCATCCTGGCCCTCGGCTTCGGGGGTTGGCTGCTGCAGCGAGTACTCGCCCCGGCGGCGAGTGAGACTGATAGTGTTGTCGCAATCACGGCCGTCGGGGACGGTGACACGACAGGAGAAGCCTGAAATGCGCATACTCAGTTCCGTCGGCATAGGCATGGTTCTGGCCGCGGCCGCGGCGGGGGCCCCTCTTCTCGAGGATGACTTCGATGGCTCCGCGCTGGGCCCCGGCTGGGAGATTGATGTCTCCGACGCGAACACCGTCTCGCTGCGGGACGGTCGGCTCGTGGTGCGTGCGAAGCTCAACACGTTCGCCCACGCCCAGAGGGTCTTGCGTGCCGACCGTGTCACCGTCACCACTGTGATGCAGCCTTCGGACCCCAGTGGCGTGAGTTGGGCCTGTGGCCTTTGGCTGTACTGGGGTCCCGGGCAATGGCTGCAGTTCGCCATCATAGACTTTGAGGGCGGGCAGTACTACGCCACCGAGGCGACCAGTGGTCAGCCGCGCGAGAACTACCTGGCGAAGTGCGACCGGCGCCGGCCCCACTGGCTGCGGGTGGAGCTGGGGCGCGACGTGGTCCGGTACCTGACCCGGACCGGGGAGGCCGCGGACTGGACACTGCAGCGCGCCATCCGTCGGCCCGCAGAGTGGCGCGGCGCGCCGCAACTGCTGGTGCTGGGCAAGGGTTACGGGCAGGCCGCAGGCCAGTACGGGCAGCCCGACCTGGACAACGACTACCCGCCCGACGCCGGGCCGGTCGTCGAGGCCACCTTCGATAGTGTGACCGTGGAGCCGACGGCACGTGACCGTCTCCTGGCACGGGCCGGTGAGATCGCGCCGCGCAACGATGCCGACGGCGAGCGCCTCCTGGCTCTGCCCGGTGACCCCACCTATGAGCAGGTGGCGGCGGTGTACCCGCCCATGAAACATGTCCGGGAAGCTGTGGGCGTGAGGTGGTCGCGCGAGGAGGTGGGGGTGACGGAGACGGGGGCCCTGGAGCTGCGGTCACCGGCGGACCAGAACTACACCATGTCCCTGGCCGGGACCCTACATGTCGGGGTGGGCGCAGTTACCTTCGGTAGTGGCGGGAAGCGTCCGCAAAAGCGTCTACTCAACGGTCACCTGCCCATCGTGGTCGCCACCTGGGAGCACAATGGTGTGACGTACGAACAGACGGTCTTTGGGTACTCGGAGAGCTTGAGCGACCAGGCCCCCATGTGGGCCTATGTCGGCCTGACCGCCTCCGGTCCGGCGCAGACGGTGCCAGTCAGCTTCCGGGTGGCGCCACCGAACGCCGAATGCGCGCCGGCCAGCGGGACGCTCGCCATCCCCCCCGGCGGCAAGGCCACCTGGGCCTGTCGTGTGCCGGCCACGGTCAAGCCCGGCGACCGGGTCGAGGTGCTGAGCGAGGGCCAGTACGGTGCTGCTCTGGAGGCGGCACGGCGCGACTGGGCCGGCTACCTAGCCCGGGGGACGCGCCTGTCGGTCCCCGACCAGCGCCTGATGGACGGCTACCGCGCCTGGCTGGCCTACAACGCCATTGACGTGGACCGTGTGGGCGATGTGTATGAGGCCCACGACGGCAGCGGCTTCTACGAAGAGGGCTACGGCTACAGCGCAGCGCGGTATGCCTGGGCTCTGGATCTGTTCGGTCGCCACGGCGAGGCGGCGATGGTCCTGGCTGGCCTGCGCAGCCAACAGCGTCCCGACGGCTCCCTGGACTGGAACTTCGGCCTCACCGACACCGGCACGTACCTGTTGGCCGCAGTGGCGCACTACCGGCTGACGGGCGACGTCGAGTGGCTGCGGGCGATGGCGCCATCGCTCACCGCGGCCTGCGACTACCTCATCAAGCGCCGCCCCGAGAGCCAGAACGAGGGGCCACTGGTGCGCGGCCTCATCAAACACCGCTCCTACTGCGACTACCCGGCGCCGGTCTATGGCTACCTGCACAACTGCTATTGCTGTGTGGGCATGGAAGAGACGGCCGAAGCCCTGCGCAATCTGGGGCTGACCGATGATGCCGCCCGCATCGGCGAGGAGGCAGCCGCCTACCGGGCCGACATCAAGCGGTCCATGCAGGCGGCCATGATCACCCGCGAGGGTCGCCGCATCCTGCCCCTGGAGCCCGACACCCAGCGCCTCCTGAAGGACGCCGGCTACGACAGCCGCGATTACTACACCCTCATCGCCTCGCCCCTCCTGGAATGCGGCTTTCTGACCCCCGAGAGTCCGGAGGCCGGCATCCTGGCCAGCTTCCTGCGGGACTGTGGCGGTATCCAGATGGGGGTCTGCGAGTTCCGGGGCGGCATTGACCACGCCTACGGCTACGGGTACCTGGAGCACTGCCTGCAGCGGGGTGATCCGGAGCGTTACCTGCTGGGGCTGTATGCCTCGCTGGCCTACGGCATGACGCGGGAGACCTTCTCCTCGGTCGAGGTCACCATGCACAAGACCGGGGAGAACTGCATGACGTTGCCGCACCTGTACTCCGGCACGCAGCAACTCTTCATGCTGCGGACCCTGCTCCTGCGGGAAGAGCGGGACCGACTGATCATCTGCAGCGCGGCCCCGCGGGCCTGGCTGGAGGGCGGCAAGCGCATCGAGGCGGAGGGCCTGGCGACGGAGTACGGGGCGTTCTCCTTCCGGATTGCGTCGCAGGACCGGGCAGGGCGTGTGCGGGCGACCATCGAGAGGCCTGCGCGGGGAGTGCCGCAGGGCGTGGACCTCTTTCTGCGACACCCGGAGGGCAAGGCGATACGGCAGGTGACCGTCAACGGCCGCCCATGGACAGACTTCGGTCCCGAGACGGTGCGCGTGCCAGGCCACCTCCTGCCGTGTCGCGTGGTGGCCCAGTTCGGGGACTAGCCCGGCTTCCGGGCCTCCAGGACCAGCGTCCCGTCGCCGAGTCGGCGTTCCAGGCCAGTGGTTTCGGGGCTGGAGCCTTGGCCGGGCGTGTAGCGGACGATGCTCTCAAACCCGGTGGCAGCGAGCAGCGCCCGCAGGTCTTGTTCGTCCCACAGGTGGCGGTGTTCCCACAGGCGGAAAGCGTCGTTGAGCATCTGGGCGGGGGTTGCCACCGCGCCCGGCGGGTACTTCCAGGGCGAGACCTCGGCGTTGAGCTTCCGATGGGCCAGGGACTGCTCCGGGGGAGCCTGGTACATCGCGACGAAGTACGCCAGGTCGGGGGTGCTCAGCCGCAGCGTGCCACCGGGCCGCAGCACGCGAAAGGCCTCGCGGACGCAGTTGGTCGCCCCGGCTTCCGTCAGGTGCTCCAGCAGGTGCTCGCTGTAGACCAGGGCAAAGGTGTCGTCGGCAAAGGGGAAGCGCCGGGTCACGTCGAGGTGCAGGTCACCTGTCAGTCCCAGGTCGGCGTTGATCCAGCCCGGTCGGCGATCGGGGCCGCAGCCCAGGTTCAGCTTGCTGCCCCCCGCCCGGCGGCGCCAGCGGGGCAGCACGAAGCAGTTTCGCAGCCGCCCGAGCGCATGGGATAGCCGCCAGCCAGCCAGCGCTGTAAGCGTACGCTCCCACGCCCGGTCCAGCGCCGCGAGGGCTCCCTCGCGACGCACGCAGGCGCTCAGCTTCGCACCCAGCCCGGTCATACCCATGCCTCTTTGCTCAGCGCGGCGTCCGCACTTCGATGACCAGCTCCCCGTCGGCCGGGCTGGCCGTCACCGTGGGGTACGTCATCGGCAGCGGGTCCTTTAGCTTCAGAAGCCCCATGCCTACCACCTTCTGGTCGTGGTAGCCCTCCGGGTCCAGCTTCACCAGGGTCCCCCGCGTGATCTCTAGCACCGTGCCGTCGGGCCAGCGCAGGGCGTTACCCTCCTGCTCCGGGGACGGGTAGCACCACCAGGTCGCGTTCTGGATGGTGCGCCGGGCCAGGGTCAGCCGGTCAGGCCGCAGCAATCGCACGGACTGCGGCGCAAAGCCGCCCCCGGTGGCACCCCGCCACTGGATCGAGGCATGGTGGCCCTCGTCGCGCAGATTAGCCAACTCGCCCTCCGCCGCCTGTGGCCAGCCGTTCATGTCCACCAGGACCGGCCGGCCCCCGGCGTGGATGGTCGTCGAGCCGCCCTTCACCCCGGACACGATGCCGTCCGGCTCATAGCCCGCCCGCAGGTAGGCCTCGTTCACCGAGGGGAAAGCAAACGACAGTGGCGCTTCCGGCTCGTCACCGGGAGCCACCGTCGGGTCGTACCAGGCATAGGCATACCCTCCCCAGGCGAAGAGCAGCCATTCCCCACGCTCTGTCACGTAGCGCGTCTGCTGCAGGGAGCCGAGGGTCTCATCCCAGAGTGCCAGTTTCTGATACAGCGGCCTCCGACATGCCCGGGCCAGCGCCACCAGTACCGGCGAGTAGTAGTTCAACTGCCCATAGGAGGGTTCGAGGATCACGTTCTGCTGGTCCTGGTCGTGGCCGGGCGTCTTGCGGCTGGCGATGGAGGCCAGGGCCAGGCGGGCATCCATCTGAGCCGCGAAGGGGGCAAAGAGATCGCGGCCGGTGACCCGCTTCAGGGCGTCCATGAACATGAGGCGGTACTGCATGGTGGAGGCCCAGAAGGTTGCGCCCTCCACCTGGGCTCCGTCGGCGGCCAGGCCCAGCGGCAAGAGGTGCTGCTCGAACTTCGTGACCGTCGAGTGCAGCCACTCGTCAGCCTGTGGGTACTCGCCCAGCAGCGCCAGCGCTGCCAGGCCGAAGGAGGCCCACTCGACGATGGCGTGGTGGGTGTGGAAACCTTCCCCGGCGATGCCGGGCGTGCTGAAATAGCCGTCGTAGTAGGCCTGGCCGGTGCGGGCGATGACCTCTCGCAACTCCGTGCGCTGCGCCTCGGTGAGGCGGTCGTAGAGCAGATCATAGCTCACCGCCAGGCCCTTCAGCAGCCGCGTGACGGCATAGGCCTTGCCACCATCGGGCTGCCCCTCAGCCTCCTTCTGCCAGATGCGGCAACACGCCAGCGCCCACTCCACCGCCGGCGTGCCGTAGCGCTTGTCGCCGCTGTAGGCATACGCGAAGGCCAGATGCTCCATCACCGCCATGTCATGCATCATGGCGTAGAAGCGGTCATAGAGGTTCTCGTACACCGGATCGGGGGTGACAGGGGCGATCCAATCGGTCCGGGGCGCTCGGGTCAGACACCAGTCGGCGGACTGCTTCAGGTTGCGCCAGATCTTGGCACGGACGCCCCGTGTACGCGCCGCCCGCATCTGCGCCAGTTCGGCGGAGGTGAAAAGCAGACGGGGGTGTTCGGAGCGTACCTCTCCACCAGCGGCGCACCAGCTCGCGGCAGCCGTCACTATCATTCCTCCAGCCATCAGCAGACTACCAGGTCGTGGCATGGGGGTGCTCCCCTACCAGAACTGCCAGGCGCCCTGCCAGAGAACCCAGACGGCAAGGCCCAGGTTCGCGGCGGCATGGGCGACGATGCACAGCGTCAGACTGCGCTTCCAGTACAGCAGCCCGTTGAAGGCGGCGCCGCAGATCACGCCCGCCAGCCACTCTTGATGGGACAACCCGAACAGGGCGGTGCTGACCAGGAAAGAGGTCCATGTGAACGTCCCCAGCGGCACGCTCCGGAAGTCCTCACGCACCAGATAGCGCAGCAGCCAGCCGCGATGGAAGACCTCTTCCACCACCGGGACAACCAGCACCGCGCCCACGAGGCGGAAGGCGATGACCACGGGTGGGGGCAGTCCAATGTCGGGCGCGAAGGGGTCGAACCAGCCGGCGATCTTCTCGGTGTGGGGGAGAGCCTGCCAGCCTTGTTCGCCCAGGAGCCGCAGCTCAGCCAGTGACTGGGGGTAGTACGGGTCCAGCGCCACCCAAAGCACGATGACGGCTAGCCCGACTAGCGTCGCCCACGCCACACCCTCGACCGGGGCGCGGCTGATCTCCACATAGTGCCGCCAGTAGCGGGCCGCCAGTCCTCCCGCCAGCAGCACCTTCAACACATAGAGGTGCGCCCGAAAGTGAGGCAGAGCATCCGCCAGGGCCGTCAGGGCGACCATGGCGACAAAGGGCACGATGTAGGGGATGGCCTGGACCAGGGGCTTGCCCCAGGCAGCGGGTGGTTCATTCATGATTGGCGCAGATTATAACCGACAGACGCTGCCCCGCCATACCCCGCTAACGAGATCGTCCCTGTGGAGGTCAGTTGAACTGCAGGGAGTACGCGGCCTCACCGTGTTGGCTGACGTCCAGGCCGAGGTCCTCTTCCTGGGGAGAGACGCGCAGGCCGACCACGATGTCGAGGACCCTCAGCACGACCCACGAGCCGCCGTAGCCCCAGGCCACGGTGGCTGCCACCGCGGCTAACTGCACGAGGATCTGATGGGGGTTGCCAAAGAGCAAGCCATCACCGCCGGCCGGGTTGATGACCTTCTGGGCAAGGATCCCTGTAGCCAGGGCACCCCACATGCCACCAACGCCGTGGCAGGCGAAGACGTCCAGTGTGTCGTCCAGGCGGGTGCGCTTGGTAAGGATCACGACGTACTGGCAGATGACCCCCGCCAGGACTCCGATGGCCATAGCCGCCGGGACGTCCACAAACCCTGCCGCCGGGGTGATGGCCACCAGGCCGCATACTGCGCCGATGGCCGCGCCCCTGGCGCTGGGCTTGCCCGTGCGCATCCAGTCCACTGCCATCCAGCTCATGGTGGCGAAGGCGGCAGCGATGTTGGTAACGAAGAGCGCCGAGACCGCGAGGCCATTCATGGCCAGGGCGCTGCCGGCGTTGAAGCCAAACCAGCCGAACCACAGCAGCGAGGCGCCGAGGATGACGTAGGGTACGTTGCAGGGCTGGTGAGGTTCATCGGCCAGGCACCGGCGGCGGCCGATGACGGTGGCGGCGGCCAGAGCGGAACTGCCTGCCAGCACATGGACTACCGTGCCGCCGGCGAAGTCCAGTGCTCCCAGGTCTCGCAGCCACCCACCGACGCCCCAGACCCAATGGGCCACCGGGGCGTAGACGACGGTCACCCAGATGACGATGAAGATCAGCAGCGACCGGAACCGGATGCGTTCGGCGAAGGCGCCGATGATGAGCGCCGGTGTGATGGCCGCGAACTTCATCTGGAAGAACGCAAAAGCCAGATGCGGGATAGTTCCCGCGTAGTCGGCGTTGGGCACGTTGCCCACGGTTCGGAGCAGCGCGAACCTGAGTCCTCCGACAAGGCCACCGACCGAGGGGCCAAAGGCGAGGGAGTAGCCCCAGAGCACCCACACGCCGGTGGCCACGGCGAAGATCGCCAGGCACTGGACCAGCGTGGACAGCAGGTTCTTCTGCCGCACCAGCCCACCATAGAAGAAGCCCAGGGCCGGCGTCATGAGCATGACGAGGCAGGCCCCCAGTGACACCCACAGGGTGTCGGTCGCGTTGATGCCATCCCCCGCCAGGGCTATCCCTCCACCGCCATAGCGGCTGAACACCGCCAATAACGCGGCGAGGCCCAGCATCACAATGGCCATCGAGATCATCTTGTGCTTCACCTTTGCCTCCTTTTCGCGCGCGGTGCCTGCGCCAGGCCAGCGTTGCGCGACTGCTGTGATGCCCCATCATTGGTCAGCAGTGTTTCGCGGCTGTTTCAGGGTTGTTTCACCTTTGTTTCCGGGGCAAGACAGGCAGGTAGGAGAGACGTGCACGCCCAATGTTCCTCCCGGTGATGCCCATGCTAGCCGCAGTCATTGAGGCACCGCAGCAGCTCGTGCTGAAGGACGTGCCCACACCCGACCCGGGGCCCGGTGAGGTGCTGGTGGAGGTGCACGCCTCCGGTGTCTGCGGGACTGACCTGCACATCCTGCAGGGGGAGTACTGGGGCGACTACCCGCGCATTCCCGGCCACGAGTTCAGCGGCATCGTCGCGGCCCTGGGCGACGGTGTCACTGGCCTGCGGATCGGCGACCGCGTCGCGATCAACCCCAACCTGCCTTGTGGCCGCTGCCGGTACTGCCTGCGGGGCCAGGTGAATCTCTGCACGGACAACACGGCAGTGGGTGTGACGCGAGACGGGGGCTTCGCCGAGTACTGTGCCGTCCCGGCGGCGCTGGCGCTGCCCCTGCCGGAGACAGTCTCGCTGCTGGCAGGGGCTTTGGCTGAGCCGGTGTCGTGCTGCCTGCACGGGATGGACCGGGCGCGGCCGAGAGTAGGTGATACGGCCGTCATCCTCGGCGGAGGGACCATCGGGCTGATCCTGATGCAACTGGCACTGCATGCCGGAGCGGCGCGGGTGGTCATCGTGGAGCCGTTGCCAGCCAAACGCGACCTGGCGCTGCGTCTGGGTGCGACGGCGGCACTTGACCCGGTGGCGCTGGGGGAGGGTTTGGGCGAGGCGGTGCTGCAGGCCTGCGCGGGAGCGGCGGACCTGGTGGTCGAGGCGGCTGGGCGGCAAGAGACGGCGCAACAGGCGCTACGGCTGGTTTCCCCGGGCGGGACGGTGCTCTTCTTTGGGGTGTGCCCACCGGACGCCGAGGTCGCGCTGCGGCCGCACGATGTCTTCTTTCACGAGCAGACCCTCGTCGGCAGCTACATCAACCCCTTCACCTGCATCCGGGCCCTGGACCTGCTCGCGGCCGGCGTGGTGCAGGTGGAGCCGCTTATCTCCCACCAACTCGCCCTGCCGCAGACCGCGGAGGCCTTTGCCCTGGTGGCGCGGGGGGAAGCAACCAAGGCGGTGGTCACCCGCATCTGAACCACCGCCCTGGCGCTCACTTGCCCTTGTGGCCCTCCCTCAGTTCAGGTAGGACAGCCGCAGTGACAGTGCATCGGCGTAACCGTCATTGTACGAGCCACTGCCACCAGTCATGATCAGCTCGATCTTGATGGAGCGGGTGCCCTGCGGCACGGGTCCCGTGCGGGTTCGGGAGACCAGCCCCGTCTTGTTCGCGCGCTGGGCCGGCGTGATGGGGCCGATGGTGGCCGCACCCAGCTTGCCGCCGCTGCCGTTCAGGAAAGTGATCTTCAGCCGGGCGTTATCGGTATCGGTCAGGTAGCCGCCCAGCCACCCGGCCAGGGTGTAGCGCGCCACGCCTAAGTCAATGGCCTCTGCCGCCCAGGCCACACCCCGGGTCTGCTCGACCTTGGAGAGGGCGGAGTTGTTGCCGCCGCTGAAGAAGTTGGCACCACGGACCTTGGGCCCCGGACTGGTCGAGGTGGGGAACCCCCCTGACGTGCCATACTGCACCGCATGGAGCTTGCCCGTGCGGGTCCAGTAGATCGGCGGGGTGTCCTGGCCGGTGCTTGTAGCCCCGGGGCTGGCCTCGGCACCCGGGTTGCGGATCAGATTGGTGCCCCAGGTGACGGCGGCCGTGTCTATCTCGTCGCCGACCGGCGCCTCAGGTTCGGCCGCCACGAGAACGCCAGCGCCGGTCTCCCGCGAGGCCAAGTCACTTCCGCCGCAGCCACCCAGGATCACCACGACGACCAGAGCCACCAGCGCCGCTATCGGCAATCCATGTCTTGTCACAGTCATCGTAGTCACCTCCCATGCATACTTCCAGTACAAAGTATAACCAATGCATATTTTGGTCAAGCATCGAATTGCTGCGCTCCGTGTCCGGTAACCTCTATCATGTGCGCCAGGCAGGTGGCGCCACGGAGGCAGCGAACCTCTGGCTGACGACGGCAACGGGGGTCCCCACACTATGTTCAGGCTGGCGACAGCAGTTGCTCTGACCGTGAGCGCGGGCTCTGCGTGGGCGGCGCCGCTGGTTGTGCCCCAGGCGGGGGGCTACGTCGCCACTGGCCCACTTTGGCGAGCGTGCGTGGGCGCCGACGGCGCTCTCACCAGCTTGCAGGTGGCCGGGCGGGAGTTCCTCCTGAGCCGCGAGAGCTTCCCGCGCGGGGGCTATGCCTACCAGGACGGTCCGCTGGTACTGGCCGATGTCACCAGCGACGCGAATCGGGTCACGGCCCGGTCTGATCAGGCTGTACTCACCTACGCCTTCGCGGACACGAGCCTGGACCTGTCGGTGCAGAACCTGACCGACAAGGACATGCTGTTCGTAATGGTCATGACCAGGGACGTCACGGTGGTGCGCGGCGAGGAGGGGAAGTACCGGCGGACGCCGCTGGGCATGGGTTACCGGCAGGCGGCGTGGTTTGCCCTGCCGGGGCGGGTGATCATGACCGGCCTGCGCCGCATCTGGGGGCCCTGGAGTGACGGCTATCAGGTCTGCGAAGCACTCATTCCCGCCGGGCAGACCAGTCGGGTTGGCTTTGACCTCGGGCTCGCCACGCCGGAGGAGACCAAGCGTGTTGAGGCTGCCATGAACCGTGTCATCGAACCGCCCACTGACCCCACCGGTCCGATGTGGGACCTGAACCGTTTCGGCCAGGCGCCGCCCTATGAGCCCGCCACCGGCTATGACTGGGCCGAGACCGCCGAGGGCGTCCAGGCCATCTTCTTCGACGGACCCCCCTTCGAGGGGGAGCCCACGAAGGTGTTTGCGTGGCTGGGCATCCCGCCCCATGCGCCCGAGGTGAAGCTGCCGGGCATGGTGCTGATCCACGGCGGCGGCGGCACTGCCTTCGCCCACTGGGTGAAGATGTGGAACGACCGCGGCTATGCGGCCATCGCCATGGACACCTGCGGCTGCGTGCCGGTGGGCAGCTATGGCAACTGGCAGCGTCACCCCCAGGGCGGCCCGCCGGGTTGGGGCGGCTGGGACCAGATTGACTGGCCCCGCGAGGACCAGTGGACCTTCCACGCCATCGCCGATGTGTTGCTAGCCCACTCGCTGCTGCGGTCGCTGCCGGACGTGGACCCCGATCGCATCGGCGTCACCGGAATCTCCTGGGGCGGCTATCTGACCTCGGTGACGGCGGGTGTGGACCCCCGTTTCCGCTTCGCTGCACCGGTCTATGGCTGCGGCTTCACCCTCGACATGACCTTCGGTGATACGCTCCGTCAGCTCCAGCCCGAACAGCGTGACCGCTGGATGCGCTGGTGGGACCCGTCGGTCTATCTCAAGCACGCCACGATGCCTATCCTGTGGATCAACGGCACCAATGACTTCGCCTACACCATGAACGGCTGGCAGAGGTCATACCGCGAGCCGACCGGCCCACGCTACCTGTCGCTGCGTATCGAGATGCCCCACGGCCACAATGAGGGTGAAGCCCCGGAGGAGATCCACGCCTTCGCCGACCAGATGCTCAAGGGCGCGCCGGGGCTTTGCCGGGTGACGGGACACGGACGCGACGGTGCGAACGTGTGGGTGACCTTCGACGCGCCGGTGACGATTACGAAGGCTGAGTTGTGCTACACCACCGAGGGCGGGAAGTGGACTGAGCGCAAGTGGCAGGCCGTCCCGGCGGAACTGACCTCCGGCAGAGCCGCGGCGTTCCTGCCGGAGCGAGTGAAGTGCTACTACCTCAACCTCACCGATGCGCGTGGCCTGATCGTCAGCAGCGAGCACGAGGAGCTGCCATAGAGCGCGTGAGCGGGCTTTCTACCAGCTCTCCGCCCATGCCGCGATCATTGCTTCCACGCCTCTCCACGGTGTGTCCGGGAAGAGCGCATCCACCGGGTGCAGGATGAAGCGGCCAGTGGGCCCGAGTGTCTCCAGCGCCCGCTGCACCGCGGCATGGATGACCGCTGGCTCACGCCCGAGGGTCAGAGCGTTCAGCCCGCCCACCAGGGCCATACGGTCCGCCAGGTGTTCCCGCGCCCAGGCCAGGTCTATCCCGTCCTGGAGCGGGTCCACGAAGTACAGGAGGTCCACCCCGGCGTCCGCCAGGCGTGGCCCGAGCTTCTCCACGCCGGTGGTCATCACATAGGCCAGCTTCCGTCCGTGGCGGTGCACGAGGGCTGCCAGCTCCTGCAGGTGCGGGAAGACGTAGCGGTCAAACAGCGCCGGTGACCAGAAGTCTGTGGAGGAGTACCAGCCCCGCTGGACGACCAGGTCCACGTCGGGCGAGGTGAGGGCCAGCTCCGTGCGGGCGTAATCGGTGGCAGCGATGAGGTCCACCAGTTGGGCAAACGCCTCGGGCTGGTCGAGAGCCAGCATGATGGCGCCCTCGGTGCCAGTCAGCCAAACGACGCCATCCATTCCGAAGGCCGACCAGGCTTGCACCGCCACACCCTCCTCGCGGGCGAAGGCCGCGACCTGCGCCATACGCTCGGCGAACCAGTGCCGGGCAGCGCTGTCCGGCGCGGCGAACAGGTAACTTATGACAGGGATGTCGGCGGGGCTGCTGACCGCGTGCTCCACCGCGCGCGGGATGTTGAAGTCCTCGATGAGCGGCACGTGGTCCGGCTGGACCGGCCAGCCGGGTGGCTCGGGTTCGGTCTGTCGCACCGCGTGGCGGAGGTGCCCCGCCGGGGTTTCGTACTCGCGCACCAGCACCGGGTACGGCCCCTCTTGCCCGGCGGGAAGGACGCGGTCGGTGTAGCTGACCACCGGGTCCACGCTCCAAGGGATGGAGACATCAAGCACATCATCCACCCCGAGGGAGCGCCAGGCCCTCACCCGGCGGAAGTCGTCCTCCAGCGTCCAGGGCACGGTGGTCGTGTGCAGGTGCTCCATGCGCAGCGAGTACCAGTAGTCACGGGGCTCGCCATCCAGCTCCCAGCGCAGTCCCGGTGGCGCAGGCAGCCCGAAGCACCAGGTGGTCAGCGGCACATGGTCGGGGCTGTGTCCCGCGAGGACGGCCTGGATGCGCTCGCGCGAGGTCATGGGGCAGGCTCCTTCGTTGGCGGCGCAGACTCTCTTTCCTGCACCGGCTGTAGACCGGCCTGCGCCCGCGAGGGTGTCTTGGAACAGGCCGATAGACAGGGACCGGGCCCACCGCTGGCGAAAGGCACCGGCAGGATTAGCCGGTGGGAGCCGCGACGCCCCTGGCAAACGTTGAGGGATTATACCATGCCTCGCCTCACGATAGACAGACGCGCCATCGAGGTGCCCGCTGGCACCACCATACTGGAAGCCGCACGCCAGCTTGGCATCACGATCCCGACCCTCTGCTACCGCCCGGAGTGCCGACCGGAGACCTCGTGCATGGTCTGCGTGGTCAAGATCGAGGGCCAGGAGCGCCTGGTTCCGGCCTGCGCCACAGTCTGCACCGAGGGCATGATCGTTGAGAGTGAGACTCCGGAGGTCCACCACGCCCGCCGAGTGGCGCTGGAGTTGCTCTTCAGCGACCACCGCGGCGACTGCGTGGCGCCCTGCCACTATATCTGCCCGGCGAACCTGGACATCCCGCGCATGATCGAGCTCATCGGCGCCGGCTGCATGCGCGAGGCCGTGGAGGTTACCAAGCAGACCATCCCCTTCCCGGCGGTGCTGGGCCGCATCTGCCCGGCTTTCTGCGAGAAGGGCTGCCGGCGGGCCCAGCTAGACAGCCCCCTGGCGATTCGTCTGCTCAAGCGACTGGTGGGCGATTTTGACCTGGCCTGCGCCCAGCCCTATGTGCCGGAATGCCGCCCTCCCACCGGCAAGCGTGTGGCGATCATCGGGGCCGGGCCAGCGGGTCTGACCGGCGCCTACTACCTCCGCCAGATGGGCCACGAAGTCGTGGTGCTGGAAGCCGCCCAGGCGCCCGGAGGCGGCCTGCGCACCGGCCTGGGCGAGTCCGACCTGCCCCGCGACGTACTGCAAGGCGAGATTGCCCATGTAGAGTCGGTGGGCATGGAGATCCGCACCGGCATCCAGGTGGGGCGTGACGTGCGACTGGGGGCCTTGCAGCGCGAGTTCGATGCCGTGCTGGTGGCCTGCGGGGAGGTCACCGAGGAGGGGGCGGCGGCCCTCGGCCTTTCACTGCACGGCAAGGGCCTGGCCCACGACCGCCAGACGCTGATGACGGAGCGTCTTGGCGTCTTTGTGGCCGGGTCGGCGCTGGTGCCGTCGCACCACGCGGTGCGTGCGGTCGGCACCGGGCGCCTGGCCGCCGAGGCCATCGGGCAGTACCTGGCGGGGAAGCATGTGCATGTGGACCACCGGCCGTACACCGTCCTGATGGGCCGGCTGGACCCGGGCGAGATGGCGCTGTTCTCGGCGGCCGCCTCGCCATCAGACCGGGTGAGGCCCGAAGGCGGCGAGGAGACAGGGTTCGGCGCCGATGAGGCCCGTGCCGAGTGTGCGCGGTGCCTGCAATGCGACTGCGAGGGCGTCTACTGCTGCCGCCTGCGCCACTGGGGCCATATCTACGAGGCCAACCCGCACCGGGTGAAGATCTCACGCAAGCCCTTTGAGCGGGATCTCAGCCACCCCAATCTGGTCTACGAGCCCGGCAAGTGCATCGCTTGCGGCCTGTGCGTCCAGATTGCCGAGGCCGCGCGCGAGCCCCTCGGCCTCAGCTTCATCGGCCGGGGCTTCCGGGTGAAGGTCGGTGTACCCTTCGATGAGAGCCTCGCTGCCGGCCTGCAGGAAGTGGCCCGCCACGCGGCCAAAGCCTGCCCCACCGCGGCACTGATGTGGCATGTGGAAGAGCCCCCGTGCGGGGTTGAGGAGCGGTAAGGCGGGGCCCAGGGGCCGTAGGGCGGAGTTCGGAGGCCGTAGGGCGCGGCGCCGAGACTGTACGGCGGAGGACAAACGCTCCAGGGCGGCGACTCGTGCCCGGCCAGCCCTCCCCCCACCTCACTCCTGTCCCGCAGGCCCTCCCGTCCCGGAGGGACGGTTCGCAACTAGCCGGGTACTTCAGTGCCCGGCCAGCCCTCCCCACACCTCACTCCTGTCCCGCAGGCCCTCCCGTCCCGGAGGGACGGTCCACAACCAGCCGGGTAC